>JACDJB010000086.1_pt1 | contig 130556 bp, 122 predicted proteins | sample 7454121 | NCBI WGS metagenome assembly JACDJB01 (sample SAMN14253290, study PRJNA609438) | sludge metagenome | isolation source: sludge after 25d culture with pyrite | collected 2018-12-20
AGGTGCCGATAATTTCTGTGATATTCGAGGCTATATCTCTACTTCGCGCAAGAATGGTGTGAATGCAATTGACTCATTGCGTATGGCGATTGCTGGCTCTCCATTTATTCCCGATTTTGTTTATTAAGCTGAGTAGTTACACTAATTCTTTTTGATTTGAATGAATGTGATTATATACTATATGGGTACTGTCCGTAGTAATTGTTTTATCAAGTTTTCCCTGGAAAATTAATACTGGCTGGGATATTGAGCTTAGTTTCCTTCTGGTAATTTGTTGTAATTTCAGCAGTTGATATGCACCTTTTGTAGGATGAACTTTATATCCTTGCCATGGAAATTTTTCTTGTTGGTTAGTTGGGTTTCCAGAATTTTTTGGAATATATTTTTTAAAAAAACGAACAAATCGGGACAAGCCCAGATTTTCAACTTTAATGGCTGGAGAATAGAGAACTAATTTTTTTATTTCTTTGAATTCTGCTGCAAGAAGACATGCAAGAACTCCACCCATTGATTCACCAGCAATCGAGACATTCTGAAATTTTTGACTAGCCTCCTGGTAAATAGAGATAACTTGATTTAGCCAATCTTTCCAAGTTACATTATTTAAATCGGCAGGTGAAGTACCATGACCGGGTAATAAAGGTGCATAAACTTGAAAACCACCTTGACTATTCAGGTATAAAGCGAGGGGTTTTACTTCAATGGTTGTAGCAGTAAAACCATGCATAAGAATGACACAAGATTCATTATTACCAGGTAAAACAAAACTTCTGCCATCTAAATCAGGATTTTGTAAGAAATCATTCATCATGTACCTCGCTCGTCAAAGGGATGGTAGTTACTGCATTTGGCATTATTGCGACATGTGTATTGGGAGTTGGTATCAATTCTGAAATAAAGTTGTTTGGATTTTGAATTGGTTTAATCAATAATTGTTTGACAATCTCATCATTAATAGTTGAAAACAATAATACATCATTTTTTATTTGTATTTTTGCCATGAGATAGGCTTTATGATTACCAATTACAAATGGGGCAACTTCGAAATTCTTAATAACATCCTCTGGATTTGAAAAATTCCTGACATAATTCAAATATTGAGTACTACCAACCCCTTCTCTGCATTCGGCAATCAACAATAACTTTCCATTTTTATTTAATAGCTTGCTGGCATTGCTACAGGCTTTCTGTGCCTGATAAAAATTAATGTCTTTTGGATTACCTCCAGCGGAGGCAATTACAACGTCGAATTTTTCATTTACTTCAATTGTGTATATTTGATTAATGAAGGGGATTGCTTTTTTCATTACCAGTCTTGGCTTGTCAAAAAAAACCTTCATAATTTTTAAATCGGAAGTCTGAATACAATTTAAACTCAAATCTAACTCAACCAAATCTCCAATCTCCTCAATTTCTTGCCGAACTTTGTTCTTGTCGTATTCACAGGCAATGCTGTAAGGATCCAATAATAATTTATGGTTGCGAGTGATTGTTTCGTGACCAGCCAAACCAATAGAAACTGTTTTCGAACCACCAGAATAACCTGCAAAATGATGTGGCTCAATATTACCGACGCTGATTTTAATATCTTGTTCGAAAAACTGACGATTAATCAATACAGGATTATCAAATTGAGTTCTACCTAATTCAATTAAATTACTGGTATTTCTTGAATCATGTTGGTGGAAACAATAGTTTTGAGTAATGTCTTCAGATAGTGATAAATAACTCAAATCGTAATCTGGAACATGCGTTCCATTCGCAATAAAGAAACTAATGTTATTAGTTTGAACCCCTAAATTTATAAGCTCTTTAATCAATACTGGGATTAATTTAGGGTAGGGGACTGGCCTTGTTTTATCACTTATGGCTATACCGACTTTTAACAACTTAGGATTTTTATTTTTGGAGTTTATGGAATTGTGAAGTGGAAAAAAGTTGATGTCAATATTTTCTAATCGGGGGATATCTAAATAATCAGGAGAAACAAAGCTAACATCAGAATTATTACCTAAAGACAAGTCGATAAGTTTTTTCCCATATTTGAATTGAATAATCATCTTTTTACTCAATCGGATTTAAAAATTTTTGAATTTCCACAAGATAACCATTAGGATCAGTTACAAAAAAATGAATAATGTTGTATTTTTTGTTGTGGACGATATCACTTATACCTTTGCTTAAATTCCTTGATAAAACTTTATATTGATTTTCTACATCATCTACAACTAAAGTTAGGATAATTTTTCCTTTAATTATTTCAAATTCACGCTCACAAAACCCCAGATAGGCATTAGAGCAAGTTTTATAAATTCGACAATCTCCTTGATCCAAAATTAATTTTAAGCCAAGAATATTTTCATAAAATTTTGAAGTAACATTCAAATCAGTAGTGGGTAAAAAAGTGATTTGCTTTTGTATGTCCATAATCTATTCCAATCAATTTTTGTATAAATTTAATTTTACTCAATTTAAAACATAGCTTTTTTATTGTGGGGGATCAATAAATCTGTTTATGATTTCGATAAGATACATTATCATAAGCAATTATTAGCTTGAATTTACCACTTCCGACAATTAAATCCCTAGGAGTAAATAAATAATAGTGTGGTTTCGACAAAAAAATAAATTTAGAAGGTGAAAGAAATTCTTTTCGGTGTTTACTTAAGAGAGAAATAAATAATCCCCCTTCAAACTTATTTGTTGGTAAAAATGTTCTAATTTCCCTGCAGACTTAATCATTTTTATATATAATTGAATCTATGATATCTATATCCACAGCTATTAATAACTATTTAGAGACTATTTCCTTGGCTAGAAGTGAAAATACTTTCAGGACATATCAAAACGGTCTAAATGTATTTAAAAATTGCTTAGAGGATCAATCAATATCGATTAGCGATCGAAGTTGCAGGCAATTGGATGAAAAAAATTTCGCGTATTTTATTAGTGAATTAAAGAATTATGCCCCAACGACCGAACGATTGTACATTACATCTGTAATAGGATTTTTTGAATATCTTATTTCTGAAAATTTGAGCAAAGTAAATATTTTATCTCTAAGGATGTTAGTAAAAAAAAGAGCACGAATTCCTAGACAAAGATTACCCCAATTTCCTAAATTTGCAATAGAAACGCTGATTGAAAAGATAAATGAATTGCCAAAATTTCCTACAGAAAATCAATCTGATGCATTGATAAATTATCGGGATCGTGCTTTTCTAATTAGCCTGGCGGACACAGGTTTGCGCGTTCATGAGGCTTGTAACTTAAGACGTGGTGATGTTGACTGGTTTGAAAAAAAAGCCATGGTCATTGGTAAGGGAAACAAAGAAGCTGTTGTACGCTTTTCAGACCGAAGCATCAAAGCTATTAAGGATTACTTGAAATTTAGATCCTCAATTGATGGTTCAACTGGTGTTCCATTATCTTCATTACCATTATTTGCCAGGCACGATAAAGGTGCTGGGAAAAAAATTAAGCCAATTACAACCACAACCGGAAGGAATATTGTTACGGCTCGAGTAGAAGAGTTTTTAGGCAAGGACGCAATCGGAACGATTACGCCTCATTCCTTTCGACATTATTATGTAACCAGAGTTTTACAATATTCAGGAAATTTAAAATTGGCGCAATCACTCGCCCGCCATACGAATATTGCAATCACCCAGCGGTATGCTCACATCAATGATGATGAATTAGATCGTGGGTATAATGAAGTTTTTGATAATAAATAACAATGAAGACTAATTTCAATCCCCTCACCCATGGCTATAAATTTGCTAATCGATTTGAATTCAAAGGGTTGAAGAAAATCTCAAATCTGATCAAGAATAGATTAATTTATGGAATGTGTGGCGGAATGGTTTTTACTGCTCTAGACCACTATTTCGATCGGAAAAACGTCCCGAAATTTTCGAAACCAACGGAAATACCTGTAAACTATACGAAATATTTGTGGAAAAGGCAAAGACAAAGTGTTTCATTTTCAAATTTTTTGAAAATTTTTGCTTATGCTTTATTACCTGAAAGGTTTGTAATCCGCAGGTCCATTCAAGAAGAACTTCCCAAAATTATTTTTGGGCTTTCTGACAACCTCCCTGTCCCTTTGATAATTGTTCGCTCGAATTTATTTCAAAATCCGACTCATAACCATCAGGTTTTGGTAACACAACTCGAAGAGAATGAAAATGAAGTAAATATGGGTTTATATGACCCTAATCATCCATCACTTTTGCCAAAAATATGTGTTGATAAAAAAAACTTCCACATTTTTCAATCTACCGGGGAGCATGTGCGAGGTTTTTTTGTAAATAAGTATAAATATCAATCAACACGAGAAGATTGATATTTATACAAATTCATTGTGATAAAGTTTTTCATTTACCACGCACATTAATCTTTCTTCTTTTGACAAAGCTAATCTGGCTTGATCTCGTAATATATTTACATTCGAGAAAAATTCTCGCATCATAACAACCAGAAGATACCTGTTGTCTAGATTTAAGCGTATTCTTCCATTTTCCCATTTTTCAAATGCACCTGAGAGCCACATAAAAAACATTTCAGGGAATAAGCCCAAAGAGATTGGAACACCAAAATCTTTCTTGAATTTATCGGTATTTAATGAAAGATCAAACATTTCCATCAGGAAACGGTATCGCTTTTTGTCATAATTACTAAATCGTCTCAATTTGTATACTGGCAAATTGTTTTTTTGAATAATTTCATCGTATTGTCGTAAAGAAAAAGTATTTACTAATAATTTTCCGTCTAAATAGCTAAATGAACCTGAGCCAGTTCCCACATATTCTTCATATTGCACAATGTATTCATCCAGCATGGATAAATTTGTTCTTGAAAAAGTCCATCCAGAACTTGCCTGGTATACTTCAGAAAGTTTTTCACTTATGATTTGATAATAACGCTGTTCCCGTGATTGATCCAGTTTTCCCAGAGTCCTTTCCATAGCTTTTTTTACAGATGGTGCACTCATCAATGGGTAAAATGTGACCTGATCTGCACCAGAATTATTGATGTATTCAAGGTCTCTTATGAGACTATTCTCTGTTTGGTCCGGAAGATTGTAAATCATATCAACATTTAGAGATGGTAAAATTCCAACTGCATTTTTGATTATTTCAAAAATTTCTTCGCCAGATCCAAATTTATCATAACGGCTCATTTGTCTTAGTAATTTATCATCGAAACTTTGTACACCAACGGATAACCGATCTACCCTCCCCTTCAATTCATTTAAAATTTCTTTGGTTAAGTGGTTTGGATTCGTTTCACTCGAAACTTCTTTGATATTGAATAATTTTTTTGCAAAATCAATTGTAGTAACTAATTCCTCTAGATCCACAGTAGGAGTGCCACCGCCAATATATAGATTGACAAAGTCATATCCCATATCAGCAAACATTTCCATTTCTCGACGAAGGCTTTTAAAATAGGATTTTACTTTGCCTTCATTGTAAATAAACCGGTTGAAAGAACAATAAGGACATAGACTTTCACAGAAAGGAATGTGAGCATATAAAACGTATTTATGGTCTTTTTTGGGAGATGGATATTGAAAATCAACTGGGATTGGATCTAATTGGAGCTGTTTATAAGTAATTTTATTGATTACTTCTGTTAATATTTTAGCCGATGCTTTTTGACGTAAGTAGTGAAGTTTCTTATTCATTTTTTGCCTCTAAAATTGGTATTACCAATAAAATTTTTGTTTATCTTATTGTATTAATTTATAAAACTTTATTATTATAGTACAAATTTTATCTTATGAATTTCCAATTCCGTAAGCTCCTAAAAAAATAACAGGTAAAATAATTGTATGAAGATTGGAATAATTGGTGGTGGCCCTGCTGGAATGTTCGCTGCAATTGAAGCGAGCAAAGAACATCAAAATATTACTTTATTTGATAATAACCCTACGTTAGGAAGAAAACTTGCCGTTACTGGAGCCGGACGTTGTAACCTGACCAATACAAACATAGCTCCCGAAGCATATTCATCCGTTAATGGTTTTGCATTTTCATCAATCATTCAACAATATAACTATGAATTTCTTTGTAAAATTTTTGAAGCCTTGGGCATTTATTCATACCACACTGATGATGGATGGGTCTATCCGATATCTAATTCTGCAAAAAATATATCAAATTTATTAGAAAATCATGTTAAAAATTTAGGTGTGAGTATTCAACCTAACACTTTGGTTGAAAAAATTGTAAAAGATACTGACAAATTTACCCTTACAACGCATTCTGATGAAGAACAATTTTTTGATTATGTCATCATTACGACTGGTGGTAAAGCATATCCCCAATTGAGTGCCAACAACCAAATCCTCAACTCGATTGAGAAATTAGGGCACAAAATAATTGCTTCCAAACCTGCTTTAGCACCAATAATGACCACTAAAAAAGAAACCAAGTCACTTTCAGGCGTACGTCAAAATTCTACTATACGCATTTATTATAAAAATAGATTGTTGAGTGCAGAATTTGGGAACATAATTTTTACTGATTGGGGAATAAATGGACCAGGAGTTATGAACTTGAGTCACTTGGTTCATCAATATCCAGGCGATCTGATTGTTGAAATTGATTATAAAAATCTATTACCTGACAACTTTATTGTAAATACAATTAAAAACCAACATCAATTTAATTTTTTGTCATCACCATTCTTATCAATTTTGAATAAAAAAATTATTGAGGCAATTTTCCAAAAACATAATCTAAGTATAAATGCACCGTTTTCTGAAAATGTTTTTCATAAAATATTAAATGATTTGAAATTTTCCGAGAATATTCGTGGGACCCGGGGCTTTGAATTTTCTCAAATTTCTACTGGAGGCATTGATTCATCACAAATTAATAACAAAACTCTAGAATCAACAGTTTGCTCTGGTTTATATTTTGCAGGTGAAATATTGGATGTTATGGGGCCATGTGGTGGGTTTAACCTGCATTGGGCATTTGTTTCAGGTTTGTTAGCAGGTAAATTGTTGGGGAACCCTAATCAATAATTTTTATGAATAAATATGGAAATTTATCATATATATTTTCAATTAAATATTTTAAGTTTTTGATTCCATCTTTCATATTAATTGCCATGTCAATACCAAATCGATAGGATAAAAACCCTGGGTTTGTTTCCAAATAATTTAATATTTCATCCAAACTTAGAACTATTTTATTAGAGAGAATGTTTTCTCCTCTTTTGAATAATGGATCAACCTTCAATTTTAAATTTCTCTTAAAAACATCCATAATTACCGGTTGTTCAATTAAAGTTGAAAAATGTGCTTGATTCTCAAAACTTACTTTCTCTAACAAACTATCGTTTGTAGTGCGTAGGAAGAACTCCAGTCTTCTTGGAATATGTTGGGTTGGATTAATTATTTCTTCTTGTGGCAAAAGTGCAGCAACACTATTTATAATTTTCTGAGCGCCATCTAACATATTGGTTTTAATTGTTTTCTCAGAGGAAAAAATTTCATCATAATGAATTGGTTTTCCAATATTGACTTCAACTTTAGGTCTTTTCAACGTGAGAGCCTTTTGTAATCCCCCGTTCATCCCCACAAACCCAATTGGGATAATTGGCGATTTTGATTTGTAACATAACCAACTTGTGCCAAGTTTTGGTTCCTTTAAATTCCTTTCCCAGATTCCACCTTCAGGAAAAATGCCTAAAACTCCTCCCTGATTGAGCACAGACAATGCGGAGTTTAGACCTTTTTGGTCAATTTGTCCTCGCATAATGGGAATAAATTTATATAAATTTGAAAACATTGACATTCTTGGATCAATTGGAATATCACCTGATCCTAAATACTCCAATTGTTGAGGAGTAAAAATCAACATTAATATAGGTTCTAATGCAGAAACATGATTTCCTATGACGATATATGGACCATTTTGAGGAAAGTTTTCTTTTCCCAGTACTTTTACTTCAATTAATGAATAGATAAATATTTTGGCAAGGAATTTTAAGATTGCTCGAATCAGATTTCTTCTAGGATATTTGATAGTAATTATTTGATCCATTAATTTGAATATATCAACTTTTAGATTTCTGAGATTTACCACGTTCTTCGGAGTCTAAAATTCTTTTTCGAATTCTATAAATTTCAGGGGTTACTTCAAGCAATTCATCATCGGCCAAAAATTCCATCGCTTCATCTAATGATAAATTTCGTGGAGTCGACAACCGGTATTCAAGATCTTTATTTGAGGATCTCATATTTGTTAGATGTTTTTTCTTACTAACATTGATTGTTATGTCACTTTCATTGAATGTTTCACCAATAACCATTCCTTCATAAACTTCATATCCGGCTTCAATAAAAAGAGTACCTCGTTCCTCAGCATTTTTTAATCCATAAGTAGTGGAAACGCCTGGTTCACGGGCAACCAAAGAACTTGACTTTCTTGAAGGAACTTCACCAGCGTGCGGTAAATATCCTGAAAAGACAGTATGAATGACGCCTTGTCCACGGGTTATAGTCATAAATTGTTGGCGAAGCCCCAATAATCCACGAGTTGGAATCAGATAACGCAATATTGTTTCATCTAATTTATTTTCCATACTGATCAGTTGACCTCTTCTGGATCCGAGTAATTCAATCACAGGTCCAACAAAATCCTTCAACACCTCAATAATAGCTTCTTCAAAAGGTTCTAAAATTGCTCCCTTTGCATCCTGATGGAATATTACTTCAGGTTTTGAAACTTGAAATTCATACCCTTCTCTCCGCATAGTTTCTATCAAGATTGCTAAGTGAAGTTCCCCCCTTCCAGAAACCATAAAACGATCTGCAAATTCAGTTTCCTCAACCCGCAGTGCCATATTGTTCTTTGTTTCTCTCAATAATCTTTCTCGAATTTGACGTGTTGTTAAATACTTACCTGATTTCCCGGATAGAGGTGAGTTGTTCACTTCAAAACTCATTTTAACAGTTGGTTCTTCAACAGTAATTTTTGGAAGTGGATTAATGTTTTCTGGTGAGGAAAGTGTGTCTCCAATGCTTATTCCTTGTATTCCTGCTATGAATGCAATATCACCTGCAATAACACTTTTTACACGCTTTTTCTTCAAACCATCAAATATAAATAAGTATTTAATTTTCTCGTTCGAAATATCATCTTTGTTCTTGATAAGAACGATATTGTCTCCTTCATTGGCTGCCCCAGAAAACACTCTTCCTAAACACGTAGTACCAAGATGATCGTCGTATCCCAGGTTTGCTACAAGCATCTGGAATGGAGCATCAATATCTACAATTGGTGCGGGTATTTGATCAATAATTGTTTCAAACAAAGGGCGCAAATCAATTCCCAATTCATTTTCTGTGAGACTTGATTTTCCTTGCACTGCATTACAATAAACGGTAGAAAAACTAGCCTGGTTTTCATTCGCACCAAGCTCTATAAAAAGGTCAAAGGTATCATTCAAAGATTGTTGGGGGATCGCATCTTTTCTATCAATTTTATTGATAACTACAATTGGTTTTAATCCCATAATCAATGCTTTTTTCAGTACGAAGCGAGTTTGTGGCATCGGTCCTTCTGCTGCATCTACCAATAAAAGCACACCGTCTACCATGTTCAAAATTCTTTCTACTTCACCTCCAAAGTCTGCATGGCCAGGTGTGTCGATAATATTGATCTTTATCTCGTTGTTTGTTCGGACGTCTAAATAATTTACAGATGTGTTTTTTGAAATAATGGTGATTCCTCTTTCACGTTCCAAATCAATGGAATCCATAACTCTCTCTGTAATGTTCTGATGGTCGTTAAACACCTTTGTTTGCTTTAACATTGCATCCAGGAGTGTAGTTTTTCCATGGTCAACATGCGCAATAATTGCGATATTTCTTATTTCTTCTCTTTTTGTTTGCATATATCACCTAAATTAAAATATCCTGAAAAAATCAGGATTGCAATTATACTCCTAAGCAGCAAAAAATTATTGATGGAAATTATTTATAAAAACTTCGTCGCATTAATAAAATGTAAATACCAAAAATAATAAGTCCAATGGAGCCTGTATTTCCAATAAAACCGATTGCACTTTTTGGGTTACCAGCGATATATAACCCCCATCCCACAACCGCAAGAATACCACCTGGAATCAGTGGCCACCAAACAAAATTTTTGGTCAACATTCTAGATAGAACCGTAATCAATCCCCACCCGAAGGCGAACCAAACAAGCATAACTCCAGTTTGTTCTAAAGCGTTGGAAGCATTTGTGTTTTCCCATGCAAAGTATAAGCCAGGCATGATGCCGACGATAATTGATCCGGGAATTAATAATCCAAACAATTTCCAGTAAATACCGGAGATGATTAAAATTAAACCAACACCAATACCAATATAAAAAAAGAAATCCAGCAAATTTAATTGGCTAATCAGAAAAGGTATTCCGATTGACGCGAAAGTAATCGAAAAAAATAATATAAAGATATAATTTTTTTTCCCGAAAAACAAAGATGTTGAAAAAACGATAAAAGCGATCAGGCTAACACTAACAAATGATAAACCTAATATATAGAGTGTTTCATTCTTGAAAGGAAAATAGCGTAAAAGAATGTACAAAAGAAGCACAGTAAAACATATACTTAAAAGTGGAATAATTAGATTCTTATTTTGTGGGTTCGATTTATTATTATTGATGTTCATTTTATTAAATTACTAACGCTTGTTTAGAACGAATGCTGGCTTTAATTAAAATTATTTTTTGAATATTATCATGTGGCAAAAGTCATAATTAATTCACATTAAATTAACCCTAAGTCTCTTGCAATTAGTACTGCATGCATCCTGTCCCTAGCATTTAGTTTATTAAAAATGCTGGTTAGATGGTTCTTAACTGTTCCTTCTGCAATCACAAGTGATAAAGCAATTTCCTTATTGCTCATTCCTGTGGCGACCATTTTTATAATTTCCATTTCTCTACGTGATAAATTTTCATAATAATTTTCAGAATCTATTTTTGGCGCACGGGGAATACGAGTGAATTCAGCCATAACTTTTGCAGTAATGGAGGGCAATAAATAATATTCACCTTTATAGGCAGTGCGAATAGCTTCGAATAATTTGTCCGGTGAAACGTCTTTAAGGAGATATCCAACAGCTCCTGCGTGTAATGCACCAAAAACCAATTCATCTTCGTCAAAAGTAGTTAATGCAATAATCTTTATTCTGGGATGTTGTTGAGTAATCCTTCTTGTTGCTTCAACACCACCTATCCCAGACATTCTCAAATCCATTAATATCACGTCAGGATTTGATTTGGTTGCTGCCAGAACAGCTTCTTCTCCAGAGCTTGCCTGATTAACAATTTCGAAATCATTTTGAATTGACAATAGTGTTAATAAACCCTCCCTAAATAATTCCTGGTCATCAACAATTAATAATTTAATTTTATTATTCATAAGGTAGCTCAATTTCTATTCTAAATCCATTGTTTGGTGTAGTTGTAATTTCTAAATCGCCTTCCAACAACTCAACTCTTTCTCTCAGGCCTTGTAGTCCAAAGCCGGTTTTAAAGTCATTCATACCTAATCCGTCATCATAAATTTGAAGAGAAATCATTTTATCATTGGAAAAATCCAGGTTGCAATAATAATTTTCTGCTTTTGAATATTTACACGTATTATTTACAGTTTCTTGTACTATTCTATAAATGGTGGATTTAATTGATGGATCTATTTGTTTTTCAGAGCCTAAGATTTGTAAATGAGAGCGAATTCCAATCCAATCACATGGACGAATGGCACGATCGAGTGCCTCTTTTATGGATTCCTTTTCTGTGAGATCATATCGTAAAGTAGATATTGACCGTCTGACATCTATCAATGCCATTTGAGATTGAGAGCGGGCTTTTTCAATAGAATCTTTTGCTTTGTTTTTATCTTCATCAATCACAACCTGGGCAGCTTGTAATTGCATGTGTATGGTAGTAAGGTAATGTCCCAGGCCATCATGAATTTCTCTGGCTATACGATTACGTTCTTTTATTACGGTCAATTGTTCAACTTCTTCGGCGTAAGTTCTTAATTTTGCATTGACATCCTCTAATTCCATGACTAACCGCTCAACTTCTTTCTTGGATCTTTCCTCATCAATTGCCATTTGTGTAAATACCATAATATAAATTAACCCTGCTAAAATTGTTGGTAATGTTGACCAAACGCTATTAATATTTTCAGTGTAACTGTTTACTGCAAAAATATACCCAATTACAATGAAAATGTTAACAACATACAACCAGTAACCTGGGGCTAAAAATACAGCATGACCAGCCAAAGGTAATAACAAAATTGCTGAAAATCCTGCTCCTTTTCCTAGAAAAACAATAACGGACCCGATTGGTATTTGAACAAGGAAATAAAATACAATCCAGTTGAAGGATTTATACTTATTTACAAAATTAAAACCATAAATACCTATGGTTATGTATAGAATTCCTAATAAAACCATAACTAATAATCGCCATAAATTTGCTTCCCGTAATGAACTAAACATAGCAAAATAGGAAGCAAGCACAACAATTGCGAAGGCTAAATCACCACTACCCTTCAATTGAAAATCTTGTGTTTGGCTTTTTATTTTATTAAAGGTTTCCATATTTTTGCATGAGAATATATTAATTGGCTACGCGCATAATTTACTAATTAAAATAAGGCAAAGTCAATGTATCTTTGCCTTATTTTAATGTAATTTTTTATTTTTAGACGATTTTTTCTCGTATCTTTGAACTTATGTAGTCCATTGATGCAACTACGATAGCAATTGCGAGCATTTGTACAGATGCAGCACGATAGCTTAATAGGTTGATATTTTGTTGGAGCAAGAAACCAATACCACCGCCACCAACAAAACCAATGATAGTTGACATTCTCACATTAATGTCCCACCGATACATTGTAAACGAAATATACGGTGGAATAATTTGTGGAATTACTGCATATATGATTGTTTGTAATTTGTTTGCACCGGTTGCCTGTACTGCTTCTAATGGACCATCATCAATACTTTCAACCTGTTCTGAATACAATTTAGCCAATGCTGCAATTGTATGTAACGCAAGTGCAAGTGAACCTGCAAATGGGCCAATACCCACCCAAATTACTGCAACAATAGCCATAACCAAAGGCTCAATAGAACGCGTCGCATTTAATATGGTTCTTGTTATCGTGTATATCGTAAAACCTGTTGGTAAAGGTTGCTTGGGTTTTGCAATTAATGCCAAAACAAAACCAGCAATAGCGCCAATGACCATAGGATAATATAGAGAAATTCTTGGGTTATTAAACTGGTAAAACCAATTTATAAGTGCCATTATTAAAACAAATAGAACTGCTCCAGCGATTGCCGAAAGTACCATATTTATTATCTTTAAGACCTTCATACTCGATTTGTCTTGCAATGTTTGGCCAAATCGGTTTAGCACACTTGCTAAAACACCACCAAAAGCTATCGCTGTTATTGCAGGTGCCAACATCATAGTGATATCGCCAATCTGGAATAAGGCATAACCAAGAAAACCAAATCCACCTAGAAAGCTTTCTAATTCCTTACCAGCCAGCTTTGTGAATTCACCAAACAACAAAATTGTTAATATGGCAAACAAAACAGATATTGCTAAGAAGCCATATCTTTGCACCTTTTGTGAAGTGGTTGGTTTCTTAATATCTTCCGAAGGCAATCCCTTTCGCAAAGTAAAGTACGCGATAACTCCGGCTAATGCCATCCCCATCAGGGAGAAAATCCAATTTTTTTCAATTGGAACAAGAAGATCAATTAACCATTTACAAAATTGATATCCAACAAAAAATCCTGCCGGGAAACCAATTAAATTTAATGCGGTACTAGTGATAGTGCTGGTTGAATCTATCATCAAATTGCGGGCTGCAATGAAACTGATAGGAATTGAAGCTGCTGTACCAATTGTTGTTGCCAGCAAAGCAATAAAAACTGTTTCGATAATTTTGTCCCAGGTGGCTTTCGCAGTATCTGACCACATCGGAAGACCAGAAGTGGTGCGTATTGTAGCGACAATATGTTGAGCCTCAGCTACCGGTTGTCTGGTAGGTATTTCAATTTCGAGAGAAAAATAACCATCGCTATCGGATTTGAAATTAGCAAGTTGCCTTTTCACTCCACTCTGGGCAAGAAAATTAATTGGTCCTTCTATGTTGGGAGGAAAATTATATCCCTGAACTGTAATGATATCGTCAGGAGAAGCACAGATCTCCGATAATTCAATATACGGTCCATTCGAATTTTCTTTTGTAACAGTGGAAATTTCTCCGCTTGGACAAGGTAAATAAAACTCGGAAGAAATTTGTTCTTCTGTTGTGTCGTATTCGAATAACTCAGGTTTTGCCAAAGCTCTTAAAACCCTGGTTAATTGAGTGATGCGAACTTCAGACCTTGTTGTTTCAAAATTAACATTTGTAACTTGAAATGCATATGCAAAAACAATAATTCCTATGGCAACAAACAGACCATTTCGTAAAGATTTAAGAATTGAGCTTTTGTTTTTCAAATTCACACCTCATCCTACTCTTTCAGCCTCTTTGCCATAAATTTCTTTAAACTTATCATCATCGATATCTTTTGGTGGTCCATCAAACATAAGAAAACCATTATTAAGAGCAATTGCCCTGTTAGCATACCGATGTACCAAATCCAAAAAATGTAAGCTACAGATGATCGTAACACCATCTTCTTTATTAATTTTTTCCAAATATTGCATGATTGAATGAGCCAAAACAGGATCTAGACTCGCAACGGGCTCATCAGCTAAAATGATTCTCGGATTTTGCATCATAGCTCGAGCAATCGAAACTCGTTGCTGTTGTCCACCGCTCAGCTCATCCGCTCGTTTATTAGCCTGTTCGCGAATTCCGACACGTTCCAATTGCCTGTATGCCATTTCTAGGTCTTTGGGGGAAAACCGATTAACTAAACTCATAGCAGGATTTGTATAACCAAGTCTACCTGCCAAAACATTTGTAATTACTTTTGAGCGTTCTACCAAATTAAAATGCTGAAATATCATTCCAATCTGACGCCTGATTCGTCTTAGTTCATCCTGACTGGCTTTTGTAACATCCATACCATCCCAAACGACTTGACCACTTGTTGGTTCTACCAGCCGATTAATACATCTCAATAAAGTAGATTTTCCCGAACCACTAAGACCAATAACGGCGAGAAATTCGCCTTGTTTTACGGTGAAACTAACGTCATTCAATGCTTGAACATTTCCATCGTAAACTTTAGTTAGATTTTTTATTTCCAGCATTTTAATTCCTATTTATTTCAAAGGTAATTTGTCTACAAGTAATCTATTATAATAACTCAGTCCCAACTTATCGTATGGGACTGAGTTATTATTGTTTCTTAATTAATTACTCGCCAAGATTTTCTAATGTAATGCCTTGCGCTTCCATTAATAATCTTACGCCATCAAAATTCTCATCGAAAATAGGTGCAGCACCAGTCCAGTCATAGAACTTTTCGTTACAAAGAGTTTCATCACAAGCTTCTGTGCCAACGTATTCGATAATTGCATCCATGATCAATTGTTTCATCTCTTCTGGAAATTCTGGGGAGAACGACATCGTATCATTCGGAATTTCACCAGACAGACCAAGGATTCTTACTTTCTGCACAACATCAGGAGCTTCCGTTAGGATTGCTGCGCGCGCATCAAGTACTCGATATCCACCACAAAATAATTTTCCATCTGCATCCGGACCACACTCTTCAACTACTTCATCAGGAACATCGGGATTGTCTCCCATCTTCCACTCACCTTCAGGTAAGAGTGGGGCACTGAAGTAGACTGTGGCTACATCCGCTTCACCGTTGTAAACCGCTTTGACAGCTTGTGGGTGTCCACCAGCTTCAAGTTCTTCACCTATTGTGATACCTAGGTCATTAAAGATTGCTTTCGGGTACAGATAACCAGAAGTTGAACCAGCATCCGGAAATGCCCAAGTCGCACCATCAAGATCTTCAAGAGTTTGATAGTCACTATCCCGTGCAACAACAAATTCTGTCCAATAAACATTCCAACCATAACGTACTGACGCTAAACCAGGTTCCACACCACATAATTGGCTTGCTAAAGCATATCCAAGTGCTGGAATAAAGCCAATGGTGTCAGTTGGAGAAGCGCACATTTCCTCAATGGTCGCTGCATATGAGGTAGGAACTGAAACTTTATAGAAAAATCCAGTCGCCTCATTTAGTGCCTGAGCAATCAAATCACCACTGGAAATCATGAAATCAACGTCTACAGATGGAACAAACAACACCTGGATTGGATGTTCAGCAGATCCAATTTCTGGTTCTTCCACCACTTCGGGTTCTTCAACTGGTTCCGGCTCTTCAACAACTGGCTCAGCTGGTTCTTCGACGACCGGTTCAGCCGGTTCTTCTACGGGGGCTGGTTCTGGAGTTGCTGCTGGTTGACATGCACTCAGAACTAAAGCCATTGTTAAGAGAAGTGCAAAAACAATGTATTTAATTTTCTTCATTTCTTCCTCCTAGAGAAGTTATAAATAATTGGGGAGAATTCCCCTTCAGACAATTTATTCTAGTCAATTTGGACTACTAATGCAACTCTTTGACTCCAAAATTTTTCCAATATAGGAATTTTTTAAGATTTGGTTGTGATTTTTATATGTATACACGAAATATTCTAAATATTTCCAAAAAATATCCATATTTTCTCTTTTAATTTTCATTTTAATTTTCATTTTGCTTGACGGAAAACTAATAAATGGTAAAATTTCATGTCAAAATAATTTTAGAGAGCGAAGGTAACTGAAAAAGTGAGAGGCGCTCGAGGAAGGTAAAAATGGAAAAAATAATACTAAATGCGGAACCCCGCACCACCATTGGAAAGCAGGTCAATCGTCTCCGTCGTGAAGGCAAATTGCCAGCTGTAATATATGGGAGCAAAATTGACCCAAAACCAATAACGTTGGATTTACGCGATGCGACCAAAACGCTAAGCACCGTGACAAGTTCAAGTTTAGTCACAATTGTTCTTAGTGGAAAAGAATACCCTTCATTAGTAAGGGAAAAACAAATTGACTTTATTTTAGGCACTCTCAAACATATCGACTTTTTAGCCGTTTCATTAACTGAGAAAATTCGAGCATCTGTTTCAGTTGTTTTCACAGGGGAAGCACCAGCTATCAAAGATCACAACGCAATTCTATCCTCTGGATTAAGCCAAATTGAAATTGAAGCCTACCCACAAGATCTTCCAGAATCATTTACTGTTGATATTTCAGTATTGAAAAATGTCGGAGATTCAATTCTAGTAAAAGATATTCCTGTTTCGGAGAATATAGAAATTCTATCTGATCCGGAAGAAATGGTGTTATTTGCCAGTAGCCAAAAAGCTGAAGTAGCTGAAGAAGAAGAAGAATTGGAAGAAGTAGCAGAACTTGAAGAAGGTGTTGAACCTGAAGTAATCGAAAAAGGTAAAAAGGAAGGCGAAGAAGACTTCTAATTATTTCGGTTTTATGCACCAAAGCAGAGGTTGTCTTCGGACAACCTCTTTTTTATCGAATTACTTCGCCCAACATTCGCAATAAATCAATCGTTATTTTGGCTGAAATACCCCAAAGCAATTCACCGTCATATAAATTATAAAAAATTACTGACCCATACCAACCACTCGGATGTGTGTAAATTCTTTCTTCCCAATTGTTTTTATCTTTCAAGAAATGAATTGGTATGGTAAAAACTCTACTTACTTCATCATTCGAAATATTTAATTTTAATGGCCAATTGATCCACGATACTATTGGCGTAACGATATATTCCGAGATAGTTACAAATTCCGGCATAAGGCCAATATAATTAATGTCAGATTTTGATAGACCAATTTCTTCATAAGCTTCACGGTAAGCAGTATCAATGATAGAAGAGTCATTCTCTTCCATGCCTCCGCCTGGAAAAGATACCTGACCCTGATGGTTTTTGAGATTATCAGCACGCCTAGTGAATAATAAACTTAATTCTCCATTCACACAAACAAATGGAATTAAGACAGCAGCCTTTCTTAACCCTTTATAGGAAAAATTACTGTTTTCTCTTATTGCTTTATTTCTCTCGAACTCAAGAATGTTCTTAACGAGATCAATGTCAAATCTTGGATAATCCTGATCCATTCGTCTTCCAGTTAATCTTGATTTTCATTTGTGTTATCTAAATCAAATTCACTTAATAATGATCTGCCAAAAATTAAAAAACCAGTATGAGCTACCATTCTATCCGTTGGGCGTAATCTTTCAGGTTCAGGTTTATAAAAACGTAATAAAATTTCAGCCACTTCCAAAAAAGCAAATTTGTTTAATCTCAATTGGTGTAATAATCTGGAAACCTGATTAGTTGTAGGTAACAGACTTGCGAAAAAGCCACCTGGTTTTAAAGCTTTTTTTACTTGTTCAATATGATCGTAAGGATTTATCACATCTAAAAACACAGCATCAACATTTTCTTCATCAAAACCTTGTCCAATATCCTGCAGTTTAAACTCAACCCGATTTTCTAATCCTAATAACATAATATTTTTTTTGGCTAAATTTTGAAACTCTTTTTTTTGATCGTAAGAATAAATTTTTCCTGTTGATCCTACCGAATGTGCAAGGGCTATTGTCATTGCACCAGAACCAGTTCCGGCTTCAATAATCTGTTGACCCTCACCCACTCCAAGCTGAAATAAAATATAACCAATGTCCTTCGGATATAGAATTTGTGTAATACGTTTTAAATCCAGCAAAATATCAGATAAAGCTGGTTGTAATAAAAAAAAAGGGGATCCATTGTGACTGAGCACTCTACTGCCATAAGGCAAACCAATAATGTCATCATGCTTAATAATTCCCCTGTGTGTATGAAGTTCTTTTTGTTCTGTTAGTGTAAAAATGAAGCTCTTATGACGTAAACCTACCAATTGCACAAGATCACCATTCGAAGCAATTTTTGCATTTATATTCCACATACGTGTTGCCTACTTTTCAAAATTTAAGTTTGTCACCCAGAGTGCCAATAAAGAAAATATGGTTGAGCCAATAATTCCGAAACCTAAATTTACCCAACCTACTTTTAGGAAATTTATTCCTTGTCTTGCGGCTATAAAATGGCCTGAAGCAAATCCAATAATTGAAACAATTTCAATGGTTAGTAATCGAAGCAACCCACCAGCTTTCCAAAAATGTAAAATAAAGCCAATTAATAAAGCAAATAAAAGACCCAAAACCAATCCCGGTAAATAATTCATTTCATCCTCAATCGTAATTTCAATGCAGGTAATTATAACCAAATTATCACCTGAAATCTGAATAAACATTTTTTTCGAATCTTATAGTTCTTCCTCAAAATCGAATCACTTATTGTTATAATAGTTGTTTACTAAAACAAAGATAGGGAGAACGACCAATATGTACAAAATAAAATTTGGCACAGATGGATGGCGAGCCGTTATAGCTGAAGACTACACATTTGATAATCTTCGAAGATGTGCACAAGGTTTTTCAAATTTTTTATTGGAAAAAGGACTATCTGGGAAATGGATAGTTGTTGGTTATGATCAAAGATTTCATTCGGAAAACTTTGCTAAAGCAGTGGTAGAGGTTTTTACTGCGAATAATTTGAATGTATATCTGACTGACAAAGCTACGCCAACACCAGTTATCTCGTTCTCTGTTATTGATTTACAAGCTGTTGGTGCTGTGAACATTACAGCTTCACACAATCCACCAACAGATAATGGGTTTAAAGTTCGAGATGAAAATGGTGGAGCGATTCCCCCGGATGATTTAAAACGGATCGAACAGTTGATTCCCGATACTCTTGACAAAGTAAATCTGGTGAAATTTGATCAAGCTCTCAAAACCCAGAAAGTTCAATTTTTCGATCCTGAAAAAAATTACAAAAAGCATCTGGAGAAATTTATAAATTTTAAGGCTATTAAGGATGCAGGGATCAGAGTTCTGATCGATCCAATGTGGGGCAACAATGCTAATTGGTACTCTTCATTATTATCTGGTGGTAAAACTGAAATTATTGAAATACATAATTCGCGAAACCCAATTTTTCCGGAGATGCTCCGCCCGGAACCTATTCCCCCCAATATTGATGCTGGGTTGCAAAAATCAATTGAACTCAAAGCAGATGTATTAATAATTAACGATGGTGATGGCGACAGGGTCGGCATTGGAGATGAACAAGGCATTTTCTTAAACCAATTACAGGTTTATGCATTATTAGCCTATTATTTACTTGAATATAAAAAAGAAAATGGTCCCATTGTAAAAACTCTCTCAACAACATCCATGTTGAACAAGCTTGGCAAAATCTACAATGTTCCAGTACATGAAACTGGTGTCGGTTTTAAATATGTTGCTCCAAAAATGATAGAAACAAACGCAATTATAGGTGGCGAAGAATCAGGTGGGTATGCATTTAGAGGAAATGTGCCTGAACGTGATGGAATACTTGCTGGTTTATATTTCCTTGAGATGATGGTTACAACAAAGAAATCTCCCTCTCAATTGTTAAAGGAATTATTCTCCTTGGTGGGGAATCATTATTACGATCGGATTGATACGCCTTTTTCTGGAGATCGAAAAGAGAAGGAAAATAATATTGTAAATGCTAATCCCAAGGAAATTGGTGGGTTGAATGTACGTGGATTATTGACCACTGATGGATTTAAATTTTCTCTTGAAGATGGAGGTTGGTTATTAATTCGTTTCTCCGGTACTGAACCCATAATACGGGTGTATTGTGAAACCACTTTTGAAGACAAAGTACCCTCAATTTTACAAGACGGTTTGAAAATCGCAGGTATTCATTAATGTTTTTGGTTGATACACATTGCCACTTAAATTTAATGAATTCTAGTGGTGAATTAGATAAAATAATTGAAAATGCAATTAATAACAATGTGCAGAAAATTCTAGTACCAGGTATAGATTTAAAAACAAGCCAAATCGCAATTGAAATTGCTGAAAAGTACGATATCGTATATGCTGCCGTAGGAATTCATCCCAATGATGCAAATCAATGGAATACATCAAGTTTTAGTATTCTAAAAGATCTTACTTCGCATCCAAAAGTTAAAGCAATTGGTGAGATTGGTTTAGATTTTTATCGAGACCATGTCGATCCAAAAATTCAAGAAAAAGTTCTCTCTGAACAACTTGATTTAGCAGAATTAACTGACTTACCAGTCATCATTCACTCGAGAAGTGCGCTCCGAAGAACAATGAGTATGTTAATTGATTGGAAAAACAAGATTCTAAAAAGAGATATTTATGGCGTGTTCCATTCTTTTGAAGGAAATCTTGTACAAGCTTTCGAAATTGCCACACATAATTTTTTTATTAGTGTTGGAGGTCCAGTTACATATAAGAATGCCAAGGAAAAACATGAGCTTGGAAGATCCTTTGCATTGAATTCGCTGGTTTTAGAGACAGATTCACCCTTCCTAGCACCTCATCCATTTCGTGGAAAACAGAACGAACCAGCCAATATTAAATTAATAGCGGAAAAAATTTCTAATTTATCAGAAAAACCGTTAAAATTGATAGTACAAGAAACAACAAAAAACGCGAATAGGTTATTCGCTTGGGAGCGTTGATTGAATATTTTTAATAGTTTTCAAAGTTTAGTTTCAGATGAAATTGTTGCTGTGGAGAACCTAATGCGGCAACAAGCTGAAGGTTTTAACGAGGATTTGAAAGCCGCTTTGGATCATTTAATCTTGTCCGGTGGAAAACGGCTACGTCCAAATATAACTTTATTGGTTGGAAAAATGCTCAAAGGTGATATCGAACGGATCATCACCCTTTCAGCAGCAATTGAATTATTACATACCGCAACGCTTGTTCATGACGACTTGATTGACGGATCATTATTACGACGCGGTATTCCTACCTTAAATTCCAAATGGACACCAGCAGCAACTGTTCTAACGGGAGATTTCATATTTGCAAAAGCAGCCAAATTAGCTGCTGAAACAAACTCTATTCCAGTTATGAAATTATTTGCAAATACCCTCGGAACTATTGTAAATGGTGAAATTACCCAAATGTTCTCCAGCCACTGTGTAAGTGATTTGGATATCTATTACAAAAGAATTTACTCCAAAACAGCATCCTTATTCGAAACATCAACTACTTCTGCTGCAATAATTTCAGAAGCAGGTAATATCAATAAGGAATATTTGCGTCAATTTGGTTATGAAATGGGAATCGCTTTTCAAATTATCGATGACATTCTCGATTTCACATCAAACCAGGAAAATTTAGGCAAACCAGTAGGTGGTGATTTAAGATTAGGGATTATCACTCTTCCAGCAATTATCTATTTAGAAGAAAATTCAGACTCTTTTTTGGCAAAAGAATTTTTTAAGTACAATTGCAATCCCCCAATGGAAGTTCTTGAACAATTAATTCAAAATATCCGAAAAAGTGATGCAATCAAAAGAAGCCTTGACAAAGCCAATTCACATATCAACTTTTGTTTAAAAGCCTTGAACCAGTTTCCCGCTTCAGTTGAGAGGGACGCACTCGAAGAATTAGCATGTTTTATTACCCAAAGAAATATATAAAAAAAGACCATGAAAGGTCTTTTGTGCGCTGGGAGGGACTTGAACCCTCACGCCTTTCGGCACATGGCCCTCAACCATGCCTGTCTGCCAATTCCAGCACCAGCGCAAATTTCTCCGTTATTATAATCTCTATTATTGACCTGTCAAGAAAGCCCCAAAACCCTAATCATAAATTCACAATAAGGAGTGTACTATGTCCATTATTTTAGACGCAATGGGAAGTGACAATTATCCGATTCCTGAAATAGAAGGCGCAATTATGGCGTCAAAACAGTTGGATATAGAAATTACTTTAGTTGGAAAAATAGATTTGATTCGAAAAAATTTACCATCGGATTTCAATTCGGAAAAAATCAAATTTGTAGATGCTGAAGATATTCTAGAAATGACTGATAAACCTGTAGAAGCTTCGCGAAAAAAACCAAACAATTCTATGGCAGTTGGTTTACGTCATCTAAAAGAAGGTAAGGGGAAAGCATTTGTGACAGCAGGAAATACAGGTGCAGCTTTATTTAATGCCATTTCAATTTTAAAACGAATACCAGGTGTGCAACGCCCAGCATTAACCGCCATATTTCCTACAAGAAAAGGAAAATGTGTAGTTCTGGACATCGGAGCGAATGCTGATTGTAGACCAGATTTTTTTGCTCAATTTGGGATCATTGGAAGTATTTTTGCTCAAAAAGGACTTGGAATTGACAATCCTAAAGTAGCAATTTTGTCTAATGGAGAAGAAGAAGGCAAAGGAAACCAATTAATTAAGGATTCGAAAGAATTAATGGCCAATTCCGGATTTAATTTCATCGGAAATGTTGAACCTAAAGAAGTTTTTGCAGGTGAAACGGATGTGGTTATTTGTGATGGTTTTACTGGTAATGTATTTCTCAAAACAAGTGAAGCAATAGGCAGATTAATGACAGATATTATTAAAGAAGACATCAAATCTAGTTTGATAACTTCGATCGGAGGTCTTCTTGTAAAGCCCGCATTCAATCGTATCAAAACCATGATGGATCCAAGTGAAGTTGGTGCTGCAAGATTACTAGGGGTAAATGGCCTTGTTTTTATTGGCCATGGTCGCTCAAACGCTACTGCAATATTTAATGGGATTAAAGCTGCTTATAACGACGTCCAAAGTAATTTGATAGAAGAAATTCAAATCGCAATAGAAAACCAGGTCAATAAATAATTATTATGAAAATCTACATCGACAACAAGGCAGTAAAAAGAAATTCTCTTATTGGAAAAATCCTACGTTGGACAAGTCTGGGTTGTATGCTAATTGGTCTTATAGCGGTTTTTTCTCAGGAAGTAGCAGAAAATCCTGGACTCTTTACAATATTTTTCATCATCATGTTGGTGGGCGTTATTCTATCTTCGATTAGTTCGTATTTTACAACCCGCTTTGGAAAATCCCCAAGACCAGATGAATTAATTGACAAATCCTTTAAAGGATTAGATGACCGATTTCACGTTTTTCATTACAAAAGTTCAATTCCCCATATATTAATAAGCCCGGTAGGTGTTTGGTCAATTACACCGACCTTTATTGATGGCGAAATTATTTACAATGAAAATAAAGAAAACTGGGAACACAAGAAAAATTCATTATTAAACCGTTTTCTTTCAAAAGAATATTTTCCAAATCCTGTTTCGGAATTAAAATCCAGTCAAAAAGAATTCAAAAAATTCCTTTCTTCTAACCAAATAGATAAAGAAATCCAAATTAAATCATTAATCATTTTGATGAATAAAAACATATCTAAAATCGAGAACAATGAAACGGAAAAAATTTTGATCCTTCCCATGGAGAAGGTGAAAGATAAATTTAGAAAATTATCCAAACAGAATGATTCCCTTGAAAGTGTTCCGAATTCTCTAATCGAAAAATTTTCTACATTGTAGTTATTTTTTTCTGTAAATTGGTTTATCAGAAAATTTCCTTCTGTTTTTATTAGACGGAAATTTTTTATTGAATTGTTTTGATGGGATAGGTTTGTTTTTTCCTTCACCGGAAATTTTTAATTGATTTATTTCTTCTGTGGTCAAATGACGCCATTCACCTGGCTTTAAATTACCCAACAAAATAGAAGCAATTCGTATCCTGATTAATTTTACAATTGGTAAACCAATAACTTTTCCAATTTCTCTAATTTGACGTTTATGACCTTCTCTTAAAATTACTTTTAACCAAGCACCTTTTCCATGCCATTTATGAATGGTTACTCTGGTTGGAGAAGTTCGAAATCCATCCTCGAGCACGACACCTCTTCGCCAAATGTCTAATTGTTCTTCGTCTGGTCTTTTTGCGACCAAAACCATATATTCTTTTTCATGACCATATCTAGGGTGGGTTAACTTATTGGTTAATTCTCCATCATTGGTCAAGATCATGAGACCTTCGCTTTCCAGGTCTAATCTACCAACCACAAAAAAATGTCCTGGTAAATCCACTAACTCAGTAACATTTTTCCGAGTATCCAGAGGTGAATTATCCGACAAAACTCCTCTTGGTTTGTTCAAAGCGATGTATATTGGAGCATCACTTTTGGGGATATTGACATTATCAACAGAAATTTCATCCTTCACCGGATCCGCCTTCATTCCTAATGAAGCAATTTTTCCATTAACTTTCACCCTCCCCGCAATAATCAATTCTTCATTTGATCTCCTTGAACCAAAACCAGCTTTAGCTAGTATTTTTTGTAATCGCTCTTCGACCATTATTAATCCTTTAATATCCCATATCCGTTATCTGATGACTTTATATCCTCGAAAAATAATTCTGGCAACTCATTTATTGAGCCTAATCCAAAATATTGCAAGAACTCTTGCGTAATTCCATATAAAATAGGACGCCCTGGACCTTCTGTTCGACCTGTTTCTTCAATTAATCCCTTACTGAGCAAACTTTTGATAACTGCATCGCTATTTACACCCCGAATTGAATCAATTGCTGGCCTAGTAATTGGTTGTTTATAAGCAACAATTGCAAGAGTTTCCAGGGCAGCCCTTGAAAGTTTTGATGTAGTTTCTATACCAAGATACAATTCAATAAATTCAGAAAATTCTGGTGATGAAGTTAATTGCACTTTCCCTAAATATCTTTGCACACGAATTCCACGGCCATTCAATAAATCTTGTTCCAAATCATTTAAAGCCTTTTCTATATCCTTTGATTCGACATTAAAAGTGTCCGCAAGATGGGAAATCATTACCGGAGAACCAGAAATAAAGAGAATTGCTTCAATTCCAGCTACTAAATTTGTATTATTTCCAATATTTTCTGTCATGCTATAATTGCCTAGTTATAATAAATCAAAATTATACTTGATTATCAAAGATATCTGGAAATATTCTACGGCAATCTAAATGATCATTCACCAAGCAAAAATCAAGCATTTCTTATTTCATTTATTTTTACTTTTATTAACTGCCTGTAGCGAACAAGTTCAAATAACAAATGTTCCCATAGAAATCAATGTAGACGGTGAAAAAATTAATTTTGACGCAGAAATTGGGTCAACAATACAATCCATAATTAATAAAACCTCTATCCAATTAAACCCTTTAGATAAAGTTAATCCACCTCCATTTACGGTGATCACAGAACCAATATCCATATCGATCATTCGAGTTGAAGAAAAATTTGAAACCGAAGAGATTGTTATTCCTTTTGAACAACAAACAGTTCGCAATGAATCCCTTCCTGATCAACAAACAATATTAATTCAGCCTGGTGTCAATGGGGTTCAAGAAGTTACGTTTAGACTTCTTTATGAAGATGGAAACCTTTTTTCGAGAACAGAAGTAAGAAAAGTTGACCTCATCACTCCAAAACCAGAAATTATCATGATTGGAGTGCAAACTCCTTTTTCCTCTATTCCTATTAATGGAAAAATTGTGTATTTATCATCTGGAAATGCCTGGATGATAGAACAAGAAACATCAAACCGAAAACCAATCATAACGAATGGAAAATTAGATGGCAGAATATTGAAACTATCTCCAGATCGTGAATGGTTGTTATTCACTCAAATTAGTGAACAAGAAGATGTAATTAACGAGTTATGGGTTGTGGATCTCACTCTCGAGGAACTTTCACCTGTCAATCTTGAAATCAATAATGTTATCCACTTTGCTGATTGGTCTCTCGCCAACGACCGCACCGTACTGGTTTCTACAGTCGAGCCACGCGAAGTTGCTCCTGGCTGGCAGGCAAATAATAATTTATTGCAATTAAGCCTTGGCTTGAAAGGAAATGTTCTCAAAACTACAGAAATTATTCAAAGCAATTCAGGGGGAATCTATGGTTGGTGGGGAACAGATTTTGAAATAAGCCCAAATGGTAAAGAAATCGCGTTTTCACGTCCAGACGCAATTGGACTGGTTAATGTTAAGGATAATGAACTTGAAATTCTTTCCAATGTCACCCCCTACCAAACGCAAAGTGATTGGGCATGGGTTTCACAAATAACATGGTCGAGTGATAGCAGATATCTTTATTGGATTAATCATCTTGAAGACCCATCACTATCAAACCAGGAATTATCACCCTTTTTCAACTTAAACGCTTACGATCTCGAATTAGATACAACGTTAACCACCGTAAACAATGTGGGTATGTTTGCATATCCAAAAACAATCGAATTTTCTTCTACCATAAACGATTTCCGTATCTCCTTTCTGCAAGCCATATTCCCAGAATCAAGCGATTCAAGTAGATATCGACTGATGATGGTTGATCGAGATGGCTCAAATTCCACGAGACTTTTCCCAAATGAAGATATGCAAGGCCTTGAACCACAGGAAATAATTAGTTCGCCTTGCGAACCCGATAATAGTTGCCAAATTGGTTTTTTGTACCAAGGAAATTTGTGGATTTTAACTTACACCAATCAATATACAGTCCATCAGATTACTGGTGATGGACTGATCACTCAAATAGAATGGAAATGAATGTTATGAGAGTTCTTGTTACTGGGGCAGCAGGTTTTTTAGGTTCACATCTTTGTGAAAGATTATTAGATTTTGGTCACATGGTTATAGGAATGGATAATTTCCTCACTGGAGATCCTCAGAATCTTTCCCATTTAACAACCAATGAAAATTTTTCTTTTATCCGCCACGATGTTTCAAATTTTATTTTTGTGCCAGGAAAATTGGACGCTGTCATGCATTTTGCGTCACCGGCTAGCCCCAATAAAAACTCACCGTATGGATATCCAAATTTACCAATCCAAACGATGAAAGCAGGGGCACTAGGAACACACAACGCATTAGGTGTAGCCAAAGCTAATAATGCCAGATTTTTATTGGCTTCTACTAGCGAAATTTATGGTGATCCTAAAGAACACCCACAAAAAGAAACATATTGGGGGCACGTCGACCCAACAGGACCACGCTCGATGTATGATGAAGCAAAACGCTTTGCTGAAGCCTTAACAATGTCATACCATCGATTTCATGGAATTGATACAAGAATTGTAAGAATTTTTAATACTTATGGACCTCGAATGCGCCTGGACGATGGCCGAGTAATTCCAAACTTCATTCAACAAGCTTTAAGAAACGAACCTCTAACAATTTATGGCAAAGGAAATCAGACTAGAAGTTTTTGTTACGTTGATGACCTCATCGATGGAATTTATCGTTTATTGATGTCTGATATTCATGAGCCTGTTAACATTGGCAATCCAGTAGAAATGACCGTCTTAGACCTCGCAAAAAAAATTAATGAAATTATAAAAAACCCTGCTAAATTAACAATTATTGAAGATATGAGACTTGGCGATGATCCTGAAAGAAGACGCCCGGATATTAGCCTTGCAAAAAAATATCTAGATTGGGAGCCAAAGTTTTCCCTTGAACAAGGGTTGGAAATGACAATTCCATACTTCAAAGCAAAATTAGGCTTATAACCATGATCATTTCAAGCCGAAAAGAACAAAAAAGATTCATTAAATTTGGTTTAGTTGGCGCTTTTGGAGCAATTATTGATTTTGGCGTATTTAATTTATTTATCCATTTTCTAAAATTCAAGCCTCTCCATGCCAGTGTAATATCATTCATTTGTGCAGTATTAAGCAATTTCTATTTGAACCGTTATTGGACATACCCGGATTCTCGCAGTAAACGATTTCGCCAACAATTTATTCAATTTTTTATTGTCAGCATCGTTGGTTTGGGAATAAGATCTGTCCTTTTTACACCTTTAGAAAAGGTATTTTTATCATTGGCACAGAATTTTATTCCAACAGATTTTGTTTTTACACCTGAATTCTTTGGATACAATTTCACATTGGCAGTTCTAATTTTGATCGTAATGTTTTGGAATTTCTTCGCAAACCGCTTCTGGACATATAATGATGTCAGCAGCTGAGAAGAGGAAATAATTTGGGAACATTAAGAATAATTGGTGGGTCTGCTAAAGGAATGCGTATCCAAAGTGTGCCCGGTGATAGTACCAGGCCAATCACAGATCGTGCGAAAGAATCGATCTTCAATATAATTTCAAATGACGTGATCGATTCTACCTGGCTGGATTGTTTTGGAGGTACCGGTAGTGTTAGCATCGAAGCATTAAGTCGTGGCGCAAAATCAGCTACCGTCATAGACTTACATCCATTAGCGGTTGAAACGATCAAGAAAAATCTTAATCACACAAATTTAGAGGCAAAAGCAAAGGTTATCAAATCGGATTCAATAAACTTCATCGGAAAAGAAATAGCTTCCTCTTTCGATTATATTTATGTCGCTCCCCCACAATACAAAAGAATATGGATCAAAACATTAACTACAATCGATCAAAATCCTGGTATTCTAACACCGGATGGTTGGATTATTGTTCAAATTCACCCCATAGAATTTGAGGACATAAAATTTTCAAATTTCGAAATAATTCAAAAAAGGAAATATGGATCAACATTATTTGTTATTTTTCAAAAACCGTTGGGGTCTGATTAATAAACAAATTCTGTCTTTAGCTTATCTTCCTGATAATAATATCTTCCAAACAAAATACCTTCATTCTTAGCTGTTATTATTGGAATCAATGTATAAAGATCTTCAACCAGTGGATATTGGTCTATTTCTTCTAATTTTGCCCATACAAGGTCACCTTCGTTGCTCGCTGTAACATTTTTCTGATCAACCTGACCAGTAAATACAAAAAGGTTAATGCCAACTTCAGGATTAACATCAATTGTAATAATTGCTTTTAGAAATAAAGGAATATCAATTCTTCCAGTTTCCTCACGTAGTTCTCGATAAGCCGCAGAAATTACTGATTCTCCTTGCTCAACGTGACCACCAACACCATTGTATAACCCAGCCCAAATTTTCTTTTCATTAGAACCATGAAGAAGCAGTATCTCATTTTTATAAAAAAGTAAAATGAGTGTTCTGGGAACAACCTGATATCTATCCTTAATTATTATTTGATCTTTTTTAACCATAATCATTATTTTGGAAATAAAAATGGGTGATTACACCCATTTTTATTAACTCAAAAACATTGGAACGCCCATAAAATCTTTTATTTTGGGCTTATATTGTTCGATATCATAAAATGCGGGTACATCCACACGTTTTCTACCAGCAAGCACCATGTCAATCGGAACAGTTGTGTATTTTCCACCATGCAATGCAACCAGTTTTCCGGTTTCTTTCCTTCTTAATAATTGTGATACGAGATTGCCAAATGACATTGCAACCATTCTATCCAGAGAATCTGGTGCTCCAGAGCGCATTAAGTAACCTAATTGTTGCACCATTGTATTTTGGCCAGTGATTTCTTTAATCTTTTCTGACAAAATGATACCTATGCCACCTAATTTTTTATGTCCATAAGCATCTTCCTCTCCCGTTTCGAATACATCACCGCCTTCGATAATTGCTCCTTCAGATATGGTCAAAATTGAATAGTTCGATGGATTATTACGTTTGTCTTGCAAAATATATTCACTTAATTTATCCAAAGAAAATGGAACTTCTGGAATGAGAGCTCGGTCCACATATGACAGATACGCACTTATCAAGCTTGTTTCACCTGAATTTCGACCAAATAATTCAATAATACCGATTCTTTCATGTGAACCAACAGATGTCCTCATATTGGTGATAAACTCCACACTTCTTGTGATGGCAGTAGAAAAACCAATACAATAGTCTGTACCAAAAACATCATTATCCATCGTTTTCGGTATGCCAATCACTGGGAATCCTTCTTTGTGCAATCTGACAGCAAAACTCAACGTATCATCACCACCAATTGATACCAAAGTATCAATACCAAAGTGTGACAGTACCTCCAGGGTGTAATCTGTATAATCGATATACCCATCTAAGCTTTTAACAGGTTTTCCCCATTTTGAATTCTTCAAAAATTCTGGTGCATCATTTGCTTTTACTTTTTGAGGGTTTGTCCTTGATGTATGTAAGAATGTACCACCTGTACGATCAATTGTCCGTACATCGTTATAACTTAATTCTTTTATGTAATATTCATGAGTAGAAGGTTCATTCAAATCATAATGGAGTAAACCGCCCCAACCTCTTCTAATTCCAAATACTTTGTAACCCATCTCCATTGCGCCAGCAACTACTGATTTAATTGCAGGATTAAGCCCTGGAACATCACCGCCACCGGTAAGTATCCCGATTGTTTTCGACATAAGCACTCCTAAAATATAAAAAGATTATTCCTTTTCAAAGGATAAAATCGGGACAGTAAGTGAAACACGACAACCTTGACCAGGAGATGAATCCAAGTCAAAAAATCCGCCTAACATTTCAACTCTATCCTCAATTAATTTTAAGCCTAAGCCTTTTGTAGAACTCAGCATAGCGGTATCAAAACCTTTTCCATTGTCAGTAACCACTAGCTTAATTTGGTTTTCATCAATCACAATTTGAATATTAATTTGAACCTTGACTGCTTGATCCTGATTGTGCCGTAAAGCATTACCCATCAATTCCTGTAATGCCCTAAAAATCATAACCTCCAAATAAGGTTCTAATCTTTTTTCCTGACCAGAAAATGATAAATTTACATCATTTCCATACTGTTCCTTGAAAATTTCAGTGTACTTCTTAATAGTTGGAAGTAAACCTAAATCATCAAGCATCATTGGCCGTAGTTCAGATATAAAATTTCTGACTTTTTGAAATGTTGACATTGCGGTACTTTTCAAATTATCAAGTTCGTTCTTAGCTTTGTCCTTATCAATTTCAAACATGCGTGCAGCGATTTCGGTTTGTACAATAAAGTTCGACAAAGCTTGCGCTGGCCCATCATGCATTTGTCTTGATAAACGCTGTCTTTCAGTCTCTTGCGAGTTGATCATCATTTCTAATACAGAAATACCATCACTATTGATACCGGCACCTAAAGACCTACCCCTACCGGTTTTTCCAATTAATGGTTGATCGGGAAAAAATTGACGAACTTGTTCAATGAGCCCTATTCTCTTTTTTAAATTGGATTGGTCATTCTGAAGTTTTTCTAATTGCGATCTCATTACCAACATTCTTTGTTGGGAATCAATCGCGGCATTATAGGCTTGTTTGATATCACTTCTTGGAATTGTATCAAATTGCCCCTGAATTTGTTGCAGATGTGTATTGGCTGATGTATTCCTTTGAATTAATTTAGATAATTCAGATTGACTTTGATCAAGCATAAGATCAATTTCATTTAAGGTTTTTTGTGAAATTTCATGTTCTGAATCTAATTCTTCAAGGAATTTATTGATATCCATCATATTTTCAGCCATTCTTGACTCCTTTTATGCAATTCAGTCAGCCGTTGTATCATACAATCGATTGATATTTTAGCATACAGTATTTATTATTTCCAAAAAAAATTACTCCCAAATAAAAATTTTCATATTACTGCCCCCAAGTGATGGAGAAAAAATACCATCTGAAGAATAAATTTCATTTTTTAAGCTGGCTAAGGTCTCATACCAATCTGGAAAAACAACCAAATAATCTGCGTTTTTATCGAATAGATACTGATTAAGTTTGACTTCATCCCGAATAAATGGAATTACTTCCGGATTCACTAAACCCGCCAGGTCAATAATTTGACGATTTGCGAAAAACCCTAATGCGCCGATATCATGTGCGGCAATAATTGCGTCCTTATCGAGATTGTTGTCAATCCACTGAGCTGTCCGCACCATCTCAGTTTGAATAATCGCAACATCCTTGCTGTAAGCTTTTCCTCCTAAATAAAGAAAGATGATTAACAAACTGAAAAAAGCTGAAGCAAAACCAAAATTAATTTGTGATTTATACTTATATTTCCTATCTTTGATTTCATTCAAACCTAATAATGAGAGTAAGAAAAATACCGGTATGGTTGGAATAATATAACGACCATGTTGATAAACCACGGGTAAACGAATTGCGTAAATCAAAATATAACCAGCAAACCACGAGTAAAGTGAGATTACAAAAATATCAAATTGTTTTAATTTACGATATAGGAAATAAATAAAACCAGGAATCATTAATAACCCCGCACCTGTAACAGGAATTAATAATAATTTTAAGTATCTTGTAAGAAGAGGTTGAGAAAATAAAAGGGAATATTCTGCCTGCTTTGCATAAAATGTATTGGGAAGAAATTCTCCGGATAACCTAAGATTAAAAGCACCGTAAAAAATAATAAAAGCCAAAATAATCAATAAATTTACAAATAAATCAGCGAATTTGGCCTTACCGATTAATTGATAATAAATCATTACAACAATAAATGGTCCAAATAAAGTTATCCCATCGGGTCTAACAAACACAATTAGCCCAACTAATAAACCTGGTAGCCACCGTAGTTGAGCGTTTTTGCCGATCAAACTAAAGAAAAATAACTGAATTAGAAATACAAACAGTATAGTTTCCATACCAGAATTTGTAACCCAAATAAGGTGCCATTCTAAGCCAAGTACTAATCCAGCCCATGGAAATCCACCAATAGAGTTCGATAAGTTGTCAAATAGTTTTTGAAAAATCACGCAGATCAATGACATGAAAATTCCAGAAATTAAAAAAGTCCAAACAAAGAAAAATTTGTTATGGAAAATATGGCCAGGAACCAATAATAAATTCCATAACGGCGAGGTTGATCCGGCAGATTTTATTCCTGGAGTAAACACCCAATCATTGTAAAAAAGTAGATTTTTTGCATATGTTTGATGGATCCATGAATCGTCCAACGGAAATCCCACTTGATAATAGGTTATGGAAAACAGAATATATAAAAATTGAATAATAAATACACAAGCAAAAAGTATCCAATGACGTTTCACAAATCTAGGAATTGAAAAATTATGGTCGCTCATAAACTATTAGATTTTCTTGATCAAAATATAAAATATTAAACTGATTTTCGATCATTTCTAATTGTGAATTACCAAACTTATCAGGTAAATTTTCATCTACCACAAAATACTTAACATCAAGCTTATTCATAATTTCTAATAAATTCAAAGTATCAGCATTTGGGATTACAACACTCCATCGACCTGTTGTGTAATGATATCCAAGTGGATTGTTAATCATTACTACATCTGATTTGAATTCAGATTTATCATTAATTATTGATTCTATCAATTCATACTTTATATAATCAGAATTCCACTTATATACACCTGGTATGTCGCCAATCACATCTTTTGAATAAACAATTGCAGTTAATAAGATAACAAATACCACTAGCGCTGAGCCAAACATTTTTTGGCTTCTTGCTAGTTTCCAATTTCTTTTACGAATCCCCCAATCAATGAAACCCTGTAATCCATCTGCAACCAAAAACCATAAAATAATTTGATTTCCTGACGATGCATGCAGAAATCCTCCTCTTGAACCTGCCAAAGGAAATAAAAAGGTCATTAAAATAGATATTAATAATAAATGTATTATGGCTACACGAATAATTATTTCATGTTGATGTTTTCTTAACCCTACAATAAATAACGGAAGTCCAACGATTAACAATTGAACACCAATAAACGAGCCTGTATTCTGCTTTAATGCCGTCCAAATTTGTTCGAGTCTTAATCCTATTCCATTTTCAAAAAAATATTCAGGTGTTAATTCCTTATCGGGATATATGAAAGTATCATCATAAGTAGCAATCATTAGTGCGCGTGAGGAAGCAGGTGTCAAAAAAGATCCAAAATTAATTTTGTTATATACAAAAAGCCAACCTGATGTTATCAAAAAAAAGATGAGCAAAACGAGTAGTTTTTTTAACAATAAACCGAATTTCATTTCATTTTGAGTTTTCAAAGTGGCAACGATAACACAAACAATAGCAATTAATAAGTACAAGATCCCATCTGACCGGGATAAATAAAGTAGACCAGAAATTATTCCTAAGAAAATCAGTAGATTGTATTTAATATTTTCATTTTTGAACAAATTACCAATTAGCAAGAAAAATAAACCGCCCAAGAAAATAACTGGGACGATTGTCTCTGGTATAGTGAAAAATTTTAAATAATAACCACTAAATATGGATAGCAAACCCGCACAATAACTAATGAATCGATTTTTGCTAATTTTGTAGCTTATCAAGAAAGTAAAAGGTGCTATTCCGGCAGCTAATAAGTAAAAAATGATTCTACTACCCATGAAAGATGCTCCAAATATAAACATTGACACAGCTGATAATATTGAAGCAAATGGCATCCAATAGGAAAACAATGGGTGCGGTAATTGTTCAGCCCCATCCAGGTAATTCCAAATCACAGGAAGCGAGTTTTCGCCTTTAAGCAATTGCCTACCCCCTAAAAAATAATACTCTGAATCCATGTATCCTGGATTTTTTTGAAAAACAAAATTAATAGAAAAAACACATAATGCAATTAGAAAAAGGGTAAAAAGATCAATTTTTTTCATTTTTCTCAAAGTAAAAGACGATTATGTCACCAATAAATTCTTGTTTGTAGTTATTTCCAAATTCACCTTTAATCTTCTCAATTACTGGATGGTCAATTCCCTGGCTTCTATACTCTTCTAACGTTTGTTGAAAAACGATAAAAATCAGGTTATCCATTTGCAGAAAATCATCCATTTGATTAGTCGCTTCGAAACCAATTGCTGTTTGTGAGCCTTTCGCTAAAGTGTCATTTGGTGATCCTGGTTCATCTGGTAAGTAATACTGGTTGCTCTGTTCATAATAAAACATCGTCGGGAAAAATGATAGTTTATTGTCATGAACAATAGCTACGTTCGATAATTCGTATGGTTTTAAATAGCTAGATAACCCGCTAAAATCAGATCTGGGAAATGAATTAAATTGATAGAAAAATGGCAATGAAATTACACTAACCAAAATAAACGTCAGGATAGTAAGTTTGCCAACAGCCGAATTAAATGTTTCCTGAAAATAATTTCCAAAAATGATAAAAAAGTACACGGCACTCAGAATAAAAATTCTGGGAACAAAAACTGGTTGAATTGCATAAGACAATATGAATAACAAAAACGGAGAGAATAAGAATAACACTCCTATCATAGTTAACTTGTTCGATTTTGACTTTATTACATAGACAATTAAGACAACTAAACTTTGTATTAGTAAAAATAAAACAATAGCCATGAAAATTTCAGTCATCGGCAAAAACGCGAATAAAGTTATAAAAGATTGAATCACATCTATGATGCCTGGAGGTTGAGTCCAAAATGCATTCTGAACTTTATCGATTTGTTGTGGAAGATAATAAAACCAGGGTAATGAGAAAATCAAAACTAAAATTTGGATCAAAAATATTTTTTTTATTACGGCTTTATCGTGATGAAATAATAAAATGATATTTACCGAGACCAACCCGATAAAACCTAAATTATGAGAATACATTGCAATAATTCCAAATAAAATTGCCAATATAAACCACAAATTCTGTTTATTCGTTTTGAAAATTGTATTTTTAAACACGGAATAAATAAAGCCCACCTGCCCTAGCAGAAGCAAACTGTACATCCTCAATTCTTGAGAATGATAAATTTGAAAAGGCGAGATCAAAAACAAAAAAGTTGAAAAAATCGCAGTTTTTGAACCAAATAAATCTTTAGCGAGTTTGTAAACAAAAATTGCAGTAATTAAATTAATGCTTACATTCAACAATCTTAAAAACCACAATTCCTGGTTAATGAATATCCAGAAATGCAACAAAAAATAATACAAAGGAGGCATTGTATCCGCAGCAGTACCTGAAATTATCGATTCGATTGGTTGCCTTGCAAGGAAAAAGCTGAAAGCATCGTCATATGCAATTTCTCTTGAATTAATAAAAAGAATTCGAAGAATTATTCCTAATAGAAACACAAATCCAACTAAAATTCTGTTGATGTGTTTTTTTATGTATTTAATAAATATGTTACTGGATTCTTTACCCACCATCGCACCCAATACATTATTACAATCAACAAAAGTGGAACTGGAAAAAACATTATTGGATTTTGAATTGGCTGATAGCTGAATTCAATCGTGTTTACGAAAATAATCCACGGAATAAAAAATAGAATTGCGAGTAACGAAATATTGACCCATTGACCAACATTTTTCCATCGATCTTCAATTACTTTTGAGGAGATAAATATTGCAGGAAACATAACGATAAAATTTCCTGGATCCGTTTGGATGTTTACCAGCTGCCCAAGTATTAAAGTAATGCTAGCTAGCCAAATAAATCTTGAACCAGTCGATCTTCTTCCAAGCACCCATTCAATTAATAAAACTAGACCACATAAGATTGAAAATAAAAATCCAATTTGTTTTCCAATACCTGGGACCAATACAACTAAGGCTGATGAAGGTGTTCCGGGAGGGTTATAAGTTGGATATCTCATTACCTCCCATAAAAATTCGATCGGCCATGAAGGGTATAAAAACACTCCTAAGAAAATTAATAATATTAATGACCCCAAAAACCAAAAAATAATCTTTGAACGATGATTTATGATTGCCCAAATGCATACAAAAACAACAAAAACAATAACCACTTGAGGTTTGATTGTCATCAGTGCCAGGCTAATGCCTGCCATCTCATCGAGATTGTTTTTAATTCCGTATATAACAAATACGATTGTTAGTAATATTAAAACAACTGCATTCCCATTAATTATCGATCGTATGCCATGGTACCAAAATAAGCCAAATACAACGATCAACAAAGTCATTAAGAATTTTGGTTTCCAATTTACAACTCGGATCATCAAAATAGTTGAAAAAATTATTGCCAATTCTAAAACTGTCATCCATACTGCGCGAGCAATTGTAAAATCCTGAATGAATGAAAATGGCAAGAATAAAAAAATCGAATAAAAAGGATAAGCAACTCTTAATTCGTGTTCACCACTTGTGGCTGGCCTTCCATACACCAAATCTTGAATTCTTAATGCTACTTGGTCCGAATAAGGACTGATTCCATCCTGAACGTAAGATTTTGTTCCCACCCAGTGAACAAGAAAATCATTACCACCAGGATTATTTTTTGTATATTGAAGGTTAGCAAAAAAGAATAATCCGATTATGATTACAATCAATAAAATCAAAACTATTTCTTTGATGAGTCGTTGTTGTCGTTTCATAAAATTTCCAGGGAATTTTTTCATCTTATTATAGTGGATAATTATGATAATCTATTTTTCATCCGTACAAATAAATTGCATCCAGAACAAATTCGAAGAAAATTTAAAAAATGCGGTCAAATTCCTCAATAATTTACCAGAGTATGAAAGACATTTAGTGCTTCTACCTGAACTTTGGACAAGTGGTTTTACAGATAATTTGTCTGAAGCTTACGAAGCCAACTTAAGTATACTGAACATAATCAGTGATATCGCAAAAGTAAAAAATCTGGTAATTGCTGGAAGCTACATAATAAAAGATGAAAATGATTTTTATAATCAATTAATTGTTGTCAATTCTAATGGAAAAGAACTCGCTAAATACAATAAAAATCACCTATTTCCCCAATTACGAGAAAAAATTTTATTTCGTAAGGGAACAAATTTATCAATTCTTAATATTTGGGACATAAAAGTATCATTGGCAATTTGTTATGATTTACGATTTCCTGAACTATTTCGAAATTATGCATTAGAGAGATCCGAGGTTTGCATTCTCCCTGCACAATGGCCAAAAAAGAGAATCTACCACTATAAATCTCTCTTAGTTGGAAGAGCAATAGAAAATCAAATGGTCTTTCTTTCAACGAATACGTGTGGAAGAGTTGAAAACACGGATTTTGGAGGTGGTAGTTCATTAATCGACGCGACGGGAAATATAATTTTTGAATTAAACAATCAGGAACAGTCAATCTCAAAAAGTATTGACATTCAGGAAGTTTTAGATTTAAGGAAAAATTTTCCAGTTTTAAGCGATGCTGAATTAGAAAAAAGTAAAGAAATTATCTCTTTCACTTTTAGTTAAAAGAAGTTATTGTTTTATTACCAGAATTGATAAATCATCTTCGTAGAAAACATTCCATAAATCAGCTGATAATTTATCAATGATAGGATAATTTTTTTCTAAAAACACACAGGTAATATCATAATTGTCAAATTCCTTTTGCCAATTTTCCTCAGCATTTATCATATTTAACCAATCTTGAATGATTTGTTCCCCATATAAATCAGTTCTACCGTCAATAAAAATCTTCATCTCTGGTAAGGTCCAGGAAATATACCCCCCCCAGGCATAAGAATTCAAACATCTTTCATTCGTCAAACCGTTAGACCTAATTACATTGATTGCATTCTTAGGAAAATGTTGCTTTTCATAATGATTAAACACAACTGGAGAACCTAGATAAATCATTTTTCCAGTAATTAATAATAAAAGAATCGAAACAAATGATAAATTTATGAGTTTTGAAACCCAAATTTTTGGATTTTTATTATATTTTTGCATGTTAATTTTTGGTATTGACGCAAAAATATTTTTCTTTTTTATCTCATTAATGAACACATTGAGTTCTCTTTCTAAAATTGGAATTGCTAGTACTGCAAAATAAACATAATTTCTTCTGGATAAAAATCCCATTGCACCAAAAACAAGGAAGGGAAATATTTCTGAAAAGGAAAATTTTGAACGATTAACCATGAAGAAAAAAACTAACAATATCCAAATCCACAAAAAAGGCTGCTGGTAAAGTTCATGAAAGTTTGGAGAAGCCCATTCAGGGATTAAGGTCTGCAGTGTAGGAATTGAAATAGTGTCGAATTGGACTTTCCAAACACCGAAACCATTCGGATTTATGATCACAATTAATGAGGAAATGACAATAACCACTCCCCATAATATTAACTCTGATTTGTTGACTTTTTCAGAAGATTCATTTTTGAAAATTTCGTCAACTATCAACCCCAAAAAAAATAGAATCAACAATAAAATACCAGCACTAAAACCAGCATGCAAATTACCCCATAGGAGAAAAATTGAAATTATCAGTAAAAAAGTTTTCTTTGATTTTGGTGTCTTTTTATCAAATATTAAAAATGAAAGGATTGAAAACATAACCAATGAAAAAAGTTGAGGGCGTGGCGACCAAATTACAGCTGTCGCCAGTACACACAACAATATAACAAAGCCACTAAGTATCTTATTCCCTTTTAGCCGCTTAAAAACGAAAAACATACTGATAGTAGCTAAGATTCCCACCAATACCATTATCCCGAGATGTCCGGTAGATTGGAACACGAAATAAAATATAATTTGAGCTAACCAGCTGTGATTTATCCAACTATCTCCGAAATTAGAGAACGATGTCTGATCATCCAGAAGAATTTGTTGGTTATCTATTGAGAGTTGTCCCGAACGAATATGCCACCAGAAATCAGAGTCTAGTGGTAAACGAAGTGCTATAAAGAATATCATTAGAAAAAATACAATATTAAAAAAGAGATTCTTTTGTTTGTATCTATCAAGTTTATTTATATTCATCCATCAATCCTAGTTCTGTAGGAGTAATTTTGCGAGAGAGATCATAAAGAATATAATAATCATCAATTACTTTTATCTTAAATGTAATCTCCTTTTGATTAAGTTTATGTTCCAGCAAATTGTTTAAGGGTTGATTATTGGTTGTAATGAAAAAATAATTTTCACCTTCCAAAATTAGCTCATTATATCGAGAAATTCGATTATCTCTTTCTGTAAATCGCAAGTCGGGATGATAAGGTAATTTTGGAACGGAAATAATTTTTTCTCCGCTTAAAAATGCCAAAGGGTAACTAACCCAATAATTTGTGAACCCGTACAATTCATTTTCTTCTTCTAAAAATTTTATTAATTTGTCAATCTCTTTATGATTAACCTGAGCCGGTTCATAAAATTGCGTTGTAATATAGGGGTCTTTCGTGGCTGAAATGTAAGTACCGAATATTTGATAGGCTATAACAATGATCCCCAGTGTCAAGAGTACTTTATTTTTGAAATGGACTATTGCATACCCAAAAATTGCACCGATTGGAAAAACAAAGGGGAGAAAATACCTGCCAGAGGGATCGACACCGAATGAAGTAAAAATAAATCCAAATAAAGTTAGCATTCCAACTACATTAATTAAAATCAAAGTTTCAATATTTTTTTTCTCGTGTTTTCTCGAAAATAATAAATAAAATAAAAAAATCCAAAAGAAAACAACAACCGGAATAGCAAATACCCCTATCCATTCCACATTCCAGGGTGGTCTTAGTCCAAATATTACAGATGGACCATACAATAAAAAAGAAGTTGTGTGAGTTAGAAGTCTATTTAGAAGAGTATCATTTTCTACAGCTACAGCACTACCTGTTATTTCATGAAAGACAGATAATCCATTTGAGAAGAAAAATGAAATCCAGAAAGGTAATGAACCGACGAGAAAAAATACAAAAAATAAAAGGATCCAATTTCTAATAATTGGAAATTTCTTCATCTTGTGAACTTTGAAAAGAAAATAAATTATTGCGGAAAATATTAACGTAAGGCTAATTGGGTTTACAAATAAACCTAAACCTAGTAAAAAACCAATTAAAGAAACAATTAACTTAGATTTATTGTTTTCAAGATTTTTTATCAACAATTCGACTAAATAAAAACATGCAGTTCCAATCAACAATGCTTCTCCATAACCACCCAAAGATACTGTTGTGTATAAAACAACATTAACAGGAGGAAACACAAAGAATGAAGATCCAATAAACGCAATCTTCCTGTTCTGAAATGATGATTCAATAAATAAATAGAAAAAAATAATGCTAAGTGAATATAAAATTATTTGGACGATCCTAATAGCAATTACTTTTTCTCCGACAATTAAGAATCCCAGTGCAACTAGATAGGCATCCAGACTTCCCATATAAGATTGCCCATAGAAATAAAGGAAATTTTCTCCCTCCAGAATGTGTTTCCCCATTAATCCTACTATTGCTTCATCAGAATTAAAAGGAAAAGCATCCATTGACAATAGGATTATTCTGTATAGAAAATGAAATATTAGTAAAATAACAATAGATATTCTTTTGTTGTCAATTATTTTATTTAATATCATGACTAATCAATACAAAAATAATAAGAAATTTGTTGCAATTCTGTCCATAATTTTAGCAATTGTCTGGATTATTTTTTATTTCTCAGGTATCTCTTTGGTTCCATTTCACCCAGATGAATCTACCCAAATATTCATGAGCTCGGATTTAGAACTTATCTTCAATAATACATCAGAATTATTTTATAAAGGTTCCTCAGATCTTACTTTAAAAGAAACCTATCGATTATTGGATGCACCTTTAACCAAATATATGATTGGAATTTCAAGGAACCTATTCAATCAACCTGGGCTGACAAATGACTGGAATTGGTCAAAAACCTTTTCTGAAAATTATCAATCGTTTCCAAACCAGAGGTTACTTTTAATTTCTAGAGTAGCAGTTTCAATTTTCTTTCCTTTGTCTGCCATATTAATATTTTTAATTACTAATGAGATATTTGAAAATCGCAAATTTCCATCTGTTGTTGCCGTGTTATTTTTTTCACTTAATTCCTTGTTATTGTTACATACACGTAGAGCAATGGCAGAAAGTCTATTAATTTTTTTCTTACTACTAAGCTTGTATGCATTCTTAAAGCTCAAACCAGAAAAACTCTGGTTATCATCAATTCCAATTGCTTTCGCAATTAATGCCAAACAAAGCCTATTGTTTTTAATTCCAACAGGAATTATTTTATCTATTTATCAAAATGTTGGTAATTTAAGAAAACTTTTATTGCATTTATTGACGTTTTTATTGATGATTTTTGGCATCTCATATATTCTCAATCCTATCGCTTGGAAAGATCCAATAAAAGTTAGTCAATTGATGATTAATCAGAGAAATGAATTATCAGCAAATCAAATTTCAGCAATAGATTCAGTAACACCTGAATTTACAACAATAAAAATAAATGAAAAAATTATCGCTTTCATTGCTCAATCATTCATTTTAGAACCTGCCATGCAAGACATTGCTAATTACGAAGATGATTTAGCTTTATCTTTTAATGAATATTTAAAAAATCCTTTTCATAAAGGAGTTTTAAGAAATTTATTCTTTGGTGTAATTTTCATTTTACTTTCATTTTTTGGGTTTTTATTTTCTTTTTTAAAATTCTCAAAAAAGAAAGTAATTGTTCTTTCCATTAGTTTCCTATTGCTATTCGTAGAGAATATAACCTTTATTAATATTCCATTTCAACGCTATTATTTACCAGCAATTCCATTTGTAATAATATTTACAATATTTGGTATTGATCAAATTCAAATCATAATCAAAAAACGAATTCGATCATTCAATAATGCATCAAAGAAATCTCAATGAGAAATACTGAACTTGGAAGAAAATAGCTTACTATAGCAATCGAATGAATAACCAAAGATAATCGATAGATTATCGATATAATAACTATAACAAGCATCGGAGGTCTAAATGGAAAAATTTATTATTGAAGGTGGTCATCCTCTTAGTGGAGAATTTACTCCTTCAGGAAATAAAAATGCCGCTTTACCAATCTTGGCGGCAACATTGCTAACTGAACAACCAATTGTTTTAAAGAATGTACCAAACATCTTAGATGTTCTCGCGATGAAAAATTTGTTAGAAAGTTTAGGGGTCTCCATTGAGGAGATAGAAGAAAATACATGGAAAGTACATGCAAAAGAAGTCTCATCCAAACACCTTGATCCGGATCTTTGCAGAAGAATAAGGGCTTCGATACTATTAGCTGGACCAATGGTAGCACGAACCGGAAAGCTCATCTTACCTCCTCCTGGTGGCGATGTAATTGGTAGGCGTCGATTAGACACCCATATCATTGCTTTAAAAAAACTTGGAGTAGAAGTTTCTTACGATCGATTATTTAACTTCTCTGCAGTCAAATTGACAGGAGCTGATATTTTGCTTGACGAAGCCAGCGTTACAGCGACTGAAAACGCAATCATGGCTTGCGTTTTAGCTAAAGGACCGTCAATTATTAGAAATGCTGCCTCAGAACCACACATTCAAGAATTGTGTCATTTCTTAAATAAAATGGGGGCAAAAATTGACAACATTGGTTCTAACACCCTTCACATAACAGGGGTTGATAAACTTAATGGTTGTGAATTTACCATAGGCCCTGATTATCTTGAGGTAATCTCTTATGTTGGTGCTGCAGCAGTTACTAAGGGAGAAATAACCGTAAGAAATGCAGGAAATCAATACCTTGACATGATCAAGTTGGTATTTGAACGGATTGGTGTCATCTGGGAAGTAAAAGTTCAGGATTTGTTTTTGCCAAAGGATCAACCACTGGTGATCGAACCAGATTTAGGAAACGCAATTCCTGAAATCAGTGTAATGCCTTGGCCATCTTTTCCGACTGACCTGATGAGTATAGCAATCGTTGTAGCTACCCAATCTAAAGGATCAATGTTATTTCATGATTGGATGTATCCAAGCAGGATGTATTTTACAGATAAATTGGTGAGTATGGGGGCTCAAATCGTCTTATGTGACCCACACCGTTGCATTGTACAAGGACCGACACCGCTATTTTCAGAAAACCTTGAAAGTCCGGATATTCGAGCTGGCATGTCTTTGGTTTTAGCAGCTTTATCAGCAAACGGCACCTCAGTCATCAGAAATATTCGTCAAATTGACCGAGGATATGAAAAGGTTGAGAAGAAATTATCTCAACTTGGAGCTTACATTTCCAGAGAGCCATAAATCCAATTTAAATATAAAATCCTCTCGTTTGATTGAGAGGATTTTTTAATTAATTTTCAGCAATCACTTCTAAGAATTGCTCAACAATATCACGCAGCATTGCTTCTGGCAACGCGCCTACCTGGCGATGTGCAATTTTTCCACCGCTGACGAATAACATGGTTGGAATACCTTGAACACCGAATTTTGTTGCCCAATCTGGATTTTCATCTGTGTTGACTTTCGTCACTAGCAGTTTTCCTGCGTACTCTTTTGCTAATTTATCGAGCACAGGCGCTACCATTCTACACGGACCACACCATGGTGCCCAGAAATCGACAATAGCTGGTATTTCTGATTGTAAAACTACTTTCTCAAAAGAAGCATCTGTTACATGTATGGGTTCTGAAATCATATCTTCTCCTTCAACCCTAAAATTATTATATACTCCCGTAGAGTATACCATATGTCAAATTAGATAGTAATAAATTAATAAATTTCTTATAATCTTTTGTAGTCCACAAAACGATAACCCACTCCGCGTTCTGTCAAAATATAAACAGGATTTGAAGGGTCTTTTTCAATTTTTTGACGTAAATAATTAATATAAAGTCTTACATAATGTGGTTCATCTCGATACTCGTAACCCCAAACACGAGAAAGTATTTGATCATACGTTAGAACCCACCCAGCATTTTTTACCAGATGGTAAAGTAAACGATATTCCGTAGGACGTAATTTTACTAGTTCTCCATCTAACCAGATCTCACGTTTAGAGAAGTCTAATTTCAAATGTTCATCGACCACAATCACATCCGGAGATTCAGTGGAACCAGTGTCTACACGCCTTAGTACAGCCCTTACTCTGCTAACTAACTCACGCGGACTAAAAGGTTTTGTCACGTAGTCGTCTGCCCCTAATTCCAACCCACGAACACGGTCATCTTCTTCTCCCTTAGCAGTTAACATGATTACAGGCACATTACTAATTTCCCGCAACATTTGTAAAACTTCAAAACCGTCAATATCTGGCATCATTACGTCTAATAAAACCAAGTCAGGCAATGAATCACGATATTTTTGCATTGCCTCCATGCCACGATATGCTTCTACAACTTGAAACCCATCATGCTCTAAATTTAGTCGTATGAAACGCGCCATTCGCTCTTCATCATCAACAACCAGTATCGTTTTATTTTTTAATGAATCATCCATAGTTACTCTCGCACAAAGGAAATAATTTCATCTTCCTCAATATTTTGAATCAATTCAATAAAAGTAATTCGATGCAATGGCCAAATAACTTCAGTGACATTTGGTTCTAAATAATGCAAATCTTTGCCATCCTTTTTTCTTGGATGTTTTAGAATAATTATTTGATCGGTTGATCCCGGCATTTCTTCTATTTCACCCAAAACAGGATCTTCATTATTGATATGTACGATTACTGTGAACATTTGTTTATCCTATCTAACTAATACTTGAATCCTCAATTTTCCAAGCGCTATTTGATCATTATGATTAATTGGATAATCTACATGAGGAACAATTTTTTGACCATTTACCCTTGTTCCATTCGATGAGCCTAAGTCCATTATGGCTACACGATTTTTATTAATCTTCAGTGCTCCATGTAAACGAGAAACTCCTTGAGCATAAGCGTCAAAAGGGGATAAATCAACATCTGGCAAAATTGGTTGACCTTCTGCAACTCTACCTAGTGTATATTCTTTCCTACCTACAAGTTGTAAAGTTTGTTTTGCTTCAATTAAATATAAGACAATATCTGCGGAACCAGATTCTTTTCCTAATAGATCATCAGGCAAGGAACTTAAATCTAATTCTTCTTCTAACTTTGATAGATCAAGATTGTCTGTATTAGATTTTTTTATAGACTGAGTTGTAAGATAATCTAATGAAATCAATCTTGCACCACATTCACTACAAAATAACGCACCTGGCAATTCTTTATGATGGCAATTCGGGCAAACGATCATTTATCCTCCAACTAAGATTTCGGTAACATTAATAAAGATCTAGTTCCATATTTCATTTTTTTCTTTCCTAATTCAGAAAAATGTTTAGTATCATGTAAATATTCTACTTCTTTTATAATTGTTTTTGCTAATTCATTTTCACCAATTGATAGTAAATGTGTAGCTAAATTATTAAGGCGTTTGGTAGCTGATTCGAGGTTTCCTTGATTTACATCATCTCGCGCTTTTTCTTGTAATCTGTATAAGGAAAGTTTTGAAAGAGCATCAACGATCACAGGAGGTATTTTTTCAATTTTTAATTCTGCAAGAACTGGACGTTTAAAATCATAAAAATATCTTTTTGTCGCAATCATTTTTGAAGGAACAACCAATTTAATTGCCCCCTGAGAAAATCTCAACTCGCTTACCTCAACTGGCAGTTCGTCTATGAGAAACTCAAATATTACGCGTAAATGTTTTCCAATGTACAAATTCCCTAAGTTTATTTCATTTGAAAGTTCTAATTTCGATAAATCAGGATTGAGTCTAAATGCATAATTTAATTTTACATTTTGATGTAAATTAAATGTGATTCTCACTGACTTAGAATAAATAACACCAAAATTTCTAATCTTTACTTGTAATAAATTATACAATTCTTGCGATGTAGAAACAAATTGGGTTTCTCCACCTGCAATGCTTGATAATGAATCAAGAAAATCATCATTCCAATCAATACCCACACCAATCGCTTGAAAAACAATTCCATTTTGTGTAGCGGCATTAATTAATTCTGTACATTTCTTTTCATCTCCGTAGGTATGACCATCGGTAATCAATAATAATAATTTTGTTTTTTGAGAATCATCCTGAACTAGTAAATTTACGGCTTCTTGTAGCCCTTTGTAAATCTCAGTTGATCCTGAAGCTGTTATTTGATTAATTTTTACGATTTCATTGCTAAGATTTTTTATTTTAACAGGTGGAATAACAACTTCTGCTTTGTCACTGAAAGTAACAATAGAAAAAACATCATCAGCTTTTAATAACCTTAATAAGTTTTCGATTTCAATTTTTAAATTTTCTAAAATAGCGCCCTGCATCGATGTTGATCGATCAATAACGATAGATAAATTAACAGAAGGAATATCAGAATCATCAATTTTTTCTGTTGAAAATATATCTAAAAGTAAATAAAAATACTGTTTTTCTGAAATTAAAGGAATACTCGAGCGACTAAAGTATGCATTAACTTGCACATTCGCTTCTTTATTTTTTTGGTCCTTAAAAATTAAATTATATTCGTTTCGCTTTTCTGAATCACTTAAAATTTCATAAGCTCTTTGTATTTGAATAAATTTATCTTTATTGTCATCTGCTGCATTAATATCTGGGTGATATCTTTTTGCCAAATCAAAATAAGCTTTACGAATTTCTTCCTGTGTCGCATCAAAAGGTAATTCCAGCAGATTGTAATAATTCATTTTTTATAAAACTTTTATTAAAATAACACTGATGTTATCTGGACCACCGGCTTTATTGGCAGCGTCCACCATTTTTGAACAAGCAATTGCAGGTGTTTCCGAATTCCTCGTAATTCTAAAAAGCTCTTCATCGCTTACTGACCCCCAAAGCCCATCACTACAAATTAATATATGCCCAGGTTTGGGAATGGTAGCGCTAAATAAATCAGGCCGAAATGGTTCTGATTGCCCTAAGGCACGATATAAGACATTTTTATTCGGATGGTTCTTTGCCTCTGATTCGGTAATTTGACCTAAATCAACTAACCTTTTGACCAATGAATGATCACTGGTTTTTACCTCAGTTCTTCCGTCAGGAAATAGAAAATACAGTCTTGTATCACCAACATGACCTATTGTAATTTGATCTCCAAATATTAAACCAGTTGTAATGGTAGTTCCTCCACCTGGTGCTTTTTGCATGACAGCGTTTTGGGCAAGCTTTATAGCATTTTCTATTATTTCTTGAATACTTTCTTCAGGAGGTTCAGTATCTACTGGGCTAAACAATGGAAAAAATAATTTCTTAACAATATGCTCACCAACTGTTTTTGAAGCTACTCTGCTAGCTACCTCACCAAATTCGTGTCCACCCATCCCATCAGCTACAACAAAAACACCGAAGTTAGTATCACTAGAACTATTAGCAAAGGTTGAATTGAAGTAAAAGAGAGAATCTTCGTTATGATCTCGCTGTCTACCCACTGATTGACCTACACCAACCAACAATTGAGAAGGTGTAATCATTGGTTCTTCTTTTGTCACAATTCTTAGTTGCTCTTCAGATAATGGGGCTGTTTCTACATGTACATTTGCTTTTTTTTGCTTAATTCCAAATAATTTCCGAAAGAATTCTGCCATTGTTAACTCCAAAACGCGATGATATTACGCATATAAAGCGTAAATAAAATGGTCACTCGAACCAAAATAAAGGATATCGTTTGCCACCATTGGTGTTCCTGTTATTAAATCGTCTGTTTTAAATTTCCATCTTTCCTGTCCATTTTTTAACTCTAAACAATAAAGTGTTCCATCAGCAGAACCACAATAAACACCATTGTTGTGAATAATTGGAGAACCACTTACTTGATGGTCAGTTTTATATCTCCATATCTCCTTAGCATTTCCTAACTCAACACAGTAAATGTGATTATCTGCTGAGCCAAAAATCACAGAGTTATCTCCTTTACAGGGTGATGAAATAGAACCTTTTTCCATTCTGAAACGCCAAATTACCCACCCAGATTTGGCGTCTAATGCATAAAAAGTAGAATCCAAAGAAGCAAATAGAACCATGTTGTTCGTGACTAAAGGAGATGAAGTGATTGCTTTCTTGGTCTTAAATCTCCATCGAATATGTCCACTAAAGTCCAAACAGAAAAAATCTCCATATTCATTACCAAAAAAGATATTATCTCTTGTTACAAACGGTGTTGTTCTAATCGGTGCCCCTGAATCAACTCTCCAGGTAAGGCGATTTGACAATAAGTTGACTGCGTATAAGAAACCATCATCTGAACCAAAAAAAACATGTCCCTCAGCAACTTTTACTGAGCTTCTGATCGGTCCATCAGTCGTGAATGTCCATAACATTTTGCCAGACCGCGTTGAAATACAATAAAGCTTTTTATCTTCTGAGCCAAAATAAACATTTAAATCTTGGATTGCAGGTTTTCCTACAATACCCCCTTCGGATGCAAACTTCCACTGAAAACTTCCATCAGAAGAATCTAAAACATAGAGATTATTATCATAGCATCCGACATAAATTTTTCCATTTTCATACGCAACAGATCCCCTGATCTCATCCTCACACTTAAACGTCCACAAAGGTTTCACGGATTGATTTTCATTTTTCTTAAAAATGGGAATTCGTGATAATGCACCAGTTTTTTTTGCTACAGATAAAAGCGCATTTTTGAAATCATTTACATTCTGAAAGCGATCTTCAGGATTGTATTGTAAGGCTGTGTTGATAACAACTTCAAAATCCACAGAGACTCTTGGATTGATGGTCCGAATTTGTCTTTCAGAAAACGAAAAAGGAGCTTCAACTCTCGGATCTCGATTAGTTAGCAGATGATGAAGGGTTGCACCTAAGGAATAAATATCTGCGACTGGGGTTGCATCACCACGATATTGTTCAGGTGGTGAATAACCTTCTGTCCCAATCATTGTTCCTTTTTGGCCTGTTTTGAAATTCTTTGCAATACCAAAATCTACTAATATAACGCGACCTTGCTGATTAATCATCACGTTGCTTGGTTTCATATCTCTAAAAATAATTGGCTCGGGTTTGTAGGAGTGCAAGTAATCCAACACGTCACATAATTCAATCGCCCATGCAATAACGTTATCTTCCAAAAGCGGATTATTATTCTCGACCAGAATGGATTCAAGATCGTTACCATGAATGTATTCAAGAACTAAGTACGAACGTTCATTAATGGAAAAAAAATCAAAAATTTGAGGAATTGCAACATGATTTAATGTGACCAAAATATTTGCTTCGCGTTCAAAATTTTGAATCACTGTCTGCCTTACCAATGGATCAGGTGCATTGTTGATCATTTCTTTTACTGCAACTAATTTCGTTACATTTGGAAAATGCAAATCTCTTGCCCGATAAACAGAGCCCATTCCCCCTATACCTATCACGTCTTGTATTTGATAACGATTAAATAAGACGATGCCAGTTTCAAGTTGTTTTATGGCGCTGTTTGTATCTGAATTTAAACTGGAAGTAATCCGTTTTGTTTCCAGTTTTCCCTCCTAAAGTGATGATTTGAGATTGTATTCACCTGATTATAAACATCTATTAATTGAAATGCAAACAAAATAATTGATATAAACCATACCAAAATTTGACATAATTTTCACAGAACAAGATATCTGTTACTATTTTTTTCAAAAATATACCTCTAAAATGAATTATCAACAAATACAGGGAGAGAAAATGTTTGATTCTTTTGAAAAAGCAGCAGAGTTCGTTGATTTGAATGATGTTCAAATGATCGATTTGAAATTTTGCGATTTATGGGGCCGATGGCATCACGTCACAATTTCCAAAGATGAGTTTACAAAAGATTTGATGATGCACGGGATTGGCTTTGATGGGTCAAGTGTTGGATTCAAAAGTGTTCACTCAGGAGATATGGCATTAATTCCAGATCTAACAACTGGTTTCATGGACCTTTTTTGGCAGAATCCTACATTAAGTTTCATTTGCAACACTGTTTTAGCAGACACAAAAGCACCATATGCTGAGGAACCAAGAGAAATCAGCAGAAGAGCGGAAAATTATATGATTAGCACAAATATTGCCGATCAAAGTATTTGGGGGCCAGAGTTTGAGTTTTATGTGTTTTCCATGGTGAAATACAAAAACACAATGAATGAAATTTCATTTGAAGTAAAGTCAGAAGAAGCAAATTGGGAAAATGTTGGGGTTAAAGAAGATGGATATCAAAATTCCTTCCATCTCGGTTACCATGTCATACCTCCAAACGATAGGAATTTCAATCTCCGGTCAAAGATGTCTTTGAATTTGATCAAAATGGGTGTACCTGTTAAATATCACCATCATGAAGTAGGCGGTCCAGGTCAACATGAAATTGAAACCCCCCTGATGGGGATGCAAAAGGCTGGTGATTCATCATTGATGATTAAATACATAACGAAGATGACCGCTTTTGAGGATAATTTATCAGTGACCTACTTGCCAAAACCACTATTTGGGGAAGCTGGAAATGGGATGCATTTTCACCAACAATTACGCAAAAATGGAAAAAATATTTTTTACGATTCTAATTCCCCATATTTGCTTAGTCAAACTGCTCTTTACTATATAGGCGGTTTGTTGCTACACGCACCTGCCTTATTGGCATTTACTAACCCCAGTACCAATAGTTACAGAAGACTTGTACCTGGTTTTGAAGCACCAGTAAATGCATTTTTCTCAACCGGTAATCGAAGTGCGGCAATCAGAATTCCAAGTTATGTTACCAATCCTGACGAGGTTCGTTTTGAATTTCGCCCTCCTGACGCAACATGCAATCCATATTTAGCTATGGCAGCCATGTTAATGGCAGGAATTGATGGCATTAACAACAAAATAGATCCAACTGAAAATGGATTTGGGCCTTTTGATGAGGATGTATTTTCATGGCCGATCGAAAAACGAAATAAAATTAAGAGATTACCCAATTCGCTTGACCAAGCGTTATTGTCTCTTGATAGAGATCGTGATTTTTTAATTGAGAACAACGTGTTTTCGAATGAATTAATCGACAGGTGGATAACAAAAAAAATGGATGAGTTCAATTCATTACAAAATAGACCTCACCCATACGAATATGAATTATATTTTGACCTATAGATTTATTTTGAACCTCGTATTGCGTTACATTCATCACACGTACACAGTGCTCTGAGATAGGCCCAGGTATAAATTCCATAATGATGACCATCTTTCCATTGGATCGATAATCCATAACTTCCAACAGGATCAATATTTTCAATGGAAGTCATATCAGATTCTGGCAGGTTTAATCCAAATACTTCCTGATCAGGCTCTGACTTCATATTTTCATGACCACCACGACACGTTGCACAGGGACAAGCTGCTCGGAGCAGACCAAAATTAATGTCCGTTATGTGATCATCGTTCCAAGTTAACGATAGGATTCTTTCTTTTTTATCAACCCTTACCTTTTTTGGAGTCAAATTCATGCTTTGTTTGTTTCCTTTCTATGGAACAATCACCAATTGTAAATATTCATCTACCGACCAACCATTTCTTGTTTTATCATAAGGTGCTTCTAAATACCACCAGGTAAAACCATCAGCTTCTATTGGTCCATCGATAACTTCAAAAACCTCAGAATCTAATCCAATGAAATTAACACTTTCAGATCTGGATGGACCCGATCTCAACCTCAGTCCATCTCCAGAAGTGCCGGTAATTTGAGCAAAATCACCAACCTGGAATTTATCGGAAGTAGATGCTCTTTCGATGATTTCAGGGGTTGCTGTAGGAACAATTGTCAGGCTCACCATTGGCGTTGAAGTCGGTGCTGGAATAATAGTGATTATTGCTAATTCCTGATTGGTAGACTGATTCTTAGGTAAAAATATTAAAATTAAGAAAACAGCCAAAATTATCAAGAGTGAAATAATAAAACCCAGAATTAAGGGTAACCAACCACGTTTCATTTAAAACCTTTTCTATTTAGATAATTACTAAAATATGATTACAACTAATGGTTCATTTTAATCGATTTTTAAATTTTACCTAACTCCCTATGATATAATCTCATCAAATTATGGTTGAAAATAATCTTAATCCCGCAATTCCAATCCTCGCAAATAGATATCAATTATTACAAACACTAGGTTCTGGTGGAATGGCTGTTGTCTATAGAGCAAAAGATTTAACGCTTGAACGCTATGTCGCGGTAAAGATTTTGAGACCAGATTTTTCCAAAGATGAAGGATTCAGAAAACGATTTCACCAGGAAGCGAAGGCGGCAGCTAATCTTTCACATCCAAACATTGTAACTGTCCATGATTTTGGATTGGATGGAGACAGATTATTCATCATAATGGAATATGTACCAGGCACAAACCTTAAATCAATGATTCGTGAGCAAGGCAAATTACCACTCGAAAAAGCTTTGGATTTAATGGTTCAAGCAGCATTAGGTATTGGCTATGCACATAGAGCTGGGTTAATCCATTGTGATATCAAACCACATAATATGTTGGTATCGCCAGATGGCAGATTAAAAGTAACTGATTTTGGTATTGCCAGAGCATTAACAACTATTTTACCTGAAGAAAAAAACACATATGTTTGGGGGTCTCCACAATACCTTTCTCCTGAACAAGCAACTGGTTATTCACCTTCACCAGCATCGGATGTATATTCTCTCGGTGTCGTTCTATATGAGATGTTAACAGGCAAACTCCCCTTTTATTCAAAGGACGCAACCGAATTAACAAGAATGCACAAAGAAGTAATACCCATTTCACCAAGAAATTTAAACCCGGAAATTCCGTTATCAGTAGATCAAATTATTCTAAAAGTTCTTTCCAAAGAACAAACCAGCCGTTATCGCACAGCGGATCAATTTGGTCGCGTACTTGAAAATCTACGTGAAACTTTGAAGGTAAATTTACCAAATGGATCTTCAAGTTTAGTCGATGAAATATCCTCTTCAAAAGAAAATAAAGACTCCAAAATTACCATTGAACCCAAAAAAACCGAAGAAAATTTTGATTGGAAAACAGCATTACTTGCACTACTTGCGTTTCTTTTAGCGGGTGGTTTAATTCCATTTTGGCTATATATTTGGTTTTCATTAAACTCAGGAAGATAAACTTATGATAATTTCAGCATCAATCATCTCTTTAAATTATCTTGAATTCCAAAAAGAACTTATGCAAGTTGAAGAAGCTGGTGTCGATTGGCTTCATATCGATGTCATGGATGGTAATTTTGTGCCAAACATTACAATTGGCCCAATGTTCTTGCCTTTTTGTAGAAAGGTAAGTAGATTACCACTCGATGTTCATCTTATGATTGCTAATCCTGAAAGGCATATAAAAAGGTTTGTTGATGCTGGAGCTGATTTAATAAGCATTCATGTTGAAAACAACCCTAATGTTTTGAGAACAATTCAAGAAATAAAAGAATTAGGTTGTAAAGCTGGGATCGTATTAAACCCTGGAACTCCCCCTGAAGCAATTACCTATTTATTACCTTTTGTAAATTTAGTATTAGTAATGAGTGTAAATCCAGGATTTTCAGGACAAAAATTCATTCCAGAAATGATTAATAAAATAAAATTCGTTAGAAATTTAATTGATACATCTAATTTAGACGTTCTGTTGCAAGTTGATGGAGGTGTAAATAAAGATACAGTCAATGAAGTGATCAATGCTGGTGCTGATGTAATCGTTGCAGCTACAGCAATTTTTAAACATCCCAAAGGTATCAAAGCTGGTGTTGATTCATTACGTAACTAGGAATTTAAACAAAAATCACGGCTTTAACCGCGACTTTCGTTTTTTTGGCAATTTAACAAATGGACTATTTTACAGTTTTAACCATTGTGCGTATGCAGCGGGTACAAAGAACTTTTTGAACTTTCTTACCACCTTCAAAAACAGAAACCTTTTGCAAATTTGGTTTAAATTTTCGGTTGGTTGCACGCATGGAAAAACTGCGGTTATGACCAAAAGTTGTTGCCTTTCCACAATTCTCACATTTTGCCATAATAAAGGATCCTTTCACCAATGAGTGCTAATTTATTTAAAGTTTACTTACTCATCACACAACAATCCGATATATTACCACACACCGTATCTTTTTACAAGATAAGTGTTTTTGAAAGGGGAGACCAACTATGAAAGAGATTAAGAATCAAATGGGAAATGTTTATGTTTCGCACAGAGCAATTTCAACAATCGCTCATCAATCAGCCATTGAATCTTATGGCGTCGTAGGTTTGGCAGCAAAGAATTTTGCTGAAGGAATTGCTCAAGCCATTGTAAAAGATCCAACGATGGGTGTAGACGTAAAATATGATGGTCATAGCATTGAAATTGATTTATTCATAATTGTTGAATATGGAACTCGCATCAAAATGGTAGCCGAATCAGTAAGTAATAATGTCCGTTATCGTGTTGAAAAAACAATTGGAATTCCTGTTGAAAAAGTAAATGTTCATATTAGGGCACTAAGAATTAGTGACACAGATTAAATTTTTCGATGGTAGAATTCCATTTTTTGTAGGAGCATTATGGAGCATGAATTAAAAAAATATACAACCGTTGACGGCCAGTTATTTAAATTATTAATAGAAGCAAGCCTGAATTGGTTGCGAACAAACCAACAAATCGTAAATTCTTTGAACGTTTTTCCTGTTCCAGATGGTGATACTGGAACAAATATGCTTTTGACATTACAAGCAGCATACAATGAAATCCAAAATTCTGGTGAGAAAAGAATTTCAAAAATTGCGCATTCCATCGCCCAGGGTGCATTAATGGGAGCAAGAGGTAATTCTGGCGTTATTCTTTCTCAACTTTGGCGAGGTTTTTCGCGTTCGCTCGATAATAAGGACGTCATGGATATGTCCGATTTTTCAAAAGCGTTGATTGAAGCAAAAAATACTGCTTATAAAGGCGTTGTACGACCCGTTGAGGGAACAATTTTAACTGTAGCCAAAGATATGTCTATTGCAAGTGAATCAATCGTCAATCAAGCTGAGGATCTGGAATCATTCCTGGATGGAATCGTTAAAGCTGCGGATGTTTCCGTTCAAAATACTCCGGAATTGCTACCTATTTTGAAACAAGCTGGTGTAGTCGATTCAGGAGGTAAAGGTCTATACTTTATTTTTGAAGGTTTTCTCAAATTTTTACGTGGAGAATCCCTGGAAACTTCAACAACCAAATTAGTTCAGCCAATCGCGTTGATGGAAGGTGACGAAATGGAAGAAATTGAACCTGGTCAGGATTTTGAAGTTATCGTTGATTTTCGCCCTTCTGATCCTCTTAATTTTGACACTTTTTACAATGACCTGTTGGAGATGGGCACTTCTATTCAGGTAGGCGAAGGGGATGGAATGTATCGCATGCATATTCATGTTCCGACTGCAAATCGTTATTTACCCATCGATTACACAATGCAATTGGGAACCATTACTAAAGTTTACATCGAAAATCTAATAGACCAAATGGAGCAAAAAGAAGTTGCCGAACAAAAAAAATTATCACTAACACCAATTGAACAAGGTCAAATTGCAGTTATTGCGGTTTCACCGGGATTTGGATTATCACAAATTTTTGCAAGTTTAGGTGCTGCGGCAATTGTTCAAGGTGGGCAAACCATGAACCCCAGCACAGAAGAAATATTACATTCTTTCGAAAATTTACCCACCGATAAAATTATCATTTTGCCTAATAACAAAAACATCTTTTTAGCCGCACAATCTGCCAAAGAAGCAACTGTAAAACAGGTGGAAGTATTACCCAGTAAAACGATTCCGCAGGGATTATCAGCAATGCTTAGACTTGATCCGATGGGAGATTTAAACGAAATTTTCGAGGAAATGAATGAAGCTTTGAAAGAGGTGGATACCGGAGAAATTACTGTTGCCACCAGATCAGTAGAGATAAATGGAGTCAATGTAAAAGAAGGTGAAGCGATAGCATTGTTTAATTCTGAATTAATTGCCTCTTCTTCTTCTATCGAGAAAGCATGCTTCGAAATTTTAGACCGCGTTGATATGGATGAAAGAGAGCGTTTAACTTTATTTTATGGTTCGGATATAACAAGACAAGAAGTAAACTTGATTGTGGATCATATAAGGGAAAAATATCCTCAATTTGAAATTGAAATTCATGAAGGTAGTCAACCACATTATCAGTTCATAATGTCAATTGAATGAAAATGTCAAAAATTGCTATCATTACGGACAGCACAGCTCAATTTCCTAATCCAAGTTTTTTGGGAAAAGAACTTGTTAGGTTAATTCCTTTAGGTATCGAAATAAATGGAACAATTTATCAAGATGGCGCTGGGATCAAAACAAGCGATTTGCCTGTATACTCAAATGAATCAAACTATGCTAAATTATTAACACCGTCCCCAAGTGAATTATCCGAACAATTTAGCTTTCTTTTGAGTAAATACAACGAATTGCTCGTCATCGTTAATTCAGCAAATTTAACTAAATTATTTGAGAATTGCGTGAAAGCCGTCAAATTGATTCAGGGTGAGACAACCATCCAAGTAATCGATTCTCACACAATAGCTACTGGGTTAGGATTGATTGTTCAGTCGACAGCTGAGTTCATTTCCAATAACGCAAATCTTACAGAAGCAGATCGACACGTACGCCAATTGATTCCACATGTTTATACTCTGTTCTGCACACCTTGTATGAAATATCTTCATAACATTGGCGTTCTTGAATATTCTCAAGCGCTAATCGGTGAAATGTTGAACCTCCATCCAATTTTCACATTAGAGGAAGGCTATCCTCAGGCAATTTGCAAAGTTCGAAATTTTCGACACGCACAGGATTATTTCCAGGAATTCATCGAAGAATATGATGATTTAATTCATATCTCATTATTAAAAGGGACCAGTACGCAGGGAATTGATAACCGTTTGTTAAAGCTTTTTGTTCAGGAAAACTTCCCTGAAACACCTTTTAGTGAACATAGAATAAATCCATTCTTGGGGGCTATTTTCGGACCGAAATCCTTGGGATTAATCGTATTCGAAAGACCGTATTCACTCTCAGGATGATGTATCCTTAGATAATGATTACTGCAATTGAAAAATTATCGAAAATTCTAAACCTTGAAAAGCAGCGTGATTATGATAATCGATCTGTTTTTGGTGGGATCGAGAAAATTTTACCATCCTGGAAAAAAGAAGCCCTTTTTCAAAATCTTTCCCAAGATTTTATTAACATCGTAATTGAAAATGTCGAGAAATATAAATATTGTTCTCTTCAAGATAGAATAATTCTAATTGAAACTCTCCGGAGTTTAATTGATAGAGATATTAACAATACTAAAATCTCTTCAGAGATTTTAGAAGAAAAACCTCATCCTCAGGAATTAAAATCTGAGCCGAGTCTAAAAAATGATTCTTACGGCAACACGGTTCTAAGTAAAAACCCTGATATTTTCGAAATTGAGAAAGCACTTAGCAAACCAGTCATCAATGTCCAAGGCATAGGCTACAACAAAGCTGAATCGCTGTCCAGGTTGGGAATTTTTTCAATAAAAGACTTGATATATTTTTTCCCTAGAAAACATGAAGATTATTCGGTAGTTAAGCAAATAAACCAACTTAAATTTGGCGAAACAGTTTCTGTAGTAGGTATTGTGAAGAATATTCACACAAGAAAGTTTAAATCTGGAAAACAAAGTATTACAGAAATTGTTATCGATGACGGAACTGGAAATCTTCGCATTATTTTTTTCAATCAACCGTTCATCGAAAGATCAATCAAACAAAACACAAATATCATCTCCTCTGGAAAAATTGAAATATACCTGGGTAGATTTGTAATGAATAACCCGGAATGGGCTGAAATCGAACAAGGTGGGATAAATCCGAACAGATTATTTCCATATTATCCCTTAACCAAATCAATCACTCAAAAGTGGTTAAGGTCTATCATATATAAACAACTGAATATTTGGGTGCCAAATATACGTGAATTCTTTTCACAGGAATTTTTAGAAAAAGCAAACCTGATTGATCTTCAATCTGCTTTATTAAATGTTCACTTTCCTGAAAATGAGGAGCTAAAACGAAAAGCAGAAGAGCGTTTTTCCTTTCAGGATACATTCTTTCTGCATCTAGCAATGCTTCAGCAAAAAAAAGAATGGCAAAGTGTTGGCGCAAAAAGAATCCAGATTGATAAAAACCTGTTGTCAGATTTAATTTCCAAAATCCCATTTACTTTAACCAATGCTCAAAAAAATACCATTAATGAAATTGTAGAAGATCTTCAAACAGGACGACCAATGAGTCGCTTGATTCAAGGAGATGTTGGTTCGGGAAAGACCATCATTGCATCGATAATTATCGCGGGAGTAGTAAAAAGTGGTTATCAATCAGCAGTTATGGCACCTACAGGTATATTAGCTGATCAACTGTACACAAACATTAAGAATTTTCTGATCACAAATGATTTGGTAAAAAAAAACGAAATTTGTTTCTTAAGTGGTGATACCAACAATCGACAGCGAGAAATTATAAAAAGTGGTTTATTGAATGGAACAATAAAAGTAGCAATTGGGACACATGCTTTGTTAGAAGAACCTGTTCAATTTAAGAATCTTGAATTTGTTGTGATTGATGAACAACATAGATTTGGGGTAATGCAGCGGAAAAAGATTAGAGAGAAAGGTAAAACTTCCCACTTATTAGTCATGTCTGCCACTCCGATACCTAGATCTTTAGCCTTAACGATTTTTGGTGATCTTGATCTATCAATAATTGACGAAATTCCACCAGGCAGAAAGGAAGTAAAAACTTCAATCGTTTACCCCACTCATCGTGAAGAAATATACGCTTTAATTAGAAATCAAATCAGTAGTGGCTTGCAAGCTTTTATTGTTTTTCCTCTTGTGGAAATTGAGGACCCAGAAATGGACGAAACAAAAGCAGCCGTGAATGAATTTAAACATCTTAAATCTTCAATTTTTCCAGATTTACAAATGGGGTTACTGCACGGAAGAATGAAACCTGAAGATAAAGAAAAAACAATGCAAGACTTTCGATTAAACAAATTTGATATTCTGGTTTCAACAACGGTAATTGAGGTTGGAGTTGATATACCAAATGCTTCAATTATGGTTATTGAAGGTGCAAATCGATTTGGCTTATCTCAATTACACCAATTACGCGGTAGAGTTGGAAGAGGTGACGTTCAATCCTATTGTATATTGGTGCCAGAAAATGAAGATGCCGCGGAAAATGAACGGTTAAAGGCAATGGTTGCAACGAATGATGGCTTCAAATTAGCAGAAATCGACTTACAACAACGTGGCCCAGGTGATTTTATTGGAACAAGGCAATCCGGCTTTAAAGAAATAAGGTTTTCAACTATAATGGATGCAAGATTAATTAATAAGGCAAGGAAATTTGCTAAAGAAGTATTAGAAAATGATCCAAATCTTATCAACATCAATAGTTATTTTTACAAATTATTAATATCTGAATATTGGCAAAAAATGACTGGAGTGAAAAATTAATACTATGGTGAGAGCATTGTTTCCCGGAACCTTTGATCCAATTCATTTAGGACATGTTGATATAGCTACAAGAGCTTCGAAAATATTTGATGAAGTTGTTGTTGCAGTTTATGACCGCCCATTAAAAAATTTATTATTTTCCCCAGAAGAAAGATTATCTCTTACCCAGGAAACATTTTCGAAAATTTTAAACATAAAAGTAGTTGGATATAGTGGATTAACTGTCGCTTTTGCAAGAAAAATCGATGCAAAAGTAATCGTTCGAGGTTTACGTGTCATTTCTGATTTTGAACATGAGTTTAGAATGGCGTTGGCAAATAAACATCTTGCTCCAGAAATCGAAGTAGCATCGCTTATTACAAATGAACAATATGCCTTTTTATCATCATCAACTGTGCGTGAAATTGCATCATTAGGTGGTGATTATTCAAGATTGGTTACAGAACCAGTCAGAAAAGCGCTTGCAAGAGTTTTTTCTGACATTGAGAATAATGAAAATTTGGTACATCAAACTTACTTAAGAGATTAAATTAGAATAATTTTTTTAACTAATTAGGAGGAATAATATGGACATTTTACACTTGGTCGATCGCTTGGAAGAATTGTTCAACGAAAGCCGCTCTTTGCCAATCATGAGAAAAGTGGTAGTTGATGAAGATAAAATGCTAAGCATAATAGACCAGATGAGAGTGTCCATTCCTGAAGAAATTAGAAAAGCTCAACAATTATTAGCACAGAGAGATAGATTAATTGCTCAAGGACAAGAAGAGGCAAATCGTACTCTTCAATTAGCTCGCGAAAAAGCCAGTCAACTTGTGGAGAAAGATTCCATCATACAAAACGCACAAGTAAGAGCTGGTCAGATAATTGAACAAGCAAAACAAGAGAGTGAACTTAATAAAATTGAGGCTGACCAATACGTTATAACCTCACTTTCTGATTTTGAAAAAGAATTAGAGATACTATTGGCTCAAGTTAAAAACGGAATCAAGGCGTTAGAAAAAGTAGCTCCCCCGCCAGGAAGCGAGAATAATCAATCCTCTTGATTCTTTTTGTTTGATTTCCTTATTTTTCTATTTACTTCACCGGGTAATAGAATTTCTTCTATAACTTCATCCATGTGTTTTACCAAAACTATATTGATTGCTTTTTTTACCTTTCGGGTTAATTCCTGAAGGTCCTTGGCGTTTTTTTCAGGAATGATTACTTTAGTAATCCCAGCCCTATGTGCAGCAAGAATTTTTTCTCGTATACCACCTACTGGTAACACACGACCCCTAAGCGTGATTTCTCCTGTCAATGATACATCTCTACGAACTTTTCTTTCAGTAAATGCTGAGATTAATGCAATTGCAATGGTAATACCAGCGCTTGGACCATCCTTCGGTATACCTCCTTCAGGAACATGAATGTGGACATCGACATTTTCAAATGTATCTGGATCGATTTTGAAAAATTCGGCTTTTGATTTCAAATAAGACATTGCTGCTTGTGCAGATTCTTGCATTACCTCGCCAATCTGCCCAGTAATTTGCATGTTTCCTTTGCCATCGATGATCAAAACTTCAACCGGCATAATGTCGCCACCGCTATCAGTCCAAGCCATGGCAGTAGCAACTCCAATTTCATCTTCATGTTCAGCTTCAAGTTCAAAAATTTGTTGTGGACCAAGAAATCTTTCTAAATGTTTCGTTTCAATTTTTGTAGGAAATGTCTTTTCTTCGGTTTTTAATCGTGCAATTTTTCGACAAATTCTGCTGATTTCCCTTTCCAAATTTCTAACACCTGCTTCGTATGTGTAATTTCTAATGATTTGACGAATTGCTGGTTCTGTAAATTGGATATTCACATCCCCAATTCCAGTTTCGTGAATTTGCCTTGGTATCAAGAACAATTTCGCAATCATAACTTTTTCATCTTCAACATAACTTGGAAATTCAATAACTTCCATTCGATCGAGTAATGCTGGAGGAATACTCATAATAGTATTGGCTGTAGTTATAAACATCACCTTTGATAAATCGTACTCAATCTCCAAATAATGGTCTGAATATTCTTTATTCTGCTCTGGATCAAGAACTTCCAGCAACGCTGCAGATGGATCCCCACGGAAATCTGAACCTAATTTATCTATTTCATCCAGCATAAACAACGGATTTATCATTCCGGCTTTTTTCATTGTCTGAATAATTCTTCCGGGTAAAGAACCAAGATACGTACGGCGATGGCCACGAATTTCGGCTTCATCTCTTATACCACCCAAAGAAACTCGTACGAATTTTTTTCCAAGAGCCTCGGCAATTGATCTTCCCAAAGACGTTTTTCCTGTTCCTGGAGACCCAACAAAACACAAAATTGGTTGTTTTGCATCAACAGGTTTTAACTTCTGAACAGCTATAAATTCCAAAATTCGATCTTTTACTTTTCCAAGTCCGTAGTGATTTTTTTCCAGAACTTGGTTTGCGTGTTGCACATCCAGATTATCTTCGGTTGATTCATACCAGGGCAAATCGAGTATCCAATCTATATATGTTCGGATCATTCCTGTTTCTGGTGACATTGGAGGCATTTGTGCTAAACGATCAATTTCTTTTTTCAGGACTGTCAATGCTTCTTCAGGTAATTTTTTCTTTTCAGCTTTCTCACGTAATTCAGAAATGTCATTTATTAGGTAGTCACTTTCACCTAATTCAGTTTGAATAGCCTTTAATTGCTCGCGTAAATAATATTCCCGCTGGTTTTTATCAACTTCACTCTGGATCTTTCCCTGAATTTCGTCTTCTAATTCAAGAACATCTAATTCTTGCGCGAGGATGGTATTTAGTAATTTTATTCTTTCTCTTGGATCGTTGATCAAAAACAATTTTTTTCGATCTGCTAAACTTAGTGCCAATGCAGAGGAAATCATATCGCTTAGCCAGGAAGGATCATCAATATTCTCAGCAAATAAACGTGCATCTTCGGAAATGCTTTTATCCAACAAGACACATTTTTCAAATAGATCTTTGCTGATCCTCATTATAGCCTTGAGATGACGATCATTTTTTACAAATTCTGGCATAACCCTTGCCCGAACTTTTATAAATGGTTGTTCCTGAATGATATCGACAATTTCGACCCTTCTCCTACCCTGGACTAAAGCTGAATAATCACCTTCAGGTAACGCCATGATTTTTCCAACAGAAATTTCCGTTGCAAAATCCAAAAACTCGTGATTTTCATCTTCAGGATTTTCATTTTCAACAACATAAATTGTCACAAGTGTTTCAAAATTCTTAAGTGCATCCTGAACAGCAAGATAATTAATGCCATTATTGATTAGAATTGGAGTAATCATTCTTGGAAAAATTACCAAGTCTTTAACAATAATTGCAGAACACTCAAACTCCCCATTTTCATCAGGTTCGAAGTTAGGAAATTGATAAAGTTCATCAGATCTATTTTTAAATGGAATAGGAAATTCTTCTCCAAAATCTAAATACCAATTATTTTTATTCATTGGTTACCAACTTAAGCTCCGTTTTTTTGGTTTTCTAGCCAAATATCTCGCATTCCTCCTGCGACAAAAATGCTGCCAGCTACAAGAATGAGATTTTCTTTTCCAGCTAATTTGTGGGATAAATCAAAAGCTTCTTCTAAGGATTGCGTCGGAATTGCCCGTACGCCCATCTGATTTACTTTCTCAACTAATAATTCTGGACTGATCGCTCTCGGGTGAATTGATTTTGTTGTAACTACAAGTTTCACTCTTGGTAGTAATTCTACCAACATTCCATCAATATCTTTATCTTCTGAGGCGCCAAATACAAGCACAACTGGAATTCCAGGAAAATAATCATCAACCGCATTTCTTAAGCGGAGTGCTGATTCCCGATTATGAGCGGAGTCTATCACGAAAAATGGTCTTCGGTTTAAGATTTCGAATCTTCCTGGCCATACAACTTTTGAGAAACCGGCTCGAATGCTCTGATCTGAAATATTCAAACCGAGATCTCGTAAAATCACTAAAGTTGTATACGCAGTAGCTGCATTTTGTACTTGGTGAAATCCCAAAAGAGGAATTTGAAACTTCTTGGGTTCCCAATCTTCTCGCCCTGCACTTTCGATGTATGCATTTACAGCATTTTGATCTTCTTTTGGCCAGACATAAAAATTCTGACCATGCAAAGATTTGGCTGCTTGTGCATATAAATAATCTTTACCGACAAGATAAAGTGGCGCATTTCTTTCTTCCGCAATTTTCTTCAGAACCAACAATGCCTCTTCTTTTTGTGGTGATACGATTACTGGAGTATGTTCTTTGATTATTCCACCTTTTTCGAAAGATATTTTTGCTAATGTATCTCCCAATACATTTGTATGATCCAATGATAAAGAGGTGATAACTGAAACCATGGGTTGGACAACATTTGTTGCATCCAATCTTCCTCCAAGTCCCACTTCAATAACGGCAATATCAACTTTCTTTTGTCTAAAATATAGAAATGCCATTGCTGTCATCAACTCAAAGGTTGTTATTTCCTCGACCAAAGGAATTTTAGGTTTCATTTCTTCTACGAGTTGGATCATTTCTTCATGAAGCATTGGTGCGAAATCAACTTGAATTCTTTCGCAAAAATCATGTAAATGAGGGGATGTATAGAAACCTACTTTATAACCTTCTTCATGTAATGCATAGGCTATTAATGCAGAAGTTGAACCTTTACCCTTTGTGCCAGCGACATGAATTACAGGATATGATGACTGTGGATTTTCAAATAAATCCATGAATTTATGCATTCTATCCAGATTAAATTTCTCTTCAGAATAACGCATATTTCGAGTCATACTGTAATCAATAAACTTGTACAGATAATCTAATGCTTCTTGATACTTAGCTTCAATATCCATAAACCCTCCAATAGTAGGTCTTGATGAATTCTACTCAACGCAATTTGATTATGCAAGTACAATTTAAAGGTCATTACTATCGATCAATGGATTTAAAATGGCTTTGTGTTATTTTGAAATTAAACTTGACTTACCGTTTTCTCAGAGTCTAAAAGAAAAACGAGGAACGGTAAAATCTATCATTGCACGAACATCTATCAAATTCAATGTATCGATTGCTGAAGTTGATATGAACGATGTTTGGAAATCGGCTTTATTAGGCGTCTCTATTGTGGCTAATGATGGAAAAGTATTTGATGGAATGATAAACACATTAATCAGTTATCTCGAATTTAATTATCCTGATATCATAATTACCGTAAATTCAAAAGAAATTTTGTAGGAGAAATATGGACCTTAATTTAAATCAAAGAGTTGCATTTATTGCGGGTTCCAGCCAGGGATTAGGATTTGCAATTGCAAAACAACTAAATGCAGAAAATGCCACTGTAATTATCAATGGAAGAGATGAACAGAAATTGGAAGAATCTGTTAGAAATATATCAAGTTATGGAAATAACCAGGTTTTTACCTTTGCGGGAGATGTCACTGATCCTGAGTTTTCAAAAAAACTGTTTGATTTTTTGTCATCAAAATTTGGAAAATTAGATATTTTGATTACAAATGCAGGTGGTCCAAAACCTTCACCTTTTGAAACGGTTGATGACATAACCTGGAATAACGCTTTTGAGCTTTCATTCATGAGCCATGTCAGGTTGATCCGATCCTTATTGCCACTATTGAAGAAATCCCAAATTGCGAACGTGTTAACCATTACCTCATATTCGGCTAAGCAACCCATACCAAATTTGATTCTGTCCAATTCAATACGGGCGGCGACCATCGGATTAACAAAATCATTAGCTTTAGAATTAGGAGAGGATGGAATTCGGTTTAATTCCATATTACCAGGATGGACATTAACGGAAAGAGTCAATCAATTAATGAAGAATAGGGCATCTTTGAATGGCACGACCATCGAAGAAGAAATCAATAAACAAGCAAAAGAAAGTCCACTTGGTAGAATGGCCAAACCCGAAGAATTCGCCAATGTGGCAGCATTTTTAGTATCTCCACGAGCGTCATATTTGACTGGAAGTATGATTTCGGTTGACGGTGGCATGGTAAAAGGGATATTTTAGCGACTTCAAATATCAAGTACAATTGAAAACTATCATTCTAAACGATTGAAGGAGAAATTTTGAATTTAACCAAATCTTTATCCGATCAATTAGAGAGGATCCTCCCCCTGGTTGAAAAACCAGGCAGATATGTAGGTGGAGAATTCAATTCAATTGTCAAAAATTGGCAAGATGTTGAAACTAAAATAGCATTGATATTCCCTGATATTTACGATATCGGTTTATCCAATTTAGGATTGCAAATCCTTTATGAATTAATCAACAATAACCCAGATATGCTGGCAGAAAGAGCATATTCTCCGTGGCAAGACATGGAAAAGATGCTCCGTGAGTATGATATCCCCTTATATTCCTTAGAAACAAAAACACCATTGAGAGATTTTGACATTATTGGTCTTACGTTGCCATACGAATCGCTTTATACCAATACATTAAATTTCCTTGATCTCAGCAAAATTCCTATTCATTCTAGTGAAAGAGGAAAAGATTTTCCATTAATTGTTGCTGGTGGTCATGCAACGTATAATCCTGAACCGATGGCCCCCTTTATTGATGCATTTCTAATTGGTGAAGGGGAAGAAATTCTGTTAGATGTGATCGACACGTATATAATTTGGAAAAAAGACAATTCTTCAAAGTTGAATTTATTAGAAAAATTAGCGCAAATTGATGGTGTTTACATTCCATCTTTTTATGACCCAGTTTATGATTCAGATGGCAAATTTATTAAAATGAAGATTAATCATAAGGGTGCTCCAAAGAAGATCACCAAAAGAATTATGGGGAAATTGCCCTATGCCCCAACTAAATTTATTGTCCCATCGATTGGTGTCGTTCATAATCGAGTTGCAGTTGAAATTATGCGAGGCTGCACACGGGGTTGTCGTTTTTGTCATGCCGGAATGATCAACCGTCCAATTCGCGAGAGAACCGTAATTGAAATTACGCAAACCATACAAGAAGCATTGGAAAACACTGGATTCGAAGAAGTTGCCCTTTTGTCCTTATCTTCAAGTGACTATACGAATATCTTGGAGCTGGTTGAAAAAATTAGCAATAAATTTGCAGGTAAAAATTTAACCATTTCTTTACCATCATTGAGAATAGACTCTTTTTCAGTTGACCTCATGGATAAATTAAAAGATTCTCGCAAAGGAGGGTTTACATTAGCCCCAGAAGCTGCTTCAGAGAGAATGAGAAATATCATCAACAAACCAATTTCTGAAGAAATGTTATTGAATACGGCTCATGAAATTTTTTCCAGAGGTTGGCATACATTGAAATTGTATTTCATGATTGGGCATCCTTCAGAAACGATCGAGGATGTTGCAGAAATTGCAGCTTTATGTAAAAAAGTTCTTGCAGTGGGCAGAAAAGCCATCGGAAATCGTGCTAAAGTCCATGCTGGTGTTTCAACATTTGTACCTAAACCTCACACTCCTTTCCAGTATGTAGCTTGTGATCAACCAGAATCCATCTTACAAAAACAAAGTTTACTAAGGGAAGAATTAAGAGGACCAGGTTTAAAATTCAACTGGACTGATCCAAAAGAAACAATGAAGGAAGCTTGGCTCTCGCGAGGTGATCGACGAATTTCTGATGTTATTGAAATTGCCTGGAGGAAAGGTGCAAAATTTGATGCCTGGCAGGATTTTCACAATCATGAAATTTGGATGGACTCATTTGAGGAAGCTAACCTTGATCCAAAATTTTATATTCACCGTGAACGTGATATAGAAGAAATATTCCCGTGGGATCATATTCACCCAGGAGTAAAAAAATCCTATTTGAAAACGGAATATCTGAACAGTCTATCATTGAAACTTAGAGGTGATTGTCGTGAACAATGTTATGCATGTGGAATTACACAAGCATTTAATCACTTGAGAAAAGAAGATCCAGGAATCGTTTGGAAATGTCCAAACCTTACTCGCAGAGAGAGTAATTAAATGACTACACGATACAGATTAAATTATTCCAAACTTGAAGGGATGCGTTATACATCCAATTTAGACATTCACAAAATGTGGGAACGAGCATTTCGTCGAGCAAAATTACCACTTAAATACAGCCAGGGTTTTCATCCCCAACCAAAAATCCAACAGGCAAATCCTTTACCATTAGGCTTTATGAGTAAGAATGAAATGGTTGATTTTTATTTGGAGGAGGAAATCAATGTTGAGGATTTGCTATCTAGGTTTCCTAAAGTCTTACCTGAAGGTATTAAAATAAATTCAATTGAGCAAATCGATAATAATGAACCAACTTTACAAAAATTGGCGGGAGCTTCCGAATATCTGGTATATCTTCTCGACAAAGTGGAGTTTACTACAACCAGAAAATCCATCGAAGACATTTTAGAAAAGGACACAGTCCTGCGGGTTCGTCGCGGAAAATCCTATGATTTACGACCATTAATCATTTCTCTCGAACTACAACCCATCGATAACGGAATTATAAAAATGGTTTTATCAGCTAAAGATGGCGCAACTGGCCGGCCAGATGAGGTGTTGGATGAATTGGGTATCCCGCTCGAAAATACACGCATCATTCGCCAAAAAACTATTCTGATGGAAAACCCTATAAATCATTCTGCATAATATGAAAAATAAAAATTTTCTTATCAGGCAATGTACAAACCCCGATTGTAATTTTCGATTTCCCGCCCCGGATGACTCGGGAATTGGAATTAAATGCCCAAAATGCAAAACAAAAACTGAGATAATTCACAAAATAAATTTAAACAATGAAACAACCGTCTTTAATCTACCTGTTCACCAAAAAGTTAATTGTGAGGTTTTGTTAGACAACATCCGGTCTAGTTTCAATGTTGGTGCAATTTTTCGGTCAGCTGATGGTGTGGGAATTAGAAAGATACATCTGTGTGGCATAACACCATCCCCCACAAATATCAAAGTTCATAAAACATCTCTCGGATCAGAAAACACAGTTCAATTTGAAATTCATCCCAATGCATTGACAGTTGTTCAAAAATTCAAACAAGACGGATACAGAATTTGGGAAATTGAGAAAACAGATTTTTCCAAATCTATCTTCAATTTTGAATTGAACGAGACCTCAGAGCCAACATTATTAATTCTTGGCAATGAAATAATTGGAGTTGATCCGGATATTTTAGCATTATGCGATAATCACTTACATATTCCAATGCTGGGGTTAAAGAATTCTCTTAATGTTGCAATAGCTTTTGGAATTGCTGTATATATCTTAACGCAAGATTATTTCATAAACAATTTAAGCGAGGCATAGTCGAGGATAAATGGGATACGAATTCAACAATAAAAATATAGTAATCACCGGTGGATCAAGCGGAATTGGTAAAGCTCTGGTCATCAAATTATCAGATTTAGGTGCAAAAATTTGGGTCTTAGCTCGGGATGAGAGAAAAATACTTTCGTTGATATCTGAAATCGGCGAAAAATCAGACTCTCTAAATTATTATCTCATCGATGTGCGGGATTATGAAGGACTTAAAAATATTTCTGATGAATTTAAACAAAAAAATATCTCCATACATGGACTGATCAATTCAGCTGGAGTAGCACATCCTGCAGAATTTGATAAATTAGGTGTAGAACAATATCGTTGGTTAATGGAAGTTAATTATTTAGGTACGGTGCATTCTATTCTTGCCTTTAAACCACTTATGTCTGCCGGTTCATTTATTGTGAATATTTCGTCCATGGCTGGTCTAATTGGTGTTTATGGTTATTCTGCATATGGAGGTAGTAAATTTGCAGTAAGAGGATTTTCAGATGTAATTCGCAGTGAATTGAAGTTAAAAGATATTCACGTTTCAATAGTTTATCCCCCTGATACGGACACACCTCAACTCACCTATGAAAACAAAATAAAACCAGCAATAACAAAAAAAATCGCTGGTTCTGCAAATATTTTATCTGCTTCAAATGTAGCAGATGAGATTATCCGTGGAATCAGACGTAAAAAATATCTAATTATCCCTGGTTTTGAAAGCAAACTAATTTATCATCTTAGTAATATTCTGGGGCCACTTTTTTATCCGGTGATGGACTTTATGGTCAATCGTGCGGTAAAGGAGACAAACCGTAATAAATAATTTGGTTCACCCAAAGCACAAAAATTATCCAAATTACATCGGCCATCAAAAGATGAATGATTTGCATCCAAATGGGTGCCAGTAAAATTACATTAACTACACCTATTAATAACTGAACAACAAATAATCCAATCATCCATTTAAAATAACCATTCATTCTTTGATTTTTAGACTTGGATAAAAAGCTTGTAAAAATAACATAGAATGCCAATCCAATCACCAAGGCAATCATTGGATGATAAACACGAAGTTGCAACAAGAAATTTTCACCACTGAAATCTTGTTTAAACCCCTCGGAGAGGGATGCAGCAGGAAACAGCGTATCTCCTAAGGCGGTTATTGCGCCACTTGCTCCCAATGCTAAAAACAATAAGAAGATCAAAAAAAAGATTTGCCTTCCATTTTTGGAAAGGATCATTTTCTTTGGTTCCCCATAACGAATCCATTCGTAAAGCAGCACATTGCTGCCTAATAATAGGAATGTGTTTACGAGGTGAACAGAAATCACAACAGCCCTAAGAACACTGGAGTTATCAGCTACCAGTTCGAATAAAACCAGTCCTGCACCAATCGCTGCTTCTAAAGTAATGAATAAGAGAACAAAAAATGTTACTTTCCTGATCTTACTACCCTTACTATAAGTTCGGTAAACCCAGACAAATAAAATAATTATGAAGATGATCGTTAATCCACTGGTTAAACGATGAACAAACTCTATGATTGTTTCAATTTCGGGGGCAGTTGGTACTACTTCTCCTTTACATGATGGCCAATGAGATCCACATCCTGCTCCAGAGCCTGTAGCTCTTACAACGGCTCCCATTAAGATAACAAAAACGTTGTAAATTAAAACAAACAAACTATATTTTTTTAACGTCATTCTTCATCCTCCGAATTCTACAAAAATCATGACATTATATAACGAAGTACTGTCCAAAAGTCTATTTTAGCTAATCTTACCTTATGTTATACTCTGTGAGCACTATTTTTGATCATCTTTGGTACAGGAGAATATGTATGAAGAAAGATTTTATAGCGATAACTGATTATTCCACTACTGAACTGCAAAGCATGTTAGATTTAGCTGTTGACCTCAAAAAAGAATGGAAAGCTGGGGGAAATCAACCAATCTTAAAAAATAAAGTGATGAGTATGATTTTCCAAAAACCAAGCCTACGCACTCGCGTAAGCTTTGATATGGCTATGCGACATCTTGGAGGAGACGCTTTGTATTTGTCACCCAGTGAAATTGGACTGGGTAAACGCGAATCGATAGCAGATGTTGCACGCGTTATTTCTGGCTATGTTGATATCATCATGGCTCGCGTATTTGATCATGATCATGTTGTCGAATTAGCCAAATGGGCAGAAATTCCCGTAATCAATGGGTTGAGTGATTACAACCACCCTTGCCAGGCAATGGCGGATGCTCTCACTATTATTGAAAATTTTGGATCAATGAAGGACTTAAATGTTACCTTCATCGGTGATGGTAACAATGTAGCTGTTTCACTGATGAATATTTGTGTAAAACTTGGTGCTAATTTCACTTTAAGCAGTCCGGAAGGCTATGATATGCTCCCATCTGCAATCGAAATTGGGAATAATATTGCAAACGAGACGGGTTCAAGAATTAATTTTACAAGAGATCCTCATGAAGCAGTAAAAAATGCGCACGTAATCTACACAGATACCTGGACATCCATGGGGCAGGAAGAAGAAGCCAAAAAACGTGAAGCTGTATTCCCGCCTTACCAAGTAAATGATGCTCTGGTACATGAGGCAAGTAAAGATGTGATCGTCTTGCATTGTTTACCTGCACACAGAAATCAGGAAATTACAGACTCAGTGGCAGATGGACCTCATTCCAGATTGTTCCCTCAAGCTCATAATCGATTACACGCTCAAAAAACAGTGATCGTAAATTTATTGAAAGGTAATTAAGATGAATTCAAAGCAATATATCGAATTAGAAGAAAAATATGGTGCGCATAATTACCACCCATTGGATGTCGTTATTGAACGCGGTGAAGGTGTTTGGGTGTACGATGTTGACGGCAACAAATATTTGGATTGCTTGAGTGCTTATTCAGCATTGAACCAGGGACACGTTCATCCAAAAATTCTGGAGGCATTGGTAAAGCAAGCTGAAAAAGTGACATTGACTTCTCGTGCATTTCGCAACGAACAACTTCCCTTATTTTACAAAGAGTTATCCGAATTAACCGGGTATGAGATGTCATTACCAATGAATAGTGGTGCTGAAGCAGTCGAAACAGCCGTAAAACTCGCCAGAAAATGGGCATATAACATTAAAAAAGTTCCATACTTCGAAAGTGAGATTATCGTTGCAGATGGTAATTTTCACGGAAGAACGATAACAATCATTTCATTTTCAACAGAGGAATATTACAAAAAAGAATTTGGTCCATTTACACCTGGTTTTAAGACAGTTAAATATGGCGATATAAATTCATTAAAGGATGCAATTACTCCTAATACAGCCGCAGTCATGTTGGAACCAATTCAAGGGGAAGGTGGTGTGATCATACCCCCAGCTGGATATCTTGAATCTGTGCAAAATCTTTGCAAAGAAAACAATATTCTTTTTATCGCTGATGAAATTCAAACTGGACTGGGAAGAACTGGAAAAATTTTCGCATCACAACATGACAATGTACGACCAGATATGGTCATTATAGGCAAAGCCCTTTCGGGTGGTTTTTATCCCGTTTCAGCTGTTCTCGCAGATCGTGAAATTATGAGTTTATTCCAGCCTGGTGAACATGGTTCCACATTTGGTGGTAACCCGCTTGGTGCGGCTGTTGCACGTGCAGCACTAAAGGTTATTGTAGATGAAAAATTAACAGATCGAGCTGTAGAATTGGGTAATTATTTTATGGAAAAATTACGTGCTATTCCCAGTAAGCATGTAAAGGAAGTCCGTGGTAAAGGTTTATTAATTGGTGTTGAATTACACAAAGAAGCCGGTGGAGCAAGAAGATTCTGTGAAGTCCTTAAAGAAAAAGGCATCTTAGCAAAAGAAACTCATGACAATGTCATCCGATTTGCACCTCCATTGATTATCACCAAAGAAATTTTGGATTGGACACTTCCTCTTATAGAAGAAACTCTCTTGATGGATTAATTTTTACGGTCATAAAAACCGACTTGTACAAGTCGGTTTTTTAATTCTGGTGTATGATCTAATTTAGGAATCGGAATCAAATATGGAGTGCGTATGGATAGAAGAGCAAAAATAATTGCGACACTAGGACCGAGTACTAATGATGAAGTAATTCTCAAAAAATTAATCATTCAAGGTTTGGATATTGTCCGCTTAAACTTCTCTCATGGTAGTCATGAAGATCATTTAAGAAGCATCAAACTGATTCGAAAATTATCTGAGGAACTACATAAACCAATAGCTATTTTGCAAGACTTACAAGGACCAAAATTGCGGGTAGGAAAATTACCTCCAGAGGGAATTCAGTTAATCGTAGGGCAACATATTGCATTAACTACAATTGATTCACCTGTAATTATTGATCCTAATACCGATCAGATCGTGCTTCCTCTAGATGTACCAAATTTAGCTAGAAGTGTAAAAAATGGTGACAGAATTCTGCTCGATGATGGTAATTTGGAGTTGGAAGTTTTGTCCAAACAAGGTGACACAGTTCATGCAAAAGTTGTTCTAGGTGGAAAACTAACCTCTAATAAAGGCGTCAACTTACCAGGAACAGATTTACAAATCCCTGGTTTTACCGACAAGGATAAAGAAGATCTTAAATTTGGTCTTGAAAATGGTATTGATGCAGTTGCAATCTCGTTTGTAACGGGTCCAGAGGATATTTTAAAAGTCAAAGCATCTATTCGTGAGTTGGCCCCAAATCGCATTCCGCCACCAGTAATCGCAAAATTAGAGAGACCGCAAGCAATTGATAAATTAGAGGAAATTCTGGATGTTACTGATGGAGTCATGGTGGCACGCGGAGATCTGGCAGTTGAAACTTCACCCGCTTGTGTGCCAATTTTTCAGAAACGGATCATTGATTCTGCCTATCGGAAAGCTAAATATGTGATCACAGCGACCCAAATGCTGGATTCAATGATTAATAATCCAAGACCTACACGCGCTGAAGCTTCGGATGTTGCTAATGCGATACTTGACGGTAGTGACGCTGTCATGCTCTCTGGAGAAACCGCAATCGGTAAGTATCCATTAGAAGTGATTGCTATGATGGATTCGATCATAAAAGAAGCTGAAGCAAATTATAAAAATTGGGGCTATACACAAAAATATCCTCTTGATACCACCCGCGATGATGCGGTTGCATTAACCCGTGCCGCTGGCGAACTGGCATTCGACCGTGATGTTGCTTATATCGCGGTATTAACTCAATCCGGAAAAACCGCTTTGTTGATGTCAAAAGTACGTCCTAAAGTTCCGATCATTGCTTTCACACCCGAAAGAGAAACATTTAGAATGTTGTCATTGTTCTGGGGGGTAAAACCTTACCAGGTACCTTATGCAACGACCATTGAAGATATGATCGCTTTCGTCGAAGAGGCAATCATTGCCACAAATCCAATTAAAAGTGGCCAACAAATTATTTTTGTTTCTGGACTGCCCATAGGTGATATGCGCCCTCCAAATTTCTTGTTGCTTCACACAATTGGGAAAAAATGAAGTGAAAAATTTTAAAACCTTTATTTCATGCGAAGATTTATTCAATCTACACAAATCTGAAGATCTCATAATTATTGATTGCAGGTTTGATTTATCAAATCCGGATTGGGGTTATCAAGATTACCTAAAAAGTCACATTCCAAATGCTTTATATGCCCATTTAGATAATGATTTATCCAGAAAGATTACTCAAAATACTGGTCGCCATCCTTTACCTGACCTCGACAAAATAAGTGAAATATTCTCAAATTGGGGTATAAATTCTAACAAGCAGGTTGTTGTTTATGATACAGCTTCCGGATCTTTTGCGGCTCGTTTGTGGTGGATGTTACATTATGTGGGGCATTTGAATGCGGCTATATTGAACGGAGGGCTACAAACATGGGTGGAACATGGTTACCCGGTGGAATCTGGAAATGTTATTAGTACAACCCCTTCCAAATTCACTGGAAAACCTAACATTTCCATGCTCATTTCAACATCAGAAATGGAAAATTTAATAAATGACAATGATTTTACAATTATTGATGCCAGATCGCCTGAAAGATACTCGGGGTTAAGTGAACCAATCGATAAAATAGCAGGTCGAATTCCAAATTCGATCAATTTCTTTCACCAAAACAATCTTAATGAAGAAGGTATCTTATTATCTGAGAAAGAATTACGGCAAAAATATCTACAATTATTAAATGGAAATTTGAGCAAACGAAATGTTGTTTACTGTGGATCAGGAGTGACATCATGCTTGCTCGTTGCAGTTATGAAACACATCGGTTTTGAGACACCTGGATTATATTTAGGGTCCTGGAGTGAATGGATAAGAGATCCAAACCACCCAATCATTAATGATTACTTAAAAACTAACCAGTAATAAATGAGTGGTTTTTGATAAGGTTTTATTTTAGAAACAATGATCGATTGATTTCTTCTAAAACATCTTCAGATGGGCGTAATTTCTCAGGTTTTAGACGATTTAGTGGCTCGTCAGGTAAATTATACCGATCGAACAACGTCTTAGCGCTAGGATCAACAAATAACAATCCTGTAACAAGCATATTTTCTTTTTCTGCTTGTTCAAGAATTCTGAGGGCTTCATATCGGTTAGTTGGGTCATAATCTTCATCCAATTTCTTCATGAGCACGACTGTACCATCGTGTAATGAAACCTCTTTGGATGAACCTGGCTCAAAATCTTCAATTGTAATTTCATCACGGGCTTGCACAAATTCGATATCATGAAGCTGGACTTCATGCTCTTTTCCCCAAAGGTAGGAATGGTATGAATTTTCTTTGTTATGAAATGTCACACAGGGACTGATAATATCCAAAACCGCCAATCCATCGTGACTAAGGGCTGCCTTTAATAGATTCTTCAATTGTTTTGGATCACCAGCAAACCCTCGGGCAACAAAGGAAGCGTTAGTAACTAAGGCTTCCATACAAATATCAACAGGTAAATATGTATTTATTCCTTGGCGTTTTAATAACAATCCCTCCTCAGCTGTCGCTGAAAATTGCCCTTTGGTCAAACCATATACACCATTATTTTCTACAATATAAACCATAGGCATGTTTCTTCTCGCCAAATGTTTGAACTGCCCCATTCCGATTGATGCTGTATCACCATCACCACTAATACCCAATCCCTTGAGATGAACATCAGCGAACAAAGCCCCTAAAGCTACTGAAGGCATTCTTCCATGGAGTCCATTAAAACCAAATGAACGATTTAAGAAATAAGTAGGGCTTTTACTAGAGCAACCAATTCCGCTAAACTTTACAATATTCTCAGGAATGAGCCCTAATTCGTAGCATGCTGCAACTATTTGGCTTGAAATTGAATTATGACCACAACCCTGACAGAGTGTACTTGGAGCACCACGATAATCTGCGCGGGTTAATCCGGCTGAATTGACATTGCCTGTTTTATTTTCAGTATTATTGATCATAATATCTCCTAAAATTTTCGAATCTCATTCACGATCCACTTTGCAGCTAACGGCATACCATCGACTTTTGTAATACTTTTGAATTTATGAGCTTGAGATGGCATCTTTAGCGTTAACAACTGCTTTAATTGACCATCACGATTCATGTCAATGATGTATATAGTTTCATGGTTTTCAATAAACTCTAGCACTGAATCATGGAATGGTATCGATCGGATTCGCATGTAATCTAATTTGAAATCATCTTCAGCAAGGATATCAATTGCTTCTTCAACTGGTAATAAAGTCGAACCAATGCAAATGATTCCTTTCCTATTTTCTGTCGATTTGATAATTGGTTCCGGAAGGAATTTAATTCCTAATTCATATTTTCGTTTAATTCTATTTAGGCTTTCTTCCCAAATTTCCGGATCCTCGGTATATTTTGCATATTCATCGTGTCCTGTTCCGCGAGTAAAGTAGGCCGAACCGGGAGTTTTATTACCTATCAGGGTCCGATAAGTTATTCCATCTCCATCTATATCTTTATATCTTCCAAATTTGTTATCAAACTTTTCCAGAATTTCTTTTAATTCATCTTCCCACAATATTTTTCCACGATCCATTGGTTTATCAGGATATTTAAACTTAGGTGTCATCCATGAGTTCATCCCTAAATCCAAATCAGACATAACAATAACGGGTGTCTGCAACCGTTCAGCAATATCAAATGATTTCCATCCAAATTCGAAGCACTCATTGACCGAACCGGGGAAAATCATGATTGATTCAGTATCACCATGGCCAATAAAGTTAACAAATGTGATATCACCTTGAGCAGTTCGGGTCGGTAATCCTGTACTTGGACCAACTCTTTGAACATTCCAAACAACAACAGGAACTTCCGCATAATATGCTAACCCTAAAAATTCAGTCATCAGGCTTAAACCAGGCCCGGAAGTAGAGGTCATTGATCGCAAACCACCCCAGCCAGCACCAATCGCCATTCCTATTGCAGCTAACTCATCTTCTGCCTGGACGATTGCAGAGGTTTCGCGCCCGGTTTCAGAATCAGTTCTTAACTCTGGTATATATTCATGTAAGGATTCTGCTAATGATGAGGCAGGTGTTATTGGATACCATGCAGCGAATTGTACACCACCAAATATTGATCCTAAAGCACCAGCCGTATTACCATCAGTCATTATACAATCCTGGTTGCCTTCCATTATTTCAACATAATAAGGATCAGTTTTAATCAAATTTTCTCGCGTCCATTCTGCTGATTTTTCGATAACTTGCATGTTCAAAGAAACCGGTTTCTCTTTTCCTTGAAAATGAAATTCAAGAGCCTCCTGAATATACTTCAAATCAAGATTAAGCATCTCTGCAAGGACTCCAACATAAATCATATTCGCAATGTAATCCCTTAAACTAGGCGCAACCTCAGATTCTTTAAGAATCTTTTTAATTGGCATCGGATAATAGATAATATCGTCCCGTTTTTTGTCAAATTTCATATCATCAGGAAAATATATTACACCTCCAGGCACGATAAAATCCATTTCTTTTTCGATTGTGTCAGGATTCATCGCTACCACAATATCATCTTCAATTACCCGCGCTAAATAACCTTTTTTACTTAACCGTAATGTATACCAGGTAGGTAGTCCCTGAATATTGGATGGAAAGATATTTTTACCACTTACGGGAATACCCATTTTGAAAAACGCTCGCATAAGCGTTGCATTGGCAGTTGCACTTCCAGAACCATTCACAGTTCCAAATGTTATACAGAAGTCATTGATGATTTTATTTGGTTTTTTCTTGTTTTTGTGTTTTTCTTCAGTAGAAATTTGTGGTGCCATTGTCTCTCCTTTATGATGGCGATTATTCAAAATTCAACTTAGGAACAAGTTTGTTATTCCTTATGATTAACTCTTTGTGTTCCATAAATAATTCAAATGCATAATTAAAGTTATTGTTCTTAATTTCTTCAAGAACACCCCGGTGGTAGTGCCATACTCTATTCAGGTAATCGACGTCATTAATGATCGCATACCCAAGGTATTCATAAATTTCCCAATAAACATTGAATACGGATTGAATAAATGGATTATCAACTTTGGAAAATATTAATGCATGAAATTCTCTGTGTTCTGGATGCGGCAACCGAGGTGGATTGGAATTAATTTTATTTTCAGCATCTTTTACAATACTTTCTAAACGGTTGATTTCAATTCTTGTTAGTTTTCCGATAGCCTCCAAAAAGTAAGCTGCTTCAAGATGGTTTCTAAAATCCCTGTATTTCTCAAAATAATTATCATTCACTTTTATTGCATACAATACTGAAATCAGCATTGTTGGTGTGAAATCGAAAGGAAGCAATCGAATTCCAGTGCGCGGTTTTACTTCTACAAAACCCATTATTCTTGCAACTTCTAATTGCTCTCTTAAACTTGCCACGCTTATTTTTAGCTTTTTACTGAGAAGTGGCAGTGATGGTATTTGTTCTTCCCCCATTGACGCTTTATCGGATAGGTACAATAATAAATCCGATAAATTTTTGGTAGATTTTGGAAATATAGTCATAGAAATCCAAAACAATCATTAATCTGATTAATCTGATGATTAATCCTTTAAATGGAGTATAGCACTTTCCAACCACCCTGGTCAAGAGACCTATGTAATGCTATCGTTGTACAATTTATCCATTAATCTAATGATTAATTATGGTTTAGATCCAAGTTTTTCAACCATATCCAACATCAATGAAACCGCAACAGGTAATGCAGCTTCATCGAAATCAAATTTTGGATGATGATGGCTAAAAGATAATCCTTTTTGATAATTTGCTGATCCAACAAAGAAAAAGCAACCAGGAATTTCATTCAAATACAGAGAGAAATCTTCTGATCCCATCGTTTGAAAGTGTCCGTCAAAATCAGACACGAAATTTTCCTCTTTAGTTACCTCACCAAGAATGAAAGCAATTTCAGGTGAATTGATGACAGCTGGGGTGATCTCATTCAGTTCAAATTCCACGTCACAACCCATACCTTTTGCAATATTAGAAGAAATTGTTTTCAACCGATCAATAACGGTTTCCCTGACTTTCTGGTCAAACGTTCGAATAGTACCTGTCAGTTGAACAATATCTGGTATTACATTGAAGGTGGAACCACCATTAATGCTACAGAAACTAACGACTGCTTGCTCGAGTGGGGAGACATTTCGGCTAACAATTGTTTGAACTCCAGATATAATATTGGCTGCTGCAACTATCGGATCAACTGCTAAGTTCGGTAATCCACCATGACCACCTTTTCCGATAATTTTCAAAACGAATGTGTCCGCACCTGCCATCATTGCGCCAGAATTAACACCAACCCATCCTACCTCTTTGTCGTTCCAAATATGTAATCCCAGACAGTAATCAGGTTTTGGATTTTGGAGAACATCATCATTGATAACAGCTAAAGCTCCGCCTAAACCTTCTTCAGCGGGTTGAAAAAGAAATTTCAATGTCCCGGATAATTTATCACGATTTCGGCTGATAATTTTTCCTATAGTTAATCCAATGGCTGTATGAGCATCATGGCCACATGCATGCATGACACCATTGTTTTGGGAAACATATTCCGTTTTGTTTGCTTCTTGTATTGGTAAAGCATCCATATCAAACCGCAACAATAGTATTGGTCCTGGCATATTTCCTTCAACAATGCCAATAACACCTGTTTGTCCAACATTTCGTTTTACACTGAATCCAAATTCAGTTAATTGATTTGCAACAATTTCTGACGTGCGAAACTCCTGAAATCCCAACTCTGGGTTTTTATGAAAATCCCGTCGTAATTGTTGTGAATAAACAAATTCTTCTTGCGCAAGTTGAAAATTTTTACTATTATTCATCTTTATTTTTTTGATTTGACGGCCTTTTCTTCCGCCATTTTTGTTTTTTTCCTTTACCAACAGGCCTATTTGGTCTCTTTGTCTCATTTCTTAATGTTTGTTTAGAAGTCTCATCAGGTTTCACAGGTTCGGAATTCTGATCAGTGTTTACGGATTTTTCTGCAACTTCTTCTTTGATCTCAACAATTTTCCTGGGCGCACCATCGGATATTTGAACATCAGAATTGAAAAATTCTTTTCTTCCAACATCTGGAATATCAACAATCACAGCCATTTTCAACGGAAGAACATCAATTACTTTCCCTTCACCAAGTGGTGTAATGACCCTTTTATTTCTCTTTGGAAGCTGTTTTCTATTCTCGGCGTATAACTCATATTCATAAATTAAGCAGCATCGTAATCGACCACACATACCAGTTATTTCTGTAGGAGTTAATGAAATGCCTTGTTCTTTTGCCATTCGAATGGAAATTGAACTGAAATCAGTCAGAAATTTCGTACAACATCGAGTTGGCAATCCGCAAGCTCCCATTCCGCCAAAAATCTTTGCGACATCACGGGGCCCAATTTGACGTAATTCTACTTGCGCATCATGAACCCTTTTCGAAATTTCTTGTTTTAAATTTCTAAGGTCAATTTTATTGTCACCATCAAAACTGTACAAAATTGAAATTTTGCTTGAATCCAAACTATACTCAACAGAAACAGCCTTCAACCCATCAATGTTTTGATTTCTTATTTCAGTTCTACAAAATTGCAATAAGTTATTTTCTTTCTCTTCATTGATTTTTTTCTGATGGAGATCTTCTTCTGTTGCCTTACGATCAATTTTCTTCCATGCATTTTCAGTATTATCTGATACATCTCCAAGAATTTGAGCAACTTCACCTAATTGCCATCCTCTGGCTGTTTCAACTACAACTTGATCGCCGACAACCAAATTCAGATTTCTATCCGCTTCAAAATTATACAATTTTCCGACTTTCGAAAATCGAACAGAAACTATAAATTGTTGTGCTAGATTATCCATTGTTTATTCTATTACCTCGAATTGAATACCTTTATTTCCTTCTAGAGCCGCAACACTTAATTTTGCAGCTATTTGTTCGGAAACATTTACTAATGCCAGAGCAGCCTTTGAGTCTGGTTGAGAAATCACTATGGGTTTCCCCTGATCACCACCTGTTCTCACATCCGTTGATAATGGAATTTTCCCAAAGAATGTTGCTTTCGCTTCTGCGGCAAGTTTTTCTCCACCACCATTTCCAAATATTTCCATTACTTCACCATTAGGCAGTTCAAGAAAACTCATGTTTTCCACAACACCAAGAATTGGAATATCCAATTGTTTGAACATGTACAACCCTCGGCTGGCATCCTCAATAGAAATAGCTTGCGGGGTAGTAACAATTACACCACCAGTAATCGGTATCGATTGAGCCAGGCTTAGTTGCGCATCACCCGTTCCCGGTGGTAAATCTATGATGAGATAATCCAGCTCTCCCCAGGCAACGTCTGACAAAAACTGTCGAATCGCAGAGTGTAACATGGGTCCCCGCCAGATCAAAGGTTGTCCAGGTTTGACCAAAAAACCAATACTCATTAATTTAACACCAAAAGCCTCAGCAGGTATGATTTTATTTTGATCAAAAGCAGGTAATTTATCAACCCCCATCATTGTGGGAATATTTGGACCATAGATATCTGCGTCCAATAACCCCACTTTGGCTCCGGCTTTTGCTAATGAAACAGCAATATTTACACTTACAGTTGATTTTCCCACGCCTCCTTTACCGGAAGCAATCGCTACAACGTGTTTAGCTTGTACCGATAAATTACCTCTGTTTTTTCCATCTGATGGTACATTTGAATCCATAACAATTGTTACTTTCTGAACACCAGGTACTTCCAACACTGCTGACCGTGCTTCATTTTCAATTTTCCCTTTTAATGGACAAGCTGGTGTTGTCAAAACTATCGTAAATTTAACTTCACTTCCATCAACCGATAAATCTTTAATCATGTTTAATGTAACAAGATCTTTATGTAATTCCGGATCATTTACTTTTGAAAGAGCTGCTAACACACTTTCTTTATTAATAATGTAATCTGTCATTTTATCCTTCCACATTTATAAACTTTCGTTTATTTTTATTTGGTTTTCAATCTCATTCTTGGCTTTTTCAAACAATTTCAGTAAGTCTGAATCATCACCGCGAAATCTGCGAATAGATTGTTGGGCGCACTTAGTACATCCACGCATTGCTCTAAATGAATCCGCATTACATCCACTACACCCAACTAATCTAACAATCATCAAAATAAACGCTAATTTTTCACTTTCAGGTGCTTCACTCAGCACATACTCTATTAATTTATCCCAATTTGGTCCGCGTAAACCTTTTAAACCTGGGATTGCGCGCATGGGGAATAAGACTTCTGTATCAGAATTATACATAAATTTGCAACCTTAACTAAATTCCCTTCGATTATGGTGCCTTTGCTGCACTTGCCGCAGCCTTTTTGGCTTCTTTTTCTTTCCTGGCGTCATCTTCTGCTTTAAATTGCTTTGGGCGAATATTTGCATAATAAGACGCTGGTTTTAACAATTTGTCTAAATCAAAAATGTGATGTTTATATCGATCAATATTAGCAATTTCGTAGTCGTGATCCATCCTTATTGCCTCGAATGGGCAATATTCAGCACATAAACCACAATTCATACAAATATCAACATCAATAAAAAATTTTGCTGGTTTTGGAACCGGTTTTCCAGTATCCGGGTTTACTGATCTGGTGATCCAAATACACTGAGGAGGGCATACTTTCGCACAAATACCACAAGATGTGCAACGAATATCCTTTTCGCCTTCTTCGTTTTCATCGTAAACAAGAAAGGGAATATACCTAAACTCCTCAGGAACTTTAGATTTTTCTTCCGGATATTGAACAGTGAATATTCCCTTTGTATCATAAGACCTTCTATCTAAAATACCTTCTTCAGTCTGATAACGTTTACCTTTGTATTGAATATCAACTAAGTAGGTCTCAATGAAATGTTTTAAAGTGATGCCTAATCCTTTTAAAATGCCAGTGATACCCATCTAAAACCTCCTACCGATCAACTTCACCTAAAACAATATCAATTGAACCTAAAATCGCAACGACATCCGCTACCTTCTCATTGAGACACATGGTTCTCAACGATGTCAAATTAATAAACGAAGGTGCTCTAACATGATAACGCCAGGGATTTGCTTGGCCATTGGATACGACATAGAATCCCAACTCTCCTTTTGGCGCTTCGACTCGACTTAAAGCTTCTCCGGCAGGCACTTTAACCTGATATTGGGCTTTACCTTCAAAAATCGGTCCTTCTGGAATCTGTGTTATTGCTTGCTGAATAATTCGGACACTTTGTCGCATTTCTTCTATTCTGATCAAGTATCGATCATAAATATCTCCGTGGAAAAACACCGGAATATTAAAATCAAACCTGTCATAAATACTATAAGGATCGGCTCTTCTAATATCATAGGGGACTCCGGATGCCCTTAGAACTGGGCCGGAAGCTGACAAATCAATTGCTTGCTCTGCAGTCAATACACCAACGCCAATACATCTGGACCGAACAATTTCATTTTCTGTAAGCAGTTGATCTAGTTCATCAACCTTAGCAGGTAACCGCTCAAATGCAAGGTTTCGTATCGTTTCTTCAATACCTTCTGGCAAATCTCTTACAACACCACCAAATCGGAAGTAATTACACATCATCCGGGAACCAGACACTGCTTCAAAGATATCCAAAATCAATTCCCGTTCTTTCAAACAATATAATGCCGGAGTAAAAAATGCACCCAGATCATTCAATAAGAATCCGGTGGACATAAAATGGCTTTCAATCCTTGTTAATTCTGCCATGATTACGCGAATGTAATCTGCTCTTTCTGGTGGTTTTATGCCCATTAATTTTTCCACTGCCAATGCATAGGAAAAATTATTGCTCATCGAACTAATATAATCAAGGCGATCTGTAAATGGCATATTTTGTAAATATGTATTTCTCTCGCCAATTTTTTCATGATTTCGGTGTAAATATCCAAAGGCTGGCTTTAAATCTACAATTGTTTCCCCATCTAACAAAGCCGCCATTCGAAAAACACCATGTGTTGAAGGATGCTGAGGTCCTAGATTAATGATAATTGACTCCGTATCCAAATTTTTCTCAGGTTTTGTCCTCTCCAAGGCGAGGTACAAACCTTCTTCACCTGCAGCAACCCACTGATCGGGGTCAAAATCAGCTGGATATTTTACATTGTCCTTAAAAGGGTTCTTATTTTCAGAATGTTCTGCAACCCCCTCTGGCCACCTACTTGAAAAAGGTTTTGTTTCCTCCTCGTAATATGCTTCTTTCCAATCTTTTCTTAATGGAAAACCTTCAAATCCTTCCCACATTAAAATTCTTCTTAGGTCTGGATGTCCATCAAATTTAATCCCTAATAAATCCCAAGCCTCACGTTCCTGAAATTCAGCACCACCAAACAAACCAACCAAGGATGGAACCACGGCATCATCGCGTGGAACTTGAACTTTTAGATTAAGTGCACCCCCACCTAAAGAACGTAAGAGGTGATAAACAACTTCCATTGTTTCAGGAAAGTAATCAACCCCAGTCACCGATGATAAATAATCATATCCCCATTTATCCCGAACTTCTTTTACAAATTCAAGCAGGAATTCTCGAGAAACGACAAATCCATCGTAACCATTTCGATCATCTTTTTGAATTTTTTCGGGAAAAAGAACATCAAAATCAGGAATTTGAGAAACCAAAGTTTGTTCTTCCATCTAAGCATCCTCTCCTTTTGCCTCTGATTGCAATTCTTCTTCAAGATTTAGCTTATTTAATTGTTCTTTGAATACTGAATAATTTCTTGGATCAATCAAATCAGGACCTAGAATAGGAACCGGAATTTCTTCATGAAAGTCCTTCTTGTACCAATCAGCATCTGATAGTTTTTCTCGTTCAATTTTCTTTTGCAGAACAATTAATCCATGCAATAATGCTTGTGGAGTTGGTGGGCATCCAGGAATGTAAACATCAACTGGTAGAAATTTGTCAATACCAGAAACAACGTTGTAACCTTCTTTAAACGGACCGCCACCCGAAGCACAAGCACCCATCGCGAGAACGTATTTCGGTTCACTCATCTGATTGAACAATCTCACAATTTGAGGAACCATTTTTTTTGTAACTGTTCCTGACACAATCATGACATCAGCTTGCCTTGGACTTGGGCGCATCACTTCCATACCAAATCTGGAAAAATCGTATCGACTTGCTGCAGTAATAATCATTTCAATTGCACAACATGCCAGGCCAAACATCATCGGCCAAAGCGAGTTTGCCCGACTCCAATTGTAAATACGTTCTAATGTTGTTATAGCGACATGGTTTTGCAATTCAGGGGGAAGAGTAATATCTGGTTTGTTGATATTTTCCGGTTGCATAATAACCTCTTTTTCTTAAAGGTCTAATTCTATATCAATTCTAACCTATGAAATTTTCAGGTCAAGCTATAATTAAGAAAAAATTCTTTTTCTTAATTAACTATGCCAACTACAACCGAACAGGAAATTGTTAATCTTTTGACAAATAGAAAACCATTATCTATTTTAGAAATGGCAAAGCTATTGAATTTAACGAAGGCAGATATTCGTTACCATGTAAAAAATATGTTAACACAAAACAAAATAGTTAAGATTCCACCTAAAGAAGGAGCTCCGGGTAGACCAGCATTTAGATATAAAATTTCCGACGATGAATTTAAACACAATTTGGATTTTTTGACCAATGGTTTACTTTCGTTGTTCCCAAACAAGTCTGAATTAATAAATAATTTATCAGACAACTTTGTGAGCGATTTTTCACCAGATGAAAATCGAACAATCATTACAAAACTCAATAGCCTGATATACAAATTTTTGGAACTGAATTATTTGCCACGTTGGGAAACACAATTTCAAGGTCCCATTATATATTTTGGGAATTGCCCATACCGCAAATTAATTGAAAACCATCCGGAGTTATGTGAATTGGATAAAATGATAATTTCCAAGTATTTAAATCAAGATGTGGAAATTGAGAAAACAATTGCCAAAGAATCGCTTTTTTGTAAATTTCAAATTCTGATAAAAAATCTTGCCAGGCGAAGTTATCATTAGAAATTACTTTAAGATAAAATCAAACAATAATGTTTTTAAGATTAAAGGAAAATTTATGAATTCAGCTGTAAAGTCGATTTGTGTTTACTGTGGTTCTGCCGATGGATTAAGAAAAGAGTATTATGTTGCCGCTTATCATTTAGGACAAATTTTTGCAAAAAATAGGATTTCCCTTGTTTATGGGGCTGGTAAAACTGGCCTTATGGGTGCCGTGGCAGATGGCGTTCTGGATGGAAAAGGTTCTGTAATTGGTGTTGTGCCTGAGATTTTGAATGAACCACAGTTGATCCACGCGAACTTAACAAAATTGGAAGTACTACCAGACATTCATCAACGCAAAGCGCGTATGAGCGAATTGGCAGATGCTTTTATCGCCCTTCCAGGAGGTTTTGGTACCTTTGATGAATTATTTGAGACTCTCACCTGGGCACAAATTGGGATTCATAGTAAACCGATTGGTTTGTTGAATATTAATAACTACTTCGATCCTCTTTTGAATATGGTTGAACACGCATTGAAAGAAAAATTTATATACGCTGAACATAAAATTCTCCTCTTACATGACCCTGACCCTGTTTTGTTACTCGAAAAAATCACGTCGTTCACTAAACCTGATGGTTTGGACAAATGGATCACGCGTGACGAGATATAAATGGGGTGCTTCCTTATTACTTAAGACAAAATTCAACTTGGTAATATACTACAGGAGTCAACAAATAATTAAATCTGTTGATCCCTGTTTTTAATTCCATCCGTTATTCTCAGGTAAACAGATTCTTATCCTTTACTCCACTGTGACTGATTTTGCCAGGTTTCTAGGCTGATCAACATCCAGACCACGTAAGGAAGCGATATGGTAAGCAAACAACTGCAGAGGTACCACAGTTACAACCGGGCTTAATAACCATGGAGTCTCAGGTATCCAAAAAACGTGATCCGCTAACTCAGAAACACGTTGATCTCCCTCCGTTGCAACAACTAAAACACTACCCCCACGTGCTTTTGCTTGTTCTATTTGGCTGATCATTTTTTCATACCAGGGATCTTTAGGTGCAATTGCGACTACTGGCATATCTCTATCCACCAATGCTATAGGGCCGTGCTTCATTTCTCCTGCCGGATAACCTTCAGCATGGATATACGAAATTTCTTTCAGTTTCAATGCCCCTTCATAAGCGATTGGCATGTTGATCCCACGTCCTAAATACAATGAATTCTTAATAAATTTAAATTCTTTCGCGATGTTCCTGATTTCTTCATCTCTCTCTAAGACTTTACCTACTAATGCCGGCACCAATCTCAGATCAGAAACAAGTTTTTTTCTTTCCAAGCTATCAATTACACCACGCAAATCCGCCAACAAAACTGCAAGCATATATAAATCCACCAATGGCGCAGTAAATGCTTTTGTTGAAGCTACCCCAATCTCTGGACCTGTTTGCATGGAGATAAATCCATCAGATATTCGCATCACCTGTGAACCAATAGCATTTACGTTCGACCAAAGAATTGAACCTTTTCTCTTCGCTAATTCCATAGCCGCCAATGTATCTGCAGTTTCACCAGATTGGCTGATGGCCAACACAACTGTATTATCATTAATTAAAGGGTCTCGATAACGAAACTCAGAAGCAATTTCTACTTCAACGGGGACCTTTGCAATGTGCTCTATTAGTATTTTTCCTACCATTCCGGCATAAGCGGCAGTTCCACAAGCAGTAATAACAATTTTCTCAATCCTTCTAGCCAAATCCTGATCAAGGTTTAATTGTGGTAATTGTATTATTCCGTTATCAAAATCCACCCTACCAGCAAGTGTGTCTGTTAGTGAACGCACTTGTTCGTGAATTTCTTTTTGCATAAAATGGCGATATTCACCTTTTTCAGCGGAAACCGGATCCCAGGAAATAATGTGAATTTCGGGATCAATCAAATTATTATAAAAATCTTTTACCTCAACTGAATCTTTTTTGATTACAACCATTTGTTCAGAATCAAGAAATATCATTTTTCTTGTATGTTCAAGAATTGCCGGGATATCGGATGCCACATAATTACCATCCTCACCAAAACCAACCACTACCCCACCTGCGTTTCCAATTCTTGCTGCAATGATCTTATCTGGTTCTTTGGTACTGAATGTGACAATTCCATGGGCACCTTTTAAACGACTCAATGCGTGAGTAGTCGCCTGTTCAAAAGTATCACCTGTTCCAATGTACATTTCAATTAAATGGACAATTGTTTCAGTATCGGTTTCTGAATTAAATTTTATGCCTTCAGCAATTAGTTCTTCTTTTAATTCGAGGTAATTCTCGACAATACCATTGTGAACAACAACTACTTCGCCAGTACTGCCAATATGAGGATGGGCATTTTCTACAGTTGGCATACCATGGGTTGCCCAACGAGTATGACCTATTCCTAATTGTCCTTCTAATGGCTGCGAAGAAACCATGGCACTTAATTTATTTAATTTCCCCGCATCTCTCCGGATTTCAATTTCACCATTTTGCAAAACTGCGATACCAGCAGAATCATATCCACGATATTCCAGTTTCTTCAAGCCATTAAGAATTATGGGTGTAGCGTTTTGACTACCTATATATCCAACAATTCCACACATCTAAATACCTCCATCAATTCAGGATTTAAATAATCTGATTTGTTTTGAATAGGCACAGGTGACTACACCTGGAAGGCTTCCGCTGACCTTTCGATTTTCCTGAATAGAAGCTTCTATTCAGTTAACCCCAATTTGCATTGGGGAACCTTCATCCTCGTCACTCTACTAAAAGTAGAGCCATGCGCTTTCCTATTCCTTTCAAGAGTTTATTCTATTACATCATTTCTGTCTAGTAACAATTAATTATTTGTAACAATTGATTATTTATATCTCCAAGCCACAATCCACATTAAATAGACACAGGGTTCAGTTAAAACCCAAACCCTGTGTACTTAATCTTATGAATGTTTATGAACCAAATTCACGACCTCTGGAAAGTCAATTTCAAGTCGTTTAACGGTCTCCATTGTAGGTATGCCATTACTTGTCCAACCGCGACGTTTATATACGGCATCTACCAATTTTTCATATCTGCCTTCTCGGTAGTTTCTCAATGCCTGTACTTTGTCTTTTGTTGTTAAGTCTTTGACATCTAAACCAATTTCGTAAAGTTCCAGATCATAACGATCTTTTCTGGATTCATATTCGGCTTCTGTAACCGGACCCATAGCTCTATAGGGTGGATAATCATGTTCTCGAGTGCCAAATCCCAATCGTAAATTAAACAATCTTTGGAAGTTGTAAACCTTTTCTGATTGTTCAATGATTTCATCCGGTGTAATTTTCTCTCCCAAAACACCTTCATAAAGCCAGGTGTAATTTTCCAAATGTTCTGGTACTTTTGCTGGTTCATCGGCTGTTTTGTTACTTTCTGGAATAATATCGTTCCAGGGTAATTTACAAAGCCCGTGTAGACTAAACCATGTTCTCCACATAGGGAAATAATGCAATGCTTCAGCTTTGTCTTCAAATGTGGGGAGTTGTTTATGAACCATTTCCATAAAAATTAACCAAGCTTCATCATGCTGGGCACCTTTTGATGCAAGTGCAAATCCGCCTTGTTGGGCAAGTGATTCCTTCGAAATGTATTCCGAAATTTCCATCCCTTTAATTTCCATACCAATATCTTGTAGAATATCAGGGTTTGCATTGTATTTCTCAACAAAGTATTTCTTCATTTGTCTAACACCTTGTCCAACAATGACCCCAAACCCTTCACCGCGTGCCATTTGATGAACAAGTTCTAAGGCAACTTCAGCATTTCCCCAGGTCATTTCCAAACCACCTGTTTTTTCTTTATCCAGGATCCCCAAATCGTAACATTCCATTACAAATGCTATTGAGTTACCCAGAGAAATCGTATCAATTCCGTAAGTATCAGCATAAAAATTCAATTCCAGAACATCTTCAGGATTAAAAACTCCAATATTAGAACCTAACCCACCTAATGTTTCATATTCCGGACCATCCACAAATACTGGATCACCTTTGTAGGGTCCAGTTCGTAAATGATAATGGGATACCCCATGTGCACATGACATCGTACATCCGTACCAACAACCATCTGGTCCATTGTGGTTAAATTTCTGTTTCCAAATATCCCCAGCAATTTTGTACGCATCCGAGTGTGATCCATATTGAAAATTATGTGTGGGAAGCAAATCGAACCGGTTCATGATTTCGACCAGGTATGGGGTGCCAGTTCCCCGCATATCATTTTGAGATGCATCAAAATCGGTTATCTCCTTGTTGATCCGGCTACCAGCTTTTCTTAACAAGGACATATCAGCAACCCCATTACTATCCGCGTTTAATCCACTAAAGCGGACAACGATTGCTTTGATCTTCTTATCTCTTAATACTGTTCCAGCTCCACCTCGTGCAGCTTGTTTGTAACGAACTTCTTTCTTTTTTGGATCATAATAACTGATATTTAATCCACAAATGGGTACATGGGTAGCAGCCTGACCAGCTGATATGACCGAAATATTTCTTTTATCTTTTTCATCTTTTGCAAATAAATTTGTTAATTCAGTATTGATCAGGTGGGTATCGATAGGATCAATTGGTGCCGCTTCAATTTTCACCAAACCGCTATCCCCATCAATCACAACAATAACTTCTTGTTCTGCCTTACCTTGAATTTCTAATGCATCCCACCCAGAAAATTTCAGATATGGTCCAAAATAACCTCCCCCGTTCGAATCAACCACTGAATGTGTAAGAGGTGATATTGTTGTCACCGTCACTTTTCCACTGCCAGGGTAAGTGGTGATTCCACCTATTGGCCCAGAGGAAAAAACCAATTCATTCTCAGGATCATTCCATTGGGTGGTTGGTTTAGTACCATTCCATAGTAACCACAAACAAAAACCTTTTCCTCCTGTGAAAGTTCTTTTTATCTGCTCGGCAAGTGGTTTTTCTTCGATATTCATATTAGATAGATCAATATATAATGTGCGGTTTGCGTAACCTCTTTCACATTTTTTTAGGTCATATGAAAATTCAGCTAACAGTTGATGAGATTCGATCAATTCTTGCATTGATAATTCAGACATTCATTGCTCCTTCAATTTTTATTAGTAAATCAACACACAGGACAATCTTTTCCTTCTAAATTATAATGACTTCTACTCAACAATTTATTTTAGAATTGTCACTGATGATAGTGATATATGTCCTTAAATTCTTAAAAATTAAAAAATTTTGGAGGACGAATTGGTTCATTTTGGGAAAAAATTAGACAAATCATTCACAATCAGTCAGAAAAATAATAGTTTAACGATCAGCACTGAAACGCCAAATGAAACGTGTGTCTTTAGTTTTGATAAGGAAGGCAGATTGTGGACAGCATTAATTAATAAGATTTCCTACCGAAGAGGATTAAATGGAAATATTGTTGCGAAATGGAGTTCAGGTAGGGAAGTTCTTCATCGAAAATGGTTAGACCAGGATGAGAAAGACTGGTTATTATCCATGTCCCATAGGGAAGTGTTAAATATTCAAAAAGATCTTTATTCTGAAAATATAAAATTTGAACCACCCATGGATAACGTCACGGTTAAAGAAATTGGCTATTTGGCAAAAATTAACAATGGCTTTTATCAAAATGATGTTAAAACATACTCCACGGTTTACAAACCAGTTGGTATTTTGCCCCCAGATCAATATATTTCAGTTGTATTGCAATTAACGGAAGGTTGTTCATTTAATAAATGCACATTTTGTAATTTTTATCGCGATCGTCCATTTAAGATCAAAACACCAAAAGAGTTCAATGATCACATACTCGACGTAAAGAATTTCATTGGTATTGGATTATCTTTGAGAAGAACAATCTTCCTGGGTGATGCAAATGCTTTGGTAGTTCCAACGAAGAAATTACTCCCACTCATTGAAACAATCCATAAGCATTTAGATGTAGCTGGATTAGGAGGATTATTTGCATTTTTAGATGGATTTAGTGGGGAGAAGAAGTCAATCAACGAATATAAATCTCTAAAGGATCTCGGATTGGAGAAAATTTACATAGGCCTGGAAAGTGGATGCAATGAACTGTTGAAGTTTTTGAATAAACCTGGCTCAGCAGAAGAAGCACTGGAGGCAGTCCATCAAATCAAATCTGCAGGCATATCTGTTGGAATTATAGTATTATTAGGCGCTGGTGGAAAACAATTTCAGGACCAACATATCAAAGATACGATCAATATAATCAATAGAATGAATCTAGACGCTGATGACTTATTATACTTCTCTGAATTGATAGAAAGTGATGGGCTCGAATACTCAAAACAAGCTTTTTCTGCAAATTTGAAACCTTTGTCCAGTCAAGAAAGGTTCTTGCAACGAAACATGATAGAGGAAAATCTTATTTTTTCTGAAGCAGGTACTCCCCACATCAGCACGTATGATATAAGAGATTTTGTTTACTAAACCAATGGAAAAATTACCTTTAGGAAAATTACCGCCAAGTTTACTGGAAAAAATATTAAGAAAAATTCCGCAAATGGATTCTAATGTGATATTAGGGCCAGGAACCGGATTGGATTGTTCAGTTTTAGATTTTGGAGACCAATATCTGGTTTTTAAATCCGACCCTATTTCGTTAACTTCCGACAACATTGGTTGGTATGCAGTTGAAATAAACACGAATGACATTGTGACTACTGGTGCAGATCCCAAATGGATGCTTACTACAATATTATTACCAGAAGGTTCAACTTCATTTTCCGATGTTGATCGCATTACAGACCAATTAATTGATGCATCCAAGAGATATGGTATTTCGATAATTGGAGGTCACACGGAGATTACCAGTGGGATAAGTAGACCAATTATTTCTTGCACAATGATTGGTGTTGTCGAGAAGGATAAATTAATAACACCTAATGGTGCCATGACAGGAGATTTGGTTTTTCTTACCAAAGAAATCGCAATTGAAACTGTCGCAATCATCGCCAATGATTTTACAAATGATTTGAAAAACGTTTTAACTGATCAGGAAATCCAGATTGCGCAATCGTATATAAAAAAACCGGGAATCAGCATTTTCAAAGAAGCTACTTTAATGAGGAATGGATATGGTGTGACAGCAATGCATGATCCAACTGAAGGTGGCTTGGCTAGTGCACTATGGGAAATGTCGGTTGCTAGCCAAAAAATATTCGAAATAAATATCGATGCAATTCCACTTTCACCTTTTGCAAAAAAAATCACTGATCATTTCTCCATAAATCCAATGAATTCCATTTCGTCCGGAGCATTATTGTTCACTGCATCACCAGAATACAAGGAGAAAATATTATCTGTGATGAATGAAAACTCCATTCCCATATCTCTCATTGGAATAGTACCAGAACAAGGAGTTGGCGTTTTCATAAATGATGAAAATGGAAGGGGAGAATTAAGCAGACCTGAAAGAGATGATGTTACAAAAATCTTCTAACCAAGATGATCATGGTAGAATTCAGTCGGTTTCAATAAGCGCCCGTAGTGAAAAGGATATCACGCTGCCCTCCGGAGGCAGAAGTCTGAGTTCGAATCTCAGCGGGCGCACTTCTTATAAAATATTTATACATTTATAATATTGTTATTAAGATTTTTCGATATAATGGGGAAAATTTGTAAATATAGAAAAGGATAAAAAATATGTTTGGTGGTTATGGATTATATATACTATTCAGTCTACCTGCTTTGCTATTAGGATTTTGGGCACAAATGAAAGTAAAAAGCGCTTTCAATAAATACTCTAAAGTTCGTAGTTACGTTGGGTTAACCGGAGCAGAAGTTGCCAGACGAATGTTGAATTCGAACGGTTTGCAAAATGTAGCTGTTGAAGAAACCAGGGGATTCCTTTCTGATCATTATGATCCAAAGGCGAAAAAATTAAGATTAAGTCCTGATGTATTCCGCTCCAATTCGATAGCTGCAGCCGGCATAGCTGCACAGAAGCTGGCCACGCAGTCCAGGATCAAAATCAGTATGCCCCTCTAAAATTTCGATCAGCAATGGTGCCATCTGTACAATTTGGTAGCTGGTTAGGCCCACTTATCTTTATTGGCGGATTGTTATTACAGTGGGAAAGTTTGGCATGGGTTGGATTAGGTTTATTCGCACTGACAGCAATTTTTGCTCTTGTTACATTGCCTGTTGAATTTAATGCGAGTAACCGGGCCAAAGCTTGGCTAACAACCTCAGGTGTTATTTACGGAGAAGAGTCCAAGGGAATTAATAAAGTTTTAGATGCTGCTGCATTAACCTACGTAGCTGCTGCAATACAAGCAATTTCAACTTTACTGTACTATGCATTTCTTTTGTTGGGAAGATCCCGAGACTGATAAAAATTTACATAAATTGGAGCTGCTAAAGCTCCTTTTTATTTTTAAAAATTTTTTTAATTGTTTTTGTTTTGCGTTTTACCCAATTTATGATAAATTTAATTTCACAAATCCAAATCCTCCAAATGAATGGAAGAAAAAATGCAAAAAAAGCAAGTACCTGATATTGTCGTCGCTAGATTACCACTGTATTTACAAACATTGAATAGGTTGGAACAGGAGGGAGAATACAACACTTCATCAAAAGATCTTGGTAAGCGAATAGGAATATCTGCTGCACAAATTCGAAAAGATTTATCCCATTTTGGGGAATTTGGAAAACAAGGAACTGGTTACTCAATTAGTTTTTTGAAAGAAAAACTAGAAAACATACTTAATGTGGATCGCGTATGGGATATGGCTCTCATCGGAGTTGGTTTTCTGGGGCATGCAATCGCTAATTTTAATGGATTCAAGAATCATGGTTTTCAAATTAGTTGCATTTTTGATAATGATCCTCAGAAAATTGGCACTAAAATAGGTGATTTTGAAATTTTTGCCAGTGACAGGTTAGAAGAAATAATCCAAAAAGAAAACATAAAAGTTGCGATGATAACTGTTGACTCTGAACAAGCACAAAAGGTAACAGATCAATTGGTAAAAATTGGTGTAAAAGCAATATTAAATTACGCGCCTGTTAAATTGATTACCCCAAGGGATGTTCAAGTACAGAATATTGATCCAATAATCGAATTGCAGCACATGACATATTATTTGGATTAATAAAATTTTTGAAATTTCTGCAAACTAAATTCTAATCAATGACCGCTTTAACACATTTTTCATATTAAACGCTTTTGCAGCCCCTTCAGCGGTACAGGTCATCGGATTATCAACCAGGTAGGCTGGAATTCCTAATGCTTTGGTTAAAAACTTATCGATTCCAGACAAAAGAGCACCACCACCACAAAGAGCAACACCGCGATCGATGATGTCCGAAATTAACTCTGGAGGAGTTTTTTCCAAAGTATTCTTAATTAAAATTACTAAATCATTAAGCGGTTGCTCTAAGGCGTCAACTACATCATCTGTTGTTACATTGATAGGTTTTGGTAATCCAGTCACCTGATCCTGCCCCTGGATTTCAATGTTTTTGTTTTCATCCAACCGAATAGCTGACCCAATTGAAACTTTAATTTTTTCAGCTGTCGGTTGCCCAATTATTACGCCGAATTTTTTTCGTAAATGAGAAATTATGGAATCGTCAAGGGCAAGTCCACCGGTTTTGGCGGTTCTAGCAGTAACGATATCCCACATCGCTAAAACACCAACTTGATGAGTGCCGCCACCCAGACAAATGATCATGTTACCCGAAGGTGTACCAATTGGTAAATCAACTCCAATGGCTGCAGCTACCGGCTGTGAAATAATATATACCTCTCTGGAGGAAGAAAGTGCCAATGCTTCTACAGCTCTTCTTTCCACGGAGGTAATACCATAAGGAGCTGTAATTACAATTTTTGTAGAACCAAGAAAACTGGTTGCACCAGCCTTTTTGATCATCTCTTTGAGAATACCTTCGGTAACACTGTATTCTGCAATAACCCCATTTTGTAACGGACGAATGATATCGATCGTCTCAGAGACTCTTCCCATCATGTCTCGCGCTGCTTGTCCCCACTCCACCATCTTGCGAGCATCTTCCATCACAATTGCAGCAACAGTGGGTTCCATAACAATCACCTGATTCCCCTCAACGATGACTGAATTCATGGTTCCAAGATCAATTCCTAATTCCCTGGAAAATAATGCCATTTACTAAACTCTTATCCTTTTCTTTTAATTCCTCGATGATTAACGATCTTTTAAACTTCCTTTAGAGGATCTCTTAAATCGTTTTATTGCCTCCAACCGGAACGTGGATCTTCTTAGAGCGTTTCTTAATGCATCCAATTCACTATCGTCTTCAGGTCTGGATTCCTTTAGTATGCTTTCTGCTCTTTCTTTTGCTTTTTCAGCACGACTTTCATCCAGTTCTTCAACATTCTCCGCTGCATCCGCTAACACAGTTATCAAATCTGGTTGAACTTCTGCAATTCCTCCGGCCACTGTAAAATAATTTCGATCTTTCTTGGTTACAACTGTGATAATTCCAAAATTGAATGTCGTTAAAACCGGAGAGTGATTAGGTAGAATACCCATGACACCTTCTGAGCCAGGTAAAATAACCATCTCTGCATCACCACTGAATACCATTCGGTCTTGAGAAACAATATCACATTTAATAGGCATTTTAACCTTCAGTTTCTAATTGTTTTGCTCTTTCAACTACTTCATCAATTGAACCAACCATATAAAATGCTTGCTCTGGCAGCAAATCATGTTTTCCATCCAAAATTTCACGGAATCCACGTATAGTTTCTTTTAGTGTAACGTATTTTCCAGGAATACCGGTAAATTGTTCTGCAACGAACATGGGTTGAGAGAAGAATCTTTCAATTTTTCTTGCTCTGGAAACAATGATCTTATCATCTTCACTAAGTTCATCGATACCAAGAATAGCAATAATATCCTGTAAATCTTTGTATCGTTGTAAAACTTTTTGAACCTCCCTTGCAGTGTCATAATGTTCGGTGCCAACAATTTGAGGATCTAAAATCCGCGAAGTGGATGATAATGGATCCACTGCTGGATAAATGGCTTTTTCTGCAATCGCTCTTTCTAATGCAATGGTCGCGTCAAGATGGGTAAATGTTGCAACTGGTGCAGGATCAGAATAATCGTCAGCAGGAACATAAACAGCCTGCATGGATGTAATCGAACCACTTCGCGTTGATGTAATTCTTTCTTGCAACTCACCCATTTCGGTTGCTAAAGTTGGTTGATATCCTACAGCTGATGGCATCCGACCTAATAAAGCAGAAACTTCTGATCCAGACATCGTAAAGCGGAAAATATTGTCAATAAATAACAATACATCTTTACCTTGATCACGAAAATATTCAGCCATCGATAAGGCAGTTAATGCTACACGCAACCTTACGCCTGATGGTTCATTCATTTGACCAAACACCATAACGGTGTCTTTCATAACCCCAGACTCCATCATTTCTCGATAAAGTTGTGTTCCTTCACGGGTTCTTTCACCGACACCAGCAAAGACGGAATTGCCTTGATGGACTGTAGCGATTGAACGAATTAGCTCCATAATAATGACTGTTTTGCCTACACCAGCACCACCAAAAATACCGGTTTTACCACCTTTTGTGAATGGTGCGATAAGATCAATTACTTTTAAGCCTGTTTCAAAAACTTCTACCCTGGTAGCCTGTTCAGAAAATAGTGGAGCACTTCTATGAATCGGATAGTACATATCTGTTTGTACTTCACCCAAACCATCAACAGGTTGACCTAAAACATTGAAAATTCGCCCTAATGTTGAAGGACCTACTGGTACTTTGATTGAGTCAAATGTTCGAACTGCGTCTACTCCTCTTTGTAAACCATCTGTAGTTCCCATGGAAATACATCGAACCGCATTATTTGGTAATTGTTTTTGAACTTCAAGAATTAGTTTAGAGTCACCCTCAAGTTTTATCTCGAGTGCTTCAAACAAATCAGGTAAATTGTCAGGAGGAAATTGGACATCTACCACTCCACCTAAAACCTGTATAACTTTTCCGCTATTTTTTTCCATTCAATTCCTCCTTCATGAAGATGATTCTATTTCGCTTGGGATAAAGCCTCAGCACCACCAGCTATATCTAACATTTCATTGGTTACACTTTGCTGACGTGCTTTGTTGTATTCAAGTTGTAAAATTGAAATAATTTCAGATGCATTATCAGTTGCATTTTGCATTGCCATCATTCTGGCAGCATTTTCACTTGCCTGTGCTACTAAGATAGACTGGTAAATTTGTAAACCTGTAAATCTAGGAACTATTTCATCCAAAATTTCACTTTGTCCTGGTTCGTACGAATATACGCCAGGTGTTTTTCTCTGTGAATTGCTACCTAATTCAGCTTTATTCTCATCTTTTTCAACCAATAAGGGCAAAATCCTTCTAACCGTTGGTATTTGATGAATCATATTTTCAAATTGAGTGTATGCAACAAAAACTTGATCGTAATGTTGGTCTAAAAACTCATCGACAGCCAGCCAACCGATCGCTGATACATCATTAAAGCGCGGTGATGTAGGAATTTGACTAAAATCAGCAATCACTTTTTTTCTGCGTCGAACCAGCATTTCACGGCCTTTTCTCCCCACCGCCACATAGACCACTGGTGTTGAAAAACCTTCAAAAAAGTTCAAAGTGTGACGTACAATATTTACATTGTATGAACCTGCTAATCCACGGTCACTGGTAATAAGAATGCATAATGTATTTTTTATTGAAGGTCTTTCTGCCAACAAGGGATGTAACATTTGGTGACCTGGTTGCTTGGCTAAATGTACCAACACCTGCATAGCCTTTTCAGCATAAGCACTGGTTGCTTGCATTGCCTGCATAGATCGCCGAACCTTACTAGCACTGACTGTTTGTAAAGCTCTGGTTACCTGTGATAAGTTTTTTATACTTTTAATGCGCATGCGCATTTCGCGAGCTGAACTCATTCATTTATCCTTATCGCATTATTTCCAAGTTGAATTGTATACAGGAATTACTTCTCTCAATTTCTTTTCATTTTCTGGTGAAATCATTTTTTTCGAAGCAATATCCTTACGAATATCTGGGTATGTCTGTTCAATATATTTAATCAACCCATTTTGCCAATCTTGTATTTGATCAACATTAATTTTGTCAGCAAAACCGTTTACGCTGGCAAAAAGTGAAATAACTTGATCTTCCAAATCCATAGGCTGATATTGAGGTTGTTTGAGAATTTCTTGTAACCGTAATCCACGATTTAATTGATCCTGCGTTGCTTTATCCAGATCTGCACCAAATTGGGCAAATGCTGCTAAATCGCGGAAAGAAGCCATATCCAGACGTAAACGATTGGCGACCTGTTTCATTGCTTTTGTCTGGGCAGAACCACCCACCCTTGATACAGAAATACCAGCATTTACTGCTGGACGAATACCGGCATTGAACAGATTCGATTCGAGATAAATTTGGCCATCCGTGATTGAAATCACATTGGTTGGAACATATGCCGAAACATCACCTAATAAAGTTTCAATAATTGGTAAAGCAGTAAGAGAACCACCGGTTTCAGAAACCAATGCAACCTTTAAATCATTTGGGGCATCCATTTCTTTCAATGCTTTTTCCGCTAATTCAAGCGATTGAGGACCTTTATAACTTTTATTATTTGCAGCGTCTGAAAGGGTAGCCTCACCATCAAAATCCTTATTCACTATCACATATTCACCAGCTAAACGAGATGCACGTTCTAATAATCTGGAGTGCAGGTAAAACAAATCACCAGGATAGGCTTCTCGACCTGGAGGACGACGAAGCAATAAAGAAACCTGGCGATACGCCCAAGCATGCTTGCTTAGGTCGTCATACACAACTAAGGCATCACGACCACTTTCCATGAAATATTCACCGATTGCACAACCAGCATAAGGTGCGATAAATTGAAGAGCAGCAGATTCATCTGCTGATGCCACAACAAAAATTGTGTGTTCCATTGCTCCAAATTGTTCCAAAATTGCAACTGTTCTGGCAACAGCAGATTTTTTCTGACCAATCGCAACATAGATACAAATTAAATCTTTTCCCTTTTGATTGATAATGGTATCAATGGCGATTGCGGTTTTCCCAGTCTGACGATCTCCAATAATTAATTGTCGTTGACCTCTTCCAATCGGAATTAATGCATCGATTGTAATAATACCTGTCTGTACTGGTGAATCAACATCCTGTCTTTCTACAACGCCAGGAGCAATTCTTTCAATGGGTCGGAATTCATCAAAATTAATAGAACCTTTTCCATCGATTGGTTCACCAAGTGCGTTTACAACTCTTCCTATCATGCCATCACCGACAGGAACCGAAGCAATTCGGCCTGTAGAATAAACACTCATTCCTTCGGAAACCTTTGAAAAATCACCAAGAATAATTACACCAACTGATTTGGCTTCAAGGTTAAATGCTATCCCAACAATCCCATTTTCGAATTGAACCAACTCCTGTGATCGAATATCTGCCAATCCATCAACCTGACAAATTCCATCACCAGCCTCAGTTACGGTTCCTACTGAACGGACTTCATAAGATGTCTCGAATTTTTCAATTTTATTGATAAATTCTTCTGTAAAGTTCTTCACTGGTTTTGCCATCTAACCTCCAAAATTTATAAAAAAATCCCACTCATTTAGTAAATAATTAAAAAGAATAAATTGGATAATCAATACCCAATTTTATTTTGTTTTTGATTCTCTCTTAATTTGATTGTTAAGTATGTTGATGCTTACCTTTTCTAAAAAATTAATTGTGATGTCTTGGAATGATAGATCTTGCTCGCTAAAACCTTTATTGTTTTGAATGCACATATTTAGCTTTTGGGATCTATGCATACCGATGCTCTCTTTCATTGGAAATTTATTAATTCTAAATAAGAATCATACCTGAAAGGACATAAAATGTCTAGTTTAAGGGTCTGACAATTTTATAATTGTTGATGAAGTTAATGGAAGAAATTGATCAAGAAAAATATTGCAACGCTATTCGAAGTCTTTCTTCTATGTCCTCAGAAGTATCTTTTGGAATAAACTGAATTGCAGACTGCGCTTCTACTACACTGTACCCCAAACTTATAAGCGCATCCATTACTTCTAGATCGACATCTAACTGTCCGGATTTCAATCCAATTGTGTCAAGATCACTCTTAATTTTTCCTTGAAGATGGATTGAAATTTTCTGGGCAGTTTTTTTCCCAACTCCGGGAACACGAGAGAAAATATCATACATTTCTGATGCAACAGCCCTATTAATTGCATCAATAGATAATGTAGACAGAATAGCCAAAGCCATCCGCGGACCAACCCCATTCACGCCTAATAATAAGTTGAAATAATCCTTTTCAACTTCATTCTCAAAACCAAATAAAGTTAAGGAGTCTTCTCTGACAATTAATTGTGTATAAAGAAATTTTGTATCCCCAACTTTAGTAACTTCATAAGATTCTCTGGTAGTAAAAACCTGAAATCCAACACCATTAATCGTCAATACTAAATAATCCGTACCTTTATGAATAATCTTGCCTTGAATAGTTGCTATCACAATTTTCTCAACTTCCGATTTTGATTAAAAATTTCATACAAACAAACAGATGTTGCAACCGCTAAATTTAATGAGTCGTTTTTACCAATCATGGGAATACTAATCAGTTTATCACAAAGATTTGTCAAAACTTGGCTTAACCCTTCACGCTCACTTCCCATTAGCAAAATCATATCTAATTGGTAAGTGATTGACTGATAATCAATCTTAGCTTTATCACTGGTGCCAATTATTATTGGTTTATTTTCAATCGAAAATTCAGTGAATGCTTCACTGGAAATTCGAATAATTTGCAATGAGAATAAAGACCCCATGCTACCCCTCACAGAGGAGATATCAAAAGGATCAGTACAATGATCTATTAATATGATTCCTTTTCCACCTACAGCATCAAGGGTTCGAAAAATACTACCCAAATTACCTGGATCTTGAACGCGATCTAACGCTACCCACAAACCAGGATTTGTACGTACTTGCTGAATTTCGAAAGTGTTTTGTTCCAATACTGCAGCGATTCCTTTTGGCCCATCTTTTACGGAAAATGATTCAAAAACCTGTTGGTCAACTGCTAAACACTCAATATTATTACTCTGTAATTTGTGAATCAAATCTTGTGTGAAATTATCTTTTATTAATGCTTCGGAATAAAAAACTTGATTGAAATTCCAGTTGTTAGAAAAAGCTTCAGATATTATTCGTGGTCCTTCAACATAAAAAAGATTAGATTCATCCCGATATTTCTTAATTCTTAATTTCTTAATGAATTTAATTTTTGGATTGGAAAAACTTGATATCATGGCAAATATTGTAAATCGGTAATTTTTTTACTATGCGCATGACAAATTGCAATTGCTAATGCATCAGAAGCATCGTCTGGTTTTGGAATTTTGGAAAGGTTTAATATTGACTGAACCATTATTTGCACCTGTTTTTTACTTGCCACCCCGTATCCTGTCACTGCTTGCTTTACTTCGAGTGGAGTGTACTCAGCACATTGTATATATCTCTCAGCTAACGCTAATAGAACTACTCCGCGTGCCTGACCGACACTAATCGCAGTTGTGACATTTCGTTGAAAAAACAATTTCTCCACTGCACAGGAATCTGGTTGGTGGAGATCAATTAAGGCTAACATTTCCTTATATATTATTTGAAGCCGTTTTTCCATGGCTAAATCAGGTGGCGTTGAAATAATGCCATAATCGATTAAATCCAGGCCATTTCTATTTTCTATGATTAAACCGAATCCGGTTGTCGCGGTTCCCGGATCAATTCCTAATACCGTAGCCATAAAGGTTGTTTACTCCATTGCCTCCATAGCTTCATCTGAAATCTTTAGATTGGAAAAAACATTGACGACATCATCCAACTCTTCCAAAGATTCCAACACTCGCATAACCTGTACAGTTTGTTCAACATTAAGCTCTAATTCCTGATTGGGGATCATCCTTAATTCACTTTCCTCAGGAGAAATACCAGCTTCATGAAGTAGATCACTGACAGTTTTAAAACTTTCTACAGGAGCAATGATTTCGATTGTATCGTCATCATTAGTGACGTCATCTGCTCCACCTTCTAAGGCAATCTCAAAAATTTTGTCAAAATCATTTGATTCGCTTGGGAAAGAAAAATAAGCCACACGATTGAACTGCCAACTAACGGAGCCTTGTTCACCCATTGTTCCATTTGCTCTATTTAATATGTGGCGAATATCTGCAACAGAACGGTTACGATTTTCAGTAACACATTCGATCATCACTGCAATTCCGTGAGGGGCGTATCCTTCATACATTACTTCTTCAAAATTACCCTCTTTGGATTCCCCACTACCTCGTTTAATCGCCCTTTCAATATTTTCTTTAGGCATATTAACAGCTTTGGCTTTATCAATCGCTAAACGTAATCTGAAATTGCTTGATAAATCTCCACCACCCTCTTTTGCTGCCATAAGAATTTCTCTGGTTACTCTGGTAAATACTTTTCCACGCTTAGCATCTGCCGCGCCTTTTTTCCTTTTAATGGTAGACCACTTGGAATGACCTGACATGAAAAATCTCCTTAATTAACGACGGATAGGAATTATTTTCAAGATTATACCATGCATGAAACAACAATTTTTACTTTACAATCGGTCAATTTTCCTTTGGAATAAAGCATTTTTCTTTACCAAATTGAAACTTTTCATTGCAAAGTAAGATTTTGTCCTAACAAATTTGAAAGGTGGAGCCAAAAAAGCCTATTGAAATCGTAAAATCCTAACTGAATTATTACCAATTAATAACGGTTTAATAACTTTATGAAAAATTTGAGATTTTACGGTTTACTAATAATATTCTTACTTTCTAATATATTTGCTTCTCTTTCACCGAATTTAATTCCTGTTACTGCAGAAGCAAATTTTAGCAATGAAGCGATGGATGTAAACTTCCAGAAATTTAGTTTTCAAACATTTAGTAAATTCATCAAATCAATTACGGTTGAAAAAACTGGCAATCAATTTGTAGGAATTATTTCACCAAAATCATTTTCAATGCCAATTATTCAACAACCAGCCGGGCAACCCGGTTTTGTTTCAAACGAACCTCAAAAAATTACAGAATTTTCACTCACACGCCAATACGGAACTACAGGTTTATTAGCCCATAATCATCTTGCTGGTGCTTATTTTTCAAGTTTGCAAGAAAATGATTTATTAATAATGGTAAATGCTGATAAAGAGTATAAATTTTATCGAATAGAAAAAATCCTTTCTTTTCAGGCATTATCTCCTAATAGCCCTTATTCTGATTTTGTTGATTTAGATAATCCATCAAGAATTCTTAATGCCACTGAATTGTTTTATGAAGTTTATACAAATGAAGGTAGTTTGGTTTTGCAAACCTGTATTGCTCAGGGAAATGAGCTATCCTGGGGAAGATTATTTATTCAAGCACAACCGGTAGACCAAGTGAATTTTACTGATCTCATCAACCTACAAAATCAAACGAGTAATATTCTTTTTTAGAATAAACGGTAAAACAAAAAAATGCCCCATCAACTGGAGCATTTTTTGTTATATTTATATATTTCTTCTATTAGAAATTGAATCTTTTCCTGACTGATTGAAGGACTAACCCCAAACCCAGGAAACTCAAGCCCATATTGAAGATGAAATTCTGAACATCACTGAGCGGAGAATTGCCACCTAATTCAATCCCGGTAACTGGAATTAAGACAGTTGGTGGATCATTACTTACTGGTGGCGCCAAAGTTGGCTCAGGTGGATCATTCGTCACTGGTGGTTCAGTAGGATCTGGGGTTTCATCTGTTACAGGCGTTTCTGTTGGATCCGGAGTTTCATCTGAAACTGGTGTTCCTGTGGGATCTGGATCTTTAGGTTCTTCTGTTACCGTTTCAGTTGGAGTAGCAGGAGGTTGGGTATTTGTCGGGGTAGCCGTAGGAATATCTGTGGGAGTGTTCGTTGCAGTAGACCCACCAGGTGTCTGAGTTGGGTCTGGATCATCAGGAATTGGTGTATTGGTAGGGGTATTGGTGGGCGTGTTGGTAGGTGTATTGGTAGGTGTGTTGGTAGGTGTATTGGTAGGTGTGACAGGTGTGTTAGTAGGCGTGTTCGTGGCCGTATTTGTTGGTGTGACAGGTGTGTTTGTAGGTGTGTTAGTTGTTGTAAAGGTTGCGGTAGGTGGTGGTGGAGGTGTGTTGGTTGGTACCGGAACTAGTCTGAATGAAGCATGGCTTATGCCTTGTTGATATTTACTTGTTAAATTAACTTGCTTTTGAGGAGGGTCGTAATCGTCAAAAACTAATGGATTATTGCCAGCTTTATAACATGACTCCGCGACAAGCATACCATCCGGCGCAGTATACTGAAAATTTGGTTTATCACCAACATCTTCTTTTATCCACCCACCACCAACCGGGCAGGTTTCAGCTTGTCCTGCTACTGGAATATTTACTACGGACAGTAAAAGTGCTACAGCAATACTTACTGCCCCAAATACAGTGAAAAACTGGGGTGCAAATCTTAACAACTTTCTTAATTTAGATAACATGATAATCTCCTTAAAATAAATAACTAATCGGTTTTGATTCGATAACCAACACGATTTGAGTTTGATAAAATCTCCACATCAGAATTGATTTCTAAAAATTTATTCCTGATGGAATGAACAAGATATTTAATTCGGTTCTTTGACAACTGACCTTTCTCTCCCCATAATTCCCGCGAAATGTCATCATACTTGACTACATGCGGAATATTGCGTGATAGAAATTCAATTAATTCATATTCTTTTGGCGACAGTTGTACATATTGACCCTGGAAACTTACTTCTCTTTTTGAAAAATCAACTGTCATATTCAATTCGGGGATCGAAACGCCATCAATAACAGATAACATCGTAGACCTTCGCAAAACAGCTTGCAGCCTGGCAACCAGTTCATCTCGATGGAAGGGTTTGGTTATATAATCGTCTCCGCCCAAATTAAGTAATTCAACAATATTTTCTTTACTGGTTAAGGCAGAAAGAATAACAACCGGTGAATTTGTGACCTCTCGCAGTTTTTTTAAAGTGGTACGTCCATCAACATCAGGCATCATTAAGTCGAGCAGTATAATATCAGGTTGAATTTTGTCAATTAAGGTGAATGCGTCAAATCCACTTCTTGCTGATGCTACATCGAAATCCGACAGTCGCAGTATTCGTTTGACTAATTCAATCGTATCAACATCATCATCCACAATTAATACTTTCTTGTTTCTGCTGAGCGTTTCATCCAAATCTATACCAACACTCTGGGATAATATTTCCTTTTTGTTTTCAATTAACTCAATCATCGTTACGCTCCAAAATGCCAAAAACCGGCTCTTATCAGCCGGTTTCGCTTCTTGGCTCCACGAATACTTACCCTTTATGGGAAAGCGACCAATTAATACTCGCTTCAAAGCCTCTGAAAACACTAAATTGTTAAAAACCACTAACCTTCTTCTCAGGCCGGTTTCGCTACTAAGCTCCACAGACAGTTCCTTTTCAAAAATTCAGCGACCATAAAACCTGTCTGTTTCATCGCTTCCTGATGGTTCTATATTATACTATTTTGACCGTATTTGTCAAGATATTAATACTCAAAAACAACCCGTTTTCTAACCAATTTAGATTAGAATTTCTTAATAATTGCTTAATTTAAATTGAATGGAATATTTTCTACAGCAAATCGTACACAATCAATAAATATTTTTTTGTAAATCGAATAAATTTTTCCTATCTAAAACCTAACTTAATAAATATTCTGATGAATGATTAAATAAATTACCCCGGTTTTCACCAGGGTAATTTCTTGTAAATTGTAATTATGTTTATTGAATCTTCTTCCGGATCGATTGAAGTACAAGCCCTGCCCCGATTAATCCTAAACCAAGATTGAAAGCAACCGATTGTGTTTTACTCATTGGTGTTCCAAATTCGATACCAGTTACTGGGATCAATACTGTAGGATCGCTGGATGTCGCTGGTGGTGCCAAAGTTGGGTTTGGTTGATTTGGTTCATTTGGATCATCAACTGGAACTGGTGTTGTTGCAGGATCAGGTGTAGTTTCTGGATCCTGGGTTTCTGATGGGTCAGGTGTCTCCGATGGATCAGGATCTCCTGGAACTTCAGTTGTTGTTGTAATGGTAACAGATGGAGAAGGAGTCGTCGTGGTCGTCTCTGTTGCTGTCTCAGTCGCAGTCTCTGTTGCTGTCTCAGTCGCAGTCTCTGTTGCTGTCTCAGTCGCAGTCTCTGTTGCTGTCTCAGTCGCAGTCTCCGTAGCTGTCTCAGTGGCTGTTTCTGTGGCAGTCTCCGTGGCTGTTTCTGAAGGCTCTGGTGTTTCAGTAGTTGGATCTGGTGTCTCAATCCCACCTACACAATGACTAACAGTTAATTTAGTTCCATTATCGAGTTCCCCAGAATAGGTAACGTATGCATTTACACTGTTATCAATATAACCAGAACTCACAGCCCTCCAAACTGAACCATTGAGGGTCATAGAGTAATTATCTCCATTGACTGTCAAAATTGCACTTGTTAAATTACTTCCCGGAGCTAAGTTCCACTGTGCTCCGTTCTCACAAGGCAATTTATCACTTCCATTCCCTTCCCAATTAATAACACCATCTTTTGTATCATTAGCTTGTACCGGCAAATTAACCATAGACAACAGCATAGCAAAAGCTACACTCACGGCGCCTAGCACCATGAATACATTAGGTAAAACTTTGAGTAATTTTCTGAATTTGGATGACATAATAATCTCTCCTAAAAAAAATAAAATCCTTATTCTGATTGAATACGGTAACCCACTCGATCGGCCGTGATGATCACATTAACCCCAGGTTTGATTTCATCAAATTTGTTTCGAATGGTATGCACTAGATATTTAATCCGGTTTTTCACATAACTATTATTTTCTCCCCAGATCTCACTGGCAATTTCTTTGTACTTGACAACATGGGGCATTTGTTTAACTAATAATTCAATAAGTTCATACTCTTTGGGTGATAATTGAACAAACTCTCCTTGAAATAGAACCTCCCGTTTTGAAAAATTGACAGCCAATCCTGTTTCTGGGATGGAAACGCCATCAATCACTGACAATAACCGTGACCTGCGTAATACTGCTTGTATTCTCGCTACCAATTCGTCACGGTGAAATGGCTTGGTTATATAATCATCACTTCCCCTATTAAGCAGATCTACAATATTTGCTTTATCAACCAAAGCTGATACAACAATTACTGGAGTGTGTGTTGTTTCTCGCAAATTCTTTAAAGTCAAACGGCCATCAACCTCCGGCATCATCAAATCCAATAAAATAATGTCAGGTTGGATTTTTTCAGCAATTGACACCGCATCGGCTCCTGTTCTTGCAGAAGCAACATCAAAATCCGCTAATCGTAAAATTCTTTTCATTAGCTCAATTGTGTCCGGATCGTCATCAACAATTAGTACTTTTTTATTTCTTTTCAATGTTTCATCCAGATCTATTCCTAAATTTTGAGTTTGAATTTCTCTTCGATTAAAGTTTTCTGCCATTTAGCACTCCAAATAAAAAAACCGACCAAAAATTGGCCGGTTTCGCTCCTTTGCTCCACGAACACTTTTCCTTAAGTTAGGATAAGCGACCAGTTACATGTCCGTTTCATTGCATCCAGTTATTATAAATTTTTAAATAACAAAAACCGACTTGCCAGGCCGGTTTCGCTACTTGGCTCCTCAGACATTACCCAAAAGTCGGGACAGCGACCAAAATTTGTCTGATTCTTAGCCTCCTGATTAATTAATTTCAATTATATATCTATAGCTGGATTTGTCAATAGTTTTATAACCAAACTCTAACCACATTCCTTACCGTTTTTGTTTCCTCATTCTCGATTGATAGGAATTTTAATTGGTTTGGATTCAACTGGCCGGGCAACTATGATCAACCGATGCGTGTTGCTGAAATACGGCCAGCAAGTTATGAGGGTTATGCGCTCATCTTCGGATGGCAAGATCCAGCGGGCATTTTCAAGTCTTTTCTCAAAAGATACGTCTCTCTCAGGGAATATCATCGTATTAGATACTACGTATTTGTATTCATACGAGTCATTTCCATAAATAAAAATTTCATCCCCTGATGTCAATTTGTCGAGATTTTCGAATACTTTTCCAAAAACATTATGATGACCATTCATTACTGTATTACCAGACTCTCCTAAAAAAGCACTATCAAAATGCCAACCAACAGCATACTCATCAGGAGCTAACCATTGTATGTAAGTTTTTTCACCTTGTACAATTTCCTTACTTTGTGCGTTTACGATATCAGCTTCTAAATCAATAGCTGGAATTGATAATCGTATCGGTATTACATCACTGGCCTTTGTTGGTTCTGGTGTGATATCAGGAATTGCCGATACTTCAACACTCAACGGTAAGAACCCTTCTTCTTCCGAAAATTCCAATTCACTCGTGATGAATTCTTGCGTTTTAATAGGGGTTATTGTTTTAACTATTGAATTTTCTGTTGCTAATACATGACTTGTTGGGGTTAACATTAATTCAGAAAAAAAATTTTGCCGCTCAAAATTCCTTTTTAATCGATAATAACCATTTACTATTGGATCTTCAAATAAATTAAAAATAGAAATTCCAATTAGGACAATTCCTAACAAGAATAGTGTTTTCCCGGACAAATCCTTCTTTACAGTTTTTTCCATAATATATTAATTTTTCACTTCTTCAAGTTAATGATCTAAAAAATCAATTACTCTAACCATTTACTAATTTTTAGTAAAGTTTATTTATTTTACATAATTTTTCAATGTACCAATTCCCTCTATTTCAATTTCGATCATATCTCCCGAATTTAGCACTCCAACCCCAGCCGGGGTTCCTGTTAAAATTACATCACCAACTTCAAGCGTCATAATACTTGAAATAAACGAGATTAATCTCTCAGTGGGGAAAATCATATCTCTGGTTGAAGCCATTTGTCGAACTTGTTGGTTTACCCGGCAGGTTATTAGCGCATCCGAGTCATCAAATTCGGTCTCAATAACCGGCCCAATTGGACAAAATGTATCAAATCCTTTTCCTCTTGTCCATTGCCCATCCAACCTCTGCAAATCTCTGGCAGTTACATCATTAGCAATGGTATAACCAAAAATATATTCTTTCGCCAGGTCGGGTTCAATCCATCTACCTTTCCTTCCAATAATTACTGCCAATTCTGCTTCATGTTCAACCTGATTTGATTGTGGAGGAATGATAATATTTTCTCCATCAGCCAAAATTGAACTTGGAGGTTTCAAAAAAATTAAAGGAATTTCAGGAACTTCGACCTGATGTTCAGCAGCGTGCGCTGCATAATTACGCCCAATACAAATAATCTTTTCAGGTATCACTGGAGCTAAGATTGATATCTCATCCAGAGAAAGATCGAGGTCGTGACGTTGAAAGTCTTCATAAATATTTCCTTCAATTTTGCCGACTCTACCTTCAAGAACCCATCCCCAATTGATTTTTTTTTGATGTTCATAACGAATAATTTGCATAAAGTTTTTCACCGAATAATTTTTATCATGTTATTGATTCTTATTGATTATTTAATACGAAATTCAAATTCGTGGTTATTTCAAATAATTAATTTTCATAGTTGATGAATTGTCATACAGGTATTATAATTCCTCTATCTTCGGGCGGATAGCTCAGTTGGTTAGAGCGCATCTCTTACACAGATGAGGTCGCAGGTTCGAGCCCTGTTCTGCCCACTTTTCATTTAAAAAACACCTTGCAATGATTGTGCATAACCTGTCAATTCTACGTATCCAAATCCTTCAATAATTTCACCATTCATGGTTCCAGAAATAAAAACAGCTCCTTCCCAATATTGGAAAAATAGATCCATTTCCTGGTCTTTGATAACGGGAACAACCTCCAATTCAAGTCCTAACTTTTCTATCCTTACACTCCATTTAATCGGATATTCAGACCCAGTTGGGTTTTTCCAGGTGTCAATAACCTCAATCGCAAATTCTTTATTAGACAAATAGGTTGTTTCCCCATTTTGACCGATAAAAGTTCCACTCGAAAAACCGCTTATAGACTCATCTTCATTTCGGATTTGAAATAACATTACTTCAGTTTGATTTGCAAACTGCATTGAAAACCAATCCCATCCAACTTGGTTAGCACCTAATGTGCTGGTGCCAAATTCATGATCCATCCAACTAAATCCACTTACCTCAAACCATTGGTCATCTATTCTCAATCTGCCATTTGTATCAAGTCGTGTTTGGCTGAAGTAGTAAGATGCGTTTCCAATTTGCTCACCTTTTTGGCTCAAACCACGATCGCCATGAAGAACTTCTGGTTTCGAGTTCTCCAGCAAAAATTCTAATCCAAAATTATCAGCATCTGCTTTCATCATAAAAGTATTTTCATCCGTTTGTCTTATTTGCCAGTTATTAAGCCAAATATAAAAATATGGGTCAATAGAAGTGCCAGCTAGATTGTTGGCATTTCTCGCGATTTGATCTGTAACCAAATGAGAATTACTTTGGGTGTCTGTAATAGCAAAATGAGCCAAATAAATTTGGTTAGTTGCCCAATCTGAAGCTCGTTTTTCTGGTATATCCGTTGGAATTGCTCGTCGAAAAAAGGTCAGCTGATATCCAAAATGTCGTCCATCTTCGGTTTTTACATTCCCTGTGTAATACCACCATTCGGTCAGATATTCAGGATGGGATGCATAATCTTCCGGAAATGTGAATTCTCTGATCTCAATCGCTTTTTCAAAATCCATAGAGATATCATTGGATAAAAATTCTAAACTATCGGAACCCGATCCTTTTATATTTTTTGGGTTTTCACTTTCCAACCAAAAAAATACAATAATACTAACCAATATACATGCCAAAATAATAAGTTTATTCTTCACGTATCACCTGAATTGGTTCTAAACGATTTAACGCTCTTAGTGGATAAATTGTTGCTAACATTGCAGCTACAATTGCAATCACCAATCCCTGAACCAGAGACCAAAAATCAACACTAAATTGAATCGTCCATCCAAATGAACGCAGATTAATTACATAAACCAAAATCAGCGAAATTACGATACCAGTGGGTATTGCAAATATACCGGCAAACACACCCATTAATCCGGTTTCAACAAACAATAATTGATTCAATTCAGATTTTCGCATCCCAATAGATTTTAAGATGCCAAATTCTCGTCGTCTATCAATAAGAATTATTAAGGTTGCACTCAATATTCCAATAAACGACACAATAGTGGTTATAAATCTTAAGGAGTTAGTAATCGCAAATGTTCTGTCAAAAACAACCAGTACATCGTTTCTTAAGGATTGGTTTGAACGGATTAATAGCTGCTGATCAAAATCCGATGCTAACTTGTTTATCTCTTGTACAGCCTCTTCTACTTCCTTGCTTTCCGGTAGAATAATTGACATTGCAGTGATTCCATTAATATCCCAATACTTTTCAAAAATAGGACGTGGAACCATGATATATCCCTGGCTTGAAGTGTAATCGCTAAATACTCCAAGCACCTCAAATGCTACTTGTCCTTTTGGCGTTTGGATAGGCAGCTCACTCCCCACCTGCAAATTCAGTCGATTCGCAAGAGGTTCAGCAACCAAAATTTTATTTTTCTGCATTTCCTGCCATACAATTTGATTCGGAATAGATATCGAAGTAAATATTCTTTCAAATGCAATATCCTGATTAGAAATTACATTGATCTGGATATCACCACCATCGCTTATCCCATTTATGGTTAACAAAGTGTCGATCTTTTTGATATGAGGGTACTGGTTTATAGCAGTAACTATATCTTCGCTGATAAATCCACCTGACCGATTTGCGAATTGGTTTGGAACTGAAATATAAATATCTCCTGACAAGGTTTCTTTAAGCCAAACAGTTACTGTATTACGAAAACTATTGATCATTATCGCCATGCCAACAGTTACGGCGACAGCAATCATCAAGGATGATACAGCAACTGCTGTGCGGCTTAGAGATCTGTATAGTTCACGTGTGGCCATTCCTGGAATCAAACCAAATTTTCGTTTAACAAATTTGGAGAATTTTGGTAAGAAAATAAATAAAATAAGTGCAGAAAAAATTGCAAAAGCAATAACAATTAACAAAGTTGCCAAAAATGCCCACCATAGGTTATCGAAATTAGGTGAAAAAAGAAAGAATATTCCTTCACCAATAAAAAACAATCCAAGCAGAAAGACAAAACCTATATATTTCTTTAACTTATCTTCAAGACCTGATCTGAGATTTGCAACTCTAGGTGTGACTTGAGTCGCTTCAATTGCTGGTGGTATAGATACCAATACAGTAGCAAAAATTCCTAATGCCACACCTTTGATAACACTGACAAGGGATAAACCAACTTCTTTGACATTTGTCACGAAATACAAATCATTGATAGTTTGTAAAATTAAGTTCACCGTTCCACGTCCAAGAAGTGATCCTACAACAACCCCTAAAAATGTGCCAATAGCACCAATAATTAAGGCTTCAAAAATTATCATTGCAAAAATGTCGGACTTAAAAAACCCTAAACTTCTATAAAGACCAATTAATTCTCTTCTTTGGACAATCGAAAAAGTCATAGTGTTGTATATCAGGAATCCACCAACAACCAGAGCGAGTAGGCTAAGGGCAGTTAGATTTAACTGAAATGCTGCCACCATGTTTTCTAATTGAAAATTTTGTTCACTGGTTGATCTCAAAACCATTTCAGGTTCAAGATTACTCCTTATTAACTGTACTTCTTTTTCGGAGTTGAGAATTAATTCAACTCTGTCAACATACCCCACCTTATTCAAAGCTTCTTGAGCTGTAGCAATATCAACAATTATCAATCCTTTTACTGTTTCACGAACAACCGGCTCGTTTGAAGAAATGAAACCAACAATTTTTAATACATCAGTTTTTCCTTCATATTGATAAGATATCAAATCACCTAAATTAATTTCAAATGTGGAAGCGAGCTCTTTCGAAATGATAGCAGTATCTGGTTCAGAAATTATCGTGAATAATTGAGACAACTGTGTTTCATCCTGTCCATAATAAGACCTGAAAGGAAAATCCAGCAATGGGTCAATGCCTAATATCAATAATGCTTGTTGGTCAAAGTCTGAAACTTTAACATACCCTTCAATGATAGGAGAGGCAACATTCAAAACACCGTTTCTCTTCATTTCTGAAAAGTAATTGTCCGGTATGCCCAATCCTGATGAGACGATTTGATGGGTGGATTTTCCCGTCACACTTTTTGTGCTGAGAGTTAATGCTCTCTTTGAACTTTCATTGGAATAATCGATCGCTATTACAACGCCAACACCTAACAAAATGCCTACAATCAACAAGAATGTTTGCCATTTTTGACGCCAGAGGTGGCGTAGGCTGAACCGAAAAATTGTGAACCCGAATTTCATTTTCATTTAGTTCAAATACAATCGACCAACTTGCCATCAACCAATGAAAAAGTTTGGTCAGCGTATTTTAAATAATCACGGTTGTGAGTTACCAGTACCATATTTTGATTATTTTCTTTTGCCAACTTTGAAAGTAGATCCATAACAATTTGTCCGTTGCGTTCATCCAGATTTCCCGTCGGTTCATCCGCTAGAATTATTTTTGGTTGGTGTACAATAGCCCGTGCAATCGCCACTCGTTGTTGTTCACCGCCTGATAATTTATCAGGATATTCATCTCGCCGATCAATCATGCCAACTTCAGATAAGTATGATTCCGCTCTATGCAAATCGTCTTTGGTTAACAAATTTTTCAATTCCAAAGGCAAAATTGTGTTTTCCCAAACTGTTAATGATGGCAATAAATTAAAGAATTGGAAGATAAAACCAATATCATTCCTTCTCAATTCCGTTAATTGACGATCACTCAATTTTGTTATTTCAAAACCATTGAAAAAAATTGAACCTGATGTAACATTGTCAATACCACTGATCAAATTGAGTAAAGTGCTTTTTCCGCTACCACTTTTCCCTAAAACAGCAATAATCCTGCCTTCAGTAAAGGAAGCAGAAACCTGGTCTAATACAGTACGGGTCTTATTTGATCCATCAATATAGCTTTTGGTAACTTTGTCAAATCTTAAAAATGATTTCTTTTCCATTATCAATAAATTTTAATCGACAAATAAATTCTAGATTCAACTATGTACAACATTTTACAAATTTTATACAACCTTTGTTACACACGATTCGTTAGTTTTAATGGTTTTAAAACCATTAAAAGCTGGATTTCTGTTATAATATACCTATCTGGGGATGACAGGCTTCGACGGGAGAGGCTGGTCTCAGATTGCGAGCCGAGAGGTACCGACCTCGATAAATCAGTACAAAAAAACAAGTGCCAATCGCACAAACAGTTACGCTGCTATGCCCCTCGCTGCTTAGTGAGAGACTAGTAGCTACATGGTTCTTTTGAGAACCACGTCTATCTACCCCGCTCTCTGATCGGTGGAAGAATAGGCGCCACAAAGTCAGAGTGCCGCATATCCTTCTGCGTGATGTGTGAAAGATGGCTTTCGGGCTAAAGCAGATAGCACTTCATCAGTTTTGTTAGTTGTCTGATGGAGATGCAAAACGATCAACTGACTACGCTCGTAGATATTTGCTGATCTATTCTTTCGGACGCGGGTTCAATTCCCGCCATCTCCACCTTAAAAATCAATGGGGGTTAATTCTTAATGCAAATTAATCCTTTTAAATAAGCGGATTCAGGATAATACAAATTTATTGGATGATCCGGCCCCTGTGATAACTTTTCCAAAAGGGAAATTTCAACGCTTGCATCTAGCGCAGCATCAGCCACAATTTTTTGAAAAAGTGCATTTGAGACGCCACCAGAACAAGAAAAAGTGGCTAAAATACCACCAGAATTTAACAACTTCAGTGCTAGTAAGTTTATATCTTTGTATGCTCTGGCTGCTTTATTTACATGAGAAACTGTTGGGGCAAATTTTGGTGGATCAAGTATGATTACATCAAATTTTTGATTTTGATCCCTCATTTTCCTTAATCCCATAAAAGCATCCATTTCAATCCATTGATGATCATTTTCAGCAAAACCATTAAGTATATGATTCCTTTTGGCTAGAGAGATAGCCTCCTGACTGCTGTCCATTGATACAACTTTTGTAGCTCCAGAACCAATCGCATAAATACTAAAGGCACCAGTAAAAGAAAATACGTTTAGTACATTTTTCTCTGAACAATAATCAGCCACGATCCTTCGATTTAAGCGCTGATCTAGGTAAAATCCCGTCTTTTGACTACCAATAATATCCACTAAAAAGCGATAACCATCTTCCACAATTTCAACATTATCTGGAATAATCCCAGAAATAGCACCAGACCTTTCCGGCAAGCCCTCCAGCTTTCTTACTTCTGAATCGGAACGTTCAAAAATATTTTCAATCCCAGTCACATCAATTAGTGCTTTAATAATCGTCTCTCTGAAATATTCAGCGCCACTCGAAAGAATTTGCACAACCAGCACATCATTGTACTGATCAACAATTAAACCAGGAATCAGATCCGATTCTGCATAAACTAACCGCCAGGCGGAGTCTTTGTATTTGTTGATGAAAGTCAATCTCTTTTTTTTTGCATCGCTAATTTTTTGACAGAAAAAATCATAATTGATTTCTTCGTCAGCGAATGACCACATTCTGATGCGAATTTGAGAATGAGGACTATAAGATCCAATACCGAGATATTCATTCTTTTTTGAATAAACTCGTACCAAAGATCCATTTTCAGGATTTCCGGTCATAGAATCAATAGCACCTGAAAAAATCCAGGGATGTCTCCTTAAAATTGCTTTTTCTTTACCTGGTTTTAGAATAATTTCATTCATTAAAATTAACCAAATCTAAAAATTCTGCTTCACTCAAGATTTTAATTCCCAACTCTTTTGCTTTGTCATATTTTGAACCTGGGTTTTCTCCTACCAAGACGTAATTGGTGTTTTTACTCACACTGCTAGTTGTTTTTCCTCCCATTTGTTCAATAAAGTCTTTGATTTCTGTTCTGGAGAACTTTTCCAAGGTGCCAGTAACCACAACCGTCTGCCCTGAAAGTGGTAAACCTTCTAATGATTTACTTTCTCTTTTTTCAATTTCTGGCCAGACACCAGCCTCCTTTAATTTCCTCAATATTTGTTGATTTCTTTCCTGAGCAAACCACTCAATAACTTCATTTGCTATGTTTGGTCCTACTCCTTCAATCATCAGCAAATCTTCATATCTAGCCTTCGATAATTCATCTAAATTGGAGAATTTCTTCGTTAATTCGGATGCCATGACTTCTCCAACACCTTTAATCCCGAGCGCAGTGATTACTTGACTCAGTGATCTTGATTTTGAATTTTCTATCGCCTCAATCAGATTCTCAGCTTTTTTTCTTGCAAAGCCCTCAAGTTCTAGTAAATCTTCTACTTTTAATTTGTATAAATCAGCGACATCTTTTAATAATTTTTCTTCTACCAACTGTTCAACAATTTTTATGCCCAACCCAACAATGTCCATTGCAATTCGGGAAACAAAATATTCGATATTCCTTACCAGCTGCGCGGGACATGCTGCATTAACACAATACCAGGCGACCTCTCCAGGTACTTTATGAATCGGATTATCACATGCTGGGCATTTATCTGGTATTTGATATTTTTTTTCATTTCCTGTTCTAACTTCTGTTACAGGACCAATTACATACGGTATTACATCTCCTGCCCTCTTAACAAATACCTGATCTCCTATTCTGATATCTTTTTCGAATATGAAATCAAAATTGTGAAGTGTTGCTTGCCGGACAATAACACCACCAATTTCAACTGGTTCTAATATTGCATAGGGGGTTAATACACCTGTTCTACCAACATTAACACCGATATCATTTAGTCGGGTTACTTCTTCACGAGCTGGAAATTTTAGAGCGATGGAACCTCGTGGATCTTTACCCACAAAACCAAGTCGCTTATCAAGTTCCAAATCATTTATTTTTATAACAACCCCATCTACTTCAAAATTAATTTTATCTCGTAGGTTTTGCCACTTCTTTGAAACTTTAATGACATCATCAAAAGTATCACATAATTCAGAATATTCAGAAATCGGAAAACCAAGTTGCTTTAAATAATTCAATACATCCCATTGAGTTTTGGGTATTTCTCCATCACTATTAAGAATTGCATATGCATAGATGCGCAGAGGTCGTTGTGCTGTGATTTTTGGGTCTAATTGTCTTAACGACCCGGCTGCTGTATTTCTTGGATTTAAGTAAGCTTTTTCTCCTGATCCAACGACTTTTTTATTCAATTCTTCGAAATCAGAAATTGAAATGAACACTTCACCTCTAACAAACATATTTTGAGGAATGTTGACATCTTCATTTTTGACAGGGATTTTCATTGGAACTGAACGAATTGTCCGGATATTGCTGGTAATATCCTCCCCAATTTCTCCATTTCCACGGGTTGCCCCTTGCACAAGAAATCCGTTTTGATAATGCAATACGACGGTTAAGCCATCAAATTTGGGTTCAACAACAAATTGTGATTTATTTACTGCTGGGTCAATTTTACTGATGCGGTCTTTCCAGGCAATTAAATCTTCAGAACTAAAAGCATTTGCTAAGCTGAGGACTGGAACCGGATGGTTCACTTTCTCAAATTTGGAAGAAGGTGCAATGCCGACTCTTTGTGTTGGAGAATCAGAAGAAATTAATTCCGGAAAATCAGATTCTAGTTTCCTTAACTCGACCAACAATTTATCAAATTGAGCATCACTGATCACCGGTTGATCCATAACATGATATTGATAATTATGAAAATTGATTTCATTTTTCAATTTTTCATATCTTGCTTGAACTTGATTATTAGTCATAAATCTCCAAAATAACAAGTGACAATTTTTCTAGCTAATATTACAATAATTTTCATAGATATTTGATAAAATAATTCTAGTACAGATTTCGTTGAATTATCCAAAAGTTCCATTTTCCCAAATAAATCGTGGAGGTATTAATGAAAATAATTGCTTACATTGCGTCTGCTATTCTGATTCTATTTGGTGTGTTATTCATTCTCAGCGCTTTCAGTCCACAAGGACAAGTCGGTAATTTGTTAGTTGGTGCCATATTATGCATAATCGCTTTTGTCATCATTTTCTTTGTAACCAGAAAGAAAAAAGAAGAATCAAATACAACCAACGTAACGTTAAATATTGACTTACCCGGCAATGTTTCGCTAGAAACGATGACCTGTAGACAATGCGGAGGTGCATTAACAAAGGATGCCATTTCAATGGTAAATGGTGCTCCAATGGTTACTTGTCCATTTTGCAACACAACATACCAACTCACTGAAGAACCTAAATGGTAATTGGACGTACAACGGGAGTGTGTCATGATTCGAAAATTTAAATTATTCAGCTTATTACTCGTTTTATTATTGCTTGCTGGTAATACTAATATTGTTCAAGCTCAGGATTATTTTTTTGCAGTCGAAAAACAGGATATGGAAGTCTTTGTCAACGAAGACGGATCTTTAACGATTGATTACACATTTGTATTTGCAAATCAACCTGGAGCACATCCAATCGACATTGTGGACGTAGGATTGCCGAATAATAATTATGTCCTGAATAGCATTACGGCAGAGATTGATGGATCTCCAGTAGCAAGTATTGAAAAATCCGACTATATCGACATTGGAATAATGGTTGATTTGGGAAATCAAGCTATTCCACCTGGTCAAAGAGGAACACTCCATGTCAATATTGGCACAATAAATAAATCGTTATACCCATCCGAGATTGAAGCGGACGAAGATTATGCTAGTTTTGAGATTTCTCCAACCTGGTTTGGTCCACAATATGTCACTGGAAATACTGATTTAACGGTCACATTATATTTGCCCGTAGGTCTGACTTCAGAAGAACCAAGATATCACACTCCTCAAAGTTGGCCTGGGGATTCACAACCAGTCAGTGGTTTTGATAATGTAGGTGGTATCTATTACCAATGGAATAGTCCTAATGCCAATGCTTACACGCAATACAAATTTGGTGCTAGTTTTCCAGCTCGTTTTGTGCCAGAATCTCAAATTGTAAAACCACCAGCGATCTCAATTGATCCAGAGGCAATCTGTTCTGGATTAATTTGTTTGGGGATAGCTGGATTTTTTGTATTATCCATTTATTCAGCAACTGTTGGTGCGAAAAAACGAAAATTAAAATACTTGCCACCAAAAATTGCAGTGGAAGGGCACGGTATCAAACGTGGACTTACAGCAATTGAAGCAGCAATTCTAATGGAACAACCAATGGACAAAGTCCTAACGATGGTGCTATTTTCGGTGTTGAAAAAAGGTGCAGCAGAAGTTGTTTCTCGTGAACCATTAAAAATAAAAATTACCCAACCAAAGCCGGAAGGTTTACATGCATACGAAGAAGAATTTTTAATTGCTATGGAAAAAGACAAAAAAGAACAACGATTATTACTTCAAACTATGATCATAAATTTAGTTCAATCAGTTTCAAAAAAGATGAAAGGCTTTAGCCGTAAAGAAACAATTAACTTTTACAAGGAAATTATTGAAAAAGCGTGGAACCAGGTCGAAACAGCCCAAACACCCGAAGTTAAATCTGAAAAATATGACGAGAACTTAGATTGGACTATGTTAGATAAAGACTATGATCACCGCACACGAGATACATTCGGAACCGGACCTGTTTTTATCCCAACCTGGTGGTGGCGTTATGACCCATCCGTTAGGCCAGCTACTAGCTCACCAACCTTTGGAAAAGTCGATGCTTCCCCTTCCCCAATAGGATCTGGACAAACAAGTATCAATCTACCGAGTTTACCAGGAGCAGATTTTGCAGCTTCAATTACTAATGGGGTTCAATCATTTGCCTCAGGTGTGGTTGGTAACGTTACTGACTTCACGAATGGTATAACAAACAAAACCAATCCGATCCCCAAAACATCATCCTCGGGTAGATCTAGCAGAGGTGGTGGCGGTGGAGGTTCCTGTGCCTGTGCTTGCGCCTGTGCAGGTTGTGCTTGTGCTTGTGCTGGAGGTGGCCGTTAATGTCAGTTTCTTTCTGGCAAAAAATCGCAAGAAAAGGTACTTTTTCAGATTTGCCAAAGTTTGGCATTTATCATTTTTCTCAAGAAAAACAGGAAAGCAAAAATCGCATTCACCTTCGCGTTGAGAAAGATGGAAATGGTCTGTTGATGGTTAATGCAGCTCGTGCATACCATCTCAACCCTAGCGCTACAGCGATGGCTTATTGGTCGCTTTCAGGGCAAACAGATACAAATATTTATAATTCACTAACAAAGAACTTTAATATAGCAAAAGAACAATGCATTGATGACGCGAAAGCATTTCTCTCACAAATGGCAGTTATCACTGATCCCGATGAGAGTTGTCCACTATGTGAACTGGATTTAGATATGGATCTCCCGTTCTCACATACTCCCAGTGCACCTTATCGGATGGACATTGCTATCACGTATCAATGTAACAATGACTGTACACACTGTTACAATGCAAGAGTTCGTAATTTTCCCCAGCTTCCTAAACAGGAGTGGTTTAAGGTAATTGATAAAATTTGGAATTTAGGAATTCCTCACGTCGTTTTCACTGGAGGTGAGCCAACATTATATGATCATCTTCCTGAATTGATTCATTATGCCGAATCCAAAGGTATCATTACAGGAATCAATACCAATGGAAGGAATTTGGCGGATTGCAATTATTTAGATAGCTTAATTAATGCCGGATTAGACCATATACAAATTACTATTGAATCCTCTAATTCAGAAATTCATGACGAAATGGTTAATCATCCTGGTGCCTGGGATGAGACTGTTTCCGGAATTCAAAATGTTCTCAACAAAAATATTTACATGATGACAAATACAACAATGTTGAAAACAAATTATGAGACTTTGTCAGATACTTTAGATTTTTTAGCACAACTAGGCGTCCCAACTGTAGGATTAAATGCTCTGATTTACTCCGGAAAAGGAAAAGATGTTGGTACCGGATTGTCCGAAACCCAATTAGAACCACTATTAGATATTGCTAAAAATAAAACCAGCTTACACAATCAAAAATTAATTTGGTATACGCCTACCCATTATTGTCGGTTTAATCCAATCACTCACGACCTTGGTGTAAAAGGTTGTTCTGCTGCTTTATACAATATGTGTATTGAACCTAACGGTGATGTGCTTCCATGCCAATCTTATTATTTCTCACTTGGAAATATTTTACACAACACGTGGGATTCGATATGGAATCACGATTTGTCCATTCAATTAAGGGAAAGAAGAAATTTGCCAGATAAATGCAATCATTGCGAACTGGTACTGGAATGCGGTGGTGGTTGTCCTTTATCCCGTTAATAACTAAATCCCTTAAGTTTCTCATTCAATGGAGGAAAAAATGTCCAATATAATTCAACAAATAAAATCCATTTTCTTTGATAAAGCACAGGTTTTACCACCAGGTCTTTATAATTACCAAACACCAAAGGACAGTGAATATCAATACCGCCTCCATCTTCGCATTGAACCAGCTGGTGAAGGCTTATTAATCATCAATGCCAGTACGGTTTTACATCTAAATCGGACAGCTACTGAACTAGCCTATTACCTGGTAAACCAGGTTCCTAAACATGAAGCAATTGAATTGATGGTAAAACGTTATCAAACCAACGTTACAGATGCAACAAATGATTATAAAGATTTCATGGACCGAATTGAAACCCTGATCAACACACCAGATCTCGATCCTGTAACCTACTTAGAGTTTGACCGCTTGACTCCTTACGAGGAATTTCCTCCTGCACCTTACCGTTTGGATTGCGCTCTTACTTACAATTTGTCCGCCAATGAAACTGAAGGTCATTCTCCAAAAGAACGGGTGACAAGGGAACTGAGCTTTGATGAATGGAAATCAATCCTGAAAAAAGCATGGGATGTGGGAATTCCACATGTAGTATTCACTGGTGGTGAGCCAACTTTAAGACCTAATTTACCTGAGTTGATTGTTGCTGCTGAGGATTTGGGGATGGTTACTGGTTTATCAACAGATGGATTAAAGTTGATTGAAGAAGGTTACTTGGAACAAATCTTAAATTCCGGATTGGATCATTTATTAATAACCTTAAATCCCAATATGGAACAGTCCTGGGAATCGTTAAGAAAAGTTATTCCACAGGATATCCACACCACAGTTCATATTACAGTTGGACAGTCACTTCAAGATTCCTATATTGAAATATTGAATGATCTCCAAAAAATAGGTGTTGAAAATATTTCATTGAGTTATTCAGACCCGTCAGCTGAATCAGATTTGATGGAAATTAGAAACAAAGCAGCTGAAATTGGTTTCAATCTGGATTGGGATCTCCCTGTTCCATATTCACAATTCAACCCTGTTTCAGCAGAAATCAATGATGATGTCTCCAAACCAATTGGCGCTGGTAAGGCCTGGTTATATATTGAACCCGATGGCGATGTTCTTCCTGGGCAGGGAATTACTAGAAAATTAGGTAATTTTCTCGAAGATCCATGGGAAACCATCTGGGGAAATGCAAAATTAATGAAAACCAAAGATGAGTGATTATAACTTTTGGGCTGAAAGATATAACACCCAGGCATGTTGGACAGAGCCCATTAGACAATATATTTTGCAACAAATCAAACTTCCAAAAAATGGAAATGTTTTGGAAGTTGGTTGCGGTTCTCAAGCTGTACTTAAAGAATTCACAAGTTTAGGACATAAAACAGTCGGTATTGACATTGATTATTCAATTCTAAAGTATTCCAAATCAAACCAACTACTTTCAGAACTTATCAATGCTAATGGTTATACCCTTCCTTTCAAAGATAATTACTTTGATTTAAGTTTTTGCCACTACTTACTCCTCTGGGGTGAAAACCCAATAAAATTTCTCAAAGAAATGACCAGAGTGACTAAAAAGTCGGGATGGGTGAGTTGTTTTGCTGAACCAGATTACTTATCCAGAATCGATTCACCTCAAGAATTAGAAAGATTAGCAATAATTCAAAATAAATCATTGCAAAATCAAGGGGTAAATCTCTCAGCTGGGAGAAATTTGCTTGATTGGTTTGCAAAAATTCAACTAGGCAATATCAACTGGGGAATTATTGGTTCTCAAAATACCCCTTCATCTCAAGTAGAACAAGATCTTGAGTGGAATACGTTACTAAAAGACATTGAAGGATCCATTACAAAGGAGGAAATTGAAGCATTTAGAATAATTGACCAACAATCTCGAAATAATGGTACGAGAATTTTGTTTGTACCGACTTTTTATGCCTATGCGCAAAAATTGTGAACCAATATCTTCAAAAAACATATCTTCAAAAAAGGTTGTCAAATTAATCATCACCCGCTATAATAACGCCATCGGGGCGTGGCGCAGTCCGGCTAGCGTGCTTGCATGGGGTGCAAGAGGTCGAAGGTTCAAATCCTTTCGCCCCGACCATTTTTTCCATCTAATTTCACCAATAATAGTTCTCCCCAAGTAGTTCGTACAATTTTTTATTATGCGGCAAAAAATAGTCATTTAAGTATTGGTAAACTTCATCACTAACTTTAATCTTGTTTTTTGAAACATGTTTTGGTTCCAGGTCATATTGGCTCAGGTTTGATTCCATACCTAAAAAATCAAATATTTTTTCTAGAGCATTGAATGTGTTGTCAAAAAAATATTCACTACTTAATATTAATAGATTACTTCTGTCAAAATATTTAAAATACCTATTTATTTGCTCGTAATAATGTCCACGTAATTTGTATGAATATCTAAAGAAAGCTGAATTTTTGAATTCTCTATTTTTAATGATCGATTCAAGTCTTTCTTCCTCTACTTTAAATGCATCTAAAATTGGTAAAATCTCTCGGTTTTTTCTTGTATCATGAAAATATTGAGAGATCGCTCTTTCAGTTGGGTTTCTTAATAGGGCAATCATTTTAACGTTTGGTAGCAAATCATAAATTCTCTTAGGAACTTGAGGATGAAATAAATATGAAGGTGTTGCTTCGAAAGTTAAATTGGATGCTCTTATTTCATTTTTTTGGGGGAAATGTGCTTTATACCAGGCTTCACCACGTAAAAAATCATCCCTATCTGGATCCAAGCCACCATCAAAATAATGGATTTCTTTTTTTATTGACGGAATTAAATGAGGATTCTGACTCAGATAATAAAATAAACTCGTTGTTCCAGCTTTCTGTGCACCAATAATTATCAGACCTGGCAAAACCCTTGAGTAACTCGTTCTCATACGATAAAACCAATTTAATTGCTTTTTTACACTATTAATTACTGTAGTTGGCTTCATGTTTATTTTTTTCCCAAACAAAAATAATCTCAATTCCCTTCATTTTAATTTCCTTTATAGAACAAATCAATCCGTTGAGGTAAAAAAATGACCGATCGCTTGATTTTGTTTCCTTTGAAAATCTTATTAATTTTTTCCTTATGGATTATTTTCTAATTCTTAGTCATTTCGACTACCTTGTAAATGACTATTAGAAACCTTACCCATTTTTAGTATAATGGCATTATGTTTAAAAAATTGACATCTCGTAGAGAATTTCTAAAATTATCAGCAATTTCGCTAGGTGCATTAACTACCCAGGCATTTTCGCCTTATTTTGGATTTGAATCTGAACAAAAAAGTAACTTATTAGCTCGAATCGCCACTGATTCTGTCAGTGTTTATTCTCAGCCAAATGACGAAAGCAAGATTCTTTACCAACGCTACCGTGATGAAATTGTTAACATCTACGAAGAAGTAATTTCTGAATATGGACCAGGATACAACCCACTTTGGTATAAAGTCTGGGGTGGTTACATCCACAGCGGCTATTTGCAAAGAGTCAAAATCAGATTTAACACCATTCAATCAGACATCCCGGAAGAAGGTGTTTTAGGCGAAATTACTGTTCCTTTAACCCAAACAATGCGGGATCGGTCATTTCTGGGTTGGGATCCGGTTTATCGTCTTTATTACCAATCTACACATTGGGTTATGGGATTAGATGAAGGACCTGATGGTGAACCATGGTATCGTCTCAAAGATGAGTTGCTCAATGTTGATTACCACATTCCTGCAACACATTTACGAATTATTCCATTGGATGAAATGACGCCAATATCACCTGAAATTCCACCTCATAAAAAACATATTGAAGTATCTATCATTCACCAGAGTCTCAAAGCTTTTGAGGATGGCAACCTGGTTTTTGAAACCACTATTTCATCCGGGGTACCAATGAGAAATCCTGATCCAACTTTAATTCCAACGGATACTCCGAAGGGGACTTTCCATGTCCAATCGAAATTACCTTCCAAACATATGGGTAATGGAAATTTAACCTCGGATATTTACGCGTATGAACTCCCAGGTGTGCCATGGACAACCTTTTTTGAACCAAAAACCGGTGTTGCCTTTCATGGTACGTATTGGCATCATAATTACGGTCTTCGCATGAGCCGAGGTTGCGTGAATATGAAAACAGAGGAAGCTAAATGGTTATTCCGTTGGTGCACACCTGAAACACTTGGCAACCAAATCGAAACCAGAGGTTTTGGAACCAGGGTTGTTGTTACTTAATTAACAAATTGTTGAAACACAATATTACCAACAAGCCGGGCTTTTTTGGTTAACATTATTTTATTGTTTTCACAAATCCGGATTAAATCATTTTTCAGCAAATAATCCAATTCACGTTTAAATACTTCTAAAGGTGAACGGTCAAATTTTTCTATAAATTTTTGGATGGAAACACCTTCTTCTACCAATCGTAAACCAAGCATCATCGTTTCTTGCATTGCAGTGAATTGATCGATTTCTGTCGATTGTTTTGTAGCTGAACTTAAAATATCATGAGTTTTTTCATTTTTACTCATACTGTTTATATATTCACCTATACCATTTACATTCTCATAACGATTACCTTCAATGTACCCGTGTGCACCTGCACCAATCCCTAAATAATAGTTATCTCGCCAATATTGCAAGTTATGTTGGCATCGCCAATCTTCATCATCACTTACTATACAATAATTAGAAATCTCATAGCAACCAAAACCATTTTTGGTTAAGACTTCATCTGCTAGATCGTACATTTCAGCTGCTAAATCAGGATCAGGATTTTCTACCAATCCTTTTTCAACCCAGTCAAATAACGGTGTCTTTTCTTCAATTCCTAATGCATATAAAGAAAAATGTTGAGTACCCAGGCACATACCATCTTCAAGATTTTTCTTCCAGTCATCAAGTGTTTGTCCTGGTAACCCATAGATAAGATCCAAATTTATATTATTGAAGCCAGCTAACTTAGCCCACTTTATTGCATTAATAGAATCATAATGACTATGAATGCGTCCCAATAATTGCAATTGAAATGGATTTGAGGTTTGTAACCCGAAACTGATACGATTAAATCCAATTTTTATCAAATTTTCAAGGTATTCCAAAGTTACAGTCCCGGGATTCGCTTCCAGACTAATTTCACAATTTACAAGAATATCAAAACTTTTATATATTTCTTCAAAAAGTGTAGAAAACTGTTCAATCGATAATAACGAAGGAGTCCCGCCTCCGAAAAAAATCGTCTTAATTTTCATCTGTTCAGAAAAAGCATGACCGTAGTGTTCAATTTCTTTTTTCACCTGATGGATATAAGATGGAATCAAATGATCCAAACCAGAAAATGTGTTAAAATCGCAATACGAACATCTCTTTTCGCAAAACGGTATATGCAAATAAATACTGTGAATTTCTTCCATAATCACAGGTTATTATAAATCAGACCAATCAATTTATTAAATTTTAGTGAATTTTCCTGCTGTGTTATAATGCGAATTTGAGTTTTTTAATGGAAAATAAAATTAAATAGGAAATAATATGACAACAAGTAAAAAAAGTGACCAAACATCTACCTGCCCGGTGTGTGGTTCAAAAATTAGTCCAAACGCTACACGATGTCTGGTTTGTGGATCCTCTGTGGATAAAATACCTACCAAAAGTACAAAAAAAACTGAAATTAAAGGGCCGAAAGTTCCTACAGTTTCAATAGCTTTGCCATTGGTGATTGCTTTGGCTATCTTATTTTTAGCGATCGGTGCTGGTGCAGTTTATGCAGTGATGAATCAAACTGGAATGGTGGTGGAACC
>JACDJB010000089.1_pt1 | contig 129341 bp, 121 predicted proteins | sample 7454121 | NCBI WGS metagenome assembly JACDJB01 (sample SAMN14253290, study PRJNA609438) | sludge metagenome | isolation source: sludge after 25d culture with pyrite | collected 2018-12-20
CGGCTGGGTCGACGTCTACCGCAGCCTCTACCCCCAGCACGAAGGCGAGGCCTACACCTGGTGGAGCAACCGCGGCCAGGCGTGGGCGAAGAACGTCGGCTGGCGCATCGACTACCAGATCGCCACGCCGGGCATCGCCGCAAAAGCCAGATCGGCCTTCGTGTACAAGGACCAGCGCTTCTCCGATCATGCGCCGCTGGTTGTGGATTACGATTACACACTGTAACGCCCGTCACACAGGAACGATCAACAACAATCCAAAAGGGCGGAACGACGTGGCAAAAAATGAACTGCCCAACATTGGCGGCCAATCCTTCGCTCTATCTTTCGGACTACTTCGAGCGCAACCGCGCAAGCTATTACGATGCCCTGATGCGCGTACGGGTTGCGAATGACCTGATTCACCGGGTCCGGTTCTTCCTCGGGGGTATGGCCGAGACGGCGACAAAGGGCCGCGACGTATTCCGCAAGATCCCGAGCTTGCGGGCAGAAGTCGAACACGCCGTGCTGTCGCCGGGCACGCGTGCACCCAACGCGAAACGAATGCTCAATCTGCGCTACCGCAAACCCATAGCGTCGGCAATGGACGTGGAGATGGCACTGGCTGTCGGCACCCCGACGGCAAATGTCCTGGCTCGCGACATGGAACAACTCGGCGTCCCGGTCGAGATCACGGGGCAACGACGAGGGCGGATTTATGCGTTCGATCGTTACCTTGCCCTCTTCGTCAGTTAAGCGCATGGCCTTCCCGTTTCGGCGCGGTCGGATGCCGACGTCGCCGCCACCATTGCCCAGGAAAGCCAATCTGACCTGAGCACGATAGCGGCTTGCACACCCTGGCTCCACATCCTAATATAACAATCGTTATAACCGCCGGGACCCCGCCATGCATACCCTCAAACTCACCCAGATCGGCAATTCGGTCGGCCTCATCCTGCCCAAGGACGTGCTGGCGCGGCTGAAGCTGGAAAAGGGCGATACGGTGTTTTTGACCGAGACGCCGGACGGGGTGGCGATGCGCGCCTACGACCCGGCGTTCGAGGAACAGATGGAAGCCGCACGCGCGATCATGAAAAAGCGCCGTGCCGTGCTGCACGAACTGGCGAAGTGAGCACCTGGCTCTGGCTCGACCGCGCGGTGCTGATTGCTACGCACGACGAGCAGTTGGCCGAGCATGGTGGGGCGGCAGGTTTCCACGACGAGGGACTGTTCGATTCCGCGCTGGCGCGACCGCTCAATCTCGCCGCCTACGAATCGCCGGACGTCGCCGCGTTGGCGGCGTCCTATGCCGTGGCACTGGCGAAAAATCACCCCTTCGTGGACGGCAACAAGCGCACTGCCTTCGTCGCCATGGAATTGTTCCTGTGGCTGAACGGCCACGAATTGAACGCGAACGATGCGGAATGCGTACTCGCCATGCTCGCCGTCGCCGCTGGCGAATGGGACGAAGCCACGCTGGCCGCCTGGCTGCGCGAACGCATCGCCGCGCGCGCCTGATCTGCATTACGGAATTTCCGCAATACAGATTATCGGCTATAATGGATCCTCCCCTTGCAGGAGCTTCCCATGCGCCAGACCCTGATCGTTTCCAGTCGCGGCCAGATCACGCTGCCGGCCGAAGTGCGCAAGCAGTTCGGCATCAGGAGCGGCGAGCCGGTGATCATCGAGGAACGCAACGGCGAGCTGGTGCTGAAGCCGGCGACCGTGCTGGAGGTCGAGATGTACACGCCGGAGCAGGTCGCGGCATGGGATCGCGAAGACCGGCTCGATGAGGCCGAGCGGCAGCGCGTGCTCGCCCGCCTGAAGAAACCCGTCAAGGCGCGTTCCACGCGCGGCTGATGCGGCTGTTCTTCGACGCCAACACGCTGTTCACCGCAGCGCATAACCCGAAGGGAAAGGCTGCGCTCGTGATCGAACTCGGCGGCGCCGGTCACTGGACGCTGTGCACCAGCGCCTATGCGATCGAGGAAGCGCGGCGCAACCTCGAAGCCAAGTTTCCCGATGCGCTCCCGGTGCTGACGGAATCCCTGGCCCAATTCGAGATCGGGCACGAAAGCCGCACGCACGACTGTCTCGAAGGCTTGCCCGCAAAGGACCGCCCGATCTATCTGGCTGCGCTCGGCTGCCGCGCAACGCATCTGCTCACCGGTGACATCCGGGACTTCGGCCCGCTGATGAACCAGCCGGACAAGACCGGCGGGATCCTGGTCCAGACCGTCTCCCACTTCCTGGAGCATCTCTAGTGGTCTGCTTCCGAAATAGCGCAACGTGAAACGGCGTCTTTTTCCGCATGGCGGCGTTGCTCGTCGTTGCCATAGTCCGGGCCATGGCGCCTCCTCGCGCCTTGCCCTGCAGAAAAATCCATCCGTTTCATCCTGTCACGTCATTTCGGAAGCAGACCACTAGCTCATGACCGCCCACCCCTGGCTCGCCGCCCTCAAGGTCTACACCCACCCGCGCGTCGTCGGCATGCTGTTCCTCGGCTTCTCGGCCGGGCTGCCGCTGCTGCTGGTGCTCGGCACGCTGTCGTTCTGGCTGTCGGAGGCGGGCATCGAGCGCGCGACGATCGGGCATCTGTCGTGGGTGGGGCTGGCCTACGGCTTCAAGTTCCTGTGGTCGCCGCTGGTGGACCGGCTGACGCTGCCGCTGTTGACGCGCACCCTGGGCAAGCGGCGGGCGTGGCTGCTGCTGTCGCAGCTCTGCATCGCGGCGGCGCTGCTCGGCATGGCGAACACCGATCCGGTGACGAACCTGGCCCATACGGTGTATTTCGCGCTGGCGGTGGCGTTCGCCTCGGCGACGCAGGACATCGCGCTCGACGCCTACCGCATCGAAGCCGTCGCAACCGAAAAACAGGGCGCGATGGCGGCGACCTACCAGGCCGGCTACCGCATCGCGATGATCACCGCGGGCGCGGGCGCGCTGTGGATCGCCGCGGCAGTCGATCCGAGCGAGGCGACCTACGATTTCCACCCGTGGCAAGTGGCCTACACGGTCATGGCGGCGCTGATGGGTATCGGCATGCTCACCACGCTGATCATCCGCGAGCCGGCACACGCGGCGCCGCTGCCGCGCATCGCGGAACAGGGGTTCGGCGCCTGGCTGGCGACGAGTTTCGTGCAGCCGTTCGTGGACTTCTTCGCGCGCTACCGGTGGCAGGCGCTGCTGCTGCTGGCGCTGATCGCGGTCTATCGCATCTCCGACGTGGTGATGGGGGTGATGAGCAATCCCTTCTACCAGGAACTGGGCTTCACCAAGAGCGAGGTGGCGACGGTGTCCAAGGTGTATGGCGTGATCATGACCATCACCGGCGCGGCGCTCGGCGGCCTGCTGGTGATGCGCATGGGCGTGATGCGCACGCTGATGCTGGGCGCGCTGCTGTCGGCGGCGACCAACCTGCTGTTCGTGTGGCTCGCCGGGCGCGGCCACGACGTGTCCGCGCTGGTGTTCACGGTGTCGGCCGACAACCTTTCCGCCGGCATCGCCTCCAGCGCCTTCGTCGCTTATCTTTCCGGCCTGGTGAACCAGGCCTACTCGGCGACGCAATATGCGCTCTTCACCTCGGTGATGCTGCTGCTGCCCAAGTTCATCGCGGGTTTTTCCGGCGAATTCGTCGACGCCTTCGGCTGGGCCGCCTTCTTCACCGGCACCGCGGCGCTGGGGATCCCGGTGCTGGCGCTGGTGTGGCTGGCGGGGCGCAAGCCACCTGCCGGCTGATGTGCTACGCTTTCGCCATGCCGAATCCTGACACCCTCGCCCAACTGCCGCTCGCCGAGCGCCTCGCCGCGATGGAATCCCTGTGGGACTCGCTGTGCCGCGACAACGCGGCCGAACTGAGCCCATCATGGCATGCGCAGGTGCTGGAGGCGCGTGTGCGGGAACTCACCGACGGCCAGCATCGCGACTGGCAAACCGCCAAACAGGCCTTGCGCAAGCTGACCGAACGCTGAGTGCCCATGCACGCGGTACGGATCGGCGCATCGGCCGAGCGCGACTTGCTGATCGGCTTCGAGTTCTATGAATCCCAGTCCGACGGGCTCGGTCAGTATTCCCTCGACAGCCTGTTCGCCGATATCGATGCGCTGGCCCTCTACGCAGGGATGCACCCAAAACCACTCGCCGGCCTTCATCGCAGCCTGGCGAAACGGTTTCCATGCGCGGTTTATCATGCGTTCGACGGCCACACCGCCACCGTGCTCGACTGCCGTCGCAACCCGCGCTCGATTCGCGGCGCACTCCGCGCGCGGCGCGCTGCCCGGCGATGATCGAATTCTCCCTCCTCACCGCCCTCCTCGCCGGCCTGCTCGGCGGGGTGCACTGCGTCGGCATGTGCGGCGGCATCGTCGCGGCGTTCTCCTTCCGCGCCGACGGCACGCAGCCACCGTTCCGCCTGCATCTGGCGTACAACCTGGGGCGGATTTCCTCCTACGCGATGTTCGGTGCGCTGGCCGGCGCGCTGGGGGCCTCGCTCAAGCTGGCGACCTTTCTGCCGGCGCAGACCGTGCTCTACGTGCTGGCGCAGCTGGTGATGATCCTGCTCGGCCTGTATCTGGCGGGCTTCAACCGCTGGGTGCTGGTGTTCGAGCGCGCCGGCGGCGCCCTGTGGCGCGTGGTGCAGCCGCTGTTCCGCCGCCTGCTGCCGGTGCGCTCGCTGCCGCAGGCGCTGCTGGCGGGCATGGCGTGGGGCTGGCTGCCGTGCGGGCTGGTGTATTCGGTGCTGGTGTCGGCGCTGGCGGCCGGCAGCGCACCCTCGGGCGCGGCGCTGATGCTGGCGTTCGGCCTCGGCACGCTGCCCAATCTCCTGGGCATGGGCCTGTTCGCGCGCCGGTTGCAGCCCTTCATGCAGCGGCTGTGGGTGCGCCGCGCGGCCGGACTGACGGTGGCGGGCTTCGGCGTGTGGGGGCTGGCGAGCCGCGCCTTGACGGTCCTCGCCTGAGCCTATTCGTAGAACCTCTGTTCGAACTTCAGTTCGCGCTTCGGCCCGCCGGCGGTCTCCACGGTGGCGGTGAATTTCAGCATTTCCGGCGGCACCATGCGGAATTCCCCGAGATAGTAGATGGCCGCGCCCTCGTGCACTTCGCGCATCTCGACCTTGGCAAGCTGCTGCTGCGGATTGACGACGTAGGCCGTCACCTTCGCCGGAACGGGGTTGAGCATCCCCAGGTTGTTGCGCCTGAGCACGGACATGGTGAGCAGTCCGCGGGTCTTGCTGCGCTCGATCCTGTAGTTGCGTGCGACCTCGGGCAGCAGGTCATTGGTCGACAGCGCGTTGTAATGGATTTCCAGATCGCCGAACTTCTGCGCGATCTCGGCCTGCGCGGGGGTTGCCGTGAGCACCAGGCACAGAAGGGCAAGCAGGTGTTTCATGGGATCGTCTCCTTCGTTCGCAGGCTTCCTTCATTGTAGGCATTTATCGCTGCGTGGCGAGCCAGGCGGCGAGGGCGTCGAGTGCCTGTCCCGCGGCCGTGTCCGCGGCGGCGGCGGCGGCGGCGGCATCGAAGCGCGCGAGCGGCACCTGCTGCTCGAAAACCTGGCGTCCGAGCAGGCTGCGCTGCCGAAGATCGATCAATTCCGCGCGCAGCACGAGGCGCAGGATCCCCGGTTCGCTGGCGGCATCGTGGTAAAGCTCGACCAGTTCGGTATCGAGCAGCAGGTCGCCGTTCACGTAGCCGCCCGCCGCGGCGACGCGGTAGCTCCCCTGGCGGTCCAGGCGGGCACGCATGAGCTCGGCAAAACGCTTGCCGGGCCGGTCGGTCCAGCGCGCGAACTGATAATAGGCGCGCGTGCCAATGCTGCGGGCAAATGCCATCTGGTCGGTGTCGTAGAAGCCGCCAGCGGTGGTGTCGAGCACCAGCAGCAGCGGGGCGCGCTCGCGCAACGGCTGGCGCGGGCTCGCGGCGTCGGGATCGTTCAGCAGGTAATACACGACCTCCGGGCTCCGGTCGACGCGTTCGCCGAAGTTGACGCACCCCGCGAGCGACAGGGCGAGCAGCAGCACGCAGGCGCCCCGTTTCATGGCAGTTTTTCCCCCGGCCCCAGCTGCCGCCGGGAAGGGCCGAACAGAATGGCGCGCGGCTCGCTGAGGCGCTGCCCCGCCGTGGTGAGCGCGTCGGCGCTGCTGCGCACGTCGCGGCTGACGTTGGTCATCTCCAGCGCGCCGGTGTCGGTGAACTGCTGGACGCGCGCGGCGATGAGCGCGGCGTCGCGCTGCAGTTTCTCCATCGCGACGATCGCCTCGCGCAGCACGGCGCTGGCCTGGTCGCCGACGCCGGCGATGCTGCCTTCGGCGCGCGTCGCCGCCTGGCTGATGCTGGCCCCCGCGAAGCGGAACTCGTCGGCGGCGTCGCGCATGCCCTGCACCAGCGCGTCGAGGCTCTGCCTGTTGTCCGCGAGATGGGACGACAGTTCGTCGAGATTGGCCAGCGTGCGCCCGATCGCGCGCTGGTTGTCCTCCGACAGCAGGGCGTTCATCTTTTCCAGCACCTGCGCCCCGTTGACCGACAGGCGCGACACCGCGGTGGCGACCCGGTCGATGTCGGAACTGCCTTCCGCGATGACCGGGTAGCGCTCGCCCTGCGGCGCCTGGACCAGCAAGGGGTTGGCGCTGGGGCCGTTGTCGATCTCGACTGCGGCGATGCCGGTGACCAGGTTGCGCTTGATGTAGGCGACCGCGCCGGTATAGACCGGCACCCCTTCGTCGATGCGCGCGGTGACGCTCACCGCCTCGTCACCGCCGCGCACGAAGCGGTAGCTGCCGACGATGCCGACCTTGATGCCGCGCATCTTCACCGCGCTGCCGACCGCCAGGCCGTCGAGCGACTGCTTCTGGAAATACAGGGTATAGGTCTGGTAGGCGATGCGGTCGGCGGCCCCGGCGAGCCACACCAGTGCCGCCGCCAGAACGGCGACCACCACCAGCACCAGCATGCCGACGAGGGTGTAGCGGCCTTCAGTTTCCATGTGCAGACTCTCTCCCCGGGGAACGCGCGGCAAAATACTCCCGCAGCCACGGATCGTCGACGTGTTTCAGTTCGTCCACCGTGCCACTACCCAGCACGCGGCCGGCCGACAGCACGATGACGCGATCGATGATCGAAAACAGTGTATCCAAGTCGTGGGTGATGAGGAATACCGTGAGCCCCAGGCTGTCGGCAAGCAGGCGGATGAGATGGTCGAAGGCGCGCGCGGAAATGGGATCGAGGCCGGAGGTGGGCTCGTCGAGGAACAGCAGTTCGGGATCGAGCGCCAGCGCACGGGCCAGCGCGACGCGTTTTCTCATGCCGCCCGACAGTTCGCTGGGACGCTTGCGCACGACGTCGGCGGGCAGTCCCGCGAGCGCGAGCTTCAGCCGCGCCAGCCGCCGGCAGGTCGGGCGCGGCAGCGCGGTGTGCTCGAACAGCGGCACGGCGACGTTGTCTTCGACGCTGAGCGAGGAAAACAGCGCGCCGTCCTGGAACAACACGCCGAAGCGCCGGCGCAGCACGTTCATCTGCGCCGGCGTGGCGTCCCACACGGCTTGTCCAAACAGGGCGATGCGCCCCGACTGCGGCCGCAACAGGCCGATGATTTCACGCATCAGCACGGACTTCCCGGTGCCGCTGCCGCCGATGAGGGCCACCACTTCGCCGCGTGCGACGGACAGGCCGAGGTCGCGGTGAATCGCGTGTCCGCCCAGGGTGGTGGACACCCCGCGCACGTCGATCACGGACTCCGTCATCAGATGCCCAGCCGCACGAAGGCCACGGCGAAGCCGGCATTGAGAATGATGATGGCGACCAGGCTCTGCACCACCGTGGACGTGGTGTGCTCGCCGACGCTGCGCGCGTCCCGGCTCACCGTCATACCCATGCGGCAGGCGATCATCGCGATGAAGACGGCGAACACCGGCGCCTTGCCCAGCCCCACGAGCAGCGTCTTCAGCTTGATGACGTCGAGCATGCGGTCGGCGAACATGCGATAGGACAGGTCGAGCTGCTCCTGCGCCACCAGCATGCCGCCGGCCATGCCGGCGACGTCGCCGATGAACACCAGCAGCGGCAGCGCCAGCACCAGCGCGAGGATGCGCGGGATGACCAGCACCGTGAGGGGGGACAGCCCGAGGGTGGCGATCGCGTCGATTTCCTCGTTGACCTTCATGGTGCCGATCTGCGCGGTGATCGCGGCGCCGCTGCGGCCCGCCACCAGCACCGCGACGATGACCGGCGAGACCTCGCGCAGCATGGCGAGCAACAGGCCGTCGACGACGAAGACGTTGGCGCCGTAGCGCACCGCCTGGTCGCCGAGCAGGTAGGCGAACACCACGCCGAGCAGGAACATCATGCCGATGACGATGGGAATGGCGCCGACGAAGACGTCGCGCACCTGCGCTCCGAATTCGCGCCAGCGCCAGTGTCCGGGGCGGCCGATCAGGGACGCCAGCTCGAACGTCAGGCGGCCGACGAAATCCAGCAGCCCCGCGAGGTGGGCCCACGTCGCCACCGCGCCGCGCCCGGCGAGTTCGACCACGCCCTCGCGGCGCACCGGCGCCAGGACGCCGGTGCGGCCGATGTGGCGCGCGACCAGTTCCAGGAGTTCGCGATGCTGCGGGGCGAACGCCCGCAGTTCCGGCAATGGCGCGCCCTCGCGCACGCCTGCGGCGTCGAGCAGCAGCCATGCGCCATTGGTGTCGAGGGCGGTGAGGCCGGCACCGTCGAGCACGCGCACGGTCCTGCCGTGCAGCGCGGGCAGCACCGCGGTGGAATCGGCATGCCAGGCCCCCCCTGCGACCAGTGCGCCCCCGGCCTCGTCGAAGTGGGCGCGCGCGTCGCTCATGCGAGATTGAGCGGATTGCCGGGGTCCACCCCCGGCATGAACGGCAGGCCGCGCTCGGCATGGGTGACCTGGTAGACGCAGCCGATCCAGTTGCCGACCACGGCTTCGGCGGTATCGTGCCAGGTGTTGTCGAGACGCGGCAGCAGCAGCGCCTCGGGAAATTCCAGCGTCTCGCCGGCCTCGGCGCGGTGGCCGTATTCGGCAAGCAGCGCCTGCGCCCCGCGATCGAAATAGCGCTGCGGAAAGGGCGGCCGGTCGAGCCTGCCGGCGGCGGCGAGCAGCAGGTCGCGCTTGTATTCCTTCAGCAGCGACACCGTGTCGTACTCGGGATGTCCCTGGAAGAACACCGTGCGCAGGCCGTCGCCGGATACCGCCAGATGCACGCCGGCCGCGGCGCTTTCGGCCAGCACCTTGACGTCGGCCGCCGCGAACTGCGCGCGCGAGACGTCGTTCCAGCGCGAATGCGGCACGTCGAAGCGCGTATTGACGTCGCTCACCAGCGGGTGGCGCGGATCGGTGACGCGGTGCTCGAACACCCCCCAGATCTTGGCCGCCTGCTTCACCCGCGTCTGGCCGTGGCGGAACTGCATCACCGCATGGGTGGCAAGGCACGAGCACAGGGTCGAGGTGACGTTGTCCCAGGCCCAGTCGATCACCTCGATCAGGGGCTGCCAGAACGGCTCGTCGGCGAGGTTGGGATGGCTGACGTTGGCGCCGGTGATGATGAGCGCATCGAGCCCTTTTTCGCGAATCTCGTCGAAGGATTCGTAGAACTGCGCGATGTGCGCCTGCGCCTTGCTCCCACGCGCCAGCGTCGGCAGGGTGAAGGGATGCATGTAGAACTGCGCGATCGGGTTGGATTCGCCGACCAGGCGGTAGAACTGCCGCTCGGTCGCCTCGATTGCCGCGTCCGGCATCATGTTGAGCAGCCCGATGTGCAATTCGCGGATCGTCTGCCGGGCCGCGCGCTCGGTCGACAGCACCGTCATGCCGCCGCGGCGCAGGCGCTCGAAGGTGGGCAGGGCGTTATGCGCGACCAGCGGCATCGGTCTCTCCTGATTCCTTTCTCGCGATGGCCGTTTCGAGCAACGCGACGAAGTCGCGCTCGTCGCGGACCCGCGCCACTTCCTGCGAGGTCACCGTATAGCCGTGCGGACCGGCGATCGCCTCGTAGCGCGGAATGCGCGAATGGAACAGGCGCGGAAACACCCAGCGCGCGAAGTCGTCGGGTTCGATCTGCGCGACGTAGTCCAGGCCGTTCTCGGCGAGATACGCCGGCAGGTGTTCGGCGAGAAAGGCCGGACGGAAGTACAGCGGCTTGGGGTCGGACTGCGCGCGCCGAATGAGCGCCTCCTCCTCCTCGCGCGTGGTGGTCTGGATGTAGAGAATCAGCGTGTGCTCGGCGAGCAGTTCGATCACCCCGGGCTCGTCGAGCTCGCACAGGCTGCCGCCGACGTCGTTGACGAAATGCGGATAGCCGTAGATCTCCTGTCCTTTGCGAATGAATTGCGGCACGTCGCGCATCGCCGCGATCTCGGCCTCGCGGTAGGCCGCCTGGCGGCGCGAGAACTCGTCGAGCGGCAGGCCGCCCCATTCCGGCCCGCCGAGCTTGCCGACAAAGGTCAGCACCGGGCCGAGATCGCGAATCTTGATGATGTTGCGGATGGATATCCAGTCGTTGCGCAGCAGGTCGCGCAGGAACGGCACCTGCATCGCCTGCTGCTTGACGAGGTCGAGAATCGGCTCGTCGAGGTAGCGCGTGCCGATGCGGTAGTCGCCGGAGTAGTGGAACCAGTCGTGGCCACGCAGCATCGACGAGATGTGGGTCTTGCCGACACCGGACATGCCGAGCAGGGTGACCCGCTTGGTCGGCCAGGCGCGGAAGGATTCGGGCGTGAAATGCATGATCTCGGCAGCGTGAGGAACACCGCGAAGCCTACCGAAAACCGGCGCAATTAAAAAGGGCGCCCGGAACGCGCCGCGGCGCGGACGCCGGTCACATGACGTAGGCCCGCTCGCCATGGCTGGCGATGTCCAGCCCTTCGCGTTCCTGTTCCTCGCTGACGCGCAGGCCCATGCCCAGGTCGACGAGCCTGAACAGCACCAGGCTGACGCCGCCGGACCAGAGGATGGTGACGCCGACGCCGGTGGCCTGCGTCACGAGCTGGCCGGCCATGCTGTAGCCGTCGACACCGACGCCGCCGAGCGCCGGCGACACGAAGACGCCGGTGCCGATGGCGCCGACGATGCCGCCGATGCCGTGGATGCCGAACACGTCGAGGCTGTCGTCATAGCCGAGCACTTTTTTCAGGCCGGACACCCCCCACAGGCAGACCGCGCCGGACAGCGCGCCGAGCACGATGCCGCCCATGGGGCCGACCAGGCCGGCGGCCGGGGTGATCGCCACCAGTCCGGAGACGATGCCCGATGCAAGACCGAGCATCGAGGGCTTGCCGCGCAGCATCCACTCGGCAAACATCCACGCGAGCCCCGCCGCGGCAGTGGCGAGGATGGTGTTGACGAACGCCAGCGCCGCAGCGCCGGTGGCCTCCAGGTTGGAGCCCGCGTTGAAGCCGAACCAGCCCACCCACAGCAGCGAGGCGCCGACCATGGTCAGCGGCAGGTTGTGCGGCGGCATGGCGTCGCGCCCGTAGCCGACGCGCCCGCCGAGCACGAGGGCACCGACCAGCGCGGCGACGCCGGCGTTGATGTGCACCACGGTGCCGCCCGCGAAGTCGAGGTCGCCCGCCGCGGACAGATGGCCGCCCGTGGCCCATACCATGTGCGCGATCGGCAGGTAGGAGAAGGTGAACCACAGCGCGGCAAACACCAGCAGCGCGGAGAATTTCACCCGTTCGGCGAGGCCGCCGACGATCAGCGCCACGGTAATGGCGGCGAAAGTGAGCTGGAAGGCGACGAAGGTGAACTCGGGAATCACCACTCCGTCGCTGAAGGTCGGCGCGGTGCTGGCGGGGGTGACGCCGGCGAGGAACGCCTTCGACAAGTCGCCGATCACCCCGTTGAGCGCGCCGCCGTCGCCGAAGGCCAGCGAATAGCCGTAGGCTGCCCACAGGAGGGCGATCAGGCAGAAGATCGCCATCACCTGGGTGAGCACCGAGAGCATGTTCTTCGCGCGCACCAGGCCACCGTAGAACAGCGCCACGCCCGGCACGATCATCAGGATCACCAGCAGCGTGGACAGCATCATCCAGGTGATGTCGCCCTTGTCCGGCATCGGCGCGCCGGGATGCTGCGCCAGCGCCAGCACCGGGAACGCAAGGAGGGCGCCGAGGCCCAGCATGGAGAGAAGTCTTTTCATGGCCGCGGTTCTCAAAGGGCATCGGGGCCGGATTCGCCCGTGCGGATGCGTACCACCTGTTCCAGGCCGGTGATGAAGATCTTGCCGTCACCGATCCTGCCGGTGTTCGCGGCGGTCTCGATCGCCTCGACCACGCGCTCCAGCAGCTCGCTCCGGATGGCCACCTCGACCTTGGCCTTGGGCAGGAAGTCGACCACGTATTCCGCGCCGCGATACAGCTCGGTATGGCCCTTCTGGCGGCCGAAGCCCTTCACTTCCGTGACCGTCAGGCCGGTGACGCCGAGGGCGGACAAGGCTTCGCGCACCTCGTCGAGCTTGAACGGCTTGATGATTGCGGTAACGAATTTCATGGTGTCTCCCGGTTCGGAAAAAGGATGGGACGGGGCATTTGTCGCGGGACGCGCCTGGCCTCAGATGGCCTTCGAGATCCAGACGATGGCGGTGCCTGCGCCGAGGTCCCGCCCGTTCACGTCCGTCCACGGCGCGGAAAAACCGCTACCGTCGCCGCCCGCGGTGTCGGTGCCGGACCAGGCGGCACCGACGGTCACGCCGGAGGCGACGCTGCCGAGCCGGCCCAGGTCGTAGGCGACGCCGAGCTTCCAGTCGTCGTAGTCCTGCGCGGCATTGCCGGCGAAGGAGAAGCGGCCCCAGTGCGCGTCCAGCGCCAGGCCCGTCGCGCCGACCGGCACGCTGGCGGAGACGTCGAGATAGCCGGAGCCGCGGGAATGGGCGAAGCCGAAGGTTTCGCCGCCGAGGCTGCGGGAATATTTGACGGTGAACCCCTTCCAGGCCAGCGCGGCGTAGGCTTCCGTGGTGTTCGCCTTGACGGCGCCGTTGGCTGCGCCCGGGTAGAAATAACCGCTGACGCCGACGTCGTAGCCCACGCCCGTCGCGCCGAAGGCGCCGCGCCAGCCGCCATACAGGTCCAGTTCGACATTTCCCGAGGCATAATTCTGGAAATCCTCGATCCAGCCGACGTTCGACCCCCACGTGCCCAGGTAGAAGCCGCTGCGGTGGGCATAGTCGAGGCCGCCCTGGAGCGCCGCCTTGCCGCCGGTCTGCGAGATGCCGCGGAAGACGTAGTCGCTGGACAGCGCGACGTTGCCCGTCAGGGCGTGCGGCCCGGTCTCCGCCGCCACGGGCGGATTCGACAGCGCGGTCAGAACGAATACGGCTATGACGTGCCTCATGAGGGTCTCCAGGCTGAGCGGTGCACACGATCGCACCCGGGCTTTAGCACGAGGCGTGCCAAATTTTTTTATACGGCGAAACAACAACTTGCGCATACGCGACGCATCATCGCCCGCGCCATCGCACCGCCCTGGTGCGCCCCGCCGGCGATGCGCTCGATCTTCGTGCGGCTACGCGGCGCGCGTTCCGCTTGCTACACTCACCCCTCACCGGAGGCCGTCATGAACCCCAAATTTTCCCAACCCGCTTTCATCAACGACATCGCCGGCAAGCTCGGCGAAGTGCTCAGGCAGTCGCCCGCGCGGGACATCGAGCAGAACCTCAGGGCCGGCCTCACCTCGATGCTCGGCAGGCTCGACATGGTGAGCCGCGAGGAATTCGACGTGCAGGCCGACGTGCTGGCGCGCACGCACGAAAAACTGGCGGCGCTGGAGGCGCGCATCGCCGAACTGGAAAAGCAGCAGCGCACCGAAGACTGAGGCCATGGCCGTCGCCATCGTCACCAGTCGCGCGCTTGCCGGCATGCACGCGCCCGAGGTCGTGGTCGAGGCGCATCTGGCCAACGGCCTGCCGGCATTCACGCTGGTCGGCCTGCCCGAGACCGAAGTCAAGGAAGCGCGCGACCGCGTGCGTGCGGCGATCCAGAACGCGCGCTTCGAATTCCCGGCGCGCCGCATCACCGTCAATCTCGCGCCCGCCGACCTGCCGAAGGAATCCGGCCGCTTCGACCTGCCGATCGCGCTGGCGATCCTTGCCGCCTCCGGACAGATTCCCGCGGCCCGGCTGAAGGACGCCGAGTTCGCCGGCGAGCTTGCCTTGACCGGCGCGCTGCGCCCGGTGCGCGGCGCACTGGCGATGGCCCTCGCCACCCGCGCGACCGGTCGCATGCTGGTGCTGCCCGCCCAGTCGGCGAGCGAAGCGGCGCTCGCGCGCGAGGTCGACACGCGCGGCGCAACGAGCCTGCTGGAGGTGTGCGCATGGCTCGGCGGCCAGGGCGCGCTCGCCGAACCGGACCGGATTTCCGCCGACGTCGTCCCCGACTATCCCGACTTCGCCGACGTCAAGGGACAGAGCGGACCGCGGCGCGCCCTCGAAGTCGCCGCGGCCGGCGGCCATTCCGTGCTGATGGCCGGGCCGCCCGGCACGGGCAAGTCGATGCTCGCCGCGCGTTTTCCCGGCATCCTGCCGGCGATGGCGGAAACCGAGGCGCTGGAGGCCGCCGCGGTCGCCTCCCTGACCAACGGTTTTCATCTGGCACAGTGGGGCCGCCGTCCGTTCCGCGCGCCGCATCACACCGCGTCCGCGGTGGCGCTGGTGGGTGGCGGCGGCAATCCGCGCCCGGGCGAAATCTCGCTCGCCCACCACGGCGTGCTGTTTCTCGACGAGCTGCCGGAATTCTCACGGCAGGTTCTGGAAGTGCTGCGCGAGCCGCTGGAGACCGGCCACATCACGATTTCGCGCGCCGCCCGGCAGGCCGACTTTCCTGCGCGCTTCCAGCTCGTCGCCGCGATGAACCCCTGTCCGTGCGGCTATCTCGGCCACCCGAGCCGGGCCTGCCGCGACACCCCGGACCAGATCGCACGCTACCGGGGGCGCATTTCCGGCCCCCTGCTCGACCGCATCGACATCCAGATCGACGTGCCCGCGCTCACCGAGGACGAACTGATGCGCGCCGGCGCGGGTGAATCGAGCGCCGCCATCCGTACGCGCGTCGAAGCCGCGCGCACACGCCAGATGGCGCGCCAGGGCAAGCCCAACGGCGCGCTCGGACCGCAGGAAATCGAGACGTTCTGCGTCCTCGACGCGGCCGGCGAAAACCTGGTCAAGCAGGCGATCAGCCGCCTCAACCTGTCCGCGCGCGCCTACCACCGCGTGCTCAAGCTCGCACGCAGCGTGGCCGATCTTGCCGGCAGCGCCGGCATCACGACCACGCACCTCGCCGAGGCCATCCAGTACCGCCGGCAGGCCGCATGAGCGATCCGCTCGCCTCCTGGCGCGAGGAAAAACGGTCCGCCTGGCTCTACCGCGTGGTGGCCGAGTGCGAGCACGGTACGCCGCGCGCGGCATTGTTCAGTGAGCTCGCCCGTTCGGCCGAGGCGCAGGCCGCGATCTGGCAGGCCGTCATCACGCAACGGGGCGGCCCGCCGCCGCGCGCGTTCCGCCCCGACCTGCGCGCCCGCATCGTCGCCCGCCTGGTGCGCCGCTTCAAGCCACGCGCGATGCGCAGCGTGCTGGCGGCGATGAAAATACGCGGCATGGCACTCTACAGCCGCGCCGCGCCGCGCCCCATGCCGCTGCACCGCGAGGACATCGGCAAGCGCCACCAGAGCGGCGCCGCCGGCAACGCGCTGCGCGCCGGCGTGTTCGGCGTCAACGACGGGCTGGTCTCCAACGCCGCGCTGATCTACGGCGTCGCCGGCGCCGCGCCGGACACCGCGGTGATCGTGCTCGCCGGCGTCGCCGGGCTGCTCGCCGGCGCGTTCTCCATGGCCGCTGGCGAATACGTATCGGTACGTGCGCAACGCGAGATGTTCGAATACCAGATCGGCCTCGAGCGCGACGAACTGGAACAATACCCGGACGAGGAGGCCGCCGAGCTGGCGCTGATCTACGCCGCCAAGGGCATGGATCCGGCCGAGGCGCGCAGGCTCGCCGATACGCTGATGCAGGATCCCGAACGCGCGCTCGACACCCTGGCACGCGAGGAACTCGGCCTCGACCCCGCCGAACTCGCCTCGCCCTGGATCGCCGCGCTGTCCTCCTTTTCCGCCTTCACCGCCGGCGCCGCGCTGCCGCTCGCGCCCTTCCTGCTCGGCGCCGGCCGGCCGCTTCCGGCCTCGATCGCGCTGACCGCGCTCGGCCTGTTCGCCGTCGGCGCCAGCATGAGTCTTTTCACCGGCCGCCGCGCCCTGTTCTCCGGGCTGCGCATGCTCGCCATCGGCGGCGCGGCGGGCCTCGCGACATACGGCATCGGCGCGTGGCTGGGCGTGACGCTGGGATGAACTAGAATCGGTTTTTGACATCCACCGGGAGCCGCCATGCGTTGGGAACGCGGACGCCGCAGTGACAACATCGAGGACCGGCGCGGCATGCGCGTGAGCGGCCGCGGCCTGGCGGGCGGCGGCCTCGGCGCCATCGTCCTGGCGCTGGTTGCCATGTATTTCGGCGTGGACCCCTCGGTGGTGCTGAACCAGGCCGGCAGTCTCGCCCCCGCGGAGCAGACACAACCGGCAAGCTTCAGCCCGGAGGAAGAACGCCTCAAGGACTTCATGGCGGTGGTGCTGGCCGACACCGAGGACGTCTGGGGCGCGCTGTTCCGGGATTCCGGACGGCAGTACGAGCAGCCCAAGCTGGTGCTGTTTTCCGGCGCGGTGCAGTCGGCGTGTGGCTTCGCGCAGGCGGCGATGGGGCCGTTCTATTGCCCGGCCGACCGCAAGCTTTATCTCGACATGAGCTTCTTCGACGACCTCGCGCGGCGCCACGGCGCACCGGGCGACTTCGCGCAGGCCTATGTGGTGGCGCACGAGGTTGGACATCACGTGCAGGCGCTGCTGGGCGTTGCGGAGCAGGTCCACGCCGCGCGCCGACGCGCAGGCGAAATTGAAGGCAATGCACTGCAGGTGCGCATGGAACTGCAGGCGGACTGTTTCGCCGGCGTGTGGGCGCATCACGCGCAAAGGACGCGCCAGGTGCTGGAGCCGGGGGACGTCGAGGAAGCGCTGGCGGCGGCGGCGGGTGTCGGCGACGACCGCCTGCAGCAGCAGGCGCGCGGCTACGTGGTGCCGGAATCCTTCACCCACGGCTCCTCCGAACAGCGCATGCGCTGGTTCCAGCGCGGCATGCGGACGGGCGACGCCGCGCAGTGCGACACCTTCAAGGCGAGCCGGCTGTAGGGACACAGTAGAATGAGGTGTCTCGCATCGACACCATCCCGCATGAACATCCACGGCACCCCCACCCGCAGCATCCGTCCATTGCCCGATTTTTCCGGCGTCGAAATCATCGACCAGACGCTGCTGCCGCACCGCCTCGAATTCCGCACCCTGCGCACGCTGGACGACGCCGCCGAGGCCATTGCGGTGATGCGCGTGCGCGGCGCGCCGCTGATCGGCGTGACGGCGGCCTGCGGGCTGGCGCTGGGTCTGGCGGACGCGGCGCACGACGCCGCGCTCGAAACCGGCTGCGCACGCCTGCTGGCCACGCGCCCGACGGCGGTGAATCTGCGCTGGGCGCTGGAACGCATGCAGAGCGTGCTCGCAGCGCTGCCCGTCGCCGAACGCCGTGCCGCCGCGTGGCGCGAGGCGGCGGCGATCGCCGACGAGGACGTCGCACTGAACCAGGCGATCGGGCGCCACGGCATGGCGCTGCTGCGTGCCTGCCACGAACGTCGCGCGCGCACGGTGCAGGTGATGACCCACTGCAACGCGGGCTGGCTCGCCACGGTCGACTGGGGCACGGCGCTCGCGCCGATCTACGCCGCATTCGACGCGGGCATTCCCGTGCACGTGTGGGTGAGCGAGACGCGCCCGCGCAACCAGGGCGCCTCGCTCACCGCGTGGGAACTCGCGCAGCACGGCGTACCGCACACGGTCATCGCCGACAACGCGGCAGGCCACCTGATGCGGCACGGCCAGGTCGATCTCGTCATCGTCGGTGCGGACCGCGTCGCGGCGAACGGCGATGTCGCCAACAAGATCGGCACCTACATGAAGGCGCTCGCCGCGCACGACAACGGCGTGCCCTTCCACGTGGCTGTGCCCGGCCCCACCGTCGACTGGCGCCTGGCGGACGGCGGCGGCATTCCCATCGAGGAACGCGCCGCCGCCGAAGTGACGCACATTCCCGGCGCGACGGAAGACGACGGCGTGACCAGCGTGCGTCTCACGCCGCCCCAGAGCGCGGCGGCCAATCCCGCGTTCGACGTCACCCCGGCACGCCTGGTCAGCAGCATCGTCACCGAGCGCGGCGTGTGTCCGGCCACCGCCGCCGGCCTTGCCGCGCTGTATCCCGACGGAGCCCGGGGATGAACGGCGAAGCCGCGCTGCGCGCCGCGCTTGCCGAAACCGCGCGGCAGGCGGTGCTGCAGGGCCTGAACCAGGGTGCCTCCGGCAACGCCAGCGCGCGCTGGGAAAATGGTTTCCTCGTCACGCCGAGCGGCCTGCCCGGCGCCACGCTGCAAGCCGCACAGATGGTGTTCGTCGGTCTCGACGGCGTGGCGCACGGCGCGCTGAAACCGTCGAGCGAGTGGCGCATCCACCGCGACCTTTACGTCGCCCACCCCGAAGTCCACGCGGTGGTGCACGCGCATTCGCCGCATGCCGTCAGCCTGTCCTGCCTGCGCCGCGCGATTCCGCCCTTCCATTACATGGTCGCGGCGGCGGGTGGGCGCGACATCCGCTGCGCCGATTACGCCACCTTCGGCACCCAGGCGCTGTCGCAGGCCGTGCTCGCCGCCCTGCGGGACCGCCGCGCCTGCCTGATGAGCAACCACGGACAGGTCGCGGTGGGCGCCACCCTCGATGCGGCGCTGGATCTGGCGCTGGAAGTGGAAGCGCTGTGCGCGCAATACTGGCGCGCCTCGCTGATGGGCGAACCGGTGCTGCTCGACGACACTGAAATGGACGTCGTGCTCGAACGCTTCAGGGATTACGGCCAGCGCGGGAAGACGGCGCCGCCATCCAGCGGCGCCGCCTGATCCGCTTCACGCCGCGGTCGTTTTGCCGCGGCCTTGCGCGCGTCCCTTGGGCGCGTCAGGAACACCGGGTTGAGCCTTGGTCGGCCTTTTCCTGCAGCCAGACCTTGATCAGCGATTGATACGGCACGTCACGTGCGTTGGCGGCGGCCTTGATGGTCTCCAGGAGGTGCAAGGGCAAGCGCAGCGAAATCGTCTGCGTGGTCGGCTTGAGATTGGGCAGGACAACCTTCGCCGCCTTGCCCCAGTCCACGTAGTCACTGCTGTCGTGGCTTTCCCAGAACGCACGTTCTTCAGCTTCGGTGGCGAAGTGTGGGATAGGTTTAAGTCGCTTGTTCATAGAAAGCCCTTTCCTTGCGATGCATGTCGCGCGCCGAAATCACGCGGATGCGGGTGCCGGCGCCGCGCATCGTAAAGGTGATGTGCAGCCGACGCCCGTCGTGCGTATGGCCCAGCGCATGGTAGCGCACCTCGTCTTGGCTGTGCTTGACGTCTTCCAGCAGCAATAGCGGCTGGTTGAAGAAAACTTGCTCCGCTTCCGCCATGGTGACTGCGTGCTTCTCGTTTTTCCGCGCATTTCCGAGGTCCCACTCGAAGCCGACGACGAAGCCAAGATCAATCATGTTTGTATATTATCAAAATATACAATACCAGCCAGTCCGTGTCAGCGGCTGATCGGCTTGTAGCGGATGCGTTTCGGCTTCGCGCCCTCTTCGCCCAGGCGCTTCTTCTTGTCCGCCTCGTATTCCTGGTAGTTGCCGGGGAAGAACGTCACCCGCGAATCGCCCTCGAAGGCGAGGATGTGGGTGGCGATGCGGTCGAGGAACCAGCGGTCGTGCGAGATCACCAGCACGCAGCCGGCGAATTCGAGCAGGGCGTCTTCCAGCGCGCGCAGGGTTTCCACGTCGAGGTCGTTCGATGGTTCGTCGAGCAGCAGCACGTTGCCGCCGGCGATGAGCGTCTTCGCCAGATGCAGGCGGCCGCGTTCGCCGCCGGAAAGCTTGCCGACGCGTTTCTGCTGGTCGCCGCCCTTGAAGTTGAAGCGGCCCAGGTAGGCGCGCGCCGGAATTTCGTAGCGGCCGACGGTGAGAATGTCGCGGCCTTCGGCGACTTCATCGAACACGGTTTTTTCCGCGGCGAGCGCGTCGCGGCTCTGGTCGACGTAGGCGAGCTTCACCGTCTGGCCGATCTCGATCTCGCCCGAATCGGGCTTTTCCGCGCCGGTGATCATGCGGAACAGGGTCGATTTGCCCGCGCCGTTCGGACCGATGATGCCGACGATGGCGCCGGGCGGCACGGAAAAGCTCAGGTCATCGATCAGCAGGCGGTCGCCGAACGCCTTCGTCACGTTGCGGAAGTCGATGACCTTGTCGCCGAGCCGCTCGCCGACCGGGATGAAGATTTCCTGGGTTTCGTTGCGCTTCTGGTATTCGACCGAATTCAGCTCCTCGAAGCGCGCGAGACGCGCCTTGGATTTGGCCTGGCGCGCCTTGGGGTTCTGCCGCACCCATTCGAGCTCGTGCTTCATGGCCTTGATGCGCGCGGCCTCCTGCTTCGCCTCGGTCTCCAGGCGCGCTTCCTTCTGTTCGAGCCAGCTGGTGTAGTTGCCCTTCCACGGGATGCCGTGGCCGCGGTCGAGTTCGAGGATCCACTCGGCGGCGTTGTCGAGAAAGTAGCGGTCGTGCGTCACCGCGACGACCGTTCCCGGATAGCGGACGAGGAACTGCTCGAGCCAGTCGACCGATTCGGCGTCGAGATGGTTGGTCGGCTCGTCGAGCAGCAGCATGTCGGGATTCGACAGCAGCAGCTGGCACAGTGCGACGCGGCGCTTCTCGCCGCCCGACAGGTGGCCGATGGTCGCCTCCCACGGCGGCAGCCGCAGCGCGTCGGCGGCGATTTCCATCTGCGTGTCGAGGTCGGCGCCGGCGCTGGCGAGGACGGCCTCGCACTTCGCCTGCTCCTCGGCGAGCTTGTCGAAGTCGGCGTCGGGCTCCGCGTAGGCGGCGTAGATCTCGTCGAGGCGCGCCTTCGCCGCGACGATCTCGCCCAGCCCCGCTTCCACCGCCTGGCGCACCGTGTGCGCGGGATCGAGCTGCGGTTCCTGCGGCAGGTAGCCGATGCGGATGCCCGGCATCGGGATCGCCTCGCCCTCGATGTCTGTATCGACACCGGCCATGATCCGCATCAGCGAGGACTTGCCGGAGCCGTTCAGGCCGAGCAGGCCGATCTTCGCGCCGGGAAAGAAGGACAGCGAGATGTCCTTGAGGATCTGCCGCTTGGGCGGCACGATCTTGCCGACACGATTGAGGGAATAGACGTATTGCGCCATGGTTGAACGATTCGGGAATGGATGAATGGAAGCTCCCCGCCGCCGGTATCGGCGATGCGGGGGTCAGGTATACGAGCGCGCCAGTTTCACGTAGTGCGCGGCCGAGTAGGCGAAATAGGCGATCTCTTCCGGGGTCAGCGCGCGCACCCGCCTGGCCGGGCGACCGAGATAGAGATGGCCGGATTCGAGCACCTTGCCTTCCGGCACCAGCGAGCCGGCGCCGAGCAGCACGTGCCTGCGGAGCACCGCGCGGTCGAGGATGATCGAGCCCATGCCGACCAGGCATTCGTCCTCGATGGTGCAGGCGTGCAGGATCACGCCGTGTCCCACGGTGACGCGCGCGCCGACGACCAGCGGGCCGCCGGCCGGATTCTCCGCGGTGCGGTGCGAGACGTGCAGCACGCTGTTGTCCTGGATGTTGCTGGCGTCGCCGACAGCGATCGAATTGACGTCGCCGCGGATGACCGCGCCGGGCCACACCGAAGCGTCGCGTCCGAGCGCGACCTCGCCGATGACGGTGGCGCGCGGGTGTACCCAGGCGCCCGCTGCGAGCTGGGGAGGATGCCCCTGGTAGGGCGCGACGGAAGCATTCAAGGCCATGGTCGGGTCGGGGTTGAAACGCGGCGGCGGCGGCCACAAATTATAATCGATCATTTGCCGGCGCCCTCCGCGCGCCCTCTTTGTGAAAGCCCAACGATGAATCCCCTGCTCGATTTTTCCGGCCTGCCCCGCTTCGCCGATTTCAAGACCGAATACGTCACGCCGGCGGTCGACCAGCTGCTGGCCGAATGCCGCGCCGCCGTGAAACGGGCCGAGGCGCCCGACACCCCACCCGAGTGGGACGCCTTCGTCGCGCCGATGGAAAACGCGAACGAGCGCCTGGGCCGCGCCTGGGGCCAGGTGTCGCACCTGCATTCGGTGATGGATTCGCCCGAACTGCGCGAGGCCTACAACGCCAACCTGCCGAAGATCACCGTCTATTACGCCGAACTCGGGCAGAACGAGGCCTTGTTCGCCAAGTACAGGGCGCTCGCGGCGAGCCCGGCCTTCGCCGCGCTGTCGCCCGCACGCCGGAAGATCGTGGAAAACGAGCTGCGCGACTTCCGCCTGGGCGGCGCCGAACTGCCCGCCGACAAGAAGGCGCGCTTCATGCAGGTGCAGGAGGCGCTCGCGCAGCTGTCCGCGAAATTCGAGGAAAACCTGCTCGACGCCACGAACGCTTTCGCGCACTACGTCGAGGAGGCCGGCGAGCTTGCCGGCGTGCCCGCCGACGTGCTGGAAATGATGCGTGCCGCCGCCGAAGCCGACGGCAAGTCCGGCTGGAAGATCACCCTGCAGATGCCGTCCTACCTGCCGGTGATGCAATACGCCGACCGGCGCAGCCTGCGCGAAACCCTCTACCGTGCCTATGTCACGCGGGCGTCCGAATTCGGCAAGGCCGAGTGGGACAATACGCCACTCATCACAAAAATTCTCCGCCTGCGCCGCGAAGCGGCCGAACTGCTGGGATTCGGCAGCTACGCCGAAGTATCACTGGAAGCCAAGATGGCCGACACCCCGGCCGACGTGCTGAAGTTCCTCGACGAGCTTGCCGCGCGCGCGCGTCCATCTGCGGAAAGGGATTTCGCCGAGATGAAAGCCTTCGCGGCGGGCGAGCTCGGGCTCGACACGCTGGAAGCCTGGGACAACGCCTACGTCTCGGAAAAACTGCGCGTGGCGCGCTACAGCTTCTCCGACCAGGAAGTGAAGCAGTACTTCCCCGAGCCGCGCGTGCTGGAAGGGCTGTTCAAGCTCGTCGAGACGCTCTACGGCCTGTTCATACGCGAGGACCACGCGCCGCTGTGGCATCCGGACGTCAGGTTCTACGCCCTCTACGACCGCGCCGGACGGCGCATCGGCCAGTTCTACCTCGACCTGTACGCGCGCGCGTCGAAGCGCGGCGGCGCGTGGATGGACGACGTCATCGGTCGCCGCCGCACGGGCCATGACATCCAGACGCCGGTGGCATACCTCAACTGCAACTTCTCCGCGCCGGTCGGCGGCAGGCCCGCGCTGTTCACCCACGACGAGGTCATCACCCTGTTCCACGAGACCGGCCACGGCCTGCACCACCTGCTGACGCAGGTGGAGGAACTCGGCGTGTCCGGCATCAACGGCGTCGAGTGGGACGCGGTCGAACTGCCGTCGCAGTTCATGGAGAACTTCTGCTGGGAATGGGACGTGCTGAAGCACATGACCGCCCACGTCGACACCGGCGCGGCCCTGCCGCGCGAGCTCTTCGACAGGATGCTCGCGGCGAAGAACTTCCAGGCCGGCCTGCAGATGCTGCGCCAGATCGAGTTCGCCAGTTTCGATATGCACCTGCACGACGACTTCGATCCCAACGGCGACCGCACCGCGCAGGACCTCATCGCGGACATCCGCCGCCAGCTCGCGGTCGTCGTCCCGCCGGCCTACAACCGCTTTCCCAACAGTTTTTCGCACATCTTCGCCGGCGGCTACGCCGCAGGCTACTACAGCTACAAATGGGCGGAAGTGCTGTCCGCCGACGCCTACGCAATGTTCGAGGACGAGGCGGAAGGCTACGGCGGCGTACTCAACCCGGAGGTCGGCCACCGTTTCTGGAGCGAGATTCTCGCCCAGGGCGGCGCACGGCCGGCGCTCGAATCGTTCAGGGCCTTCCGCGGCCGCGAGCCGACCATCGACGCGCTGCTGCGCCACAACGGCATGGCGTGAGACCGTTCCTGCGCGTGGCCACCCGCCGCTAAAGTTCGCTACCTCCGATGCCGCTAAAAAAGCGATTGCGTCCGAAGGGAGAGCGGCATGAAGGCAGGATGGTTCGTCCTCGCGGCATGTCTGGTGGCGAGCACCTCGCTGTCGGCGGCTCAGGTCTACCAGTGGAAGGATGAACAGGGGCGGACGGTCTACAGCGACCATCCGCCGCCACCCAGTATCCGCGACGTGCAGCAGAAGGCGATGACAGGCAGCGTCATCGAGGGCGGTGAGTCCTACGCAAGTCGGATTGCGCGCGAAAAGTATCCCGTCACGCTGTACGCGAGCGATTGCGGCATGCTCTGCGATGAGGCACGCAAGCTTCTCGGCGCACGCGGCGTGCCTTTTTCCAACAAGGATCCGCAGGCGAATCCCGACGCCCAGGCAGAACTGAAGAAGCTCACCGGCAAGCTGAACGTCCCCGTGCTGCTGATCGGCAGCGATCGCCTGGACGGCTTCGACGCCGCACAGTGGCAAGCCGCGCTCGACCGCGCGGGCTATCCGAAATCGCTGCCGGTGCGCGCACCCGCCGCGGCACCGGCTCCCACGCCCGCCGCGGCACAATAAGCACCTGGGGTACACTCGGCGGCATGAAACTCGCCGCCTGGAACGTCAACTCCCTCAAGGTCCGCCTGCCGCAGCTGCTGGATTTCCTGGCGACGCGGCAGCCGGACGCCGTCTGCCTGCAGGAAACCAAGCTCACCGACGACGCCTTTCCGGCGGCGGAGATCGAGGCTGCCGGCTACCATGCCGCATTCACCGGACAGAAGACCTATAACGGCGTCGCCATCCTCAGCCGCAGCGAACCCGCTGACATAGGGACCGGCATTCCCGGCTTCGAGGATCCGCAGAAGCGCGTCATCGCCGCCACCGTCGACGGCGTCCGGCTGGTGTGCGTGTACTGCCCCAACGGGCAGAGCCTCGATTCCGACAAGTACGCCTACAAGCTCGCCTGGTTCGACGCACTGACGGGCTGGCTGGAGGACGAACTCGCGCGCCATCCGAAACTCGCCGTGCTCGGCGACTACAACGTCGCGCCCGAGGACCGCGACGTGCACGACCCGCAGGCATGGGAGGGCGCGGTGCTGGTGTCCGCACCCGAGCGCGAAAAATTCCGTGCGCTGCTGGCACTGGGTCTCGCCGACAGCTTCCGGCTGTTCGAGCAGCCCGAAAAGAGTTTTTCCTGGTGGGATTACCGCATGATGGGCTTTCGCCGCAACCACGGCCTCAGAATCGACCATATCCTGCTGTCCGCGCCGCTCGCCGCCGCCTGCACCGCGGCCAGCATCGACCGCGACATGCGCCGGCTGGAACGGCCCTCGGACCATGCGCCGGTGCTCGCCGAACTGGATCCGCCGGCCTGAGGCGACCCGCTCAGGTCTGTTCCCACGGCAATCCCTCGAAGCGCCAGCCGTTTTTCGTGCTGCGGTGGCGCTGCTCGTCCATGTCGCCCTCGAAACCATGGACGACGTTGTAGACGTCCGGGAAACCATGTTTTTCCAGGTAGCGCCCGGCGTCGATCGAACGCCGTCCGGACCGGCAGATCAGCACCACCGGCCGGTTGACGGACGCCGCCCTGCGCGCCTGCCCGAGAAAATTCGGGTTGACGTCCCAATCCGGGCTGTCCTGCCACGCGATGTGAATGGCGCCGACCGGATGGCCGACGAACAGGTATTCGATTTCCGAACGGCAGTCGATGAAGACGGCCTCGGGGTGCGTCTGCAGGAAGGCGTGCGCCTCCCGGGGTTCGAGATGTTTCATGTGACGGCTCGCGGAACGTAGAAAAGCCATATTAGCGCACGCCAGACGGCGCATCCCCGCGCCCGCTGCGCGCAGCGCCGCCGCAAGGGCGAACTTTGCCGGGATTTCCCGGATAATGTCGACTTCCCGCTTTCACCCCCCGCCATGTCCCGTTCCGAACTTCTGCACACCCTCCTCGCCCGGCGCATCCTCGTCCTCGACGGCGCGATGGGAACGATGATCCAGTCCCGCAAGCTCGCCGAGGCGGACTACCGCGGCGTGCGCTTCGCCGATTTTCCGCACGACCTCAAGGGCAACAACGATCTCCTCTGCCTGACGCAGCCGCAGATCATCAAGGACATCCATGCGCAGTATCTCGCTGCGGGCGCCGACATCCTCGAGACCAACAGCTTCAACGCCACCTCGATCTCGATGGCGGACTATCACATGGAGCACCTGGTGGCGGAGCTGAACTTCGCCGCGGCGAGGCTCGCGCGCGAGGCGGCGGACGAGGCGACGGCCGCCGATCCCGCGAAGCCGCGCTTCGTCGCCGGCGTGCTCGGCCCGACCACGCGCACCGCCACGATTTCCCCCGACGTCAACGATCCCGGCTATCGCAACGTCACGTTCGACCAGCTGCGCGCCGCCTATGGCGAAGCGATCGACGGCCTGGTGCGGGGCGGCGCCGACCTCCTCATGGTCGAGACCATCTTCGACACCCTGAACGCCAAGGCGGCGCTGTTCGCCATCGAGGAATACTTCGCGGCGAGCGGCCTGCGCCTGCCGGTGATGATCTCCGGCACCATCACCGACGCTTCGGGCCGCACGCTTTCCGGCCAGACCACCGAGGCATTCTGGAACTCGGTGCGCCACGCGCGCCCCCTGTCGATCGGCCTGAACTGCGCACTCGGGCCGGATCTCCTGCGCCAGTACGTCGAGGAGCTTGCGAGCAAGGCCGACGCCTTCGTCTCGGCCCACCCCAACGCGGGCCTGCCGAACGCCTTCGGCGAATACGACATGGACGGTGCCGAGATGGCGACGCACATCGACGAATGGGCACGTGCGGGTTTGCTCAACATCGTCGGCGGCTGCTGCGGCACCACCCCCGCGCACATCGCGGAGATCGCCCGGGCCGTCGAGGGTGTCGCACCGCGCGTGCCGCCGGTGGCGGAGCCGGCGATGCGCCTGTCGGGCCTCGAACCGTTCAACGTCGGCCGCGACAGTCTCTTCGTCAACGTCGGCGAACGCACCAACGTCACCGGCTCCAAGGCCTTCGCGCGCATGATCCTCGAGGGCCGCTACGACGACGCCCTGTCGGTGGCGCGCCAGCAGGTCGAGAACGGCGCGCAGGTGATCGACATCAACATGGACGAAGGCATGCTCGACGCCGAGGCGGCGATGGTGCGCTTCCTCAAGCTCATCGCCTCGGAGCCGGACATCGCGCGGGTGCCGATCATGCTCGACTCGTCGAAGTGGGAGGTCATCGAAGCGGGCCTGAAGTGCATCCAGGGCAAGGGCATCGTCAACTCCATCTCGATGAAGGAAGGCGAGGCCGAGTTCATCGAGCGGGCCAGGCTGTGCCTGCGCTACGGCGCCGCGGCCGTGGTGATGGCCTTCGACGAGACCGGCCAGGCCGACACCGCGGCGCGCAAGATCGAGATCTGCACGCGGGCCTACAGGCTCCTGACGGAAAAGCTCGGCTTTCCGCCCGAGGACATCATCTTCGACCCCAACATCTTCGCCGTCGCCACCGGTATCGAGGAACACGCCAACTATGCGGTGGACTTCATCGAGGCCACGCACTGGATTCGCCGCAACCTGCCGCACGCCCACGTCTCGGGCGGCGTGTCGAACGTCAGCTTCTCCTTCCGCGGCAACGACCCGGTGCGCGAGGCGATCCATACCGCCTTCCTCTACCACGCGATCCAGGCCGGCATGGACATGGGCATCGTCAACGCCGGCCAGCTCGGCGTCTACGAGGCGCTCGATCCCGAGCTCCGGGAACGCGTCGAGGACGTGCTGCTGAACCGCCGGGCGGACGCGACCGAGCGCCTGGTCGCCTTCGCCGAGGGCGTCAAGGGCGAAGCGAAGGAAAAAGTCGAGGACCTCGCCTGGCGCAGCCTGCCGGTGAACGAGCGGCTCTCCCACGCGCTGGTGCAGGGCATCACGCAATATATCGTCGAGGATACCGAAGAGGCGCGGCGTGCCGCCGAACGCCCGCTGCACGTCATCGAAGGCCCGCTGATGGCCGGCATGAACGTGGTCGGCGACCTGTTCGGCGCCGGCAAGATGTTCCTGCCGCAGGTGGTGAAATCGGCGCGCGTGATGAAGCAGGCGGTGGCCCATCTGGTGCCTTTCATCGAGGCCGACAAGCAGGCCGGCGACGCGCAGAGCGCCGGCAGGATCGTCATGGCCACCGTGAAAGGCGACGTGCACGACATCGGCAAGAGCATCGTCGGCGTGGTGCTCGGCTGCAACGGCTACGAGATCGTCGATCTGGGGGTGATGGCGCCGGCGCAGAAGATCCTCGATGCGGCGAAGGAGCACCAGGCCGACCTCGTCGGGCTGTCGGGCCTCATCACGCCGTCCCTGGAGGAAATGGCGCACGTGGCGCGCGAGATGCAGCGCCAGGGCTACACGATTCCCCTGCTGATCGGCGGCGCCACCACCTCGCTCGCCCACACCGCGGTGAAGATCGCGCCGCACTACGAGCATCCGGTGGTCCACGTCAAGGACGCCTCGCGCGCGGTCGGCGTCTGCACCCAGCTGCTGTCGAAGGAACGGCGCGACGCCTACGCCGCCGAGATTCGCGCGGAGTACGACAAGACCCGCGAGCGGCACCTGAAGAACCGCTCCGAAACCTCGCGCATCCCGCTCGCCGACGCGCGCGCCAACAAGTTCGCGATCGACTGGGCCAGCTACACGCCGCCGGCCCCCAGGCAGCTGGGGGTGCACGTGATGACCGCCTACGACCTGGCGAAGCTCGCCGCAACCATCGACTGGACGCCGTTTTTCAGCTCCTGGGAACTGCACGGCAAGTTCCCGAGGATTCTCGACGACGCCGTCGTCGGCACCGAGGCGAAGAAGCTCTTCGCCGACGCCCAGGCGATGCTGAAGCAGATGATCGCGGAAAACTGGGTCGAGGCGCGCGCCGTGTTCGGTCTCTTCCATGCGAACACGGTCGATGACGACGACATCGAAATCTATGCCGACGCCTCGCGGTCGACGGCGCTGGCGACCTGGCACGGCCTGCGGCAGCAGATGAAGAAGCCCAGCGGGCGCGCCAACCTGTGCCTCGCCGACTTCGTCGCGCCGAAGGACAGCGGCAGGCAGGATTACCTCGGTGCCTTCGTCGTCACCGCCGGCATCGGCGAGGACGCACGCGCCAGGATGTTCGAAGCCGCTCACGACGACTACTCGGCGATCCTCTTCAAGGCCCTGTGCGACCGTCTCGCCGAGGCTTTCGCCGAACACCTGCATTGGCGCGTACGCCGCGAATTCTGGGGCTACGCCAGCGAGGAAGCGCTCACCAACGAACAGCTGATCGCGGAACAATACCAGGGCATCCGCCCCGCGCCGGGCTACCCCGCCTGTCCCGAGCACAGCGAGAAGGTCGCCCTGTTCGACATTCTCGACGCCACCAGGCGGATCGGCGTGGAACTCACCGAGAACTTCGCCATGTGGCCGGGCGCCGCGGTGTCGGGCTTCTACCTCTCGCATCCCGACAGCCAGTACTTCGCCGTGGCGAAGATCGAGCGCGACCAGGTCGCGGACTACGCACGCCGCAAGGGCTGGGACGTGAAGACGGCGGAGCGCTGGCTGGCGTCGAACCTCGCCTACCAGCCGGGTTGACGGGCGGCCGTTACCAGCCCTGCAGCAGCATCTTCTCCAGCCAGAACAGCCCGATCACCGTCTTGGTCTCGCAGATGCGGCCGTCACGCACCCATTGCATCGCCTCGGCGAAGGGCACGCGGAGGATTTCCAGGAATTCGTCGTCGTCGCGGCCGTGGCTGCCGTTCCGCAGGCCGCGCGCCAGGTAGAACGCCAGCCGTTCGTTGGAGTAGCCGATGCAGGGATAGATGGTGGCGACCTCGCGCCATTCGGTCGCCGTATGGCCGGTTTCCTCTTCCAGTTCGCGCCGGGCGCAGGCGAGGTCGTCCTCGCCCGGGTCGATCTTGCCGGCCGGCAGTTCGATGAAGTCGCGGTGCAGCGGATAGCGGTGCTGGCGCTCGAGCAGCAGGTCGCCGTTGTCGAACACCGGAATGACGACGACGGCCCCGGGATGGACGATGTACTCGCGCGTCGACTCGGCGCCGTCGGGCAGGCGCACGCGATCGCGCCGGACCTGCAGCAGGCGTCCGTCGAAGACGGTTTCGGAGTCGAGCGGGGTTTCGGTGAGGTCGGGGGCGTCGGCGTTCATCGCCGCCATGATACCCCGAGGCGCACGGGCAAAAAAAAAGCCGGATTCTTGCGAATCCGGCGAAAAGAGGGACAGGCCCCTCGTTGCGGAGAACTTCCTGCCTGCAGCCCAAGCAGCAAGCAAGTGCATCGTACAAGGGAAGACCCCATCCGCGTATACAACTTTAGTTGTATGTGTCTTGCAACACATTGATTATGTTGATTTAAATCTTTCGCGCAAGCCGGCATACTGGCGTCTGCTGACGGCCAGGCGCTCGTCGAGGCCCTCCAGGCGCACGAAATGGCCATCGTCCGTGCCCGGCGTCTTGCCGATCTCGCGGATGCGCCCGGCGGGCACCAGGCAGTTGCGGTGGACGCGGATGAACACCTCGCCGAATTCGCTCTCCAGGCGCGCCAGCGACTCCTCGAGAAGGAATTCGCGTGCGGCCGTGCGTACCGTGACGTACTTCAGCTCGGCCTTGAGATAAAGGATGTCGGCCACCGGAACCAGCACCATGCGGCCCTTTTCCGTCAGCGACAGGTGGGTGCGCGCCTTCGGATGCACCTCGCGCAGGTGGTCGATGGCGGCGGGGCTGAGGCGGCTGGCACGCGCCAGGGCCCGCGCCAGCCGCTCGGCGCGCACCGGTTTCACCAGGTAGTCGACGGCGTTCAGATCGAAGGCCTGGCAGGCATAGGCATCGTAGGCAGTGGTGAAAATGATGGCGGGCGGCGCATCCAGCCGGTTGAGGTGGGTGGCGCATTCGAGTCCGTCCATGTCGGGCATGCGGATGTCGAGCAGCACCGCGTCCACCACCCGCCGCTGCGCCAGTTCCAGCGCTTCCGTTCCGCTCGCCGCCTCGCCGACCACCGCTGCCGGAAGCCGTCCGGCGCAGTCGGCGAGCACGTCGCGCAGGCGATGGCGCGCAGGGGCCTCGTCATCGACGATCAGGACGCGCAGGGGCGGAGGCGAGGCGATCACGGTCGGAAGCATAGGGAATGACGATGTGCACCTGGTAAACGGCACCCAGCCGCTCCGACTTGAGCTGGGCGTCGAGGTCGAAGTGCAGCAGCAGACGTTCGCGGATATTGTCGAGCGCGATGCGGTTGCCCTTGTGATGGCTTGGGTCGGCATCGACCGGATTGCGCACCACGATGTGCACCTTGTCGCCGCTGCGGTAGAGATTGATGCTGATTTCTCCGCCTTCGGCGCGCGGTTCGATCCCGTGATACACGGCGTTTTCCGCCAGCGGCTGAATCACCAGAGGCGGAATGAGCGCATCCCCCGGCATTTTGTGGGTATGCCAGGCAACCCGCAGGCGATCCCCCATGCGCAGCTCTTCCAGTTCCAGATAGGCGCGGGTGAGCGCCGCCTCGTCCTCCAGCGGCACCAGCCTGTCGGCCTGGTTCATCAACGCGCGGAACAGGTCGGCCATGTTCTCCAGCGCATGTTCGGCGCGGCGCGGATCGCTGCGTACCAGCGACAGCACGGCATTCAGGGTGTTGAACAGGAAATGCGGACGGATGCGCGCCTGCAGCGCCTGCAGGCGCGCTTCCGTGACGGCCGGCGACAGCGCCCGCGCGCGCAGATTGAAATATGCGAGCAGCCCGCCGCCCATCAGTCCCGCGAAGCCTGCGACGCCCAGCGGCGTCAATCCCCGCCCGGCAAGCAGCAGCGGCTCCATCGCCGCCGCGGCCCCCGCCGGCACGCCCGCGGCGAGCGCGAGCGTCGCGGCCACGCCGAGCCGGTACGGCAGGCCGCGCAGCCAGCGTGCCGCCACGCACAGGACGAGCAGGGTCAGCAGCAGCACCGGCTGCGCCAGCGCCGACAGATCGACGAAAGCGGCGACGAAAGACGCCGCGTCGTGCGCGCGCGCCGCCACTCCCGCCGCCAGGGCCGCCTCCACCGCCACGACGATGCGCAGCATCACGCCGAGGTGGCAGAAGTTCGGCAATTCCACCGGCCGGTTGCTATGATTCCCCTTTTTCATCCCCTTGCCCCGCCCCATGAGCACGTCCACGACGCCGCCCACCGGCGCCTGGTCCGGCCGCTTCGCCGAACCGGTGTCCGAAATCGTCAAACGCTATACGGCGTCGATTCCCTTCGATCATCGGCTGGCCGAGTTCGACATCCAGGGTTCGCTGGCGCACGCCGCCATGTTGCACCACGTCGGCGTGCTCTCCAAGGACGATCTCGAGGCGATCCGGCGCGGCATGGCGGAACTCGCCGCGGAGATCCGCGCCGGCCGCTTTGCCTGGTCGCTGGACCGGGAGGACGTCCACCTCAACATCGAAGCCGCGCTCACCGCGAAGATCGGCGATGCCGGCAAGCGCCTGCACACCGGCCGCAGCCGCAACGACCAGGTGGCGACCGACGTCCGGCTGTACCTGCGCGATGCCATCGACCGCATCGACACCGGCCTGCACGCCTGCCAGGCCGCGCTGCTGGAACTCGCCGAACGCCATGCCGATACCGTGATGCCCGGCTTCACCCACCTGCAGGTGGCGCAGCCGGTGACCTTCGGCCACCACCTGCTCGCCTACTTCGAGATGCTCGCGCGCGACGCCGAGCGCATGGCCGACTGCCGCCGCCGGGTGAACCGCCTGCCCCTGGGGGCGGCGGCGCTCGCCGGCACCAGCTATCCGATCGACCGCCAGTTCGTCGCCGATCAGCTGGGCTTCGAGGCCGTCTGCGAAAATTCCCTCGACGCGGTGTCGGATCGCGACTTTGCCATCGAATTCACCGCCGCGGCGGCGCTGGTGATGACCCACCTCTCGCGCCTGTCGGAAGAACTGATCCTGTGGATGAGCCCGCGCTTCGGTTTCATCGACCTCGCCGACCGCTTCTGCACCGGCTCGTCGATCATGCCGCAGAAGAAGAATCCCGACGTGCCCGAGCTGGTGCGCGGCAAGACCGGCCGCGTCAACGGCCACCTGGTCGCGCTGCTCACGCTGATGAAAGGCCAGCCGCTCGCCTACAACAAGGACAACCAGGAAGACAAGGAACCGCTGTTCGACACCGTCGACACGCTCACCGACACGCTGGCGATCTACGCCGACATGCTCGCCGGCGTGAGCGTGCACCCGGAGGCGATGCGCGCCGCGGTGATGCAGGGCTTCGCCACCGCCACCGACCTGGCCGACTACCTGGTGAAAAAAGGCGTCCCCTTCCGCGACGCCCACGAAGTCGTGGCGCGCGCGGTGCGCGCCGCCGAAGCCGCCGGCCGCGATCTGGCCGAACTGCCGCTGGCCGAGCTGCAGGCGTTCAGCCCGGTCATCGCCGACGACGTCCACGCCGTGCTGACGCTGGAAGGCTCGCTCGCCGCCCGCGACCACCTCGGCGGCACCGCGCCCGCCCAGGTGCGCGCGGCGATCGCCCGCGCGCGCACCCGGCTCCGGCAGCACGCAGGCTGAGCCGGCAGCGGTCCGGGACGCACGGCGCCGGCGGCGCGCAGGCAACCCGCTACGGCGGCTCCGCCAGCACCACCGGCGGCGCATGCTCGCGGCAGATGCGCCGCACTTCCGGGCTGGACAGCTTCTCCTGCATCAACGCGCAGAAATAGCTGCGCGGTCCGAGCCGCCGGTTGTGGCGGCAGGTCGCGCACACGCCGAAGCTGCGCTTGGCGGTCTGCGCCTGCACCTGCGCGAGCACCTGGCGCAGTACCACGATCGCCGACGTCACCCGCGCGGGGCTGGCGGTCTGCACGATGTCGCGCCAGGCGCCGCCGGCGGACAGCGTCTTCAGCAGGGTGGTGCCGCCCTCGGTGAGAATCAGCCGCACCACCCGCCCGTCGCGCGGATCGGCATAGCGCGAGATCAGGCGCCGGCGCGCCAGCACCAGCACGGTCTGCGACACCGTACCCTTGGTCAGCCCCAGATACTCGGTCAGCGCCTGCGGGGTGTTGGAAAAGCGATTGGCCTGGTTGAGATAGAACAGCACCTGCAGGTGCACCGGCTGCAGGTGCTGCGCGGCACCCGCCTGGCGCAGGTCGGCACGGGTCAGCAGCGACAGGCGCTCCACCAGGTCGAACAGTGTGAGCGCCTGGCTTTTCACGCGAGCAGCTAGAAGCTGACCGTACCGCCACCCTGCGCGGCAATCAGGTGCGCGAGCCGGGTGAACAGCGGCGTGCCGTCGCGGCTGTCCACCCAGTCGCCATCCTGCGGCCGGAAGTGGAAGCCGCCCGAACGCGCGGCGATCCAGAGTTCGCGTGCCACGCCGTGGCGGTTGACGACGATCTTGCTGCCGTCGTCGAACTCGATTTCGATGATGCCGTCGGCCGGCGTCTCGAAATCCAGATCGGCCGCTTCCAGCGCCTGTTCGATACGGGCCAGCGTCGCGCCGGCCGCCTGGTTGAAGTCGATGTCGCTCATGGTGTCCGTGCTAAGATTTCCCGCATGAATGTACGTGTCATATATATGGTTTCGCTCTTGCTGTGCGGCCTCGTACTGTCCGGCTGCGGCTCCAAGGGCGACCTGTATCTTCCCGAAAAACCTCCTGCCCCGCAACGGATTCTCCAGTGAATACTCCGCATCGCATCGACGGCCGCCTCCATCTCGAGGAGGTGGCGCTGGATTCGCTCGCCGAACGCTTCGGCACCCCGCTCTACGTCTACTCGCGCGCCTCCCTCGAAGCCGCCTACCATGCCTATGCGCAGGCCTTCTCTGCCATTCCGCACCTCGTCTGCTACGCGGTGAAGGCCAATTCCAGCCGCGCCATTCTCAACCTGTTCGCCGGCCTGGGTGCCGGTTTCGACATCGTCTCCGGCGGCGAACTCGCCCGCGTCCTCGCCGCCGGCGGCGATCCCGGCAAGGTCGTGTTCTCCGGTGTCGGCAAGTCCGCGGCCGAGATGCGCGCCGCGCTGGAAGCCGGCATCCTCTGCTTCAACGTGGAATCCGCAAGCGAACTGCAGCGCCTGAACCGCGTCGCCGGCGAGCTCGGCCGCACCGCGCCGATTTCGCTCCGGGTCAATCCCGACGTCGACGCGCGCACCCATCCCTACATCTCCACGGGCCTCAAACAGAACAAGTTCGGCGTGCCGATCGCCGAGGCACGCCCGCTCTATCGGCAGGCGGCGGCCCTGCCGCATCTCGAAATCGTCGGCGTCGACTGCCACATCGGCTCGCAGCTCACCGATCTCGCGCCGCTGGCGGATGCCGCGGACCGTGTGCTCGCCCTGGTCGATGCCCTCGCCGCCGATGGCATCGTCCTCGAACACATCGATCTCGGCGGCGGCGTCGGCATCCGCTATCGTGACGAGACGCCCCCCGACCTGGCCGCCTACGGCCGCACGCTGGCGCAAAAATTCAACGGGCGGCGGGAGCGGCTGCTGCTCGAACCGGGACGCTCGCTGGTCGGCAACGCCGGTCTGCTGCTCACCCGCGTCGAATATCTGAAGCCGGGGGAAGAAAAGAATTTCGCCATCGTCGACGCCGCGATGAACGACCTGATGCGCCCGGCGCTGTACGAAGCCTTCCATGAAATCATGGCCGTCGACGAACGAGACGTGCCGGTGCGGCGCTACGACGTCGTCGGTCCCATTTGCGAAACCGGCGACTTCATTGGCGTTTCGCGTGATCTCGCGATCGAGGAAGGGAGCCTTCTCGCCGTTCTTGCGGCCGGCGCCTACGGCATGAGCATGGCTTCCAACTACAATTCCAGGCCGCGCGCGGCGGAAGTGATCGTTGACGCAAAGAACGCGCATCTCATTCGCGAGCGCGAGACACTCGCCGCCATGATGGATGGAGAGCGGCTTCCCGATTGGCTTTCCACGAAATCCACCACATCGGCAAAAAGCTCATGAATGGTATCGGATCGATACATTTTGCTTCACTGCGACATTTTCATGCAGCCGCCGCGAGCCTGCAATCGACTATTCGTTGAACGCCCCGCAAAACGCTCTAGAATGGGATTCACCAAGCGGAGCCCCGGTATCACCCGTGCCCACGCGGGTTTCGGGCAATCAGTTGCCTATCGGTACCACGCTTTGGAAGTGCATGTCCAACTGCACGTTGCTTCAAAAACGCAGGACCGATGAGTACGTTCAACTTCTGAAGGAGTGTTAGAGATGGCAACAGCGAAGAAACCCGCCGCAAAACCGGCCGCGAAGAAGGCGGCGCCGGCTGCGAAGACCGCCGCCAAGCCCGCGGTGAAAAAAGCCGCGGCGAAGCCGGCCGTGAAAAAGGCAGCACCCGCGAAAAAGGCGGCGCCCGCCAAGAAAGCCGCCCCGGCCAAGAAGCCCGCAGTGAAAAAAGCCGCGGCGAAGCCGGCGGTGAAAAAAGCGGCACCCGCGAAAAAGGCGGCACCGGCCAAGAAAGCCGCCCCGGCCAAGAAGCCCGCAGTGAAAAAAGCCGCGGCAAAACCGGCGGTGAAAAAAGTGGCACCCGCGAAAAAGGCGGCGCCCGCCAAGAAAGCCGCCCCGGCCAAGAAGCCCGCAGTGAAAAAGACCGCGGCAAAACCGGTCGTGAAAAAAGCAGCCGCCGTGAAAAAGACAGCGCCCGCGAAAAAGGCGGCACCCGCCAAGAAAGCCGCCCCGGCCAAGAAGCCGGCGGTGAAAAAAGCCGCGGCGAAACCGGCGGTGAAAAAAGCGGCAGCCGTGAAAAAGGCAGCGCCCGCGAAAAAGGCGGCACCCGCCAAGAAAGCCGCTCCGGCCAAGAAGCCCGCAGTGAAAAAGACCGCGGCAAAACCGGCGGTGAAAAAAGCGGCACCCGCGAAAAAGGCAGCGCCTGCGAAAAAGGCGGCACCGGCCAAGAAAGCCGCTCCGGCCAAGTCCGCTGCGACACCTGCTCCCGCTGCGGCCCCTGCCGCACCCGCACCGGCGGTACCGGTCATCAAGCCTTTCGGGCTCTGACAGGTCGGGCGTTGCCCAATCTGAAACGGGGGCCCGGCCCCCGTTTTTCATTTTCCACGCGCCGCCCGCAACAGCCGCCGCCCCCAGGGCAGGCGCGCCGCCAGCAACAGGCCGAGCGCGCACGCGAAGGCCACGGGCTCGGTCAGATCCTTCTTCGCCAGCCACAGGAAGTGCAGCACGCTCAATACCGCGGCCGGGTAGATCAGCCGATGCAGCAGCTTCCAGCGGCGACCGAGTCGGTGCATCATGGCCCGGGTGGACGTCGCCGCCAGCGGTACGAGCAGCACGAAGGCGCCAGCCCCCGCCGTGATGAACGGCCGTTCGAGGATGTCGCACGCGATGGCGCGCGGATCGAAAGACTGGTCCAGCCAGACATAGACGAGCGCATGCAGGCAGGCATAGAAGAAGGCGAACAGCCCGAGCATGCGGCGGAGGCGCACCAGGCCGGGGCGGCCGGTGAGCCACCGCAGCGGCGTCACGGCGAGGGTCAGCAGCAGACCCGCCAGCGCCCAGGTACCCGTCGAGTGCGCGACGAATTCGACCGGGTTGGCGCCCAGCTCACCTTCCACGCCGAGCAGGACCAGCCGCAGCAGGGGCAGGCAGCCGGCGACGAACAGCCACGGCTGCGGCTGCTGCAGCACACCGCGCATCAGAAATATCGTTTCAGGTCCATGCCGCGATACAGTCCGGCGACCGCATCGGCGTAGCCGTTGAACATGAGGGTGTCGCGGCGCAGCAGTTCGCCGATGCGGCGTTCCTTCAACTGGCTCCAGCGCCGATGGGGAACGCGCGGATTGACGTTGGCATAGAAGCCGTACTCGCCGGGCGACGCCGCCATCCACGTGGTACGCGGCTGTGTTTCGACGAAACGGATGCGTACCAGGGACTTCGCGCTCTTGAAGCCGTATTTCCACGGCACCACGAGACGCACCGGCGCGCCGTTCTGGTTCGGCAGCACCTCCCCGTAGAGGCCGACCGCAAGCAGGGTGAGCGGATGCATGGCCTCATCCATGCGCAATCCTTCGACGTAGGGCCAATCCAGCACGCCCCGGTGTTGCCCGGGCATCTGCACGGGATCATGCAGGGTGGTGAATTCGAGATACTTCGCGGCGCCGGTCGGTTCGGCACGGCGGATGAGTTCGGCCAGCGAAAAGCCCACCCAGGGGATGACCATCGACCAGCCTTCGACGCAGCGCAGGCGGTAGACGCGCTCTTCCAGCGGCGCCATGCGCAGCAGCGCGTCGACGTCCCACACCCGTGGCCGGTTCACCGCGCCTTCGACCGTCACCGTCCAGGGACGAATGCGCAGGCTTGCGGCATTCGCCGCCGGGTCGCTCTTGCGGCTGCCGAATTCGTAGAAATTGTTGTAGGTGGTGATGTCCCGATAGGGTGTGAGCGGTTCGCCGGGCGCCTGCGGGTCCGGGCGCACGCCCTCCAGCCGTGGCGGCGCGGCCTCCGCCACCGCGCCGAATCCCGCGCCCAGCGCCAGTGCGCCGATGTCCCGCATGAAACGGCGGCGCTCGCGGTAGATTTCGGGCGGGGTGATCGCGGAGGGTGGAATGGCGGAAGGATGGCGAGTCGACATGGCAAATTCAGCTTCGAACGATGGAATGCGCCCGGCATTGCGGGCATGGACTGCATGGCTGGATGACCACGCCGGACGGCGTTGGTTTCGTGGCTCGGCGATCCGCTGCAACGGGCGTCACTGACGAAACCGGTGACGGCCTGTCGACGTCTCGTCGGCACCGTCCGCGTCCAACGTGCGCTCCATATCCGAAACAATGCGCCTTTTCATGACGTTGGCGCAAGCGCGGCGACTGGCATGGACCCTGCAGCATGCCTTGCAGGCGCAACGCGAGGAGACGGAAATGATGGAAACGGAAAGCGGCAATGCACTCGACATCAGCCTGCGGGAAGACGCCCAGGGGCACGACCGCGTGGTGCTGGCCCTGGCGCAGGGCTGCACGCTCGAGCTCAGCCCGCACCAGGCACGCGTGGTGGCGACCGAACTCATCATGGCGGTGAACCGCGCGGAGGTGCGAAGCAATCTCAGGCGCAGCCACGGCATGGTCCGTAGCGGCGAGAACAGCGGTACGCAAAGCCGGATGGCGTTCCACCAGGCACTGGCGAAATAGGATTTGCGGCCAGCCGGCTTCGGCTGGACCGGGGCAAGCGGCGCACCGGCCTGGACTTGCCCGAGAAGACGCCCCCGCGTTGTCGGGGGCCGCCAACCATGATAGGGTGGCACTAGGCGCGGGGTTCGTCCTCGCGCCTTTTTTGTCGTCAACATTTTTGGAACCAGCATGGCCGTCATCGAACTCACCAAGGACAGCTTCGAGTCCACCATCAACGACAACGACGTCGTCGTCGTCGACTTCTGGGCGCCGTGGTGCGGACCCTGCCGCGGTTTCGCCCCGGTTTTCGAGGCGGCCTCCGACAAGCACGCCGGCATCGTGTTTGCCAAGGTCAACACCGAGGTGGAGCAGGAACTGGCCGGTTTTTTCCAGATCCGCTCGATCCCCACGCTGATGGTGTTCCGCGAGCAGGTCATCCTCTATTCGGAAGCCGGCTCCCTGCCCGCCAGCGCGCTGGACGCCCTGATCGAGCAGGTCATGGGCCTGGACATGGCGCAGGTCCACAAGGACATCGCCGAGCAGCAGGCGCAGGGAGAGGCCTGATCAGGATCGGTCGCCGGACGCCAGCAGCCGCCGCAGCAGCGGCAGGGTGATCGGGCGCCGCGTCGCCAGGCTGAAGCGGTCGAGCGCCTCCAGCACCCCCAGCAGGCTCTGCATGTCCCGCGCCGTGTGCTGCAGCAAGTAGTCGGCGACCGGCGGATCGAGGCGAAACCCCAGCGTTTCCGCATGCTGCGCCAGCGCCGCGCGTTTCTCCGCGTCGTCGAGGCCCTGCACCTGGAACACCAGGCCCCAGCCCAGGCGGGTGGCCAGTTCGGGCAGCACGGGCAGTCCGGCCGGCGCCATGCGGCCCGCCGCCAGCCACAGCCCGCCCCTTTCGCGCATACGATTGAACGTGGCGAAGGCGGCGCGCTGCTGCGCTTCGCTCCAGGTTTCCGCGGCATCCGCAACCACCACGTCGGCCGCATCGGCGGCGCCGACGTTCACCGTCAGGCCGCGCGCGGCGCACGCCCGCGCCCAGGCATCGAGCAGATAGCTCTTGCCGCTGCCCGGCGCGCCCCAGACGTAAACCATGCGCTCCGCGGCGCGGCCATCGAGCATGGCCCGCAACTGCGCCAGGAGCTCGACGTTGCGCCCGACGACGAAACGAGCCAGGTCGGGCGTGGCGGCGGGACGGATATCGAGAAGGAGTTGCTGCATGGCGGCGTAGTGTACTGCTTCGCAAGCCCGGGGACGCGTTTCCGCGACCGCCGCCGAAAGCGATGCCGCCGCGTCTCCCTGGCGCTATACTTTCCGGCTGTCGTCGTACCCCGGTTCCAGACATGCCCACCGTTTTTCCCGTTCCGGTGAAACCGCTCATCCAGGTGCCGCCGCTGGTCGAGGAAACACTCGACCCCGCCGAGCGCGAGGCGCTGAAGGCGCGCATCAAGACGCTGATGAAGGCCCAGGACGCCGTCCTGGTGGCCCACTACTACACCTCGGGCGACCTGCAGGACCTCGCCGAGGAAACCGGCGGCTGCGTCTCCGACAGCCTGGAAATGGCGCGCTTCGGCCACGCCCACCCGGCGAGGACGTTGATCGTCGCGGGCGTGAAGTTCATGGGCGAGACGGCGAAGATACTCAATCCGGAAAAGCGCGTGCTCATGCCCGATCTCGGCGCCGAGTGCTCGCTCGACATCGCCTGCCCGGCCGACGAATTCGCGGCCTTCTGCGACGCGCACCCCGATCGCCTGTCGGTCGTCTATGCGAACACCAGTGCCGCGGTGAAGGCACGCGCGGACTGGGTCGTGACCTCGGGCATCGCCGCCAGGATCGTCAGGCATCTGCATCAGCAGGGCCACAGGCTCCTGTGGGCGCCGGATCGCCATCTGGGTGAATACGTGCGCGAGGTCACCGGCGCCGACATGATCCTGTGGCAAGGCGCGTGCGTGGTGCACGAGGCGTTCAAGGCGGAAGCGCTGAAGGCGCTGCGCGCCGGGCATCCGGACGCCGCAGTGCTGGTGCACCCCGAATCGCCCGAGGCCGTCATCGGACTCGCCGACGTGGTCGGCTCGACCACTCAGCTGATCGAGGCGGTGCGCACCCTGCCCAATCCGGAATTCATCGTCGCCACCGACACCGGCATCTTCCACAAGATGCGCGCCGTCGCTCCGGGCAAGCGGCTGATCGAGGCGCCGACGGCGGGCGTCGGCGCGACCTGCACCTCATGCGCGCACTGCCCGTGGATGGCGATGAACGACCTGCGCAGCCTCGCCGCGGTCCTGGAGCACGGCAACAACGAAATCCACATCGAGGAATCGATCCGCGCGCGTGCGGCGGTGTCGATCCAGCGCATGCTGGACTTCGCCGCGGCGGAAAAGGCCGGCCGCATCCAGCTCGGCGACTGAGCGCGCACGCGGCCGCCCGCCCTCCCCCGGCGCGCCACGCGCAATTGCGGACCGACGAACGGTCGTGGACATTTGTACCATTGCGAACTTAATATCAGAATACTCTAATATTCTTTATTTCAACCTGAAAAGAAAGGTCCGTCATGAACGCTTTGCGTACGCTGCTCCTCTCTCTCGTTCTGGTTTCCGCGTCGGTGCAGGCGGGCGAAGGCGAGACACTCAAGACCTACGTCTCGCCGGCGCCCTCGCTCATCGCGCTTGCCATCGACAGCACCCAGGCGCTCGGCCTCACCGACGCGCAGAAAGCCAAGCTCGAGGACTGGGTCAGGGCTTCGGACTGCGATCACCGGGAACACGAACTCGTCGCCCGTCGCCAGGCGGTCAGCCAGGCCATACTCGATGGCGTGGCAAATGCCGAGGTACAGAAGCTGATGCAGGACGTTCAGCTCAAGGAGATCAAGCTCGTGTCCTCCAAGCTCGCCTGCCGCGACTACATCCGCAAGGTGCTGAGCGAGGCGCAATACCAGCAGCTGCTCGGACTCTATCGCGCGCAGAACTGAGTCGTTTCGCGCGGGCGCCGGCGGCGCGCGAGCGCGCTGCGCCGCCACGGCCGCTGAAGGTTTTCGCGCGCTTGCATGGGCGATCCTTTAAAATGCGATCTTTGTAGACGACGGCCGCGGCGTCCTGCGGCGCCCGGCCTTTCAGCATGACCGCACGCCTGCGCGAGATCCCCTACAACTACACGTCCTTCTCCGACCGCGAGATCGTCATCCGCCTGCTCGGCGCGGAGGCCTGGGATGTGCTCGACATCCTGCGCGCCGAGCGCAAGACCGGCCGCTCGGCGCGCATGCTGTTCGAAGTGCTGGGCGATATCTGGGTGGTGCGGCGCAACCCCTACCTGGAGGACGACCTGCTCGACAACCCCAAGCGCCGCGACCAGCTCGTCGGGGCGCTGCGCCATCGCCTGCACGAGATCGAGGCCCGCCGCCAGGGCAACGAACTGGTCGGCCAGCTTTTGACCGTCGCCGGACGCGCGGTGCGCGAGTTCGAGACCTGGTTCGTCGACACCGCCAACCTGCGCACCCGCATCCGGCAGCGGCTCGCCGGCGTCACCCGCCGCGACAACGTCGCCTTCGACGGGCTGGCCCGCGTGAGCCACGTCACCGACGCGACCGACTGGCGCGTCGAATATCCCTTCGTCGTATTGACCCCCGACACCGAGGCGGAAATGGCGCCGCTGGTGGCCGGCCTCACCGAGCTCGGCCTCACCGTCATCCCGCGCGGCGGCGGTACCGGCTATACCGGCGGTGCGGTACCGCTCACCGACCGCGCCGCGGTGATCAACACCGAGAAGCTGGAGACCCTCGGCGCGGTCGAGATGCTGCACCTGCCCGGCTGCGACTTCGCCGTGCCGACCATCCACTGCGGCGCCGGCGTCGTCACCAAGCGCGTCATGGAAGCCGCCGACGCCGCGGGGCTGGTGTTTGCGGTGGACCCCACCTCGGCGGACGCCTCGACCATCGGCGGCAACGTGTCGATGAACGCCGGCGGCAAGAAGGCCGTGCTGTGGGGGACCGCGCTCGACAACCTGGTGTCGTGGAAGATGGTCACGCCGGATGCCGGCTGGATCGAGGTCACCCGGCTCGACCACAACCGCGGCAAGATCCACGACGCGGCGTCGGCCAGCTTCGAGATCCGCCACTATGCCGCGGACGGCAGGACGCCGACGGGTTCGCCCGAGATCCTGACCATTCCGGGCAGCCGGTTTCGCAAGACCGGCCTCGGCAAGGACGTCACCGACAAGTTTCTCGCCGGCCTGCCCGGCATCCAGAAGGAAGGCTGCGACGGGCTCATCACCTCGGCGCGCTTCATCCTGCACCGCCTGCCGGCGCACACGCGCACGGTGTGCCTGGAATTCTTCGGCAGCGCACGCGAGGCCACGCCCGCCATCGTCGAAATCAAGGACTATTGCGACACCCATCCCGAGGTGCAGCTCGCCGGCCTCGAACATCTCGACGCGCGCTACCTCAAGGCGGTCGGCTACGCCACCAAGGCGCCGCGCACCGGGCGTCCGAACATGGTGCTGCTGATCGACGTGGTGTCGGACAACGAAGCCGCGCTCGGCGAGACCGCCTCGAAAATCGTCCGGCTCGCCAACCTGCGCGGCGGCGAAGGCTTCATCGCGGTCACGCCGGAAAAGCGCCGCATCTTCTGGCTCGACCGCGCCCGCACCGCCGCCATCGCGGCGCACACCAACGCGTTCAAGATCAACGAGGACGTGGTCATCCCGCTCGAGCGCCTGGGCGACTACACCGACGGCATCGAGCGCATCAACATCGAGCTGTCGATCGGCAACAAGCTGAAGCTCGCCGACGCCCTGGCGGAATTCTTCGCCGGCGAGCTTCCCTTGCTGGAAGACGACGACACCGTCGCCGATCCCGCGCAGGTGGCCGAGAAGCGCACCCAGGCGCAGGCGCTCATCGCCGCGGTGCGCGCGCGCTGGGCCGCCTATCTCGCCGACCTCGACGCCCCGCTCCCCCCTCCCGCGACCGAAGACGCGTGCGCCCCCGCCGCGCCGCCTCCTGCCCCGCCCCTCACCGTTTTCACCGCCCTGCGCGACAAGCACGTCCGCGTATCGTGGAAGCGCGAGCTGCGCCGCGCGCTGCACCAGCTCTTCGTCGGCCGCGAGTACACGCCCATCCTCGAGGCTTGCGACCGCATCCACCAGCAGGTGCTGAAGAGCCGCGTATTCGTCGCGCTGCACATGCATGCCGGCGACGGCAACGTGCACACCAACATTCCGGTCAATTCGGACGACTATGCCATGCTGCAGGCGGCCAATGCCGCGGTCGTGCGCATCATGAAGCTCGCCACCGAGCTCGGCGGCGTGATCTCCGGCGAACACGGCATCGGCCTCACCAAGCTCGAATTCCTCGACGACGCGACGCTGGCAACGTTCGGCGACTACAAGAAGAAGATCGACCCCAAGGGCTGCTTCAACAAGGGCAAGCTCATGCGCGGCGCCGACCTGCACAACGCCTACACGCCGTCGTTCAGCCTGCTGGAAGCCGAGTCGATCATCCTCGAATCGACCGAGCTCGGCGCCATCGCCGACTCCATCAAGGACTGCCTGCGCTGCGGCAAATGCAAGCCGGTGTGCAATACCCACATCCCACGCGCCAATCTGCTCTACTCGCCGCGCAACAAGATCCTCGCCACCTCGCTGCTGATCGAGGCCTTTCTCTACGAGGAGCAGACGCGGCGCGGCGTGTCGCTGCGCCACTTCGACGAATTCAGCGACGTCGCCGACCACTGCACCATCTGCCACAAGTGCAAGAACCCCTGCCCGGTCGACATCGACTTCGGCGACGTTTCCATCGCCATGCGCAACCTGCTGCGCCGCCAGGGCAAGAAGAAATTCAATCCCGGCAGCTGGGCGTCGATGGCCTTCCTCAACGCCACCGATCCGGCAACGATCAAGGCCATCCGCAAGCCGCTCATCGAATGGGGCTACGCGGGCCAGCGGCTCGGCCACAAGCTGTTCCGGCGGCTCGGCCTGATCCAGGCGCAGACGCAGCACCCGCCCGCCTCGCTCGGCCGCCCCAAACCCGTCGCGCAGGTCATCCACCTCGTCAACAAGCCGATGCCGGGCGGTTTGCCGAAGAAGACCTCGCGCGCACTGATGGGCCTGGAGGATCCCTCCATCGTGCCCATCCTGCGCAACCCGGCGAAGCTTTCCGACGACGCCGAGGCGGTGTTCTACTTCCCCGGCTGCGGCTCCGAGCGCCTGTTCTCGCAGATCGGGCTGGCGACCCAGGCCATGCTGTTCGATCTCGGCGTGCAGACCGTGCTGCCGCCCGGCTATCTGTGCTGCGGCTATCCGCAGATCGCCGGCGGGCAGGCCGACCGCGGCGAGGCGATCACCGCGGCCAACCGCGTGCTGTTCCACCGCATCGCCAACACGCTCAACTACCTCGACATCAAGACGGTGATCGTGTCGTGCGGCACCTGCATGGACCAGCTGCTGACGTACGAATTCGGCAAGATCTTCCCCGGCTGCCGGCTGCTCGACATCCACGAATACCTGATGGAGAAAGGCGTGAAGCTCGACGGCGCAAACGGCGAGCGGTATCTCTACCACGACCCCTGCCACACCCCGATCAAGACCTACGCACCGCTGAAGGTCGCCAACGCGCTGCTCGGCGGTGCGCCCGACAGCGCCGTCGTCCGGCTGTCCGATCGCTGCTGCGGCGAATCCGGCACGCTCGCCGTCGCCCGCCCCGACATCGCCACCCAGATCCGCTTCCGCAAGGAGGAGGAAATTCGCGCCGGTGTCGCCGCCCTCGACCGCGGCGGCGAACCGGTCAAGCTGCTCACCAGCTGCCCCGCCTGCCTGCAGGGGCTGGCGCGCTACAGCGCGGACACCGGCACCACGCCCGACTACATCGTCATCGAACTGGCGAAGCAGATTCTCGGCGAGAACTGGATGGCGAACTATCTCGCCCGCGTCGGCAATGGCGGCATCGAGCGGGTACTGCTGTGACGTGCCCCCTGTGCGCCGCGCCCGGCGGTGCGGTGCTGTGGCGCGACGGCACCTGCCGCGTGGTGCTCGCCGACGAGCCGGACCATCCGGGTTTCCTGCGCGTCATCCTCGACGCCCACGTGAAGGAAATGACCGACTTGCCGGCTGCGGCGCGACAGCGGCTGTTCGACGTCGTGCTGGCGGCCGAGGCGGCGTTGCGCGAGGTACTGGCGCCGGACAAGGTCAATCTCGCCTCGCTCGGCAACGTGGTGCCGCACCTGCATTGGCACGTGATTCCGCGTTTCGCCGACGATCCGCACTTTCCGAACGCCGTGTGGGGGGCACGCACGCATGAGGCGCCGCGCCCCGTTCCGGCCGACGTCGGCGGGCGGCTCGGCGCGGCGCTCACCCGGCGGCTTGGCCGCGCTCGGGAAACGGAATGACCGCGGCGTCCTGCGAGGCGCGCAGCAGGCGATGCGCGGGGAAAACGGCGGAGAAGGTACTGCCCTTGCCCGGGATGGACTGAACGTCCAGTCGCGCGCCGTGGCGCGTCAGGACGTGTTTGACGATGGCGAGCCCGAGTCCGGTGCCGCCGGTCTCGCGCGAGCGGCTGCGGTCGATGCGATAGAAGCGCTCGGTAAGCCGCGGAATGTGTTCCGCGGCGATGCCTTCCCCCGTGTCGGCCACGGAAAACACGCATTCTCCATCGCGTTCGCGCCAGGACAGGGCGATTTCACCGCCCTCCGGGGTGTAGCGCACGGCATTCGACACGAGGTTGCCGAGCGCGCTGTGAATTTCCTGCGTGCTGCCCTTCAGGCCGGCGTCGCTTTCCAGGCGGAGGACGACCCGGTGACGGCCGCGGCTCAGTGACTCGGCCTCGCCCTTCAGTGCCTGCGCGAGCGCGGCCAGGTCCACGCGCTCGTCCTTCAGGGCGTGGTCCGCGCTTTCCAGTTGCGACAGCGTGAGCAGATCATCGAGCAGGCGCTGCATGCGCCGCGTGTGATCGAGCATGAGGTTGAAGTAGCCGCGGCTGTCCGCCGGGGACAGGTCGGGGCCGTCGGCCAGGGTCTCGACGAAACCGCCGACCACGGTCAGCGGCGTGCGCAATTCGTGCGAGACGTTGGCGATGAAGTCGCGCCGCATGGCGTCGACGCGCTCGAGTTCGGTGACGTCGCGCGCGATGAGGAGTTTCTTTCCTTCGTCGAAGGGAACCAGCTGCACCGACAGGGTGGCTTCGCGGTTCACCGGGGATCGGCAGGCGAGCTGCTGCGAGAAATCGGCGGCATCGAGGAATTCGAGGAAATGCGCCTGGCGCAGCAGATAGCGGATGAACTGGCCGCGGTCGCGCTCGCTGTCGAGCCCGAGATAAGTGCGCGAGGCCGGATTGCACCATTCGATCTGCTCGTTGCCGTTCAGGATGACCATGGCGTCGGGCACGGCCTGGGCGGCATGCTCGAACTGCTCCAGCGCCGAAGACAGTTCGCTGCGGCTCGCCTTCTGGCGGCGCTGCAATTTCTGCAGGCGGTAGAAGATGTCGCCCCAGGTGCCGGTGGCGTCGGGCGGCTCGACTTCATCCGGATTCTCCAGCCAGCGCGACAGGCGGAATTCCTGCCACAGGCGCCGGCGCATGACGATGGCCTGGATGCCGGCGAGGAAGCCCAGCGCAGCCACCCAGCCCGAGGCGGCCCACAGGGCCAGCGCGGCCAGCAGCACACCGGCCAGAACGCTAAGGGGGCGCCACCAGAATCCCATCGTGTTCCCGTCGCTTACGAACCGGGTGCCATTATCGGCCGACTGCCGCGGAAAAGCGATAGCCCGCACCGCGCACCGTCTGCACCAGCGCGTCGTGGCCGGATGCCTGCAGTGCCAGGCGCAGGCGGCGAATGTGGACGTCGACGGTGCGCTCCTCGATGAAGGCGTCGTTGCCCCATACCTGGTCGAGCAGCTGCGCACGCGAATACACGCGGCCGGGGTGGGTCATGAAAAAATGCAGCAGGCGGAACTCGGTCGGACCAAGTGCCAGCGTGCGGGTGCCGCCCAGCACGCGATGGCTCGCCGGATCCAGGCACAGGTCCCCGATCCGCACCTGCTCGTCGACGGCATGCGGGGCGCGGCGGCGCAGCACCGCCTTGATCCGCGACACCAGCTCGCGCGGCGAGAACGGCTTGGTGATGTAGTCGTCGGCACCGGTGTCGAGCCCGCACACCTTGTCGCCTTCCTCGGCGCGCGCGGTGAGCATGATGACGGGTATCGCCCGGTAGCGCTCGTCACTGCGCACCAGGCGGCACAGTTCGATGCCCGACATGCCGGGCAGCATCCAGTCGAGCAGAATGAGGTCGGGCAGCGCGGTGCGCAAGCTGACCAGCGCGCGTTCGGCGTCATCGGCGACGGTGATCTGCCAGCCGGCCTGGGCAAGATTGATCTTCAGCAGTTGCTGGATGCCCGGCTCATCCTCGACCAGCAGTATGTTGACGGCCATGCCGGCTCCACTGTCTCGCAACCGCGACGATACCACGTCGGCATCCCGCCCGCTCCGGCGCGGCGCGCGCCCGCGGCGAAAGCCGTGCTGGTAGAATTCCCGGCTTGCTCCCTCGCCCTCCCAGTCATGGAAAAAACCACCCATTTCGGCTACCAGGAAGTCGCCGAGTCCGACAAGGCCGCCAAGGTGGCCGAGGTCTTCCATTCGGTCGCGGCCAGGTACGACCTCATGAATGATCTCATGTCAGCCGGCCTGCACCGGCTGTGGAAGCGCTTCGCCGTCGCCCAGGCCGGCCTGCGGCCGGGCATGAGGGTGCTCGACGTCGCCGGCGGCACCGCCGATCTGACGCGGCTCTTCCTGAAGGCGGTCGGCGACGCCGGCACGGTGCTGCTCACCGACATCAATTTCTCCATGCTGCGCGAAGGCCGCGACCGCATGCTGAACGAGGGCCGCACGCCACCCGCGGTGCAATGCGACGGCGAGCGCCTGCCCTTCCCCGCCAACCATTTCGACTGCGTATCGGTGGCCTTCGGCCTGCGGAACATGACCCACAAGGATCGCGCGCTGGCGGAGATGCACCGCGTGCTGAAGCCGGGCGGCCGCCTGCTGGTGCTGGAATTCTCCAAGGTGTGGAAACCCCTGGAGCCGGCGTACGACCTGTATTCCTTCAAGCTGCTGCCGTTGATGGGTGAACTCGTCGCCCAGGACCGCGGCAGCTACCAGTACCTCGCCGAGTCGATCCGCATGCACCCCGGCCAGGACGAACTCAAGGCCATGATGGAGACGGCCGGCTTCGCCCGCGTCCGCTACCACAACCTCACCGCCGGCGTGGTGGCCCTGCACAAGGGCTTCAAGATTTGATCGCTGCGGGGCTCATCGAGCGCACGCTCAACCACCTGGTGCGGCAGACGCCGGGAGCGGCCGACATGCTCGGGCGCCACGCCGGCATGAGCGTGCGCCTCGACCTTGTGCTCGCGCAGGTCGATCTGCGCATCGCCGACGACGGCGGCTTCACGGAAGCGGCGATCGACGCCCCGGACGCCACGATCCGCCCCACGCCGGCCCTGCTCGCACGCCTGCCATTCTTCGGCCACGACGCCCTGCGCCAGGCCGATTACCAGGGTGACGCCGCACTGCTCGCCACGCTCGACCGCGTGTTCCGCCAGCTCGACTGGGACGTCGAGGCAGATCTCGCACCGCTCGTCGGCGACGCCGCGGCGCACCGCCTGCATCGGCTCGGCCGCGATGCCCTCGCCGGCCTCGCCCGCGCGTTTTCCGGCATGGGCCGCAGCGCCGGCGAATATCTCGTCGAGGAAGCCGAACTGATGGCACGCGACATCGACGTCACGCGCTTCAACCGCGGCGTCGACGAGCTCGCCGACGCCGCGGCGCGGCTGGAAGCGCGCCTGCGCCGTCTCGAGGCACGCACGCCATGAAGCTGCTGCGCCTCGTCCACATCGTGGGTATCGGCCTGCGCTTCGGCCTGGAGGAATTCTTCCTCGGCCACGAACGCGCGCGGCCGCTGCGCTGGCTGGTGCGCAGCCTGCTGTTCTGGCGTCCGTTGCGCGAACCGCGCGGCGTGCGCCTGCGCCGCGCGCTGGAAGCGCTGGGACCGATCTTCGTCAAGTTCGGCCAGATGCTTTCGACGCGGCGCGACCTGGTGCCGCTGGACATCGCCGACGAACTGGCGCTGCTGCAGGACCGCGTGCCGCCCTTTCCCTCCCGCGCGGCGATCGCCACGCTGGAAGCCACCTACGGCAAGCCGCTTGCGGAAGTGTTCGCCGAATTCGACGCCACCCCCGTCGCCTCGGCCTCGGTGGCGCAGGTGCACTTCGCGCAGCTGAGGGACGGCACCGCCGTCGCGGTCAAGGTGTTGCGCCCCGGCATCGCGCCGGTGATCGCGCACGACGTGGCGCTGCTGTATGCCGCGGCCGGGCTGCTCGAAAAACTGTTCGCCGACGGCCGCCGCCTGCGTCCACGCGAAGTGGTCGCCGAGTTCGAGAAGCATCTGGAAGACGAGCTCGACCTCATGCGCGAGGCCGCCAACTGCTCGCAGCTCAGGCGCAACTTCAGGGACTCGCCGCTTCTGGCGGTGCCCGGAGTGTACTGGGACCAGTGCGGCCGCGACGTCATGGTGATGGACCGCATGGACGGCATTCCCGTCAGCCGGATCGACCGCCTGCGCGAGGCCGGCGTCGACGTTCCCAGGCTTGCCGCCGCCGGCGTGGAGATCTTCTTCACCCAGGTGTTCCGCGACGGCTTCTTCCATGCCGACATGCATCCGGGCAATATCCTCGTCAGGCCGGACGGCCAGTACGTCGCACTCGACTTCGGCATCATGGGCACGCTCACCGAGATCGACAAGCAGTACCTCGCGCGCAACTTCCTCGCCTTCTTCCGGCGCGACTACAAGGGTGTGGCGCAGGCACACCTCGAATCCGGCTGGGTGCCGCCCGGCACCCGTGTCGACGAACTCGAAGCCGCGGTGCGCGCCGTGTGCGAGCCGGTGTTCGACCGCCCGCTGAAGGAGATTTCCTTCGGTCGCGTGCTGTTGCAGCTGTTCCAGGCGTCGCGCCGCTTCAACGTCGAAATCCAGCCACAGCTCGTGCTGCTGCAGAAGACCCTGCTCAACATCGAGGGTCTCGGCCGCCAGCTCGACCCCGACCTCGACCTGTGGAAGACCGCGAAACCCTTCCTCGAACGCTGGATGAACGAGCAGGTGGGCTGGCGCGCGCTGGCGGCGAACCTGCGCGCCGAGGCGCCGAAGTGGGCGGCGCTGCTGCCGCAGCTGCCGCGCCTGGCGCACCGCGCCCTCAATGAAAACCACCTGGCCCGGCTGGAGGCCGATGTCGCCCTCATGCTGCGCCGGCAGCAGGTGCGCAACCGCTGGCTCGGCGTCATCGCCGCGCTGCTCGGGATACTCGCCGCCGCCGCGCTCTACTCACTGCTGCGCTAGGGGCGCCTTCATGCTGATCGGTTTCGTCACGCTCTACCTGATCCTGTCCATCGGCATCGGCGTATATGCCGCGACCAAGGTCCACAGCGCCGCCGACTACATTACCGCCGGCCGCTCGCTGCCCATGGCCGTGGTCGTCGCCATGGTGTTCGCGACCTGGTTCGGCGCGGAGACCGTGCTCGGCATTCCCGCGACCTTCCTCGCCGAGAACCTCGGGGCGACGATCTCCGATCCCTTCGGCGCCTCGCTCGCCCTGATCCTGTTCGGCCTCCTGTTCGCCCGCCCGCTGTACCGCATGAAGCTGGTCACCCTGGGCGACTTCTTCCGCGAGCGCTACAACCGCCCGGTCGAGGTGGTGATCTCGCTGGCGATCGCCGCCTCCTATCTCGGCTGGGTGTCGGCGCAGGTGATGGCGCTGGGGCTGGTGTTCAACGTGCTCTCCGACGGCATCGTCACCCGCCAGGAAGGCATTCTCATCGGCGGCGCGGTGGTCGCGCTCTATACCCTCTTCGGCGGCATGTGGTCCGTGGCGCTCACCACCCTGGTACAGATGACGGTGATCGTGATCGGACTGCTGTGGATCTCCGTGCTGGTCGGCGCGATGCCGGAAGTGAACGGCATCGCGCCGGTGGCCGAGCACGCCGCCGCCGCCGGCAAGTTCGAGTTCTGGCCGCCGCTGGAATGGACGGCCATCGTCACCTTCATCGCCGGGCTGCTCACCATGGGACTCGGCTCGATTCCGCAGCAGGACGTGTTCCAGCGCGCCAACGCGGCGAGGAACGAGCGCATCGCCGTGTGGGGCACGGTGATCGGCGGCACCCTGTATTTCCTGTTCGCCGCGGTGCCGATCTATCTCACCTATGCCGCCACGCTGGTCGATCCGGCCACGACCACGACACTTCTCGAACAGGACGCACAGCTGGTGCTGCCGACCTTCGTCAAGGACCACCTGCCCTTCCACGCGCAGATCATCTTCTACGGCGCACTGCTCTCGGTGATCATGTCGACGGCGTCCGGCACGCTGCTTGCACCCTCGGTGACGCTATCGGAAAACGTCATCAAGGAATTCCTGCCGCACCACCGCATGAGCCCGCAAGCGCTGCTCCACGTCACGCGTGGCGTGGTCGTCGCCTTCGCCCTGCTGGTGGTGGCGTATTCGCTGTGGTCCCTGGAGTCCGAGACCAGCATCCACGCCATGGTCGCCAACGCCTACAAGGTGACGATGGCCTGTGCCTTCGTGCCGCTTTTTGCGGGAATCTACTGGAGGCACGCGACCAACGCCGGTGCCGGCCTGTCCATCATTCTCGGCTTCGGGGTCTGGATCGCGATGGAATTCATCGCACCGGACGCCGCCCTGCCGCCGCAGTTCGCCGGCCTCGTCGCCAGCGCGCTCGGCATGCTCGGCGGGTCGCTCGGACCACGCATGAAATTCGCCGCCGCGGCACGCGTTTCCGGCTCCTGAGCCACCCGGCGTCCCCCATCCGCAATGCCCGCGCGGCGTCGTGCCACGCCCGCGGGACACACGGCCCCCGCGTGTGTCGAAAAATTTTACAGCGACCTTCCTCCCGCCTTCTCACGCACCCTGGAAAAATCCGATGACCATCCATAGCAAGTTGTTTTTGCTGGGAAAAATAATTATTTTTTCCTGTTTGGCACGAAGTCTGCTTTGGAATGGATCGTAAGGGAAATGAAAGGCGCGCGGTCACTTCACCACCGGGCGTTCACGTTCGATCAAATGTTCACAGGGAGGAAAACAATGTTCATTCTTGCACGCGCAGCACGCACCCTTGGCCTGGCATCCGCCTGCACGCTCGCCTTTTCGGGCGCGGCGCAAGCGGGCGCCTTTGACGGCGGCATTCCGGCGACCTGGTCTGGCGTGGGCAACTACGGCGTCCTCGGTGCCGACGGCGTCGTCACCACCTCCCCCGAAGGCGGCAACTACGGCTGGATCGCCAGCAACACCGGCATCACCGGCCTGGGTATCGACGTCAACGGCGACAACATCATCGACGGAACCGACGGCACCCGCCTGCGGTCCGGCGTATTTTCCGCCAACGCCGGCGACGCGCTCGAGTTCTACTTCAACTACGTGACCTCGGATGGCTCGGGCTATGCCGATTTCGCCTGGGTACGCCTCCTCGACGACAGCCTCGACGAGGTCGCCCTGCTCTTCACCGCGCGCACCACCCCGGGAGGTGACACCGTTCCCGGTTTCAACATGCCGCCCCTGGCCAGCGGCGTGACCCTGACCCCCGCCTCGACGCCCATCATCTCCGGCGCCCCGTCCTGGACTCCGCTTGGCAGCTATTCAGGTACTTGCTACGCCACCGGCTGCGGCTACACCGGCTGGATCGGAATGAACTACACGATCGCGGCCGCGGGCGACTACGTCCTGGAATTCGGCGTGGTCGACTGGGCCGACCAGATTTACGATTCGGGCTTGGCCTTCGACGGCATCCTGGTCGGCGGCAAGCCGATCGACCCCGTACCCGAGCCCGCCTCGCTCGCGCTGCTCGGCATCGGTCTCGCGGGCCTCGCTGCCGCGCGCCGTCGCAAGCCCGCCTGAGCGGCATCCGCTTCAAGACGAGCCGACGCAATGCGTCGGCTTTTTTTTGTACCGCGACGACCGATCCGGCGGCGGAACGCAGCCGGAGGAACGCTAAAGTTTCCTTTCGGCAGTTCCGTAATGCCGTTGAGCGAGTGATTTTTATCCTTTATCCTTCGTCGACATAAAAAACGGGAGTCGTCGTGCCACCGAATCAACAGACCGCATCTTCGAACAATCGCCTCCGGCCTGACCCCCGGATCCGCACGGCGGCAAACCGCCAATACCACGCCAGCTCACAGAACAAGGGGAAGACAACGATGTACGAATTGAAGCCACTCAAGGGTCTGCTTCTTGCCGGGCTGATCGGAGCAACCGGAATCCTGGCGGGATGCGGAGGCGGCGGAGGAGGCGGCGCGGGCACGCCTTCGTACTGGACGATCGACGTGCGCTCGGATGCGGCAACGCTGCCGATCAACATCGCCAATGAAGTGCCGCGCATCGGCGGCCGCTACACCACCACACTGTATGTCGAAGTGAAGGACATGGCCGGCCGCCCAGCCTCCGGTGGCGATATCGGCTGCTCCTATGCGGGAGGGCTCGATACGGGAGCACTCTATTATCTGGATGGCGATCCGGATCACGAAACGACGGAAACCATCGATGGCGTTGACATCACCACGCCCAATGCGTACCGCTCCGTGACGCTTTCCACCAACTCCGGCCTGGCGAGCTTCCATTTCCACGCCTCCAGTGTGGCGGGCGCGGCGACGGTGCGCTGCACCGTGACCGACGCCGGCAACGTCGTGCGCTCGGACGAAGTCACGATCCAGGTGGGCGGCGCGCCCAGCGGCAAGGTTTCCCAGGTCGTGTTCGACCGTTCCAGTCCCAACTACCTGTTCGTGCAGGGCTACAACGGTCCGACGCAAATCCAGCTGCAGGCCAGCGTGGTGGACGAGGCGGGGCAGCCGGTCGTCGACGTTCCCGCCGGCGCCAACAACCTGCAGCTGAGCATCATCCCCGATCCGGCATCCGCCGCCGACGACGGCGCGACCTTGCGCGGCGTCAATGCCAGCGGCCAGACCGTCGCCGGCACCTCGATCCTCGTCCGGAGCATCAACGGCCAGGCGCAGTTCACCCTGGTGAGCGGCAATGCGCCCGGCCCGATCCTCATCGAGGCCATCAGCGACCGCGCGGACAACGACGTCGACAATGGCGTAACGGAAGCGGTCTACAACCACGTGGCCATTTCGGCGGTGACGTCGGCACCGACGCAGACGGCCACCGGCACGCCGCTGGCGATCGACACCGCCGAACTGCCTGCGGTCAAGGCCAACATTCCGTATGGCGCCCTGCTCGAAGCGAGCGGAGGCTCGGCACCGTATACCTGGTCGCTGGTTGCCCCCGGCTCGCTGCCGACCGGGCTGTCAGTAGGCCCCAGCGGCGTCATTTCCGGAGTGCCGTTCGGCGGTACCGGCGGAACCTACAATTTCGTCGTCCAGGTCAAGGACGCGCAAGGCACGACCGTCCAAAAAGGAATTTCGATCGCCTACACCGGACCGGAACCGGTGGCGACCACACCATCCGTCGTCACCACTTCGCTTCCCGACGCCAAGGAAGGGGTGCCGTACATCACAGTGGTAACAGCGACGGGTGGCACGCCGCCTTATAGCTGGAGCGGGACTACTGGGTTGCCTGCCGGACTGACGATGAGCGCTACCGGCGTGATCAGCGGCACACCGACTGCATCCTGTGTCCCCGCGGCTCCATTGCCCACCTGCCAGGTCGCCCTGACGGTTAACAGTGGTTCGCTGTACGCGACCCGACTGGTTGTCCTGCGAGTCGATACAGCAGGACCATAAGGAATCAAAACACGACACTCAGCCCGCCACATGTTGTGGCGGGCTTTTTCTTTTAGCGACTCTTTCCGCGACAAAAAAGCCGGCGCATACGCCGGCTTTTTTGCGATGCGGCTTTCAGCTCAGCGCAGGTAGCCTTCGTGCTCCAGCTTGAGCAGCACCCGCTGTACCGCTTCCTCGATACCGAGATCCGTGGTGTCGATCGCCAGTTCCGGGTTTTCCGGCACTTCATAGGGATCGGAGACGCCGGTGAATTCCGGGATCAGGCCGGCGCGCGCCTTGGCGTACAGACCCTTGCGGTCGCGCGCCTCGCAGGTGGCGATGGGCGTGGCGACGTGGACTTCGACGAAGCCGCCGACCGCCTCGATCATCGTGCGCACGTCGCGGCGCGTCTGCCGGTACGGGGCGATCGGCGCGCAGATGGCGATGCCGCGGTTCTTGGTGATTTCCGAGGCGACGAAGCCGATGCGGCGCACGTTGACGTCGCGATGCGCCTTGGAAAAGCCGAGCTCGGACGACAGGTGGCGGCGCACGATGTCGCCATCGAGCAGGGTCACCGAGCGTCCGCCCATTTCCATCAGCCGCGCCGCCAGCGCGCGTGCGATCGTGGACTTGCCGGCACCCGACAGCCCGGTGAAGAACACGGTGAAGCCCTGCCGCTCGCGCGGCGGACTCTGCCGCTGCAGTTCCGCGAGCACTTCGGGGAAGCTGTACCAGTCGGGGATCTTCAGGCCGTTCAGCATGCGGCGGCGAAATTCCTCGCCCGGCAGGGTGAGGATGCGCGAACCGGCCGGCACCTCGGCTTCCGCCACGTATTCGGCACGGTCCTCGACGTAGACCATGCGCGGATAGGGAATCAGCGCGACACCGATTTTTTCCGCCTGCTCGGCGACCGGCAGGTCGGTATGGCGCTGCGCGAGATCCGCGCCGCGCCGGAACTCGCCTTCCGGCTGGTGTTCGCCGCCGACGACGAGCAGGCTGCAGCCATGGTTGCGCGCGACGATGGCGCGCAGCAGCAGCTCGCGCGCCGTGCAGCCGCGTGCCGGCGCCGGCAGCAGGGCCAGCTGCGTGGTGGCGGACGGGAAGCGGTCGCGCAGGGCGATGAAACTGCGCACGAGGCCGAAATACGCCGGCGCATCGGTGAGGTCGCCCCCCGCCTGCGGCTGCAGCAGCAGGTTGGCCTCGTGCTCGATCGCGCTTTTCAGGCAGAAGGCATACTGCGCGCGGTGCATGGGCTGGCGCGCCTGCCAGGCGAGCACCCGGCGCCAGCCGCGCTTGGCGAAGCCGGCGCGCAGTTCGGCCGGGCTGGCCCGCAGCGCGGCGAAATCCGGATGCGGCGGCAATGCGACGCCCTCGACCGCGCCGCCCAGGTGCCAGGCATCCGCATCGTTCCATACGTCGCTCACCGCGAGCACCGCAAGCATGAAGCCCTCGCCGTCGCGCAGCGCGACGCGGTCGCCCGGCTTCATCTCGCCCGCGGCCTGCTGGCGGCTGACCAAGGTCACCGGCTGCGGCCAGAAGGTGCCGTCGTCGAGCGCCATGTCGCGTTCGACGCGCCGGCACTGCGCGCGCGTCATGAAGCCGGCAAGCGGCGAGTACGCGCCGCTCATGAGCATTTCCAGTTCGCACTGCGCCTGCCAGTCGAGATCGAGCGACGCCAGGCCGAACGCCTCCTGCTTCAGTTCGTCGGCGCGTGCGGGATCGATGAGGTTGACGAGAGCGCCGCCATAGGGCGCGATCAGTTGGTGGTCCATGTGCGTTCCGGGAATCAGGCGAAGGTCTGGTAGAACGAAGCAAGAAATCGGCCAAACTCGGCGTCGGGAAGATGGTTGATACCCGCCGCCGCCTTGCGTCCGCCGCCGCCGGCGAACTGGCTGCACAGCACGTCGGCGCCGGAGCGCGTCGCCAGCGGCGCGCGCACGCTGACGACGTAGCCGCCGCCGGGCTTGGCGCTGAGCACCGCGTGGGCCTGCGCCGGCGATTCGACCGCCAGCTGGTTGCCGAACACGCCGGAAATCCGGCGCGCCCATTTTTCCGCCGGCAGCACGAACACGCGCCCGCTGGCACGCGTTTCCGCCGGTGCCAGCGCGACGGCGCGCGCCATGTCCTCCGCGTAGCCGGCCTGCAGGATGCGGTAGGCCGGCGCCTCGGCGATGAAGGTGAACGGGTCGGCATGCGGCCGCACCTGGCGATACAGTTCGGCCGGATCGAAGAACAGGTCGTCGAGCGTCTCGCCGTAGCCGTTGTAGTTGAGGCATTCGCCGAGCGACTGCAAGGCCGCGAGCTCCGTGGCCGACAGGCCCAGCGGGGCAGCGGCGGCGCGTGCGGAATCCGCGAGGTTGTCGCCGAACGCCGCCGCGACCGCCCAGGGCAGGTGATGGCCATGGAGATGCCGGTTCACCAGCAGGCTGGTGCACACCGCGGCATCGGTGTCGATGTGCGCCTCGAAGTGCGGATGCTCGGGGACGTCGCCCGGCTGATGGTGGTCGAAATAGCGCACCCGCGCCCCCGCGGCGAGCAGGCGGTCGAGGTCCTCGCGGTTCTTCGACAGCGCGACGTCGAGCACGGTGACGTGGTCGCCGGCACCCGCCTCGACGCGCTGCAGAAGACTGATGTCGCGCTTCGGTCCGGTGACGAGCAGCGAGTCCGCGGGCGCGTCCAGGCGCAGCTGATGGAGCGCGCAGATGCCGTCGGCATCGCCGTTGAAAACATCGATGATCCTGGGTCCGCTCATGCCTGTTCGTTAACGTAAAACTCGCGAAGAGAGATTTTCGCCGCCCGCCTCCCGTTTGCGGGAGAGGGCGGGGAGGGGGGGAATGTCCATGGCGAATCGTCGTGGACGTTAGAATTCGTGAATGCCTCCCCCACAGCGCGTCCACGTTTCAGCCCGGCCCGCGCCGACGATGGCCTGGCTCGCCCTCGCCTATGGCACGCTGGTCGTCTACGGCACGCTGTTCCCGCTCGACGAGTGGCGCCTCCCCGTCGCCGGCTGGGTGAATCCTACCACGGCCGCCTGGCCGCGCGCGGTGTCGCGTGCAGACCTCGTCGTCAACCTGCTCGCCTACGCGCCGCTTGGACTGTTCCTGGCGTTGGGGCTGCGCGCGCGGCTGCGGACGATCGCCGCGCTCCTGATCACCGCCGTAACCGGCTGCCTGCTGAGTTTCACGCTCGAGACGCTGCAATCCGCCCTGCCCAGCCGGGTGACCTCTCCCATCGACTGGATCGCGAATACCGCCGGCACCCTGGCGGGCGCGCTGTGCGCGGCCGCGCTCGACCCACGCCTCGCACCCGGCCGCGCACTGGCGCAGTGGCGCCGCGCCGGGTTCGCCGAAGGCACGCTCGCCACCCTTGCACTCGTCATCGTCGGCATGTGGGCCCTCACCCAGGCGGCCCCCTTCGTCCCTTCGCTCGACTGGGGCAATCTCAAGGCCGGACTGCGTCCACTGGGCACCACCCTGCGCCATCCCGCCAGTTTCGAGCCGCTCAAGGCGGTCGCCATCGGCCTGCAGATCCTCGCGCTGGGCCTGCTGCTCCGCTGCGTGGCGCGGCGCCCGCTCGCCTGGCCTTTCATCGCCTTCAGCCTGGCGGTGCTGCTGCTGAAGGTCCCGGTGGTCGGCCGCCAACTCGGCCCCGAAGCCCTCGCGGGCTGGCTCGGCGCGAGCCTCGCGCTGCTCGCGCTGCCCCTGCGCAGCCTGGCGGCGCGTGCCCTGCCCGCCCTGTTCGCCCTGCTGGGCGCGTACGCGCTGCTGCAGCTCGTGCCCGGCCAGGACGCCGCAACCCTGCGCATGAACTGGATTCCCTTCCGCGGCCAGGTCGGCACCCTGGACGGCATGCTCGACATTCTGGAAACGCTGTGGCCGTTCATGGCCGTGGGCCTGCTGGTGCGCTGGCTGACGCCATGGCGCGGGCGCATGGCAGCAATGCTCGGCGGCGCGCTCGCCGTGGCCGCCTTCGCGTTCCTGCTGGAGTGGTTGCAGCAGTCCATTCCAGGCCGCTTCGCCGATGTGACCGACGTGCTGCTGGCGCTGCTGGGCTGGTCCGTGCCGTGGCTGGCAAGCGAAATCCACGCGGCACGGCCGCGCCCCGATGCCGCCCGCGCCGCACGGGGCGCGCACTGGATACTGTCCGGGCTCGCCGTCCTCATGGTTGCGCTCGGTACCGCGGCCTGGCACTGGGGCAGCGAAGCGCGCGCGACCGGCGGCGGCCACGGCCGCACCATGCTGCCGGCGCCGGAAGCACTCATGCCGATCGCGCTGCCGGGCTTCCGCCACGAGCACCCGCGTCTGCCCCATCCCAGCGCGCAGGACATCCGGCACCTGCAACGGGAGAATCCGGCCTGGCTCGCGCGGACCCGCATCCAGGCCGACGGCGGCCGCGGCGACGTCCAGGCGAGCATCGTCATGGCGTATGTCGAGCCCGGCAGCCAGGACCTGGCGCACCTGCACGCGCGGCTGATGGCGCTGCGCTTCGCGGCCCGCGGCCATCAGCAGGCGAAACCCCTCGCCCAGGCCTACGACTGGCTGTACGCGCAATGGACGCCCGCGCAGCGCGCCATGCTGCGCGACAAGCTGGCCGAGGGCGTCGGCTACCTCGTCGACCGCATCCGCCGTGACCGCCTGTCGCCGTACAACGTCTATCTGTACAACAGTCCGTTCCAGGCCCTCGTTGCCGCCAATCTCGCGCTGTACGGCGATGACCCGCGCGGCGAGCTCTACATGCGCTTCACGCACGACCTGTGGAAGCACCGCGTGCTGCCGGTGTGGCGCCAGGTCATGGGAAAGAACGGCGGCTGGCACGAAGGCGGCGAATACGTCGGCATCGGCATCGGCCAGGCGATCCACCAGGTGCCCGCGATGTGGCGCAGCGCCACCGGCGAGGACGTGCTGCAAGCCGAGCCCGGCCTGTGCGGTTTTCTCGATTTCGCGGTCTACCGCCAACGGCCGGACGGCACCGATTTTCGCTGGGGCGACGCCGGATTCTTCGACAAGCCCATCCCCGATCTGGTGCCGCTCGCGCTGGCCTGCCGCCACGCCGCGGCCTACAACCTGCGCCCGCCGCCACCCCGTCCGATCCCCAGCAGCTGGCCGTGGGGGCCCCTCACCGACAGCAGCCTGCTGCAGGCGGACGCACGCCGGAGCCTGCCGCTCACCCGCCATTTCGACGGCATCGGCCTCGTCGTGGCGCGCAGCGACTGGAGTCCGGACGCCACCTACCTCACCTTCAAGGCCGGCGACAACTACTGGTCGCACAGCCATCTCGACCAGGGCGCCTTCACCCTCTACAAGGGCGGCGGACTGGCACTCGACAGCGGCTTCTACGGACCGCAATACGGGTCCGACCACCACATGAACTACACTTACCAGAGCATCGCCCACAATCTGGTCACCGTCACCGATCCCGATGACACCGCGCCGGCGCACGGCACGCACGCACGCGCCATCGCCAACGACGGCGGCCAGCGCCGCGTCGGCTCGGGATGGGGCCTCGCACCGGCGCCGCTCGACCTCGACGCATGGCTGGACGGGCGCGAGCTCTATCACACCGGCGTCATGCAGCAGGTCCACGACGGCGGCGACGGCGTGGTCATGATCGCCGATCTCACGCCCGCCTACACCAACAGCCATTCCGCAGCGGGTGAATTCTCCCATCGCACGCGGCGCGTCGAGCGCATGTGGCGCACCCTCGTCTACGATCGCCGCGCCGACGTGGTGATCGTGCGCGACCTCGTCGCCGCGACGCGCCCGGAGTTCCGCAAGCGCTGGCTGTTGCATGCGCAGCACGCGCCGCAGATAGCGGGGCCGCGATTCACCGTGCAGGTGCCGCCCGATCCGGAACGGCGGGCGCGCGGCGGCCGGTTGCACGGCGTGGTGATACGGCCCGCGCAGCCCGATCTGCGTGCCGTGGGCGGCCCCGGTTTCGAGTTCTGGGTCGATGGCAGCAACTACGACGAGAACGGCACGCTTGCCGCCGCCATTGCGCGCAAGGGGCAGCCCACCGAGGCCGGTGCCTGGCGCATCGAACTGTCGCCGTCCGTGCCCGCGCGCGAGGACGAATTTCTCGTCGTGCTGATTCCGCGCCTCGCCGGCAATGCCACGCTGCCAGCCATCCGCGGCGTCGCCGACGGCGCCGCATCGGGCGTCGAAATCCGCGACGGCGGCTTCACCCGTACCTGGTGGTTCGATCGCGGCACGCAGGCGGTCCACCTGGAAAGTGCCGGCCGCCGCATGGCGATCGGCGCCGATCCCAAGTCCGCTCCGTCGGCGCCCGGCGCCTGGGAACGCTTCAGGGCCTGGTGGCGGACGCAGTGAGGGCCGCGTCCGCCGCGACGCCGGCCCGCAGGGGATCGAGCTTGCCGCGCAGAAGACGCGTCATGCCCGCCACGCTCTGCCGGCCCGTGTCGACGATGATGTCGGCCACCTCGCGATAGAGCGGATCGCGCACGCGGTAGAGCTCGCGCAGTTTTTCGAGGGGATCGTCCGTTTGCAGCAACGGACGGTTGCGGTCATGCCGCGTGCGCTCGTAGAGCTGTTCCGGCGTGCCGTGCAGATAGACGACCACGCCGTTCTGCCGGAGCCGCTCGCGGTTCGCCATCGACAGCACCGCGCCGCCGCCGGTCGCCAGCACGATCCCCGACAGGGCGGTGAGGTCCGCGATCGCGCCTTCCTCGCGCCGACGGAAGCCCGCCTCGCCCTCGATCTCGAAGATCAGCGGAATCTTCACTCCGGTGCGCGCCTCGATCTCGTGGTCCGAATCGCGAAAGACGCAGCCGTAGTGCCTGGCCAGCAGGCGTCCGATCGTGGTCTTGCCCGCGCCCATCAGGCCGACGAGAAAAATATTGCGCTGCTTGTTCATGCCGCCATTTTAACGCGGCGCACGCGTCACGTTGACGGATCGCCCGGTGGACTCCGCAGCGGCTTGCCGCACCCGTCCCGGAAAAGAAAACGCGGGACGTGCCCGCGTTTTCCGTGGCTGGCGATCCTCAACGCAGCGACAGGCGCTCATCGATGATGCGCGGCGTAAGGAAAATGATCAGCTCGGTCTTGCTGTTTTTCCTGGTCGTGCTCTTGAACAGGTTGCCGAACACCGGCACGTCGCCCAGCAACGGCACCTTGCTTACCGTCGAGTCCTCGGAGCCGTCGAAAATTCCACCCAGCACCAGCGTTTCACCGTTGTTCACCCGCACCTGGGTCTTGATCCGCTTGGTGTCGATGGCAGGTACTTCGATTCCCGGAGCGAAGCGCGGCTCGTCCTTCTGCACCTCCACGGTCAGAATGATCGCGTCGTTGTTCAGAATCTGCGGATCGACCAGCAGGCACAGGAAGGCATCCTTGAACTCCACCGTCGCCGGCTCGTTGGCCGTAGATGGTTTGAGATAGGGAATCTGTTGGCCGGCAAGAATGACGGCAGGCTTCTGATTGGACGTCATCACCCGGGGATTGGAAATGACCTTGCCTTTCTCGTCGGCTTCGAGCGCACGCAGTTCCAGGCTCAGGAGATTGCCGTTCACCAGGTTCAGCAGCGACATGGACAGGTTGGCCGCCGCCGCCGCCGTATCGAGCGGCAAGGCCTGCCCCGAACCGGTCGCAGGCGCACCGAGCGTTTCGCCGCCAAGTTGCATTGGATCTGAGAGTCCGCTACTGAAGACCTTGGAGGCGGCAAAGCCCAGACGCGCGCCGAGGTCGCGGCTCCAGCCGTCGGCCGCCACCACCACGCGCGCCTCGATCATCACCTGGCGTGCCGGCGCATCCAGGCGCGCGAGCAGTTCGCGGATCTCCTGGATCTTGCGCGCCGTATCGGAGATGATGAGCGTGTTGGTTTTCAATTCGTAGGTTGCGCGTCCCCGCTTGGTCAGGATCTTCTGGTCGGATTCGCCCTGGTCCCGCCTCTGCATGGCCCGCGCGGCCGCGGTGCCCCCCAGTCCTTGCGCCTGCGCGGAACAGTTCACTTCGTTGTTGCCGGCCGAAGCGAGAAAGCCGCCTGACGTGAAGCCGTACAGCATGGCTTGCGCCTCGTCCGCGCGCATGTAGTTGAGCTGGATGTATTCGGTGACCAGCGGCTCCAGATCCACGACCGCCGATTTGGCTTCGAGCTCCTGCTTCTCCTTGGCCATCAGCTCGTCCTTCGGCGCAACCCAGATGACGTTGCCGTTCTGCCGCTTGTCCAGACCCTTGGTTTCCATGATGAGATCGAGCGCCTGATCCCACGGCACGTCCTTCAGGCGCAGCGTCAGATTGCCGGTGACGGTGTCGCTGGCAACGATGTTCAGGCCGGTGAAGTCGGCGACGACCTGCAGCACCGAGCGCACCTCGACGTTCTGGAAATTGAGCGAGAGCTTCTCGCCCACGTATTTCACCTTGCCGTCCGCGGTCCGCTTCTGTCCATCCAGCGCCGGCTTGACCTCGACGATGAAGCTGTTCTCGGTCTGGTAGGCCGAATATTCCCAGTTCCCCTTCGGCTTGACGACCATGCGGGCGTTGTCGCCCAGGGCATAGGCCTCGACGGTCTGCACCGGGGTGCCGAAATCGGCGACGTCGAGACGGCGCTGCAGAGCCTTCGGCAGGCTGGTGCCGACGAAATCCACGACCACGCCGTCAGCCTGCTGGCGAATGTTGATCCCGGTCTGGGTATCGGCAAGCGTGGTGACGATGCGCGCCTCGCCCGCGGCGCCACGGCGGAAGTCGACGTCACGGATCGCGTGGCGCGCATCCGCCGGCCCCGCCTCGGCGAAGTGCGGCGTGGCATTGACCGGGGCGAGCCCCGCGCCGGCATCGCCGAGCGAGACGTACAGCGCATTGCCGTCGACACGCGCCTCGTACTCGGCCGCCTTGCTGAGATTGAGCACGACGCGGGTGCGGGTACCGGCCTGTACCACGTTCACGCTGGTCAACGGTCCCAGCTTGGCCTCGACCACGTTGCGCCCCATGGCGTTGCCGGTGTCGGGCAGGTCGAGTGCGATGCGCGGGGGGTTGCCGATGGTGAAGCCGGCCGGCGTGGCGGCGAGTGCCTGCCTGAGATTGACGCGCACCATCACCTTGCCCCCCGGCAGCGTGGTCGTCTCGACGCTCTGAACGGCATTTGCAGTCGGCGGCGTGTCGGCCGCATGCGCCACCGGCGGCAGGAAAACACCTGCGAACGCAACGGCCGTCAGGAAGCGGCGGGCGAATTGACAGGCAAGTTTCGGCAATGCGTTCATGTCAGCCTCTTTGTAATCAGTACTTCTCATCAGAATCATTCCTGCAACATCAGCGAACTGGTGCGCTCGGACCAGTCGCCCGCACTGTCCTGCACGTTCTCGCGCAGCGTGACCTCGGTCTCCCGGATTTGCGTGATGCGGCCGAAATTCTGGCCCATGTAATTGCCCACACGCACATGATAGATTGCGTTTTCCGGCGTCCTGACCACCGCGTGCGTGACGCCCTGCTGCGCCAATACGCCGACCATGGTCAGCGTTTCCAGCGAGAACGTCTCGAGCGGTTCCCGCGGCCGGGCAAAATCGGGCTGCACCCCCCCGCCGCCGCCGGTGGTGAGCTTTCGAGGCTTGAACGGATCGGACAAGTCGAAAGCGCCGTAGCTGAACGGCTCGTAAACCTTCACTTCCGGCAAGGGCTCGATCTTGCCCTGCATGTCCTTGCCGGTCTGGGCGACGAATGCCCGCAGATCGTCCAGGTCGCCGCCGGTACACCCGCCCAGGCCCAGCGTAACGAGAAGAATCGTGAAGCGCCTCATTTCGCTCTCCCCTTGGCCTTGGCCTTCTCCTTCTCGCTCGCCTGCTTGCGCGCGATGAGCTCTTCCTCGTCGAGGTAGCGATAGGTCTTGACGGTGGCATCCATGTTCAGGACGCCATCCTTCGCCGGCTCGATCGCGATGTCATGCAGGGTGACGATGCGCGACAGCTTGGCGACGTCGCTGACAAAGGCGGCGATGTCGTGATAGCCGCCGGTGACCTTGACCTTGATCGGCGTCGAAGCGTAGAACTCCGACGCGGTCTCGGCCTCGGGCTTGAACAGCTCGAACTGCAGGCCGCGGCCCAGGCCCGCCTGGTTGACGTCCGTGATGAGCGCGTCCATTTCCTGCCTGTTCGGCAACTGCTTCAGCAACGCGCCGAACGCCTGTTCGATGTCGGCACGCTGCCGGGTATACGCCTCCAGATTGACCGCCTGGTTCTTTTTGGCGACGAACATCCCACGCAGTTCGGTTTCCTTTTGCTTCGCGGTGTCGAGCGCATCCATGCCGCCGCTCCAATCGAACCACCATCCCAGCAGCACGATCGCTCCGCACAGCAGGGCCAGGGCCGCCAGCTTGCTCGGCAGCGGCCAGTCGGCCACCGTCTTCAGGTCGAGACTGTTCAGTTCATCCAGCGTCATGCCCTGCTCCCCCTGCCTTGCGCGCCGGCCCGGCTTGGCGCTTCGCTGCCGCCCTCCGCCGGTTGCCGGGTCTGCTTCACCGCCAGCACGAACTCGTTCGCGCGCAGATTGTTCACGGTTGCGGCCTTGATCTCCACCAGGCTGGCCGACTCGAACCAGGGGGAGCTGTCGAGGTTGCGCATCAGTGTCGAGACGCGCGCGCTCGACTGGGTGTATCCGCCGATGGTGATGGTGTCGCCGACCTGCTTGAAGGATTTGAGATACAGCCCGTCGGGCAGCAGGCGGATCAACTGGTCGAACAGGTGAACCACCTCGGTACGGTTGGCCTGCAGGGTCTCGACCACCTGCTTGCGCTCCAGCAGGGCTTGCGTCTGCTCGCGGATCTTCTTGATCTCGCCGATCTGCGTGTCGAGTTCGGCGATCTGCGTCGTGAGGAACGCGTTGCGCGCATCCTGCGTCGCCTGCCGCGTTGCGATGAGCGTGTGTCCCGCTATGACGGCGGCCACACCCGCGGCAACGGCCACGCCGAACATGGCGGTGAACTGGCGCCGCCTCGCAGCGCGCGCCAGTTCACGGTGGGGAAGTAGGTTGATGCGGATCATTGGGAATCGAACCTCCGCATGGCGAGGCCGCAGGCGACGAACAGGGAAGGCGCGTCGGCGGTCAGCGCCTGCGGGCGAATCTTGGAGCCGACCGCCATGTTGGCGAAGGGATTGGCCACCTGTGTCGGCGTCCCGGTACGCTGGGCCACCACGTCGTCGATCCCGGCGATCATGGCGCCGCCGCCGGCAAGCAGGATCTGATCGACCTTGCGATACTGGGTCGAGGTGGTGAAGAGCTGCAGCGCGCGGCCGATCTCCATTGCCAGCGTCTCGCTGTAGGGTTGCAGCACCTCGACTTCATAGCTTTCCGGCAGGGCACCCTTGCGCTTGGCGGCTTCCGCCTCTTCGCCGGTCATGCCGTAGCGGCGGGAGATCTCGTTGTTGAGCTGGTTGCCGCCGAAGCCGTGTTCGCGCAGATACACGGATTCGTTGTCGTGCAGGATGTTGATGTGCATGTTCTGCGCACCGATGTCGATGATCGCGACGGTCAGTCCGGCGCCCCCGTTGGGCAGCAGGTGGACGATCTGCTCGAAGGCCGTCTGCGTGGCGAAGCTCTCGACATCCAGCACCAGCGCCTTGAGACCGGCCGCCTCCGCCACGGCGACGCGCTCGTCGACCTTTTCCTTGCGCGCGGCGGCGAGCAGGATCTGCACGTCGTCCGGGCTGCCGGGCGACGGGCCGAGGACGTGGAAGTCGAGGTTCACTTCGTCGAGCGAGAACGGGATGACCTGGTTGGCTTCCGTCTCGACCTGGCGTTCCAGGTCGATGCCCTTGAGGCTGGCCGGCGCCAGGATCTTCTTGGTGATGACGGCGGAAGACGGCAGCGCGATGGCCACGTTCCTGATCCGGCTGCCCAGGTTTTTCCAGGCAGTGCGCAGCGTTTCACCCACCTGGTCGAGATTCACGATATTGCCGTCGGCGACCGCATCCTTGGGCAGGGGTTCGATCACGTAGCGTTCCACCCGCAGCATGCCCTTGTCGGCGTCGGACAGCTCGACCAGCTTGACGGTGGTCGTGCTGATGTCGACACCGAGGAGGGGCACCCTCTTGGCTGACAGCCAGTCCAGATTGATGTTCAGGTGCAAGTTTTTTCCTTTACGCTTCTTTGTGTTGGCGCATTTTTTTGTTTTTGTTTTTAAATCCTAGCAACAACACGCGGTTTTTAACAATAATTTTCTTGTTGCGCCACAACAGCTGGACATATGTGTCCAATTTCCAACACCACTAACGCCTATAATCGGCGGAAACTTTAGGCATCGAAGCGAAGGACGTTGATGTTTTCCAAATGGTGGCATTACGCGCTGGCGGCGGCCGTCAGCCTCGGCGTGGTCGGCACCGCGCTCGCCGGCCTCGCGGCCGCATTGATCTACCCCAACCTGCCGCCGCTCGAGGCGCTCACCGACTACAAGCCCAAGCAACCCTTGCGCGTGTATACCGCGGACGGCGCCCTGATCGCGGAATTCGGCGAGGAGCGCCGCGCCTTCATCCCGATCGCGCAGGTTCCCGCATACATGAAGCAGGCGATCGTCGCCGCGGAAGACGAGCGCTTTTACACGCATGGCGGCGTCGATACCCTCGGGGTCCTGCGCGCAGCGGGTTCGAACCTGCTTTCGGGGGGCGTCAAGGAAGGGGCCTCGACCATCACCATGCAGGTGGCGCGCAATTTCTTCCTGTCGAACGAGAAGACGTTGACCCGCAAGCTGTCCGAAGCGATGCTGGCGATGAAGATCGAGCACACGCTTTCCAAGGACAAGATCCTCGAGCTCTACATCAACCAGATCTACCTGGGCCAGCGCGCCTACGGCTTCGAGGCGGCCGCGCGCACCTACTTCGGCAAGCCGATGAAGGACTTGTCGCTGGGCGAGTTCGCCATGCTCGCCGGCCTGCCCAAGGCGCCCTCGCGCTACAACCCCGTGGTCAACTTTCCGCGCGCCAAGATTCGCCAGGAATACGTACTGGGGCGCATGCGCACGCTGAAGTTCATCGACGAGCCGACCTGGCGCGCCGCCGTCGCGGAAAAGCTCGTGATCCGCCAGGCACGCCAGCACAGCGACGTCGTCGCGGGCTATGCGGCGGAGATGGTGCGCCAGGCGCTGTTCGAAAAATACGGCGAGGCGATCTACAGCTCGGGCTACAAGGCGGTCACGACGCTGCGGCGCAGCCAGCAGGAGGCCGCCAACCGTTCGGTCTGGGAAGGCATCGCAGACTACGATCAGCGCCACGGCTACCGCGGCCCGGAAAAGCAGATCGCCCTGCCCGCCGACGAACCGGCGCGCGCGGCGGCGATCCTCGCGGTCCTCGACGACGTCGCACCCGTCAGCGACATGCTTCCCGCGGTCGTGGTGAGGGCTGACGCCAAGCTGATCCGCGCCCGGCTGGCGGCCGGACACGACGTCGAGATCACCGGCAACTCGCTGAAGTGGGTGGCGCAATGGGCCGCGGGAAAGAAGGGCCGCAAGCTCCTGCCCGGCGCGCTGGTGCGGGTGCAGGCGGTCGGCGGCAAGCCGCAGTGGCGACTGGTGCAGCTGCCCGAAGTGGAAGCGGCACTGGTCGCGCTGAACCCGAACGATGGCGCCATCACCGCGCTGGTCGGCGGTTTCGACTTCAACCGCAACAAGTTCAACCACGTCACGCAGGCATGGCGGCAGCCGGGCTCGAGCTTCAAGCCCTTCATCTATTCGGCGGCGCTGGAGAAAGGCTACACCCCCGCCACCCTCATCGAGAACACGCCGGTGACGTTGAGCGCGGACGAAGCCGGCGGCACCGCCTGGGAGCCGAAGAACTACGATGGCAGCACCAGCGATCCGGTGCGCATGCGGGTGGCGCTGACCAAGTCCCTCAACCTGGTCTCGGTGCGCATCCTGCAAGGCATCGGCCCCTATTACGCGCGCGACTACATCCGCCGCTTCGGGTTCGACCCCACACGCCATCCGCCCTACCTGACCATGGCCCTCGGCGCCGGCGGCGTCACGCCCCTGCAGCTTGCCGCGGGCTACGGCGTGTTCGCCAACGGCGGCTTCGGCATCCGGCCGTATCTCATCGACAAGGTCTATGACAAGGATGGCCGCCTGCTGATGCAGGCGACCCCGCAGCAGGCGCGGCGGAACGCGCCGCGCGTCATCGACCCGCGCAACGCCTGGCTGATGACGAGCATGATGCAGGACGTCACCCGCTACGGCACCGCCGCGCGCGCGGCGCAGCTCGGGCGCAGCGACATCGCCGGCAAGACCGGCACGACCAACGACTCGCGCGACACCTGGTTCGCCGGCTACACCCCCGATCTGGTGGCGGTGAGCTGGATGGGCTTCGACCAGCCGCGGCCGCTGGGGCGGGGTGAAACCGGCGCGCAAACCTCGCTGCCGATCTGGATCAACTTCATGGGCACCGCCCTGCGCGGCGAACCGCAAAAAGGCTGGCCCATGCCGGGTGGCCTCGTCAGCGTCAGGATCGACCCCGAAACGGGCAAGCAGCTGTCCGAATCGGTGCTCGGCGAGCTCATCGGCGACCTGTTCGGCACGCCCGAAAACGGCATGATCGAGCATTTCTACCAGGAGTTTCCGCCGCCGGAATCGGCCATTTCGCACTGGCACACCGACTCCGGTGCGGCCTCCATGCCCGCCCTGGAGGGGATGGCGCCATGAAGCACCAGGACATGCGCCGCCATATCGCGCACGCCGCAGCGCGGCTGCTGGCGGAGGATGGCAGTCTCGATTTCGGCAGCGCGAAGCGCAAGGCGGCGCGCCAGCTGGGTGCACCGGACAGCCGCAATCTGCCCGACAACCTCGAGATCGAGGAGGCGCTGCGCAGCTATCGCGCGCTCTACCAGGCCGAGGAAGCGCGCGCGCAGCTGACGCTGCTGCGCCGGGTGGCGATCGACTACATGGAGCGCCTCGCCGCGTTCGATCCGCATCTCACCGGTCCGGTGCTCAATGGCACGGCGGGGCGCCATGCCGGCGTGCATCTGCAGCTTTTCACCGACCAGCAAAAGGAGCTCGAATTCCTGCTGATGCGCCTGTCCATGCCCTACGAAACCGGGGAATTCCGTCCCGCGGATGCGCCCGGACGCGTCTTCCCGCGCTATGTATTGAACGACCCGCGCGCACCGGTCGAGCTCATCGTGTATCCTGCCGCGGAACTGCGTGGCATGAAGCGCCTGCAGGCCGACGGCAGCCCGCGCCGCGTACGCCTGCCGCAGGCGAAGACCCTGGTTTGAGCCTTTTTCGAACGGCTGGCACGGATGCTGCTCGATGCCCGCCATATCGATTCAACAATCCACCGCAACCGTGATCCGATTTTTCCGGCACTACGTGCCGCTCAACCTGCTGCTGCTGGTCGTGGTCGAAGCATGCATACTTGGAGGCGCCATCTATGCCGGGGTCGGCGCCCGCTTCTTCGAGGTCAGCGCGATCCCCGGCGATCTGCAACCGCTGCTGCCGAAGGCCATCGTGTTCTCGCTGGTGATGCTCGGCCTGATGACCGCCAGCGGGCTGTACGATCCGGACTGGCAAGGCAGCGTGCGCGCCCTGCTGCAGCGCCTCGGCTTGAGCTTCGGCCTCGGCCTGGTGGCGATGAGCCTGCTGTTCTATTTCTTTCCGGTCCTGCTGGTCGGGCGCGGCGCATTCGTGCTGGCGTTCGGCATCGCGCTGGTCGGCATCCTCGCCAGCCGGATGCTGTTCACCCGCTGGGCGCGCACCACCGCACTGAAGACGCGCGTGCTGGTGATCGGCACCGGCAGCCGTGCCGCCCACATCGAGTCGATGCTCGCCCAGCGTGGGCCGGCCAGCAACATCCAGGTCATCGGCTACCTGCCGATGGGCGGCAGTCATCATTTCGTCGACCATGCACGCATTCTCGACACGGATGAATCCCTGCCGGCGCTCGTGGCGCGCCTCAACGTCGGCGAGATCGTCATTGCCGTGCGCGACCGCCGCGGCGGCGGCATACCGGTCCAGGAACTGCTGGAATGCCGGCTGCGCGGCGTCAACATACTGGAGCTGTCGAGCTTTTTCGAGCGCGAGAACGGCCATCTGCAGCTCGATTCGATGAATGCCAGCTGGATGATCCTGGCAGAGGGCTTCCGCCAGGGCATCCTGCGCGACACCTTCAAGCGCCTGTTCGACCTGCTCGCCAGCACCATGCTGCTCACCGTCGCGCTGCCCGTCATGGCGCTCACCGCGCTCCTCATCAAGCTGGAAAGCGCGGGTCCCGTCCTGTATCGCCAGGAACGCGTCGGCCAGGGCGGGCGCAGCTTCATCATCCTCAAGTTCCGCAGCATGTGCGTCGACGCCGAAAAGGACGGCCGGCCGCGCTGGGCCCACCAGAACGACGACCGCGTCACGCTCGTCGGCCGTTTCATCCGGCGCACGCGCATCGACGAACTGCCGCAGGTGTTCAACGTCTTCTTCGGCGACATGAGCTTCGTCGGCCCGCGTCCGGAGCGCCCGTACTTCGTTCAGGACCTGACGCGGAAAATCCCCTACTACGGCGTGCGCCACACGGTCAAACCCGGCATCACCGGCTGGGCGCAGGTGCGCTACCCTTACGGCGCATCCGACGAGGACGCTACGCACAAGCTGCAGTACGACCTCTATTACGTGAAGAATCACAGCCTGTTCCTCGATCTCATGATCCTGTTCCAGACGGTGCAGGTCGTGGTGTGGGGCAAGGGCGCCCGCTAGTGCCGCGCCCGACATGACCAGCATGCTGCTCCTGCTCGCCGGTATCGGATATGGGCTGGCGGCGCTCGCCTATCTCGGCCTGTCCGGATTGATCCTCGCCAGCTGGCGGCGGCGGCCCCACGGCCGCCTGCTGCTGTTCGCCGGCCTGCTGTCGGCCGCCTGGGGCATGCTCTCCCTCCTCAGCGCCTGGGGGTGGCTGCCGGTGCGCCTCGAACCGGCGGTCGAGGTGATGCGCAACGGCGCCTGGCTGGTGCTGCTGTTCCACATCCTGCGCCTGCGCCGGCCCGCCGGCACGGCGTTGCCGGCACCGCTGCGCATGATCCGCGCCACGGGCGGCCTGCTCGTCGCGGGACTCCTGTTCGCCGGCCTGCAGCCGCTGCTCCTGCCCGGCGTGCCGGGACTGTCGCGCAACGCGGGCAACCTCGGCCTGGTGCTGCTCACCGTCATGGGCCTGGTGCTGGTCGAGCAGGTCTACCGCGGCACCCGCCGGGAAGATCGCTGGGCGATCAAGTTCCTCTGCCTCGGCGTCGGCGGCCTGTTCGTCTACGACTTCTATCTCTACGCCAACGCCACCTTGTTCGGCGTGCTCGACGCCCAGGTGTGGGCGGCACGCGGCTACGTCGCGGCGCTGGTGGTTCCGCTGATCGCCGTGTCCGCGGCGCGCAATCCCGACTGGGCGGCGCCGGTCGGCCTGTCGCGCAGCATCGCCTTCCACACGGCGAGCCTGCTCGCCGCCGGCGTCTACCTGCTGTTCATGGCGGGCGCCGGCTATTACCTGCGGCTGTTCGGCGGTGACTGGGGCGACGTGCTGCAAAGCGTGTTCATCTTCGGTGCGGTGCTGCTGTTCGTCCTGCTGCTGTTTTCCGGCACCCTGCGCGCGCGTCTGCGGGTGTTCCTCTCCAAGCATTTTTTCAGCTATCGCTACGACTATCGCGAGGAGTGGCTCAAATTCACCCGCACCCTCGCCGAAGGACCATCGGGTGCACAGTTGTGCGAGCGCGCCACCGAGGCGCTGGCGCGCCTGGTCGACAGCCCCGGCGGCGCGCTGTGGCTGCGCGAGGGCGACGCCGGTTACCGCCGCGCCTGCCACTGGAACTGGAGCGATCTTGCCGGCACCGAAGCCGCTGCTTCGCCTTTCGCGCACTGGCTGGTCGACCGCCAGTGGGTGATCGATCTGGATGAACTGAAACGACGCCGGGACCTGTACGGCGACCTCACGCCACCGGAATGGATCGGCTCGGCCGACGACGCCTGGCTGGTGGTGCCGCTCATCCTGCACGACGAACTGCTCGGCTTCGTCGTCCTCAAACACTCGCTGGGCAAGGTGGCCTACAACTGGGAAGTCGGCGACCTGCTCAAGGTGGCCGCCCGCCAGGCGTGCGCCCATCTCGCGCAGATGCGTGCGGCCGAGCAGCTCATCGTGGCGCGCCAGTTCGAATCGTTCAACCGCACCACGACCTTCGTCATCCACGACCTGAAGAATCTCGTCGCCCAGCTCTCGCTCCTGCTCGCCAATGCCGAGAAGCACAAGAACAATCCCGAATTCCAGGCCGACATGCTGGAAACCGTGGCGAATGCGGTGACGCGCATGAACAAGGTGCTGGCACAGCTGCGCCGCGACGGCAACGCGGCCCCGGTACAATCGGTGGTGCTCGCGGAACTGCTGGGCGAGGCGGCGGCCAGCAAGCAGGCGTTCAAGCTGCGTCCGGTACTGGAACTGCCCCCCGCCACGCTGCGCGTGCGCGCCGACCGCGAACGCCTCGTGCGCGCCGTCGGCCACCTGCTGCAGAACGCGCTGGAAGCTACGCCGCCAGGCGGCAGCGTGCGGCTGCGCGGCTTCGAGCACGACGGCCGGGCGATCATCGAAGTCGCCGACACCGGCATCGGCATGGACGACACCTTCATCCGCACCCGTCTGTTCCAGCCATTCGATTCGACCAAGGGGGCCGGCATGGGCATCGGCGCCTACGAATGCCGCGAGACCGTCCACGCGCTGGGCGGCGCGCTCGACGTCGACAGCGCGCCGGGGCGTGGCAGCCGCTTTCTCATCAGTCTGCCACTGGATCATAATGACGTCGGAGGATACGCCGCATGAGCGACGCCAAAGAGAAAATACTGCTGGTCGAGGATGACCCCGGACTGCAGAAGCAGTTGAAGTGGAGCCTTGCCGACCATGAGCTGCTGATCGCGGGCGACCGCGACAGCGCCATCGCGCAACTGCGGCGCCACGAGCCGTCCGTGGTGCTGCTCGACCTCGGCCTGCCGCCCGATCCCGACGGCGCCACCGAAGGCCTCGCCACGCTGCAGCAGATCCTGTCGCTCGTCCCGGCGACGAAGGTCATCGTCGTCACCGGCAACCTCGACCGCGCCAACGCGGTGAAGGCCATCCACCTCGGCGCCTACGATTTCTTCCAGAAGCCCTTCGACCCCGACATCCTCGCGCTGATGATCTCGCGCGCCCTGCACGTCCACGCGCTGGAGCTGGAAAACCGGCAGCTCGCCGCGCGCCAGCGGCAGTCGCCGCTGTCCGGCGTCATCACCAGCAGCGAAGCGATGCTGAAGATCTGTCGCACCGTCGAGAAGGTCGCGCCGGTGAACGCCACCGTGCTGCTGCAGGGCGAATCCGGTACCGGCAAGGAAGTGCTGGCACGCGCCGTCCACGAACTTTCGCCGCGCTCCGGCAAGCGCTTCGTCGCCATCAACTGCGCGGCGATCCCCGAGACATTGCTCGAATCCGAGCTGTTCGGCTACGAGAAGGGCGCATTCACCGGCGCCACCAAGCAGACCATCGGCCGCATCGAATATGCCAGCGAGGGGACCCTGCTGCTCGACGAGATCGGCGACCTGCCCATGCCGTTGCAGGCGAAGCTGCTGCGCTTCCTGCAGGAGCGCGTGATCGAGCGCCTGGGCGGGCGCGGCGAGATTCCCGTGGACGTCCGCGTGGTGTGCGCCACGCATCGCGACCTCGGCGAGATGATCCGCAACGGCGGTTTTCGCGAGGACCTGTATTACCGCCTGTCGGAAATCACCATCACCCTCCCGCCCTTGCGCCAGCGCACGGGTGACGCCGTGCTGCTGGCGCGCAACTTCCTCGAACTCCAGGCGCGCGAGCTCGGCCGCAGCTTCAAGGGCTTCACCGCCGATGCCCTGGACGCACTCGAGGCTCACGCCTGGCCGGGCAACGTGCGCGAACTGGAGAATCTCATCAAGCGCGCCGCCATCATGGCCGACGGCAGCCAGATCACCGCCGCCGACCTCGGCCTGCTCCCCGCGCACGGCGAACCGGCGCCGTTCAACCTCAGGCTGGTGCGCGAGCAGGCCGAGCGCACGGCCGTCAGCCGCGCCCTCGCCCACAGCGACGGCAGCGTGGCGCACGCCGCCGAGCTGCTCGGTGTGAGCCGGCCCACGCTGTACGACCTGATGGCGAAAATCGGCCTGAAATAGCTGCCCCGAGTGCACCGCGTCCAATCACCAGCCACCTCCGGAGTGTCCAACGTGTCCGCCTACCCTATCAACCGTCGCCCGCTTGCCATCCTTGCGCTGAGTCTCATGCTCGCCGCGTGTGGGGGCGAATCGGCCGACGTCCTGCTCGCCAAGGCGCAGCAGAGCCTCGATGCCGGCGACGCGAAAGCGGCCATCATCCATCTCAAGAGCGCGGTCCAGATCGACGCAGGCAACGCCGAGGCGCGCTACCGGCTGGGCAGCCTGCAGCTGGAGAACGGCGATTTCGCGAGTGCGGAAAAGGAGTTGAAGCGTGCGCGGCAGGCCGGCTACGACGCCGACCAGGTGAACCCGCTGCTGGCCAGGGCCATGCTTGCGCAGGGCGACTTCCAGCGGGTGCTCGACGAACTGCCGCAGCCGGCGACCGGCAGCGCGGCCGACGTACCCTTGCTGGTGGTGCGCGCCACCGCGCAACTGGGCGCGGGAGCGCGCCAGGACGCCCGCCAGACCATCGAACAGGCATTCGCTCTCGCACCGCAGGACGTCGACGTCCTGCTCGCCCAGGCCCGTCTGGCGCTGTCCGAGGGCAACCCCGAGGCAGCCATGCGTCATGTCGACCAGGCCCTGCAGCATGCGCCCCGCCATCGCGACGCCTGGCTCTTCAAGGCCGGGCTGCTGCGCAGCGGCGGGCGGTCTGCCGATGCCGCCAAGGCCTACCAGGCCGCGCTGGACATCGACGCCGGACACGCCGGCGCGCGCCTCGCCCTCGCCAGCATCGCCATAGACGAAAACCGCTTCGACGACGCACGCCGCGAAATCGACACCGTGCTCAAGAGCGCGCGCAACCATCCACAGGCGCGCTATCTGCTCGCGCTGATCGAGTTTCGGGAGAACAAGCTCGAGGCGGCGCGCGACCATCTGGCCGACGTCCTGAAGCGCGCGCCCGGCTTCACGCCCGCCATGCTGCTCGCCGGAACGGTCGAGTTCGCCCTGGGCAACCTGCAGACCGCGGAGGCCCACCTCAACCGCGTCATCAAGGCGAATCCGGAGAACCTGCAGGCGCGGCGCCTGCTCGCCGCGACCCAATTGCGCCAGAACCGGGTCGACGACGCCGCACGCACGCTCGCAAGCGTGCACGAGGCGCAAGGCGACGCGGGTTTTCACCTGATCGCCGGGGAAGTCGCGCTCGCCCGGAAGGACTACGCCAGCGCCGCCACGCACTTCGAGGCCGCCGCACAACTGGATCCCGACAATGCGGCGGCGCGCACCGAGCTCGGCATCGCGCGGCTGGCGCAGGGCGACGCGCGCGCGATGGCCGACCTCCAGGCCGCCGCGACCATGGACGAACACAGCAGCCGCGCCGGTAGCGTGATCATCCTCACCCAGCTGCGCGAGAAAAAATTCGATGCCGCACTGGAGAGCACCGCCGCGTTGGAGAAAAAGCAGGGCAGCAACCCCCTCATATGGAATTTTCGCGGTGCCGCCTACCTTGGCAAGGGCGATCAGGCGAAGGCGCGTGAAAGCTTCACCCAGGCCCTGAAGCTGGACGCGCGCTTCTTTCCCGCTGCCGTCAATCTCGCGCAGCTGGACCTGAGGGACAGGCAGCTCGACGCCGCACGCCGGCGTTTCGAGGACATTCTCAAGGCCGACCCGAAACATCTCGACGCGATGCTCGCACTGGCGGATCTCGCCCTGCACGCAAAGGACGAAAAACTCTACCTCGACTGGCTCGACAAGGCGGCCAAGGCCCATCCACAGGCCGTGAAACCGCGCGTCGCGCTCGCCCGCCACCAGCTCGCGCGCGGTGACAAGGCCCAGGCGCTGGCCACGGCGCGCGAAGCCGTGAACGCGCACCCCGACGACCCTCTGGCACTCGAAACCCTCGGCGCCGCCCAACTCGCAACCGGCGACACCACCAATGCGCTGGGCACCTATCGCAAGCTGGCCGACACCGCCTCCCGGCCTGCCGCACCATTGGTCCGCCTGGCCGCGGTACAGGCGAGTGCGGGACAGCTTGCCGAGGCGCGCAAGTCGCTGCAGGATGCCTTGCGGCTGCAGCCCGACCTGCTGGAAGCACAGATGCTGCTCGGCCGCCTCGACCTGCAACAGGGCCGCCACGACGACGCACTCGAGCTGGCGCGGCAGATCCAGCAGCAAAAACCCGCATCCTCCAGCGGCCCCCTGCTGGAAGGCGATGTCGCGATGGCGCGGCAGCAGCCCGCTGCCGCCCTCACGGCCTATGAACGCGCCCATGCCCGCGAACCCTCCGGTGCCCTGCTGTTGCGGCAGTATCAGGCGCTCGCACGCCTGGGGCGTGTGGAGGAAGGCGAAAAACGCCTCGTGGCGTGGCTCTCCAGCCACCCGCAGGATGTCGAGACCCGGCTGTCGCTGGCCGGCGAGCTGCTGAAGCGGAAACGATACAAGGCCGCTGCCGCCCACTATCTCGTGCTCGACGAAAGCCATCCGGGCAACGTCGTCGTGCTCAACAACCTGGCGTGGTCCCTGCATGAAGCACGCGATCCACGCGCCCTGGCCTACGCCGAAAAAGCCCTCGAGCTCGTACCCGGCAATCCCGTGGTACTGGACACGGTCGGCTGGATTCTGGTGCAGCAGGGACAGAGCGCGCGCGGCATCAAGCTTCTGCAACAGGCGCTGTCCAAGAAACCCGACGCCGCGGAAATCCAGTGGCACCTCGCCGCCGCCTATGCGAAAGGCGGCGAGCCTGCCCGCGCGCGAAACGAATTGACACGGCTGCTGGCAAGCGGCATGGCGTTTCCGCAGGAGAAGGAAGCCCGCGCCCTGCTCGAGCAGCTGCAGGAAAAGGCACACTGATCACAGAGGCCGGAACGGACCATACGGAGCGCCCCCAATGTCAAGCAGACTCGCCACCCTCGCCCTCCTCGCCAGCCTCGGTTGGCCCCCCATGCTCATGCTGGCCGGATGCGGCGGGAGCGGCAACCTGACCGAACAGGAGCACATCCAGCGCGCGCAGGATTTCGAATCGAAGGGGGAGTTCAGATCCGGCATTCTCGAGCTCAAGAACGCGATCCAGAAAAATCCGGAAAGCGCACAGGCCCGCCTGCTGCTGGGGCAGATCTACATCGAGGCCCAGGATGGCAATTCGGCGGAGAAGGAATTGCGCCGCGCGCGGGACCTGGGCGTCAACGGGGACATGATCGCACCCTTGCTGGGTGAGGCCCTGCTCCTTCAGGAGGAATTCAGGAAGGTGCTCGATGAGATCGCGGCCACCGACCGCATGTCGAGCGCCCACCGCGCACAGGTGCTGCGGATTCGCGCGGATGCCCTGTTCGGGCTGCGGCAATACAGGGATGCGTGCGCGACCTACGAAAGTGCGCTCGAACTCGACTCCACGCACGTACCCGTCTACTGGGGCCTGGCCAATTGCGCTTACGGCCAGCGGGACCTCGCACAGGCGAAATCCCTGCTCGAGAAGGCGGTCGAGACCGAGCCGAAGAATGCCTCGAGCTGGATCAAGCTGGGGGACTTCCATCGCCGCCAGGACGCCTATCCGGAGGCGGAGGCCGCCTTCACCAACGCGCTGCAGGCCGCACCCCGGAATACCGGCGCCTACGTCAATCGCGCCGGGACGAGGCTCGTCCTCAGGAACGAGGAAGGCGCCAAGGCGGATTTCAAGAAAGCGAGTGAAATCGCCCCGAAAGATCCCTCCGTCCGCTACATGCAGGCCCTGTTCCATTACCGTGCGGGCAAGTTCGAGGCGGCACGCGAAGAGCTCGAGGCGCTGAATCGGGCAGCCCCGAATCACTTCCAGGCGAACCTGTTGCTGGGCTTCGTCTCGTACCGCCTCGGCAATCTCCAGAGTGCCGAGAACCACCTGGCACGGGTACTGAACATCGCACCGTCGGCCAGCGACGTACGCCTGGCCCTGGCGAGTGCCCAGATGCGCCTCGGCAGGCCGCAGCAGGCGATGGAAACCCTGCAGCCGCTGCTGGCCGGCGGCAGGCCGGCAAATCCCGAAGCCCTGGCTCTGGCCGGCGACATCTACATGAGCCTGCGCAACTTTCATTCGGCACAGGCCTATTACCAACGCGCGGTCGAGATCGCGCCGCAGAGTGCGAACATCAGAACCCAGTTGGCGCGGTCCGCCCTGGCAGGGGGCGATGCCGACCTCGCCGTCGCGGAATTGCTGCAGGCGGTCCGCATGGATGCGAAACCCTCGGCCGCCGACACCCTGTTGATCATGACGCGCCTGGACCAGGCGAAGTATGACCAGTCGCTCACCGATATCGCGGCACTGGAGAAGAAGCAGCCGACCAACCCGCTGGCGAGCTATCTGCGCGGCCAGGCGTATCTCGGCAAGGCCGACCGCGCAAGGGCGGAAGCGGCATTCGCCAGGGCCCTCGAACTGGACCCCCTGTTCGCCCCGGCCGCCGTGGGCCTCGCCAACCTCAAGGTCCTGGACGGCAAGCACGCGGAAGCCGAAAAGGTACTCAAGCGCCTGCTCGAGCACAATCCGAAAAGCCTCGAGGCGATGATCGGGCTGGCCGATCTGGCGCGCACCGCAAACCGTCCGAACGAGGCGCTCGACTGGCTGAACAAGGCGATCGCGACCGATCCCGACGCCCTCGGGCCGCGGCAGCACCTCGTCGCGCACTACCTGGCCGCCAGGGAGCACAACAAGGCGCTGGTCGTCGCCAACGAGGCCGTCGCCCGCCATCCCAACAACGTGCTCGCGCTTCGCCTCCTCGCGCGCGTCCACATCGCCCAGCGGAATTTCGTCAGTGCGGTTGCCACCTATTCGCGGATCACGGGACTGCAGCCCGATTCCCCGACGGCGCTGTTCGAACTGGCCAATGCGCAGATGGGCATGCGCCAATTCGCTGCGGCGCGCGAGTCGCTGCGCCGAGCGCAGGCACTCGCCCCGGACAGCCTGGAACCGAAGGCCGCGCTGGTGTCCCTGGACAGCGCCGAAGGCAAGCTGGATTCCGCCCTCAAGCGCGCCCAGGCCCTGCAGATCTCGCATCCGGGGGAAACCGCCGGCTACATTCTCGCCGGCGACCTGCTGATGGCGACGTCGCGCTACGCAGAGGCCGTCAGGAATTACGAGAAGGCGTTCGCCATTGCGGCAAATGGTCCGGTCGCCATCAGCCTGTATCGCGCGTTACGCGCTGCGGGAAAAGGCAGCCAGGCCATTTCGGTGCTTGCCCAGTGGGTCGAGCGCAGCCCGGCCGACGACATCAGCCGGCTTTACCTGGCAACCGCCTTCCGCAACGCGGGCCGGTCGCAGGATGCCTTGCGGCACCTGAATTACCTGCTGTCGAAAAACCCAAAAAATGCTTTGGCCTTCAACGAACTGGCCATCACCCAGCAACGGCTGAAGGATCCACGGGCACGGGAATCTGCGGAGCGTGCCTATGAAATCAGTCCCGTTCCGGCCATCGCCGACACCTTGGCAATGATTTACCTGGAGAGCGGTGACCAACGGCGCGCACTCGAGCTGTTGGAAGAGGCCGTCAAGAGCGGGACGACCAACCCCGAAATCCTCTATCACCACGCCTTGGCGCTCGCACGGAACGGCCAGAACGCGAAAGCGAAGGAGGCGCTGCGCAAGCTGTTGGCGGCCGGGCAGGCGTTTCCGCAGGAAAGCGAGGCACGCGCGCTTCTGTCCACGCTGCGATAGGCGCAGCGTCTCCCCGCATTCAACCTGAAGCCGCATGAATGCCGAAATGTCCGTCTTCGTTCTTCTTCACCTGCCGGGCGCGGGCGCCACGCCGCCGGGCACGCCCTCCTGCGCTGTCCAGATCCGATGAAAACCTCGTTCCTCGATTTTGCCTTGATCACCACCTGCGTCACCGTCCTGCTTGGCCTGAGCGGACTGACGGCCGCCTCGCTCTCGCGGAACACCCCGTATGGGGTGCTGTTCGCCGTGGTGCTGTTCCTGCTGTCATACGGACTCTTCAGCATGCTCCTGCTGGCGCTGATCCGGCGCTTTTACGCCTATCCCGTCGGGCGCTTCGACATGGCGTCGTCCGCCTTTACCTATTGGAAAGTCAACGCCGTGATCGTCGACCTCGGCAGCAAGGCGTTGCGCCCGTTTGCGACGGTTTTCACGGAACCCTTGATCCACGCCGGCTTCGGGGCGCGCATCGGCACGCAGGCCGCCCTGGCGGGCGTGCTGCGTGACCACCCCCTGCTGACGATCGGCGACCATGCCACGATCGGCCAGAACTCGGTGATCACCGCCCATGCCATTACACGCGACGAGATCGTGATGGCGCCCGTCAGGATCGGGCGCGGTGCGGTCGTGGGCATCAATTGCGTGGTGATGCCCGGCGTCGAGCTGGGTGACGGTGCGGTGCTGGCGCCGGGCGGCGTCGCCACGGCGGGAACGCGGATTCCCGCGCATGAGCTGTGGGGCGGCATTCCCGCGCGCAAGTTGAAGGACCTCCCGCGCGGCGAGTGAGCACGGACGCCGCCGTTGCCGTCGTCACGCGCTGAAGACCGGGATCCAGGTGCGGCCCGGCACCGGCGCGGCCCGCCGCGAGGATGCCGGATTTTCCCGCTTTCGCCGGCGCGCGCAGCCGATCGCTCACCGCCACATCGGCGGGCCGGAACGAGGCGGCGTTCGGGACGGGCGCCGTTTCACGATTGCGGAACGGCCTGTCGCCACGGAGCTCAAGGGTCTGCCTTGGGTCCAGCGGGCGGCCGGAACATTTTGGCCACCTCGCGCACGAGCAGCCTGGGGGGCAGCACGCCGGCGAACAAGCGTTGCTTCCAGACTCCTCCCGGTGCCGAACTCACGACCGGGGCATCGCCTGCAAGATGGCGCAGCGCGGCCTGCACGGCGACGGCGGGGGAATGCCGCGTTTGCAAAGCGCTTTCGTAGGCACCGGCCTTGGCATCGAACTCCGTCGCCGTGGGGCCGGGCACCAGCGTCTGCACGTAGATGCCGCGATTGCGCCATTCTTCATACAGGGCAAGGCTGAGACTTTGGACAAAGGCCTTGGTGGCGGCGTATGCGGCCATGTACGGGACGGGCTGATACGCGGCCTGCGACGACACATTGATGACCGCGCTGCGTGAATGCGCCGCCAGGTGCGGAAAGAATTCCGCGCACATCGCCACGACGGCCGTGGTATTGAGGCTCAGCATGCGCACGTAGGCCTCCGGCGCGTTCGATTCGAACGGCCCCCAGCGGCCGACGGCGGCATTGTTGACCAGCAGCCTGATGCGCACGCCGGCATCGTCGATCCGCTCCCGCACGCGTGCCGCCGCATGCGGCGCACACAAGTCTTCCGCGAGACTCAGCGTCTCGATTCCATGCCGCGCGGCGAGGTCCCGTCCCAAGGCGTCGAGCAGTTCGCCGCGCCGCGCCACCAGGGCCAGGTTGAGCCCCATCGCGGCAAGCCGCAGACAGAACTCGCGGCCGATGCCGGCGGAGGCACCGGTGACCAAGGCCCAGTCGCGCGGCTGAGGAAAGTGTTCTCGCATGAACCTCTATAACAGGATCGGCGCAAAAAAGAAAGGGGCTTGCGCCCCTTTCTCGACTTTCAGGAAATGGCCTGCTCAGGCTTTGCGGCGGCGCGCAAACAGCCCCATTCCCGCCAGACCCACACCCACCAGCGCCAGGGACATGGGCTCGGGCACCATATTGGTCGAGGAATCCGTCATCAGCATCGTATTCGGTCCGGTCAGGCCGTTGATGTCGCCGACGCTGTTCTGGCAGTTCGTGCCCTGTCCGCCAGCGCCGTCGATGTACTTGGTGCCATCCCAGAAGCAGGCGGAAGGATCCGTCTTGTCGAAGGGAATGTTGACCTGCGTATCGAAATCCAGGCTGAGGAAGTTCGGCAGTCCCGCCGGGAAAAACAGCGGGTTGAAGTACGTCAGATCCAGGCCGATCCGGCCGCCGCCCTGGCCGGCGATGCTGTCGATGCCCACATAGTTGTTGGTGCCGAACTGGTCGAGCGGCGAGGTAATGAGGTTACCGAACTCATCAACCGGAGTCGTCGCGGTGAAAGTGGTCTGGCCGTTCTTGGTCGGGTCGTTGATGTCGAACGGGCGCACGGAGGCTTCCAGGACGAGAATGCCGTCGTTGAAGTTCAGGCCCGTCAGGTTGTTGGACTGCGAGCCCGACGAGGAGTCACTGTACCAGATCTGAAAGAAGTTGTTGCCGCCGGCGATCGTCTCGAACGTGGCGCTGCCGGTCCCCGCCGTTCCCGACACTGCGGAAACCATCTCCTGGAAACCCGTCACGTAGGTCCACTCGACGTTGCCGAACAGGCCGCCGATGGGATCGCCGTGCGCATCGTTGAACGTGGAGAGGCGCGCATGCGCGTAGGTCTGGAAGATGTCGCCCTCGGTCGGGTCCTGCACGTTGGCGTTACCCACCGGCGTCACGATGGAGTTGCCGAGCGTCCAGTCGAGCACGGCGACATTCAAGGTACCCATGGCGCCCGCGCCGTCGGGGTCGATCGTGACGGCGTGCGAGGCACTCGAAAATGCCAGGGCCATTGCCATGGAAACCATGGTCTTCTGCAAAATGTTCATGTTCCTTCTCCTTGTGAGCTAAGCCTGTGAACGAGTGACGCGGTCCTCTCGCTTGCACGGATATAAGCACACGTCGTGCCAGAACAAAAATACGCTTGTTATTCAGTTAGATAACAATCCCCCCTTGGGTGAGAAGGAGATGCAATGTAAAAAATTCCGACAGGCGTTGTGGAGGGTGCGAGGGTGGACGGCCCCCGTCCGCAGGTTTCCCGGCGCCCGCGCCGCACGGTCGGCCGCGACGCTCCGTGCGCCGGCGGAGGGCGTCGGTGCTTTTCGCTCAAGCATCGCGCTCGCGCGCCGCGATATGCGCCGCGACGCGCAAGGCGTTGGCGGCCACCGTCAACGCCGGGTTGATCCCGCCGCTGCTCGGAAAAAAGGATGCGTCGACGACATAGAGGTTGTCGAGTTCGTGCGCCCGGTTGTTGGCGTCCAGAACGCTGTCCGCGGGATTCCGTCCGAACCGGCAGGTGCCGCACGCGTGCGCCAGGCGTTCGTTGCTTTCGGCCTGCGGCAGGAGCAGCGGGCGATAGGGGCGGAACAAGCGGCGGAGGCGCGACCTCAGTTGCGCGATCCGGCGCCGGTCGCGCGCGCGCAGCGTGTAGTGGATGCGCAGGCGCCGGGTGGCCGGATCCAGGTCGACACGGTTTTCGCGATAAGGCAGATCCTCGACGACCGAAGCCATGATCGGCCCGCTGGACAGCACGCGTTCGAGATAGGCTCGCAGCAGGGGCCTCGCCAGCGGGAAAAGGCGGCCCGCGAGCGGGATCGGTCCCTGCCGCAATCCGTGTTCGAGCGACGCGACCAGCAGCGGCACCGGGGGCAGCGCGCCGAAGGACTGGACCGATCCCCACTTGGCTTCTCCCGCGTAGAAATCGTTGAAGGCAAGTTCCTTCCAGGACGCGTTGAGACCTTTCTTCAGTCCCGATCTGAGCACGTACAGGTCGACGAAGTGGCGCATGAGGTTCCTGCCGACCAGGCCGGAGCCGTTGGCCAGTCCGGACGGCCATTCGGCCGACCTGGACGCCAGGAGAATGCCTGGCGTATGGAGCGCGCCCGCCGCCAGGACGACCAGGCGGCCGCGAAGCGTGACGACTTCGCCGCCATGGCGGCACACCACGCCGGTCACCCGGCGCCCCTCGGACTCCAGGTGCAGCACTTCACTCTCGCTCCACAGTTGCGCCCCATGCCTCTTCAGGGCCGGCTCGAGACAGATGCGCCCACTGTCGTTCTTGCAGTCGAGGTGGCAAAGATAGCCCTGACAGCAGGTACAGCCCGATCGGAATTCGCAGGCCTGCGGCAACCGGTACGGGTGGCAGCCGTGCTGCCGCAGGAAATCCGCCAGTCGTTCCGCAGCCGCGCTCAGCGGCGGCGGAGGCAGATAGGCGGGACGAAACGCCTCTCCGCGCAACGGGTCGGCTTCGCCGCGGACGCGATACAGGCGCTCGGCCGCCTCGTAGAACGGAACCAGGTCGGCGTAGTCGATCGGCCAGCAATCCGGCAGATCGGCGTCCGCATCGGCCGGATGATTCGTCCGCGGCGTGAAATCCCCGGGGAAGAAGCGTTCGAGGGCCATGCCGTACAGGGCGCTGGATCCGCCCGTCCCCGCACCGATGAAGGGGACGTGGGCTTTGGCCCGCGCCGCGCTGAGGTCGTCGATCTCGTGCCAGGCGCGGCCCGCCCGCGCGAGGGCGGCGCGATGGCGGGGCAAAGGGACGGCGCCCTCGTCGAAGGCGCTTTCCGCATGGCTTCCCTTGATTGCGTCCGCCTGCCAGGCGGCCTGGCCCTGCTCCAGGAAAAGCACCCGTTTTCCGGATTTCGCCAGGGCGTAGCCGAGCGTGGCGCCGCCCATCCCGGTGCCGACGACGATCACGTCCCATTGCACGCGCGCGTTCGCCATCAGCCGTCAGCCGCGTCGGTCTCGCTGCGCGCCGTCGCGGCTGCCACCGCCGTCTCCGGACGGCCGACGATCTCCGCGACGATTGTCCGGAACCGCGCTCCGGCGTCATGCCGGAGCACCTCCTCGCCGATTTTCCTGGCGGCTTCGCGATACGCCGGCTGCGCGAGGAGCGCGGCCGCCGCCGCCCGGACGCGCGCGGGGTTCAGCCTGCCCGCGCGCAACGCGATGCCGGCCCCCCGCTGCTGCAAGGCATGCATGTTCAGCAATTGATCCATGTTCGAGCACATGCCCAGCACCGGCACCCCCGCGGCCAGCGCCTGGTAGGCGCTGAGGCTGCCGCCGTTGCCGACGACCAGGACCGCCCGCGCGACCGCCGCGTCGATGGGAAGATAGTCCGCGACGAACACGTTTCGCGGCACGCTGCGCAGCGTCGTGCCGCCCGCGGTGGCGACCACGACGTTGACGGGAAACCTCGCCAGGGCCTCCGTCACCATGGGCAGCAGCCCGGCCCGCCCGGAACTCCCCATGCTCACGAACACCAGCGGCACGTCGTGCGGAAGATCGTCCCACCACGCGGGCAGGGGCACGCGGGTCGACCACGGAACGGGGCCCAGAAAACGATGGTTGTCCGGTACATTGCGCATTCCGACCAGGCCCGGAACGTCGGCATACAGGGTGTAGTCGGCCCAGGTATACGCCGTTCTCAGGTCATGGCCCAAGGGACTCAATCCATGCCTGCGGCGCACCGCGTTCAGCGGCCGCGCATGCAGGGCGAAGGCGGACGGCCGCAGCAGATCGAAAAGCCTCTGCCCCAGCCCCAGCCCGACGAGCCGTGTAAACGGCAGTTCGGGAACGGGATAGGCGATGTCCGCGTGCGGACTCCAGTAGGCGTTGACGACGGCCGCATACGGCAGCTTGCGGAGCGGCGCGCTCACGGCGAGCGACAGGCGGAAGTCACCGACGACGAGATCGGGCTTGACCGCGTCGATCAGCGCCAGATCGTCGTCAACGTAGCGCATCAGGGTCGGCGCGTCATACAGGGGACGCCCTCGATCGAGCGCGCGCGCGAACCGCGCGGACGGGATGGTCCGCACCGGCTGAAAATCCACGCCCGCGATTCCGTCGAGCGCGCGGTACCGCGGATCGGCCGCTACAATGACGCGGTAGGCGCTGGCGGGCAGTGCGCGGGCCAGCGTGGCGACGCGCCCGTAATGGGCGAGCGTCACCGCCTCTGCCACGAGAAGAACGACCTTTTTGCCTGATACCATGGTATCCATGCGCTCCGCGATGTCCAAGGATGATTCAATTTTCGAATTTATGCGAATTCGATGCGCGGATCGGCCCTCCGCAACGCAGCTTGGGAAAGCGCGATGGCCGACCTGTTGATTGCGCTGCGCAACCTCGCCCGCAACCGTCGCCGCTCGCTCGCCGCACTGTTCATCGTCGCCTTCGGCGTCATCGCCCTGATTCTCGCGGAAGGCTTCATCCAGTGGATCTTCTGGGCGATGCGGGAAGGCACGATCCAGTTCCAGTCCGGCCACATCCAGGTGGTGCGCCCGGGCTATTTCAGCAGCGGAGCGGCCAATCCGCTGGGCTACCTGCTGCCGGACGACGCGCCGGCGGCCAAGGCCCTGGAAGCCACGCCCGGCGTCACGCTGGTCGCGCCGCGGCTCAAGCTCACCGGACTCATCAGTCACGGAGAAACCACCATGGCGTTCCTTGCGGAAGGCGTGGTTCCCGCCAAGGAGGACACGCTCAGCAAGGCCCTGAACATCGTCGAGGGAAGCGCCCTTTCCGCACCCGATGCCGCGGAAGTGCTCCTGGGCCGCGGCCTTGCCCGCAACCTCGGCGTCGAGCCGGGGGACACGGTGGCGCTGCTGGTCACCGCGGCGGGAGGCGGCATCAACGCCATCGAGGCGAGGGTGGCCGGCCTGTTCACCAGCACGAACCAGGCCTACGACAATTCCGCCCTGCGCCTGCCCCTGGCCCAGGCGCAGACCCTGCTGCGTACCGGGGGCGCCCATCAATGGCTGGTATTGCTCGACGACACCGCGCGCACGGACGATTTCCTGAACCGGTTCCGCGAGCGCTTTCCCGAAGCGGAAAACGGCCTGGAGTTCGTGCCCTGGTATGCGCACGCTGATTTCTACAACAAGACGGTCGCCCTCTTCTCCAGGCAGATCAATGTCCTCCGATTGATCATCGGCCTGATCATCGTCCTCAGCATTTCGAACATGCTCGTCATGAACGTCATGGAGCGTATCGGCGAGATCGGCACGCTCCTGGCCATCGGCCTCAAGCGCAGGAAGATCCTGCGGATGTTTGCCGCCGAAGGGCTCGTGCTCGGCATCCTGGGCGGACTGGCCGGCATCGCCGCCGGCTACGCGCTGGCCGGGCTGATTTCGTCGATCGGCATCCCCATGCCGCCGCCGCCCGGCATGGACAAGGGTTACACGGGGGAAATACGCGTCACGCCGGTGCTGCTGGCCAGCGCATTCCTGATCGCCTCGATCACCACCCTGCTGGCCGGTCTTTATCCGGCATGGAAAGCGTCACGCCAACAGATCGTGAATGCCTTGCGGCACAACATATAGGGATCGTGCACCGCAGCATGCTCAAGTTCGCCTTCCTCAACATCTTCCGCAATCGATCGCGCACGGCGCTCACCCTGGCCGCCATCGTCGCCGGCGTGACCGCCATCATCCTCAGCGGCGGTTTCATCGAGGACACCTTCGACCAGTTGCGGGAATCGACCATCCATTCGCGCCTGGGCCACGTCCAGGTCTTTCGCCAGGATTACCCTGAATACGGCCAGCGCGATCCCGCCCGCTATCTGATCGCGCGTCCCGCAGAATTGCTCGACAAGCTGCGGCCGATCCCGCACGTCGAGGAGATCATGGCCCGGCTGAACTTTTCCGGACTGGCCAACAACGGCCAGGCGGATTTGCCCATCATCGGCGAAGGCGTGGAGCCGGGCAAGGAGGCGCGCCTGGGTACGGCAACCACGATGGTGGCCGGCCGCCCGCTGCAGGACACGGACAGCTTCGGCGCGGCGATCGGGGAAGGCGTCGCCGCCGCCTTGCATGTCAAGCCGGGCGACTATCTGACGCTGATGATCAACACCCCCGAGGGCGCGTTGAACACCCTCGAATTCGAGGTGGTGGGCGTGTTCCGCACCTTCTCCAGGGACTATGACGAGCGCGCGGTCAGGATCCCCCTTGCGGCGGCCCAGGAACTGCTGTTCACGCCATCGGTGCACAGCCTGGTCGTATTGCTGGACGACACCGGCGCGACCGCCAGCGTGACGGCCGCAGCCAACCGCATGCTTGGCGAAGAGGGCTACGAGGCCAGGCCCTGGCACGCGCTGGCCGACTTCTACGGCAAGACGGTGGCCTTGTACAAGCGCCAGTTTGGCGCCCTGCAGCTCATCATCCTGGTCATGCTGGTGCTCAGCGTGGCCAGCACCATCAACATGGCCGTATTCGAGCGTACCGGCGAGTTCGGTACGCTGCTGGCGATCGGCCTGCGACGCATTCAGGTTTTCCGACTGGTTCTGCTCGAGAATTTTCTGCTGGGCTGCCTCGGTGCCGGGCTCGGCGTGCTCGTCGGCACCGTCGTCGCCACGGTCGTGTCCGGCATCGGTATTCCCATGCCCCCGCCTCCCGGTTCGAATATCGGTTACGTCGGGCACATACGGCTGGTGCCGTGGATCCTCGCCGCCGCCGCCGCCATCGGCATGCTCGCGGCCCTGCTGGCCGCCATCCTGCCCGGTCGCCGCGCTTCGCGGCTTCCGGCGGTCGAGGCATTGCGCCACAACCTATGACTCCGGCTCGCGCGCGCAGCAAATACCCATTGCGGCCCGCATGGGGTATTCAACGGACAGTCCTGGATGAACCCGGAACCCGCGGCCGCTCGCTCCATGCCCCCGCCAGCCGCGCATGGACGCGGGCTCGCACCCTCCCGCCCCCCCTTGCGCGGCAGGTGGGTCCGCTTTTCGGGCTAGCGGCTCAGCTTCTTCAGATAGTCCTTGGTGAACAGCCTGTCCGGCAGGTCGCGCTCGACCATGTTGCTGTAATCGAGCACCGAACGGCTCCCCCGCCGGATCGCATCGTCGATGACCAGGCGCGTCGGACGGACCTGCCCACTCAGATCCCTGAATTCCGCATACAGCGCCGTCTTCAGCAGGCGACCGGAAACCGCATGGAATTCCGCCTTCAGCGGCCGGTAGTTTCTCGCGTTCACCCAATACAGGACGCGGCGGTAGGTCACCCAGTTGTCGACCGCGTCCAGCTGCAGCACGTGATAGCTCTCGCCGTCGATTTTTTCACTGCGCAACAGGCTCGGCTCGTAATCCCCCGCAAAATTGGCACGCGCCAGATCGCCGTTGGCGACCTGTCCCGTCAGGCGCTGCGACAGCGGCAGCCGGATGGGCTGGGAAAGGTTGGGCAGGAAAGCCCAGAGGTCGCGCTCCCGCATGAGCAGAATCTGGTTGCGGTCGATCGCCGGCGCGGTGGTCTGCACCAAGGTCCGGCTGTTGCCCTTGGAAAGAATGCGATAGGCGCGCACCTCCGGATCGCCACCGGATTGCGTCGTGGTAATGCTCACGTCGACCTGGAACCCGCCTTCCGGAAAGCGGACGCGATCGGAACGCAGCAGAATTTCGCGCGCACTCGCCGCCCCGTCAGCCGTTTCGTCCGCCCATGACGCCGGGCCAGCCGCTCCCAGCAGAAGCAGCAGAACCGCCGCGACACGCCGGGACGCTCCTCGTTTTTTCAGGGACGCGCGAGACGCGCACAGGCGGCGCGGCGCGAAGAAACCGATGGCCATGGCATGCATCGGCCCGAACCCGGGCCAGAACATAATGGGTTATTATTGCATCGATCGAACGGTCTTTTGACGCCCATCGGCAACAAACGTCCGCACAGTTCCCGCATCCGCCTCATCAGCCGAAATTAGAGATGACATGGCCAGCATCCTGATACGCCAGGATCACCAGATTCTTCGGGAAATCCAGCTTTACAAGACAAGCATCGAAATCGGCCGGTCGTCGGACTGCGAGATTCAGCTGGCCGATCGCGGCGTCAGCCGCCGGCATGCGCGCATCACCCGCGACGGCGACATCTTCTACGTCGAAGATCTCGGCGGCAAGAGCGGCGTCACGCTCAATGCCGCCAAGGTGCGGCGCGGCCCGCTGCAGGATGGGGACAGGATTTTCATCCCGCCGTTCCAACTCGAATTCCTGCTGCTCGAAACCGCGCGTGCCGAACCCGCCGAACCGGTGGTCGAAGTCCATGAGGTCGGCAAGGACTACCTTCTCGGCAAGCAGACCGTCACCGCGCTGCAGGACGTCTCGCTCACCGTCGGCAAAGGCGAGTTCCTGGCGCTCGCCGGCCCCTCGGGCAGCGGCAAGTCGACCCTGCTCAACCTGATCGGCTGTCTCGACACGCCGACGCGGGGGCGCATCCGCATCAAGGGCGAGGACGTCAGCGGCAAGTCGGCGGACGAACTCGCCGACCTGCGGCTGAACACCCTCGGCTTCGTCTTTCAGACCTTCAACCTGCTCCCCGTGCTGTCGGCCTGGGAGAACGTGGAATATCCCCTGCTGCAACAGCGCGGCCTGGACAAGGCCGCACGGCAGGCCCGCATCGCACGCTACCTGAAGATGGTGGAACTGGAACGCTACGCCCGCCACCGCCCCGGCGAGCTGAGCGGCGGCCAGCGCCAGCGCGTGGCGATCGCGCGCGCGCTCGCCACGCATCCGGGCATCGTGCTGGCCGACGAGCCGACCGCCAACCTGGACCACCGGACCGGGGAAGGCATCCTCCGGCTGATGAAGGAACTGAACCAGCAGGAAGGCACCACGTTCATTTTTTCCACGCATGACAAGAGGGTCATGGAAATGGCCGACCGGGTCATCGAACTCGCGGATGGCCGCATGGCCGACTAGGAGACGCTCGTGTGCATTGGCAAGGACCCGAAACGGGAACGAAGAACCCGCAGCAGGCTGCGCCTGGATGGCCTGCTGCTTGGCCTGCTGGTCGCCGCCCCGCTGATCGCGGCCGACAAGGCACGGGCCGAGGCGCTGTCCATCGACGATCTGTTCGGTGGCCCGCCACCTGCAGCACCCGGGCCGCAAGCGCCTGCGGGGGCGGCCACACCCTCCGCCGCGGTGCCCGCCGCAGCGTCGGTCGCGGCGGCGCCGGCATCAGCGGCACCCGCTGCGCCGGCACTGACCGGCTTCTTCCAGAACGACCTGGCCTACACCTATGCCGGCGACACCCACTGGTCGCGCTTCGCCAACACGCTCGACCTCGCCGCGCAGGGGCGCCGCGGCGGCATCGGCTGGAAGCTGGGTGGACGGGCCACGTATGACCCGATCTACGACCTGACCGATCACTATCCGCGTGCGGTGCGTCGCGACCAGCGTTTCGAGGCGTCGATCCGCGAAGCCTATGCGGACGTCTCCGCCGGGGACTGGGAATTCCGCCTCGGCCGCCAGCACATCGTGTGGGGGGAAATGGTGGGACTGTTCTTCGCCGACGTGGTGTCCGCCAAGGACATGCGGCAATTCGTGCTGCCCGATTTCGACATGATCCGCATTCCGCAGTGGGCCGCGCGTGCCGAGTACTTCCGGGGCGATTTCCACGCCGAGGGCATCTGGATCCCGGTCATGACCTACGACCGGATCGGCAAACCCGGCGCGGAGTTCCATCCCTTCAATCCACCCGCCGTACCCGGCATGCAGACCGTTTTCGCCAAGGAAAAAAAACCCGTGGGCCTAGACGAAGCCGGCTATGGGCTGCGGCTTTCCTGGCTGAAAAACGGCTGGGACGTCTCCGCCTTCCATTATTCGTCCAACGACCCCTCGGCGGCCTTCCTGCGTGAAGCCGATCTCACGACCATCACCTATCGTCCGGTGCACCAGCGCATCCACCAGACCGGCGCGACGCTGGCCAAGGATCTCGGTCCGCTGGTACTGAAAGCCGAGGCCGTCCATACCCGCGACAGGCTGTACACCACCCTGGACGCCAGCGATGCCGACGGCGTCGTCGCCCAGAACACGCTCGATTCCGTCGTCGGCCTGGAATGGAGCTTTCCCGAGGACACCCGCGTCAACGTCCAGCTCTTCCAGCGCTGGTTCCCCGATCACGTGGCCGGGCTGGTTCCGGAAAAGACCGAGAACGGCGTTTCGCTGCTGTTGAGCACGCAGGCCCTGCATCCACGCCTGGAACCCGAACTGCTGCTGATCCGCAGCCTGAACCGTGACGACTGGCTCGGCCAGTTCAAGGTGACGTGGACATTCGACGGCAACTGGCGCCTGGCCGCCGGCGTCGACGTCTTCGACGGTCCACCCACCGGCCTGTTCGGCACCTACGACGACAGGGATCGCGTCTACACCGAGCTGCGCTACACCTTCTGAGCCGGTTCGAGCAGGCCGGCGACCGCCTTGCGCAGCGAGCGGCTGCGCGCGGGCGGACCGCTGCCGATGCGGCCGAGAAAGGCGACGCGCTCCGCCGGCACGTCCTGCAGGACGTGCGCCAGGCGCCGGCCGAGGCGGGCTGCCGTTTCATGCGCCCCGGCCATCTCGCTGAACCGCCGCCCTTCACGCACATAGCGGCCGAACACCAGGGGGGTGATTTCCGGCTGCAGCTGCAGGCCCAGGCTCGCGGCGGTCAGCCAGAACCGCTGCACCGCGCGCCCGGCCGCGACATAGTCGTCCGCCGTGACGAGGGGGCCGCGCGCGACGAGAGCAAAGTGCGCGGCGCAGAAGACGCCGGGCAGCAGGTCCATTTCGATCCGCGGCACCAGGTGGCCGGCAAGCCAGGTATTGAAGAAGCGCACCCGCGTCCAGCTGGCCATCACCCACTTCATCAGCCGCAGGGTCATGGCGTCGAGTCCGAGCGCCTGGTCAGGCACCCGTTCCTCGCTGAAGCGCGCGCGCCAGGCGATGACGTCACGGTGCACCGGGTAGGCTTCCGGCAGCGTCAGGCGCAGCCGCGCGTTGGCGAACATCAGGCGCGCCAGGCGCCAGCGTGCCGCGGCCGTTTCGAACCAGCGCACACTGTAGTCCGCGCCGAGCGCATCCTGCAGCGCCCGCTTCTGGTCCGCGCTGAGCGGCGTCGTGCGCAGCGCGCGGCGCTGCACCGTGCGCTGCGTAATGAACGCCGACAGCGGATCGGCGGGCGGCGCTCCTTCCGCAAGCAGTTCCACGTCATAGACGGGATGGGTTTCCGGCGTGCCCGCGCGGCGCCTGCACTGCATCCGCAAACCCTGTGTCGTGGCGGCGATGGCGAGCGTCTCCAGCAGCGCGCCGTGCGCGATCTGGCTGGGATGGCCGTCGAGATCGTAGACGCAGTGCGCGCGCGTGTCGAAACCGTGGATGGCCAGGCGGTGCGCGTCGAGCACTTCGAAGCGCCAGGGCTGGGTGTTGTCGCCCGACGGCGCCCAGCGCGCGAGTTCCAGGATGTCGGCGAGCGGCCGGGGAATCATCGTGCAGCCCGTGGCCGGACGCGCCCGGCGGCCCTGCGCAGGCGGCGAAGACACGCGGCAATGGGGCCTTCCGCATGCATCCCGGATGGGCAAGCCGATGCAGGGACCGGGCCACGATCTTCGGATTTCATAGCCCCAGCCTGCGCTTCGCCACCGCGATGAGCAGCCGTTGCCAGGGGTTGCGATTGCCGCCCGGGCGCCAGGTCCTGGCCATGCGCTGGCGGTACGCGTCAAAATGGTAGCCGCGCGGAACGCCGCGCACCGGACCGCGCCCGAGCAGGATCTTCAGTACTTCCGTGGCCGCCGTCCCTGCGCAGATCTGGCATGCCATGCCCGTGGAAGGCCCGCGCTGATTCGCCAAGTCGACCGCCGTGGGATCGGCCAGATAATTCATCTGCAGGCGGGCGGGTGCCAGGCCCAGCAGAAAACGCAGGGGCGCCTCCGCCTCCGGCCCGTCGTCAAACCGAAAATACTCGTCGAAGCCCATGCCGCCGGGCAGGAAGCTCAGGATCGCGGCCCCCATGCCGAGCGGCGCCGCGGTGACCGCCGGAATGCCTCGTTCGCCGCACGCGGCAAACACGCGCCGGCGCAGATCGAGGACGAAGAAATCCAGGCCATCGAGATAGAGATCGACGCCATCCAGGAAACGGTCGAGATTGCCGGTCGTGACCCCTTCGGGAAAGCCCGTGATCTCGAGCTCCGGGTTGATGTCGCGGGCTTGCCGGATCATGACGTCGAGCTTCGCTTCGCCCAGGGTACCCAGGCTCGCACCCGCCTGGCGATTGAAGTTGGCAAGCTCGAAGCAATCGAGGTCGGCGAGGTGGAACTTGCCGATCCCCAGCCTGCACAGCGTCAGCAGGTGCGCCCCGCCTACGCCGCCCAGGCCCGCGATGGCCACGCGCTTGTGGCGCAGGCAGGCCTGCTCCTGGCGGGTCAGCCAGCCGATATTGCGAGCGAAGGCTTCATCGTAATCGAACGGGTGCATGGGGGCCGGAACGGAGGCGGCGGAAGGGGCTCATTCTCCCTTGAGCAGCCTCTGGGTGATGCCTGATTCGTCTTCACGCGAAAAGAAATAGGGATAGATGGACCTGATGCCTTTCACGTCCGCCCCCATTCCGCCGTACCGGACGATCTGCTCGTCGGCATAGGTCAGGTCCAGCCTCAGCAGCACCGCCGGCGCGTTGACCCGAGGGCAGCTCTTTTCCTCGCCGAACCGCTCGAAGCCCAGCATGCGTTCATAGAAGAGCACATGGCGCGGATTCACTTCGATCAGGAAATCCGTCGCCTGGTGAATATTGCGGCCATAGATGAACGTCAGGTGGAACAGGGCCGCGAGCACGCTCTTGGATTTGACGTCCTGGTCGACGGCCAGCCGCGTGATGTCGCAAGGCTTTCGCCCGGCCGCGCGCAACTGGTCGGTTTCATGTCTGTAAAGCTGGTCGACGACCATGCCGCTGGGGGAATCCAGCCCCAGGGTCATGGTGCCGACCACCCTTTCATCCTGATAGGCGACCAGGGTGATCCTGTGGGGGTCCCGGCTCAAGGCCCCGGTCTCGTAACCCCGCCAGCTGTACATTTTTTCGATCAGCAGGCTGGCTGACTTGCGGCGGTCCTCGGTGGTGGCCAGGCGCAGCTTGAATTCCTGCTTTTCGCTCCGCGTCTGTTGCACGGTGGCCTGCGCGCACTCGTCGATGCACAGGTCCTTCAGCCGATAGGGCGACTGAAAGGCGACAATCGTCTTGTCCCATTCGTCGGGCTCGCGCCGGGCCTTCAGATTCCCGAGTGTGGATTTACGGAGGTCAGACATCATCATTTTCGCCCTGTCCGGGAGAGGCAACCCGAGCATGTTCACCTCCAGTTGCGGCCGACACAGTCAATATTTCGACACTTTTCCGACAAAACTTGAGAAGGGCGGGTTCAACCGCGCAGCCACTTCGCCGCATCGCGCGCAAAATAGGTCAGCACCCCGTCCGCGCCGGCCCGCTTGAACGCCAGCAACGCCTCCAGCACGCACGCGCGCTCATCGAGCCAGCCGTTCCGCGCGGCGGCCTTCAACATGGCGTATTCGCCGCTGACCTGATAGGCGTAGGTCGGCACGCGGTAGGTGTCCTTGACGCGGCGGACGACGTCGAGGTAGGGCAGGCCGGGCTTGACCATGACCATGTCCGCGCCTTCCTCGAGGTCGAGCCCGACTTCCCAGAGGGCCTCGTCGCTGTTGGCGGGATCCATCTGGTAGGTGTGCTTGCCGCCCTTGCCGAGGTTGGCGGCGGAGCCGACCGCGTCGCGGAAGGGGCCGTAGAAGCTGGACGCGTATTTTGCCGCGTAGGCGAGGATGCGGGTATGGATGCGGCCGGCGGCATCGAGCGCGGCGCGCAGGGCGGCGACGCGGCCATCCATCATGTCGGAGGGCGCGACGACGTCCGCACCGGCCTGCGCGTGGACCACCGCCTGGCGTGCCAGCACGGCGACCGTCTCATCGTTGAGCACGTAGCCGGTGGCGTCGATGACGCCATCCTGGCCATGGCTGGTATAGGGATCGAGCGCGACGTCGGTGATGACGCCCAGCTCCGGGAACCGCTGTTTCAGCGCGGCAACGGTGCGCGGCACCAGGCCGTCGGGATTGAGCGCTTCCTCCGCGCCGGTGGTCTTGAGCGCGGCGTCGATCACCGGAAACAGCGCGAGCGCCGGAATGCCGAGGGCGAGACATTCCTCGGCGATGGGCAGGAGCAGGTCGAGGCTGACCCGTTCGACCCCCGGCATCGACGTGACGGCTTCGCGCCGACCGGCGCCCTCCAGCACGAACACCGGAAAGATGAGGTCATCTGCCGCGAGCACGTGCTCGCGCATCAGACGGCGGGAAAAATCGTCGCGCCGCATGCGACGCATGCGGCGGGCGGAAAACTGGCCCAGAGGGAGGCTCACGGGTATCTCCAAAAAAATTTCCGTATCGGCGGAACTCTCGCCCCCGAATACGTCTCCATGCTACAGACGATTTGCATCGTCTCCCGCTTTTCCTCCCTGAGCGGGCTGCCTTAATCCCCTTAAGGCACCTTTGCCCCGATCCCTTCCCTTGATCGGGGCTTTTTATTCCTGCGTACCGGCCACGGCCGGTTGCGCATCGTCCGCCGCCGCCGATTGCAGCCAGGCTTCGACGTGCGCGGCGGCCTCGTCGGCGCCGAGCTTCGACAGGCTGGAAAACAACTGCACGCTGACCTGGGCCATGCCGGCGAGTTCCGCGCGTACGCGGCGCAGCGTTTGCGCGCGTTCGCTGTTCGACAGTTTATCGGCTTTCGACAGCAGAATGTGTACCGGTTTTCCGGTCAACGCGAACCAGTCGAGCATCTGGCGATCCAGCGCGGTGAGCGGGTGGCGCGCATCCATGATGAGAACCAGCCCGGCGAGCGCCTCGCGCGTCTGCAGATAGCCCGACAGCAGCGTCTCCCACTGCGCCTTCATCGCCGGCGGCACCTTGGCGTAGCCGTAGCCCGGCAGATCGACGAGATAGATTTCGGGCGCAAGCGCGAAATAGTTGATGAGCTGCGTGCGCCCCGGCGTCTTGGAGGTGAAGGCAAGCCGGTGCTTGCGCGTCAGCAGGTTGATGGCGCTGGATTTTCCCGCGTTGGAACGGCCCGCGAAGGCGATTTCGGCGCGGCTGGAAGGCAGGTCGCGCAGATGCGCGGCCGAGACGTGGAAGCGGGCGTGATGAAGCACGGACTTGGCAGTGGCGGAGCTTGCAATTAAACTACCTTTTTTACCAGGTTTTGCAAGCCTCAGGAGCTTTCGATGAAATTCGCCCTTCCCCTGGCCGCCGTGCTGCTCGCTGCCTCCCCGCTCGCCACCTTCGCCGCCGCCCCGGGCAACGCCAAGGCCGCGGAGCCCATCGTGACGCAGCTCTGTGCCGCCTGCCATGGCACCGACGGCACCAGCGTGATCGCCGCGAACCCCAACCTGGCCGGAGCGAATGCGGAATATCTCTACAAGCAGCTGAGCGAATTCAAGGCCGGTACGCGTACCGGCACCACCATGCCGGGCATGGTCGCCGGCCTCAACGACCAGGACATGAGGAACCTGGCGGCGTATTACAGCGCACAAAAGCCGAAGCCCGCCACGGCACAGGATCAGGCCCTGGCACTGGCCGGCCAGAAAATTTACCGTGGCGGCGTGCAAGGCACCGGGGTGCCGGCATGCGCGTCCTGCCACGGCGCGCAGGGCCAGGGCATCCCGGCGCAGTTCCCGCGCCTGGCCGGTCAGCACAGCGACTATGTCTACGGACAGCTGAACGCGTTCCGCGTCGGCGAGCGCGCCAACGATCCCGCACGCATGATGCGCACGATCGCCGAGAAAATGACCGACGCCGACATGAAGGCGGTGTCGGCCTACATCCAGGGCCTGCGTTGAATCCTCTACGGGTGGTTCGACACACGGCGGCGGATTGGGCGGGGGGTGGCGCGGCCACCCCTTTTCGCATTTGCGCCGTGGGATTTCTGCCTTTACACTTCGGACGAGGCGCGGTCGCGTCCGCCAGAACGCCTTCCTCGCGGCGCTGGTCCGTTTGAACCTTGCCCGGGCGACCGGGCTCGGCCAGACTGAATCATCCAGCGTCCGGAAGGAACGCACGGCGAGCCCCCGTCACCCGTTTCCAGCCCGCGGAGAGTCCCATGTCGAGAATGCTTGCAGCCCTGTCGTGTGTCCTCGGTGTCGGTCTGTCGGCCCAGGCCGGCGCACAGGCGCCTGCGCCGCCGCGCCCGGTCAATCCCTACCTGCAGAACGTGCCGCCGCCCGCGCCCAGCCTTCCGTCGCTGCTGCCCAGAGGTACCGGCCCGCTCACCCACTACACGCCCTGGGCGATGTCGCCGATGCCCACCGGCGACCAGAAGCGCCAGTTGATGAAGGCGATGCTGCCCATGCTCAACAACATGGGACTGAACATCCGCGACGTCATGAACTACATGACCGTCAAGTACCAGGCCAGGCCGGACGTGTCCTTCGACGAGGTGGTGGAGTCGATGACCCTGCGCGCCAACCAGCTCAACCTCAAGCTGGTCGGCCATTCGCCCATGATCAAGGACATCCAGGCGGTACTCGGCGACACGACCTCGCCGCGCATGGAAGTCTTCCACTTCTGCGACATCGCCGCCGGGCGCGAGATCATGCGCCTGGTGCCCGAGGCGATCGTCTATCTGCCATGCCGTATCGCCGTGATGGAAGACGACAAGAAGAACATCTGGGTACTGACCCTGGACTGGGACATGGCCTGGCTGGACAGCATCAACGGCTCGCTGGGCGTCACCCCGGAACTGTCGAAGATGGCGATGGACATCCGCGACAAGATGGACAACGTCATGCGCGCAGCGGCAGCCGGCGACCTCTGACGGGACGCACATGAACCCGGCGCGCCGTCCGGGCGCGCCCCTTTCCGGCTCCGGCCCAATCAGGAGATGCCCATGCAAGCCCGTACCCTCGCCCTCGCCGCCTTCGTCATCGGAACCGGCAGCGCCCATGCCCAGTTCGGCATGGAACAGATGATGAACCCCATGGGCATGACGAATCCCATGGGCATGATGAATCCCATGGCCATGGCCAACCCCATGGCCATGATGAACCCCATGGCGATGCTGGCCCCGATGGGCATGATGGCCGCGCCCATGATGATGCCGCTGGGGGCCAACATGATGTCGGCGCAGACGTTCGCCACGCCGCAGGCGCGGATGAACCCGTATCTCAATCCGATGGCTGGCGGCAATCCCTACCTCGGCCCGTTCACCGGCGCGGGGGCGCAGTTCCCGGGCATGCCGGCACCCGGCTACGGCCATGGCGCCCCGGTCGCCCCGCAAGGCTTTTTCGGCATGCCCGCCGCACCCGGCTATGGCGCGGTCCCGGCAGCGGCCGCCCCGCTGCCGTTCTTCCCCATGCCTCCCGCGGCGGCCGCGCCCGCCGCAGCGCCGGCGCCCGCGATGAACCCGTTCGACCCCAGTTTCTGGATGCAGATGATGGGCGGCATGCAACCGCCCGTTCCCGCGCAGGCCGCACCCGCGAACTAGGCACGCAACCGGCACGAACGGGCATTTGCTTGCCCGTTCGCACCAAAATCTGGACAATTTGCCCACATTTGCGGCAAACTCGCGCCCCATGACGACCAAGCGAACCGGCCGCGCCGCGGCCAAGCCGGCCGATGCCCGGCGCCCCCGCCTCCTCGTGGTGCACGGTCCCAATCTAAACCTGCTCGGCAGCCGCGAGCCCCGGCACTACGGCCGCACCACGCTCGCCGACATCGATCGCACGCTGATCGCGCGCGGCGAACGCGCGGGCGCCGAGGTGGAATGTTTCCAGCACAACCACGAAGGCGCGCTGATCGACCGCATCCACCAGGCGGGGCCGGCGGGAGTCGATTTCATCCTCATCAACCCGGCCGGCTACACCCACACCAGCGTCGCGTTGCGCGACGCCCTGGCGGCGGTTGGCATCCCGTTCGTCGAAATCCATCTTTCCAACATTCACGCGCGCGAAGCCTTCCGCCACCACTCGTATTTCTCCGATCTGGCCGTGGGCGTCGTCTCCGGGCTCGGCGCGCAGGGCTACGAACTGGCGCTGGACTACGCGCTGCGCCACCTCCAGGACAGGACCCCCCATGGACCTCAGAAAACTGAAAAAGCTCATTGACCTCGTCGAAGCTTCGGGCATCGCGGAACTGGAAATCACCGAAGGCGAGGAAAAGGTTCGCATCGCGAAGAGCATCGCCGGCGCCCCGATGATGATGGCGCCGGCGCCGCAATTCCATGCGGCCGCGCCGGCCGCCGTGATCCCGGCCGCAGCCACGCCGCCGGAGGAGGCGATGCCCGAGGGCCACGTCGTGCGTTCGCCGATGGTCGGCACCTTCTACCGCGCCCCCGCCCCCGGTGCCAAGGTGTTCGCCGAAGTCGGCCAGGCGGTTGCCGCCGGCGACACCCTGTGCATCATCGAGGCGATGAAGCTGCTGAACGAAATCGAAGCGGATCAGGGCGGGGTCGTCAAGGCCATCCTGGTCGAGAACGGCCAGCCGGTGGAATACGGCGAGCCGCTGTTTGTGATTGGTTGATTGGAGGCAGGGGTCCGGGGCCAGGAGCCGGGAGCCGGGAGCGACGCCGCGCGCAGCGGCACGTCCCCCGCCGCCCGATCCTGGTTCCCGCCCCTCACACGCATGTTCGAAAAAATCCTCATCGCCAACCGCGGGGAAATCGCCCTCCGGATCCAGCGCGCCTGCCGCGAAATGGGTATCCGCACGGTGGCCGTCTACTCCGAGGCCGACCGCGCCGCGAAGTACGTGAAGCTTGCCGACGAGTCGGTGTGCATCGGCCCGGCGCCCTCGACGCAGAGCTACCTCTACGTGCCGTCGATCATCGCCGCCGCGGAGGTCACCGATGCCGAGGCGATTCACCCCGGCTACGGCTTCCTTTCGGAAAACGCCAATTTCGCCGAGCGCGTGGAATCTTCCGGATTCACCTTCATCGGCCCGCGCCCGGACAATATCCGCCTGATGGGCGACAAGGTCGCCGCCAAGCAGGCGATGCTCGACGCCGGCGTGCCGTGTGTGCCCGGTTCCGACGGCGCGCTGCCCGAGGATTCCGACGAGATCCTGCGGATCGCCGCACGCGTCGGCTATCCGGTGATCATCAAGGCCGCCGGCGGCGGCGGCGGCCGCGGCATGCGCGTGGTGCATACCGAGGCGGCGCTGCTCAATGCGGTGTCGATGACCCGCACCGAAGCGGGCACGGCCTTCGGCAACCCCATGGTGTACATGGAGAAATACCTGCAGACGCCGCGCCACATCGAAATCCAGATCCTCGCCGACGAGCACGGCAACGCGGTGCACCTGGGTGAGCGTGACTGCTCGATGCAGCGCCGCCACCAGAAGGTACTGGAGGAAGCGCCCGCCCCGGGGCTCGATCCCGCGCTGCGCGACGCCATCGGCGAGCGCTGCGCCGAAGCCTGCCGCAAGATCGGCTACCGCGGCGCGGGCACCTTCGAGTTCCTGTACGAAAATGGCGAGTTCTACTTCATCGAGATGAACACCCGCGTGCAGGTCGAGCATCCGGTCAGCGAACTCATCACCGGCATCGACATCGTGCAGACGCAGATCCGCATCGCGGCCGGCGAGAAGCTGCCGTTCCGCCAGAAGGACATCAAGTTCCGCGGACATGCCATCGAGTGCCGCATCAACGCCGAACATCCGGCCACCTTCGTGCCCAGCCCCGGCAAGCTCACCAACTACCACGCGCCCGGCGGTCCCGGCATCCGCGTCGACTCGCACGTGTACCACGGCTATTACGTGCCGCCGCACTACGATTCGATGATCGGCAAGCTCATCGCCTACGGCGACACCCGCGACCAGGCCATCGCGCGCATGCGCGGCGCACTGGTGGAGATGGTCGTCGAGGGCATCCAGACCAACATTCCGCTGCACCAGGACCTGCTCAACGACGCCGCCTTCATCGCCGGCGGCACCAGCATTCATTATCTGGAGCAGAAGCTGGCGGGAGAGAAAGGGTGAGGGATCAGGGATTGGAATTCAGGAATGCGCGGCCCGACGCCGCGCAACGGACTGGCGCCTAGCCCCTGGAATGGCCTGGCACTCCCTCCGCATCCGCGTCGACTCCAAGACCGCCGAGACGCTGTCGGACGCGCTGCTGGAAGCAGGTGCGCTGGCGGTATCGCTGGAGGACGCCGAGGCCGGCACGGTCGACGAAACGCCGTTGTTCGGCGAACCCGACCATCCGAGCGCGGAACTCTGGCCGCACAGCATCGCCGTCGCGCTGCTGGATGAAGCGGCGGATGTCGCGGCGACGCTCGCCGAGGCCGCGCGCATCGCCGGGATCGCGGTGCCGGGCGATTACACCGTTGCGAGCGTGGCGGAACAGGACTGGGTGCGTCTCACGCAGTCGCAGTTCGACCCCATCCCCATCTCGCCGCGCCTGTGGATCGTGCCGACCTGGCACGAGGCGCCGGACGACACGGCGATCAACCTCAAGCTGGATCCGGGGCTCGCCTTCGGTACCGGCAGCCATCCGACCACGCGGCTGTGCCTGCGCTGGCTCGACGCGCACGTCGCCGGCGGCGAGAGCGTGCTCGACTACGGCTGCGGCTCGGGCATCCTCGCGATCGCCGCGGCCCGCCTTGGCGCCGCGCGCGTCGACGGCGTCGACATCGACGCGCAGGCGGTCGCCGCCGCCCGCGACAACGCCTCGCTCAACGGCGTCACGGCCTGGTTCGGCCTGCCTGCCGCGCTGGCTCCCGGCGAGTATGACGCGGTCGTCGCCAACATCCTCACCAATCCGTTGAAGGGCCTCGCACCGCTGCTCACCGGCCGGGTGCGCCGCGGCGGCCGGCTGGTGCTCTCCGGCATCCTTGCCGAGCAGGCGGAGGAGATGATGGCGGTGTACCGGCCGGCCTTCGACTTCGACGCGCCCGTCACCGACGAGGGCTGGGTGCGCCTGTGCGGCATCCGGCGGTGAAGTACCGCACCATCTGCCCCGATTGCGCGAGCGTGTTCCGGGTGGGGCCGGAACAGCTCGAGGCGGCCGGTGGATGGGTGCAGTGCGGGGTATGCGGCGCGCCGTTCGAGGCCTGGCCCACCCTGCTGCAGGAAGACGGATCCGTGCTGGATTTTCCGGCCGAGCCGCCGCCTCGGTCCATTCCGGCGCCTGGACCGTCCCTGCCCGCCGAACCCGCCGCCACGGCGGCGGAAGTGCCGTTCCCCGCAGCGGGCGCCGCCGAAGCGCAGTCCAGCGAATCGCCTGCTGCGAACGCCGCGCCGGCGACCACGGCGGACTTCGTCGGCATCGCCGGACGCGAACGCGCGGAAGACCTGACGTCCATCATCCTGGTCGATCCCGACCAGCCTGCCGACGACGACTTCGGCCCGCTTCCCGTCATGTCCCCACCGCCGCCGATGCCGCCCGCGTATCCGCCCATCGGCGAACCGGCGCCGACCAGCGCAACGCAGCCGGAAACCCTCTCGCCGCCGGCCACGCGAGAGGCGGCAGACACCGGGCTCGCCACCGAAGTGGACCCCGCCCCCGCTACCCGCCGGCGCGATCCCGGCTGGGGGTGGACGATGGCGAGCGTGGTGCTGCTGGCGACACTCCTGGCACAGGCGACGTTTTTTCTGCGCGACATCCTCGCCGCCGAGGTGCCGCAGACACGGCCGGCGCTGGAGCGCGCGTGCATGCTGTTGGGCTGCACCCTGGAGCTGCCGCGCCAGATCGGCCAATTACGCATCGTCGGCTCCGACCTGCAGAACGAGACGACGGAACACCTGCGCCTGACGCTCACCCTCGGCAACCGTTCCGCGCAGGCGCAGGCGTGGCCGGTGCTGGTGCTCACTCTCACCGGCCGGCAGGACAAACCGCTCGCGCGGCGCAGCTTCGCACCCAGCGAATACCTCGGCGATCCGGTGCGCATCGCTGCCGGCATTCCACCGCGCAGCGAGCACGCGCTCGATCTGCCATTGCGCGTACGCGACCTCAGTCCCATGGGCTTCGTGCTGCACCTGACCTATTGAACGACCGGGGAGTGGCCGGCCCGGAGCTTCTCCGGTATAGTGCCGTTCACCGTTGCGGGAGAGCGCATGCACGTCATGCCGCCGAAGGCGCAAGTACCCGGAATCGCTCAGGCAAATGGATCGCGACGCCAGGACGGATGCGTCCTGCAACACTCTGGAGAGCGCGGTCCTCGGCACCGCCACCGAAGGGGCAGCGGCAGCCGGTTGCGTGACCGGCCGGCCGTAATCTCTCAGGTACCAAGGACAGAGGGGTGAAGCCGCGCTTCACTTTTTATTCGGTGCCCCATGCTCAAGCAGACTCCGCTCAACACCACCCACCGCGAGCTCTCCGCCAGAATGGTCGATTTCGGCGGCTGGGAGATGCCGCTCCACTACGGATCGCAGATCGACGAGCACCACGCGGTGCGCACCGGCTGCGGCCTGTTCGACGTTTCCCACATGCTGCCGCTCGACGTCCGCGGCGAGAACGCGCGCGCCTTCCTGAGCCGCCTGCTGGCGAACAACGTCGCCAAGCTGCGGGTGTCCGGCAAGGCCCTGTATTCCTGCATGCTCAACGAGGCCGGCGACGTGATCGACGACCTCATCGTCTATTTCATGGACGAGGGCTGGTTCCGCGTGGTGGCGAATGCCGGCTGCGCGGACAAGGATCTTGCGTGGATGGAGCAAATGAACGCGGAGTGGGGCCTGGGCGTGACGCTCGCGCCGCGCCGCGATCTCGCCATGATCGCCATCCAGGGCCCGGACGCGACCCGCGTGCTGAACCATGCGCTGCCCGGCGTCGATGCCCTCACCGCGACCTTGGCGCCGTTCACCGCCGCGGCGATGGGCGAGATGTTCATCGCGAGGACCGGCTACACCGGCGAGGACGGTTTCGAGGCGATGGTGCTGGCGAAGGCCGCGCCGTTCTTCTGGCGCGCACTCATGGAAGCCGGCGGCCGGCCGATCGGCCTGGGCGCGCGCGACACGCTGCGCCTGGAAGCGGGCATGAACCTCTATGGCCAGGATATGGACGAGACGAGCAACCCGCTGGAATCGGGTCTCGCCTGGACGGTGGACCTCAAGACCGAGCGCGACTTCGTCGGCCGCTCCGCGCTCGAAGCGAGCGAAATCACGAGGCAGCTCGTCGGTGTCGTCCTGATCGACCGCGGCGTGCTGCGCACCCACCAGAAAGTCCACACGAGGAACGGCGACGGCGAAATCACCTCCGGAACATTTTCGCCTACCATGCAGCAATCCATCGCCCTCGCGCGCGTTCCGCTGGGCATCGCGCCGGGCGACGAGATCGAGGTCGAGATCCGCGACAAGAGGCTGCGGGCCAGGGTGGTGAAGTATCCATTCGTGCGCAACGGCAAGGTAATGATCTGAGTTTTCATCCGCGAAGGACGCGAAGAAAATCAAGGATAGAAAGATTTTACGTCATGCTTCCTCGCGTCCCGCGCGGACAGAAATAATTTAACTGGAGCAAACATGAGCATCCCCGCTGACCTCAAATACACGCCCAGCCACGAATGGGTGCGCGTCGAAGCCGACGGCACGCTGACGGTGGGCATCACCCACCACGCGCAGGACCTGCTGGGCGACATGGTGTTCGTCGAGAGCCCCGCCACCGGGCGTGCGCTCGCCAAGGGCGAGGAATGCGCGGTGGTGGAGTCGGTGAAGGCGGCATCGGACGTCTACGCCCCGGTCGCCGGCGAAGTCGTCGCGACCAACGACGAGGTCGAATCCAGCCCCGAATCCGTGAACCAGGACGCCTACGCCGCCTGGCTGTTCAAGCTGAAGCCCGCCAATCCCGCCGACGTCGACGCACTGCTCGACGCCGCGGCGTACCAGAAACTGGTCGAGTCCGAGGCTCATTGATTTTTTCGTCCGCGAAGGACGCGAAGAAAATCAAGAATGGAAAGGTTTTACGTCACGTTTCTTCGCGCCCTTCGCGGACAACAAGGTTCTGAACCATGCCCTTCATCCCCCACACCGCAGAAGACGTCTCCGCCATGCTCGGCGCCATCGGCGCGCAGAGCATCGACGCGCTGTTCGACGAAATCCCGCCCGCACTGCTGACCGGCTCGCTCGACGATGTCCCGGAAGGCCTGTCCGAGATGGCGGTGGCGCGGCTGATGCAGGAGCGCGCCGCGGCCGACGGGTTCTGGTCGAACTTCATCGGCGCCGGTGCATATGAGCACCACATCCCCGCGGCGATCTGGCAGATCGCCACGCGCGGCGAGTTCTATTCGGCCTACACGCCCTACCAGGCGGAAGCGAGTCAGGGCACGCTGCAGCTGATCTACGAATACCAGACGATGATGACCCGGCTGACCGGGCTCGACGTATCGAACGCCTCGCTGTACGACGGGGCCTCGGCCCTGGCGGAAGCGGTGCTGATGGCGGTCAGGTCGCACAGGACCTCGCGCCGCGTGCTGGTGCCGAAGACGGTGCACCCGGTGTATCGCCGCGCCGCGCTCGCGGCGGTGAAGAACCAGGGCATCGAACTGGTCGAACTGGACTACGACCCGGCGAACGGGAGGACGATCCTGCCCGCCGATCCCGGTGTCTTCGCCGGCCTGGTGATCCCGCAGCCCAACTTCTTCGGCGTGCTGGAAGACGTGCACGCGCTCACCGACTGGGCGCACGCGCAAGGCGCGCTGGCGATCGCGCTGGTCAACCCGACGACGCTGGCGGTGCTCGAAGCGCCCGGCAAGTGGGGGGCGACAGGCACCGACATCGCCGTCGGCGAAGGCCAGCCACTCGGCGCGCCGCTGGCCTCGGGGGGGCCCTACTTCGGCTTCATGTGCTGCCGCCAGGCCTTCGTGCGCCAGATGCCGGGACGCATCGTCGGACGCACCGCCGACCTCGACGGCAAGCCGGGTTTCGTCCTGACCCTGCAGGCGCGCGAACAGCACATCCGCCGCTCCAAGGCGACCTCCAACATCTGCACCAACCAGGGCCTGGTCGTCACCGCGGCGACGCAGTACATGGCCCTGCTGGGTCCGCAAGGTCTCGCCCGCGTCGCCTCCACGAGCCACGCCAATACCGTCGCACTGGCCGAACGGCTCGCCGCGATCCCCGGCGTCAGCCGCGCCTTCGCCAGCCCCTTCTTCCACGAAGTGGTGCTGAAGCTCAAGGACAACGCACACGACGTGCTGCGCGCGCTGCGCGCACAGGGCATCCTCGGCGGGCTGGACATCTCCGGCTGGTACCCCGAACTCGGCCAGGCGATCCTGGTGTGCGCCACCGAGACCAAGACCGATGACGATCTCGACCGGTATGCGCAGCAGATGGAGCGTATCCTGTCGAAGCGGCGCGAGGCGCCACCGTGCGCGTACAAGAGTTGATGTTTTGTCCGCAAAGGACGCGAAGATGCGCGAAGAAAATCAAACACCATTCAGGTTTTACTTCGCGTTTCTGCGCGTCCTTCGCGGATGAATGATTTTCAAAGGAGAGCAAACATGGCAGTCACGTTAGGCGGCAACCCCATCGAAGTATCCGGCAACTTTCCCAGGGTCGGCGACACCGCGCCCGACTTCAAGCTGGTCGACAAGGATCTGGCCGACGTCTCGCTCGCCGAATTCGCCGGCAGGAAAAAAATCCTCAACATCGTGCCGAGTCTCGACACTCCGGTGTGCGCGACCTCGACGAAAAAATTCAACGATGCCGCATCGGACGAGGTTGCCGTGCTGGTGATCTCCGCCGACCTGCCGTTCGCGCAGAGCCGCTTCTGCGGCGCCGAGGCGCCCAACGTCGTCACCCTGTCGACCCTGCGCGGCGGTGCCGAATTCAAGCGCAGCTATGGCGTCGACATCACCAGCGGCCCGCTCGCCGGCGTCACCGCGCGCGCGGTCATCGTGCTGGACGAAGCCAACAGGGTATTGCACGCCGAACTCGTGCCGGAGATCAAGCAGGAGCCGAACTACGACGCCGCGCTGGCCGCTTTGAAGTGATTTTTTCATCCGCGAAGGACGCGAAGAAAACCGCGTGACGATCCCGCATTCCGCGCCACGGCGACACTGCGGCGCAGAGAAATCCGAAAAAAAGGATTGGTCGCGCTCGTCTCCGCTCACCCATCGGGTGGACCAAGAAAGGAATGCAGGCACTTGTCTTGGCGCTGCGTCTCTGTGGTTCAACTGCTTTTTTCAGGATATTTCTTCTTGCTTTTCCTTCGCGTTTCCTCGCGTCCTTCGCGGATAACAAGATTTTGAAACCATGCTGATCTTCGACCATTCCCGCCCCGGCCGCACCGCCGCCGCCCAGTTGCCCGGCGCCGGCGGCAGCCTCGACGACCTGCCCGCAGAACTGCGGCGCCGCGACGCGCCGGCGTTGCCCGAGGTATCCGAACTCGACGTGGTGCGCCATTACACCCGCCTTTCGCAGAAGAATTTCTCCATCGACACGCAGTTCTATCCGCTCGGCTCGTGCACGATGAAATACAACCCGCGCGCGTGCAATGCGCTGGCGATGCTGCCGCAGTTCCTGGCGCGCCATCCGGCGAGTCCGGACGAGACGGGGCAGGGCTTTCTCGCCTGCATGTTCGAGCTGCAGGAAATGCTGCAGGCGGTGTCCGGCATGGCCGCGGTGTCGCTCGCGCCGATGGCCGGGGCGCACGGCGAATTCGCCGGCGTGGCGATGATCCGTGCCTACCACGACGCGCGCGGCGACACGGCGCGCCGCGAAATCATCGTGCCCGACGCGGCGCACGGCACCAACCCCGCCACCGCGACGATGTGCGGCTATACGGTGAAGGAAATTCCCACCGATGCCGGCGGCCGGGTCGATCTCGCCGCACTGCGGGCCGCGGTCGGGCCGCAGACGGCGGGCCTGATGCTCACCAATCCTTCGACGCTGGGCGTGTTCGAGACGGCCATCGCCGACATCCGCGGGATCGTGCATGACGCCGGCGGCCTGCTCTACTACGACGGCGCCAACCTCAACGCCATTCTCGGCAAGGTGCGCCCTGGCGACATGGGCTTCGACGTCATCCACCTCAACCTGCACAAGACCTTCTCCACCCCGCACGGCGGCGGCGGCCCCGGTGCGGGACCGGTGGGTGTATCGGAGCGTCTGCGGCCCTTCCTGCCGATTCCGCTGGTGCTGAACGAACGCGGCTTCTTCCGCCTCGCGACCGAGGCCGACCGTCCGCTGTCGATCGGCCGCCTGTCGGCCAACCTCGGCAATGCCGGCGTGCTGATGCGCGCCTACGTCTACGCGCGCATGCTGGGCCGCGCCGGCATGCTGCGCGTCGCCGAATACGCCACGCTCAATGCCAACTACCTGATGGCGAAGCTGCGCGACGCGGGCTTCGAGCTTGCCTACCCCGAACGCCGTGCCAGCCACGAATTCATCGTCACGCTGAAGAAACTGAAGGACGCCACCGGCATTTCCGCGATGGATTTCGCCAAGCGTCTCTTGGATTACGGCTTCCACGCGCCGACCACCTACTTTCCGCTGCTGGTGCCGGAATGCCTGCTGATCGAGCCGACCGAGACGGAGAGCCGTGCGACGCTCGACAGTTTCGTCGACGCCATGACGGCGGTCCGCCACGAGGCCGAGAGCGATCCCGCGCTCGTCAAGAGCGCCCCGCATACCCTTCCGGCGCGGCGTCTCGACGACGTGCGCGCCGCGCGCGAACTCGATCTGGCATACCGGCCGCCGGGCTGAACGTGGACGAGCCGGCCAGTCCGTTCAAGGGCAAGACGGGCGCGCGGCGTCTTCTCGATGCCGCCGGTCATTCCTGGGCCGGACTCCGGACGGCGCTGCGCCGCGAGGACGCGTTCCGCCAGGAAGTGCTGCTGTTCGCGGTGTTGCTGCCGCTCGCCGCGTATCTCGGTGACTCCGGCATGGAGCGCGCGCTGCTCATCGCGCCGCTGTTCGGCGTCCTCGTCGCCGAATTGCTGAACGCCGCACTGGAAGCCCTGGCCGACCGCGTGTCGCTGGAACACCACCCGCTCATCAAGCGCGCCAAGGACATGGGCAGCGCGGCGGTGATGCTCGCGCTGGTGAACGTGCTGGTGGTGTGGGGGCTGGTCTTGTTCGGCTGAATGGCCGATAATCCTGGAAATTCAGGATTGGCGTGCCGCCCTGCGGCAGGCACGATCATTGCGAGTCTGAAGGGCCCGCAGTGTAATCCAGCCGCACTTTGCATAAACCGAACAACAAGCATGTGCGTTTGACCCCGACCGCGTGAACCTGAAACCCGCCTGCCTGCTGCTGTGCCTCGCCCATGCCCACCCCGTGGCCGCGCTCGGGCTCGGCGACCTGGCCGTACGGTCCGCGCTCGGACAGCCGCTGCATGCGACGGTAACAATCATCGCACCGGGAGTGGCCGGCGACGCCGACTGCTTCGCCCTGCAGCCCGCTGCCGACGCCGTCTCCGTATTGCCGCGCACGCAACTCGAACTCGAACGCCACGGCGACCAGGCCCTGCTGCACATCCGCTCGGCACAGGCGGTCGATGAACCGATTCTGCAGTTCACCGTCGCCACCGAATGCGACGTCCGCCTGCAGCGCGACTACGTGGTGCTGCTCGACCCTCCCGCCATCATCGAGCCGCCCGCGGCGATCGGCAGCCACCCCGCCGCGGATGACGTCGCCCCGGTCGCCGCTCCCGCTCCCGCACGACCCGCCAAGCGCAACGCGACCGCGGCGGCCCCCGCACGGACCGCTGCCGCCGTACGCAAGCGGGCGCCAGCGCCCCGTCTCGTGCTGTCCGGGCGCAGACTGGCCGGTGCAGGGCCGGATGGACTCGCCTTGCGCCTCGACATCGGCCTGCCCGATCTCGACCGCCCGCGCGCGCATGCCGAGGCGCTCACCGCCACCGAGCTGTCGGACGAGAACACCGCACTGACCCGCAAGCTCGCGCATCTCGAAGCCCGCCTGGCCGAGTTGCAACAACGCAACACCGAACTCGAAACGCGCAGGCAGCCAAGCGCCGCCGACCGCAACGCGCCGGTCGTCGACCCGCCTCACCGTTCCGGTTCGCCCGAGTGGCCGCTCTACCTGCTGCTCGCCGGATTCATCTTTGGCGCGGCCATCCTCCTCATCGCCTGGATGCGCCGCCGCAACCGCGCCGGCACGGCCCTCGTGGACGCCGGATGGCAGACACGACCGCCGTTGCCGCGACACGATCCCGGCGTCATGGACGAGCGGGTCGACGCCGCCGAGCCCGATCTCCCCATCCACGACGCGAGCGCATCCCCCATGGCCGGCCACGAACCGCAGGCGCGTAGCGAATCGATGTTCGGCCTGCCCGCGGTGGACGGGAATCCGGAAGTGAAGGACGACATTCTCGATCAGGCCGAGGTGCTCATGGCGCACGGCCACGGAGACTTCGCCATCCACCTGCTGCAGGAGCATCTGCGCGAAACGCCGGACGAATCCCCGGTGCCGTGGCTGCTGCTGCTCGACCTGCTGCATCGCAACGGCGATGAAGCGGGATACGCCGCAGCCAGCACGCAATGTCGCCGCCACTACAACATCGACCTCACCCAGCCGCCGGTTTCGCAGGACGCCGAAGGTCCGGGACTGGAAGCATATCCCCACGTCATGGATCGCGTGGTGCAAATGTGGCCATCCGCCGGGATCGAGGACTTCTTGCGCGATCTCGTCTACGATGATCGCGGCGGCACCCGCGTCGGCTTCGAGCCGGGAGCCTACCGCGACATCCTGCTGCTGCGCGCCATCGTGGCGGACACGCGCGCCAGCCGTTGAAACCCGTCTGCCCCCCCAGCGGGCTTCCCCCTTCTCGTCGAGTCCGCGCACGGTTTCCCGCCATCATTTCAAGTCAACCTTTTCATTCAGACCGGTTCCGTCATGCGCACCCTGATCTGCGGCTCGCTCGCCTTTGATTCCATCATGGTCTTCCGCGACCACTTCAAGCATCACATCCTGCCCGACAAGATCCACATGCTGAACGTCTCCTTTCTGGTGCCCGACATGCGTCGCGAATTCGGCGGCTGCGCGGGCAACATCGCGTACAACCTCGGGCTTCTGGGAGGCGAGCCGGTGATCATGGCCACCGTCGGCGACGATTTCGGCGCCTACGCCGACCGGCTCGACACGCTCGGCCTCACGCGCGAAGCGGTGCGCCACCTGCCCGGCACCTTCACCGCGCAGGCCTTCATCACCACCGACCTCGCCGACAACCAGATCACGGCATTCCATCCCGGTGCGATGAATTTTTCGCACGAGAACGACGCAAGCGCGGTACCCGACATCGGCCTGGGCATCGTCGCACCGGACGGGCGGGACGGCATGCTCGACCACTGCCGCCAGTTCCATGCGGCCGGCATCCCCTTCGTGTTCGATCCGGGCCAGGGCATGCCGTTGTTTTCCGCCGAGGAACTGCTGGAAATGGTCGATCTTGCCACCTACGTCACCCTCAACGATTACGAGGCGGAACTGCTGCAGACGCGGACCGGAGCGCCGCTGGATGCGCTGGCGGCGCGCGTGGAATGCCTGGCGGTGACGCGCGGGGAAGCAGGTTCGCGCTTTTATGTCGACGGCCGTCGCTTCGACATCCCGGTGGTACCCGCCCGCGCGGTCGTCGACCCCACCGGGTGCGGCGACGCCTACCGCGCGGGCTTTCTGCACGGCATCGCGCATGGCCTGGACTGGGAAGCCACCGGCCAGCTGGCAAGCGTGATGGGCGCACTGAAGATCGAGCAGCGCGGCGGACAGAACCACACGCCGACGCGCGAGGACATCTCCGGGCGCCTGCAGGCCACCTTCGGCTGGCGACTGTGAGACTTCATCCGTCCCTTCCCCGGCACGGCCGGATTCGTCCACGATTTCCGCGCCACGTGGGCGGATTCATGGGAACATTCCGCCGGAACCATGGCCTATAGTTCGTTTGCCGCGCCAAGGGATCCGTCATGCACACACGAGCCGTATTGCCCGCATCCGTCATTCTGTCCGTCCTCATCCTCGGCGGCTGCGCGGCCGGACTCGGCGGCAGTGACTACAGCCGCGACCAGGCGCGCGTCGTGCAGCAGGTACAGATGGGGATCGTCGAAGCCGTGCGCGAAGTGAACATCGAGGGCACCAAATCCCCCGTCGGCGCGGGTGCCGGCGCCGTGGTCGGCGGCGTCGCCGGCAGCACCGTGGGCGGTGGACGCGGCAGCATCGTGGGCGCGACCGTCGGTGCCGTACTCGGCGGCGTCGGCGGCGCGGCCGCGGAGGAAGCGGCCACCCGCCAGAAAGGCGTCGAGATCACCGTCAAACTCGACTCGGGCCGCCTCATCGCCATCACCCAGGCAGCCGACGAGACATTCCGCGTCGGGGACCGCGTGCGCGTGCTGACGGGCGGCGGCACCACGCGCGTATCGCACTGACCCCGGCCATCGCCATGTTTGCCGGCCTCATGCGCCGGCATGCTGACCCGCGGCTGCAGGTCACTGCGGCCGCAGTTTCGCCAGTTCGTCGAGCAGACTGACCAGCAACTCGCGCCCCAGCGGCCCCATGCCGCGGCCGAGCTGGTCGGCGTCGCGCTCGCCATTCACCAGCCGCCGCATCATCCCGCCCAGGCGTGCCATGTCGCCCCCCGCCTTCATCATCTGTTCGGCCATGTTGGCGAGCACCGACATTGCGTGGACGTCGCCGCGTGCCGAGGCATCGATCAGCGCTGCGAGTCCCGGTGCGGCGGCGCTGCCGTCCGGACGGGCGTCGAGCGGCGGAAGCGTCGCCGGGTTGTCGAGGCCGCGCAGGATCGCGTCAAGCAGGATGCCGTCCTCCGCATCCAGCCCGAGCCTGATCGCGGCATCGCGCCGGCCGTCGACGACGTGGCGCAGGGCGCCGACCAGCCGTGCCCAGCCCGCCTGCTCGGCCGCGTCGAGCTGCTTCATCAGCGCGGGAACCTGGCTGCGATCGCGCAGCGCATCGACTACGGCATGGATGAAGGATGCGTGGACGCGCAGGACCTGTTCGACGGCAGGAGGGATCTGGGCCATGGCAGGGATCAGGGATCAGGGATCAGGGATCAGGGATCAGGGATCAGGGATCAGGGGATTTTCCGGTGCGTTGGCGGACTTGGCAACCACGGGCTTAAGCGGCACCTTTTCGATCTGCCAGTGGGTGCTCGCCCACGCGAGAAGCTCCTGCGGGCTCGCGCCGGCCAGCTCGCACGGAGGCGCGTGGCCGAGGACGCCGAGCGCCTCCGCCAGTACCGCGCGGCGCCCGCGCTCCGGCAGCACGGGGGCGAGCGTCTGCTTGGAGAGCTTCTGCCCGGCGGCGTTGACGACCAGCGGAACGTGCGCGTAGGTCGGGGTCGGCAGCGCGAGCAGCCGCTGAAGATGGATCTGGCGCGGCGTGTTCCACAAGAGGTCGGCCCCGCGCACGACGTCGGTCACCCCCTGGCAGGCATCGTCGACCACGACCGCCAGCTGGTAGGCGAACAGGCCGTCGGCGCGCCTGACGACGAAATCGCCGACCTCGCGCGCCAGGTCCTGCACCAAGCTGCCGTGGACGCGATCGTCGAAGCAGACGCTTGCGCCTGCGGTCCGCACGCGCCACGCATGGTGCTCGCCACGCGGCCCGCCGTGCGCACGGCAGGTACCCGGATAGAGGGTTTCCCCTTCGGCATTGCGCGGCGCCTCCGCGAGCTGGCTGCGCGTGCAGGTACAGGCGAACACCGCGCCCCGCGACCGGAGCGTGTCGAGTGCGGCGGCATAGGCGTCGTCGCGCTGCGACTGCCGCAGCACCGCACCGTCCCAGTCCAGCCCGTAGGCTTCGAGCTGGCGCAGGATGGCGTCGGCGGATTTCTGCGTGCAGCGCGGGCGGTCGAGATCTTCCATGCGCACCAGCCAGCGCCCGTTCGCCGCGCGCGCATCCAGCCAGCTCGCCAGCGCGGCGACGAGCGAGCCGCGATGCAGCGGACCGGTGGGAGACGGCGCGAAGCGCCCAACGTAGGATGCGGCAGCCACGGCGGGATTATGCCGCCCCCGCGCGCGGTGAACCAGCTAGAAATCGATGCCCGGCTGCGCCTTCACGCCGGCGCGGAACGCGTGCTTCGCGTCGGCGATCACCGAGACGGTGTCGGCCAGTTCGATCAGCCCCGCCGGCGCCGCGCGCCCGGTGACGACGACGTGCTGCATGGCGGGACGGTGCGCGAGCGCATCGAACACGGTGGCGGCGTCGAGATAACCGTCGTTGAGCAGATAGCTCAGTTCGTCGAGCACCACCAGCCGATACGTGGCGTCGGCAAGCATGCGCGCGGCGATCGCCCAGCCGCGCATGGCCGCGCCCGTGTCCGCCTCGCGGTTCTGCGTATCCCAGGTGAAGCCTTCGCCGGTCACGTGCCATTCCGCATGCCGGCCGAGGAAGGCTTCCTCGCCGGTGTCGCTGCGGGCCTTGATGAACTGCACCACGCCGACCTTCATGCCGTGGCCGAGCGCGCGCGCCACCATGCCGAAGGCCGAGGTGCTCTTGCCCTTGCCGTTGCCGGTGAGGACGATGAGCAGTCCGCGCTCGTCCTGCGCCGCGGCGATGGCGGCGTCGACGTGCGCCTTCTTTTTCGCCATGCGCGCGGCGTGGCGGACGTTGCGGTCGGTCTGGCTCATGTACGGGATCCTCTCCAGGCTCTCACTTCGGCGCGTAGGCGAGTTCGATGAACGCGGCGCGCCCTTGCGTGCCGTAACCGTGCACGAGGGCATAGTCCTTGTCCAGCAGATTGACCAGCTTGCCGCCAAGCCTCCAGTCCCGCGCGAACTTCCAGCCGACGTTGAGATTGACCACCGCGTAGCCGGGCAGGGTGATGCGTTCGTAGCTCACGACGTGAATGTCGGGGCGCGCACCTGAAGCCAGCACTTCCGCGTGCCAATCGAAGCTGCCGTGGCCGCGGCCGAACGCAATGCTTCCGAAGCGGTTCGCGCGGCGCAGCAGGCCGAGCCCGGTGGCGCGATCCTCGGGATTCTGCACGGTCATCGCCGCGTGCAGGTCGAAGCCCGCCAGCGTCCCGCGCCAGGCGAGCTCGATCCCCCGGTTCTCGGCCTCATCGACGTTCACCGGCAGCCAGCTGATCGGATCGAAGTTGATCAGGTCGCGGGTGCGGGTCGCGAATGCGGTCACGCGCGCGAGGCCGTGCACGCCATCGTAGGTGAGCCCCAGTTCGAGGCTCGTCGCGCGCTCCGGGTCGAGGTCGGGGTTGCCGCCATACGGTCCGTAAAGATCGTTGAAACTGGGTGCGCGGAACGCGTTCGAGACGCTGGCCGACAGCCGTGCCCGCGGCGCGAAACGGTAGCCATAGCCGGCGAGCGCGGTCGTCGCGCCGCCGAAGTCGCTGTAGTCGTCGCGGCGCAGGTTGAACTGCACGTCGTGCGCGCCGAGCGCGGCCGTATAGCCCCCGGCGAGGCTCGCGACCCTGCGCGCGTCCCGGGCATAGGCGGCATCGCTTTCCAGGCGCTGCCACAATCCGCTCAGCCCGATGCGAAGCGTGCCGGGGCCGGCGTCAACGACGTTGTTCCAGTCCACCTGGCGGTTGCGGGTGCGGAAACGGTCGGTCACCGTAGCGTCGAGGCTGGCGACGAGATCGTCGCTGCCCTGCGCCAGCTGAATGCGGCTCAGCCAGTCCGGGTGCCAGCGGTTTTCGCTGTAGACGCTCAGCGTGGTCAGCGTCTGTTCGCTGGCGTTCTGCAGGCTGCCGTCGAACTCGACGTCGCCACGGGAACGGAATGCGCTCAGGCCGACTTCGTGTCCGCTCGCGAGCCGCTGCGACAATGCCAGGTTCAGCGTCGTATTGCGGTACCCGTCGTCGTCGTCGTCGCCCGGCCCGAACGTCCACGGCGTGGGCACGAAAGCCGGATCGGCACTCGAAAACCCGTCGGTGCGCGTGTGCGCGGCGCCGAAATGGAAGCGCGTGGCGCCGGCCTCGCCGCCCACGGACAGCGTCAGCTTTCTGGTGTCGTCGCTGCCATATCCAACCGTGGCGGACGGTTTCGCTCGGCCCGCGCCACGCCGGGTGAAGATCTGCACCACGCCGCCGATCGCCTCCGAGCCGTACACGCTCGACACGTTGCCGCGCACGATCTCGACGCGTTCGATCTCATCGAGCAGGATCTGATCGATCGCCGTCGTGCCGGCACTCGCCGAACCGACACGCACGCCATCGATGAGCACCAGCACCTGGTCGGCCTCCGAACCGCGGATGCGCAGCGCACTCTGTGCCCCGAGACCCCCCGTCGACGTGACCTCGACGCCGGACTCCCGCCGCAGCAGGGTAGGCAGGTCGGGGGCGGTCGACGCCTCGATGTCGGCGCGCGTGATGACGCTGGTGTGCTGCAGCGGCGCGGCCAGCGACTGCGGCGTGCGCGTGGCGGTCACGACGATGGTTCCGCCGACGAATTCCGGCAGGGTCTCCGCGCGGGCGGAAGCGATGACTACGGCGCCCAGGGCGAGCGCGAGAGCGGTTTGACGCATGATGGAGGTCCGGTTGGGCGCCCGGATCCCCGCGGGCGCGTTGCACGATCCGCTGCCGCGCGCGGCAGGGCTCAGGCCGGTATCCGGGCTCGCGCCTCAAGTGCATCGCCTTCCCGGGCGGGCCCAGTGGCGTGTGTGATGCACCGTTTAGCGCTGACCGTTGCGGGGGCAGCACAGGCCTGGCGACGAATCGCGCACCTGTTTCCCGTTTATCCTCGGCGGCGGAACGCCGCGTCGGCACCTGAAGGCGGGCATTATAAGGCGATTGACCATGCGCACGCCGCCTTCTATAGTCGCGTCATGCGTGCCGAACTCGACACCCTCGAAGCCAAGCTGCGCCAGGTGGCGGAGTTGTGCGAGACGCTGCGGCGCGACAACCTCGGGCTGCGCCAGCAACTGCTCACGGCGCAGCAGGACAACAGGCAACTCGGCACGCGGCTCGACGCGGCAAAGGGACGTTTGCAGGCACTGCTCGACGCGCTGCCGGAGGACGTCCGGCCTGGGAGACCCGGCTGACCCCACCATGCTCTTGCCGACACCCCATGCATGCCGGATTCCGCCCCCTCGCCTGTCCGCCCCCGCCAGGCGCGTCCAACTGAGGTGTCCGCGTTGATGGCCGGCCCGCGCTCCATCGAGATCAACATTCTCGGCCGCAGCTACAAGGTCGCCTGCTCGCGCGACGAGGAGCGTGCGCTGATCGCCGCCGCCGATTACCTCGACGACAAGATGCGCGAGATTCGTGACAGCGGCAAGGTGATTGGCGCGGAGCGCATCGCGATCATGGCCGGCCTCAACCTCGCCCACGACCTCCTCACCCATGGCGGCGGCAGCCTCGTCGAAGAGGCACGCACGCGGCTCACCGCGTGCAACGCGCTGCTCGATACGCTGCTGGAAGAGCAGGATCGTCTGTTCTGACCCGCGGCGGGCTTCCTTTATCGTACGAATCCGCTAAACTGGAGTCGTTCCCTGCGGTGTTCGAGGCCGGTTGCGATTTCTGAACCAATGCATGCGTGCACGGCTGCGATCTACCTGGGTGCAGGCGTGCGCGTGACTCGTTTCATGTGCCCGAAGCATCTCCGATTGCGGCCATCTTGAACCTCGGTTCAAGATTCCGCGGTTGGTCACGACACAGGCGGGGAACCTCTTTTCTTCGCGTTTCCGTTTTCTTGGTGATGCATCGCACCCTCTTCCCATCGCCCGGTGAAACGGTGCGCGCCACCTGATGGACAAAAGCGATCTGCGACGCCGGCTCAAGGCCGCGCGCAACGCGATTTCCCGCCCCGCCCGCCAGCGTGCCGCGCGTGCGGCGCTGCGCCATGCCCTGCGTCACGGACTGCTGCTGCGCGCGCAGCGCATCGCCTTCTATCTGCCGCAGGGCGGCGAATTCGACGTGCAACCCATGCTGCGGCAGGCGCTGCGCATGGGCTCCGCGTGCTATCTGCCGATTCTGGCGAAACGTGGACGGGTGATGCGCTTCGGACGCATCGCCACCGAAACAGGCATGCGCAAGAACCGGTACGGCATCCCCGAGCCGGTCGACGCGAAGGCCTTGCGCGCGCGCCAACTCGACCTGCTGCTGATGCCCCTGGTGGGCTTCGACGGCCGCGGCTACCGGCTGGGCATGGGGGGGGGATTCTATGACGCGACGCTCTCCTTCATGCGTCATCGCCGGCTCTGGCGCAAGCCGCGCCTGGTCGGAGTCGCCTATGCCTGCCAGGGGGTGGAGGCGCTGCCGCACGACCCCTGGGACATGCCGCTCGACGCGGTGCTGACCGAAACCGGTCTCCTGCGCTTCGGCGCACCGTCACCGCCGGCATAGGCATGGCGCGCCCCGCGGGCGCGCCGGCTCAGTTGCCCTGTCCCTCGGAAGCGGGCGCCTGTGCGGCGGGCGTGGCCATCGGTGCCATGAACGTCAGCGGATTGAAGCCCTGCAGCATCGCGTTGTACGCCTCGAGGTCCATGAAGCCCCCCAGCATGCCGTAGGTCTGCGGGTTCATCGCCACGCCCATCATGTTGGTGTAGGTGGCGGGATTCATGGGCATCATCATGGCATTCATCGCCTGCGGCGACATCGGCGCCATCATCCAGTTGGCGTACAGGGCGGGGTTCGCCATCTGCATGCCGGTGTTCCACATGCGCGGGTCCATGGGTGCCATCATCCATTTCATGTAGAGATTGGGATTCATGAAGGGCATCATGGCGGCGGTGTAGAAATTCGGGTCCATCATCGCACCCATCCACTTCATCGACACGGCCGGGTCCAGGAACTGCATGTAGTTCTGGTACGCGGCCGGCGACATCATGCCGCTCATCATGCGCACGCTGGTGTTGGGATTCATCATGGCCTGGCTCATCGCCATTGCGGTGGCGGGGTCGACCATGGCGTTCATCCAGGGCACGAACACCTTGGGGTCCTTGAACGCGGAGGCGTTTTTCGTCGGATCGAGCATCTTGTCCGTCCAGGCTTCGGCGGTGGCCGGGGTGCCGGCCGGTGCGGCGTCGGCGGCGAAGGCGAACGGGGTGGCGGCGGCGGCGACCAGCGCGGCGGCGAGAGGGGTGAATTTCATGAGCGGACTCCTGGCAAATGGCGGGAAAACGGGAGCGTCCTGACGACGCCACGCTGCATGGCCACGATCGCGGACGCGCAGCGCGATCGAATATTAGCGCTTTCTGATTGACAACGCGCGCCGACAGCCGAAATTACCAGCCGGCCGCCGCAGGTTTTCCTGCTTCGTTCCGGCGGCCCTCTCAACGGCTGCGGTCCGCTTCGCGGTCGAACACCCCTTCACGCAGACGGGCCTCATACTCGTCCAGCATAGACCGCACTTTGCCGCTCAGCAAATACAAGCCGAGGAAGTTGGGGAAGGCCATCGCCAGCACCAGGAGGTCGGTGAAGTCGAGCATGTTGGTCGCGCTCGCCACCGAGGCGACGACGATGAACACGAGGAAGAGCACGCGGTAGACGATCGAGGTCCGCTCGCCGAACAGATAGGCCCAGCAGCGTTCGCCATAGTAGGACCACGAGATCATGGTGCTGTAGGCGAACAGCACCACCGACGCGGTGAGGATGAGGGGAAACCAGTCGGCCACCGTGGCAAAGGCCACCGAGGTCAGCGCGGCGCCCTTGCTCGCCTCGCGCAGGGCCAGTGTCGCCGGATCGTTGTAGACGCCGGTGATGACGATGACCAGCGCGGTCATGGTGCAGATGACGATGGTGTCGATGAAGGGTTCGTACAGCGCGACCATGCCCTGGCGGACCGGATACTTGACCGACGCCGTCGAGTGCACGATGGCGGCGGAGCCGAGCCCCGCCTCGCTGGAAAACACCGCGCGCTTGAATCCCTGCACCAGCACCCCGACCATGCCGCCGGCGACCGCCACGGGCGCAAAGGCTTCGCCGACGATGCGGGCGAGCGTCTGCGGTACCTGCTCGACGTTGCCGAGGATGATCCACAGGCAGGCGCCGAGATAGATCACGATCATGCTCGGCACCACGGCTTCCGCGACGTGCGCGATGCGGCGCAGGCCGCCGATGATCACCACGCCGACCAGCACCGCCGCGATCAGGCCGTAGACGATCGGCATGTCGTTGAAAAAAGGCACCTGCTCCTGCACCGCACCCAGCGACTGGCTCACCTGGAACGCGCTGCCGGCACCGAACGAGCCCAGGATGGTGAATACCGCGAACATGCCGGCGAACACCCTGCCGGTCCTCGGCAGATTGAACTCGGCGAAGCCCTTGGACAGATACTCCATCGCGCCGCCCATCAGGTGCCCGTCGGGGCGTACCGCGCGGTAGCGCTGCGCCAGCGTGGCCTCGGTGAATTTCGTGGACATCCCGAGAAAACCCGCAACGATCATCCAGAACGTCGCGCCCGGGCCACCGATGGAGATGGCGATCGCCACGCCGGCGATGTTCCCCAGTCCGACCGTGGCCGACAGCGCGGTGGTGAGCGCCTGGAAGGGACTCACCTCGCCGCGGTCGTCCGCTGTGCGGTACTTGCCGCGCAGCACGGCAAAGGCATGGCCCATCATGCGCAGGTTGACGAAGCTCAGGCGCAGGGTGAGGTAGAGCGCACCGACGATCAGCCAGGCGACGATGAACGGAACGACCGGGTCGCCGGGGAAGACGTCGTGGAAGATGACGCGCGCCAGATGGCCGTTGAGCGTGCCGAAGAACGCATCGATGGCGCCCGGTTCGGCGGCGTACGACAATTGCGGGAACAGTCCTGCGGCCAGCGCGACGGCGGTTGGACGATTCACGGTATGGGGCTCCCCTGTGTTGTATCGGCGTGCTGCAGGCTGCAACGATAACAAACTTGCGGCGCAAGGGGAGCCGAATCGCGAACCGGGGCCGTGAAAAAGCAAGGGCCGGCACAGGGCCGGCCCCGTTGCGGATGCGACCGGAATTACTTCTGCGACAGAACCCAGTCCAGAATCTTGTTCAGGTCATCGTCCTTCACCTGCGGGTTGGGCGGCATCGGCACCTCGCCCCACACGCCCTTGCCGCCACCCTTCACCTTGGCCGCCAGCTTGGCGTGCGCGCCCTTGTCGCCGGCGTATTTCTTCGCGACGTCCTTGTACGACGGGCCGACGATTTTCTTGTCGATGGCGTGGCAGGCCATGCAGGCGTTCTTCTGGGCCAGTGCCTGGTTCGCCGATGCGGCGCCCGTGGTGGCGAGAAGGGCGGCGCCCACGGTCATTGCAATCACAACGTTCATGTCTAAGTCTCCATTGGGAAAATCGGTCGAGCCCAAGGCCCGCTTGTCTCGATAGCAATCTTAAGCAAAAACGGCTGCCTTACAAGCCGGCGCGATAAGCTTTTGTTACCACGCGGCAAGAACGTCGGGTGCGGCATGACGGCACAAAAATAATAGTTGACCAAATTCATCAACATTAATAAGCTTGTGTTTTGCTTGCAGCGAGGAGAGATCCATGTCCCAGGAATTGTTCGCCGCGGCCTGCGCCGGCGACGTGGCCCGCATCTGCGCGTTGCTGGACGCCGGCGCCGATGCCGGTGCCACGGACGAGGCCGGCGAAACCGCGCTGATGCACGCCGCGCACCGTGGCCACGTCGCGGCCGTCAAGGCGCTCATTGCCGCCGGCGCCGACGTCAACGCCCGGTCGCCACAGGGCTGGACCGCGCTGGCCCGGGCGGCCTACAACGGCGAGACCGAACACGGCTACGTCGAGGTCATCGAAGCTCTGCACCAGGCGGGCGCCGGGCTCGACGAGCGCATCTTCTTCGGCATCACCCCCTTGATGCTGGCGGCGGGCGGCGGCGACGCCTCGGTGGTCGAGTGGCTCATCAACAACGGCGCGGACGTGCTTGCCGCCAACGAAGGCGGCCGCACCGCGCGCCTGATGGCCAACGACAAGTTCTACGTCGACGTCATCAATCTGCTCAACGAAGCCGAACGTCAACTCGGCGTGACCGAGGAAGGCAGTTGCTCGTCGACGCGGAGCGTGGTGAAGCCGCACGTGGTCAACCTGATGAAGCCGGCCGCCCACTGACCGTCGAACCCGGCGCCTGCGCCGGGCGACCCCCTCCTGCCACACCGCGTCCGCTGTAGGAGCGGCGCCCGCGCCGCGATCAGGGCGCCGGAACCATCACGGCAGCGAGCCGAGCGCGGCCGCTTTTGCGGCGAATGGGCGATCCGGGTTCGAGCATGCCCCCGTAATGGCGGCTTTTCTTCCCACACCGCGTCCGTTGTAGGAGCGGTGCCCTCGCCGCGATCAGGGCGCCGGAACCATCACGGCAGCGGACCGAGCGCGGTCGCTTTTGCGGCGAATGGGCGATCCGGGTTCGAGCATGCCCCCCCGGAACGGCGGCTTTTCTTCGCGCCATTCGGGATCAGGCAATCACAAAGACTCGACGCTGTACGCCACGGCCAGCGTGTGCGTCTCGCCCGGTGCGACGGTGACGGTGTCGTCCAGCGCGTTGCCGGATTCGACGCACACCATCTCGCGCCAGCCGGCGCCGGTTCCGCCCTGCCCCATGTCCCCCATCTGCGCGGCCTTGTCGGCCCACGGCGTCCATACCACGGTGGACCGCGAGCCGGTCTTGGCAATGCGGATGCGGCGCCCGAGGCCAGGATCGACGATGACGCAGTCGGCTGTGGTGTCGACGTAGACGCGATCGACCTCGCCGGCGAAGCCGATGCTGCCGGCCTGCGTCCTGCGCGCGAAATCCGCGGCCTTGTCGTGATAGTCGCAGCCTTCGAGCCCCGTCACCTCGACGGCGCCGATGTCGCTGATGTGGAAATAGGTGTGCAGCGCCTCGCCGATCGTCACCGGGACAGGGCCGGCGTTGGTGGTGGCCAGCTTCAGCTCGAGCTTTTCGCCCACGCATACGGTCAGCGTCAGGCGCGTGGCGTGCGGCCACTGGGTGCGGGTCTGCTCGTTTTCGGCGAGCTGCAGGGTGATTTCGGTACGCGCGTCGTTGCGGCGGCGCGTGCCGATCACGTCCCAGGCGACGGTGCGGGCGAAGCCGTGCGCCGGGTAGCCCGATTCCGCGTCGTGCGCGCCGAACCAGGGCCAGCACACCGGCACGCCGCCGCGGATCGATTTGCCGGGGGCGAATTTCGCCGCGTCGGATACCCACACCACGGGCGCCTGCTGTGATTTCGGACGATAGCTCACCACATGCGCGCCCTGCAGGCAGAGCGTGGCACGCCCGCCGTGGTTGTCGATGTCGACGTAGGTGAGTCCGCCGGCACCCTGCCGGAAGCCAAGCTGGCCGGGGATGGCGAAGCGCGCCAGCGGGTCGGCATGAATCTGCGCTTCGGTCGGGTGTTCGACCTGGCTGACGTCGCGCACGGCACCGAATGCGGCCGAGGTCGTCATCGCCGCATAGGCGCGCAATGCGGCCGACACCTCGCGCACCCGGCTCACCGGCTTCCACGCCTGCGCGCCGCGCGCATCCATCGCGGCACGGCGCTGCGCCAGGACGGCGTCGTCGAGGCGCACGCCGATGCGGCGCGCGGGGATGTCGATGTCGATGATGTCGCCTTCCTCGACCAGGCCGATGGTGCCGCCTTCCGCCGCTTCCGGCGAGGCGTGGCCGATCGACAGCCCGGAGGTGCCGCCGGAGAAGCGGCCGTCGGTGATGAGCGCGCAGGCCGCCCCCAGTCCCTTCGACTTCAGGTAGCTGGTGGGATAGAGCATCTCCTGCATGCCCGGTCCGCCGCGCGGACCTTCGTAGCGGATCACCACCACGTCACCGGACTTGATGCGATCGCCGAGAATGGCGTCGACCGCGGCCTCCTGCGATTCGAACACGCGCGCGGGGCCGGAGAATGTCCAGATGCTTTCGTCCACGCCGGCGGTCTTGACGATGCAGCCGTCCTCGGCGAGGTTGCCGTACAGCACCGCGAGCCCGCCGTCCCGCGAATAGGCGTGGGCGAGGTCGCGGATGCAGCCGTTGGCGCGGTCGTCGTCCAGTTGCGGGAAACGCCGGTCCTGCGAAAACGCGGTCTGCGTCGGCATGCCGCCGGGCGCGGCGCGGTAGTAATCCCTGACGTCGCGCTCCTTGCTGCGGCGGATGTCGTAGACGTCGATCTGCTCGCCGAGCGACTTCGCCAGCACGGTCGGCACGTCGCGATGCACCAGTCCGCCACGGTCGAGCTCGCCGAGGATCGCCATCACGCCGCCGGCGCGGTGCACGTCCTCCATGTGGTAGGTCTGGATCGACGGCGCGACCTTGGACAGGTGCGGCACGCGCCGGCTCATGCGATCGATGTCCCGCATGGAAAAGTCGACGCCGGCCTCGTGCGCCGCGGCGAGCAGGTGCAGCACGGTATTGGTCGAGCCGCCCATGGCGATGTCGAGCGCAATCGCGTTCTCGAAGGCGTCGAAGCTGGCGATGGCACGCGGCAGCACGCGCGTGTCGCCCTCCTCGTAGTAGCGCCGCGTGTTCTTCACGATCAGGCGCGCGGCGGCGAGGAAGAGATTCCGGCGGTCGGCATGGGTCGCCAGCAGCGAGCCGTTGCCGGGCAGCGAAAGTCCCAGCGCCTCGGTCAGGCAGTTCATCGAGTTGGCGGTGAACATGCCCGAGCAGGAACCGCAGGTCGGACAGGCGGAGCGTTCGAGCTCATCCACCTGCTCGTCGCTGAACGCGGCGTCGGCTGCCGACACCATGGCGTCGACGAGATCCAGCTTGATGGTCTGTTTTTCCCACACCACCTTGCCCGCCTCCATCGGACCGCCGGAAACGAACACCGTCGGGATGTTGAGGCGCAGCGCGGCGTTGAGCATCCCCGGAGTGATCTTGTCGCAGTTGGAAATGCACACCAGCGCATCGGCGCAGTGCGCGTTCACCATGTATTCGACCGCATCGGCGATGAGGTCGCGGCTCGGCAGCGAATACAGCATGCCGCCGTGGCCCATGGCGATGCCGTCGTCCACCGCGATGGTGTTGAATTCCTTGGCCACGCCGCCGGCCGCCTCGATCTCGCGCGCCACCAGCTGCCCCATGTCCTTGAGGTGGACGTGGCCCGGCACGAACTGGGTGAAGGAGTTGGCGATCGCGATGATGGGCTTGGAAAAGTCGCCGTCCTTCATGCCGGTGGCGCGCCACAGCGCACGGGCACCGGCCATGTTGCGGCCGCGGGTGGTGGTCCAGGAACGGTAGTTGGGCATGGCGGTCACTCAGGCAATTTATAATCAGTCGGACATTTTAACCGCGCCACCCACACCCGGACACTTCATGCTCGTTCATCCGCAATTCGATCCCGTCGCCGTGCAGCTCGGCCCCGTCGCCGTCCACTGGTACGGCCTCATGTACCTGGTCGCCTTCGTCCAGGTCATCCTGCTCGGCCGCTGGTGCATCGCGCATCGGCCGTGGAGCGCCTGGAACGCGAAAATGCTCGACGACGTGCTGTTCTACGGCGTGCTCGGCGTCATCCTCGGCGGACGGCTCGGCTATGCCCTGTTCTACAAGCCGGCCGAATACCTCGCGCATCCACTCGACGTTTTCAAGGTGTGGGAAGGCGGCATGAGCTTCCACGGCGGCTTCCTGGGCGTACTGGTCGCGATGCTGCTGTTCGCGCATCGCCATCGGCTGCGCTGGCTTGCCGTCACCGACTTCATCGCCCCACTGGTGCCGCTGGGGCTGGCCGCCGGCCGCCTCGGCAACTTCGTCAACGGCGAGCTGTGGGGACGTCCCGCCGACCCGGCGCTGCCGTGGGCAATGATCTTTCCGCAGGCGGCTGACGGCATCGCGCGCCACCCTTCCCAGCTCTACCAGTTCGCCGGCGAGGGCCTGCTGCTGTTCGCCGTCCTGTGGCTCTACTCGAACAAGCCGCGCCCGCTCGGCGCCGTATCCGGCGTCTTCCTCATCGGCTACGGCAGCCTGCGCTTTCTCGCCGAGTTCGCGCGCGAACCCGACGCTTTCCTCGGCCTCCTGGGCCTCGGCCTGTCGATGGGACAATGGCTGTCCCTGCCGATGCTCATCGCCGGCGTCGTCATGCTGCGCTGGGCGCAGCGCGCGCGATGATCGAACGACTGTGGCGCATTGCCGGCTGGCTCGGAATCGCACTCACCCTGGTCCTTTCTCTCGGCCCGCCGGCGTTCGACGCAGGCGTGCGCCACGGCGACAAGCTGACGCATCTGGCGGGCTACGCCGTGCTTATGTTCTGGTGGGCACAGCTCGTCACCCGCCAGCGCTGGCGGCTTGCCGTCGCGGTGATCCTGTTCGGCGTCGCGATCGAACTGTTGCAGGGCCTCACCCCCAACCGCGAACCCGAGGTGCTCGACGCCCTCGCCAACAGCACCGGCGTGTTCCTCGGCTGGCTCGCCGCTCATTTTGTCCACAATTTGCCGGCGCGCATTGCCGCGCTTCCCGCGCCGCGCCGCTAAGGCTATAATGCGCCCGCACGTGGGGCGGTAGCTCAGCTGGGAGAGCGTCGCGTTCGCAATGCGAAGGTCGGGAGTTCGATCCTCCTCCGCTCCACCAATCACAAGGGCTTGGATACTCTCCAGGCCCTTTTTCTTGCCCGAAATCCCCGCGTGGCGCGGGGTTCTGGCTGCCAGCGTTGCGGATGGCCCTTTGCCGAAACGCCCCGTTTCCTGCGTTTTCGGCCCCAGAGCGTTCTCTATTCTCTGTTTGGCCTGCGGGTAGGCGCACATCGCACTCCTGCAAAATCAACCATTTACGCGCACCAGTTCATTGTCAACCAAGGCGAGCGGTCAGGCATCGAACCGCGCCACCACGTTGCGCTGCGCCAACCAGTTCCGGCTGCTGCTGGCAGCCCTGGCCTATACGCTCATGCAGCGCCTGCGCGAGACGGTCCTGCGGGGAACTGAACTGGAGCGTGCCAGCGCCGCCACCATCCGGGTACGTCTGCTGAAGATCGGTGCGGCCATCGTGCGCAATACCCGGCGGGTTCGCATCCTGCTGGCCTCGCATCATCCGCTACGCCACGTCTATGC
>JACDJB010000090.1_pt1 | contig 128925 bp, 136 predicted proteins | sample 7454121 | NCBI WGS metagenome assembly JACDJB01 (sample SAMN14253290, study PRJNA609438) | sludge metagenome | isolation source: sludge after 25d culture with pyrite | collected 2018-12-20
ATAACTGGAAAAATAGCGCAGGTGATCTTCTTTGGTCATTGTTTTAATGTCATCCACGGTTAGATGTGGAGTCTGTAATAAGCGATAGGTCTTTTCCGGCGTGCCTTTAACCGGGTGCGTTTCCGCCACCTCAATCATGCCACCATCCAGTAATTTTTTGATGTGTCGATAAAGGGATGATTTGGCAACATCGGGCATTAATGCATCCAATTCAGCGGTGGTCATTGGCTTTTGTCCTAACAACTGTATTACTCTTAATCGAATGGGGTGGATGATTAATTCCGCTTTATCTTTTCCGTTCATTGAACCTCCACGTAGACTCATTATCATTATCAATATTGATAATGATAATTCCCAGTATAGATCGAATAAATGCAAAAACAATCCCTTTTAAGGCGATTTAACCGCCCTGCCAGGATAAAACTAGTCTTTCAGACAGGTTTATATAAGCAAAATAATTACGGAGTATATTCTTTAAGTTGACGCGAACGACGCGGATGTCGCAAACGACGCAAGGCTTTGCTTTCAATCTGACGAATGCGTTCGCGGGTAAGACCAAACTTCTGCCCTACTTCTTCTAAAGTATAGGTGTGTCCATTGTCCAGCCCAAAGCGTAAGCGTAAGATGCGTGCTTCTCTGGGGGGTAAAGTGTCCAATACCGCTTCGATTCGTTCGCGTAACATCTTGTTGTAGGCGGTTTGAATCGGGGTTGGGGTAAGTGTGTCCTCAACGAACATGCCCAATTCGGACTCTTCTTCGTCATCATTGATGGGACTTTCCAGAGAGAGTGGCAGCCAGGAAACGCGCATCATCCAATCCACCTTATTGGGTGAGATGTCCAGTTCCGCTGCTAACTCTTCATTAGTGGGAACACGCCCGAGTTTTTGTTCCAATTCGTGCATCAAACGGTATAGATGGCGAATGCGGTCGACCATGTGCACCGGTACGCGAATGGTACGCCCCTGATCAGCGATAGATCGCGTGATCGTTTGACGAATCCACCAGGTAGCATACGTGGAAAAACGAAAACCACGTTGATATTCGTATTTTTCAACAGCTTTCATCAAGCCCAAATTACCTTCCTGGATCAAATCAAGGAAAGGTACGCCACGCCCCATGTATCGTTTGGCTATACTGACCACCAGGCGGGTGTTGGCTTTTATCAAGTGATCGCGTGCCAACTCTCCGTCGGTCACCTCTTCCTGCAATCGTTCAATTTCTGTGTGTGCAGTTTTCCCATTTAATTCACGCAACAAATCATCTGCCATCTTCCCCGTTTCGATGCGTCGCGCCAGGTCTAATTCTTCCTGGACAGAAAGCAGTGGTACAGAGGACATTTCCTTGAGGTAGAGACCGATGGTGTCGTCACTCGAAATGGTTTCGAGATTGGCAGAGTAGGGATCCATATCGCTGGGAGGACCACCAAAATCATCGCTGGAATGGCTATTGTCCTCCTCATCCAGCACATCCACCCCCTGACGACGAAGTGCCATCAGAATCGATTCCATCCGGTCAGCATCGCTGGTGATTTCCGGGTAGGCTTCCATCAGATCTTCTGTTGTGAGATATCCCTGAACATCAGCTTTTTCCAACAACAATCGGATCACATCGGTCTTTCGGATTCGCCTGCTTGCACTTGCCATTTTGCCTCCTGCTCCCCAACCAATCAATCTAGATTACAAAAAGCTGCTGTGTGCACCGAAAAATCCACGTTCAAACACGTGGCGGGGGAGTTGTTTTTGGTTGCTTTTTGACGATTTAAGAAATGATTTGGTTGCAAGTGTATACCGTAAAATGAGAATTATTTCTAATAAGCCACCCGTGAATTTTCATGTTCACAGGTTTCATGATTTAAGTTAATGCCACACTCTGTACACAACCCTTTACAATCTGGCTTACAAATTGATTTGATCGGCAGGGCTAACAACATGTTTTCATAGATTAAAGGTGATAGATCGATATATCCATCCTCAGGAACAAAAAATTCCGCATCTTTTGTATGTCTGTTTCGGTATGCGAATAATTCTTGAAATTCGGTTGTAAGCTGTTGTTGAAAATCCTCCAGACAACGTACACATTGACCCACCACTTTGGCTTTGAATTCAGCATCGAGCAGTAAACCTTGTGGTGTACGATTGATTCGAACCTTCCCGAAAAGATCGGAAAGCTGCAAATCAGACTCTAATTCAATCTCCTCAATATTAAAGTCCAGATCGCGGTAGTTCCCAATTGATTCATGAATCATGAATCCGACATTAATGCTTAGTGGGTTTCTGAGCTGGTTCAACGGATAAATCTACCGATCAAAGGGTATAATAACACTCTTGAGATTATAGCACACCGAAAATCAACCGTCAACTTATTATAATTTTTATGATAAATATAGGAAATATTAACGATGCAAACTCTTCTGATCGCCAGCAGTAATCCCGGAAAATTAAACGAATTTCAAGGTATCCTCCAGGGCTTGGGGGTCAATTTGGTGCTACCGGCAGATATAGGGGTGAAAATTAAGGTGGAGGAGGATGGCACCACCTATTATGATAACGCTCTTAAAAAAGCCCGTGCCTATTGTGCAGCGAGTGGTTTGATCACCATTGCTGATGATTCCGGGCTGGAAGTGGATGCTTTGGCCGGAGCCCCCGGTTTACATTCAGCGCGTTATTCCCCCAAGCCTGGGGCAACGGATGCCGACCGTCGTCAATATCTCCTGCAACAGCTGGTAAATCATCCAAAACCCTGGTCGGCGCACTTCCATTGCACCCTGATCGTTGCGCTGCCGGATGGTACACACCACGCCTTCGAAGGCAATTGCTATGGAGAAGTAATTCCTCAAGAACGCGGCGAACACGGTTTTGGCTATGACCCCATCTTCCTGCTACCCGATCGTAACCTGACCATGGCGGAACTGCCGGAAGAAGAAAAGAACCGCATCAGCCACCGTGGACGTGCCACCCTGGCAGCCTTGCCCACCCTCAAGAAAATATTGAATTCTGAGTGAGCTAGTATGTTTGCCCACGCCATCGCCCGTAAACCCGCCAACACCTACCCCCAGGCCATCTCCTCGTCCGATCTGGGAGCACCTGATATATCACTTACTCATTTACAACATGATCAATACTGTGAAATTCTTCAGCAAGCTGGTTTGCAGATTGAAGTACTCCCCGCGATTGACACCTACCCCGACTCAGTGTTTGTGGAGGATACCGCAATTGTTGAACCAGGCTTCGCTGTGCTCACCAGACCCGGGGCACTTTCCCGGCGTGGGGAAACACAGATAATATTGCCAACCCTGGAAAAGCATTTCGAAACCATCTTCTTCATTGAGGAGGATGGCACAGTAGATGGGGGTGATATTTGTAAGGTGGATGATGTGTATTTCCTGGGTGTTTCAGCGCGCACAAACCCCGAAGGTGCCCGGCAATTAGCTGAGATTCTGGTCACATTCGGCTATAAATGTAAAATGATCGACATCCGTAGGTTGGCAGGCGTCCTACACCTGAAAAGTGCTGTCAATTATCTGGGTTATAACACCCTGTTGCTCGACCCCCGCATGGCAAATCACCCTGATTTTGAAGGCTATCGCAAACTGGTTGTGCCATTGGAAGAAGCCTATGCCGCTAACAGCTTACGCATCAACGACGTAGTATTGGTGCCAGAAGGCTTCCCTCACACCCTCGACCTCATCACCCAGGCAGGCTTCCAGCCCCACATCCTTGACACCTCCGAGTACCGCAAGATGGATGGTGGGCTGAGTTGTCTCTCTTTGCGCTGGTGATCAACCACCAAAGGCGAAGCTGGGCATGCCTTTGAATTTGGTCTTCAGGCGCATCAGAGCGCCGTTGTGTGGGTAGGCCTGCCAATCTTCTTCGGATAACCCAACAGCTGCAGAAGTGACGTAAAGTTCGTTCATTTCCTCCCCGCCAAAAACCGGACAGGAGGTGCGTTTGGCGGGGAATGGATAAGTCCCTAAAAGTTCCCCAGAACGAGGATCCCAGCGCTGGATGCAGGCACCATCCCAGAGGGCTAGCCAGACCATGCCCTCCTGATCGGTAGTCATTCCATCCGCCACAGCCTCCCCCTCCGGTAAAGTAAAGGCAGCCCGTTGGTGAGAGATCTTACCCGTTTCCAGGTCATAATCGAAAACGCACACATCCCGCGAATAGGAATCCGCCAGGTAAAAACTGCGGTAATCCGGGCTCCAACCCAAACCATTTGAAATTCCCAAGCCGTCCAACAGCTTGCGCACCTTGCCGTCTTTTTCCATTGAATAGAGCGCTCCAGGGTACGAACCATCCGGTTCTTTGCGCATCGTCCCTGCCAGAAACCTTCCGTGCGGATCACACTTACCGTCATTAAAACGGTGCTCCGGTTTGTCAGCTTCCACTTCTGCCAGAATAGTAATCTGCTGATTGGCAAAATCATAGTGGGCGATTTTTCGATCCGGTGCAAAAATAACACCGCCACTGGCACAGGGTGCCACTGTCCCAATCGTTGAAAATTGCTTACCCAGATCAATAGTTTGGTTCAATCTCGCAGCGGGATGATAGACATGAATGCAGGCACGTGGAATATCCACCCAATACAGCACTTTTTGTCTGGCATCCCAGCTGGGTCCTTCACCGGTAAGGGCTTTTTGATCAACGAGAACCTCGGGGACTTTGCTCATTTTTTCTTCTTGAATTTTTTACCAAATAGTGCCCCAGCCATAATCATTGCCCCAGCAGACAAGCCTGCCAGAATGCCAAACAATGCTGATTCACGCGGTCCAAATTGGGTTTTGACATCACCTTCCACGTTTTTGGCTAACAAAAAGACGACACTGTTGTTCTCTTCTAATGTGACATTGTTGGCAACCAACGCCACCACCCCGGATTGATCAATTTGTACATTCCCTTTCGTAACCACAACCTGCACACCTGATTGATCCATATTTACATTGCCTTGATTAACAATCACTGCTGCTTTGCTGGCGGTCATATCCAGGTTGTTGGTTTCGGCAAAGATGACTCCCCCTTCCGTCACTTCCAGGCGTTCAGCTTCAACAGCCACAACGCCACCCTGACGTACCTGAACCAGCTCGCTTTGAATGTGGTTTGCGCCAGCCTGACGCAGAATCACTTCCTTTGCCTCAATTTTATTAGCGCCACCTTGATTGATCTCGACAATATCCGCTTGCACAACATCATTCTCGTTGATTTCAACAACATCTGGTGTTGTTTCGTTATCGTTTTCTTGTTTAATTTCGTCTGTCATTTTTCACCTGCGACTTCTTTCAAATTTTATACATATATTTATTGTAGCTGATTATTGTCCCTCTTGACCACTGGTCAACTGGTCAGCATGCCAGAATTTATTAGTCTTTCGGAAAATCCGAACTGACTTTTCTGCCGATAGGGATTTCTCAGTATTGTCGTACGATGTAGTCAGATATGGAAAGGAGAAGTATGGAAATTAAAAATCCAGTCATCCAAACATCAAAACTAAGTAAGGCTTATGGCATTGAGCATGCTGTTCGGTTTTATTTTTGCCTGGGGCAGTGCCATTTTATTGGTTTATCGGTTCTTAACCGTTCGCCGGTAATACCCCTGATAATTGTGATGAGCAATTTCACTTTGAATGGAAAAATATTGAATTTATGGTATGCTTAATTTCACAGAGGGAAATTGAAAACGAATCGATTAGCCAGTTCTCTCTGAATAATCTGCAGGCAAAAGGAAAATTAGAAATTGCCAGAATTTGATTTTGAATTCAATATTAAAGATTTTGAATTTCGTCAGCCCCCACATATTCCGCAGGAGTGGTTGACGATGGTTTGTAAATTACATCCGGTTACAGCCGCTGTAGTATGGCAGGTTTTAACCACCACGATAACCGCTGCTACCATAACCCTGGCACAAAGCTCGCCTGATCGCGGACGCTTCAATTTGATTTCAATTGTCGCCAGTGGAAATCCGGACGAATGTGATGAAGTGACCCAACTGGCACGTATGGAAGTGGATGAAATTCTTTTTGCGATTGTCCCTGGTTATCGCTCCCGTCAAATTTTACAATAATCCTACTAATCTAATCATCACGCCTCAGTTTTTACACTGAGGCGCTTTTTATTCAGGACACAAGAAAAAATTATGAACATCGTGCGCGAAGTTTGTTTTTCTGACTTAAAAAGAAAAAACCCTCTTTTGTTTTTAGCTAAGACGCTGTGTTGTAAACAAAAAAGGGCTTTTCTCGTCCCTACCTGTCACCCAATTCCAGGTAGAAACTTATCCCAATCCTCAGGAGAACCAGAAATCAACGAAACGAATGTTGTTAATCTTGGCAGTTTTGTTGTTTTCCTGCCGGCCTTATTTATACCGCAATTTTTATTGTCATTCGTCATGAATTGCCGTGATATTTTACCTGATTGCTCCATAATTCACGAAGCTAGTGTTTATTACTTTTCTCCGACATGACAAGTTTTTTTGATTTTTTGTGTTTTTTTTATATTTTTTTGTACAATATAAATAGGATTTAAGGTTTTAGCGAGGGATAAAAGGAGAACTATATCGGGGATACTTCCACCTACGGTTTCAGGCGGTTTGCCTGTGTTAGGTCATGCACTCGAAATGATGCGTGATCGTGAAAAATTGTTTACGCGTGGCTATCGTGAACATGGCGATGTGTTTGCCATTAAGCTGGGTCCGCGTTATGCTGCCGTTGTCAGTGGTGCTGAAAATAACAAACTGGTTTATACACAAACTGATAAAGCACTAAATATGCAGGATGCCTATCAATTTCTAAAAGCTTCCTTAGGAGAAGTGCTTTTCACGGCCAGCAAAGAAGCTTACTACAATCAACGCCCCGTCTTACAGGAAATTTTCCGACGTGAACGCATGGCATGTTATATTCAGGCAATGAATTTTGAAATTCAGCACTGGATTGATGGGTTAGGCAATGAAGGCACCATGGACCTCTCAGCAGAGATGCTGTGACTGACTCAATATGTTGCCGGACATGCTCTGATCGGACCACATTATGAAGAGGAACTAGGTGCTGGTTTTTGGGATCTTTATCTGGATATCAGTCGTTCACTGGATCCCATCCTGCCACCCAACCTGCCACTTCCAGAATTCCGTAAACGTGACAGAGCCAAAGCTGAAATTAATCGCATCTTCCGCGGAATGATTGAGAAACGACGAAATAATCCCGATCAATACGATGACTTGATCAGCACACTCTTGCAAACACCGTTAAAAGATGGTGGTGTGATGGATGACCAGACCATCGTCAACATGTTTACGGGGTTGTTATTTGCAGGCCATGAAACCACCGCCGGGCAAGCTGCCTGGACAATTGGGTTATTATTGCAATATCCTGACTACCTTGAATCAGTCTTGACTGAGTTGGAATACAAATTATCACCCGCAGTGGAAATTACTCAGGAAGTTATCAACTCGCTTGAACACATTGCCTGGGTAATCGAAGAAACTCCCCGTATGCGTCCATCCGCCGATTTACAAATGCGCACCGTCGAACTACCCATAAATATAGGTGATTTCCATTTGCCTGCTGGCTGGCAGGTTATTGTGAATGCAGCCAACTCACACTTTTTACCTGAGGTATTTAAAGATCCGGATTATTACGATTCGTTACGTTGGTCTCCCGAACATGGAGAAGGTAAGAATGCCTTTGCCATCATCGGTTTTGGTGGTGGAATCCATAAATGCACCGGAATGAACTTTGCCAAGAATGAGATGACGATTATCACCGCACGATTGTTAAAAACCTTTGACCTGGAATTACTCAGTGAAAACATCCGGGTTGTTCAAGGCGCTGGTGCTAACCACCCATCGGAGATTTTGATTCGCTATCGTAAAAAATAAGCAGATTTTAACTGGCAAAACCGTTGTTGCGCAAATCCTGTTCCCATTTCTCAAAATCGATAGGTGCTGTCATATCGATGGTTAATGGGGTAACAGCCACCACGTTGTCATACACCACGGCAAACACATCACTATCCGGTGTAACATCGTCTTTGGTTACATTGACTTTAAACCCGATTCTGCCAGGTTCACTCCAATCTTTATTTGAATCATAATATGGCACATAATACATGTGCCTGGTCAAACGCGTCATACGCCAGGGGCTATCCACGGTTGCATGAATGGGTACTTCCAACTTGAGCAGATCAACCCCTGGTGGTAATGGTGATTCTAGTAGCATACGGGCAAATTTCTGAGTAAAGTGTCCAGCTGGAGAAAAATCAACATTCGGATCGTGTTTATCAAAATCGTCAATATTTTCCAATTGTAATGAGGCTGCGATGGTCGGGATACCGAAACTGGCTGCTTCTAATGCGGCACCAACAGTACCAGAGATTGTGATACCAGTGCCAAAATTTTCGCCATAATTGATCCCGGAAATTGCCAGGTCTGGTTTACGGGGCAGAATTCTTAACAAAGCCTGTAAAACACATTGCGCAGGTGTGCCGCCGATTGCAAAGGCTTGAAATTTTCCAACATCTAAACAACACTCTCGTTCTTCAATCAATCCATCCGTTGTGAGCGGGTGGCTGCGACCCGTGGAAGAATTTTGATCTCGCGGGGCAACCAACACTACCTCTCCCAGGGGTGCTAAAGCCCGTGCTGCAGCATGAATACCCGGCGAATCAATACCATCGTCATTGGTTACTAGAATTAGTGGTTTTTGTTGTGTCATCATTACCTTCCTCCGCAAGCTTATTTTATATCACAAATACTTGATTTTGGCGTCACCTTCTCCATGAGATTTTTTTTACGAAGCTTAGGGCATAAGCACATATTGCCTGAACCTGCTCAATCGTAGCAAGTTCTATCTTGTTCTAAAACCCTGATTTGAAAAAGAATGGATCAGGTGACCAGGTACATTTCAATCATATGACCGATTTGATAGTTTATAAAATCTATTTATACTGGAAAGCAGAGGTGTTTAATGGAAAGAAAGAAACGAAAATGGTTTTTGCTCGTGTTACTGGGATTAATTGGATTATGTCTTAGCTTTGTGGTCATTACCGCGATAATGAATTTGTTCATTCCTGACAACTCCAAAAGCCCAGATCGGTTATCCGAAGAAATGATCACCCACGTTTTGGAGGCAGAACATTTAAAGCAACAGGTTGGTGATCAGGTTTTTCCAGGTTTTCAGTCTGCTGAAATACCAACCTTGCTTTTTAATGAACAACACGCATTTTTACTTGATATGCAAAACCCTGCAACTGGTTGGACCAGAGTCCCTCAGGGCTCTCAACGAGGTGGTGAATGGCAACCCATGCCTGCCTTGGATGCATATCCACAGGAAGCCTATTACCGTACTGACTATGACAATGCTGACCCTGATCAAGGTCCAGATGCTTTTACAGTACGAATTGGTGAAAATTATGTAACCAGTTTACCAACTGCTGAATGGTTTCGCTTAGATTTGATGAATCAATTTCGCAACGACTTGCCAGATTTCCTCAAACCTGTTTTTCCTTACCAATTAATCGCTTACATCTTCTTTCCCAATACAGACACCTATCTCTCGTTGATTCATCACGAAAGTTTCCATAGCTACCAGGCAATCTGGGCACCAGAACGCTTTGATCAGGCAGAATGGGATGGCATCCAACTCGGTGATCAATATCCGTGGTACGACCAGTCTGGAATTGACGCCTGGCAAACAGAGCTGGATCTATTACAGGCAGCATTAAAAGCAGAAGATGAGGAAGCCGTCCGGCAACTGGCACAGCAATTCCTTGCCCAGCGCACAACCCGAAGAAGATTGATGAATTTGTCAGCTGATCTGATTCGGTACGAGAACCAACGTGAATGGGTAGAAGGTATGGCACGCTATGCTGAATTGGAAACCTGGCGATTGGCCAGCCTTGATGAAAATTACCAGCCATTGGATAAAATTCAAAAAGACTCAAAATTCAAAGATTACCGCACATTTCGTGATCGCTGGAGTAGAGAACTTGATCAGATTCCCCGCATGGCAACTAATGAGGGAGATGGACGCTTTTACTACACCGGCATGGCGCAAGCATACATCCTAGATCAACTCCATCCTTCCTGGAAACTGACCCTGGCTGCTGATCCGATGCTCAACCTGGAAGACTTACTCGAACAGGCGATGACAGTCGAGTAACCTTTTCTTCCTTTTAAATGCATTCACTTTAGGTAAAATAAAGCCATAGGTGGGTGAATGGCTTCACGATTCACGCACTTGCCTGTACAATCAACAGGTACAAAATAGGTTTTTTCTTGAGGTGAGAATATGAATGATCAGCAGGTAATTTTCTCGATGGTGCGGGTGGGTAAAATTGTCCCACCGAACAACCGTCAGATTCTAAGAGATATTTCACTCGGTTTTTATTACGGCGCAAAAATCGGTGTGTTAGGTTTGAATGGTGCTGGCAAAAGCACGCTGTTACGTATCATCGCCGGTAAAGATCAGGACTACATTGGCGAGGTAACCTTTTCCAAAGGATACACTGTTGGGCTGCTGGATCAGGAACCCGATCTGGATAACAACAAAACCGTCATGGAAGTGGTGAAAGAAGCGGTTGCCCCGATTGTTCAGAAGTTGAAAGAGTATGACGAGATCAACAATCAATTCGCTGAGCCAGATGCAGATTTCGATGCGTTGATTGCAAAGCAAGGCAAATTACAGGAAGATCTCGACCACGTGGATGCCTGGACACTGGACAACCGACTGCAGATGGCAATGGATGCTTTACGCTGCCCACCGGGTGATACTGCGGTTAAGGTGCTTTCCGGTGGGGAACGTCGCCGGGTCGCCCTAACACGTTTACTGTTAACCGAACCGGATATTCTGCTGCTGGACGAGCCCACCAATCACCTGGACGCGGAATCGGTTGCCTGGCTGGAACAGCATCTCCAGCAATACCGCGGTACAGTCATTGCCGTCACGCACGATCGTTATTTTCTCGATAACGTGGCAGGCTGGATTCTAGAGTTGGATCGGGGGTATGGTATTCCCTGGCGCGGTAATTACACCTCCTGGCTGGAACAGAAGCAGGAAAGACTGGCGGTGGAGGAAAAATCAGAGTCCAAACGCCAGCGCACTTTGCAGCGTGAACTGGAATGGATTCGCATGTCGCCTAAGGCACGCCAATCGAAAGGTAAAGCCCGTGTCACCGCTTACGAACGCTTGCTCAGTCAGGAAGTCGATCAGTATCGCGGCGAACAGGAGATCTACATTCCGCCGGGTGAACGTCTGGGAAATGTCGTGATCGAATTTGACAAGATCACCAAAGCTTTTGGCGATCGGTTATTAATCGATAAATTTTCAGCATCCATCCCGCCTGGCAGCATTGTCGGGGTAATTGGGCCAAACGGAGCTGGTAAAACAACGCTGTTACGTATGATCACCGACCAGGAAGAACCGGATAGCGGGTCCGTCAGGATCGGTGAAACCGTTGACCTGGCATATGTTGACCAGAGCCGCGATTCATTGAATGGTGAAAACAGCATCTGGCAGGAAATCAGCGAAGGAGCGGATACCCTTACATTAGGAACTCGCAAAATCAATTCGCGGGCTTATGTAGCTTCTTTTAACTTCACCGGATCAGACCAACAGAAACTGGTCAGTATGCTCTCCGGCGGGGAACGCAATCGAGTCCACCTGGCTAAAGTGCTCAAGCAAGGCGCAAATGTAATCCTGCTGGATGAGCCGACCAATGATCTGGATGTCAACACGCTGCGTGCATTGGAAGAAGCGTTGGAATCTTTTGCTGGTTGCGCGATTGTCGTTTCGCATGATCGCTGGTTCCTCGATCGTATTGTCACCCATATTCTCGCGTTTGAAGGGGATAGCCAGCTTGTTTTTTATGATGGTAATTGGTCAGATTACGAAGCAGACCGCAAAAGACGGCTGGGAATTGCCGCTGACACACCTCAGCCGATTAAATATCGCAGCATAAAGCGCTGATAAATTAAAACAAAACTTGTGACAAATATCACTATATTAAGACAATATAGAGTATTATTATCTTATATATCTTAATTGTTATTTGAAGGAGTTTTACATGGCAACTCAAACACAAGTGAAAAATCCCGTCCGGTTCTCTGATCCGCCGATTGCAAACACCCTGCTCAACAGCACCCGTTGGTCTTGGTTATGGTTGGTGGCGCGTTTGTATCTTGGCTATACCTGGCTGAGTTCCGGTATTGGAAAAGTGAGTAATCCGGCATGGGTACAAAGTGGGGAAGCATTGAAAGGATTCTGGGAACGGGCTGTTCTCATTCCGGAAGCACCTGCTCCCCCGGCGATTTCTTTTGATTGGTATCGCACCTTTTTACAGGCGATGCTGGATGGTGGAGCGTACACCTGGTTTGCAAAACTGGTCGTTGCAGGCGAGATCCTGATTGGTGCCGCATTGATTTTAGGCCTTTTCACCGGTATCGCAGCGTTCTTCGGTGGTTTCATGAACTGGAACTTTATGATGGCTGGTACCGCCAGCACCAACCCAGTGCTCTTTACCATATCGATCTTCCTGATCCTGGCCTGGAAAACCGCCGGCTGGATCGGATTGGACCGCTGGATTATGCCAGCATTAGGTACTCCCTGGCAACCTGGTCGACTGTTTGCGAAAGAAGAGAATAAGGCTAGCGCAGTAGGTGAAGCGGACTGAGCGCTGAGTAATTAGTATTTTAAAACATTTTAGTTCTTGAGATACCCACTCAGGAACTTTTGTTTTAAATTGCTCAAACGAGAAAGGTGTATTGTCGTCTGCTTTAGGGTACCCATGGAGATCATCAGAAATCTTTATGAATGGAAACAGATTCACGAAAGAATTTCTTCGGAAGTACGCAGCCTGCCTGCCCTCGCTTGGCGTGGGTGACCTTTAGGTTACACCTGGATTCTTTAAAAAACCGTAATAAATGCAGGTGCAATGCACTTCTGCAGTATTCTTGAATGTAAACTCTTGCTTACTCAATCTAATAAATTCGTCCTTAAGTGCAATGCACCCAGCAGACAAGGTGCGTTGCACTTGGGGATCGGCAATATTAGCTACGAATGGAAGGTTGTTCTCGATAGAAGTCTATCAAAAGTGCGCTGCACCTGTATTATTTAGGATCCTATTTCCCATAAAATTATTGATGTATAATGATTTTCATCTTTTTAAAATGTTTATTTCACTGCACCAAAAATAATACTAATCTTCCACTCCCTCATTAAATACAATCAATGCCTTCAAAACGACCCGACTTCCTACCCAACCATTACTACCACATTTACAATCGTGGTGCCCACAAACAGCCTTTATTTCAAGAAGAAGATAACTATTTATTTGTCATTAGAAAAATGAAACATTATTGTCAAAAGTTGAATTTGACAATGATCGCTTATTGCTTAATGCCGAACCACTACCATTTTCTTGTCCGACAAGACGGAGAATTTCCAGCAGGTTTATTACCTCAACGGATTTTCAATAGTTATTCCAAAGCATACAACAAGAAATATGGTCATGATGGAACCTTGTTTACAGATCATTACCATATCAAGCAGATTGAAGAAACGTCTCACCTCCTTCATCTGTGTCGTTATATTCACGGTAATCCAGTGAAGGATGGACTTGTCAGTAATCCTTCAGATTGGGAATATAGCAATTTCAAAGACTACCTTGGTAGAAGAAAAGGAAGTCTGTTCGATCCGGGGTTTCTTTTGGATTATTTTCAAGATGAGAGAGATTATTTTAATTTCGTGATGGTTGATTTGGAGTCTCGAAATTTGCCTAAAGTACTTAGAAAGCACCTCGATTCATTTTAATTGTAACGACTTTATACAGGTGCAATGCACTTCTACTGCACTCCTTAAAGAAAGCTTTTGCATACTCATGCTAATTGATCCATCCTCAAGTGCAATGCACCAAACCATTCATTCCCTCACACCTTCGAATAATTTCATCCAGCACATTCGTTGTTTGCCAATTGAGTGCTGTTTTTACCTCATCAAAATCAAAACACTTACGTGCGATGATTTCAAACGCAGACTTGAATTCCTTTAAACTAACCCTTGTCCAAAAGCGGGTCTGATAATACACCCCTCTTCCTTCCGGGTCACCGGGGTCGTGCACTTCCTGAGCGCCAAGATAGCCCATTTGCAATACTTCAGCGTAAGCTTCCTCCGCCACCTCACGCACAAAGGCTTCCCGTGGCGTCTCACCCTCATCCAGATGACCACCCGGTAACTGCCAGCTCAAGCCATCCTTACTCACCAATACAACTTTTCCTTCTTCAGTAAAACAAACACCGCTCGCCTGGGTGATCAAATTTTGCAGTGGATCAAATTCCGCCGGACGCCAAACCACACGGATCTGGCGTCCTTCCACTTCAATTTCATCTATGATTTCGCGCATCTCGTTCAATCTAGCTCACGTCCAGGTGCTGATCAATTAACTCTTTCAAGGTTAGTAGCTCTTCCGAGGTCAAAGTCACACCTTTACCCATGGTGGTTCCATCCGGTGACCATTCCCGGATATCAAACTTTGGCTCGCGATCATTCCAGGAAATCAGGTTTAATTCCTTGTTCCAACCGTGACTGGAAGTAGAAAGCACCCCAATGCGTTTGACAATATCAAATTTAATCTCAGCCATGCGACCTCCTTAATGAATCAATTCATCTGCTAATGATTTCTTTTCCATTATCGAGTTTTAAATTCAAGATGTTAAGCCTAGTTGCCAAACCTTGCCAAGCCACCTTCTTTAAAACTGATCCAAATCGTTCCGTCAGGCCCAGCGCTGATCACATCCACCCAGGTCGACAGAAAACCATAATCGGTAGACCAGTTTTCAAAAGAAGAGCCATTATAGCGGAAGACACCGGTTCCATCGCTGCCAAACCACACGGATCCATCTCCGGTTATAGCAATCCCTCGCGGGGTGTATGTGAAGCCCACGTCCGAACGGAAGGCTTGCCAGGAGCTGCCATCATAGCGGGTAGCTCCTTGCCCGTCGGTGGTAAACCAGACCGCACCATCAGGGGCAACCGCCACCGAATTCACCGACTTATAGGATAAACCATCCGCCTCGGTAAACGACTGGATATAGCCATCTTTTAAGTAAGAAACACCACTTCTGGTGGCAAACCAGGCTCCCCCCTGATCGTCAATCGCAATATCAACTACTGGTTTGTCGATAATGCCATCATCCATGGTGTAATTGGTCCAGGTACTCCCATCGAATTTGGAAACACCAGAAGATACCCCCGCCCAAAGATTGCCCTCACGATCCACAGTAAGACTCTTTACATCATTACTGAGTAACCCCTGATCAGTTAGATAATTGGTAAACGTACTCCCGTCAAAACGGGAGATTCCCCAACCTGTGCCAATCCAAACAGACCCATCTAGTGCAACAGCCAGGCTGCTCACCGAATCTGCGGTCAGCCCTTGTGCGGTTGTGTAGTTTGTAAAACTACCCTCTTTATAACTGGCAATGCCTTTGCTGCCATACCCAATCCAGAGTGTGCCATCCGGGCTCACTGCCAAGGCACGCACAATGGTATCAGTCATGCCACTTTCCACAAAAACAAAATCCCAGTATCCTTCCGCATATTCTGGTATCACCACTCCACCGGCAGGTGGTTCATTTGCGGGTTGCGATGAGTCTTCTGACTCTGATTCTGGTTCTTCTTCCCACTCTGATAACGACTCTTCAAGAGGTGTGGGTTCAAAAAACCGTACTGTTTCGCTGACCGCTTCAAACAAATCCTTCTGCTTGGATTTGTAATCGTTAGGTGGGTATAAATCAATAAGGGAAAACACCTGATAAGGAGTAACTGCAACAAAGATAGCCTGCCCTTTCACGTCTTTTCCGTTATTCTGTGCTTCATACTCAACGAGCACGCCTTCTTTGCCATCAATTTTTATTTTCTTCCCTTTGGAGATATCCATCTCTCCTTCGAATCCGGCTAGGAAATCTTCCTTAAGATCATCTGTGCTTTTTTCAATCTCATTCATCCCACCGATGAGGATGAACATAGGTCCTGCGTCCGGATCAGCATCAGCAGGATACATATAGCTGATTCCCCATTGTTCTTCCAATTCAAAATCTGGAATCACTTGAAATGAATACCCACCATCCGTACTACTATATACCTCCCCCAAATCCTTATTCTCCTTTTCTGATGAAACAACGACTTCTTTCTCCCCCTCATCATCCTTATTTGGAAACGGTAGATTACAGGAAAGGGTTAATAAAATAACCATAAAAACACCAACAACGAAAGATAAGTTAACTTTCTTCACGCCCGTCCCTCCTTCTGGCTACGAACCTGATAATAATGAATGGATGTCCTATTTTCATCCCCTTACTTGAGTATATAACTGGTTTTAAAAAGCATATTGTTTTTTAATCAAGTTTATTGTGTCATTAGGTAAATTTGGGACGCAAATTCGTGATTACGTTAGAAATATCCTCTCAAAAGTCTTATAATGCAAGTAGGAGTTTTATAATAAAAGAGGGAGATAGGTATGTCTGATAAACCTGAAATCGATGTGCAACGCCGGCGTAAAGGGGATAAACCAACCCGAAGGGCTACTGCACCAACCCGCAGAGAAAGTGGAGATTCCACAGGGAGACCATCATTAGGCGGTACTGGCGGATCACTGCTCGGGTCTGCTGGCAACCTGCTTGGCGGTGGTAGCAAAGGCAAATTAGGCTGTGGTGGGATCGCAATCATCATTATTCTGATACTCTTTTTTGTTTTTTCAAATGGCTTGGATCTTGGCGGTGTGCCGGTGGACGATCCCTCTTCCTACACATATGAGGAACCATTACCTGTTAGTGCAACCCGTACGCCCCGCCCATCACCTCCCCCTTCGAGTGGCGATGGTGACACCTGGTTGGTCATGAACTATCAGGATGCCGATGATCAGGTTCTTGAACAAGACATCTTCATTGATCTCAACGAGATGGAACGCATCGGTTCGACGGAGAATGTGCGCATCGTTACCCAAATTGATCGCTTTCGCGGTGGTTTTTCCGGCGATGGCGACTGGCACTCCACCCGCCGTTATTTGGTGCAGTATGATGATGACCTCTCAAGAATTGGTTCGGAGCTGGTGGAAGATCTGGGTGAAGTGAACATGGCGGATGGCGATTCGCTGGTTGATTTTGTCACCTGGGCGATTTCCACCTATCCATCAGATCGCTATGTCTTAATCCTTTCTGATCATGGAATGGGATGGCCCGGCGGTTGGAGCGATCCCGCCCCTGGTGGCCGCGATGGTGGCAGTGCTCCTTTGATTAATCAACTTCCGCACGACTCAATTTACCTTGCAGAGCTGGATGATGCTTTAGCCGAAATTCAGGCACAAACCGGCATCGAAAAACTGGATCTGATAGGCATGGATGCCTGTTTGATGTCCCAACTTGAAATCTACAGCATGCTTCAGCCGTATGCCCTTTATGCCGTAGCTTCAGAGGAAACCGAGCCTGGCTTGGGGTGGGCTTATTCAGCCTTCCTGAGTTTGTTGGTGTATGACCCCTCCATTTCCACCGCTGATCTGGCAACCAATATTGTCGAGACCTATATTGATCAGGATGAGCGCATCGTCGATGAGCAGGCACGCTTGGAATTCCTGCGTCAGAATACCAGCTCCGGTGGTTTCTTCGGTCCTTCACGTATCAGCGCAGAACAAATCGTCGATCAATTGGAGAAAAACATCACCCTGACCGCTGTTGATCTCGAGACCTTTCCCGATTTAATTGTGAGTTTCAATGATTTCACCTACGCAATGCAGAATATCGACCAGGGGTTAATAGCCAGTGCGCGTAATTATGCCCAGTCCTACACCAGTATTTTTGGTAACCAGGTACCCCCCTCCTACATCGATCTGGGGCACTTTGTGCAGCTGGTTGCCAAACAAACCAATGACAACCAGGTTCGTAATGCTGCCAGCGAGGTACTTAACAGCTTGCAAAACGTGATCGTTGCCGAACGCCACGGGAAATCCAAACCTGGCTCAACCGGAATCGCGATCTATTTCCCCAATTCGACCTTATACCGTTCGCCTTATACCGGGATGCAATCCTATATCGACCTGGCCGAGCGCTTCGCCCGCACCACTTTATGGGACGACTTCCTTGTTTACCATTACAATGACCGCTCCTTTGCAGCCGATGCTTTTGAACCTGTGGTACCTTCCACCAGCGGCATTACGCGTGCACCCGGCAGTGGAACAATCACTCTTTCTGAGATTACTACCAGCGCTAACAGTGTAGCACCTGGAGATGCCATTCGCCTGAGTGTGGATATCAGCGGCAACCAGATTGGCTATGTGTACTTCTTCACCGGACTCTATGACTCTACCAGCAACAGCATCTTAATTGCGGATACCGATTACCTCGAAAGCAGCCAGACTGATGAACAAAGCGGAGTATATTATCCCATTTGGCCGCAAAGCGACGAATTCCGCATGAACTTTGAATGGGAGCCAACCCTTTTCTCCATTACCGATGGCACACAATCGACAGTGGCGCTCTTCAACCCAATGGCATATGGAGTAACGGCTGAGGATGCTGTGTATGCGGTTGATGGTGTTTATACCTTTGCCAACACAGGAGAACAACGTAGCGCACGTATGTATTTCCAGGATGGTCGTTTATTCCAGGTATTTGGGTTTCAAGGAAATGATACTGCCAGTGCACCATATGAAATCGGGACCAGTGTTGGTGACAGTTTCACCATCATGCATCGCTGGATGGAACTGGACACCACTGGACAGGTTACTGGGATTGTACAGGAACCTGGTGATACCCTCACGTTTGGTTCGGATCCGTTTGAATGGGAGCAAGTCTATGCCCCGGCTGGTAATTACCTGGTTGGTTTTTTGGTGAGCGACATGGATGGTAATGTGGTGGAGCGTTATACTCAGATTCAGGTGGAATAACGCTTAATACATCCAGGCGTTCAAAGGTTGCGGACCAGACATAACATCACGCACAATGCGTAAATTTCCGCCAAAATCCGGTTTTACAGTCCACCGGATCATAGCGATTTGCCCATGCCGTATTTCGATACCAGTGATGCTGTAAGGCGATACTACTGAGCCAGTATTAAAGTAAGGCACATGATCCAAGGCAGGGAAGCGTGGGCGGTGAGTGTGCCCGGCAACAATGATTATTTGGGTTTCTTTGCTCCAATAAATCAATTTTTTGTCCACCCGCTTGGCTTTGGTAAAGTTCTTTGCCGCGCTAGTGGGGTCTCCCAGCCCATATAGCTGCAGGTTCCGCCAGAAAACACGCACAAAAAAACGTCCGATTGGCCAAAGGATATCCGAAAGCAAATCACCTTGATGTCCATGCACCAAAAATAATTCCCGGCCAGTTTCCTCGTGTTCCAATATCAATCCCGGATGAATTTGTAAATCTGGAAATAATGGTCGTTGCTGTTGGGAATGCTCATCGAAAAAGGTATATAAATTTGATTGAACAAAGCGTGGGTAAGATTTTTCAATGTCATGGTTACCGAACAACATGAACAACCTGTTTTCTGTGTGAAAACGCATCATCACTTCGAAAATTACACGATGCGCGCTAAAAATTTCCTGAAAGTTGTGATTCTTCCAAAGATCATCGCCATCACCCAATTCTATATAGGTGTAACCTTCGTGAAAATAATAGGAAAGTGCATAATAAAAAATATTTTGGTTTTTCGCAAAATCATCCGCCCAACCATAATCCCCGCGGTGACAATCACTGAAGATAATAATCCTCGAATTGTTATCGATTGGGATTCGTTTGGCTGTTGCTCGTACTTCGTTTAATCGGAAAAAAGTAGCATTCTTAGACATGATAAGTGAGGTCAGCCCTTAACGAGTGCTTGTTGGTTAAATCAATATACTCATTATACGACGATAAATGGCTTTTCATTAACTCACCTAAACCTTAGATTTGAATAAATTTTCCAAAATGCACTTTTCTTAATCCAGGTGTTTGAGAAATTTTTTCCTGAATATAATCTACTTGATTTGCTCGTTTTGAGCTGAATTCCAGACTTATTTTTGTGTCTTGATCCTCATAATCTTTTTCAATGCTGATGGTCAATAATTTAACATGTTTTATATTGAACAAGTTTCGAATTTCGGCAACATCTGGATCCACTCCTCGAATCCACATCGTTATTGGCATAAACATTTTGCGATGAAATAGCTTGTTTTCTACTTTATTTAAGATGGATAATACAATCACCAACGCAACCGTCACCATCCCTGCAGCATAAAAATATCCTGCACCAACTGCTAACCCAACCACAGCCATTGTCCAAATTGTGGCAGCTGTCGTTAAGCCACGGATCGTAACACCTGCATGCAAAATAGCACCTGCACCCAGGAAACCAACGCCAGAAATAACCTGTGCAGCTAGGCGAGCAGGGTCACCAATTCCCCCTACTGGTTCATAGCGGTGTGCCAGGGTAACCGACAATATCATAGCTAATGCAGAGCCCACCACCAGGATGATATTGGTTCTAAGCCCTGCCGGCTGGTTATCTAACTCTCTTTCAATACCAACAATTGCCCCTAATATGAATGCTACCCCAATGCGAATAGCTATCTCTGTTTCAGAAATCATCTTTACCTCCTCGCGATCTTTTCGTATCAATCAATGTTAAATTTCAATAAAATCCATTCTAACAAACAATTATAGGCCAATCTAAAATGCTTATTGAATATCCTTTCAGAAATAGATACAATATGTTTAATTATTGCCGAAAGCTGTTATTACAATTTCATCTCATATGGTCCAGCGAAAAACGAGTTATTAATTCTGATTGATTCTCGGAGAGTGGGCTATGAAATTAATAAGGAAATGGGTTTTACCCCTGATGTGCACGATGTTGATCGTGGCTTTTTTGTTTTCTGCTTGTAATCTGGCAAATTATGCTAAAAACGCAAAACCGGTTGACGAAATAAATGATCCAATGCTTGACAATGATGGAATGGAGAATCTTCCTGTTGAATCTGTTCCAGATGTACCCGGAAATCCCGCACCCGCAGGAGGCTTAATGGATATTAAGGAGGAACCCGCCAGCCCTGGCGCTCCAATCCTGGGATTAAATTCATTTGATAGCAATCTCCCTAATAAACCCGTTGGGTTTATCAACACTGGCTCTATCAACGCGACAGTGCAACCATGGTCCTACATTCCTTTGGGTGGGCAAGAATTCCAACCTCCACCATCTGCATCAACCGTAGCTTCAGCTTCCGGAAGTGGGGGTGATTCACCCAATACCAGTAGCTATCTGGAACTCCCCTTAGGCACTTACACCTGGTGTATTGATTGGGAAGATGAAGACAAGGATGAGGATGGGTATTTTGATTATTACCACTATATCGAAACCGCAACGACCCTACTGGATGAGAACGACAGCGATGATTTGGATTTTGCTGAAATCGTAATGGTAAATACCCCTCCGGAAAAAGCTTTTGTTTATAAAGGAAAATGTGGTTTTCCTTCCTTAAAAGAGGACTGTACCGGTAAAGCAACTTACTTTAAATCCTTTGTTGGAAATGTTCTCATGGAACCTGTTTACCCCCTGGATGTCAGAGTCTATGCTAATACAGCTTACCCCCCAAATCCGGCAGGGATCAAAATATCTGCATCAAACCCCGAATATACTTATCATGAACATGTCATTCTTGAAGGATCTGGACATTGGATTGAAGCAACCACCAGCGACCCCTACAGTGCCATCGGGGTATCGATTTTCGGTGACGAAACAATTGGTTGGGCACGCATATTGTTTGATGGCGTGACCATTTGGGAGGGAGACACCTCCGAATGCGTGATCGATCCGGATGAGAATAGCGGTTTGGGTTGGTATGGCCTTTATGCGGAAGCGGTTTGTGTAACCCCGGGGACGCACACCATTCGCGTTGAATCCGGTCCTACTCAAGAAGGGGTGGGTGGTTGGCAAGGTGGCATTCCAGTGCTCCTGTTTGGTTTTAGATGGTAATGATTGACGCATCATTGCGAAAAGTTCTTTTCCGCTTTTACCTTCCAAAAAACAGGGGTTGAATCACTTCTGACCATCGGACAGGATACTTTAATAAAACATATGTTCTATGTAATTTATCCAATATCTACAAAAACAGGCTGCTCATTTTGAGAACAGCCTGCACTTAATGGGCGTCAATACAGTTTATTCAATTGCTTAAGGTTCGATTTCCTGCCTTGCACGATCCATTTTTTTAGCTGTTTTGATAATCAGGTATAACATACTAAACGAAATGATGATCAACCCGGCTTCGATCAACCAGGCTTGCAAACCAAAAGACATCGCTAACACAGCCAACCCATCCACCACAGCATGATACAACACCGCCAACCAGAACCAAAGTGGTTTGCGGAACGAGATCGAAATCCACACCATGACACTCAGAGCGATATGCAAAGCCAATGCCGCCACCCTTTCGACAGCACCAGCTAATGGCATATGCCAGGGTGTTGCCCAGAAGGATTGCACCTGCTGTTGTGCTAAAGCTGCCTGATCAGCGGGTAAAGCCAGCAAAGCCGCGTCCGAACTCTTCAACGCAATCATGGACACCAGCGAGAGCAGCACACTGCCACCAATGATGATGGCTTCAATGCCGCCATGGCCTGCGCCCAGCGTGAGCGCCGCGCCAAACGAATCACCTTTCTTTTTGAGCAATTTGTAGCCAATCCAGCGTGCTGTCTCTTCAAAAATACCCACCAACAACCCCAAAACAATGGCATTGAAGAACGGCGCAAAAGTAACGCCCACGCTGGGTAATAACCCGGTCGAAAAGGCTTTGGTTAAACCATTCACCACTGGTAAATGGAAAATTTGCGAACCAATAAACGTCAGAACACCAACACCAAACAATTTCCAGTTGGTTCCCTTCTTCTTGATAATCCACCAACCAAGAATTAATGGAAACACGACATTAAAAGTGCCGGCTATCAAAAACATAATGATCAAAAAAATATTCAATTCACTGTCCATTTTTCCTCATTAATCCGCTTAATGTGCACTTTGATATAACAGCGCTTTACGATTAAATTGCTGAATCGCCAAGAAGAATAACACACCAGCTGCTAACCAAACCACAAAGCCGATGATAATCCCAACAATTCCGCTCAAATAAACCAACCCCGAGGCCTGGCCAACGAATAATCCCAGCACCAAAATCACCAACGAACCACTGGCCTGATAGGCACCCATGAAGGTTTGTACTTTGGCAGAGATCAAAACCGTGGCACCCACGCCTAAGGCGGCAAAGGCTGGCGCTACCCAAAATACCAGCGCATACCAGGACGGCAGTGGGAACCAGACGTAGCCAAACAGCGGATATCCGCCGACGTTTAACACAATTACATAAATGATAAAGCTCGCCCAGGTGATCAGGATTGATGGCACAAAAGCCGCCAAGGACTTGCCTATAAATAATTCTGTATCGGTTGCAGAGGTGTACAGCAACGCCTCTAAGGTCTTGCGTTCACGCTCCCCCGCGAAGGATTCAGCCGCAATACTGGCTGAAAACATCAGCGGCATGATCAGAAACATCGGGGCAAACAACAACCCTAACATCACCGCAATTGACATCTGCAACTCTGTCATCCCGGTAAACATATTGGAGATGACCGCAGGCATTCGCTCGAACATCATCGCCAGATCCGGGTCATTAAACGCCTCAGCCGAACCACTGGTATTGGCAATCACCAACATAACAGCCGGCATAATTACCATAATTATTATAGGAACAAGCATTAGTGACAAAATGACTGATTTATTCTGTCGTACTTCTAAAATATCCTTCCAGGCAATAATGCGTATTTTACGCCAGTTCATTTTGCACCTCCGTTGTGGCCATTATGGCTGTTTTGTAATTGTAGATAAACCTGCTCGAGCGTAATTTCCTGTGGTTGCAAGCGCAGGATTTGCGCACCCAACCTTACTAACCCAGCCACCACCTGCGGAATCGTCTCTTCTGACTGCACCTCAATTTTCACCTCTTTGTCAGAATGCACATCAACACTGAGCACTCCTTCCAGCCCATTAATGGCCTGCAATTGTTCGAAGGCTTGCAGGAACTCAACCTCCAACCACATGCCAGGCGAAACCAATTTTCTCAACTCCAACAGACTACCGATTGCCAGCGATGTTCCTTCACGCATGATCAACAATCGGTCACACAAGCGTTGCGCTTCGTCCAGATTATGTGTGCAGATCAATACTGTGGTTCCTTCTTTTTTGCGCACATCTGCGATCAATTCGCGCACCTGCACCGCCGCTTCCGGATCCAGCCCTGAGGTCGGCTCATCCAGGAACAAAAGCTTAGGGTTGGTCAGCCAGGCACGCGAAAGTGCCAGACGCTGCTTCATACCCTTGCTGAATGTTCCCGTGCGATCATCAGCCCGCTTACTGAGATCAAACATCTCCAACAACTCGCTGGTACGTGTTTCAATTTCCTTATCGCTCATCCCCGCCAGCACCCCAAAGAACCGCAGGTTTTGGCGCGCTGTCAGGCGTTCATACAGCGCTGGCGTCTCCGTCAACACACCTGATTTTTCGCGGACTTTCTCACCGGCTTTCATCGGATCAATACCCATCACCGAGATTCTACCCCCACTGGCTTCGAACATGCCATTTAACAGACGCACCGTGGTTGTTTTTCCCGCCCCATTAGGACCGAGCAACCCGAACACTTCACCCTGATGTACATCAAAGGATAGATCCTTGATTGCCTGGAAATCACCATATTTATGTTGTAATTCCGATACTTCAATTATATTTTCCATATTTCTCCTCATTGTTTCACGTGAAACATTTTTCACGGTTTTTCAACTTCCATTATTTTCAGGATGCAATTTACGATACACAAAATACGAATAAATCACCGTGCCAAACGCCACCAATAATAGCGGAACCATCATAAACCAGATGGCATAATTCGGAACAACCGCCCCAAATATTGTTAAAACGCCACTAATTTTGAACCCCATAGCGCCAACCCGATGGGTCTCATTCCACACATCCTCATGTGCCAGCGTCCAGGGTGTACGAATCCCGATAAAGTAATTTCGCTTTGCTTTTGCCAACATCACCCCAATATAATAGAAAAAACCACCAAAAGCTGGCGTTAGCAGAACAAGTAAATTGAATTGCCAACCCAGGTTGTAAAGCAAGCTGATTACCTGCAAATATGCAAAAAAGATTACAAACAACAATATGAACAAATTGTATTCTTTACGAAATTTTTCGATGTTTTTCCTTAGCGGATCGATAGCAGGGATGCCAAGCAATAACAGCGATAGACCGATGGTTATCAAAGGCAAAAACCAGATTCCCATAAACCGCGAACCATAACCATCTGCTTCTCCCTGCGCATTCCAATGCACCGCCATCGGATCGGTAAATTGTGATGACAGGGCAACACCCACCACAATAACACCTATTACTAAAATTAATGTCCAGATTAATACCTGTTTTGTTTTCATTTTTCTCCATTAATGTTTCACGTGAAACATTTTTATTGTCTAATTTTTCGAATTAATCTTCTGGATGGTTACTTAGTTTCAATTGGCGCAAGTTGCGTTGAAACACAGCCAGAATTTCCGCTTCGGAGTATCCTTTTTGATCCAGCTGCTCAACAAAATCTCTCATCATCAAGTCCAATTCTTTGCTGCGCGCGGTAATCTCCGGGGTTTTCTCGGGCAGGATATAGGTTCCGCGGCCATGCTGGGTATTAATAACGCCTGCCTGATCCAGGACGCGATATGCCCGCGCAACCGTATTGAAATTCACCTTCAATTGCCGTGCCAGATCACGCACCGTAGGCAATTGTTCACCGGTTTTAACTTCGCCCTGTAAGATTTGATCGTAAATCTGTTCCACAATCTGATGGGTGATAGGTACCCCGGAACGAAAATCAATTTCTATCTTTATATTAGCTTCCAAAACACCACCTGCCTGTCAAGAATTGTTGATTATGTTAGTTAAAATTGTATCATTGTGTGATTGTATCTTTGTATTATTGTATCTTTGTATTATTGTATAATTGTATCAAATCATTCTATTCTGTCAAGGAATTTTCAATAATTTTAGTCCTTTTCATTCTGGTCGCACCTGGTCAAAAAGCCTATCTGAATTCTGGAAGAATGACTGATTAATATCATCACGATTGTCCTTCCAGCATATCCTTGATTAAGGTATCATTTCGAAAAAAGAGAAAACAATGAAGCCATTTTTGATAATACTACTAATACTGATCCTGGTTGGTCTGTTTATCTGGCTTGGTTTACAAATCACACCGAAACCATTCGCCGCCTATAAAGCACCAACCGCTGAAACAAAAACCATGCGTCTGCCTGATAACCTGCCCGCCTCTGTTCACCGCTTTTACACTCAGCCCTATGGCGACGAAATCCCACTGATTGAATCCGCTGTGATCAGTGGCACTGGTAAATTACGCATCAATGGTCTCACCCTGCCAGCGCGTTTCCGCTTTGTGCATCAAACCGGGCAGGATTACCGCCATTACATTGAAGCGACCCTCTTCGGTCTGCCTTTGCTGAAAGTCAACGAACATTTCCTGAATGGTAAAGCCCGCCTGGAACTCCCCTTCGGCGTCAGTGAAGGCGACAAAGTGTATCAGGGCGCCAACCTCGCGCTCTGGGCATAGGCGATCTGGATGCCTGCGATTTGGGTAACCAATCCGCAAGTACGTTGGGAGGCCGTCGATGAGAATTGTGCCGTTCTGATTGTTCCCTTCGCCGACGAAGAGGAACGTTTTACCGCTCAATTCGACCCGCAAAGCGGTTTGCTTACTACCATGGAATCGATGCGCTACAAAGCTACAGACTGCATAGAGAAAACCCTATGGGTAAACGAGGTGGTTGCCTGGGAAAAGCTCGGGCAGTACTTGTAACCTGTTCAAGCCAATGTCACATGGATCGATGAAGGCACTCCCTGGGCACGCTTCTCTACACTGGAAGTAGTCTATAATACAGATGTAAGCAGCTATGTTGAAAATTCTGGAATTGAATAATGAGTAATCCAATCCCCAAAAAACCCAACTACTTGTTTAACTTTGGTTATCTTAACCTGGACATGATCATTAATCTGCAACAAAAGCCGCAACCCTTCACGCCAGGCGAGCCGCTTTTCTGGGATGACCCACATATCTCCCAGCAGATGTTGGCTGCCCACCTCAACCCGGATATTGACGCAGCCAGTCGCAAAATCGAAACGATCGATAAAATCGTGCATTGGATCACCAACTACCTGGATCTGAAGATCGGTGATGCGGTGCTCGACATCGGCTGTGGACCGGGTTTATACACCTCTCGCCTGGCTAAGCAAGGCTTGCAGGTCACCGGGGTGGACTACTCCGGCAATTCGATCAATTACGCTATCGAAGCTGCCCGCGAACAGGGACTGGAGATCACCTACCGCTACCAGGATTATCTGACCCTCAAAGACAAAGAAAAATACGACCTGGTGATGTTAATCTATGGTGATTATTGCCCCCTCAACCCCGAGCAACGCAGCCAATTACTCGAAAATGTAAAAAACGCGCTAAAACCAGGCGGGCACTTCGTGCTGGATGTCACCACCCGTGCCGGACGAGCCAAATTCGGGCAGAAAAACGGTTGGTACGCCCTCGAAAAAGGCTTTTGGAAGCCCAGCCCGCACCTTGTGCTGGAACAAGGGTTCGATTATCCCGAACTGGATATCTACCTCGACCAAAGCATCGTGATTGAAGGTGACGGTCGTCTCTCGGTGTATAACAATTGGTTTCAGGACTTCAACCAGCATACCATCAGCGCGGAACTCATCAAAGCCGGCTTTCGTGTGGATAGCCTGTGGAATGACCTGCAAGGCACACCCTTCAGCGAAGGTGGTGATTGGATCGGTGTGGTCGCCCAGAAGCTCTAACCCGTCACACCTTTAAGAAAAATCAACCTGCTCTAACCACTCCGGTAAATGCGTCAGCAAATCAGTGATAATCTGCTCGGTCGCCTGGTGAAATACGCCAATATCCCCATAGGCTTCCCCGCCATCCCCATTCACCAGATCACTGACCGCTCTCAGAATCAGGCACTTTACATGGTTTTGCTGACACACCCAGGCAATTGCCCCCGATTCCCAATCCGCGGCGATGCCACCAAACGTATCCTGCAGCCAGCCTACCTGCTCAGGTAGGATATCCCGGTCGGCGGAGAGTAACAGCCCCTTGCGCACAGCTTGCGGGTATGGCTCAGCCAGCCAGCTCAAGTTCAGCTTGACGGTGTAATGCTCCAAAGCCGCTTGCTGATCGCCCATTTGCTCAATGAGGTCATACACCAGGGTGCGATCCGCCAGAATAATCTCACCGCGCGCCACCTTGCCTTCAAAGCCACCACAGGTGCCTAAATTAACTACCAGATCGGGATGCCAATGCGAGATGGCGTATTGAGTACTGGCAGCAGCCGATATTTTTCCCCAGCCGCCCTGCATGTAAATCACACTGCGTGTTTCCTCCCGGATCGCAAAGCACTCCCCAAAGGGCGTAGGTTCAACAAAGGTTACCCGGCAAATCTTTCTGGCAGCACGCCATTCCGAATTCGCTGAAAAGATGATGACTATTGTGTGCATGTTTGCTCCTGGCGCTAATTGTAACTGACTTTTGGTAATTTTTTATCAGGGTAAAATCTCAACCACCACGCCATTTTCAGCCCAGTTGTACAGCGCTTCACCGGACGCTAGATCCATGATGATGCAGCCATACGAAGCTGGCTGCCCCAACACGTTTGCCCACAACCGCACCCCGCTCGAGAGCACCGGCAAGCCGTGGATGCCGTTCATGAAGCCCGGTAGCGCCTCGTAAATGCCCAGGAAGTGCGGCATCCACAAATCCCAGTTGGAAGCATAGGCGTTGATCTCATGCGTCTGAATTTGGAAGACGCCCGGCAGGGTGGGAGAATCGGCCATACCGGTGCTGATCACATGCTCCGACTTCAGCTCAAAATTCTCATACACCCACATGTGCTGGTCGCTGATGCTGATCACAATGCGTTTGCCCAATACGGCTGGGTAGGGAAGCATCTCGTTTTTGGAGGGGATCGTCAACACCTGCCCCGCATGTACGCCATAGATGCCAATGCCGGGATTGGCTTCCTGAATCTTCCAGTACGGCATGCCCACTTTAAACCCGATCGAGATCAGGTTATCCCCATAATTAACCGTGTATTCGCTGGGTTTGTGGCGCAGGTAAATGGTGTAAGGCTTGCCATCCACCCAGTGATCGCCCAGGTTCTCGGGAGAATCTTTGAAGTCAATTTCACGATTGCCAAGAGTGGTTTCCCACTCGGCCAGGTAACTTTCAAATTCCTGCTGGTTGACCCGAATAGAAGGTTCACCGTAAGGATCCTCCAGCTTCACCCAGCTTGCCACCAGATCCTGCGGGATGGTCCAGGTCAGCAATTCATCCGTGATCGCATCCCAGGCACGCAGTTGAATCGGTTTTTCGTAGAAGGCAGCGATGCGCTCAATATCCTCAGAGAGATCCGTGATGGCTGGCTGAATTGGCTGCATGGGTAATTGCAGGTATCCCGCTTGCAACACCGCCTGCGGATCAGCTTTGATGATCGCCAGGGTAGCTTCCACATCCAGCCCCCAACCTTCCACGCCTGGTGCGGCATACCAGTGCCCCTGCTCGTCTTTAGCGAGATAGGCATTGGTGGGTGAATTCTCAATTTTCGCTGCCAGGTCTTCTAACACTTTCCGGGCAACATCCTCATTGAAGGTGACCACCGGAGCTATATCGAAGTTTAGACCGGAAACCAATTGCATTAGCTCTACTAGACCACCGCTATCGCGACCCACGACATAAGCTTGCTCAGCCGTCTGCAGCGGATCAATCCACAGCCCGATATTTGGCGGTGTAACCGCCCACTTATATTGCTCGTTCAGGACCACCAGGTTGGTGGTGTTGTTCCAGTAGTTATCGATATAGGTAGCCGCGTCCGCCAGTGGCAGGTTGCTTAGATCGACCGGACCAACGCTCACACCGGGCAGAATCATCTGCGTCTGGCGCACATAGAGCGTCGTCCCCGCCACCCCCGCCATCGGGATTAGGAGAGCCAACAGGGCAAATGCAGCCAGAATATAGCCCCACAGCCTGCTTTTTAGCTTCGGCTGGGATGGCTGTTTTACGCGTTGGTTTGTGATCGGAATACTCTGCTGCATATCACTCCATCTTAGCTGGTATGGTGTTTGGGTGCAAGTCGTGTACCCATGACTAATAAGACGAAAAATGGTGCATTCCAGTTCCCTGGTGACGCAAAGGGAGCAAAGATCGCAAAGGAGGTGTGCCTGCCTGCCCTCACCCACCAGTGGTGATCATTCCACCTTGAGCTTCACCCCCTTTCTCCTGTATACTTATCCTATGGGAATTTCCTCTTCAAAACGCTCGAACGAAGACTGGCTGGCTGACCTGCGCGCCGCTGGTGAGCAGAAAGAGTTGGCGCTGGCGGATTTGCGTGCCATTATCATCGCTGGCCTGCCTTTCGCTTTGTCGAAATGGATCCTGCCGAGCGACCCGCGTTTTTCACCATTAGTGGAAGAGATAACCCAGGAGACTGTTCTGCGGGCGATGGCGAAGTTAGATACGTTTGAGGGTCGCAGCCAATTCACGACCTGGGTGCATACGATCGCGGTACGAATTGCCCTCACCGAACTGCGGCGGGCGAAGTGGCGTGAGGTCTCGCTGGACGAGATGCAGGAAGGTAACGAACCGGAGGACGAAACACGGGAAATGCCCGATTCACAACCGGGGGTTGAGACCAGCGTTGAAAAAAGGGAAATGCTGGGCATGTTGCAAACGGTGATGAAAAAGGAGTTGACGCCAAAACAACTTCAGGCGTTGATGGCGGTAGCTGTGCAAGGCATGCCATTAGAAGAGGTTGCGCGACGTATGGGAACAAATCGAAATGCGCTTTATAAATTATTACATGATGCGCGGCTTAAGTTAAAAAATTTCCTGGATAAACAGGGGCTCTCCCCGCAAGAAATCCTTTCGATTTTTGATCAATAAGTAAGGATAAGCGCTTTGATACCATCTAATAAATGGAGATAAAATGAACTGGTTTGAGAAATTATTTAGACACAAGAAAAAGAATCACACCCAGGCACCGCAAGGGGCTATTGATCCGGTTGTGGCGAAGAAAATGCTGGTGATGATTGAAAAAACCGAGGTGAACGAGCTTTCTTGTGATGAGGTGCATGCGCTATTAGACCAGTATACCGAAATGAAACTACGTGGCGAGGATGCTGACGCTTTGTTGCCGCTGGTTCATCACCATTTGGAAATGTGCCCGGATTGTAAGGAAGAACATGAAGCGCTCCTGCGCGTATTAGAGGGAACGAACGCGTTATAAAAAAATAGGCAACAAAAAAAACCTACTGCTCGTCGGATTTTTTTTGTTGATATTGTATTGGTCTTAATTGCTGGTTGCAATCATTTCATCTATGATGGCTGATAATTGTTCGAAAGACGGGGGTCCAATAAGCTTTTGTTCATTGACGAGGAAAGATGGTGTGCCACGAAAGCCATAACTTAGCGCTTCTTGTAATTCCTGTTCAACGTGACCTTTGTATTTTTCCGAATCAAGGCATTCATTGAACTCTTGCGCATTCAATCCTATATCAACGGCATATTGTTTTAGCTGATCAACACCGATTCTTGGGTAATTTTCATACACCAGGTCGTGATAATCCCAAAATCGCTCCTGGTCGTATGCACAGAAACCAGCTTCTGCTGCTTCGGGAGAATTAGCTGTAATTACCGGGAAATCTCGCCAGACAAAATTTACCTGATCGCCATATTTTGTGAGAATCTGGTCTTTGATACCTGCCTGATGCCAGGCTCTGCAGGTTATGCAGCCAAAATCGGAAAATTCGCTGATTGTGACGATTGCATTCTCGGAGCCGGTAACCCGTAACACAATTTCTCCATTATTGATCGGGGTTGGAGAACTCACTTGCGTATCGTTTTTACCTGCATTTACCAACCAAAAAACGCGAACAACAAATACCAGCAAAAGGGTTGCTGTTAAGAATATAGCGGTTTTTTTGTTCTTCGGATTATTGTTTTGGTTATTGTCCATTTCAATCACCTCTCTTCACAGATATTACTTTTGTAGACAACAATGCAAAGCTCTTTCTTACCTGGATTATCCTGAAAGCGTAAGAACTGGCTGACGATGCTCGTCTAAAAAACAATCAGTGATGAAAGGAAAGAGGTTGACATGAAGGATTTTTATTTAACGACTTTGCTGTTGGTTCTTACGATAATTGCAACTGCTTGCCAGCCAGCAACTGGTGTTGCGTTGGAGGAGAGTGTGCCCAGCGTTTTACCTGAAGGCACGCCTATCTCCTTGCCTACAGAAACTACTGCTCCTACCACCACAACCATGTCAGAGCAACCTACACCGGAAAATAGTCAACGACCCCCTGCTGGTGCAGAAAGGGAATTTACGACTGATTTTTCCATCACATCGATTGATTTCGCCGAAGTGTTATCCGGTGGTCCGCCAAAGGACGGTATTCCTGCGATCCTCAACCCAAAATTTATCGCGATCGAGGAAGCAAATGACTGGCTTCGCCCGGTTGAGCCGGTGGTTGCCGTGGAACTGAATGGAGAAGTGAAAGCTTATCCTCTTCAGATTTTAATGTGGCATGAGATTGTGAATGATTCTATTGGAGGTGTGCCGATACTGGTGACTTTTTGCCCGCTTTGCAACACAGCGATCGCCTTCGAACGTACCGTTAACGGTGAGGTTTTTGATTTTGGTACCACCGGGCGCTTGCGATTTAGCAATCTGATCATGTATGATCGCCAAACCGAAACCTGGTGGCAACAGGCAGAGGGCTTGGCAATTGTCGGCGAATTGACCGGGACGCAGTTGGTTTTTGTGCCGGCTGCGATTATTGCATGGAAAGAATTTAAGTCTGCTTACCCGAACGGTTTGGTGTTATCCAGAGATACCGGATTCAACAGAAATTACGGGCAAAACCCATATTCCGGTTATGACGATGTCAATCGACCACCCTTCTTATATCAAGGGCCGGAAACACCTGACCAGCTGCCGCCAGTGGCAAGGGTATTAACCATTGAGATTGGCGAGGAAGCGGTGGCGTACCCTTATGACGTATTAAGCGAAGTGCGGGTGGTTAACGATCGGGTTGGCAATCAGGATGTGGCTGTGTTCTGGTTCCCTGGCACAGCCTCTGCCCTGGACACGTTGCAAATTGCCGATGGAAAAGACGTGGGCACAGCGGTGGCATTTACGCCTACGGTGGATGGGGAAGCCCTGACCTTTCAATTCAACGGGCGGGATATTGTGGATGAACAGACCGGCAGTACATGGAATGTGTTAGGTAAGGCGATTTCCGGGGAATTGCTGGGGCGTCAATTAGAACAAGTTGTGTCCGTGAACCATTTCTGGTTTTCATGGGTAGCGTTCAAACCGGACACCAGAATCTATCAAAATTAAAGTTGAATCGAGAAGGATGGAAGAGCATGAACATCATGGACAAAAAACAAGCAAAAATAACTAACCAGAAAGTTGTGTTTGGAATTTTATTAATCGCTGTTCTGGTAATTCTTGGCATTGGGTTATTTGGCAATGAAGGAGCTAATCAAGCACGCGGGGCGATGATTGCGCTAGTTCCCGCCGCTTTTCTATCAGGTGTTCTCAGCTTTCTGTCACCGTGTTCCTTGCCGATTCTACCCGCCTATTTCGCTTATTCATTTCAGAGTAACCAAAAGAATGTGGTTTTGATGACGGTTGCCTTTTTCATGGGTTTAGCTACTACGATGACCGTGATTGGCGCGAGTATCTCCGCCATTGGCAATGTGCTGGTGCGAAATCTATCCACAATCACGGTGATTGGTGGATTGCTCATTATCGTTTTTGGCGTGCTGAGTATCTTCGGCAAAGGTTTCAGCGGGGTTAAGTTTGAGGAACGTCCGGCAAAAACCGTGTTTGGTTCTTATATTTACGGCGCTACCTTCGCAATTGGCTGGACGGCTTGTATTGGTCCCATCCTGGGTGCGATTTTAACTTTACTCGCCACCCAGGGTGCCGGCATGTTACAAGGTGCCTTTCTCTCTTTTGTTTATGCTTTGGGGTTGGGATTGCCTTTGATTTTGGTATCAACCTTTTTTAGCAAATTGGGCAATGGCAGCCGCTTTTGGAAATTCATTCGCGGTAGAGGCATTGAAATCAAACTAGGAAACGAAACGATTATGCTGCATTCTACCGGTATTATCAGTGGTTTGTTGCTGATTGCTATCGGTTTGTTATTGGCCACCGGCGCTTTATCCGAAATTACACAATTAGCACTCAACAGCGACCTCTCTCTTTGGGTGGTTGAAATGGATGAGAAATTACGCACCTTGTTTAATATAAATTAGGTTTTTAGCAATTACTTCAATACCAACTCGACCGTGCCCATGTCCATGAAGATTTCAATAATAAGTTGATGACCTTCGCCTGGATTGGTGTAAACATTCTGGTTTGTGGTCCAGTTTCCCTGGGTGTTCATCCCGCTGGTTGTACCGGAAATGGTAATAGTGGCTGGTATTTCAGCAGGGATTTCGACCTGAAGCACGCCCAAACCTGCTACCAGTGTGATATTGGCATCTTGCTGCAAGACGCCCGAAAAATCTAATCTATAATTTCCACCGACAGCGCGCATATTCATTTGTTCAAAGTTAGCGTTCGATATCCCTCTGAAGACAAAATTCGATCCGCTGGAGCCAATTTCAAAGTTTTCCAGTTTTATGGGGTTTAGATCATCCAGGGAAATTTCGGTTGCTGTGACTGAATCCAGCAAGGTCAGGCTATGGAGTGGAACGCCGGTCAGGTTAAAGTTGTTGATGGTTGCCCGGCTTTCCACCACAAGGTCGAGGGGTGAATTGGCGAGCTGCAGGGACCAATCGTTGATTGTTCTTTCGTTGGGACGTGTGCTGATGCGATAGATACTGTTTTGTTCGATAGTTATCGCGTTTGCTTCATTGTTGATTACAGGTTGTCTATCTGGCTCGTTGTTTTGAATTTCCCCTGTGATTGCATCCTGCTCCCCTGCTGAGAGATTTAAGCGTCCACCACCGATGATTAAATTCAGTTTTCTTTGGCCATTGCTTGTAAATGATTCGTCCAGCGGGGTTGAGGTGATTTGATTTGATTGCAGGTTACAGCCAGCCAAGAAGATGGCAATAACAACGAAAAGGATTTTCTTTAAGAATATAGGGCACATGTGTTCTCCTGTCTGTTTTTGAATTATTTGTTTCTTGTTCATGATTTAATGACCATGATCGAGGTTGCTTTCTTACCTTCGAGATCAAAATTCGTTTTAAAAGTAAAAATGGAGGCTTGAACAGGCCTCCATTGGATGGATGGGTGCGGATTGAATTCGAGGTTTATTTCTTTATCAACGCACGGAAGACCAACGCGGCTACCACACCATAGATAACGTGACCCATCAGGCTAAACCACTGGTCAGTTCCTACCTTTAACACCATCTCCATCATACCCAAACCCAGCGGCATGAGTATTAATGCGCCTAGAACCCACCAAACCACGCCATTCATCATGCCGGACAGGATGGCAAAGCCCAGGCTGAACTTAACGTTCATGAAGGACACCACCAGTCCGTACGCAAAACCAATGGCAGCGCTGATTACCATGTGAACAAGGACGCCGACAACCGCTGATTGTGAACCCACCAGGGCTGCTACCATGGGCAGCATACCCATCATCGCCATCATCATCCCGAAGACAACACCACCGACGATTCCTGAAAGTACACCGTTGACAACATATTTACCGATTTGTTTCTGTTCAACTGAAATAGCATTTGCAGACATTTTTATCTCCTTTATGTTTTTTTGATTTGTACCCTTTAGACAGTGTTTATTCTGTTTTTCTTACTTTATAATTTAATAATTGGTGACCCATGCAGTATTAACCCGCATGACAGGTAAGGAAAGGTTGCCTGTTGTTGTCTTAATATTATAAAGAAAAAAGGAGTAAATAATGAATTATCCAATGCATGCCGATTTGAAAGTTGGCGAAAAGTTTCCTAATTTTGAACTGCCAGATCATAAGGGTGAGGTTCACAAATTATCACAAATATTGCGAGGGTTTCCCGGTGTTCTGATTTTCTCGCGGGGTTATTATTGCCCGAAAGACAGACGACAAATGATGAATTACGTGGAGCATTTACAACCGGAGATGCGGGTGAATTACACGAATATGATCACCGTTTCGGTCGATGACGCGATGACCACACAGGAAGTAAGAGATCAGTTGAATGCAAACTGGACATTCCTTTGTGATACGGATAAAAAGTTGCTGCACGAACTCGAAATGGTTGATACAACCGATCCGGTACATGGAGAAGTATATATTCCCTATACCTTCATTTTAGATCGCGACCGAACCATTCATAAGATCTATAACGGCTGGTGGTATTTAGGCCGGCCCACTGTGGAAGAAATTCGGATGGAATTGCGCGAATTAATGAGTAAGCGGAATGATTGGGTTTATCCTAGAGAAAAATAAACGGTTTTTGTTCCAAAAAACCTGGTCGTTACAGAGAAAACGACCAGGTTTTTTATGGGTTACTGTAGTTCTTTTACTATTCTTCCAAAGCACCAAACAGTGTGTTCAAACCTTCTGCCAGGGTTGGGTGAGCGAAAATTCCATCACGCAGGGCGGTGTAAGGAAGCTTGCCCATCATAGCAATTTGCAACATTGCCATAATTTCTCCACCTTCCATACCTAAAATCGCTGCGCCTAAAATCTGCTTTGAATCCGGATCAACCAGGACTTTCATCAAGCCTGCCGTATTTTCGGTTTCAATAGCTCTGGCTACATAATTCATCGGTATTTTTGCCACCTCGAATTTTAGCCCTTTCGATTTTGCTTCCTTTGCAGATACCCCAATTCTCCCCAATTGCGGGTTGGTGAATAGCACGTAGGGTACCATGCGGTTGGTTGTGGTGCGGTTGCCATCCTCTAACAGGTTTTCTTTGAGAATTCGAAAATCATCATAGGAAATATGCGTAAACGCCGGGCCGCCTTTCACATCCCCAACAGCATAAATGCCCGGAATGTTAGTTTCCAGTTTTTCATTAACCTGGATATGCCCGCGTGAATCAAGCTTGATACCTGTATTCTCCAGGTGAAGCCCTTTTGTATTAGGATTTCTGCCAGCTGCCACTAACAGGTGTGTGCCTGACAAATTTCTTTCCTCGTTTGGCAAAGCCACATTCAACTCGATTTTGTTCTTGGCGGTTTTTCTAATCGATTTTGTGTTCGCCTCCAGAAAAACCTGAATTCCTTCCGATTCCAGAATTTTTTTCATTTCTTCCGCAATGTCGTCATCTTCCCGCCCGATTAATTGTTCGGAATGCTGTAGAACCGTCACTTCGCTTCCGTATCTGCGGAACATCTGGCCAAATTCGAGGGCGATGTATCCGCCACCAATAATTACCAGGTGCTCAGGAATTTCATCCAGTTCCATGATGGTTGTCGAATTCAGGTAAGACACCTGATCCAATCCATCAATGGCGGGGATGTTTGGACTGCCGCCAACATCGATGATGATCGTTTCAGCGGTTATTTTTTTAGTTTTTCCTTTTTTGGTCGTTACTTTTATCGTTTTATCGTCTATGAATTCTGCTGTTCCGTAAATTAAATTAACGCCATTCGACTTTATTTTTTTCTCACTACCGTTGCGAAAACTGGTTACAATTCCATCTTTTCTTTCGCGCACCGCTTTCATGTTTACTGTTACTTTTTTGATTTTCAACCCAAATGTTTCTGATCGCCTGGCGAGGTTGGCAACCTCTGCGCTTGCGATCATCGTTTTGGTGGGTGTACATCCATAATTTACACAGGTTCCACCCACATATTTTTCCTCAATCAATACGGTTTTTTTGCCAGCTGTGGCAAAAGCCTGGGAAAGCGGGTTGCCCGCCTGCCCGGCACCAATGATAATGACATCTACTTTTTCCATTAAATCCTCAGATTTTTATACTAATTTTCCATGTATCAGGTATTCAGCTCGTTTTTCAAGGAACAGAATGAAATAATTAACACCAAACGATAAAACTGTCACTGAAAAAGCTCCTGCGAAAATCTTTTCATGATTCGCCGTAATCACTCCCTGAAACAACAAAACACCTAATCCCCCAGCGTTGATAAAGGCGGCTATGGTGCCTATCCCAATGGATGACAGCGCAACCAGCCGAATTCCAGCCAATAACATTGGGGCAGCTAAAGGAAACTCGACTTTCCAGAATTTTTGCCAGCTATTCATTCCCAATCCGGTAGCTGCTTCTCTGATCGCTGGCTCAATGCCGGTTAATCCGACCAGCCAATTTCTGACCAGCAGCAACTGGGCGTAAGCAGTCAGGGCAATGATTGCTGGCCTGGTTCCTAAGCCAAAAATGGGTATCAGCAACACAAAAAATGATAGGCTGGGAATGGTGTAGATAACACCCAACACACCTAATACCGGTCCGCGCAGCCAATTATTTTTCTCCAGCACCACACCCAGCGGGATGCCAATGATGAGCGCAAAGAATAAGACGTATACCGTAAGTTGAAGGTGCTCCAAAAAGAGTTGAAAAACATACCCAAAGTTGTTGAACAGGTAGTCCATTATTGCTCTTTTTGATTAGCGGGCAAATTTGAGATCAACATTGCCCTGATATCTTCATAACCGACTTCCCCGATTGCCTGACCATGCGGATCATTCACCGGAAGCACATCACTACCGCTGCTGATGAGAAGGGAGATCACGGACCTTAAGTCATCCTCAGGGTGAATTACAGGCAATTCGTTTTTAGGAATTGGGGCATAATTATCTGATTTTTGCCTGTTTTCTCTTGTTTTTAGGATTGAGCCAACGTTCAGTAAGCTTAATTTCCGAAGTATATTATTGGAGCCTACCAATTCTTCAATAAATTCGTTCTTGGGGTTGGTTACCAGCTCCAGCGAGGTACCGTATTGCACCAGTTTTCCGCTGTTCATCACAATGATTTGGTTGGCTAAGCGAAAGGCTTCTTCCACGTCATGTGTGACAAACAGAATTGTTTTATGAAGCTTATCTTGAATTTCAAGCAACTCATTTTGTAAGCGCTCGCGGTTAATCGCATCCACCGCAGCGAAGGGTTCATCCATCAACAGGATCTCCGGATCAGCAGCCAGTGCTCTTGCTAACCCTACCCGCTGTTGTTCCCCGCCAGATAACTGCCGGGGGTATCTGATTAGATATTCTTTTGGTAAACCGATTAAATTCATCAGGTAATCAACACGTTCATCGATTCTCGGTTTATCCCAACCTAATAAATTGGGCACCACGGATATGTTCTTGTGGATATCCATATGCGGGAATAAACCAACCTGCTGGATTACATATCCGATTTGTTTTCGTAATGCGGTTATGGGTAAGGTGTGAATTTCATTTTCACCAATCCATATTTTTCCGGAGTCAGGTTCATATAATCGGTTTACCATTTTTAGCAAGGTTGTTTTGCCACAACCAGATGGCCCCAATAAAACCACTAACTCGCCAGGATTGATGGTGAAAGATACCTGATCAATCGCTGAGGTGGCATTACCAGGAAAGGTTTTCGAAACCTTTTCAAAAATAATCTCACCAGAAGAGGTGATTTTTGACGTATTTTGGGTGCTGGCTGTGGCTAACAATCCATCATTCATAGTTTACCTTTACTTGACCAAACCATTCTCAAGCAGAAACGCTCTGGCAACTTCTGCGGGTTCTTTTGCTTCCGGTCCATCAACCTGCCAGTTTAATCCTGACATGATATCATCGGTTAACAGGGGGGCAAAATCGTTGAGAAGCGTGGCAATCTCCGGATATTTTGCTAAGGTGTCCTGTCTGATGACTGGCGCTACATTGTAGATGGGGTAGAAGACTTTATCATCCACCAACAATAACAGGTCGTTCCCTTTTATTGCCCCATCGGTTCCAAAGGCAACCACCACGTCTACTTCTCCCTCTAAAAGGGCCTGATAGCGTAAGCTGCCTGTACCGAGTTGTTTGATTTCCTTGAATTCAAAACCACCATACGCCTGTTGCAATCCTTTAATGCCGTCTTCGCGCTCAATAAATTCTGCAGGGCCACCTAAAACTAGATCTGGTGCCTTTTGGGAGAGGTCCGAGTAGTTTGTTATTCCGTGTTGTGCGGCTACTTCTTTGGTCATTGCCAGTGCCTGGGTGTCATTGAAAGGAGAAGGTGTAAGCCAGGTCAATTCGTACTGTCCTTCATAACCAGCCTTAACCGTTTCATAGATTTCCTGAGCGTCGGCGATAGGTGACATTTTAAGCATGGTCAACAAACCAGTTGAGGTATATTCCGGGTAGAGGTCGATATCGCCGTTCATCATTGCTTCGTGGGCGATGGGTGTACCACCCAAATTCAATTTTCTCTCTACCGAAAAGCCAGCTTCTTCTAAAATCTGGGCATACATTTCTGCGACAATAAATTGTTCAGTAAAGTCTTTTGATCCGACAGCCACTGTGCCAACCTCTTCTGCGGCTGGTTTAGGGGCACAAGCGCTCATTATGAGCGCAACAAACAACAAGATTGAAATTAAAGGGAGTAAAAATTTATTTTTTTTCATGAACACCTCCATTAGTAGTTCAAATTTAATTTTTTTCATACAATTGATATCTTCTTAAAAATATCGTCCAAAACAATTCGCTTAACAAAGCAAAAATAGCAACAGGAACTGCGCCGACTAACATAATTGGCACATCATATAACGCAAAACCACGCGTAATAAAATCACCCAACCCGCCACCTCCTATAAAAGACGCTAATGTGGCGCTTGATATTACTTCTACTGAAGCAATTCGTATGCCAGTGACGATTGCAGGAATCGCCAGAGGAATTTCGATCTTGAAAAGCGTCTCTGATTTCTTAAACCCCATCCCCGTAGCCGCTTCCACAATAAAAGAATCTACCCCTCGCATTCCGGTGTAGGTATTAATCAATACTGGCGGAAACGCGAGAAGGGTTAACGCCACTACGGATGGGAGAAAACCTAACCCCAGGTAAGGAAGCGCAAGAAATAAAATTGCCAGGCTCGGAATAACACGAAATGCATTAAAAACATTGATTACTACCTGCGCAATATTGGTGCGTTTTGATATCCAAATGCCGACCGGTAATGCAATTACCAAACTTGTACCGATTGCAATGCTGGATAGAACGAGATGTTGTCGGGTAGCTTGCCAAAAACCTGCCTGGTTATTAATAGCATAATTCAATGCTTCCTGTAACAAATTAAAGAATATGATTAGCTCCCTTCTACCAACCTAATACCAGCATGTTCAGGAAAGTGTATCTTTATTATTACACTTTTTGTCAACTCTTTTACACCTAATAGTAGCTTTTTTGTTTAACAGTTTATGCGTTAGCACATGCCTTTAAACTCTGATTCAGACCTCGAAGAGGATCCTTTACTCGGAGAAGGTCACACCTTTCCAAAAAGCAACAAACCCTTTTATTTCTTTGGCTGCGTCTTTCGGGTCTGGATAATACCAGGCGGCAGAAGAGTTTGTTTTCCCATCGACTACAATATTGTAGTAGCTTGCGGTTCCTTTCCAGGGGCAAACTGAATGATTTTCATTCTTTACAAAAAATTCTTGTTTGATAGATTCTGGCGGAAAGTATGCATTTCCTTCCAGTTTGATAATATTGTCGCTTTCCGCGATTACTTTTTCATTCCAAATAGCTTTTGTCATTTTTTCCTTCCCACAAAATAGTTTCACCCTTTAGACGTAAATGATCCGCTATTTCTTACCAAAAAACAACAAATTGTATGGATTTTTCCTAAAAAATTATTTGCGACTTATTCTTCCCCGAAGGCTTTTTTGAATTCCGTTACCGCTTTTGGTCCATTATTTGCTAAACGCTCGTAAAAAGCAGCGCGATCACTCTCGCGGTAATCCAACCGCTCCACTTTGAATGGTGCCAGGCGTTTACCCGCCTTGCGCCTGTTTGTTACGCCCAATAGATACTCTAAAGAGTTTCTCACACTTTCAGCATCCGTCCAATCTGATTTATATACTGGAATGGCAGACCTGCTAAAAATCCAGGTCATGTTTGGCATGGAACCAAAGGCACGATGGCATTTTCCATCAAGAGAATCCAATAGAATTGGTCGTGTAACACCATAAAAATCGCGTAGTGCTTTGGCGTGCTTACGTTTCTGTTCCATGCTGGTTAGATGGGGATAGTTTTCTGCCGGATGCGCTTCATGGGTGTAAACAAAAATTGAGCCAATGTTTTTGGGTGCGAATTCTTCTGCAATTTGGTTCATGGCTGGCGCCGCCAACCCACAATATGGTCAGGTGAAGCTGCCAAATTCCACAACGGTGTAAAGCGATTGGCTGAGAATGATATCCAGGCTGGTGAGGTTTTCGTCCAAGTCACATAAATCGAAATGCTTTATCTTGGTGCCAAGTTCCGGGCTTTTATCAAACCGCATCCAACGTTCAAATTTTTCAGGAACAAACTCATCGTAGTTATATAAATCAATATTATTCATCATATCCTCGCAAAGATCATTACATCCACGCCGAGTGGATCGACGACCGGGCAGAGACGCACAGGGGCGTACATTAACTGGTCGGAGGGGTCTGTCCCGCTGGCTCCCGCCTGTATGAAAGTGCGTTGCATGGCTTCAGCTTCTGCGACGGTTTCGAGTTCAAAGGTCAGTTCAACATTGGTTGGGTTTCCTTTTTTGCCTTTTAGGAGTGTGAGCCAGCCATTGCCAATTTTCCAGCCGCGTGTGTGGTCGCCTTCCTGATAACCAGCCGAGCCTAAAACAGTTTCGTAGAATGCTACCGCCTGGTCGTAGTCCTCATAAAACAAGGTGATCCCGAAATTGCCGGTGTATTGGAAGCGGGGTTGGGGCTGGGGTTTTGTAAAATAAGCCTGATAGTAGGAATCAAAATCCATATTGCACTCCTGAAGAATGGTCACTTGATTATCTTTATTGTATAGCATGCGGTGAGTCCTTTTATGATAAATGTAGATGCCTGGGTTGCTACCAAAGAATTATTGGATTCTTGCAAAATCCTGCCTATACTAAATATAGATCGCTGTGGAATTTTCAAAATTATGAAACCGCTCATCTTGCGCTTTTTCCTCCATTTCTTTTTAATATCGCTCGGCTTTACTTTCCCGCAACAGGCAGTGCTGGCGGAGGGGTTGACGCTTGCGGATGCCCCTTTCATGGATGGCGATCCATCCGCACCACAATCCGACGAGAGCGCAGCGACTTATGAGATGGTAGATTGTGCGGCGGTAGAGGATATCCCTCTCAGTGAGTGCCAGGCGTTGCTCGATTTTTATGAGAGCACCAACGGGGATAGGTGGGTATATAGTGATTTTTATTCTGGTAACGAAGTAGTTTACTGGTTCGAAACCAAGTTTACCAACGATTGGGAAGGGGTGACGGTGACGGGCGGTCATGTTACGGATCTCATTCTGGACAATCACAATTTGAGTGGTTTTATTCCGGAAACGATTTCGGATTTGCCTTATTTGCTGGAAATTTGCCTGATGAGCAATCAGATCGGTGGAACTCTGCCAGAAGCGCTAGGGGATCTCGCCAATCTGGAAAAAATTTCGTTGAGTAACAATGCTTTTTCCGGGGAAATTCCTGCTTCGTTAGGTAACATTACTTCGTTAGAGAAAATTATGATAGGCAATAACCTGTTGAGTGGCTCTATCCCAGCCGAATTGGGGAATCTGCCCCTTCTTGACAGGCTGCAACTGTACAACAATCAATTAACTGGCGCGTTACCGGATTCTTTGGGACAGCTCACTTTGCTCGAGGAATTAATCATTTATGGCAATCCGTTGACCGGGCTTGTTCCTTCCTCTTTTATTAACCTGAGCAACATGTATTACTTTTACTTCTTCGGCACCGATCTGTGCGAGCGCACCGACCCTTCTTTCTTAGCCTGGAAAGCGACGGTTACCGAATGGCAGGGTGCAGGATGCGTGTGTAGGTTGCATTTTCCTGTAATTTTCCGGTAACTAACCTTTCAGTAGTCCCCAATTTGAATTTTGTACATAGTTGTTGGAAGAACGGTCTTTCGGCGGTAATGCAAACTTATTTGTCCTTTGCCATTCAGAAGCCCGATCTTTACCAACTTTGTTTTGAGCGACCGGTGCCTGGTTTTGTCCTCTCTGAAGAGAGTATGCGATTAAGTTTTGGTATTCTTGAGCGGTACTATAATCATGTGCGAGGTTGGCTTCCCCACCTGGATACCGATCTCAACGAACAACAGCTCACTGATTTGATGATTGCTATTATGGATGGGTTGACTGCCCAACATTTGGCAAATCAGCCTGATCTGCCAATCGGTAAAGGACGATTCGGGTCTCAAATCCCCAATGTCATCTTAATTCTTGAAAAAGCATGGTCTAAATAATGGTTTTTATTCAACAGGAGATACTATGATTTCAAATACTGTCAATCAACCGATTTCACAAAATATCCCGATGGCGTTGGCTATCCCATATGTAAATGAAGAGGAAGCTTACTCCTTGCTTACCAACGAGTTTGAGCGCTTCAGCCAACTGCTGGACAAACTCAGTGCTGAAGATTGGGAGAAACCTACCGCTTGCACCGCCTGGATATCTGTCGGGCTACTGGTAAGCCTTTTGAGCAAACCGCTGAGCACGATGGCCGCATCGCCGCATTGGTGATGCGGGATGTAGCCCACCAGCTGGCTGGCAAATTAGAAGGGAAGGCAATCGTATTTGAACTCAGCAGTATTGCCAGGGCTTCGTGGAAGGTAGGCGATGGGGAGGAGGTGGTCAGAATGCGGATGGATGCCCTCGACTTCAACATTTTTGTCTCCGGGCGTTACTCATACGAAGAGGGTCTCACCCACGCCGAATTCTCTGGGGATAAAACATTTCTCCAATCGCTTCTCAAGGACTTGTTGATTTTGTTTTAATCAGGGGGGAGCCCGTTCAGCGATACAAGGAGTAAACTTTTATCACTATTTGTGATACAACAATCACAAATAGTGATACTTCAAAATTTCATCGACCCCTCCTATTAAAAGGAGGACAAATGGAAAAACCTTCAACCATCCCAGAATACATTCTGTCTGCCCCTGAAGCAGCCCAACAAAAATTATGGGAACTGCTGGAAATCCTGCGCAAGGCAGCACCGGGAGCAGAGGAAAGCCTTAAGTGGGGGCAACCAGCTCTTTCTTACCAATGGATTCTGTTTCAGTTCGCAGGTTTTAAAAAGCACGTGAGCTTATATACCCACCCCAATGCGGTCAAAGCTTTTCAAGATCGTTTGACCGATTTCAAAACTTCCAGCAGCACCATCCAATTTCCGCTGGACAAGCCATTGCCAGCAGACCTCATCTACGAAATCGCAACCTTTCGGGTATGGGAAAGTAAAGAAAAAGGAATTAAGTGGATGTGATAATTTTTGTTCAAACGGATCATCACAGTCGACTTGTCATTGAAACTTGCAATTCCTCCCCCTCTGGTATGGACTTAACGCAGTATCCGTCATAGAATCAATTTATCACTGACTGAGAGGGAAGATTATGCAACCAACAATTGAAGAGCTTATTCGCCTGGCAAAAGGCGCTGGAAAAATTCTGAAGGATGGCTTTGGAAAACAACACGAGATCAAGATGAAAGGTATCATTGATCTGGTAACGGAGATTGACAAACAATCGGAGGATTACCTGATCGGACGAATCCACAATATGCATCCCAGCGATATGATCACTGGCGAGGAGAGCGGTATACACCGTTCTGAGGGTTCTGCCAGCCAATGGCTTCTTGATCCGTTGGATGGCACGCTCAATTATGCCCACGGTGTTCCCATTTTTTCTGTTTCGATTGCCTATGCCAAAGACGGCGTGGTTCAGATGGGTGTTGTTTATGACCCCATGCAGGACGAATGCTTTAGCGCTGTACGCGGTAAAGGTGCGTTCCTGAATGAAAAACAAATCCATGTATCTGCTGTTGAAGAAATGGTTGGGGCAATGCTCTGCACCGGTTTTCCGTATGATGTACACACGAACGAAGAGAATAATCTCAATTACTTCGCTAGTTTTGTAAAGTCATCGCAGGCTGTACGACGCTTGGGTTCTGCTGCATTGGATCTTTGTTATGTGGCTGCTGGTCGCCTGGATGGCTTTTGGGAGTTGTCACTTAACGCCTGGGATATCGCAGCTGGTATGTTGATTGTCGAAGAAGCTGGTGGAGTGAATACCAACATGGCTGGCGAACCGATCACGCTTGAGCCACCGTTTAGTATTGTGTCATCTACACCTGCATTACATCCGCAGATGATGGAAATTATTGAAGAGAGCCGTAATAATGGCTTTTAGGTATCTGTAAGTTTGTAATTTTTCCATTATCCAAATTTTCAAAATACAGGTATGATTAATACATTCTATGTTATTGACCATGCCTATGTCCGAGACGAAACCACTTGAAACAATAGAAATCATCATCCCTGTTTATAATGAAGAAGCAGGGGTTTTCCATCACAGTGTGAATTGCAACCTTAAAGGAGTACTATGAAATTCTTAATCACCGGAGGAGCAGGATACATCGGCAGCACAGTCGCTTCTGCCCTCGAAGACGAAGGTCATACCCCCATCATTATGGATTCCCTGGTTACTGGCCGCGTTGAGTTCACGAAGGATAGAATCTTCTATCAAGAAGATATCGCGGATAAAGAAGCTTTACAGAAAATCTTTTCTGACCACCCAGATATTGAAGCTTGTTTACATTGCGCTGCCTTGATAGTGGTACCTGAATCTGTATCAGAACCTTATCTTTATTACCGCGAGAATGTCGCAAAATCACTTGAATTATTTATGAATTTACATCACTTAGGATGTGATAAAGTTGTCTTCAGTTCATCAGCCTCCATTTATGCACTCGTACCTGGATTTATGGTTACCGAACAATCACCGCTAGAACCTGGTAGTCCATACGCTCGCACAAAATATATGATGGAAATGGTATTAAGTGATATGTGCGCTGCATATGGTATGCGAGGGATTGCTTTGCGTTACTTCAACCCCATCGGAGCAGACATGAAAATGCGTTCAGGTGTACATGTTAAAGATCCCAGCCATGTTTTAGGAAAGTTGGTCGAAACTGCACTTGGAATTAACCCTGAATTTCATATTACAGGAACCAATTATGATACTCGAGATGGCACTGGAATCCGTGATTACATTCATATCTGGGATCTTGCCCGTGCACATGTCTCCGCATTGACTGATTTTGATGCTGTTTTTGAGCGTGCTGGAAACCCTGAAAGTAATTACCTCGTTATTAATCTGGGAACAGGTTTAGGTGTGACCGTTCGAGAATTGGTAACAGCCTTCGAAAATGTATATGGACAGACCATTCAAAAACGAGAAATGCCTCCCCGACCCGGTGATGTAGCCGGTGCCTATGCCAATGCTGATACCGCGTTACGATTATTGAAATGGAAAGCAGAACTGCCGATCGAGCAGGGAATTTTAGATGCCTTAAAATGGGGAGAACTACGAACTCAGATTCTCCATTGGGATTGAATAAATTAACTAAAAAATCTTTTTGGTCAAGTGTCAGCCGAATTTATGACAAAAGACCGCTACAGGCGATGGTAAATTGTGCTATTCTTGGCAACAGAACTTGATAAATTTTATCTAACATAGCTGAAAGGAAGTAGATATGGCACACGTAATTATTGCAGATGAATGTTTGTTGTGTGGCGCTTGCGAACCAGAATGCCCGGAAGGCGCAATCTCTGAAGGTGATGGATACTATGTAATTGATCCAGCCCTTTGCCAGGATTGTGGTGACTGTGTAGAAGTTTGCCCGAACGAAGCAATTCGCCCTGCATAAATCTTCAAATTTTGTTGAATTAATTAAAAGCTAAAGACACCTCAAATCCAGGTGTTTTTTTCTATCTTTTTCAGGTTTTATAAATTAGAACGAGTTTTCCACAATTAATCCCCTTTATCCACAGATTTATGGGTAGTTATCCACAGTTTTCCACATTTATTGAATAGAGTTAAATAAAAATATGAACATTAGAGATTTATTCTCTCTTTATCAACCATAAATAAGTATTTATCCACATTTTATAAAGGTTTAATCCTTTTTTATCCACATCTTTTCTACATTTATCCAGATCCTTTCTTGAATTATCCACAAATGGGTTTGGCAAATTCAATTTCAAATTTCTAAATGATGCTTTAATAATAAGGAAGTCTATTTTTTCGATAGCAAAAAAATCAGATTTTAGGAGACATGATGAAAAAATATATCACTGTTGCCGGAAACATCGGTGTTGGAAAATCGACCTTGGTGGAAATGATCTACCAAAGAATAGATTTCCAACCATTTTTTGAACCAGTCACAGAGAACCCCTATTTAGCTGATTTTTATGAAAATATGAATGCCTGGAGTTTCCATTCACAAGTATTTTTTCTTACTCATCGCATTCGAATCCACCAACAATTAATTCTCTCACCAACCTCTGTCATCCAGGATCGAAGTATTTATGAGGATGCAGAAATCTTCGCACGAAATTTATTCTTACAAGGAAAAATGGATGAACGTGATTATCAAACCTATCATTCTCTATATCAGACACTGGCCGAATATTTAACACCCCCTGACCTGGTCATTTATTTAAGGGCATCTGTTGACACATTAATGAAACGAATAAAGCGAAGGGATCGATCCTATGAACAAACCATCCCACCAGATTACTTAGAACAGTTGAATTCCCTATATGAAAGTTGGATTAAAAATTTTACTTTCTGTCCTGTTTTGACCGTTCCAGCAGACTCTCTAGACTATGTAAAACACCCCCGTCATTTGGATCTGATAATTCAAAAGGTACAACAAAAATTAACAGGAAAAGACGAAGTTATCTTCTATCCGGATGAAATGATTCAAGCTTCGAATTAAATTAAAAAATTAACGTGGTTCGACTACTAATTTGATTGCTGTTCTTATTTTCCCATCTATATCAACATCAACAAATTCAGGAATGCAAACGACCGCGATACCATCTTCCGCCAGGTATCCTTTTGCCAAAACCAATGCTTTTACTGCCTGGTTGATGGCTCCAGCCCCAATCGCCTGTACATCGGCGCGATGATGTTCACGTACTACTCCAGCAATTGCCCCTGCTACAGCAGCAGTACGTGAGTTTGCCTTGACTTTAATGACGTCCATTGTCTCTCTCCCTTGACTTGAACTAAACACCTTTCAATGAATTACGATAAGCAAACAATAAATAGATTATTTCGATCAAGATAATTCGATTGTACAAGAATTATAGACAAAAAACAAGTTAGTTGACCAGACATGATAGTTTGTAATTATATATTCACATTGTTAATGTATTTTAATAGAGTCGTAATAATAGTAGGGGTTGTGGATTTGTGGATAACTCCACTAATTCCACTATATATGGAAAAAAAGGTATAAATAAAACCTAGATATGGTGTTTTAAGTGTCAATTTTTCTCCACTGAGTCTTGTTTACAAACAAGGGAAAGTCTGGAAAAATAATTTTGAAGTAAAGGTAATAAAACTTTGTTGAACGGCATATATAGGATGAATACGGAACTTTACCCCATATATAGGTAATACAGATTAAAAAAAGTATTAATTAATTGAAAATTTATCCTATTTTATCCACAATCAGAGTCGGTTATCCACAGTTTTTAGGGGTTTATCCACAGGTTTATTGACACTTTATTGAACGGCAGATGTATCAATTCCGTAATAATCTGCCCATTTTTCAATAATTTCTTCAACCTGATCCAAGAATTGATCGAAGTTGTTCATGCACTTTTCAAAATGCTCACCATAAATCTCCAATTCAGTGAGGCATTTGGTCCAAGAATCCAATGATTCAGGGTCAGGATCGCTGCTGGTGATCGCACGGGTCCAGGTGTGCAACATGATCCACAATGCTGCTGATGGTTGTTCATCGCTCAAGGCTTCTACTGCACGAGTGTAATAGCCATGGCGAATCGGATGGAGTCCAAGCGGGCAATCTTCTTTCTGTCCAAGTTTGATTAAAGTTGATTTCCAGTCAGCAATCCAGCCGTAAATCGCGTTGGTTTCAGGCATTTTTGGTGCAACAAGATCCACCAACCCAGAGGCCATGCCCGGATATCCCAGTTCTGCAACACGTCCTGGAAACTGAAGCATAAACCTCCGTTCCGTTAATGGAACACCATTCAGCACAGCCAGAGAATTAGCAGCCAGTTCCAGCGATTGCAAGTATTGCCAAATCCGGTCAGGATCAGGAACTTGTGGATCCAATTGAAAATCCAACCAGGTTTGACGTGCTTTTTCAGCCATGGGTAATGCCCGTTGTAAAATGGTTTCCGGTTGATAAAAGGTGGAATGAACAGAAGCTTGGATAAACTCAAACCAGTGTTGGGTTCCATAAAGAACGATAGGGTCTTTCAATAAAAAAGAACCAATCCAAGGATTAATGCGTAATTCACGGGGTTGATTGTAGAGCGATTGATCATGGTGTGCGAGGTCTAGATGAACATCCGGCGTAAGGCGAATGATCTCCCGTGGTTGTGGTGGTGGTTGATCATGAACAAAGATCAGATCAATATCAGCAGCACCTCCAAGAAGAGGGAGATCATCTATCGCTGAACCTGTTAAATATACACACAGAATATGTTTATCTCGTAATGTTCTTTGTTGCACGACAGTGCGGGCTGCCTTTAGTAATAAATCACGGGTAATACGCATTAATCTGTTCCTTTCAAAGCTTATATCGGTAAGGTTGGTTGATACGGTGGTAGCTGTAACGCTTGACGAATTTTTGTCTCAATGATTTCTAATTGTTCGGGATTTCGCACGAAATCTAATTCATTACAATCCAGAACCAACACCCTCGTTTTATGCGTTTTATTGAGAAAATAATCATCATATGCAAGATTCAATTCATGAATATAATTTCGCTCCATCGTTCGTTCGTACGTACGATCACGCATAGCAATCCGCTGCATCAGCACGTCAGTTTCGGCACGTAGATAAACCATCAAGTCAGGCAGGGGTATTTTTTCTGCCAGCGCTTCGTGGATCTTGTAATACATTTCTAATTCATCGCCTTTCAGGTTGATTCTTGCAAAAAGCGAATCTTTATCAAAGGTGTAGTCACTAATGAGAGGTTTTTCACTGGCAAGCAGTTCAGGGACCCGCTGATTTTGCTGGCGATAACGGGACAAAAGAAAGAACATCTGGGTTTGAAAAGCATAGAGAGCTCGGTTTGAATAAAAATTACTGAGAAAAGGGTTTTCTTCAAAAACTTCCAAAAGCAAATTAGCTTCAAAGGCAGGCTGCAACATACGAGCGAGGGTTGTTTTTCCTACGCCGATTACGCCTTCGATCGAAATAAACATAGAATCTCCTATTTCAATTTTAAATTTGGCTTGACTGTTCGATATTTAAATATAAACTATTTTAAGGTTTTCATGATTAAAAATGAAGGTCTAATGGGTTTGAAAATTTAAGCGAGTTTGCATCTTTTTTTCTAAATCCAAATCACCAAAATTCAATAAGAGAGATAAAAGAGGTCGACATGAAATCATTGCACCATTTGCAGTTCATTGTCCATGGGGAAAAGAAACAGTGTTTTGTTTACCAGTAGAGAACAGTTACTGAATTGGTTAAAAAGAAAAAACAGAACATTCAGATGTCATAGATGAAAAGAATCCCATTATTCTGGATTTCTTCCGCGTTTTTGCTGGGTATTGCATTTGCTTCCATTCTATCTTTTGAGAAAGATCAATGGAAACTGTTATTCATAATCTCGGCAATATGTCTGTTTATTGAATGGTTGCTACGGAAAAGATGGAGCAAATCGAGAATTTTTATACTTCCCATCTTCTTCCTTTTATTGATGTTCGCAGGCGGAGGTTGGCGATATGTAACTGTGCGTAATCCAGACATAACGAACCAACAGCTTGCTTATTACAACAATCGAGAAAAAGTTGAGATTATTGGGCATATCTGTGCTGACCCTCAACGCACGGACACTTCTATCAGATTGGTGGTGTGTACCACGCAGATTAATGAACCAGTACAACAAGATATACATGGCAAAGTAATGGTATTTCTCAAGGCTGGTGATTGGTTCTACGGCGATAAGTTGAAGCTTTATGGTGAGGTAGTCACCCCCTTTGAGAACGAAGAATTTTCCTACAAGGAATACCTTTCTCAACGGGGAATCTCGTCTGTGATGAGTTTCCCCTGGGTTGAATTGATTGAACATGAAAAGGGATTCAGTCTGATGCGTAGTTTATTTTCAATCAGACGAGCCGCGTATGAAAAAATCCAGCATTTCTACCCACAGCCAGAAGCAAGCTTGTTGTCAGGGATTCTTTTGGGAATTGAAACAGACATTCCAGCAGATCTGAAAAATGCTTTTCAAAACACGGGAACCGATCATATTATTGCAATTTCCGGTTTTAACATGACAATCCTGGCGGGTATTTTCCTGAAAGGTTTTCGAAAATGGCTTTCCATCTGGTGGGCAGCATTATTTGCCATCCTTGCGATTGGGTTTTATACGATTCTGGTGGGGGCTGCTCCAGCCGTGGTACGGGCAGCCATCATGAGTAGTTTGGCAATCAGTGCCAGTTTGATCGGGCGGGGGCAATCCGGAAAATATACATTGATGCTGACTGCAGCAGTAATGTGTTTGATCAATCCCCTGTTGTTATGGAATGCAGGCTTTCAATTATCGGTGATGGCTACGTTGGGTCTGGTACTATATGCCGGACGATTGTCAAATTGGTTTAATAATCTGGCCAAGAAGCTTGTTTCAGAAGAAAAAGCTGAGAAAATTACAAATCTGATCAGTGAATACATACTGTTCACATTGGCTGCCCAATTAACAGTTATGCCAATTATCCTATATCATTTTGAAAGGGTATCCATTATCTCCCTGATTGCTAATCCGCTCATACTGCCAGTACAACCACTTACGATGGTTCTGGGTGGGATTGCCGTGATAACTGGCTTACTCATTCCTCCATTGGGTCAACTGTTATCGTATGTTGTATGGGTATTGTTATTTTATACCAATCAGGTGGTTTCCTGGTTGTCGGAGATTTCACGTGGTGCTCTTGTTTTAGGGGAAATGACGTTCATCAGTGTTTTGGTTTTGTATGCAGTTATTTTCTTCTTCACTTACAAAAGTCAAAAAGAATACTTACAGCGATTAAAAAAACCGACATTTCTATTAGCAGGTATTATTACCGCAATATTCTTTGTCTGGAACGCTGTTTTTCTAAAACCTGACCAGAATTTACACCTTTGGATACTGGATGAGGGCAATCAAGGAGCTGTTTTCGTACAAACCCCGAGTGGAAAAAGGATTTTGATCAATACTGGGGAGTTGGCTAATCCCTTGAGCAGCGAATTAGGGAAATATATTCCGGCTATCAACCGGGAGATTGATTTGGTAATAGCAACAACTTCAAAGGAAAAGAATTATCAGGCATTTCCAAAAATATTGGAACGATTTTCGATCGACCAGTTTATTTGGGCTGAGAGCGTGCCAATAACCAGATCTGCCAAAGAGATCAACGCAACGCTGAAAGAAAACCAAACTGATATCCTATTATTAAAAAATGGGGAACTTATCGATTTTGGAGATGGTGTTTTTTTGGAAAAATGGGATTCGCAGAGTACAGGAATTTCAATGGTCATCAACTACCAAGAGTTTCGCTTTGTTTATCTTGAGGACGTGCAGAACGGGTTAGAAGAGAGCCAAATTATTGATGGTGCAGTTGTACTATTGCCCCAAAGTGGAAAAAAAGGGTTTAATTCAATAGAAATGGTTCCACAAATTATCATCCACCATGATATGGAAGTTAACCAGGATATTCCAGGAGAACTCAGCACAGACAATGAAGGAAAGATTGAGATTGTTACAAATGGAACTGAAATTTGGCTGAAAGGGGAGAAATAACAGGATCAGCTTTTCAGTAAACGCATACCGTTCAAGGTGACCAAAATCGAAATACCCATATCTGCTAACACCGCCATCCACATGGTGCTCAAACCAGCAGCGGCTAAAACCATGAAGGCCGCTTTGACACCAATTGCGAAGGCAATATTGAAGCGGATGGTATTCATCATTCTTCGGCTGAGTTTGAAAGCAAAAGGTAACTGTCGTAAATCAGGTTGCATCAGGGTTACATCTGCTGTTTCCATCGCCTGGGCAGAACTGGAAGCACCACCTACTGCAACCCCAACATCTGCCAAAGCCAGTGCAGGTGCATCGTTAATACCATCGCCTACCATCGCGATCGCACCCCACTCCTCGCGTAAATTTTTCACGGCTGTTACTTTATCTTCAGGTAAAAGCTGGGCTTTATAAAGTGTCACACCAACCTGCTCGGCTATCGTTTTTGCCACTAATGGTTCATCGCCGGTCAACATCACCAGGGCATTAATCCCAAACGCTTTTAAAGAGGACAAGGCTTCTTTACTGCCAACCCTTGGGGCATCAATTGCCAATAAACTACCAACCAGGTCGCCATCCACAGCCACGTGAATTTGTGTATTACCGTTTTCTTCCGCTTGCCGAAGTTGGTTGCAATCTTCCTCAGAATGGTTGATACCCTCGTCGATCAAGCGGTGCGAACCAATCTGTACCTGTCTCCCATTTACAATGCCACTGACACCCATTCCGGGTAAAACAGTAACCTGTTCTGCTGCTGGATATCGCTCAGCTACCCCTAATTCGATTGCTTTTTGTGCGATTGCCAGTGCCAGTGGATGCTGACTACGGCGTTCAACGGCATGTGCTAAAGCAATTGATTCTGTACAATCGTTACAATTTGCATCAATAGGTTTGAATTCCTGGTGGCTGCCAGAGCGTGACGCGACGATTACCGGACGTCCTTCGGTTAGGGTTCCGGTTTTGTCGAAAGCAATCACCTTGATCTGATTGAGCTTTTCAATGAATAAGCCACCCTTGAACAAAACACCATTGCGGGCAGCATTGCTGATTGCTGAAATGATACTAACCGGTGTGGAAATCACCAAAGCACAAGGGCAGGAAATCACCAGCAAGGTTAATCCACGATACAACCAGCCCACTGAGCCATCAGCCGGATTGAAGAAAGGTTGCCCAAAAAACAGCGGAGGGATGGCAGCCACCAAAGCAGCCAATATAACGACAGCAGGCGTGTACCAGCGGGCAAAGCGGTCGATAAAGCGTTGAGAGGGTGCGCGTTTATTCTGCGCTTCCTGTACCAGCTTGATCACCCGGCTGATGGTATTGTCTTCACTGAGGTGGGTTACTTGAATCTCCAGGGCACCAGCACCATTGATGGTGCTGGCATACACCGCATCATCTTGCTGTTTTTCAATTAAGGCTGACTCGCCGGTAATCGATGCCTGATTAACCGAAGAATGGCCAGCCTGCACCAAACCATCCATAGGGATGCGCTCTCCCGGGCGAACCAGAATACGATCACCAACTTTTAAGGTTTCCACCGGAACGTTTTCTTCGTGAATTTCTAAACCATGTGTGTGCAAACGGGCTGCAATTGGAGGAACTACTTCCATCAGGCTGCGGATCGAAGATCGGGCTTTTTCAGCTGTGTAGCCCTCCAGAGCTTCTCCTAAGGCGAAAAGAACAATTACCATACCGGCTTCTACATAGGCGCCAATTACCACAGCACCAACAGCGGCAAGGGTCATCAGAAAGTTAATATCAATTGTGTGATTGATACGCAGGTTGTTCCAGGCGGAACGCGCAACAGGGAATCCGGCAGCCAACATTGCCCCAAGCGAGAGCACATTTACCCAGTACCAGTCAAAACCGAGAATTTCACCCAGAATCAACCCGGGTAATACCAAAATCGCCCCTAGTAAAGCCAGGCGGGTTTCATATCGTTGCCACAAGAAGCCAAAAAAACCAGTTTTCTTTGCGCTTTTTTCAGTTGTTCCTGTGACTGTTGGACTCTCGATGTCGTACCCCAGTTCTCTCACCCGAGAGGTAATCTCATCTTCTGAGACATTTCCCACCACGGTTAATTGAGCGGTGGCAAAATTGACCTCGCTCAACTCAACCTTAGGCAGCTTTTGTACCCCATCGGAAACCTTACGAGCACAATCTGCGCAATCCATACCTTTAACGTCAAATACTTGTTTCATTGTTTTCACACCAATAACTCACTTAAATTTCCAATATTTGGAAATGAATGGTTAATTTTTTCCATTATAAATGATTCTCAATGAAAAGAAAGTGTTTGGAATAAGGTTTGAAAAAACCATTAAAATGGAAAGACTAATGGTAATAAAATCAAGCTAACCACAAACGTCAATATCGCGAATGGGATACCATTTTTGAGAAAATCGGTAAAGCGATAACCACCAGGGCTCATCACCAACAGATTGGCGGGGTGCGAAACAGGTGTCATGAAGCATGCCGCTACCATATAGGCAATCCCCATCACAAAAGGATAAGGAGACACCCCCAAACTGGTAGCGGTTGCCAACCCAATAGGGGTCATAATTACCGCATTGACCACGGCTGGCATGAAAGGGTTGATCAATAAGGTAAGCGCCATCAAACCACCCAGGATGGCTAGGTTGCCAAATGGTCCCGCAACGCGTACCACAATATCAGCCAGAAATTGGGCTGCACCACTGTCACGCATGGCAAAACCAAGCGGCATCATGGCGGCGATCAGAAAAATGGCTTTCCAGTCGATTGATCGATGTGCCTCATCCATGGTCAGACAACGGGTCAGCACCATTGTGACTGCCCCGGCTATGGCAGCAATGGAGATAGGCAACAACCCGGCAATCACTAATGCCACCACCCCCAGCATGATTATCGCGGCAAATGGTGCCTTTTCCAGTCTTGGTTTCTCCTGCACATCCTGCCGCAGGACGATATAATCACGCTCCTTTGCAAGCAATTCAAAGCCTTCTCGGGTACCATAACAGAGGAAAGCATCGCCATATTGGAGAGGCAAATCCTGCAAACCGGTACGATAAGGTCGGTCACCATGCCAGATGGCCAATACGGAAACATTATATTTCTCTCGGAAGCGGATTTGCTTCAGGGTTTTACCAATCAGCGAGGTATAAGGTGAAAGAATCACTTCCACAAAGGAAAGGGATCCATTTTCCATATCAGACAGGTTAAATTTAACATCCTTCTCAATTTTGATCTTTTGCAAACCATTCAACACTTCAATATCAATCGGATGACCAGAGACAATCAGCTGGTCATTTACTTCCAATTGCATATCCGGATCAGGAAAGAGGTATTCCTGCCCACCGCGAATGATATCAAGCACGAGAATTCCATAAGCAGAACCCAAACGTACTTCTGCAAGGGTTTGTCCAGCTAAGGCTGAACCTTCCGGTATATCAATGAAAAGCAAGCGATCTTCCAGATGGTAATCTCGTAATTCTTCTAATGCTAAAATTCGGAAGGCAGGTTGATCGGACAAAGCGTTCAGTTTTTCCTTCAAACCCTCGATCAACAAAACATCTCCAGCTTCCAGTTCCATATTTTGTAAGTTGGTGCGCCGAATCAGATCACGTCGTTTATTAGCGAGCACATTCACACCATATTTTTGACGGAAACCAGCACTTACCAAAGTTTTCCCAATAAATTCGGATTTTTCGGTTATTTGGAACTCGGCCAGTCCAATATTTTCTGATAATAATCGTGAGATGGTTGGCATTTCACTTTCAATATAAAACATCGGTGAGCGGATGATTTTTTCTATTTGATCTAATTTTCCAATTGCCAGAAGACGGTCACCACCTTCCAGGACTAAATTGGCATCCGGTGCCTGGCGTCTTTTGTTTTTATGTTCGACGGAAAGAATATTTAACCCCAAAGCTTTGCTGATCCGGCTTTCTGCCAGGGTTTTACCTGCCAACAAGCTATCTTCCGGTAATACCAGAACTGCCAGGCGTTCCTCCAAACCATACATGCTCTGCAGATCCTGGGCGGGAGGCAGCTTGGTAGGAGAAACCGGTTGCGGTGATTGCCTATGAGGTAATAGACGATGTCCAAACAGATTGATGTAGATTAAAACTACCAGGAAGATGGCAATTCCAATTGGAGTGAAATCAAAAATACCCAAAGGAGGTAAGCCGGAGTTCTCTACAAATCCACTGACCACCAAATTGGATGAGGTTCCAAATAAAACCAACATACCGCCTAACAACGATCCATATGCCATGGGGATTAAGAGCCGGGAAGCTACCCGTTTGGTACGCCGGGCAATGTCGATAGTAACGGGTAGAAACATGGCTGCTACGCCAATGTTGTTCATAAAAGCGGATAACACCGCAGCGCTGGACATTAACACCGTCAGCAAACGTCTCTCGGTTTCACCAGCCACGCGCATCACCAGATTACCCAGAAAAGTAGCCACCCCGGTGCGTGCCAATCCTGATGAGAGGATAAACATTGCCCAAATGGCAACCACCGCGGGATTTGAAAAACCCAAAAGAGCATCTCCGGGTGTGACCAATCCAAACACCACCAGCAATACCAGCACAATCAATGCCACCAAATCAGGGCGCAGGATTTCACTGATAAAGAAAATGATTGCCAATAGCAATATGCCAAATGTCAGGGCAATATCCAGTGTCAAAACGTGATTTCCTTTGTATTGAATTAACTTTAAGATTCTCCTGCTCCCTACCTGGAGAATCTCTTTTTGCGGAACGGTGCCCCGCTTTCCTTAATTATACAGGAAACCTGAAATGTGATTATGTTCGGAAAATGAGCTGATTATTTTTCGGATGACATCAGATAATGATTGACCAAAGGAGCAGGTGCACCCGTGCTGGTTGCCAGATCAGGTACCAACTCTTCCAATCCATAGGAACGCAAGGTTTCAGCGGTCGGCACCCCGTTCTTTTCATAGCCCATACCGGCATAATAACCCTGTACCATTTCCTCAATATCAATCGTTTTGCCTGCAATAGGTCCAGCTTCTTGTGGAGGGTTACCCATCGCACGTTGGGTCATTTCGTGGCGGATTGCCCCTTCTCGCGCGTTGAACATCTGACGTGTGGTTTGAATGCGTCCACCGATTTCAAAAATCTCCTCGGTGGTTATCTCCCAACCAGTCACGGCAGCCAGCAGTTCCAGCATGCGGTAATCACTGAAAAAGTAAGAGAACATACACAATCCCAGGCTTTCCATTACCTGATGTAGCTTGACAGACCAGACCGATATATTTCCCTGGCGATAAGAGTCTTCCGTTTTTTCGATCTTTTCTTTCAATGGAGGGAAGAAATCAGGTGTACCCAGCTGCCCCATGTCGTAATTGGATGTGGTGTGTCGCCCAGGGGTGGGATCCGCCACGAAGGACATACCCCAACTTTTGGTCAGACGCAGATCATGCATACCCATCTCAGCCCCGTTGGTGTGAATGGCGAACGATTCGGTACCAGGAAAATGAAGGCTGGCCTGCCTGACACCATCAGCCAACTTCTCACCGATTCCTTCACGCCTAACCATCAGCTTGAGTAAAGGTAAGATGTAAGTCGAATCACCCCAAACCGGCAGAAAGCCTTGAGGGTAGTCGTCACAACTGAAGTCCTCCTGATTTAAGAAGCCCTCTTCCACCGCTTCGAGCACATACGCCACGGTGGTGCCAGCAGCAATGCTATCCATACCAACCCGATTGAGGTATTCATTGACCTTTAAGAGCAGATCCATATCGTCATTGAGAATTAACGAGCCAAACGAACAGCAGGTTTCGTACTCAGGGCGATGGGTTTCTTTTTCCTGATAGGGTAGATTTTTATACTCAAGCAGATACCCACATTGCAACGGACAGGAGAAGCAACCATATTGTTTCTTTCCATAAGCATTCAGGTTCTTCGCCCGCAACTTCATTGCTTTCTTCATCGGAAAATCTTTATAACCAACCCCTTTGTAATTCTTGACCGGAGAATCGCCATTTTGTGCGGAAATAATGGTGGTCATATTGGTGCCAAGCGCAACACCACCATACATGGTGCCCATCAAGCGTGGAATAATACTGCCGGGAGCGGAGAGTCCCATTTTTGACACCCGCATTAAAGGTGCAAAATAATCCAATTTTGTGCCAATAGCTTTTACCAGTGGGCTTGATTTGAATTCCTTCATCTTTGAGAAGTAGTACTTGTTCAGTTCTTGCAGCTTTTTACGATCAGCATATTCAATTTTGTAATGGGCGGTAAGGCAAATCGCTTTGAGTTTTTTACTACCCATCACCGCCCCCAATCCACTACGGGCAGCAATACGGCCTTTGTCGTTAGAGATACCTGAGATCAGTGACAGATTCTCACCAGCTGGTCCAATGGTTGCCACACAGGCACGCTTTCCGTGTTTTGTTATTAAGGAATCCTCTGTCTCCACCGTGTCCTGTCCCCATAACCAACTGGCGTCCTCCAAAGAAATACCATCCTGGGTGATCAATAGATAAACAGGGGTCTGTGATTGCCCTTTGAAAAAGATAGCATCGAAGCCGGCACGCTTGATGGCAGGTCCGACCACACCGCCCGCATTGGCATTCCCCCAACCACCTGAGCTAGATTCCCCATTGGATCGCAACCCTTTTCCGGTCAGGGGACTCTTGGCGCATACTGAAAATCGCCCCGAGAAACCTGCACCGCTGCCGGTTAACAACCCGGGACAGAATCCGAGAATGTTGTCAGGACCGAGTGGGTCACAATTGGCAGGGATGTGTTTGTAGAGGTAATAAGCCCCCAGACCATAGCCACCGAGGTAGCGGCGATAAACCTCTTCTGGTAATTCTTCAATTTTATAGGTGTGATTACTTAAATCAACCACCAGTATTTTTCCATGTACACCCAGCATCTTTTTCTCCTTTGTGAAATGACAATAACAACGAAAACTATCTTAATGAAGAAGGAGGGAGATTATCCCCACTAATAGGATTCTATCATTTTTTTCAGGTAATGGTTCGGAAAAAGAATCCAAAAAACTCATTTAAAAAATGATGATTGTTGATTATGGATGATGTAGGGTATAATCATCTCGCTAAAGTTATGAAAATCGAATATTAATAAACTTAAGCTTGTATTAAATATTTTTTATTGTATAATTCGTTTTTAGAAATATTCACCCAAAATATTTTTATAAAATTGAATATGAATTAAAAATATTTGCTTCGTTTCTTCAGGAGATTCTCATGGTCCCAGAAACATTATCTGAATCACCCGCCAAAAAAACGCCACTGCTCACCCCGCTCTTGCTACTCTTTATGCTGGCAATGATACTGGCCAACACAGGGGGCAGTATGTATCAGCCGTTGGAAGCGCTCTACCTGAAGGATCTCGGGGCAGGCATTCCGCAGATCGGGTTGTTTTTCACACTTTCACAAATCATCCCTTTGTTATTACAAATCCTGGGTGGTTGGATCTCAGACTCCTTAGGGAGACTTCGCGCTATTGCTATTGGCAGTGTGCTGGGAATCCTGGGTTACATTCCCTTGCTGTTAGCGACCAGTTGGGAGTGGGTGCTGGGGGCATCGGTATTGAATGCGATGACACGCTCCTTGGTAGGACCTAGTTTTGATGCATTTATTGCGGATCATTCTGCTCCGGAGAATCGGGCGCGTTTATTTGGAATCACTCAGACGCTGTTTGGTGTGGTTGGTGTGGTTGGTCCGCTTGCAGGTGGACTGCTGGTGGAAGCATTGGGCTTCAAAGGCATGCTCTTGATTGCCGCCATGCTCTATGTAACTGCAACAATCATTCGGGTAGGGATGGCAAAAGAAGCCGCTAAAGGTAAAGAAGCCAACCCCACAACATTAACCTTTATTAGCCTGAAGACCAACCTGGGGGTGATGTTCGGTTTGGTGCTGGCAGGCGGTTTGTTCACCTGGATTATGATCACAGATGGCATCCGCGACATATTTTTGAATATGTCGGTTACTTTTTTATCTGTTTATATGCAGGATATTGCCTTACTTTCTATCAGTCAGATTGGGTTGATGAACAGTCTTTTCGGGGTGGCAATGATGGCGGTGATGATGCCGGCTGGATGGTTGGCTGATAAGGTTGGCGAGCGAGTTAATATCGCCGTTTCCTTTTTATTTATGGCTTTTGCGATGGGCATGATTTCCCTGTTACCCCCTGCCAGCCCTGCCTGGAATTATGGTGTGGGTTGGGTTGTCGCCGGGATCGGGGTGGGGTTAGCAACACCGGCGTACCAATCGCTGATCTCCAAAGCTGTCCCACCTAAACTGCGCGGGGTTGCTTTTGGTTTGTTCAGCTCCAGTTTGGGGCTGGTATCTTTGCCAGCACCGGTAATTGGTAGCTTCTTATGGGAAAATGTCAGCCCGTCCTTTCCCTTCTTGTTGACGGCTATTGTCTCGTTAATATGTATCATTCCAGTGTGGTTCAAGTTCAAGGTTACGGAGCGCGAAGAGACGATGATGAATGGGGCAGGTCAATAAACGATCTGTTGGGGTGCACCATTTTCATAATTTGCTTAACATAAAGTTGTCAGTGACTCATAAAATGGCAACCATGTTTCAAGAACTATCAACTGTGGCTGAAACACACCTTTGAAATTAAATTAGAAAGAGCGATACGTTTTCTGTATAATATTAATAATCTCATCGAGATGAAGTAAAAAACATGAGATTTTTTACTCATTAATGCAGTTAATGATTCTTTTTTTGGTAATAACGCTGCGTGGTGTGGAATGTTATGATGGAACAATAAGATAGTAGAAGAAAGCGAATTGCCCGTATGGGAAATCAGGAAAAACCACTGGATACAGTGTTACAAGATCTGAAGACTTCTTTTCATCAGGAAACAACGCAAATTCAGAAAGACTTTTTGATTCAGCTGTTGGAGTGGGTAAAACAACAAGATGAATCAAGTTCAACACTCGAAGACCCAGGCCTTCAGTCAGAATCTGTTCAAGCAGCAGCAGAGGCATTGATCGCAGATTTGACCGAGGAAGAAAGTGTTTCCTCCATAGATCTCTACAAATTGTTTACTTTTGCGCCGCAACTCAGACAGGTAGCTGAAAAAATTGAGCAGGCAATCTGGATTCGTGAGATAAAAACAGGCCGTGTCCTTTATGTAAGTCCTGCATTTGAAACAATTTGGGGATATTCGTGTAACAGTCTGTATGCCAACCCAAAGATTTTGATTGATAGTGTTCACCCGGAAGACCGTGTTCAGGTACTGGCTGCTATGTCACACAATGAATACAAACCTTACAACCAGGTTTTCCGTGTTCTGCAAATTGAAGACAACTTGCGCTGGATATCTTCCCGAACATTTTTAATACGGGATGAAAACCAGAAACCTTATTGCCATTTTTGTATCGCACAGGATATCACAGATCAGAAAAGCACCGAACAGACATTGAGAAAAACACTGGACCGTACCCATGAACAATTTTCACTCAGCCGCAAGATGAGTCTGGTTCGCAAACCTGAAACGGTCCTCAAAACCTTGATGTCCGCGCAGGAATTGCGATCAGCCCAGCGAGCAGCGCTCGTATTTTTTGACTCTCCAAAGCTTGGTCCTACCGAAGGTGTAGAAAATATAGCCATTTGGAAGACAAATCGAAATCTTCCAGACTGGTTGACCGAATCCAATTTTTATGAAGAAGCAGCTCTTTGGGAATTGGTTCAACCGAAACGACCGGTTATTATCAATACTGTGCTATCTGATCCGCGTCTTAATCCTCAGGTTCGCTCATTTCTTGTAGAAGGTAATATCGAGACGTTGATTATTTTTCCCTTGGTCGCCCTTGCAGATTGGGTGGGTTGTTTATTTGTTTTTTATCACCAGGAACATCATTTTAATCATATCGATCTGCGCCATCTTAAAGTGCTTGTGGATCAGGCTTCTATCACATTGTATAATCTCAAATTACTGGTTGTAGAAGCGGAATCGCGGCGTGAGGCAGAACGTGCCAATGAGATAAAGTCAGAATTTTTGGCAATGATATCACACGAGTTACGCACCCCATTAACCTCCATTATCGGTTTTACCACTACCATGCTGGCAAAAGACGTTCACTGGGAACCAGAAGAACAATTAGATTTTATCCAGACAATTCAATCCGAAGGTTTCCGTCTTCAGGAATTGATCGATCATTTGCTTGACCTTTCTCGTTTGGAAGCCGGAATTTTGCCAATTTCGCCAGAACCGGTATCACTCTATGATATTATGGAAGATGCCATGCCACAACTTCATACATTAACCAGCGGGAAAACACTTACCATGCAAATTCCCTCCAATCTTCCTAATATAAATGCTGATAAAAAACGAATTTCACAGGTACTGGTCAATCTGGTGCGCAATTCAGCTGCTTATGCTTATCGTGGAACTGAGATTAAAATAACAGCCCTTATTCAAAAAAAGCACCTGCAAATCAATGTCATCGATCAAGGTCCAGGCATACCCTCCACTGATCACAAACGGGTGTTCAGAGCTTTTCAGCGCGGGACGAATGGTGAGAATGGTATGCTGAAAGGTGCCGGATTAGGTTTAGCCATTTGTAAAGGTTTGGTTGATGCCCATAATGGGCGAATCTGGATTAAGAAAAAATCTACACCAGGAACTACAGTTTGCTTTACCCTCCCGCTTGTAGCAGAGATTATAAAGGATGAAAATGGGGATGAGTCATAATGGGTAATATATTGATTGTTGAAGATGATCCGAATGTCCGAAAGCTTGTACGGGTAAATCTCACCAAACGGGGGTATACAGTCAGTGAAGCAGAAGACAGCCATCAAGCCCTGGCATTGTTTCAGTCAGTACCGGTTGATCTGGTTCTTCTGGATTTAGTTCTTCCCGGCCTATCGGGGGTTGATATTTGTGCCTGGATTCGCGCCCGCTCTGAAGTGCCCATCATCATTTTATCTGCGCGTTTGGAAGAAGACCTGAAGGTAGCTGCTCTGGATGCAGGCGCTGACGATTATGTTACCAAGCCATTTGGCTCTGATGAATTGTTAGCGAGGGTGCGCGCATTCCTGCGACGGTCATACGTGACAGCAAAAAGCGATGAAAACAAAATCCAGATTGGCGAACTCACAATTGATCTGGAAGCACGTCGCGTATTAATCAATGAAAACGACTTACACCTAACCCGAACGGAATACGCCATTATGTCAGTGCTTGCCCAGCATCTTAATGGAATAGTCACCCATGATGAATTACTGATACAGGTTTGGGGACCTGAATATCGGGGATCGAACCACTATCTTCACACCTATGTTGGACGCCTGCGAAGAAAACTGGGAGAATTTGGTGATCTACTCGAAACTGTTCCTGGTATGGGTTACAATTTGCATTCCACAAAAATTTATTAATCAGGCATTTAATTTAAAGAGTTTCATTTGGGGGTGAATAACAGCAAGGATTTTCAAAAGAATTTATAGTTTTTTTTCAGATTTTTTTTGGGACTCTGAGAGGGTCAATCGTTTATGATCATTAAGTGGAATACTTTCAGCAATAACGAAGGTTATCTCCGTAAGCAATTACTGTACATTACAAAGCAACCTCAAAATATCCAATTGGCGACCTTTGAAATTTGATCAATTCCTGCTTACTTCAACAAATCACACTTCTTTTTAAAAAGGCTGGAGACAGGACAAATGAAAAAATATCGATTGCCAATCATGATAATACTGCTAGTAATAACAATGATCATGGCAGGCTTATCGAAGGAGGTAAAGGTACGGCTTAACACTGAATCTACGCAAGCCATCATGTCTGATGAAGGTTCAGAAACTGAGAAAGTTGTACTTTCACCAAAAATAATCAACCTGCCTGGAGATGGTGAAGAGTCATTTCAGAAGGTTTCCATATTGAGTTTAGTTGTTCTTTTTGCTGGTTTTAGTGTTTTCGGATTTGGCTTAATTGGCTATGCAATTAAACGGTTTTATCACCAACACTAACTCTTTCTCGAGTGATTAATGAACATTCACCTGGCTGTACCTCTCTAAGTTACCACTTTACTTAGGTAATTTTGACAGCATTGGTTGGATGTAGCCCCAAAGGGAAGGGGAAGGCACCCGGTCTGCCTTCCCCTCTCTAATTATTTTAACCCCGTTGGTGATCGATCAGCAGCCCCAGGGAGTATCGGAAAAATTTTCTTGAAATATTGCCTGAACAGGAAGTGGTTCTACACGAGGACGCAAGTAGAAACAGTTATTATGATTCTATTCAGACTCTATTAGGGACAAAAATACATCCTATTTCGTAATCTGTTAATGTGGCAGTAATCTACCATGAATTAACAGTTTTTTAAAATTGTTGAGCTCAATATAACGCAGGCCACAGAAAGTTTATCCGGTGCGAAAGTGAAGAATAAGGACCAAGACTCCACAGTAAGTCAGGCGATAAAAGAGTCAGAGATTCGCTATCGCCGTCTGTTTGAAGCAGCGCAGGATGGAATACTAATCCTGGATGCCGAAACAGGCATGATCGAAGATGTAAATCCATTTTTAATGAAAATGCTTGGCTATACCCGCGAAGAGTTTTTGAAGAAAAAAATATGGGAAGTTGGAGCCTTTATTGATATAGAAGCCAGTAAGATTGCGTTCGAAACATTGCAAGAAAATAAATTTATTCGCTATGAAGACTTGCCTTTAAAAACAAAAGATGGCCGACTGATTGAAGTTGAATTTATTAGCAATGTTTACCTGGTAGGAATTGAAAAAGTAATCCAATGTGATGTCCGTGATATATCTGAACATAAAAATCTCATTCGGGCGATGTTGGAAAATGAAAGAAAATACCACAGCTTTATTGAAACAAGCTCTGACGGCATATTTATTTTTGAATTATCTGGCAAAATTCTGAATGTTAATAATGCAATTTGTGATGAGCTTGGATACACCAAAACAGAATTAATTTCGATGAACATCTGGAATATAATCCCGGAAGAATTTTTAGATCAATTTAAAGTCCGATTAACAAATATTCTGGAAGGAATTCTTTTTGATGTAGAAATGGAATATGCCATTCGGGGCAAAGGGGGAGAAATCCATTTTGTTGAGATTCTGTCCGCTCCTTATTACAAGGATGTGGGCATGATTGGTTTTCAAGGAGTTGCTCGTGATATAACCGCACGAAAACGAGCAATTGATGCTTTACAAAAATCAGAGGCAAAATTTCGTACGCTGGTTGAGCACCTGCCTACTGTTGTTTATCAACGCACATCCGGGGTTGACGGTGTAATGCTGTACATCAGTCCACAAATTGAGACCTTGCTGGGTTTTTCCCCAGCAGAATGGTTGGCTGACAAAAAGTCATTATCGAAAGTGTTGCATCCGGATGATCGAGAATATGTTCTGCATGAAATGAGCGAGATTGATCAGAAAGAGGATCCATTTGAAATCGATTATCGAATGATTTCCCGAAATGGAAGAACGGTTTGGGTGCACGACCATATTACAAGTGTAAAGGATGATGGGGGCAACCATCTCTTATGGCAAGGAATTGCACTCGATGTTACCCTACAGAAACAAGCTGAAGATAAATTACAAAAACAGATCAATCATCTCACTGCATTGCGATCCATAGAGGGTTTAATCTCATCTAATTTTGATTTAAAATTCAACCTTTCAGAGATACTCTCTCACGCCACCATAGAACTGGGTGTTGATGCAGCTGATATATTGCTTTTAAACACTACATCACAACTGCTTGAATTTGGGGCTGGACGTGGCTTTCGGACGCTTGCCGTCCGAACAGCCAGTGTTCGAATGGGAGAAAGTTGTGCTGGACGGGTTGCATTAAACCGAGAACTTGTCCAAATTCCAAATCTCAAAACGAAACCGGACAACTACCACTTATTGAAATTAATGTCCGATGAAAAGTTCTATTGTTATTATGGGATACCACTGATCGCCATGGGCGAAGTAAAAGGGGTCTTGGAAGTTTTTCACCGTAGCCCACTCGAACCGGATAATGAATGGTTTAATTTTCTAGATGCTTTGGGAAGACAGACAGCACTTGCCATCGAAAATGTAACATTATTTGAAAGTCTCCAGCGGTCCAATTCGGAATTATCGCTGGCATATGACGCCACGATCCAGGGATGGTCGCATGCTCTTGATTTGCGCGATAAAGAAACAGAAGGACATACACTACGCGTGACAGAATTGACACTGAGCCTTGCAAAAGCCTTCAACCTGAGCGAGGAAGAGACTGTCCAGGTTCGATGGGGTGCTTTGTTGCACGATATTGGCAAGATGGGTGTGCCTGATGAAATTCTACTAAAACCCGGTCCTTTAACTGAGGATGAATGGGTTCTGATGCGGAAACATCCCATATTTGCCTTCGAAATGCTCTCTCCCATCCGATATCTTCGGAAAGCGCTGGATATTCCCTATAGTCATCATGAAAAATGGGATGGTACAGGATATCCTCTGGGATTAAAAGAATACCAGATTCCGTTGGCAGCTCGTATTTTTGCAGTTGTTGATGTGTGGGACGCATTAAGATCTGATCGTCCTTACAGATCAGCCTGGGCAGAAGACAAAGCGCTGGAGTATATCAAAGCATCTTCCGGAACTTTTTTTGATCCACATGTTGTAGATGTTTTTCTGGATTCATTGGGAACAAGCTCAAAAATCTCCTGATCGATGTCAATGAGCAGTTCATTACTATTACCTTCTGAAAAAAATTAATAGATTTTACAGATTGTGTACAGGACATTGATAGCCCCAACCGGTTAGCATGTTATGTAGGCAAATAAGATTAACCGAAAGGAGCCAAAATGGGACGCACACGAAATAACGTCCTCAATACAAAGTCCCAAGAAACAAACCTGACAGATGTGAAGCCAGAAAATGATGGGCTTTTTCCTCAAAAAAAAACCTTCATCCTGCCGAATATTGGATTAGAAAGCGATGTCCGTCAACCGGTTGTAAAAATTCTAAACGCAAGTCTTGCTAATGAAGCTGTCTTAACACAAAAAACACGGGGAGCACATTGGAATGTTAGCGGTACAAGTTTCTTCGAGTTGCACATCCTGTTTGAAACCCAATACAAACAATTAAACGAAATTTCAGACAAAATTGCAGAACGGGTGAGAATGTTAGGGGGCATGACCATAGCCAGTTTCGAAGAGTTTTTAAAACATACCCGCTTATATGAACATAGCACCGAAGTCCCCGAAAAACTACATCTATTAGCAGACCATGAAACTGTTATTCGTTTCCTGCGGGAGGACATCAGAAAGTGCAGTGAAGAGTATGAAGATGAAGGCACAGTCGAATTATTGATCGGCGTGATGAGCCTCCACGAAAAAATAGCCTGGATGTTGCGGGCTTGTATTGAGAATGAACCGACAAACGGCAATGGACAAAAAAGGAAAAGTAAAAATGAATGAAAAACAAATGGATAAAAAAATTGAAAAAGATTCGGAAAATGTAAAAAAGGATATTAATTCTTTGATGGAAGATAGTGTTTCCCGTGTAACCAAAGGATTGGAAAGGCTGACAGGTGAAGCAAAAGACACCCTTGTCAGCACTTCAGAAACAATGAAAAAAGAAATTGGGCACGGAATTAAGCAATATAACGCCAAGGCTAATGATTTTGCAAAAAGCATTCCCGGTGATCTGAGCAAAAAAGTTTCCAATTATCCCTGGGTAGCAATTTCAATCGGATTGGGAATTGGATTACTTCTGGGTGGTTTATTTAGACACGCTCAGCGATCCTGATTAAAAAAAGGAAAATAGAAATGAACAATGATATTTTTGAAGGTAAGTGGAAACAAGTACGTGGTGAAGTAAAAGTTTGGTGGGGAAAACTCACTGATGACGATCTGGATAAGGTAGAAGGAAATTATGAAAAATTAGTTGGCTTACTCCAGGAAAAGTACGGTTATACCAGAGAACAAGCGGAAGAAGAATGGGAAAAGAGGACAAAATGACATCTTATAAAGAAGTAACTACTTCACAACATGAGCAAGGGCAGAATGGTCGTGTGGCTACTTTTAAAGCGACACAATTGATCTGGTTGTTCTTAGGAATTCTCGAAGCATTACTCGCCTTGAGATTTATATTCAAATTAGTTGGTGTGAATGAAGCAAATACGTTTGCATCTATCCTATATGGTTTTACAAGCTTCTTTTTGGCACCGTTTGCAAGTTTAACAGGTGCTCCATCAACTGCCGGAATGACTTTTGAATTTTCTACACTGATTGCCATGATCATTTATGCGCTGATTGGTTGGGCATTAGAAAGGCTTGTTTATGTTCTGTTTTATCGCCCTCGTGGGGCTGTGAGTACTCAACAAAGAACAGTGGTTGAACAAGCGCCAATGCAAACACCGACGAATGTCAGCACTACTACAACAGTTTCAGATGAGAGAACACAAACCACGAATAGAGAGTAACAAGGCTTTATTCACAACGGTTTTTTCATAAACCGGACCCTCTATGAAAGGAGTTATTAAATGAATTTTGTAAATTTCATTGTTTGGCTTTCTGCCGGAGCAATCATTGGTTGGTTTGCCAGCCGGATGGTAGAAGCAGAGCGCAGAAGAATTTTTGAAACTCAAATTTGAAATTTCTTATAACCAACTTGGTGTGACTTTACCTCTTCTCTCAGGAGAAGAGGCTAATGATCCAAAATCAAATCAAATTTTTTACTACGATCTACAAAAGGAGAAAATATGAACATACTGATTTACTTAATTGCTGCAGCAGTAATCGGATGGATAGCAACATCGATCATGCATGACCGGTCCAATCTAATAATCAATATTGTTGTTGCTGTTGTTGGCGCATTTCTGGCTGGTTGGTTCCTCAGTCCGTTATTCGGTGTTGGAACAATCAACGATGCGATTACCTTGCCAACGATGTTGGTGACCTTATTGGGGGCAATCATCCTGATTGCTATTGTTCGGCTAATTCGCCGAGGACGTTAAATTCATTCCTTATTTAAGAGAATTGTGACTGAAGCCAAGTTGTAATCAACAAATTTATTAAATTTGGCTTCAGCACATCTTTTCTGCAAATGAAATGGATATCCAATGGATAACTCAATTAATCAACTTAAATCAAAAAGCGACTATCGGGTTTATTTTCGAACGATTTGGTTTTCTGTAAAGGTTTTCATTAAACGGTTAACTTCATTTTTTATGATAACGGATGAAGAAAAATCAGAAGCAGGAATCCTTTTGCATGACCACCGCTTCAGGAAGTAAAAAACCCCAGGTTAATTTTGAAGAACATGGTTTGTTGAGATTAATAAATGAGAAGAAAGAAAAAAATTAAGGAGAAATCAAAATGTTGTGGACAATTGTAATTATTTTGTTAGTTTTGTGGTTGCTTGGCTTTTTCGGCGGTAGAGTTAGTCCCAAATTTCCAAAAACAGGAAGCTGGGTTCATACTTTGCTTGTCATCGCTATCATTCTTGTCGTCTTGAATTTGATGGGAGTAATTTAAATCCCGAAGTTGAATATTAAGGCGAGAAAGAAAATAGAAAAGTCAATTTTTTACCATGTTGTTAAACAACCAGTCCCCCCAGACAAAATACGGGAAGGCCCGATTGTTATCTCGTCACCCTTTCTTGAAATGAATAGAATGACGATCATTAGATGTGGAGAGTTCTTCAGTAAGTGTCAGAACTCTCCACGCAAAGAGATAAAAAAATGAAAACCTGCAACGATGTAATGACCCCAAACCCTGTTTGTTGTCTGCCAACGGATAACGTAATTACAGTAGCTCAGATCATGAAACGTGAAAATATCGGACCAATACCAGTGATTGATAGCCATGAATTCCGGAAATTGATTGGCATCATTACTGATCGTGATCTGGCGATAAAAATTGTTGGCGAAGGGCGTGATTTCGAATCTACGAAAGTTGAAGCAGTAATGACACGCAAAGTCGTCACATGTCGAGAGGATGATGAATTACAAAGAGCATTGAAATTGATGTCAGAACATCAAATACGCCGCATTGTTATTGTTGATCATGCCAACAAGGTCATGGGAATCATTTCTCAGGCTGATCTGGCAACGCGTATGAACCAGCCAGAAAAAACGGCTGAAGTGGTGAAGGATATTTCGCAAGAAAACACCGCACAGGAGTGAACAAAGGTTTGCATTATAGATTCAATTAAGCAGGACAAAGGTGAAAAAGACTGGTTTTCACAGTTTACAACAAAGCAACAACCCGATTTATAGACACGAAATTTTATCGAAACCATACGAAAAGAAACGATTAATATGAAAGCGCAAACAAGTAAGCCAGTTGAAACGAAATTAAGCAAGCCCCGTAGCACCATTTCAAAAACAGCTTTGGATAGCGCTAATAATTCCAAAGGACATAACCACAAAACCAATACGGGTGTCCACGACGAGGAAGAGGACGCGCTTAAAGAGTCTGAAATCCGTTATCGCCGTCTTTTCGAATCGGCCAAAGACGGGATTTTGATTCTGAATGCAACCACAGGACAAATCACAGATGTCAATCCATTTCTCATCAATTTATTGGGTTATTCATATGAGGAAATGTTAGGGAAAAAACTATGGGAAATTGGTTTGTTCAAAGATGCGGAAGTAAACCGAGAGGCATTTAAGGAGCTGCAGGAAAAGAAATATATTCGTTATGAAGAATTACCACTTCAGACCAAAAAAGGAGTCCATGTTGAGGTGGAATTTGTCTCTAACGTGTATCAGTCCAACGGGAAAAATGACATTGTCTATTGGGATTGTTGAAGCGAACGGCAATAAGATGAGCGCAGAGGAGTTGGTGGTTGCAGCCGATAAAGCTTTATATGCAGCAAAACACGCGGGTCGTGATTGCATTATTAATTACAACACAATTGAGTCAGGAATGAAAAATCGAAAGGCTTGAGAGTCATGATTTCGCAACAGAAAGTCAGAAAGTTATCAGGAGAAATAGAATGACAGAAAAAACGAATGAAGAAACAAAAATGAATGAAGCACCAAAAACGAATGAAGAAAAAAAACCAAAAGTCAAACGACTTTCAAAAGGTGAGCGGAAACATATCCGAAGGATGAAGTCCGTTGAACGCAAGGAAGCCATCATTGTGAACCCAAAGTAACAAGAGGTATGGAAAAGCCGATAAAAGGAACAGTTTATGGAAAGAAAAGTAGGATTATGGATCGATTATCGCAAGGCTGTGATCGTGTCCATAGCAAATAAGAAAGTCTATATTCGTGAAATTATTTCGAATATCAAGAAGAAAAGCATTCGGATAACAAGTGATACGGTTGATTTGCCAGACGAGAAACCCGAATTTCTTCAGAACCCACAATCTAAGATTCTGCTTGATAAGTATTACAACTTGATCATTTCTCTCATTAGTGATGCGGAATCAATCTGGATATTTGGGCCGAATGAAGAAAAAGTCGAATTAGAAGACCGACTTCGAAATGCAGGGTTTGGGGCGCGTGTCGTCGGGATTGAAACAATGGCTGAGATGACAAAGCGACAGTTTGCGCTGAAAGTCCAGCAGCGCTTTCTAAGAAAACCAGTTTTGAATAGCAACTCCACATATTCGCTCAACAATCATTAAGGATGTTCAAATGAAAATATTACTTGTTTATCCCGAAATTCCAGACACCTTCTGGAGTTTTAAACATGCGCTTAAATTTATTCGAAAAAAAGCTGACGCTCCTCCTTTGGGTTTGTTGACAGTAGCTGCAATGCTACCTCCTGATTGGAAAAAACAGTTGGTCGATCTGAATGTTACCGACCTGACCGAAAAGGATTTAAAATAGAAATTCAGCCAACTATTCCACAAAATCAATGGACATTCAGAAGAATTGTTGTTGCTACACTCGCCCTGGTTGGTGTTGGGCTTGGTTTCTGGCTGCTTTACAGATTCTACCAGGTGCTTTTTATTTTATTTGTCGCCATCATTCTAGGAACAGTCATCCGACCAATCGCAACCTGGCTGAACCGCAGAGGTTTTCCAAAGGTTGGCGGGGTGGTTGCGGTTTATGTAGTTATTTTCGCACTTCTTACAGGGTTTCTGCTTTTGTTATTTCCCCTCATTTTCGATCAGGGTTTTGCCATTGTGAAAGATATTCCGGATTACTATCAGGAATTAAGAACCTGGGTGCAGCATTCACCCAATCAACTGATTAATAGTATTGACCAATTTTTACCAAAGGAAATTCCAGGAACTGGATTTACTATTCAGACAGACCAGGAGATGCTGGAATCCACAGAACTGGCATTGGGCTATATTTCTTCTATATTTAAAGTCTTTTTCATCGCCCTGGTTACTCTATTGTTATCCTTCCATTGGACGCTAAATGGTCAACGTACGATAGAAACTTTGCTTTTGTTGTTTCCTAAGAACCAACGTGAAAATCATTCCGAAATGATAACCATGATCGAATCAAAAATAGGGTATTTTATTGCTGGTCAAGGAGCCTTATGTCTGGTCGTTGGTATATTGGCTTTGATCGGTTACATAGCGATTGGGCTGCCTAATGCGCTTGTGCTGGCGCTTGTGGCGGGTGCGCTGGAAGCTTTACCGATGATTGGTCCGACCCTGGGTGCAATTCCAGCAGGGTTGATTGCCTTTTCGGTATCTCCGTCTACATTAATCTGGGTCATTATCATTACAGTTATTATCCAAATTTTGGAAAACAATTTATTGGTTCCACGCATTATGAGTAAAGCAGTTGGGGTCAACCCATTTGTTTCATTGTTGTCAATTTTTGCCTTCAGTTCATTATTTGGTCTGGCGGGCGCACTCATGGCCATTCCTCTGGCGGCGATCATTCAACTGGTTTTGGATCGCTTTGTTTTTCATCGTGCTGTGTCCGAAAAAGAAATATTATTGGGTCGTGATTTTACGAGTCGATTACGATATGAAACACAAGAGCTTACCAAAGACCTTAAGAGTCAGGCACGCCTTACAAAAACCGGAGCAGATATTGAGGTGAATCAGATAGATAAAGTAATGGATGAAATTGAAGCAATCACCACGGATCTGGATCTGCTTCTCTCTCAGATTCCCGAAGCGGGTTTACATGACTAAGAATGTTGTAAAAGTTGGGCTGGCAGTTCTGACCACAATTATGGTAATTGTGATATTTTGGCAATTTCGCACAGCCGTGATCTATGTTTTGATATCACTTATCCTGGCAGCATCCATCCGTCCTTTTTTCACACGACTGATTGGGAAAAGAATCATCATCCGAATCATCTGGATTCTTGCTTATTTAATTGTTTTCTTTGGTCTCGCTTACTTATTTATATTTGCAATCCAAACTGCTGCCACAGAATTGCAAACAGTTGCAGAAGGCGTTTCCGCACAGGATAAATGGACACTGCTTTTATGGTCAAATAATTCTGGTTTACAAACATTATTTCAACGATTACCGTCCCCCAGCGTGCTTTTTCAGGCGGTTGTCGGTAATGAAGGCGAGCTTGTTGTTCCAGCAATGTTTGGGATCTTTCGGGATATTGGTGGTGCTATTGCTGCCATAGCAATCATTCTGGTTCTGAGCGTTTATTGGAGTATTAATCAAATTCACTTCGAACGATTATGGTTGTCCATACTGCCTTCTGACCAAAGGAAAAAAGTTCGTGGCATATGGCGGACAATTGAACCTGATATTGGTGCTTATGTACGTGGGCAGGTTTTGCACAGTATATTGGTAGGTGTAATATTAGGATTGGGTTATTGGCTGATTGGATCGACCTCTCCAGCATTACTTGCCCTGGTAGGAACCATTGGTAGCATGATTCCGGTGGTTGGTTTGTTCCTGGTGGTTTTCACCACATTGATGTTGGGTTTATTAACCAGTGCTCAAATCAGCCTTTTAACAGTTCTATATACAATCGTTATTCTAACTGCGCTTGGTGTCTGGGTAAAACCAAAGCTGATCAATCGCCAATGGGATAACCCCATCCTGACATTGGTGTTCCTGATTGCACTGGCAGATGCATTTGGCATTGTTGGAATCGTGATCGCCCCACCAGTGTCAGTGGTCTGTCAAATCCTCTGGAAACAGTTGATCAATCGCCGTTCGAAACCAGATCCTGTAAACCTTCTCTCTGACCTGAAAGCACGTATGGTGCGATTAGCTACGACAGTTAGTGAAATGGAAGAACCGCGTTTGCCATTAATAACGAGCAGTGTTGAGCGGATAACGAACCTGATTGATGAAGCAGAACCTGTTTTAAAATCCGGGTTGATGGTGGATGAATAAGCGAGTCAACATGATTCTGGAAAGATGAAATCAAACCCGAGGCATTTAAGGATTTGAGAAGGTTGTAAATCCTACAGAAGAAGCCGGTCTTTCCTGTTAGTGGAGAATATTAAAGTGGCAAAACCCCTTTTACACCATTAGATCAGCTTAAACGGGTAAAATTAAGTTTGACACGAAGGAGCAAATGTTCATTGACTACCCCCATTTCTCGCCCATTCTCTTCCTCTAAAAAGCTGCGGGCAACGCTTGCTCAAATAAAGCATTTAAACAACCTTCCTGATGAGGTAGTAAAAGCAATGATCGAGTCAGCAAGTCCACGCCATTTTGATGCGGGTCAGGTAATCTATCTCGAGGGCGAACCAGCGGAATATGTTTATTTTCTTCAAAGTGGTTGGGTAAAAGCCACGCGTATGACGCATGAAGGTCGTGAGCAGGGCTTACATTTTTTGCGCCCGGTGGAAATGTTTGGTGATAACGCTGTGTTTACTCAAACAACCTATCCAGCCACCACCACTGCTTTGGAAGCGACGGATGTATGGGTTATCCCTTCTGAGGCGCTGCTAACCCTTGTGAAACGCTTTCCTGATCTCGCGCTGGCAATCATTTCAATTTTGAGCGAGCGAATCGTAAAGTATATTGAACTTGTGGAAGATCTTTCGCTGAGAAGCGTGGATGAACGCCTGGCGAGCACCTTGTTGCGCAATGCTGAATTGATAGATGGCGAGATGGTGGTTCAGCGCCGTGCCTGGACAACCCTGGACGAAATGGCTGTTCGTTTAGGAACTGTGCGGGATGTGCTCAGTCGTGCTATGAAAACGTTGGAATTAGAAGGCTATATCAAAGTGGATAAACAAAAGATTGTGATTGTAGACGCCAAGGAACTGGCAAAACGCGCTAATCAATGAGCGGATAATTACCAATCTTTTTCTGGTTCGTTTATTAATCAATGAAGCTGATTATTTATCGGGTGAGTTCCATCACCGGATTTGGGGGACAAAAAAAGGTGTGCGTTTTCGATACGCCAAATTCTCCTCACCGAAGTGTTCCGTCAGTTCACGTGTTTCATGTTTGTAAATATCGGAGTCATTCATTCGGAACTTCAGTTTCCTTTTTTGCAACCGCTTTGTGAAGAATTTCAAGAAACTCATCGAGTGGCAATTTGTGAATACGTGCAGCCCATTCCACATTAAGCGCTTTGGCAAGAAACATACGCAACGAGTATTTTCCTACACGCTTAACCCCAAAAACTTCCATCACTTCAGCAATATCGCCGTATTTTAATAAAATATCGGATATACGCGTATCCTTTGTTATTTGCATGCTATGCTCCTTTTCCATTTATCTGGATACCTTCTTCAAAATAAACATTACATTCCAAGCATTTCATAAATAGATCGTACCTGGACAGATATGTTTCCGATACGACTTTTGTCGGAAGAGATTCCTCCATTTAATTTGGGAATCCATCGTCAACACGACTTAAGTCGTTCCAGGTTTTGTGGGTAGAACCTATACTCAGATCTACAAAGTCAAAAAAAAAGTAGAAAGGAGTAACCATGAAATCGATTTTTAATAAAATTGCAGCCGTACTGGCTTTTATTATTGGAGCAATGGCTGTTTTTGCAGGTGTGCAGGTATTGTTAGGAAACGATCCAGGTTATTATGTTATCAACTGGCTACCGATTTATAACTATACCGCCGGTATTCTAACAGTCTTTATTACTGCCATCCTGATTTGGCGCGGAGGGAAGCTTGGTTGGTTCACAGCCTTAGCTACTTTTGGTACTCACACACTGGTCATGCTTATTTTGCAGACTGCCTATGAGGATGTTGTTGCGGTGGATAGTATTCGTGCCATGACCATTCGCATGATTGCCTGGGCGATCATTCTGAGTCTGATGTTTATTCAGTCTCGGAAGTACAAAAAAGCGCAATCTGTGCAAAATAAGGCGTGATCTTGAGCGGATGAAAACAACAAAAAATCCGGATGAAGTTTTGCGTGAAGCAATTCTGGCAGCTTTAGATCGTGATAGTCACATCGCAGCTGACCAATTAAGGGTAGGCGTATCAAACGCAATTGCTCACCTGGCTGGCAAAGTGGATTCGTTAGCTTCGCGTGATCGGGTAGAAAATCTCGTAAAACAAATTCATGGTGTTCGTGGTGTAGTAAACCGGATTGAATGCCCTGGTGCACCCAGCCCGGCAAGAACCGTGAATCTTGACTTAAAAAATTAAACAGAAGAAGAGGAAAAAAATGACAAAAAAGTTATCAAAATGGTTTCGAAAATTTCACCGCTGGATTGCCGTGCCAACCGCTCTGGCAATACCCGCTGCACTGATTATCAAGCTGGCAGGGAGCGAAGAACTGGTGGCAACCTGGGAGAGACTGGATAAAATTCCTTCCATATTAATGCTGGTAATGGCAATCACAGGGGCTTATTTATTCTTACTGCCTTACATTGTTAAAGGACAGCGCAAGAAGAAGGCAGTAAAGATCAATACTGAAAGTTGAAAGGTAAGAGACAAACAGAAATTAAGGTCTGCGTCCCGCGTGACGGTTTTAGCTGGAAATATCTACCACGAGACCATCATAAGCAATCTCATAACCCTGTTGCTGGGCATATTTTTCCAGCGCAGGGTAGGTGGGGTTTGTGTCATGGGCAATATGGGTGGCAATGACTCTTGCGTTACTTTTCATCATCCCTTCGCGTTTCATGCGTGAAAAATGATCAATCATTTGACCCGCGTTGAGGTGAAAATCAAAATAATCGTCAATCCCTTTGGTGTGCTCGAGGATCACTAAGTCAAATTTAATTTTTGATTCTTGTAATGCAAACCAGATTTCATCGGAAAATTCACCAGTATCACTACCATAAAAAACAGCATGGTTTTCTTGCTCAATGGCATATAAATATGCGCCAAACCCCGGCGCGTGGTTGGCATTAAAAGCGGTAACACGATATGCGCCAATTTTTTCAGGTTTATACGCTTGAAGAGGGATTAATTTGCAATTAAAATTGCTTTGCTGTTCGGCTGTTAACATACCATCTGGCCACACATCATGAATAAAAGCCTCGTGGGTGAACTTCAACGTTTCAGGTGAGGCATAAAAATGCAAACAAGGGGCATTCTCGACCCCTAACATGGGGCTTCGGGAGAGGAAATGAGAAACATCTAAATGGTCGGAATGTGGATGGGTTTGAATACAATAGCGAACATTTGTTAGCGACAGGTTGTGAGTTTGGGCTGATGTCATGATATCGGGTCCCAGATCGATCAATAAATCATCGTTCACCAGCAAGGAGGATCTTTTTCGCAAACTTCTACCACCTTCTTTGCGGGCTTGTTCACAATTGAGGCAGGTACAGAATGCTTCTGGATAAGCATTGGCACCAGATGTTCCTAAAAAAGTTATTTTCATTATTCCTCATTTCAGTTAAGAAGAGTATCTTCTTAACTCTGACATCTATTTACGGTGATTTTGACATAATCTTTTGAATGTTCTATATGAAAAAAATGATTGCCAAAAAACTTATGGTTCAGAAAATTATCAAATTGGAAAAATGGGTATTGACATTTCATTAAAAACCCTATATTATTTAATCAAGTTGTTGGACGTCCAACAACTACTTTCAAAAATCATTATACCCACCATACCGAAAAAATCAATCCCCCAAAACAACATCATCACATCTCAATGAAAAAGAGGAATCTATGAACCCTGAAATTAATACCGGTCCTCGAATCAAACAGGTAAAAGAATATTTATTGAATTACATTGCCCAGAATCAACTCAAAGGGCAAGATCAACTCCCCTCAGAAACGGCGATTGCCAAGACTCTGGGCATCAGTCGTAACACTTTAAGGGAAGCCTATATTGAACTGGAAAATGAAGGGGTGATCATTCGCCGGCATGGTATTGGCACCTTTGTTTCGCATTCACGCGTGATTCGGGATTCTTTGAATGATTTTGCGCCATTCTCACAGATGATCCATGATAGTGGTTTTACGCCAACTTTTGAAACCATCTCTGTTAGCCAGGTGTTACCGCCAAATGAAGTCAACAGTGCGTTTTTCAATTCACCTGATACAGAGGTTTGCTTGGTGAAAAGAATTGTTCGCGCTGATGGACAACCGGTGATGTATATCGAAGATTACATTAACCCCATCGATGGTACAGAAAAATTTGAATGGGATCGGTTTGATGGAAATTTGGTTAGCTTTATTTCCAATTCATTATCAACGCCTTTACACCATATTCGGTCACAAATTCGTGCTGCAGCACTGAGTGCCGAGTTTTCACAATTTCTTAACTTAGAAAGCAATACCCCAATCCTGTTCGTTCGATCAACCATTTTTAAGGAGGATAACCAGCCAATTGTGTTTAGCAGAATTTATTTTAATTCCAATATTGTTGAAATGAACACTGTGCGCATGATCCGCACAAGTTGAAAACTTATTTAAATAATTAGAAAGGAAAAGAAATGCAAACGCTTAAAAGAATTTTAATTTTCGTAATGTTGATCGCAATGCTTGCTGCTTGTAGTCCAGCAGCTCCTGCGGAGCCAGCTGTTGAGGAACCTGCAGCCCCAGTTGAAGAAGCACCTGCTGAACCAGCCGAAGTCGAAGAACCGGTGGCGGAAGAGCCTGTTGAAGAGCCAGTTGTGGAAGAACCCGCCATGGACCCGGTTACCATTCAGGTTTACTACCCGGTGGCAGTGGATGCTCCGATCACCGCTATCCTGGATGGATATGTAGATGCTTTTGAAGCTGAATATCCTTACATTACTGTCGAACCGGTTTATTCAGGTGGATATGCAGATATCCAAACAGCAATCCAAACCACCATCGAAGGTGGTGGGACCCCGCCAGCCCTGGCTGTTTTGCTTGCCAACAGCCTCAATGATTTGATCAACGCCGATTATATTGCACCGATGGATCAATATGTAGACGCCATGGAAAATGGTCAGGCTTATTTGGATGACTTTTTACCAGCTTTTATGGCAAACTCTTACAAAGATGGACAACTCTGGAGTATCCCCTTCCAGCGCAGTGCTGTGGTGCTGTATTACAATGTTGAAAAATTTGCCGACGCTGGCTTGGAACCACCCACCAGTTGGCAAACCTGGGCAGAAGCTGCCCAAGCATTAACTTCCACCGACGGAAGCACCCCCAATTGGGGTTTGAAGTTCTCGTCTGATTGGCCATACTGGCTCTTCCAACCCCTGGCGATTGGTGCTGGGCAAAACATATTTGTGGATGAATGCACCATGGCATTCAATGATCCCAAAGTGGTGGAAGCGGTTCAGTTCTATATCGACCTCTCCAAAGTCTATGGTGCCATGCCGGAAGGTGTCCAGGCTTCCTGGGCGACTGACACAGCAGATTTTGCCAGTGGATCCGTTGCGATGATTGCGCACACCACCGGAAGCTTAACCGGGTTACTTGCGCAAGCTGATTTTACAATCGGTGTGATGCCTTACCCAGGGAAAGAAGAAGGCACCTATGCCAGCGTACCGGGTGGTGGTAATTTTTACATCATGAAAGATGCCCCGCAGGAACAAAAAGACGCAGCCTGGAAATTCATTGAATTCATCACCTCACCGGAATTGGCAGCCGATTACAGCATCCAGACCGGATACATCGCTAGCCGTATGAGCGCATATGATACACCCGCCATGCAGGATTATACCGCTGAGGTTCCCCAGGCACTTCAGGCTCGTGATGCGCTGCAATATGCACAAGGTGAGTTAGATATTCAAAATCTTGGTCAGGTTCGTTCCATTTTCCATAACTACATTCAAAAAGCATTCAATGGAGAAATGAGCGCACAGGATGCCATGGACGCCGCGCAATCAGAAGCCGAAGCAGCTTTAGAGCCATTCTGCCAGTAAACATTCTTAATCTCCTATTATAAATTCTGGGGTACTACAATTAAAGTACCCCAGAATTAACAAAGGATCATGAAATGAGTTCCGTCAACTTACCAGGCAAGAAAAGCAAATTTAGTGTTTTTCCCTACATTCTGACGTTGCCTACTGTAATATTTGTAGCGATGTTCACCGCCTGGCCTGTTTTGCTCTCCATCTATAAAAGCTTTTTCTTGCAACGTATGAACATTGCTAAATTTCGTGAACCTACCTTTATCGGATTGGAAAATTATGTAGATTTATTTACCGATCCAAATTTTCTGCAGGTGCTGAAAAATACAGTTAATTATGTAATTGGTACCGTGCCTATCAGCATTTTCTTGGGTTTTCTGTTTGCGTTGTTGGTCAACCGTAATATATTTGGGAAGGGGGTCTTCCGGTTGGCATTCTTCCACCCGATGGTATTGCCAATGGTCAGCGCTGCCACAATCTGGATGTTCTTCTTTACTCCCAGCTACGGGCTGTTGAATTCCTCATTAAGATTCCTTGGTTATACAGGGCCGGAGAACTGGACGGGCAACCCCAATCTGGCACTCCTGTCGGTGATCATTGTGGGGATTTGGAAAAATGCAGGTTATTACATGATCTTCTACCTGGCAGGCTTGCAAAAACTGCCATTGGACGTGTTTGAATCGGCACAGTTGGACGGTGCCAATTGGTGGCAAATCCTTTGGAAAATCACATTTCCTTTATTAAAGCGAACCACCGTCTTCATCACGACGATTGCTTTCATTGATGCTTTCCGAACGGTTGACCATATTTTCGTCTTAACCACTGGTGGCCCCAGTCAGGCCAGCACAGTACTGCTCTTTCAGTTGTGGCAGGAACGCTTTGAAAACCAAAACGTCGGGCTTTCTTCGGCTATCACGGTAATTTTCATTCTGGTGTTATTAATCTTTACCGTCACGAATTTCCTGATCTCTGAACGGGAGGAGAAATAAGATGAAAACACAGATTGGAAATAGAAAATGGATTGGTCGGGCTTTGTCGTGGTTGCTCACCATTATTACCGCCGCGATGGCGATTTTTTGGACCATTCCGGTCATATGGGCTTTGGTTGCCTCCTTCCGGCCGATGTCGGATCCGATGATGGTGGGAGATGTGTGGTTTGGATCAGGTGTGACAATCGCGAATTATGTTCGAGCGTGGTCGTTAGCGCCATTTGGGCAATATTACATCAACACCATCGTGATTGTGGTGCTCATTCTGGCAGTGCAATTAGTGACGATCGTGTTGGGCGGGTTTGCCTTTGCCAATTATCGTTTTTCCGGACAGAAATGGATTTTCTTCTTCATTTTGTTGCAAATGATGATTCCAACTACTGCCTTGCTGGCCCCTAACTTTGCCACCATTCGCGTTTTAGGCTTGTATAACACCCGGTTGGCTATTGCCATCCCTTATTTTGGTTCGGCGTTTGGGATCTTCCTGATGCGCCAGACATTTAAAGATGTGCCACGCGATCTGGTAGATGCAGGTACCATGGATGGTTGTTCCTGGTGGCAGCTTATTTGGCATATTTACTTACCGCCATCCTTTCCATCATTGATCGCATTCGGACTTTCCTCGGTAACCTGGCACTGGAATGAATTCCTGTGGCCGCTAGTCATCACCAACAGTGATGCTGCCCGGCCGCTCACAGCAGGGTTGGTGCGCTTTACCCAACTAGGGGAAATTGGCGCGCAATGGCCGTTACTCTCTGCCGCGACATTAATTGTGATTACACCTTTATTCATTACTTTTCTCATTTTCCAGCGTCACTTTGTACAGAGCTTTTTGCATACCGGGATAAAATAGAGATTCTTATAACCTCTTTGATCAGGCACAATTACTCGAAACCTGGCATCCGCTAATGGATCGATTTGAGCTTCCCATCCAAACCAGGCGTCTGGAAATCCGTGCAGGAGAAAAACAGGTTCGCCCCCTTCTGGTCCTGCCAGGGCTCTGTAAACGAATTCTGTTGGTTGTGATTTTTTGGAAGTTTATTGAAACGTCATTCTGTAAGATCGTTGCTTGCTTTATCAAGAGCAGTCACTTCTTCGGAAGTGAGTCGCCAACCCATTGTACCGAGATTTTCAGCGGCTTGTTTGGCATTTTTTGCCCCTGGTATGGGAACGGTTCCCTTACATATCGTCCAGTTCAGGGCAACTTGTGCAGGTGATTTGCTGTAATTATTACCAATTTCTCTCAATAGGCTGATGAGAGGTTGTGCTTGTTGTAATTTTTCTAGAGGGTACATACGCTTGCGAGGGCCAGGAGGTGGATTGTCGGGGCTGTATTTACCTGTCACCATTCCTTTCGCTAGCGGACTATAAGCAATAACGGTGATTTCATTTTCCAGGCAGTAATCTAGCAAACCATTTTTTTCGATTCTGCGGTCAAATAAGCTGTACTCAACCTGATTGGACGCGAGTGGTATTCCATCAGCCATTAGAGTATCATTTGCCAGTTTGGTTTTTTCTGTATTGAAATTTGAAACGCCAACTGCGCGGGCCAGACCTGACTTTACCGCATCGGCGAGAGCGGACACGAACTCTGGCTTGCTCCAGCGTCCAAAAGGTGTGTGAATTTGGTATAAGTCGACCTGGTTTATTTTTAATCGATTCAGACTTTTTTGGAGTGCGCGCAGCAGTGCTTTTTTGCGTAATCGCCACGGAAACGGAAAAAATTTGGTTGCAATCAATACTTCATTCGTTGCGGAGGGTAAAAATTTCCCCAAAAATCGCTCAGATTTTCCAAAACCATAGACTTCAGCAGTGTCAAACCAGTTTGTTCCATTGGCAAGGCTGACGTCAAAGGCATCCCGGATATCGCTGTCATCATAGCTACTACCGCCATATCCCCAAATCATTCGGTCACCCCAAGCCCAGGCACCAACGCCTACAGTGGTGATTTTTATATCGGTTTTTCCAAGTGATACCAGGTCTTGAGGGTTCTTCATTTTTATTCCTAATAACGTGTGTGACAAACCATTCCATTTTACAATCACCAGGCAGGTAGCTGCATTGGGTTAGTCCTTCTTAATTGTACACCCAATATAATTTGGATTTTAGATTCAGCCACCTCGCCGCCAGACTATTGGTCCCTCGCTTGCTTTTTAATTTTGGACATAAAAAAATCCGGTCATAATCACTCGGCCAAAAACCTTAGCCACCTGCTTTCCCGGATTCCTTGCTTTTGATTCAAGACCAATTTATAAGTTCAAACGTGACTTGCCATTCTCTACAAGAAAGAAAACAGGTGTTCGTTTAGGTTTGAACATCCACAAGGTTGCAATCATCAGAATTATCAATGCAAAATCGCGGACGAACATCATTGGGCTACTCCATAAAAAGGAAGATTCTATCAGAGGAAACCAAGCTTTCCACCAGGGTTGGAGCCTGATCCAATCGAAAGTCATTACCCCACCAATAAACACCAGCATGGAGATTGCGTAAGGCAAGATTGGTTTATATTGTTTTTTAGTCAGGCAGATACCTGTGAACAATGCAACAACATGATGGCAAATTTGATATGGATCAACCATGCGGGGACAGGTCCGATCAGATAATAAAAAAGGATATCTGGCAAATCAGATATCCATAATTACGAACTCCACACCATCAACATTGATTTGGTTTGGTTATCCACACTTGAGACATAAATTTCTTTAGCCATATTCCTCTTCTAAAAAAAAGACCAAATATAAATTTCTGTTACTGTTTTTTAATTCGTTAATAAGCTAACTAAACTTTTATGTGCAGTATATGAAAAATAAAACTAACCTTTATCTACTTAAAGGCTAGTTATGTACCTGTCCATATGCAGGGAAAATCTATAAATTTAGTAAATAATTATACTGAGGGTTCTTTAGATGGTTCAGCTTGTTCTGTTGGAGTATATGGCTGATTGTTAACCCAATTCCTGTTTTTCTTGCTTTAGATTGTTGATTGAATGGCAATTTTGCGGAAAGAATTGAGATAAAAATAACGTTGTCCACCCCTAACACCAGCTCAAGGGCTACAAGGGTTAAGAACGCAATCCAGGTTTGAGGATCAGATAACCATTCCATTCTTTTACTCCTTCAAAGCAGCTTAATAAACTCCATTGTAACCTAATTATTTTTTGTTTTCACGATTTTTTTTGTCCAATTTTGTGCTAATCAGTTTGCAAATTCCTTGCCAAGTTGTGCTTTTCTTCGATAGAATTGACCTCATCTGTTCACCTCGGGAGTTGTTTATGAAAAAAACCCAAAAAATCATTATCATTGGCTTGGGAAGAGTCGGCAGAGAAATTTTGAGCCAACTAAAAAGTGTAGGTCTGGATTACCAGATCATTGGTTTGGCGGATAGCAGCGCTTGTTTGGTGGGGGATCCGCTCTCAGACGAGCAGGTAGATAATGCTATACAGACCAAAAGCGCGGGGAAGTCATTGACTGATTTGCCAGATTCTTCAAATCTTTCGCGATTACCTGGCTTTTTTTCATCTGACACAATCATCGTTGATACCAGTGCTGCCAAAGACTTGAACTGGGAATCAGCTTTGAGCCGGGGCTGTAAGCTGGTTTTTGCTAATAAAAACGCCCACAGTGCTCCTTGGAAGCAGGCAAGCAAGCTTTATCAGCAGCCAGGCATTCGTTATGAGTCTACCGTTGGAGCGGGTTTGCCGATCATAAATACCGTACGCTGTATGGTAGAAAGTGGTGATCAGATTACCCGTATTGATGGGGTGATGAGTGGCACATTGGGGTATCTTTGTAGCCAATTGGAGAAGGGGGTAAACTATAGCCAGGCCGTTGGACAGGCATTTGAATCTGGCTATACGGAACCTGATCCGCGAGATGACCTGAGCGGATATGATGTCTTACGCAAGGCAATAATTCTTGCTCGCACCGCTGGTTGGCAGCTAGAACTGGAAGACTTCCAGGTTGATCCGATGTATGACGAAAAACGGTTAGGCAAGTCAGTGGGGGATTTCTTACTAAACACACCCCATTTGGATCAAACCTATGCCCTTAAAGTGGAATCTGCAGCCAAACGGGGGAAGGTGTTGCGTTATCTTGCCACTCTCTCACCAACGGGAGGCAGCGTTGGGTTGCAAGAAGTCGACCGTGACAGTCAACTGGGTGCATTGCAGGGAACGGGCAATTATTTTGCGATTTACAGCCGGAATTACAACGAAATCCCGCTGGTGATTGCTGGACCCGGAGCTGGGATTACTGTCACCGCCAATGGTGTGCTCAATGATATAATCGCTCTACTTAGTAGTTAGAAGGCTTATTTACCATGATGAGTAGACAAGAACGCATGCAATCCATGTATGAAGAGGGCTCTGTGCCCTGGGATGAGGTTGATCCACCACCCGAAGTGAAGGAATTGGCAGGCAAACTCCCGGTGGGTCGCGCATTGGATTTGGGCAGTGGATTAGGACGGGCTGCGATCTACCTGGCTCGCTTAGGTTGGCAGGTGGATGGTGTGGATTTTGTTGCAAAGGCTGTTTCTGAAGCACAAGCCAGAGCCAATCAGGCAGGGGTTAGTGACAGGGTCAGATTTCACCATTCGCCAGTGACCAGTCTGGATTTTCTCAGTGGTTTGTATGATTTTGCGTTGGATATTGGCTGTGCACATGGATTTTCAGACCAGGAATTACAGCAATACCATCAGGAATTACAACGATTATTAAAACCGGGGGCTATTTATCTTTTGTTTGCCCATTTAAATGAAGAAGATGACGGTCAAAAAGAGCAAAGATGGTTGAATGAAGACAATTTGAAGACTATTTTCGCGGATGGGTTTACACAGGAAAAAGTAGTATATGGAGAAACGCAAGTTAATGATCAAGATCCATGGCGATCAGGCTGGTTCTGGTTTAAAAGGACATAATATGAATAAAATTCCCGTTTCTATATTAGGTGCTACTGGCGCGGTTGGACAACGTTTTGTTGAAATGTTGGTCAATCACCCCTATTTCGAAATTGTCGCACTTACCGGTTCGGAGCGTTCTACTGGAAAGACCTACGGTGTGAGTTGTAATTGGGTGCTTTCTGGCTCCATGCCAGAGAAAGTGCGCGACATGTTGATTCAACCAACCAACACAGATCTTCCAGGCAAGGTTGCTTTCTCTGCATTACCAGCTCCAATTGCCCGTGAATGGGAACCGCAATTAGCTGCAGCGGGTTATGCGGTTTGTTCGAATGCCTCAGCTTTACGACAAACACCGGGAGTGCCCTTATTAATCCCCGAAATCAATTATGATCATTTAGCAATGATCCCTTTGCAACATAGCCAATTAGGCTGGAAGGGTTTGGTAGTGACCAGCCCCAACTGCACCACCAATGGCATTGCCATGACATTGAAACCCCTGGATGATGCCTTTGGGGTAGAAGCTGTCTTTGTAAGCACCATGCAGGCAATTTCCGGCGCGGGTTATCCGGGGTTGGCATCATTGGATATACTGGACAATGTCATTCCCTTTATCAATGGGGAAGAAGAAAAGATTCAAGCAGAGACCAATCTGCTGCTGGGGAAGATGGTAGCTGGGGAACGGGTGGCTGGTAATATTCAAATCAGTGCGCATGCTAACCGTGTACCTGTTTTCGACGGTCATACCATTGCACTCTCGATCAAGTTTCGCAATAAACCAAGCGTGGAAGATGCTATTCGGGTATTGGAGGACTTCCGTGGGCCAGTTGAAGTGCAGCAAATGCCAACCGCTCCTGCACAACCGATTATTGTGAGACGAGAACTTAATCGCCCACAACCTCGTCGGGATCGCGATACTGGGAACGGCATGTCGATTAGTGTAGGCCGGATTCGCCCCTGTAATCTATTCGATTTACGCATGGTCAGTGTGGTGCACAATACAGTGCGTGGGGCTGCTGGTGGTTCGGTATTGAATGCTGAACTGCTTTATGCCAAAGGGATGTTAACTGAATGATTCAATTGGGCATGACCGACTGCCCTGCAGTGCGTGAATTGCTGGATGCGGGGCAATTACAGCTGGATTATCTGGAAGTACACGGCCCTTATGTGGATGGAGCACGTGAAGTTTACCCCGATATGCCGATGGTCTTGCACAATGCCTTATATCAATGGTCGCTCACCCATCCTGATGGGTTGGCATACAAAGACGCGGCAAATATTACTAAGCTGCGAGTAGAAAAATCCAAATCTCCATGGTTTAGCTTGCACCTGGGATTTTCAGCTGCCGAAGTTGACTTCTATGACGAGGCTATGCAAGCTACATTACCGTTACAGCAACGTGAGCTGGTGCTGGAGCGCTGTGTGCACCGCCTAAGCCAAATAAAAACACTTGTCCCAGTCCCCATCCTGATTGAAAACCTTGATTACAACCCAACCAATGCTTATGAATATGTTTGTGAACCGGTTTTTATCAGGCAGGTGTTGGAAGAAACAGCTACCTGGTTGCTCCTTGATCTGGCGCATGCGCGGGTGACAGCCCATGCTTTTGGTATAGCGGTGGAGGACTATATTGATCAGCTTCCTCTGACCAAAGTACGGCAGATACACCTTAATCGCCCGGGATGGCGGGATGATCGCTTGGTGGATTCACATCTTGCTTTAGAGGAAGAAGATTATCAGCTTTTTGAGAATATCTTGAGCCAATGTCAGCCTTGGGCAGTGACTCTTGAATATAACAAGGATCATGATTTGATACGGTCACAAATTGAACGACTGCGCGAAATTCTTTCCTAACACAAAAATTGAAGAGTAAGTACAACAGAAATTTATCCTAATCCTATTTATCTAATTGAAAAGCGTTCAAAACAGGATAAAATAGTAACAGAAATCAATCGGGAGGCTGTATTGGAAAGAGAAACGTTGCAACGGATTATGTATTATCTCTTTGATCATTTAACAGTAACCCGTTTTGAAGGTACTGAGAATGTTCCCAAAGAGGGGGGTGTTATTGTCGCCACCAATCATATGAGTCGCATGGATATTCCACTTTTGTTTGTTAATCCAGTGCGAAAAGACATTACAGCTCTGGTAGCAGAAAAATATGTGAGTTACCCCGGTATAAGTTGGTTTGCAAAAACGGCAGGTGCTATTTATATTGATCGCTCACGGGCAGATTTTGGAGCTTTCCGTGAAGCACAAAAATTAATTAAATCTGGTGTCGCCATGGGAATTGCCCCAGAAGGAACTCGCAGCAAAATCAATGAACTGATGGAAGGTAAAGCGGGCACGATTTTACTAGCCATCCGCACTGGCGCTCCGATTGTTCCGGTAGGGCTAGCTGGGACAGAAGACAGCTTCAAGCGGTTATTCACGTTCCGGAAACCTCACATGGTTGCCCGTTTTGGAAAGCCTTATGTTATTGAGGATCTTCCTCGTGAGAATCGGGAAGAAGCCATGCAAAACGCCATTGATGAAATCATGTGTAGAATTGCTGCTTTAATCCCGGCACGTTATTGGGGCTTTTATAAAGATCACCCTCGCTTGCAAGAGCTGATAGCTGAACAAGGCGGACCCATACCTGGCGAGAGATCCTGATCAATGCTAACAGGATTTTGGTGGATTTTAGCAACATTAGTTCTTTATGGAGCAATTCATTCAGTTTTAGCTTCCCATCGAACGAAAGATTGGGTTAAGAATTGGTGGGGAGAAAGAAATTACCTGCGTTTTTATCGTCTTTTCTTTTCAATTCAGGCGGCAGTCCTGTTTATACCGGTGCTCCTACTGGTTGCCATTTTACCGGACCAGATTATTTATCGCATTTCAGCGCAATGGATTTATGCAACAGTTACCTTGCAAATTCTGGCTGTGGTTGGCATCGTGCATACAATTATGCTGACCGGGATGTTACGCTTTACAGGTGTGCTGCAAGCGGTTGATCCTGCCCAGGCTAAAAAACCAGTAACTTTGGTAAACCGAAGTCTTTATCGCTGGGTGCGACACCCCATTTATACCTGTATGTTTTTGTTGGTCTGGTTGGTGCCGGTGATGAGTTGGAATATACTGGCGCTTAACATTGGCATCTCCGTCTATAATGTCCTCGGTGCAACACTGGAAGAACGTAAGCTTCTGAGCGAGTTTGGAAAGGCTTATGAAGAATATCGTAAGCGAACACCTTTTATCATTCCTGGTTTTCAATTGAGAAATTAGTAGTAAAATAAGCAGATTGAATCCAAATTAATTATTATCCCTTGAATATCCCCTTAATATGTCTCAAAACCAAACCCATCGATCAACTCTAACCCGCTATGCCTGGCTTTCAATCGCTGCAGCCCTGACGACTATGGGGTTGAAGGCAGGGGCATATTTGCTGACAGGTTCCGTGGGTTTATTGTCAGACGCATTAGAATCTTTGGTGAACTTGGCTGGGGCTATCATGGTGTTGAGCATGCTCAAAGTGGCTGCTCGTCCTGCAGATGATAATCATGCTTACGGACACAGTAAGGCGGAATATTTCTCCAGCGGATTTGAAGGCTCATTAATTCTGGTTGCTGCTGGTAGCATTATTTACACAGCCATCAAACGATTGATTGAACCACAACCTTTGGAACAATTAGGGGTTGGGTTGTTGGTGCTTATGCTGGCTTCCTTGGTTAACCTGGTGGTATCCATTGTGATGCGCAGAGCTGGAAAAAAACACAATGCGATAGCATTGACTGCCAATGCCCATCACCTGATGACCGATGTATGGACCTCGTTAGGGGTGCTGGTGGGGGTTGGGGCTGTTGCTCTCACGGATTGGCAGCCGTTGGACTCCATTGTTGCTATCCTGGCAGCCATCAACATTCTCTGGTCAGGATTTACGATCGTGCGCGATTCCGCCTATGGGCTAATGGACACTGCGCTTCCACAGGAAGATTTGGATTTGATTGATTGGATTTTGGACAAGTACAAGAGTCAGGGGGTGGAGTTCCACGCGGTACGCACCCGACAATCGGGGTCGAGCAAGTTTGTGAATATGCATGTGTTGGTGCCTAATGATTGGACAGTCGCACATGGACATGAATTGCTAAATCAGATTGAAGAGGAACTGCAGGAACGGCTACCCAACGCCAACATTTTCACCCACCTGGAACCTCTGCATGAGCCATCGTCTTATACTGACTTAGAGGTGTTTTAGGGCGATAGAAAAAGGGGGAAGGCTGAAGAGCCAAGGCGGAAGAAACAGATTTAGGATGCGAAGACGCTAAGCAAGAATGAACAAGACGCAAAGGAAAAATCAATAAGTTGATTAACACAAAAACACACCTTTGCGAATTATCAAACTTTGTGTCTTAGCGCTAAAATTCTTTTCAGGCTTGTTTCTCAACTCTCAAAACTCAACCACCTGTGCTCCGCAAGGGTAAACGAAGTGAGTGGTATTTGCCTTCCGCCTATTTTTCCCCTACCGCTCGGCTTTGATCTCGGCCTGGAGTTGCTCATAGAACTCACGCAAAAAGGTGTCACGGGCTTGGGCGATTTGCTGGGCACTTTGGGTGAAGAGCCGATCCTTGACTTTGCGCAATTTGAAGAGATATTCATGGTAGGAGCTATGCGGTTCACCGGGCTTTTTGACACCCTCTGCCAGAAATTGCGCGGATGGCTCGGCGTAGATGGGTTGCCCAGCCTGCACGGCATAGCCAATGGTGCGTGCTACACCGATGGCTCCCAACACATCCAACTTGTCAGCGTCAAAGAGCACTTTGGCTTCGATGGTTTGGGGTGCATTCACCTCATCGCCACGGTAACGATGCGCGCGAATGCAGTGCTGCACCGCCTGGATTCTCTCTGTCTGCCAGCCTTCTTCGCGCAAGACCTGCTCAGCAAAGAGCGCGGACGCTTCATGGTGGCTCATGCGTTCCCCGCTGTTAGGGTCACTGCCACGTGAATCGTGGAGGAGGGCAGCCGCATGCACAATCTCCAGGTCGGCACCTTCCAATTTGGCCAGCTTCTCCGCCATGCGATAAACGCGCTCGATATGATCAAAGCCATGCACCGGGTCAACCTCTTTATACCAGCTGCGTGCGCCATCCAAAGTCAACATCATCGCACTCCTTTTGCTTTGTTGGTATACCTTTTTGGTCTATTGATTATCCACCACCCATTTGCCACGCTTCATCACACGCTGCACCAGGTTTCCGCCAAACTTGTAGCCCAGATTGCGGTAATCATCCACATTTAGCACCAGCAGGTCAGCTTGTTTGCCTGGCTCGAGCGAGCCGATCTGATCCACACGACCGATGGCAGCAGCGGCGTTGATGGTAGCGGCTGCAATCGCTTGGGCAACGGTGATCTTGAGGTAGCGGCAGGAAAGCGCAATCACGAACTGCATACTCTCACACCAGGCTGTACCGGGGTTGAGGTCGGAGGCGATTGCGAGCAACCCATTCGCCTGCAGGATATCCTTAGCGGGTGTGTATTCGTGATGCCCCAAGCCAAAGGGGGTTGGCGTAAGCGAAACGGCAACCGTGTTGGAAATACCCAATGCTTGAATATCCGCGTTGGAGGTCTTCACCAAATGGTCAGCGGAAGCAGCACCCATTTTGGCTGCCAGGGTGGTGCCGCCTAAATTCTCGAATTCATCGGCGTGGATCTTGAGTGGAAAACCCAATTCCTTTGCCTTGGAAAGGATTTGTCGGGATTGTTCCAACGAAAAAGCACCAACTTCACAGAAGACATCCACAAAGGGCAGTGGACGATGGCTGGCATGGCGTTTCCACCAGGTGTAGACCTCGGGCAGCATCTTGTTCACTACCAGATCGGTGTAACCTTGCGGGTTGTGTGTGTACTCTTTCGGGATGGCGTGCGCAGCGAGATAGGTAGGCACCAGTTCGAGCGGGCCTTCCTGATCGAGTTTGAGGATTGCCTGCAATTGCAAGAGCTCACTACTGGGGGTGAGGCCATAGCCGGTTTTAGCTTCGGCGGTGGTGGTGCCATAGCGTAGCATCCCCTGCGTGCGCGGACGTGCTGCGGCTACCAGCTCTTCCAGGCTGGCATCACGCGTGATGCGCACCGTGTTGACAATGCCACCGCCCGCCCCCATGATCTCCTGATAGGAGCGCCCTTCCAAACGCATTTCAAATTCAAAAGCTCGATTGCCCATGAAGATCAGATGGGTATGTGGATCGACAAAGCCGGGCATGACCACTTTACAATCTGCGTTGAAGCGTTCTTCGCGCGGAAACTGCGCAAGCAAATCCTGGCTGAGACCAACCGCCTCGACCACCCCATCACGCACAAGAACCGCCCCTTCGGAGATGATTCCCAGTTCGCCGAGCTTTTTGCCACGTTGTGGACCACCAGCTAAAGTGAGCAATTGATTGGCATTGTAGATGAGCATCGTACCTCCCTTGAATCGAAAAGGTTAGGTTAATTATACAGGTAACGGGATGCCTAGTCGGTTGGTGGAACACGGTACTACCCTTGCATGAAGCATGGCTAAGGGCTATTCAGGCGTTTCCCCGCTGCGGGCGTCAAGGTCATCGGCGGCAGCTGGATGAATGTGCTGCAGGAGCACGAAGCCAGTAACCACCATAATAACCGCTGCAAGCAGGTTGAAAACGAATCCCAGATTGTAAAGCCAGGGTGCCAACGCAGCACCTAACGCACGACCTAACGAAAAGCAGGCGATGGTAAGCGCCATGACCGTAGCACGTGCTGCCGGGAAGAGTTCAGTCATCAGCGGTAGGCTGGAGACCAGGGTGAACTCGAAGCCGAGATAGAAGAAGAACAAACCGGTGAGGGCGCCGGCTACTGAGCCACTGAAGAAGTACAGGATGAAAGTTGAAACCACAGAGGTGATCAGTCCAATGGTAATGGCGACCTCTTTACCGAGCTTATCGGAAAGCAAGGCGGAAAGACCTTCGCCACCCAACTCCGAGATGCCTATCACGGCTGAAGCTGCACCTAATGCCGCCAGTTTGAGGGCGAAGCGATCTTCCAGCCAGACACCGAAGACGAGATTGACGACCTCATTGGCAGCAGAGACGGAAATTGCGAAACCCAAACCTGCCAACACGGAAGTGATCCCAAGCATTTTGCGGATGGTAGCTAACCCATTGCCCTGCGCAGGAATCGGCGAACGGTTGTTTGGAACACGCCAGGCGATCAGGATCAGACATCCCAACCCCAGTATGGCAATCAGCGGGAAAGGCACTAACCAGGCTTTATCGGGATTGCTGCGCGCCATCATCCAGCCCACAAAGGGGATGCCGGCGATGAAAGCAGCTGCCCAGGAAAGTTCGGTGATGCCCAGTACCCTGCCACGCTTCTCGTAGGGCACACGGTCACCGATGAAGGCTTGCATAGCGGGGATGAACATCAAATTGCCCAGCATGGAAAGCATGAGCCCGGCAAAGAACATCGGAAAAGATGGAAAGAGCCAGATCATCAGTGAAGCGATAATTACCAATCCCAAACCCAGCAGCATGCTGATTTTGCGACCATAACGATCAGCAATGGTTGCCAGGAAGGGGCCTAGAAAGCCCATCATGGAACGGGCAGTAAGTGCAACAGAAAGCTGTGCCAGATCAACCCCTAATCCACGGGCGAAAACACTCAGGAAGGGATAGACCATGCGGTAGAGGGTGTGTAACACCACGCGTGTGACTGAAAGGATCGCTACCTGTTCGGTGAGGTTTTTGGATTCGTTGAATATCAGGCGTTTTTGCGGATTGGGTGGTGTTGTTCGAAGATCCATAAGGTTATTTGGGCTCCCAGTAAGATGGTGAAGATCAGGATCAATGAGTAGGATCCCATGATGGCGGTGGAATTGGATTGCTGAATGGGGTTATCGGGGTGTAAGACATTCTCAACCCCACCTAATTGCCACCACAGAGCAACCCCAAAGACAAAGTTGCCGAGGGCAGTGAAGCGGTCGTTGTTGAATGCCCACAGAGCTCCTTGCAGTAAGACAGCGATGATGCCGAGCATGAAAGGAATGCGCCAGCGCGGCTCATCAAAGAAAAAACCACCCCAGGTCGACTTCATTACATACAGAGACATTGGCAAGTAGGTGATCCAGAAGAAAAGCGCGGTGTATGCCAGCGAACGGCAGAGGTGCACCAGGCGTTCCTGCCTGGAGATGATTAAAGCCAGTAAACCTGCAACTGCTGCTATTCCAAAAAGCACCTTGCCGGTCCAGACCCAGGCAGCGTGAATATAAATGATGCGAATATTTTCGCCGAGCGTCTTCTCGATGGGTGCCAGGAAGGCAATCAAAACGATCACAGCTACTGTGATCAGCACAGCAAGGGGTTGTTTTAAGAATCGGCTGGAGAATGTTGGGGACATCAGGTTTTCCTTGTTTGAGGTTGAAGAAATTATAGTACAAAAAAAGAAATGTACTGGTTTTTGTGCGAGAGTGAGGTGTTATGCGACGTCGCACAATCTCCTACCTATCGCTATAATAATGAAATGAAGACGAAACATTCCTTATCATTGTTGCTGATCGTGCTCATTACCGCCTGTACGCCGGGTGGAAATTCACAATCGCCGCAAACCGCTGACATGGATGCGGTGATGACTCCTACCGTATTAGCAAGCGAGACATTGGTCCCAACCCTAAGTGCTACCTTTACCCCTGCACCGACCGCTACGGCTACTTTAATCCCGTTGACCGGCGAAGAACTGGACAGGTTGAACCGGATGTATCGGATTTTGGTCTTCATCCAGGTAGATATGAGCATGCTGGAGGAGATTGCTGAAAAGGTGCAGGCTGGTGAGTTGGTGGGGATTGAGTCCCTTGGGGCGTTAATGGTGCTGGCAACGGTGGTGAACGAGGTGGATACCGCGCTCCAGGAGGTCACGCCACCTGAACTGCTTCGCGAGCCATGGCAGACTGCGTTGCAAATTCACGAGGAAACCAAGCAAATGATCACCGATTGGGTCAACCAGCACGAGGATTCCGCCGGGATTCTGGCAGCAACCCCGGAAAAAATGGCAGCGATGGAGGACTTAATGAACGAGGTGGAATCAGTCCTGAGCGAGTACTATGGGTTTGATCAGGAGGAGATGCGCAGGAGCCGTGAAGCGGTGGTAGAAAGTGTAAATGAGATTTTTGCTACAGAGCCGTAAAAGGGAATGGATTTGGGAAAAGTGGTGGTAATTTTTTTTGGCAAAATTAACATATTTGCTAATCATCAGACAATATTATCTCTAATTTTTCAATCAGCGATGGAATATCTTGCTGAACTGTCTGCCAGATAATTTCTTCGTCCAATAAAAAGTATTCATGAACTAAAATATTTCTGATGCCCTGAATTTTACTCCATGGAATTTCTGTATATTTTTCTTTAATTTCAATAGGAATTGAGCGAACCGCTTCCCCGAGCGTAGTTAATTCGAATGCAACAGCACGAACCGTTTTTGGATCATTAAGAAAAGCTTCGAAATTTAAGTTCTTGGAAAACAATAATATGTTATTACAACATAAAAGCATATCATTGATTCTGGTATTCCAGCTTCTAGGAGACACGAATCGCCCCTTCAATAATTTCATTCTTTATTTGTAGTTTAAGAGAGCGCTTAGTTCCTAAATCAACCTTGCAACCAAGCAGGTCTTCCAATCTCTGTTGCAATTCAACAAATTTAAATAATCCTATCGGTCTCTCAAATTCTACGAGGAGATCAACATCACTATCTTTTCCTGCCTCATCGCGAGCAGTGGACCCAAACAAATATAGAAATTTAACGCCATAAACTTCAAGAAGAGATTCTTGCTGAGACTTTAAAATTGTTAAAACATCATCTCGTTTCATGGTTTAAGGATAACGAATCATTAGTTCTTTGTCAATTAATTCATAATGAATGATTGTAAATGAATGATTCCTGTTTTAATACTGTTTTCTGGAATGGAAACAATAAATAAAAGGTTATAGTTGAGAGTAAGCCACCCCTTCTACTATAATAATTAAATCAATAACTGCTGGCAATAAAACAAGCAAGCATTGAAAGGAGTTTAGCATGCAATATAAAAACCTGGGTAGGACGGGCGTAAAGGTTTCGGAGTTGTGTTTTGGGACAATGTCGTTTGGCGGGGATGCGGATGAAGAAATGTCGGAGAAGATGTACCAGCGCTGCCGTGAGGTTGGTATCAACTTTTTTGATTGTGCCAATGTGTATGTCGGGGGGCGCTCGGAGGAGATCCTGGGCAAACTGATCGCGAAGGAACGCGAGAATGTGATCATTACCAGCAAGGTGTACTTCCCAACTGGCAGTGATCCCAATGCCAGGGGTGCCAGCCGGCGTAACATTCAGTTAGCGGTGGAAAAGAGCCTGCGCCGACTGAATACCGACTGGATTGATGTGTATTTCATCCACCACTTTGACGAGGAAACCCCGATTGAAGAGACGCTGCACGTGCTGGACGATCTGGTGCGGCAGGGGAAGATCCTCTACCCGGCAGTCAGTAATTTCTCCGCCTGGCAGATCATGAAAGCGTTGGGGATTTCGCAGTATGAACAGCTGGCGCGCTTTGAAGTGGTGCAGCCGATGTATAACCTGGTGAAACGCCAGGCTGAGGTGGAGATTCTGCCGCTGGCACAGGCGGAAGGGCTGGCAGTGATCCCTTATAGCCCCTTGGGTGGCGGATTGCTGACCGGGAAGTATACCAGTGAGCGCAAACCAGAGCAGGGCAGGCTTCTGAACAACAAGATGTACGAGGTGCGCTATGGAGATGGGTGGATGTTTGGTGCAGCCACGGATTTTGCCGATTTTGCCCGCAGCCAGGGCTATGCCCCAGCATCGTTGGCGGTGGCCTGGGTGGCGCATCACCCGGCGGTGACGGCCCCGATCATTGGCGCACGTAACCTGGCACAACTGGAGGAGTCGTTGTGCGCGGTGGAGCTGGAGATGACCGACGAGCTGTATGAGCAGATCAGTGCTTTTTCGCCAAAGCCAGCGGTGGCGACGGACCGGACGGAGGAAAGATAGGCTGAAGGCGGAGGGCTGAAGGCAGGAGGTAAAAAAGATTTTGGACGCGGAGGTGCAAAGGAAAAAAGAAAAGGCGCAAAGAATGTGGTGGAAGGCGGAAGAAAAAGATTTAGGACGCGGAGGTGCAATACCCCTATGGGGCACAAGCGGTAGAAGAAACAAGACGCAAAGGGAAAAGAAACATCTATGTAGGGGCGGCTAAACGCCCAAATTGACCATAAGTATCGTGAGGTGCTCCTGCCTGCCTTAATGAAATGAAGGTGCCCCTCAGGGTTGAAGGGTCAGCATCGGGGGTTAATTCAACAACGATCTTTTGTAGGGGGAGGTTCCAAACCTTCCCTGAAGTTATCGCCAGGAAACTCCTTTGCCAAAATGAGAACCCGGATTATGACGGCACAAGCTATAAATACAACCTGATCACCAGCGCGAGGATGACGAGGATGGCGATGATGATCAGGCAACCTTTGTAGAAAGGGCTAGTTTTCGTGGAGTCATCATGGACATCTTCGAGGTCGTGTTCGGTAGGGAGGAGTTCGGAGGGGTCGTTGGGGTACATGGGGAGGAGATGCCTTAGTATGCTTGTAATAGTATAAAATAATTATGGTTAAAACCGACATTTTTGCAAACTCAATGGTTTTTATTATAATCATTTTGCCTTACATCTATTTTCCACTATAATTAATACGAAAGGGGTCCATCAAATACGAGTGCGTTTGTTGTACTGGTACCTTGATGATTATCATTCCATTATCAATTCACCCTTGACAAGCAAATGACCAACATCTACTCAAACAACTCTACTATCAAAATTAATCCATTTTACTTTCCCAATTCTTCTGGCACTTATGGAAACTCATAATTTTTCACCTATTCTTTCTCATCTATATGATTTATTGATTTTAGTTCATCCTGAAATAAGAATTATTGAAGCAAGTGCAGCGTACGTAAAAAACAAAGGATATGAATCAATAAATATCAGTAGAGAGTTAAGCAACGCCTTGCTTTCAGAACCAATGCAAAACCGCTCACGATTCACTAATAACTGGTTATTGTCCAGAGTCTCTCAAGACTATAAAGCACCAATATTTTGCACTGTGCCAGATCTACTATTTGAGCCATCATTGTTGATTGACTCATTTATGTTGTTACGTCAGGCAGCGCGAATTCATCGATTAATTGTTACATGGCCAGGTGATTATCAATCCAATTTGCTTTCATATGCGATACCTGAACATGCGCATTATAGAACCTGGAAGATAAGTGATGATTTACTACACAATCCAAAAACATTAATTGAGCGGATAGAACTCAATTAGAAGGAGAAGCTCAATGTTATACCGTGACCTTGTTCAATTTACACCTATAGAAACCATCATCCAGCTAAAAGGCTCGGAAGATGAAAATACTGCAAAGAATTTAGTGAAGACCTACGTGATTTCCGACAACATGTCAACCAAACTTGTTGAGCGCACCTTTTCTCAGTTGCAATTCGACCTTCCCAGTGACAATAAAGGTGTCTTAATCGTAGGAAATTATGGTACTGGAAAAAGCCATTTAATGTCTGTTATCGCAGCTGTGGCTGAAAATGCAGAATTCAAAGATTTACTGACTAATAAGACTGTTGCCGAAGCAGCAGAATCGATTGCAGGTAAATTCAAAGTTGTCAGAGTCGAAATAGGTGCCGTGACCGGTGGATTACGAGAAATTCTTTTAGAAGAATTGGAAACAGCTCTTTTATCCTGGGGCGTTTCCTTTAATTTTCCCCCTGCAAGCGATATAACAAATAACAAAACCATCATTGTTGAAGCGATGGAAGCATTTAAACAAAAATATCCGGATAAGGGAATCCTGCTGGTGGTTGATGAACTATTGGATTACCTACGCACACGAGAACAGAAGGCATTAATTCTGGATTTGGGTTTTTTAAGGGAATTGGGAGAAGTTGCCTCATCTTGTCGGTTCCGGTTTTTAGGTGGTCTTCAGGAGACTCTTTTTGAAAACCCGCGCTTTAGTTTTGTTGCTGAGCAACTGCGCAGAGTAAAGGATCGTTTTGAGCAGATTAATATTGTGCGTGAAGATATTACCTTCGTGGTTTCTCAGCGTTTGTTAAAAAAGACTGACGCACAAAAAGCTCAAATTTCAGATCATTTAAGAAAATTTACCCATTTATATAAATCAATGGCGGAAAGGCTGGAAGAATTTGTGGAGCTATTCCCAATTCATCCGGTTTATGTAGAGACTTTTGAACACCTTGCTATTGCTGAAAAACGCCAGGTTTTGAAAACGTTCAGTAGCGCTATTCGATCTGTATTAAATCAGGAAGTGCCAACCGATCAGCCTGGCTTGATATCATATGATCAATATTGGAATCTGATTCAAGAAGACCCCAGCCTGCGAAGCATTGACGATATCGCCCTGGTGATACAGAAGAGTAATATTCTTGAGGGGAAGATTTCGAATTCGTATACCCGCCCGAATCTGAAAGATCTGGCAATTCGAATCATACGAGCCCTTAGTGTTCAGCGTTTATCGACCCATGATGTCTTCCTACCCCTTGGTGAGACGGCTGAAGGCTTGCGTGATGGGTTGTGTCTCTACCAACGCTTGCCTCCAGAAATGAATAACGCTGATTTTCTGCTCGATCAGGTTCAGGTAGCACTTAAAGAAATGATGAAGACGGTTCAAGGTCAGTTCTTATCTTACAACCCGGAAAATGGTCAATATTATTTGGATTTGAAAAAAGTTGTTCCCTTTGATGAGAAGATCCAGGACCGCGGCGAAAGTATGGATAAATCTGATTTAAACATTTATTTCTATGATGCTTTACGCCAGGCACTCAATCTGAGTGATACCACTTATCTGACCGGTTATAGCATCTGGTTTTATGAAGTACCCTGGACAGACCACAAAGTAACCCGACCCGGTTATTTTTTCTTTGGCCCGCCAGATGAGCGTACGACAGCACAACCCCCCCGGGATTTTTACATATATTTTCTGCCGCCTTTCATCAACCGTGAATGGAATGATCAAAAATATTCAGATGAAATCATTTTCTATCTATCCGGGCTTGATAGCAATTTTGAGACAATTATCAGAAGGTATGCTGGTGCACGGGCAATGGCAAATGAGTCAACAGAATACCGCAGGGAGTATTCCGATAAGGCAGAAGTTCATTTCAGACAATTAACGAACTGGTTAAAGGAACACGCCATTGAAAAACTGCACATTGTTTATCAGGGGGTGGACGAGCCAATAAATAGTGTGTTGACAAAAATGAGAACAACAGCCAGTCGCGATCTGGAAGATCTAATTCGTTTGATTTCTTCAGAATTATTACATCCAGAATTCAGCGACAGATACCCGGACTACCCAAAATTTACCCGCCTGCAACAACCAGTTTCCGAAAATGCTCGTCAAAATAGTGCCATGGAAGCGATCCGGCGTATGGTGGGACGCAGTTCAAATTTAGGAGCAGGCATTTTAGAAGGGCTGGGATTATTGGATGACCAGAATGCTATCACGCCACGACAATCAATTTACGCAGAATATTTATTAAAAATTCTTACTGATAAGCCAGAAGGTCAGGTCATTAACCGGGGAGATGTTATTGAAACGGTGGCAGGAGGGTTGCTGCCCATCGAAAAAGAAATTAAATTTCAATTGGAACCAGAATGGGTTGCTGTAATATTGATGTCGCTTGTTTATAGTGGTGAAATTGTTATCAGTTTGGATGGACGCGAAGAGCTGGACGCCAGCTCCGTAGAGCGGGTTTTTACACGCTCCATGAATGATATTGTAAATTTCCGTTTCTACAAACGACCAAGAAGTATGCCCCTGAATTTTTGGACTACCATCTTTGAAGGACTAGGATTGCAGCCCGGTCTTATTCGGGATGAAAACACACGTGAAACAGCAGTGACAGAGCTTCAGCGATTGGTTAATACTGATCTTGAACAGGTGGTAACCCTGCAGAACCGCATAGAACAAGGCATCCAATTCTGGAACACATCCGTATTTACAGATAGGCTAACTTTTGTGGTAGAAGCAGGCACTGTTGTGGATAGTAACGCACCTGAAATCACACTTTCACAACTGGATTTACTAACCGGTTTGCGTGGTTATAAACAATTTCTGGAAGAGTTAAAGAAATTTACCACCGTCGGAAAATTGCGAAATCTGCGCTTATCTCCTGTTCAGATTCAGGAGTATCTGGACTACCGGAAAGTAATGCAACGGGCTAAGACTTTCCTGGAATTAATTTCACAAATACAACCTTTCACTACATACCTGGCAGAGGCACAGGCTAACCTGCCTGAGGATCATTTATGGACGCAGAAAGCACGAGAGGTGCAAAAAACAACCATAGTATCCATCAGGCTTTTTGGAAAAGGTGAATTGGATATAGATTTGCAAACAACCTTGCGGGAAATGAACAATTTAAAACAGGAATATATCAAAATTTACAGCGACCTGCACCGCAAAGCCGTGTTATCCACGCATGGTGATGAGAAACGTCAACGCTTATACAAAGACAAGCGTTTTGAATCATTGCGTGCGCTTTCGGGAATTGATATGCTCACGCGCAGTGGTGATTTTGAACTATGGAAACAACAGCTAACCGGTTTGCTTTCCTGTCGTGAATTCCACGAAGGAGTGATTAGTGATTCCCCAACCTGCCCCTACTGTCATTTGCGCCCGGTACAACGACCAATTTCCCGAAATGCGGATGATTTGGTGATGCAGTTAGAGGAGAAATTAAGTGATCTGCTCATTAACTGGCGAAAAGCATTGCAAGCCAATCTTAACAGTGATACCGCCCAGAAAAGCCTGGAAGCCATGTCACCCTCCGAGCGACAGCCTATTGAAGAATTTTTAGGACAAATAGAAGAAGATGATGACCTGCCATTTAATTTTGTACCAACAGCCATACAGGCATTACGTGGTATACAAGCTGTGACCCTGCCGGTTGAATCACTGTTACAAGCGTTAAAAGCCGGTGGGCTACCCTGCACCCGTGAAGAATTGCTAAATCGTTTTACGCAGTTCTTGAATCGGGAAATGCGCGGGAAAGATGCAAACAATACTCGATTAACCCTGGATCAGTAATTCATGTCAGATTTAATGCATTATGCTTTCATTGATGAATCAGGAACAGTTGGCATACCAGGTGGTTCACACTTTTTGGTGGTTGCTCTTCTCAATACAGGGCAACCACGGCCAATCGAATTGATCATTCGACGAGCCTTAAAAAAATATGGGCCTAGTTTAAGCGGAGGAGAGATAAAAGCATCGAAATTTAAGAACAAAGCAATTAAGCGCTTGCTGGAGATAATTGCAAAAGAAGACATCTCTATTTTTGCCACTATTGTCGATCAAAGTGTAATTGTAAAACCTCCTGAAGAAATGGAAAAAATCTATCGCCAAGCCGTGGCAAAAACAATTTACAACCTGGTTGAACGGTATCCTCGCGTTAATATATGTTTGGATCGTCGCTATACCAACAAACGCCATCGCTTCGAACTGGAGACAAATATTCGCGAAGCCATTCAGAATTTGCCACAAAAAGTGGTATTAATCCAACAAGAAAACTCAATTAACAAAAAGGAACTTCAAGTGGTAGATGCTGTTTCCTGGGCAATCTTTCAAAAGTATGAGCGCAATGAGGTCAGTTTTTATGACATCATTTCCTCTAAAATTATTCTTGAAGAAGAGATTACTAAAAAGGATTGGTCCTGATGAGAAACAAACAAAAACCCCCTCAATGGGGGGACTTGGTAAACGGCTCACCCTGGGCCTTGATTTCAATTTCACCCACTGCATTTCAGCAGCAGCTAGGACACTCTACGAGTGACCGGGGTCACCAGGCTTTACGATACCGCTTAACCATTATTATAGCAGGTTGCCCACTCTTGTCAACAATGTTGACAGTGTAAATTGTATGCCTTCACATTATTTGTAAGAAGTAACAGAAAGAGGCGATCATATGAATGAACAACAATCGGAATTAATTCCACAAACCAACAACAAAATATCTCCTGAAGAACAGGCGAAAAGTGAAGAATATCGTCAACGCCTGGCGGAATATCTCAAAGACCCAGCTTTTCGAGGGATTGAGGGCTTTCCTATCGGTACGGACGAGGATATTCTGGCTTTGTCTGATCCGCCTTACTACACTGCTTGCCCCAATCCGTTTATTCCGGAAATTTTGGAAGAATGGCAACAAGAACGCGAAGATATCCGCAAGGAATTAGGACTTGCTGATGAAAAATATCACCGTGAACCGTTTGCAGCCGATGTCAGTGAAGGCAAGAACGATCCCATCTACAATGCACACTCCTACCACACCAAAGTGCCACACAAAGCTATCATGCGCTACATCCTGCACTACACCGATCCCGGAGACATTGTCTTTGATGGATTTTGTGGAACAGGCATGACTGGTATTGCAGCCCAGTTTTGTGGAGACAAAAAAACAATAGAAAGCCTGGGCTACCGCGTAGATGAGAAAGGCATGATCTGGGAAGGTGGTAAAGCCTTTTCGCACCTGGGATCACGCAAAGCTGTGTTGAATGACCTATCTCCAGCGGCCACCTTCATCGCCTACAACTACAACACCCCGGTGGATGTGAATGCCTTTGAAAAAGAAGCCAAACGTATTTTGAAGGAAGTAGAACGTGAGTGTGGTTGGATGTATGAAACATGGCATCCTAATTATGATAAACCTAATCGAATGAAAGGAAAAATAAATTATATTATTTGGTCTGATGTGTTTCTTTGCCCGACTTGTGGTTTTGAGATGGTTTATTGGGATGTTGCTCGAAACGAAGAGATTGGAAAAACAAAAGATTCATGGAATTGCCCTGGATGTGATTCTATATTGGGAAAAAATCCCAATAAGGATAGTGCTATTTCAAAAGCTGAATGCTTGATGGAAAAAATTTTTGATATTGAAATCAATCAAACCATTTTTCAATCTAAACAAGTTCCTGTAATGATTAATTATACTTTTGGTAAGAAAAGGTTTTGGAAAATTCCTGATCATGAAGATATAAAAATATTACAAGAAATAATATCACAGCCGATCCCGTACAATTTTCCAACTAATAGAATGCCTGAAGGGTCAGAAAGCAGAAGAAATGACGATGTTGGATTGACACATGTACATCATTATTACACAAAACGCAACTTATGGATATTAGCGAAAATTCATAATGAGATAAATAAAATTAAAAACAATATAAGATTACGACATTTTTTGGAAATTTGGTTTACATCATCACAATCCAGATTACACAAATTGAATAGGTATATGTACAACCATAAAAGGCATGTTGGCCCTTTATCTGGTACCTTATATATTAGTTCTACTCCTGTTGAAATATCTCCATTTATTTTTTCAAAAGAAAAATTAAAGGACCATCAATCTCTAGTTCTTCCTTTTGGAGATACTTTGATTTCCACAAAATCATCTACCAGGTTATCAATTCCAAACGAATCGATCGATTATATATTTGTTGATCCTCCTTTTGGGGCTAACCTAAACTACTCAGAATTAAATTTCTTAATTGAGTCATGGATAAAAGTAATAACCAACTCAAAAAAAGAAGCCATTGTGAATAAACCGTTAAATAAATTAATCCCACAATATGCAGAGTTAATGACATTGTGTTTTAAAGAATTTAATAGAATTATTAAGGCTGGTGGTTGGATTACAGTTGAGTTTCATAATTCACAGAATAGCGTTTGGAATGCTTTACAAGAAGCGCTTCAACAAGTAGGTTTTCTTATTGCTGATGTTAGAATTCTGGATAAGACTAGAGGTGGTTTACATGCGATGATTGGACCAACCGCAACAAAACAAGACTTGGTGATCTCTGCTTATAAGCCCAATGGAAACTTAGAAGAGCACTTCCGGCTAAAAGCAGGCACAGAAGACGGCGCATGGGAGTTTATACGTTATCATCTGGGTAAACTACCGGTAATCAATAATTCGAACAATACTCTAGCGGTCAATGTTGAGCGCCAGTCCTTCCTGCTTTACGACCGCATGGTGGCTTTTCATGTTCAACGCGGTGTAATGGTGCCAATTTCAGCCTCTGAATTCTACGCGGGTTTGGAAGAACGCTTTACTCCACGGGAAGGGATGTACTTTCTACCCGATCAGGTTGCTGAATATGACCGGGCGATATTAGAATCTGGTAAACCCACCCAGCTTAACTTGTTTGTTAACGATGAAAAGACAGCCATTGCCTGGCTGCGCCAACAACTGGATCCGAAATCCGGAGGGGAACCCAAAACCCAGGGTGATCTGACTAACGATTTCAACCGGGTAATGAACCGTGCCAAACACGAACAACAGTTGGAATTGATTGAGATACTGAAACAGAATTTTCTGCAGGATCAGGATGGCAAATGGTATGTGCCAGATCACAACAAAGCCAGCGACATTGAAAAAATTCGCCAACGCACCTTGCTTAGAGAATTCAAAGAGTATACAGAAAGCAAAGGTAGATTAAGGGTTTTCCGTAGTGAAGCGGTGCGAGCAGGATTTGCAGACTGTTTCAAGAACCAGGATTATGAAACAATTGTACAGGTTGCTGAGCGATTGCCGGAGGTTGTTCTGCGTGAAGACCCGGATTTATTGATGTATTATGATAGCGCGTTGTTAAGGAAGGTAGATTGATGAAATCAGTATCGAATAATTACAACAATGAATTTGACATTTTTGTCAATACATGCTATAAAGTAGTCATATCCCCCCTGTTCCTTCGGGGGCAGGGTGCGAGGCGGAGAATACCCGCCTCTGCTTCTTTAAAAAGGAGAGTTCAATAATGATGGCAGGGGGTCAACAAATTCCATCATTTGTATACGTGGATGGGTTCAATTTATATTATGGCGCATTGAAGGGTACTCCATACAAATGGTTGGACATTTCAAAAATGGTCCAGGCAATATTGCCAAGGAATTCTATTCTTCAGATTAAGTATTTTATTGCACGGGTATCCGGCAGACCTAATGATCCAGATCAACCATTACGACAACAAATTTATTTACGCGCATTAAAAACAATCCCTAATTTAGAGATAATTTATGGGCATTTTTTATCCCATACCGTTAGGATGCCATTAGCCAATCCTATGCCTGGGCAAAACCCTTATGTGGATGTAATTAAGACTGAAGAAAAAGGATCGGATGTTAATATTGCAACTCATATGCTTTATGATGGCATGAAAAATAATTATAAAGTTGCAATTTTAGTAAGCAATGATTCAGACTTGTCTGAACCAATAAAAATAGTTCAAAATGATTTACATAAAACAGTAATTGTTCTCAATCCTTCAATTTTACACCCAAGTCAGGAATTAAAACGGACTGCAACTTTTGTAAAAAATATCCGACAGGGCACCCTGGCTATCAGTCAGTTTCCAAACACATTAAAAGACAAAAATGGAACATTCACGAAACCTCAAACCTGGTGATAATAATTAAATGAATTCACGCTTGTTAAATTTTTTTCCTGTAAAAACTCATTCTCTCTTTTTGGTCAGTGATCCTGATCATTTGCTTGCAGGTGAGAAGATCCTTTTTGAATTATCTCAGAGAGGTTTTTTGATTATCAATGAAAAAGATCCGGTATTGCTTCGGCGAAGCGTGGAAGGAGCAAGGCCAATCACCATTGACAATCCCATCTTGATTGTTTCTGAAGGTCCATTAATTCGTTTCCCTTATGATCTGTACCAGCAGGCACATAAGGTAAAGCTGACATTGCATCAATTTTTTCCCAAGCTATCCTACCCTGTGTTACAGTCACTTTCTGCTGAGCAGATTGAAAGATTAGCGGAGTGCACTGCTCCTCAAAACATACTAAGTCGACAAAAAACAATAGAGTATTTGTTGCAGGAAGTTTTTTCATTTGATCCTGTGTCTCTTAGTAGACCCAATGTATTGATCTCCTGGTTGAGTGATATTCATAAATCTCAAAGCACATTGCCTGATTTATTTCGAGATGAAATCGTTAAAAAATTATCATCTTGTACTACCTATCAAAATTGGGATATCAACCAGTTGATTAGGGATCGAGAAGCGTTCTTTAATTTTGTTCAGCAAAACTGGGAATATGCCGTACATCGCAATATCGAAGGACATCAAGCCAAGGAATCTGATCCCGGATATTTTTTAGATTTCCAGGATAATTCTTCCTTGCAGGATTTGGTGCCTGTGCTTATTCGTAGAGGGGCGTTACATCCGGTTCAGGTAAGAGAAGGGCAAGATGTTCCAGAATGGGTAAAACCTGGAATTACTATACTGGATGATCGAACACAACGGTTGGGCCATTTATTGGATGGAATCAATCAGACGTTACAAGATCTTCAATCCGATGTTGTGACTACGCCTGGTTGGAAAGCCTGGGTGGAAATAGCAAGCCAATGGGCGGAAGCTTCTATCATTTTCAATGAAAAAGATTTAGCAATAGATGAAATCCAAAAAGACCAATACAACGCCACAAGTCGTGAACTAGAGCAGGCATTTACACCATGGATTAAGTCCAATTATTCACCCTTAGGTGTCCAGCGGTTACCAACCCCACACCATGTTTACCATGTGCCACATTATTTATCCTATTTGGTGGAAAATAGAAAAATAGAGAAGCTGGTGTTGTTGGTGCTGGATGGCTTATCCTTGGGTGATTGGAAACAGGTAGAATCGGTTTGGAAAAAGAGAAATGCTTCCTGGTTGATGTCTTCCAGTTGTTTATTGGCGCAAATTCCTACAATTACATCCATTTCGCGCTATGCATTAATATCCGGTTTGAGACCAGTAGAATTCTTGAATAATTACGAACCTCTTATCCCACAGCATAGAGCCTGGCAGGTCTTCTGGTCGAAGTATGGGTTCACTGAACAATCAAGTAAACTGATGTTGATATATCTTGATCGAAGTACAGATCAATTGGCTGATTTGAGGGATCCGGCCGTTCGAGCCTGGTGTTTGATCGATGATACGATTGACAAACTGACCCATAATGCTGTTCTGGGGGCAGCGGATCAACAGGCTTCCTTGCAGTTGTGGTTAGACTCTAAACATGAAGAGAATTCATTAATGATTGAGAAGGTTATTAATGAGTTTTTAGAAAAAGGATACGAGGTTTTTATTTGTAGTGATCATGGACATGTGGAAGCTACAGGATTTGGACAACCATCGGAAGGGTTAATGGCGCAAACGAGAGGAAAACGAGCACGAATTTATAATGATCGTTTGGCTGCTGAACGTGTACAGCAGGGGTTTTCCAACACGGTTCTATGGGCGGATGATGGATTGTTGCCGTATGAAATGACAATATTAATGCCGTCAGGAAAAAAAGCTTTTGCGCCAGCTGGTGAACAAGTTGTCACACATGGCGGGGTATCCCTCGAGGAAGTGATTGTTCCTTTTGTACAGATTAGCAAAGTGAGGGAATAATGAATAAAGGTATGGGTTTTAGCAGAACAGTTAAGTTGGACTGGATGGATTTGGTTGCATCTTTAGCACAACAATCGATGGATTATTCAAGTATCAGGCAATTACTGTCTAATACAATTTCAGATACAGTTTCAGGCAAAGAAGCCCAACGTAAGACGATTGATGTTCTCACAGCTATTTGGATTCGATCAGAAAAACAAGCTCCAAAAATCAGACAACTAGGGCTCGAATTATTTCCATCTTTAATAACTTCTGTTGAACGATTATGGCTACATTATGGGATGACACTTGTTTGTTATCCAATTTTTCGATATTGTGTTGTAGCGATTGGGCAATATTCCCGCACTACTAATGAGATTACAAGGAATATGATTAAAGATCGATTGGCGGGAGAGTATGGCCATCTAGGTGGATTGGACCGCTCTGTTGAGCGAATAAATGCTTCATTACTTGATTGGGGTGTTTTGGATTCTACTGATCAGATTCAAAATTACAAAATCCTAAAAAAAGAATTTTCTGCGAATTTAGACTTGCAAAAATGGCTTTTATTATGTGTGCTCACCGCTCATCCATCGGACGGTTTACCGTTTCATGACCTGGTAAATTTACCGGAGCTATTTCCTTTTGAAATAAATGTTGGCCTGGATTCGATCCTTCAAGATAAGAGGTTTGAAGTAAGCCGACAGGGTGGCGGGTTGGATATTGTGAGATCGAATTTGTGATTTTTAAAAGACTTCGGAGTGCTTCGCACGCTTGATTTGCTGTATGATGAAATTGATTTTCTTTTCCATTGCCTTCCATCGTTTTTGGTAAGTGTAGTGAGAATGTCGTTAATACGATATTGAGGTTTTTGATTCAGAGGTTATTTCTCATTTTTTCATTGTTGATTGTTGGTATTAATAAGCTTTAACTAAAACAATGTGATTATTTAAATATGAGTAATGCTAAACCTGTCTTTTTAATTAATTTTCATTCATCATGGATCTTATATCAGAAAATAAATCATTGTCTGATTTTTTACTTTCCTGTTCTTCTTTATATTTCTTTTCTCTGGCTTCACATATAGCGATTTGTACCGGGTGAAGCAAAGGAAAATCATCAAATGGGACTGGTTTTTCACCTTTTTTATAAAAATATATGGTCCCTTCCGGGGTTATAGAGAACAACCAGTCCCCAGCTTTCAAATTACCTAGTTTTCTAGACCAAAGGCTTTTCATTTGTCCTGCATTTTTTGCAACAATTTTTGTTGAAAATTTATCATTCAGGAATCTTAATTCTTTTGTGAATGTTGATAATGAAGAGATATGCCAAAACCGATGAAAATCATGATACTCGAAAGGAAATAATATTGTCTCATATTTTTTGTTGTCTCCATCAGAATCTTCGGATTCAAGATAAAAACCATACGGTGGAACACTGATACTATAATGCTGAGAATCCCTTGGGTATGCTGCACCAACAGCAACAGAAGATATTGGTTCAATAACTGTGTCCTTTACAATTTTTTCAGAACTAAAAATCTCGCTTAATTTATTTCTTATTAATGGGATTTTTGTTATACCACCGATAAGAATAACTTTATCAATATTTATTGCTGCATCATGTAGTTTGTGATCTGTAATATCTTTCGCATTTAGCAAGAATCCATCTTTTGCTTTTTCATAAACATAGACTAATCTACATGCTCGTTCAACGGCAAAAATAGAATTTTCAATAAATTTTGATTCTAATAGGAGTTGCTCAAATTCACTTCGTGATAGTTCTATGTCTATTGGATTTAAACCTTGAATGAATAGGCTGTCAAAATAATTATCGTTGTATGAAAGGAATTCTTTTACCATGCGTGAACGGTTTAACAATTTGTTTCTTTCTATGCTATCCAAAACATCATTAATTTCCCCAAATTGAATTTTCAGAGAATCTGCAATTTGCTTAATAAAATGATTGTAAACCAACACATCAATATCATCGCCCCCGAGCCAATTTTCTCCAGCGGTTGCTAGTACAGTTACCCTTATATCCTGATTATAAATTCGATCCACTTCCAGTACAGCAACATCGAATGTGCCCCCACCAAAATCATAAATTAATATTCTTCCTTCTGGGTTCTCCGCAAATCGTGCAAAAGTAAAACCAGCTAGAACTGGTTCTTCAACAATGTTGTCAATAGTTACCTTAGAGAAACCAAGATCCTTTGCTACATCCATTATTATTTTACGTTGATGGTAATTGAATTGAGCTCCACAACCCAAATTAATCGGATAAATAGACAAATCTTCTTTAATTAAATTAACTCCTTTTTTCTCTATGAGAATTTTTATTGTTCTTTTTAATGCCTCTCTTATTATTAAGTAGGCGATTTCAGAAGGTTTGATAGTTTCTTTGTCACCAATATATATCAAACCATCACCTTTACACAACGGAAAGGGATAAGAAGAGTTCCGAAGATTATTTTCTTGGTTTTGGTTACACTTTTCCCCCTGACAACCAAAGCATCTCTTTACAGAACGAATAATTCTTTCCTGATCTCCATATGCTTCAGCATCTTCACCAACGATGGCTCGATCAATTATTTTCCCTGCGCCTGGCTGTATATAAACCATTGATGGTATAAAGAGATTTGCACCATTGTTGCCTATCGGAACTGCTTCAGGAGGATTGTCTCCGATTTTTACAGAAATAGACGTAGTGGTTGTTCCAAAATCAATACCCAAACGAATTTCTTGCCTTAGATCTGTGAATTGGGATTTATCTGTGCTACATGCTTGAGCATCTTTTTCTAAATCTATCTTATCGTTCGTTGCGACGACAGGTTGAGTCGATTCAGTTACTTTTTGTGTATTATCTACTTCTGCTTCTAACTCAAGGGATATCTTCGATTGTGAGAACGACGGGGGTTCGTCTTTTATTTCGGAAATAGCAGCTTGTTCAGTCTTCATCTCATCCTGGAAAGAGATTCCAGTATCAATATTCTCAGTTTCCTCTGTTTTATCATTCGATTGTACAGGCTCAGTCTGGCTAACGTCAGATTTATTTAATAGTTCATTTTCTGAATAACTACTGTCAGTTCCTTCAATCTGTCTTGTTAAGCCCAATCTTTCTATTTCCTCAACGACAGACTTTCGCAATTCCGGTATCACTATGCCTTCAATCATTTTTTGCAGCTGAAGAGTAATATGATCATTTATTATTTCCTGAGATTTTTGATCAAGCGCGTGTGATTGATGGATGGTTTTTTCTTTTTCTGGAACATCCTTAATCTGTATTTTGAATATTTTTACAATCCAACGTTTTAAGAATTTCATTTAATCTCCCCTTTGGAAATTTATTTTTTCTTTTCAACAAGAGCTTGTTTCAAAGGTTTTGGTTGATTGGCATTATCCAGGATTAAAAAACCTCGTTCAATTATTGTTACATTATCGCCTTCCTTAATTTCATCAGGTTTTATAAGCCGATGTATCTGAGGATTAAACACAACAACCTCGCCTATATTTCCGGTTGCCTGAACTTTAAATTTTGAAATAATATTTTCGAGGCGTTTAATTATTGATCGTGTTTCCTGGGGAATATCTAAGCGTCCGGCAAAAAACCGTTCAAACTCAGCGAGGGAATTGACAAAATCTTTTATTATATTTACTCGCTCCATAAAACGAGCCTCTTCTGTATTTCCCCCGGTCATACTACGCAACTCTTTCATTACAATTTCTTTTTCTTCTAATAACGAAATCTTCTTTTGTATTTCTACGCTTAAAGCATCAATTTCAATTTGATATTTTTGTAATTGCTGATTTTTCTCATTCAGTTTTGATTTTAAATACTGATTGGCTGCGTTGATATAGGCGATATCATATGATTCTTGTTTCAAGTTTGCTTCGGTTAATAATTTATACAGACCTTTTTCCCGTAAACCTTCTACGGTTTTATTCCAACTCCATGCTCCTTCCAGACGATTTAAATAATCCAGTGCTGGTAGAAACAAGTTGAGGTTGTCTTCCTTTTCATCCTTAACAATATTACAAATTAGATTTCCTCCTTTTTCAATGAGATACGGTGATTTATACTGATCTATCAGATTAATTATCTCTTTTACCTGTTCCGATTTTTTCTTCCATTTTGACTCAATAAATGGCTGAAAAAAATCATCAGACCTTTTTTCATGATGATTAAGTAAATATTCATCAATGTTGTTAACCATATTATCTGTATTATTAATCTTCTTTAGTGTGTTTAAAATCAAGAGAATATACTCTATATTGTGCGTAGGGTCAGTTAAAACAGCATAAATGTGTAGTTTGTTTGATTCGTCAGTTCTTTTCTCCAAATCAAACACAAAATCAAGATAGGCAGGTAAAAGAAATTCTCTAATCTGCTGATTCGGAATTGAATAAATTGATTGATTCACGATTTTGGAGAAATTAAAATATCCAGATTTTTCAAGGTCATTTTTAGTTAGACTTTTGAGTAGGTTTTTACACTCTACTAGCCGAATTTTAAAAGGGACATAATCAATTTCTTTTTCATATGGCGGCAGATTTTTTGACAAAGCATGATTCAGCATATTTTTGATACTTTCGGAATCACCTTGTTTCATTACCCATTGGGAAAGCTGTTTTATCAAAGTTTCATTTTGGACACAAATACTCTCTTCCAATAACGACAATCTTCGAAAATCTAATTCCATTTGCATCAAAATAGATATAATTCTTCGACTGGAATATAAATCTAATTCATAAAGGTGAAAGTCTTTTTCCAATAAACGGGAGAATAATCTTTGCCCATCTTCCGGTTTTATCAAATTTTCTTCCTGCAGATGAAATAAAACATTAAATCTCAATGACAAATCATTTTTATCAGAATAAATTATCGAATAAAGGAAATCCTTCAAGTCCTGTTGGTGCTCCTGTGGAAGGCTTTCACCTTTTTGGTTTTGCACCAATGCAGCCAGGGCGTATTCAACCAATTTGCCAGTAGGTTTAGATAATTGTTTATTGGAGCGGAAAGAGATGTAAGCTTCTTCAGCTTTCGAATGAATTTCTCTGGCTAATGAATATTCTTGGCGTTTAGATCTGGTGGTATCTACGCGAGGATCATCTTTCAAGAGCAACTGCGTTTTTTTCCACCAGGATTCCCAATTAGGAATATAGGGCATTAGATATGTTTTGATTTGATCCGTTCTGGCCTTGTAACTTTTAAAATCCTTTAAAACAGCGATGATTACATCGATTGGTTTTTCCTTTATCATCTTGTGCGCCAGTACTGGATTGAGAAATTCCTGCACCCGGAACCCGGTGACAGAAATATTGGCTGTGTTTCTGGTAAGTTGGAAAGTGGTCTGTCTGATGATTTTTTGGTTCTTGTATTGAATTTCTAATTCAGGTTCTGGCCCTGGAAAAATGGTCAGAACCTGACCAACTCCCAGCTCATTATGATATAAGAAGTCTCCCTCGTTAATATGCATGATGCCTTCGCCCGGATATAAGAGCGCCTCCATTGATAATCCCATTTTGACATTGATTCGAAAGATTTCTAAAAGAGAGAATTAAGCAAAGTTGGAAATCGCCTTGGAAATTCAATTCATTAATAAATAGCTTTATCATAATTTTTTTCCAGCCCCGGAATGGCCTGATCACGAAGGATAGTTTCACAGTCAATAAGGAATATTTCCTTGAATTGCCTATCAGATTTAATATCTTTTAAGATTACCATATATTCTGGTTTTCAAGTGAGAAAAGGACTGAAATCAAATTGTGCTTTTTAAATTTAGAATTTTATTCTCCAACCAAGGTGAAATTCAGACAACAGGAAAATCCAATTAAAAAACAGGTTTTTACAAAAAATGATTTTGTCAATCAGCTATCCGTTAAGTAATTCGTGCCCAAATCACACTTAAAATTGGAAATCATTTTTAGTAAATTTGCTCTTTTTGTAACAATTCAATGAAATACTCTTGAATATTTTCATATATTGAGTCATTCTTATGTGTGGAGGAAAAATGGATAACCAATATTGGAAAAAAATTGAAGATTTCTATTATCAGCAAGGGATACATCCGCTATCTTTCAAATGCAAATATAACCAGGAATGTCGACAATTTGCAAATGATGGAAATATGACAGAAACAAAAATGTCGATGGTTGGGAGTAAATATGGGATTCAATACCCCAAAATCATCGTTGTTTCTTTGGACCCACCGTCAGGAATAAGAACTGATGGAAATCCTCGTTGGCAATTTAACACACCAAAGAAAAGAACAACTGAATTTGTCTCCTTGACACACGAAAAAGATAATTACAATATAGATCGCCCCAATCCCCATTGGGCAATGACACAAATAATTGTTAAGGAAATTCTAGCGCTTTGGGGGTACAAAGCAAATCGTAATTCTGCAGTTGTGTTAGAAAGCTACTCTGGTCGCCACATTGAAAATGTTTCTGCATATTTCGCTCATGTTAACGTAGCTAAATGTTCAATGAATAATGAAGGTCAAAGGCAAGCCAATTCTTTCGTTCACAATACCTGCAGCCAATCATATCTCCTGAAAGAATTATCTTTATTAGAGCCAGATATTTTAATTTCTCAAGGTGCCACCACAAATAAAATATTAGGTAAAATGTTCATTGATCGGGAGATCTCCGTAAGTGAATTACCAATTAGCGATATCCTTAAATTTGGATCCCAAATTTGTCTTTGGATTCCAATGCACCATCCGACGCAGCAAATAAATAAAATTCGTAATGCTTGGCCATTTTATCTGAATGTATTAAAACAATGGAAAAAGAAGTGATTAAACTATCCCCAATCCATTTCCAAACCACCTATCCATTATCACACCAATACGATGCCATAAAATCTCGCGTTTCTGAAATCCTAGGTCGTTTTCTGGCAGACTCCTCCATTTACAATTTCAATGACCATGATAAGTCCCTCACCTTCACCTCCGAGCGATTGATACTGGAAAAAGGCAGTGGCAGGCAGCGGATTTTGCTACTGTTTTCTAACCCACACCCACATTCGCTTCAATGGGGGATGTTTTTGTCACCTTCGATCACGGGGAGGCAGAATCTTTTTTGGAAGGGGATGTTGGATGCAGGTTGGTTCAAACTGCCGGAGATAAATCCCAGCGCCGAGAGGATGGCAGAAATTTTTTTGAATCTCGATTATGAAAGTCCATTTGAGGTGCTTTTCTATTGTTATTACTCGTTCTCTACCCGCTATCCTGAAGATCTTGTGAAGTTGTTTGGTAAGGAGTATTTTAATAAAGTGATTGAGCCGGAAGCACGTGAAGGGTTTGAACGGATCATTCAAGAAGAAACCCCTGAGGTGGTGGTCACCTTCAATAAAGGTGTATATAACTTGGTGTCTGCTGAGCCAATTGGTAAGTATATTGATCGGTTGAAAGCTGGGGAGGTAATTCGGAGGAAAATTAAAGATGTCGATAATGATGGTCCGATTTTTCTTACCTATCCTACGGGTTGGCGGTATGATCTGAATCATCAGGAATATCGAAGGAAGAATTTGGAGAAGGTGAAGGATTTAGTTTTGAGAGGTGCGGAAAAATAGGCCAAAACCTTAAGGCGAATCCCTGCGGTTGCGGGGCAGGCGTGTCAAGGGGAAAGATGAGAAAAACCTCAATTCTTTTCACCCACCCATACACTGCGCCAACCATTGTTCCACTTCGGTATCAATATCCTCGATGGTGTGGAGTTCCAGGTGGTGGGTGTAGGAGCCCGGGCGGGGTTCGACGATTTCTTTCCAGCGTGGGGAGGGGTCTTTATAGGGAAACACCAGGGTTAATACGAGGGGAGCCAGGTTGCGACGCTTGAGATAACGTTCCGGAACCCAGACCCAGGCGAAGGGTTTGCGTTTGACGAAGGCGATTTGACTTTTGGTCACACGCAGTTCAATATCTCCATATTGGCTGATGCGTTCAAGAAGGAAGTTGAAGATTTCTCTTGATTTATCAAAATCTTTGAAGAATTCTGTGAGTTCCATGGCGTTTCTTTTTGTAATAAATGTCGGATGGTTTAATTGTATATGAATTGATGACTGGGGGGAGCGGGTTTGGGACAAAAAGATAGGAGAGAGGCGAAAGGCGAAAGTGAAAAGACAGTTGAAAGTCGAGAGTTGATAAGGAAAAAGACAATCAGAGTGTTTGGCAAAGACATTTTCAACTTTTAAATATTGCAGGTGGGTTGTGATGCCCACCTGATGTGTTGATTAATGGTTGTTGACCAAGCATCTAGTGGTTGTGGTATTGGATGTTGGTTGGTTTTGGGTAAGGATAAACCTTACCCCTACGTAATTTGTTTGGGCGGATCCGGGACCCCCGTGACTACCCCTATGGGGCACCTCCACTTCGTTAAGGCAGGCAGGCGAGGTTAGGTCCGCCCGTACGATGGTTGGTTATCCGCGCAACTGGTGGTTGAGGCGTTGGATGCGGCGGGTGATGCGGAAGAGTTTTTGTTCGAGCATCCATTTTTCGCGCAGGATTTGACGGGGGTGTTGCTGCTGTGCGTATTGGGTTTGGTGAGCGTGTTCGCGGATACGCTGGCCACGAAATTCACCACCTTTGCGGTGGTGCTCGTCGGCGGGGCGTGGTCGCATAGACCAACGGCGGCGACTGGTTTCGCTTGATGTGTTTTCGGTTGCGTTAGGGTTCCATGATTTGTATCGGCGCTTTCTGCCTTCTGTGCGGGTCTCTTCGGTGTGGCGCGGTCGCATTGCCCAACGGCGATGGCGAGGCGTTTCAGTTTTGCCTTCATCTGCCCAGCGGTGTTTTGCTCTGCCTTCGGGATTGTCAGATTTTGCCCAGTGTGGCCGTGCTTGCCAGCGGTGCTCGTGCCGGTGTAAAGGGTGATTGGTACGCTGACGGAAGCCTGCGTGGGTAAAGGGGACTTCGCCTTCGCGGTAAATGTGTTCTTCGGTTCGCCAGCCAAAGTGGCAGCGGGGTCGTTCGGTAATTGCCATGCAATTGAGTTGGTGGCGTGCTCTGCCACGATTTTCCATGTTGCCAAATTGGCGATGGGGTCGGTTTTTTCTCATTCTTTCGGTTCTCAAAATATCTTGCTCCTTAATTTCTAACTGATCACGATGTGTTCTGCCCATGTGGGCGGGTTTGATTCCCCTCCGGTATGGTCGCTCATGCCGGGGGTTGATTTTTTTATCATTATTCATTTTCCCTCCTTGCTCAGGGATCAGGGATGTAGTAGTTGCTGGATGCTTGCCTGAGCTTTGTGTAATTCTTCCTGCCAGGTCTCCAGGGCTGCTGCACCGATGCGGGTGAGGCGGTAGAGACGGCGGGGTGGTCCCTGGGTGGTGTCGGTGTCCCACTCGGATTCGATCCATTCCAGGTCTGCCAGTTGGCGCAGGGTGCGGTAGACGACGCTGGGATGTAGTTCTTCCAGGCCGATTTCTTCCAGCTCGGTTAGCAGGGAGTAACCATGGCGTGGTGATTGGGCGATGAGCGTGAGCAGGGCTGGCTCGACCAGCGCTACTTTGAGCGGTGTTCTTCGTTTTTCGCGTTTGGATCCGTCACGCATTCCCCATCCTCGTTTGTGTCTTGGCATTTTGCACCTTCTTTCTTTCAATGGGGGTATTATATACCACTATTCTATATTTGTCAATAGTGTATTATAGAGACTAGTTGACAGCCCACAGTTGAAAGTTGAATTTCTTTAGTTGATACCACTCACTTCGCTCGGGTACATGGAGTTGAATGTGACCAGTTCTGCGTAATGTTGACTGAAAATTACAGCTTAAATGCTCTTTTTTGGCAACCTTTTTGGGATATGGAGGGAATGGTTCGGATTTTGACTATTTTTCTTTTAAATTTCGGTGAATGGCGGTTATCATTTTAGAAATTTCTACAGCTTTTTCATTCAATTTTTGAAAGTCACTTTTGTTAATCCATCCTTTTAATTGAAAAATTTCTAAAAGTGTCATTGTTTCATAAAGCGAACCACGTGCTATCATCAAAAAATGTTTCAATTCTTTTGTGGAATGGCGACCTTTGCCTTCTGCAATGTTCATGGGTATTGAAGTAGCAGCAGCTTCTAACTGTTCAAGTAAACGATAGTGCTTTCGTTCTGATACAAGATTCTCGGCTTGGTCAATTACCTGACTGGCAAATTCAATACTTTTTTGCCAAACAAGCAGGTCTTTATAGGCGAGGTGAAACGGTTTTGAGGTGATTGGCTCATTAGCAGGTGTGATGTGATCCATTTATCAATTTACCTTTCTTTGCAATGAATTCTTTTCTTCCACCACCCATTTTACAAGGAAAACGTAATCATTGTTGATGAATGAATTAAACTTTTCCCCACTAAGTTCTCGCCTGCTGTTATTAATTAATCGCGTTTGCTAATCTCAACTTTCCCCTGTCCACTAGTTACTCTAATTTGCTTTTCCCTGTCAACTTTCGACTTTCAACTATCTACTAATTCAAAACTTCCCAACCATGTAGTTTTGCTTCTTCCAACAGGCGTTTATCCGGATAAACCGCTACGGGGTGGATAGCATTTTCCAACATGGGGATGTCCATGAAGGTGTCGCCGTAGGCGTAGTCGACTTTTTCGACGTTGAGGCGTTTGAGAACTTCGGTTATTTTGCGCTCACTTTTGACCAATCCATCCTTCAGGCGCACTTTGCCGCTCACAATTTCCACCGGGGAGCCGATGGCTTGCACGCCAATGCGCTGGGCGAAGGCTGCGGCGATAGGCTCGACGACGCTGCTGGCGAGGTAGACCTGGGCACCTGCCTGGGTGTGCTGCGCTAAGCGCGCAATCACATCATCACGTCTTTTTGGCCACAGGTTGTGCTCGACTGCCCACTCGCAAGCCTGTTCAAATTTCTCGGCGTCCATATCCTTCAACCAGGTGAGGCTTTTGATCATCAATCCCTGCCCCCAGGGTTGCGGGTCGATCAGTCCCAGCTTGACCAGCAGGTAGCTGGGCAGCATGGTTGCCAGCAGCCAGCGGGCTTGTGACTTGCTTTGGTGCACTTTGATCCAATCCAGCAGGCCCAGGATTGGTGAGCCGGTGGTGAGAGTACCCATCATGTCGGAGATTACGATCATGGGGAAGATTATAACAGAGCTTCAGCCAGCAACAAAATTATTGGTGCAACAAAAGCCATCTTTTATGGATGAACCCTTTGACCATGCTGTAGGTGGATCAAAAAGTGGCTGTTGGAGTAAGTGAAAACGCCTGTGTGGGGAGTCAGTATAATTAATGGATGCAACCGAATCGGCAGAGAAAACGTACGCTGGAAAAAGTAAGCCAGGTACTACTGAGCATGCAAAGATATTCCTGGGAGCAAGGGGTGGCAGCACAGGCTTTTCTGGAGTTGGGTATTACCGAAACAGCCAACCTTTTAGCACGGGAAGCGGTTCAACGACAGCATGCGGACGGCAGGCTGGCATGCATGCATGATCATGAAGGTGTTACCGATTCAGCTGCTGTTGGGGAGGCTTTATTCATTACAGCACAGATTACGGAAGATCCGGCGTTGCATGCCGCTTTGGACGCGCAGCTGAATTACCTGTTGAAGAAGGCTCCACGGGCTGCTGATGGCACCTTTTTTCATGTTATTGATGCAAAAGAGGTGTGGGTAGATTCGATGTTTATGGCTCCTCCCTTTTTGGCTGTCACTGGCCAGGTGGAGGAAGCAATGCGTCAGATAAAGGGAATCAAAAGACGTCTCTGGAATCCCGAAAAAAAGCTGTACGCCCATATCTGGGATGAAGATCAAAATATTTTAAAGCGGGCGGCGCATTGGGGTGTGGGGAATGGCTGGGCGGTTGCAGGGATTACGCGCGTTATACGAGTTTTACCGCCAGCATGGGATGATGAAAAGCAAATACTTGCAAACCATGTCAGGGAAATTATTGATGGTTGTCTGGCATTCCAACGCCTGGATGGATTGTTCCATGATGTGGTCGATCAGGCGGACACATTTGTGGAAACCAATCTTGCGCAAATGCTGGCCTATTCAATTTATCGCGGTATTGGCGGGGGGTGGTTACCTGTGGTCTATAAAGAACAAGCTGATAAAATGCGTACGGCTGTGCATAAAAAGGTTGATGATGCCGGTTATGTGCAGGGGGTTTGCGGTGCACCAATGTTTGACCGAGCGGGTACGGCTGCGGAAGGACAGGCATTCTTTTTGCTGATGGAAGCAGCCTGGCAGGATTTGCAGTAATACAACAACGGGCAGCAGATCGCCTGGCATCATTATCATCATCACCCACGTGCCTGAGTTTTTCGCTTGTGGGATCTCACAATGTTCACAGACCGATGGAGCGTGTTCCTTTCCTGCCGGGTATGACGATTATTGGGTAATTAAATCATAGAGGGTGCAATTGAAGCCGGAAAACATGGTGGCGCGATGGGGAATGGTAGCCAGGAAACTTAGAAATCGAATTGAAATTAAGAAAAAATTTGATTATGATGGAGGCAGGAGAAAATTATGGATCATAATCATCATTCCGATAAGCAGGATCACGACCACCACGATCACAAAGCACAAACAGCACATCAGGGCGCTGATCACGATGCCCACGAGCGAAGCGGGGGAAGCAAAGGTAATAAAGGTCACGAGGGGCACAAAAAGCATGTTGATCATAGTGGCCACGAGCAGATGTTCCGCACGCGCTTTTGGTGGAGTCTGGTATTAAGCATCCCGGTGCTGGTGTTTAGCCCGATGCTGCAGCGTTTGTTGAATTTTACCGCCCCGGTTTTTGCGGGTAGTGAATGGATTCCGTTCGTCTTTTCGCTGATCATTTTCGGGTATGGCGGTGTTCCCTTCCTTAAAATGGCTGTGCCTGAGATACAAAATCGCAAACCGGGGATGATGACACTGATCTCGCTGGCGATTTCAGTGGCGTTTGTGTACAGCGTGTATGCGCAGCTGGCGAACGTGGACGAGGGGTTCTTCTGGGAGCTGGTGACGCTGATTGACATCATGCTGTTGGGGCACTGGCTGGAGATGCGTTCGGTGAGGCAGGCTTCCGGCGCGTTGAACGAACTGGCCAAGCTGATCCCGGATACTGCCGAGCGACTGCGGGGGGATGGTTCGACTGAGACGGTAGCGGCGGACGAGTTGCGTCAGGATGATCTCATTTTGGTGCGCCCTGGTGCCAGCATCGCAGCGGATGGGGTGGTGACCGAGGGTGAATCGAAGGTGAATGAGGCGATGGTGACCGGAGAATCGAAACCGGTGAAAAAAGCGCCTGAGGATAAAGTGATTGCCGGGACGATTAATGGTGAGGGGAGTTTGCGGGTGCGGGTGACGGCAACGGGTGATGAGACCGCGCTGGCGGGCATAATGCGCCTGGTGGAGCAAGCCCAGCAATCGAAATCTTCCACACAGCTGCTGGCGGATAAGGCGGCGGGTTGGTTGTTTTACATTGCGCTGGCGGTGGCTGCCATCACGGCGGTTGCCTGGGCAATTGCGATCGGTTGGAATGTGGATTTGCTTAAGCGGGTGGTGACGGTGCTGGTGATTGCCTGCCCGCATGCTTTGGGGTTAGCGGTGCCGCTGGTGGTGGCGATCACCACCTCGATGGGGGCGAATAATGGTATTCTGATCCGTGACCGGCTGGCGTTGGAAGAGGCACGTAAGGTTGATATTGTGGTGTTTGATAAAACCGGGACGCTGACCAGAGGGGAATTTGGCGTGGTGGATCAACATACCGTTGCGAATTGGCAGGAAGAGGATGCGTTGGCATTGGCAGCGGCGATTGAGGGCGATTCGGAGCACCTGATTGCCAAAGCGATTGTGACTAAGGCACAGGAAGGCGAGATTTCTTTGCCTGAGGTTAAGAATTTTGAGGCGATTAAGGGACGTGGGGTGAAAGCTGAGCACGATGGCAAAGCCGTGTATGTGGGCGGGCCGCGCTTGCTGGAAATGCTGGAATTGACGCTGCCGGAGGATTTTCAGGCTTTTGCGGATGCAGCGGGGAAAAAATCGCAAACGGCGGTGTATCTCACCTCGGAGGACGAGGCGGTGGCTGCTTTTGCGGTGGCGGATGTGATCCGGCCGGAAAGCAAGCAGGCAGTTGAAAGGCTGCACGAACTGGGGATTGATGTGGCGATGCTGACCGGGGATAGCCTGGCGGTGGCGGAGTCGGTGGCTAAGGAATTGGGGATTGACCGGGTTTTTGCGGAGGTGCTGCCGGAGCATAAGGACCAAAAGGTGATCGAATTGCAGAAGGCGGGTAATCAGGTGGCTTTGGTGGGGGATGGGGTGAATGATGCACCGGCATTGACGCGCGCAGACGTTGGCATTGCGATTGGTGGCGGCACCGACGTGGCGATTGAGTCGGCGGGATTGATTTTGGTGAAGAGTAATCCGCTGGATGTAGTGAAGATTATTAAGCTGAGTAAAGCCAGCCACCGCAAGATGATCCAGAATTTGTGGTGGGCAGCGGGTTATAATATTGTGGCGTTGCCGCTGGCGGCGGGTGTGTTAGCGCCGGTTGGGATTTTGCTTTCGCCTGCGGTTGGGGCGCTGCTGATGTCGCTCTCGACGATTATTGTGGCGATAAATGCGCAGTTGTTGCGCAGGGTGGCGTTGGAGGAATAGAATCAGCTTATTGATTATTCAATAGAATATTGCTTATTATGGTTTTATTGAAACCTCATTTGAGAGGGATAATTGTTTTAGTTGGGCAAGAAGATTTCTTGCTAAGTATTCAGCATCTTCTAATTTAACTTCTTTATCATATCCATATACTGTGATTGAATGAGAGATGTTTCGGTAGGAATAAGTTATTACATACCATGCTTCCGTTGTTCCACCCGAATTAGTTTCCTTTTTAACCCAGGCTCTAGATAGATCACCTATTTGAGGTGCATCTTCAATCTCATCATAATAAAATTCATTCACCATTCTATCTTCATATTTTGTAATCAATAATTGAGCACCTGCTATCGTGGAAAACAATACCACATTATCCCCGATTTCTTGAGGTAATAATACATTACTATTACCTCTGGCATAATATACAACCCAACCATCAATACGACCAGTTTCAGCCAAATATTCCTGACCTTTCACTACCGTCCAACCCCCAACGACCTCGCTGTTTCTGTGTGGACTTATCCAGAATTCATTTGGTAAATAATACCTGCCATCTGGATTACAATCACTTTTCTTTAGAAGGAGTTCGTAAGGATCGATATCAATAACTCTTAAGTCTGGCGTTGGTGAAGGCTCGGGTGTCGGGGTGTCAGTTGGAACTGCGGTTGGCGTATCTGTCATTGTCGGTGTGTTTGAAGGAACTGATGTGTTTGTTGCTAATGGAGTTGCGGTTACTTGCATCACCTGAGTTTGAGCTATGGCTGTTTGAATCTGCGAGTCCGACGGTTGTGCTGAACATGAAGTAAATATCAAAGCAACAAGTGATAAAAATAGTATATTTCTCATTTCAATTCCGTATTTTTCCAAAAATCTCAGAAGAAATTTGAACTAAAAATGATTGATTTGATTGAGTTACCTTGAAAAATTAGATATTGAATGTCCATTAATTTTATCATCGATTGATCAAAGGCAAGAACACCCGTTCAGTCTCATCTGTTAACTTTACATCATCCAAATAAGTCCAGATCCCATTAGAATTTGGCCATAAGTTGCGATTTGAAAAGGATAAACGAATTGTTTTTCCTCGAAATGCTGAGAGATCATAAGTGACAGTTTTCCATCCCAAATCCGTGCCAGAACCAGGTAACGCATATTTGGTTTCGGATTCATATCCATCACGCACCACAGTTGCAAGGTGGTTCAGACCAACACCATCCTGAATTTCCACAAAAAAGTCTGATAATTCAATATGATCATTAGTAACCACATTGTATTGGAAAGTTAATTCAGGTAAAACCCATTCTGGTTTAATATAAACCACCTGGTAAGCCCACACTTCTCCAACCCCTTGTGGAACTTGATCAACAACACCTCCTAATTGAAGCGCTGTATTCCCTTGTTGGGCATTTTCTGAAATGGCAATTGGTAAGCTTCCCCCGTATGTCCACTTATTTAGCTCTGGTAATTCCAGAGAAATTAAACCTTTTTGATCTACTACTTCCTCAGAGGACGATTGAGCATGATCGTCTACATCTATTTTGACATCAACAATTGATTCAAACCCGCCATTAATCACCAAGCCAGAGTCCGGATCAACTTCTTTTGGAAATGGAGAAAACACCTGAATGCGTTGGTTCTCAATATCAGAAGCATAAAGTATTCCTGATTCATTAATTGCTAATTTTGCCCCATATCCAAATTCGCCTGGCCCATTTCCTTCACTGCCAATGGATCCAATAAAAGCACCATCATTTGTAAATTTTTGTATCTCCTGAAGATACATTCCGGAAAGATAGATATTATTATTCAAATCTATTGCGATTCCTTGTATCCAACCATAATAAGGGGGAAGAGAAGAATCGTAATTAAGTTTCCATTTTTTAATGAAATTGCCATCATTATCAAATTTCTGAACACGTCCAATGAAATCTGACACAAAAACATAACCATTACTATCAACAGCGATATCCCTTGGGTTTGAAAATTGTCCGTCATCTGAACCAAGAGCACCCCAAGTTTTTATAAAAAATCCATTTTGATCGAATTTTTGTATTCTGTTATTGCCAGTATCCACAATGAATATATTATTATGATGATCAATTGCAATACCTATTGGTGAATCAAATAGACCATTATCAATTCCTTCTCCCCCCCAAGATGACAAGAATTTACCATCCTGATCAAACTTTTGGATTCGATGGTTATAGGTATCAACCACATAGATAATGCCAAAAGAATCAGCTGCAACCCCACTCGGAAAATTAAATTTTCCATCTGCAACCCCATATTCACCCCAACTCATTATAAATGTACCATCCTGATTAAATTTTTGAATTCGATTATTATATCCTTCAGCAACGTATATATAATTTTCAACAATAGAGATACCTTGTGGAAAATAAAAATAACCCGGTGTTTTCTGGTCCACTCCATAAACATTTAAGAAATTGCCACTTAGGTCAAACATTTGTATGCGGTTATTATCTCCATCAGCCACATAAATAATGCCTTTTTCATCCACATCTACACCAGTGACATAATCAAATTGACCTATTGCATCTCCTTTACCACCCCAAGATTCATTTATATTGCCAACTTTATCACAAACATAAACCATGTTATTTCCAGTAATTATTACTTGGTCATTTTGCGTGATTGCGACCCCGTAAGGTCTAATGAAGTCTTCGATAGTTGTGGTATCTTCAATTTGTATAGTTAAAATGTATTCCCCATTGGATGAAAATTTCTGTATTCTAAAATTTTCGGAATCAGTAACATAGATTTCACCATTTGAATTTATGGCTACATCTAAAGGACGGTCAAATTGACTTTCACCCGAACCCTGGGTGCCAAAAGTTTCCAAAAACTCCCCGTTTGACGTGAATTTTTGAATACGATGATTCCCACTATCCACTATATACACGTTTCCACCGCTATCAAAGGCAATCCCTGTTGGTCCAAAAAATTGTCCTGGTTCGCTACCAAATTCACCCCAAGTGAGCAAATGATTTCCTTGGGAATCAAATTTTTGGATACGTCGATTCCAATTATCAGTAACATAGATCTCCCCTTCACCATTAACTGCAACACCAGAAGGAAACTCGAATCCACCATCTCCTCTCCCAAATCCTCCGATTTCATTAAAGATATAACCATTTTTATCAATAATAGTAATACGATTAAATTCTCTATTTGCAATATAAATTTTTCCATCTGGACCAACAGCCACATCAGCTGGTTCTAATATTTGTTTTCCTTCACCTCCCCAACCTGTCAGGAAGACATAATCCTCAAAGACGGGCAGATTGTCTTCAGCATACATGGTATTTTGAGGTGCCAAAGCTATTAAAAAGGTTAAGATAACCAATGAACAAAGTAGATTTATTCCAGATAAGATAGACTTCACAATTCCCTCCATTATGATTAATACACTTTTCAGTTTTTGGAAAAGGGTTTGATTGACTTGATCCAATAAAATAGATTTCATAAAAAAAGATTGAAGTTTGATATTTATTAGGGTGTGAATTGAGGGCTACTTGGTAATTTCCCCCACAACGAGAAAACCTTCATCAATGAGTATAGCATTTTTCCTGCAAATTTCTTTCCACTTGCCTTACAGATCAGGGGAATCGCAAAGTCGAAAAGAGGAGTCAAAAATTCAACAAATAGGTGACAAAGGATTCTATACAAACCCAGAATAAACAATAGGATTAAGTTGGAAAGGAGCATCAACCATGACCGACTTAATCACTCATTTATCA